>Ga0209726_10000045_pt1 | contig 242623 bp, 239 predicted proteins | sample Subgrocontami54m_FD_187453 | JGI IMG/M metagenome (GOLD analysis project Ga0209726, IMG submission 187453) | Subsurface groundwater microbial communities from S. Glens Falls, New York, USA - GMW46 contaminated, 5.4 m (SPAdes) (version 3) | ecosystem: Environmental > Aquatic > Deep subsurface...
AAATTCCCCTGTTTCATTTTTCGATGGGAATACGACAGATTGCTGCACTTCTGCTCTGGCGCTGTATTTTCAGTAAGAAGCCTGCTGCTGAAGGCGTTACATTTCTCAAAATTGCCTGTATTTTTGACTGTTAGCAGGGAGTTTCAGGTGGAGAGCGGTTTGCCTAAGACTGTATTCGCCGCCAGATCAGATAGATAAATCGCGAGTTCATGCAGCCTGCGATAAGCTGGTATCTAGGTCGGCGACGTGGTAACGGTTTCCACGCGGTTGCGGCCAGACGCTTTCGCGTGATAGAGACATCGATCAGCCTTTTTCATCAGACTGTCCTCATCATCGCCGGGCGCATAGTCGGCTACTCCGAAACTACAGGTCACTTGCCCGACATCGGCAAAATGTTGCTTTTCAAGCAACAGGCGTATCTTTTCAGCGAGCAACCGACCGGTATCGAGGTTGCAGCCCGGCACCAGAATGGCAAATTCTTCACCTCCCCAGCGTGCAAGCAGGTCGGTAACACGAATCGCACCGCCGACTACCTGTGCCAACTGGATCAGAGTCTGGTCGCCTGACTGGTGACCGAAGGTGTCATTAATGCGTTTGAAGTGATCGACATCGAACAAGATCAGTGTCAGCGGGCTGGAGAATCGTGTAGAGCGCTTGATCTCACTCGTCAACATCTCATTGAAATGGCGCCGGTTGCAGATGCCTGTCAGAACATCGGTGGTGGCCAGCTGGTTGAGCTGTTCCATGATTCTAACGTGCTCGGTCGCATCACGCACAATGCCGACAGCGCTCCATTGGCTGTGTCGCTTGATAGCTGAGAGCGAGACCTCGGCGGGAAACACTTCGCCGTTTCTGCGCTTTGCAGGAACTTCTCTTGTTTGGCCGATAAATGGTCCTTTCCCTGACTGCACGAAGCGAGGAAATCCTTCGCGATATGCAGCAAGATTGTTCTCGGGCACCACCAGGTCGTGTAGATTTTTTCCGACCATCTCTAGCTTGGTATATCCAAACATATGCTCCGCCGCAGGGTTCCAGTACGTAACCAGGCCGGTGTGATCGATCAGTATCACTGCATCGTGCGCAGCATCGGTGATGTTGCGTATCAATTCTTCATGTTCCAACAGATCAGTGGTGCGCATTTGCAACTCCAAATGAGTTTGTTCAAGTAGCGCCAATGCTTCCGCATTCTGTCGCGTCATGCGCTGATCGAACAAGGCGGCGATAATTCCACCACTAAACCAAAAGAGGGAAATCGATGACACCATGATCATTGAAATATCCTGGTCAATTCCAGACGCATAGCTAAGGCAGATACTGCCGGGCAGGACTTGCATCCCCAACATGCCGGTGTAATGCATACCGGAAATTGCCAAGCCCATGATCACGCCACCCAAAACAAAGCGTGGCAACGCCGCCATCTTGACCTGCTTGCTCTGATACATCATCAGGAGTGCGCCTAGTGAGGCGCATATGGCAATCAGGATAGAGGCTGCGACTATCAACGGGTTATAGTGAATTGGCGGTGACATCGTGATGGCCGCCATGCCTGTGTAGTGCATGGCACTGATACCCGCACCCATCAGCAGACTGCTCACGACGATGCGCCTTATTTTGATATCCGGTTTACGCAGCACATAGAAACCGAGCAGGGCTGCGGCAATCGCTGGCAAAGTCGATAGAAGGGTTAATGACAGTTCGTAGCCGATAGGAATCGGTAAATGAAAGGCCAGCATGCCAATGAAATGCATGGACCAGATTGCCAATCCCAGCGTAATCCCTCCGGCAAGCATCCACATCAAAGCCGTATGGCCGCTGCTCGCGCGCATGCGTTGGGCATGGGTAAGCGCCGTGAGCGACCCAATCATCGCTATCAGCACGCTTAATAACACCATGGGGATATTCCAGGTTATTAACAACTCATGTCCTTTTGCTTTTTTTTATACACTCCTGCAGCTTCATATCGACCCCCTCGTTTGTGTAACACGGGGGGACTGCGGATGCATAGAAAAGATAAATACCGTAAAGCCTACTCCTATCATGCACTATTAACAACCAGCGATGGGTGTACCGAGCGTCTTGCGCGCAACGCCAATTTTTGACGCGACCGGTTCTTGCATAGCGGTTGATGGAGCAGGCTTGACCTGCCCGCACACAATCACCGTTTGACCCACATCATGCGTGTGGAACCGCTGCCATTGATGAGGTAATGGATGTTGCTGGTTTTTCTGTAGGTATTGGCAGAAAAGTATTGGGGTCAGACCACGAATACACTACGAATCCCCTAAATGAATAACGCTGTATTGTTCGTTGAAAAGTCGGCGCTGGCGAGACGGCGACAAGAGGATAATTACGGCGAATTTATGCCGATCATCATCAATGGCGATTGATTTATCCGCGCACTTCGCCGTTGCCCAGCACGATCCACTTTTGCGAGGTGAGTCCTTCCAGACCCACCGGCCCGCGGGCGTGAAACTTGTCGGTGGAAATACCGATCTCGGCACCCAGGCCATATTCAAAGCCATCGGCAAAGCGCGTTGAGGCGTTCACCATGACCGAAGCGGAATCCACTTCACGCAAAAAACGCAGTGCCGTGGTGTAGTTTTCAGTGACGATGGCTTCGGTGTGCGCTGATGAGTATTTGTTGATGTGAGCGATGGCCTCATCAATGTCAGCCACCACTTTGCACGAGATAATCGCCGCGAGATATTCGGTGGCGTAATCTTCCTCGCTCGCCGGCTTGGCTTCTTTCACCAGCGCACGTGTTTCGTCACAGCCACGAATCTCAATCTCGCGTGCGGTGAGCATCGCCGCGATTTTCGGCAATAAGCTTGCCGCAATCGGGCGGGCGATCAACAGCGATTCTGCGGTATTGCAGGTGCCCAGCCGTTGTGTTTTGGCATTCTCAACAATGGCGATGGCTTTTTGCGGGTCAGCGGCGACATCCACATACACATGGCAATTGCCATCGAGATGCTTGATGACTGGCACGCGGGCTTCTTGCGAGATGCGATCAATCAAACTCTTGCCGCCGCGTGGCACGATGACATCGACAAATTCCGGCATAGCGATGAGATAACCCACCGCTGCGCGATCAGTCGTTTCGATAACCTGTATAGCCGTTTCTGGCAGGCCAGCGGCGGCCAACCCTTTTTTCACGCAAACGGCAATGGCCTGATTGCTGCGAATGGCTTCTTTGCCGCCGCGCAAAATGGCGGCATTGCCGGATTTAAGGCACAGCGCGGTGGCGTCTGCCGTGACATTCGGCCGCGCTTCATAAATAATGCCGACAACGCCCAGCGGCACGCGCATCTTGCCCACTTGTATGCCTGAGGGGCGGCGCCTCAACTCGGTGATCTCGCCTACCGGGTCGGGCAGTGCAGCGACTTGCTCCAATCCTTGAGCCATGGCTTCGATGCCTTTTTCGCTGAGTGTCAAGCGATCCATCATCGCAGCATCCAGTCCTTCTGCTTTCGCTGCGGCAAGGTCAGCCGCATTCGCGGCCAGCAGTTCATCGCGCTGGGCACGAATCGCGCTCGCCATGGCGAGCAGGGCGGTATTTTTAGCATTGGTGGAAGCGCGGGCGACGGCATGCGAGGCATCACGCGCGGCTTGGCCGATATGCAGCAGAGTGTCTTTGAGCGTCATGAGAGTTTCCTTGGGCGGGTCAAACGTAAGGCGAGCTGTAAAAATTCATTCCACAGGTCGCCGGTGGCAAGCCCCTTAATCATGCGGTCAATTTTTGCTGCATGCAAGAGGGCCGGGCGTATTTGTGCGGTACGTGCTTCATTGGCCAGCGCCCACAACACCAGGGGTGGCGCAGCGCCTTCTGCTTGCAAGCCTTCCAGCGTGCGCACAGCGCGCACGGTATCGCGGTTTTTGAGTGCATCGCGCAGGTCAGAGACATCATAGCGGGCGACATTCAATACCGCTGCTTCTATCTGCGCGAGTGAAACTTCCCCCGCGGGATAGAGCAGACCGAGCTTTTGAATTTCCTGGTGTGCGGCGAGCAAATTGCCTTCAACATGCGCGGCGATGAATTCCAGTCCGGCGCGTGATGCGGTTTGTTGCTGGCGCGCCAGGCGCTCGGCCAGCCACTGTGGCAGCAGCACCAAGGGCGGGGCATTGCATTCAAGCGCGACGCCTGCTTGGCTGAGCGCGGTGACCCATGCGGCTTTTTTTGCTTGCCAGTCAAGTTCGGGAAGCGTAATCAAGGTCACTGTTCCCGTGCCTAGTGTCTGGCAGTAACGCTGCAACGCCTCGCTGCCTTCACGCCCCGGCTTGCCTGAGGGAATGCGCAGATCAATGAGCTTGGTTTCGCCAAACAGCGATAAGTTGCCTGCTGCCAAAAAGAGGTCGTCCCAGCGAAAACCGGTGCCTGCCACAATCACTTCGCGTTCGGCAAAGCCTTGGCGACGTGCGGCGAGGCGAATGGCATCGGCCGCTTCAATGACCAGCAGCGGCTCGTCACCGTGGAGCAAATACAGTGACGCTAACGGCTTATCGAGGTGCGCGCCGAGTTGCTCAGGGCGTAGTTGCATTGCCGGATTCACTTGCCGCTTTGAGCTTGGCCGTAGCCAGCCGACGCAGCAACTGCTGTATCAGATCACTTTGTATGTCGCGCCAGAGAAGAGCTTCTTCTGACTCTTTGGAGAGCACCAGATCATCATTGAAAGTCATGTCGCGACGCAAAACGATCTGGCTCGGCGGAATGTAGTCGGCATTATTTGCGCTGCTTACCTTGAAAGCAAACGTGCGCACTAAATCATATTCGCGCGCACGTCCGGCGGAGTTCAACGTGAGAATGACTTTTTCATTGCGGTCGCCCAGTACCACCAAATTCGCTTCGGCATCTTTGGGGTCATCAACGATACGCGTGGGGGATGAAGCTTCAATGCTGCGCTTGAGCTGCGCGTAAAGCTCCGAGCTGGGCGCCAGGGCAATACTCATGGTTTGAAACGGCAAAGCGTAATCACCGCGCAACTGAAAGCCGCAGGCAGCTAGCAGGCCGACTAAGCCGAAGGTGACGAACAGCTGGGTGGCAAGTTTGATAGCGCGCACAGGTGACTCCTCTTGAGACAGTTTAGACAACAATATTGACCAGACGGCCGAGAACTACAATGACTTTTTTCGCCGGGTTGCCTGCCATGTGCTTTTGCGCAGCGTCTGAAGCCAACGCAGCTTCTTCAATCGCCGTCTTGCCAGCACCGACTTTCATGCGCAGGCTGCCGCGATGCTTGCCATTGATTTGCAGCACCAGCTCGATTTCATCCTGTGTCAACGCAGTCTCCAGCGGCTCGGGCCACGGGGCGGCGAGAATGTCCTTGCCATAGCCGAGTTCGCGCCAGAGGGTGTGACAAATGTGTGGCGTCAACGGCGAGAGCAGGCGCAATAGAATGCTCACGCATTCAGTGATGACGACCATGCCATTGGTGTTGTTGGCAGATTCGTTGGCAAACTCTTGCACCCCTTTTTCCAGGCTGTTCAACATTTTCATCGCGCTGGAGGCGACGGTATTGAACTGATGCTTGGTAAAGTCATAATTGGCCTGGCGCAACAGCAAGTGTACTTCGCGGCGCAACGCTGCAACAGGCTCGGGCAGGGTTTCTGGCATAGTTGCCCCATGGCGAAGGCTGTTTTTGAGGCCATGTCCCAGCGCCCACAAGCGGCGCAGAAAGCGAAATGCGCCTTCAACACCCGAATCTGCCCATTCCAGCGTTTGCTCGGGCGGGGCGGCAAACATCATGAAAAAGCGTGCGGTATCCGCGCCGTAAGTTTCAATCAGCGATTGCGGGTCCACGCCATTGCGTTTGGATTTGGACATCGTGCCGATGCCTTGATAGTCGACCGCCTGACCATCCGCTTTGGCTGTGGCACCGGTGATGCGACCTGCGTCGTCTTTGATCAAATCAAGCTCTTCAGGAGCAAAGTAGGTGATGCCGCCTTGCGCCGTGCGTCGCGAAAAAATATGGTTGAGCACCATGCCTTGCGTGAGCAAGTTGGCGAAGGGTTCGTCGTAGCTGACCAGATCAAGATCGCGCATGACTTTGGTCCAGAACCGCGAGTACAGCAAATGCAGAATCGCGTGTTCTATCCCGCCGATGTATTGGTCAACCGGCATCCAGTGATTCGTTCGCTCATCCACCATGGCTGTGGCGTTATCCGCTGCGCAGTAACGCGCGTAATACCAGGAGGAATCCACAAAGGTATCCATGGTGTCTGTTTCACGCCGTGCGGGTTGGCCGCATTTTGGGCAAGCGCAGTTGACGAAATCAGCGCGTTTAGCAAGCGGATTGCCTGAACCATCCGGTACGCAATCGGTGGGCAGTTTCACCGGTAACTGATCGTCCGGCACAGGCACGGTGCCGCAGGCATCGCAATGAATCAGCGGAATAGGGCACCCCCAGTAACGCTGCCGTGAGACACCCCAGTCGCGCAAGCGATAGTGCACTTGCGTGTCGCCCAGGTTTTTTGTTTTGAGATCCGCGGCAATGGCGGTGACCGCTTCTGCAAACGGCAGGCCATCGTATTTGCCTGAATTGACGCAGCGCCCGCGTTGTTTATCGGCATACCAGTCTTGCCAGGCATCGAGAGAAAATGTTTCGCCCTCAATGGCAACCACAGGCTTGATCGGCAGGTTATATTTCTTGGCAAACGCAAAGTCGCGCTCGTCATGTGCCGGCACAGCCATCACCGCGCCATCGCCATAATTCATCAAGACGTAATTGCCGACCCAGACTGCTAGTTGCTCGCCGCTCAGTGGATGCGTTACAAACAGCCCGGTGGGCATGCCTTTTTTTTCCATGGTGGCCATATCGGCTTCCATGACGGAGCCGTGTTGGCACTCATCAATAAAAGCGGCCAAGGCCGGATTGTTTTTGGCCGCATGGGTGGCTAAGGGGTGTTCTGCTGCCACCGTGCAAAATGTCACGCCCATGACCGTGTCCGCACGCGTGGTGTATACCCACAAATTTTCTTGCTTGCCGTCCAGCATGTAGGGAAACGCAAATCGCACACCGGTGCTTTTGCCTATCCAGTTGGCCTGCATGATTTTAACGCGCTCGGGCCAGCCGGGCAATGTATCCAGCGAGGACAAGAGCTCATCCGCATAGCGGGTAATGGCCAGGTAGTAACCGGGGATTTCGCGTTTTTCGACGACTGCACCTGTGCGCCAGCCGCGGCCGTCGATCACCTGTTCATTGGCCAGCACGGTTTGATCAACCGGATCCCAATTGACGACCTGCGTTTTTTTATAGGCAATGCCTTTTTCCAGCATGCGCAAAAACAGCCATTGGTTCCATTGGTAGTATTCAGGCTGGCAGGTCGCCAGTTCACGTTGCCAGTCAATGGCAAAGCCCAGGGATTGCAACTGCTTTTTCATGTAGGCAATGTTGTCATTTGTCCATTGGGCAGGGGGCACGTTGTTTTGCATGGCCGCATTTTCGGCCGGTAGCCCGAATGCATCCCAACCCATCGGCTGCAGCACGTTATAACCGCGCATGCGGTAGTGCCGTGAGAGCACGTCGCCCAGGGTGTAGTTGCGCACATGGCCCATGTGCAGCTTGCCCGAGGGGTAAGGAAACATTGACAGACAATAGTATTTGGGCTTATCCGCATCCTCGGTCGCGTGAAAGCTTTGTGCGATATTCCAGAAGGCCTGGGAAGATTGTTCGATTTCAGTCGGTTGATATTTTTCCTGCATGGCCGGGTGGTTTGTGTTGATTGAAGGCGAAAGGCGGAATTATACCTAGCCCCTTGTGCGTTTTTAAGGTAAGAGCAGGGTAAGGGTCGGGAAAGAATTTTTTCGACGAGGGCAGAGTGCTTTAGTTGGATGTTTTTGCCGGGCGCTTGGGTTGATTACTTCAGTTTGTCGCACCGAGTTGTTTGGCCCGAGCGAAAGATGCTGCATCTGCCTCAGCAGATAAAGGCCAGCCCGCCAGATGGTTTGTGGCGATATTACTCAGCGCTGCAATCCAGTCCGCGCGCTCGTTCATGCAGGGGATGTAGGAAAATACCTTGCCTCCCGAGGCTAAAAAGGCCTCTTTGCATTCCATGGCAATTTCTTCCAGTGTTTCCAGGCAATCGGCAACAAAGCCCGGGCAGATGACATCGACACGAGCTACGCCGTCCCGTGCGAGTTTTTCCAGTGTCGGCTGGGTGTAGGGTTGAAGCCACTTGGCTTTGCCAAAGCGCGATTGAAAGGTGATGAGATAGTCGCCGGCAGTAAGCCCAAGAGCTTCTGCCAGCAGGCGCCCGGTTTTTTGGCACAGGCAAAAATACGGATCACCCAGCAAAAGTGAACGTTGGGGCAGGCCATGGAAGCTGATGACCAAGCGTTCTCCGCGCCCATGCATCATCCAGTGTTCGCGAACGCTCGCTGCGAGCGCTGTAATGTAACCGGGGTGATCGGGGTATTGCTTGATGAAGCGTAGCTCCGGCGGGTTGCGAATACGCTTTACCCAGTTCGCCACGTCATCCATCACGCTAGCGGTGGTGCTGGCGGCATATTGTGGATACAGCGGAAAAATGAGCACTCGCTCAACCCCTTTTTGCTTGAGCTGATCCAGCGTGTGGCTGATCGAAGGATTGCCATAACGCATCGCCCAGACGATTTTGATATTCGTATGCCCCTGCTGGCCGAGCAACCCTTTGAGCAACTTGGCTTGCCGTTCAGTGTGTACGCGCAGCGGCGATCCTTCGATCAGCCATATTTTTGCGTATTTCGCGGCTGATTTTGCCGGGCGCAAGTTAAGAATGATGCCGTTCAGAATCAGCCACCAAATGGCGCGCGGGATTTCGACCACGCGCGGATCCCACAAGAATTGTTTGAGATAACGACGCAAAGCCGACGCGGTCGGCGCATCGGGCGTACCCAGATTAACCAGAACAATGGCTGTGTGGGGGGCGTCACCATGGTGGTGCGCAGGTTCAGCAGCGTAGCGGGACATCGCGCGGTGGATCAGTGGGCAGAAAGTGCCGAAGAAAGGAGTTTTGCCGTGATATCCACAATCGGAATTACCCGCTCATAGGCCATGCGCGTAGGGCCGATGACACCGATCGAGCCAACGACGTGGCCATCCACCTCATAGGGCGCGGCCACCACGCTGCATTCATCAAGTGGAGCAATGCCCGATTCATTACCGATGAAAACCTGCACGCCTTCGGCATCGTCAGATAGTGCCAACAGTTGCGCCAGGTGTGTTTTTTGTTCGAACAAATCAAACAGGCGGCGTATTCGGGTCATATTGGAAGCCAGATCTTCGACATCGAGTAGATTTCTTTCGCCACTGATGACATAGTGAGCTGCAGTATCGGCCATCACTTGGTTGCCCGCATCCAGGGCCGCGGCCATGAGGTCTGACATATCAGCGCGCAGCTGGTTTAGTTCTTCGACGACGCGCGAGCGGATTTGATTGAATTCCAAGCCAACGCAATTCTGGTTAAGGTAATTGGCAGCAAAAACAAGCTCGGAAGGCGTGTGGTTGCGTTGCGTGAACAGGATGCGGTTCTGTACGTCACCACTCTCGGTCACGATGATGAGCAAAATCCGCTTTTCCGAAAGACTGAGGAAATCGATTTGACGGATGCGAGGTTGCTGACGACGTGGCGCAACGACTACTCCGGCGAAAGATGTCAATTGCGAGAGCAGGTGCGAAGCCTGACTGATCATCCGCTGCGGCTGGTCTGGCTGCATGGCACCTTGGATTTCGGATAGATCGGCGTCGGTGAGCGGCCGTACCGTCAAGAGAGAATCGATAAACAGCCGATAGCCTAAAGACGTAGGAATACGCCCAGCCGAGGTGTGTGGGCTGGTGATAAAGCCCATTTCCTCCAAGTCTGACATGACATTGCGGATGGTGGCAGGAGACAGCTCAAGGTTGGAGCGTTTTGCCAATGTGCGCGAGCCGACCGGCTGACCATCGGCAATATAGTTTTCGATCAGAGTCTTGAGCAGTGATTGGGAGCGTCTATCGAGCATGCTGATGATTCTAGTCAATATTCAAGAGGGGCGCACTCTTTCTGTTCTTGCCCCCGAGTGCTTTGCTTGCTATAGTACAGGGCTGACCTTGCTCCACCCGTTACGCATGCGGGGGGGCTATCACTTAACCACAGGGAGATTGCATGCGACATTACGAAATTGTTTTTATTGTTCATCCAGACCAGTCCGAGCAAGTGCCGGCAATGATTGAACGCTACAAAGCGCTTGTTACTGCCCGTTCTGGCATCATCCACCGTCTTGAAGACTGGGGCCGCCGTCAAATGGCTTACCCAATCCAGAAGGTTCATAAGGCGCACTATGTGCTGATGAACATTGAATGCGATGGCGAATCTCTGGCCGAACTGGAAAGCTCATTCAAGTTTAATGATGCCGTGCTGCGTCATTTGACTATCAAAACGCGCAAAGCGGTGACGACCCCTTCGCCCATGATGAAAGAAGAGAAATCTCGTTCATTTAACCAAGGTGATGTGGGGATTACTTCGGCTGCGGCTGTTGCTGCAGAAGCAACCGAGACGCCTGCCGTTGCTTGATCGTTGTTTGACGGCGACCAGACTCCTGCATTGTCCATCAATCTAACGCAGTTATCGGGTCGCCTGCAGGAACGTGGCGCTTTGCGCCGCACCCCCGCAGGCATTCCGGTACTTGAATTTAGCCTGGCGCACGAATCGATCCAAATGGAGTCGGAAGTCGAGCGTAAGGTGCACTGTGAGATGAATTGTGTAGTAATAGGCAGTCAGGCGCAATTGCTGGCAACCGTCAAGCCGGGCGATGAGCTGAAGGTGAGTGGATTTTTAGCGGCACGCAGCCTTAAACGGCGTATGCCGATACTGCATGTAAATACAATTGAATTCGTGGAAGGAAATAAAAATGGCATTTAAACCAAAAGGTAAGCTGGCTGCAAAAGGAGGCAAGGGCGAAAAAGGCCGTAGCCTGTTTAAACGACGCAAATTCTGCCGCTTCACGGTAGAGAAAATTGAGGAAGTTGACTACAAGGATGTTGAAATCCTCAAAGACTTTATTGCTGAAAATGCACGCATTATGCCGGCCCGCATTACCGGTACTAAAACGGGCTATCAACGTCAGTTATCAACTGCTATCAAGCGTGCGCGCTTTTTAGCCTTGATGCCTTTTACTGATCTGCACCAGTAAGCGAGGAGAAAACAATGCAAATTATTTTGATGGAAAAAGTGGTAAACCTCGGCAACCTGGGTGATGAAGTCAAGGTCAAAGATGGTTACGCTCGTAACTATTTAATTCCACAAGGCAAGGCTAAACGCGCTACGGAAGCCAATCGCAAAGTGTTCGAAGCCAGGCGTGCAGAGCTTGAAGCCGCGCAACAAGACCGCTTGGCCTCAGCGCAAGCGCAAGCCGCCAAGCTCGATGGCCTAATGCTGCAAATTACACGCAAGACCGGGATGGATGGTCGTTTATTTGGCTCAGTCACCAATATCGATATTGCCGATGCATTACTGGCACAGGGTCTGACGGTTGAGCGTTCAGCGATTCGCCTGCCAGATGGCCCGCTCAAGGCGATCGGCGATTCGCCCATTGAAATCTCGCTGCATACCGATGTCATTGCAACCATTACGGTGTCTGTGCTGGGCGAACATTAACCAGCAGTTTGGCTAGATTATTGGCCAGCTGTAGCGCTTTGCTTTATTTACGCCATTTGGCGTAGATTGACGGCACTTAAAAACGAGCTGTCCTCAACTTTTGGGGCGGCTCGTTTTTTTATTGCAGTGCGTGCGTCTTATACACTTGATTTCCACAGTCTATCCCCACGATTTCCACAACTTATACACTTATCAGGCAGCGTTGCGCGGAGTAGACTCGCTGCTTCATTGCGGAGATAGCCATGGTCAATATTCGTTCTTTTAATCCTTCGCCCGTACTCGATACGCAGGTTGCTGCGCTCAAATTGCCACCGCACTCTATTGAGGCGGAGCAATCCTTGATTGGGGGGCTACTGATTGATAATCCGGCGTGGGATCGTATTGCCGATGTAGTGCGTGAAACCGATTTTTACCGCGACGATCATCGGCGGATTTTTCGGCATATTGGCAAACTAATCCAGCGTGGCCGCCCGGCGGATGTGGTCACGGTGTATGAATCGATCGAACAATCGAATGAGATTGACCAGACCGGGGGCTTGGCCTACCTTGCTGAAATCGCGAACGCCACGCCTTCCGCAGCAAATGTGCGCCGCTATGCTGAAATCGTGCGCGAGCGCGCGATCTTGCGGCAACTTGTCACTGTCGGCGATGAAATTGCTGGCCATGCATTAAACCCGGCCGGTCGTGATGTCAAACAGTTACTGGATGAGGCGGAGCGTCGCATTCTGGAAATTGCCGAAACAGGCAATCGCGACAGCGGCGGGTTTGTGCAGATTCAACCGTTGCTGGGTGAAGTCGTTGAGCGTATGGAAGCATTGCTTGCACGCGACAGCCAGTCTGACATCACCGGTGTGCCGACAGGTTTTGTCGATATTGATCGCATGACATCCGGCTTGCAGCCGGGCGATATGATTGTGGTGGCAGGCCGCCCCTCCATGGGGAAAACCGCCTTTGCGCTGAATATTGCCGAACACGTGGGCGTTGAATTGCGTCAGCCGGTCGCGATTTTCAGTCTGGAAATGTCCGGTCCGCAGCTGGCGACGCGGTTTCTTTCGTCAGTGGGTCGCATTGATCAAAGCAAGCTGCGCACGGGCCGCCTGACCGATGACGAATGGGACCGCATGACGGTAGCATTAGGCAAGCTACATGAAGCGCCGATTCATATCGACGAAACCGGCGCAATCAATTCAACCGACCTGCGTGCCCGCGCACGGCGCTTGCATCGTCAATTCGGCAAGCTCGGCTTGATTGTGATCGACTATCTGCAACTCATGAGCTCGAATGGTTACGGCGAAAATCGGGCAACGGAGATTTCAGAAATTTCGCGCTCCATCAAGGCGCTGGCAAAAGAGCTGCAAGTGCCCATCATCGCGCTATCGCAGTTGTCACGCAAAGTGGAAGAACGTACCGACAAGCGGCCCTTGATGAGCGATTTGCGTGAATCCGGCGCCATTGAACAGGATGCCGACATCATCATGATGATGTACCGGGAAGAATATTACAAACCGGACACGCAAGATAAAGGAACCGCAGAAGTCATTATCGGCAAGCACCGTAACGGCCCCGTGGGCACAGCACGCATGACATTCATCGGTGAATACACGCGTTTTGAAAACTTTGCATCAGGTTCGCGGTAGAGGTTAAACATCGATGAAAAAGTCGGCGCTGGTGATACGGCGATGAAGACAAAACCGTACGCGTCGCGCGTAGAGTTAGGCGATTTTTATTGCAAGGCTTTTTGGGTATCCAAATTCCGTGATTGATTTATCGTTATACGGCGCGGCAAGCGGAGCGACTATCTTGCAGTGGAGATTCGGATTGTCGCTTATTGGGCACAACCTGTCGTTCTTCTCTTCTTGTGATTCGCCGATTGCGGTCATTGGGTCACGTAAGAAACTATCAACTGTGTAGTGGAAAGTCCATCTCGTCGGGATTAATATATTGACATCTGCATATCCGAGCTACGCCAAATAGATGAGCGCAAGTCAAAAAAGGTTCGATGACCAGTCGCCAACTATTGCCGGTGCAGAACGGCAGCAGAAGGTGTATCGGATTGTGGACTTCTTCTCTGCGGCGCAGACGATCGCGGAGAGTTTTCTATATGTGCCGCTTGCATCCACATTAGACGATAGCAATGAGGCGATCGACGCGGCAGTGGAATACGTGGCAATATCAGCTGGGCCGTGTGCGGGGATTGCCAGACACTTCTCCACTACAGAAGACTTTATTCAACATCAAAAGTCCGTAGCTGACCAACATTACGTTTCTTGCTGGACCAAGACGAAAGAGTCGGTGGCTATGTGGGCACTTTACTCGAAGGATTTCTCTTCGATTCAGCTTTCAACAACTGTAGAGGACCTAGAACGAGCTGCAGTCACATATGCATACGCACAATATGACCCTCGACCCGCGATCCATATTGGCAAGGGTGCTGGCCAGTTCTTGGATCAATCAAAGATTGCTGCGGTCAAGTATGACGACTTGCGTAAGATTGCAAAAGCTCTTGATCGCCGAAGACGTGCGTACGACAAACTTGAGGCAGCGCGAAAGATCTCGCATGAAGTTGATCTTCATAGCTTGAGTAAAGCGGAAGGTAGGCGGGCAGAACAGTACAGATTCGAGACGCTTGAACACAAGGACTCCTCTTTTGCGCATGAATCGGAGGTTAGGCTAATACTGGCCTTTTCGCCGTACAACGAAGATACACTTGCCGTCGCGCGCTCGGAACTTGCCGAAATGGCATCCCGCTCTGATACCGACTCCACACATTCGGAGTACGAACGCGGAATGCTTCTATACGCGCGCGCCATTCTGCGCGAGGAAGCATGGAAGAGGCGACTTACCTGCAAGCCGAGTATCTACCTTCCGTTACACAAGGATTTTGTCACTGATGTGACGATCGATCCAAGATGTCCGCCACACAAGCGGCAATTCATGCGCTCCTACTTTGAAAACCAGGGCATTAGCGTTGCAGAATCCACCTGTTTTGGCCACGCGGCAGGCGGGTTTGTCGTAACCCCTAGGCACAGTCTGCTCCAATGGAAGGAATAGCGGAAGCAATGAACTCGCCAGTCGGTACCAGAGTAGATATCACCTTTGGATCAGTCGGCAACACTTGCAGCAGATGAGTCTGGACGCATGGGAAACCAATCGACGGCCAAACCGAAAAGTACAAATGTTTGCTGTTATTGTTGCGGAATGTCAGTTATGGGTCGATTGGAGACATCGACTGCCCAGTCTGGAGACGGATCGTCTCTGCTGGCACTGTGATTCGCAACATATCAAGCGGGAATCAATCACGGAATCCGGATACCCGAATTTTTCAGGGCACTGCCATATTTTTGAATGGCAAATGGCTCGCTGTTTCAGCGGCGTAGTCCGCCATGGAGAGTGTTTCGCGGGCAATGAAATCTGCCACCGCACGCCGCATGCCGGGGTCGGCAATCCAATAGCCTGACCACGTCGGTACAGGTTCAAAGCCGCGCGCCAGCTTGTGTTCACCTTGCGCACCGGGCTCAAACCGTTGCAGACCGTGTTCAATGCAGTAATCGATACCTTGGTAATAACACAGCTCGAAATGCAGCCCGGGCACATCGACTTCTGTTCCCCAGTGCCGCCCGTAAAGCGTGGTGGCATCGCGATAGCAAATGGCGGAGGCGACCGGCTGTTCATCCTGACAGGCGATAAACACCAGCAGCTGGCGGCCTAGTGCGACGCTGGCTTGTATAAAAAATTCCAGCGGAAAAGCCGGATGGTTACCATAGCGGGCAAATGTGTCGCGGTATTGGCGATGAATCACGCGCCATAGCGCTGTATCGATTTCATCGCCATGGCGCACTTCCAGCCGCAGGCCGGATTCATGCACTGCGCGACGTTCACGTTTGAGTTTTTTGCGTTTGTCAGCGGTGAAGCCGGCAAGAAAGTCATCAAAATCAGCGTAGTCTCGATTGATCCAGTGAAACTGCACGCCACGCCGGATCAACAGGCCAGCGGCGGCCAACGCGTCATGGTCGGCGTCTTCAACGAATAAACATTGCCAGGAAGAGACCTGTTGCGTGCGGGCGACATGGATAGCAGTTTCGATCAGCGCCTGTACCACAGGCAGCCGGTTGACACCTTGCCGAACCAGCAGGCGCGGGCCGGGGGATGGAGTGAAGGGAATGCCGCTCACCAGTTTGGGATAGTAGGCCAGGCCTGCTCTTTGCCAGGCGGCAGCCCAATGCCAGTCATGTGAAAAATCGCCAAAGGAATGCATGCGCAGATAGAGCGGTAACAGGCCAAGAAGCTTTTCGTTATCGGGTGCGGCCTCGTCATACAGCGCCAGATGCTGCGCCTGCCAGCCTAACGCCGCGTCCGCAGCGCCGACTTTTTCAGCTGTGCGCAAAAAGGCGCCGCTGGCGAATGGATCATTGTGGTGATCAAGACCAGCCCAATCTGCATCACTCAGATCGCTCGCCGAAGGGTGAAGAATTATTTTCATGGTGGCGCATCCTATCCCTATTTTACGCACTGGCGACAGCAGGGGATGGGCTAAAATGGTTTTTGTTTTCGTTTGCTGTATACCGCCTTACACCGTATTGCCTCACCACTCGACTTTTATTCATGCGCATTCTGCTCAGCAACGACGATGGTTATCTCGCCCCAGGGCTTGTCCAGCTGGCGGCTAGCCTGGCGGGCTTGGGTGTGATCACCGTGGTGGCGCCAGAGCGTAACCGCAGTGGGGCGAGCAATTCGCTCACGTTGGATCGTCCGTTGCACTTGCGCCGCTCGGAAAACGGGTTTCAGTATGTCAACGGTACGCCTTCCGACTGCGTGCATCTGGCTGTCACCGGGGTACTGCCTGAGCAGCCGGATATGGTGGTGTCAGGCATCAATCTGGGCGCTAACATGGGCGACGATACGATTTATTCAGGCACCGTGGCTGCCGCGATGGAAGGGCATTTACTGGGCGTGCCGGCCATCGCCATTTCGCTCGCCAGTTCTGCGGGCAAGCATTTCGCTACCGCTGGCCACGTGGCGAATGAGTTGGTGCAGCGTTTTACTGCGCAAGCTTTTAATTATCCGGTATTGCTGAATGTGAACGTGCCTGATTGCCCTTATGAAGAGTTACGTGGCATTCAGGTGACACGTCTCGGGCGCCGTCACAAAGCGGAGCCTGCGGTGAAGTCCGTCACCCCGCGAGGGGAGGCCGTGTATTGGATCGGTGCCGCAGGCCCGGCGGCGGATGCGGGCGAAGGCACTGATTTTTTTGCGGTAGAACATGGCTGGGTATCGGTAACCCCGCTGCAAATCGATTTAACCCATGCCGGCCAGATGGCCGATGTGCATCAATGGATCAAGCCAATCAATGGACACCGCAGCCTTTAATTCGTCAGCGCAAGCCGGCATAGGCATGACATCACAGCGCACGCGCGCACGCATGGTCGAGCGCTTGCGCGAGCAAGGCGTGAAAGACTCCCGCGTGCTGCATGCCATGGGCGTGATTCCCCGCCATGTATTTGTCGAACCTGCGCTAGCCAATCGCGCGTATGACGATACTGCGCTGCCGCTAGGCTTCGCGCAGACTATCTCGCAACCTTATGTTGTGGCGCGCATGATAGAAATTCTGGTTCAGGGTCGTGAATTAGGCAAGACACTGGAAGTTGGCGCCGGTTGTGGTTATCAAGCCGCTGTGCTGAGCATTTTGACCAAGCAGGTTTTTGCCGTTGAACGCATTGCGCCGCTTTTGTCCCGTGCGCGGGACAACTTGCGCCAGCTCAAGCTCACGCGCATTCGTCTGAAACATGCCGATGGCAATCTTGGCCTGCCTGAGGCGGCACCGTTTGATACGATTATTCTGGCGGCTGCCGCACAGACAGTGCCGCCAACTTTGCTCGCGCAGCTCGCGTCCGGCGGGAGACTGGTTATGCCGCTCGTGACATCTGCGGGCGGGGCGGAACAAGTCATTTGCTTGATTGAACGTACAGAATCCGGTTGGGTTGAAAAACGGTTTGATGCGGTGCGCTTTGTGCCTTTGCTCGCGGGGGTGGAATGAACACATCGATGAATGCAGCGCGGTGCGTGTTTATCCTGCTATTTGCAGTTTTGAGCGGTTGTGCCAACTATGCCCCTGTGCCGGTGGTTGAGCGTAACAGCCAGTCGAGGGTTGGCAATGTTGTGAGTGGCGCGTCATCCAAAACCGTCGCGTCGGGCATGTATCTTGTAAAAAAAGGCGATACGCTTTACAGCATTGCATTGGATCACGGTCTGGATTACAGGGATGTCGTGGCATGGAATCAACTTGAAAACGTGAACCTTATCAAAGTGGATCAACTGTTACGCGTTGCTCCGCCCGAAGGCGATGTTCAGGTCGCGGTGGCTAAGCCCGTGACTTCGTCCGGTTCCATCGAAACTAAATCCGCAAGTAACGTGGCAGGCATGAACACGACAGACCCGCACACCACAGAGTCCTTCAAGCGGGCGCCCAAAGGAGGCAAGGTGGTGTTCTCTGCCAATGCGCTGGCGCGTGCGCAATCAAATGCAGCGGTTAATGTAACGGATGATGCCGCAAGTAATACAAGCAAGCCCACTACGAACATACCTGTAGCGCCGGTAACAACGGAGCTGAAAGTAGCCGAGGTGCCTGCTACTACTGAAAAACCTGCTTTGTCGGCTGATATAGGATGGGCATGGCCCACTAACGGGAAAATGCTGGCACCCTTTGCCGAGGGAAGCAGTAAAGGCATTGATCTCGCGGGCAAACTGGGCGACCCCGTGCACGCTGCTGCAGATGGCGTGGTCTCTTATGCGGGTGCGGGTTTGCGTGGCTATGGCAATTTGGTGGTGTTGCGCCACAATGCGACCTGGCTCTCGGTGTATGCCCACAACAGCAAGATTTTGGTGAAGGAAAAACAGGCCGTCAAGCGTGGGCAAACAATTGCCGAGGTCGGGTCAAGTGATGCCGAAAGTCCACGCCTGCACTTTGAGATCAGACAACAAGGCAAGTCGGTCGATCCGCAGAAAATTCTTCCTGTGCGTTAATTTTCTGTCACGCCTTTCATCAGGCCTATTCTCCGTTCAGATCGCCAGTCCTGCCGCGTCAAACATCCCCTCGAAAAGCACCGAGCTTAAATACCGCTCGCCCGAATCTGGCAGGATCACGACAATAGTCTTGCCTGCGTGCTCCGGATGCCTGGCCAGGCGTACCGCCACGGCGGCGGCTGCGCCACACGAAATACCGGAGAGTATGCCTTCTTCCTTCGCCAGGCGACGGGCATACAGCACCGCGTCATCATTGCCGACTTGCTCGATCACATCGACGAGTGAAAGATCCAGTACATCCGGCACGAAGCCCGCGCCGATGCCCTGAATCTTGTGCGGCGCGGGTTTGAGCGGTTCACCCGCGCGGCGCTGGGTGAGCACCGGGCTGGCTTCCGGCTCCACAGCCACCATGGTGACCATTTTGCCACGCGTCTTTTTGAGATAGCGTGCAACCCCCGTAATCGTGCCGCCAGTGCCGACACCGGCAACGACGATATCGACTTGGCCATGGGTGTCATTCCATATCTCGGGACCGGTGGTCTGTTCATGAACTGCCGGGTTGGCCGGGTTCTTGAATTGCTGTAACAGCACATAGCGGTCAGGATTCGACGCGGCGATTTCCTCGGCTTTGGCGATCGCACCATTCATCCCTTTGGCCCCTTCGGTCAGGATCAGCCTGGCACCGTAAGCGACGAGCAGCTTGCGCCGTTCCACACTCATCGTGTCGGGCATCGTCAGGGTCAGCGGAAGGCCTTTGGCCGCAGCAACAAAAGCCAGCGCGATGCCGGTGTTGCCGCTGGTCGGCTCGATGATTTCCTTGCCTGGCCCCAGCAGGCCGCGTTGTTCCGCATCGGCCACCATCGCTGCGCCAATGCGACATTTCACCGAGTAGGCCGGGTTGCGTCCTTCGATCTTGGCCAGCACTGTGGCGTTGGCACCGTCGGTGATGCGGTTGAGTCGGATCAAGGGCGTATTGCCGATGGATTGAGCGTTGTCGGTGTAGAGTGACATAAAACCTCCGGATGTTTAATGCGGCGTGGCAGCTCATGGCAGAGTCGTAAAAACCACGACGCAGGGTTGTCGGAATGCGTGGATGTGAAGTGTAGATCTTCGGTGCATAAATTCCAATGAGCGGAGCCGGAATTCGGCGGAGACTCGGCATGGCGAAACTCCCATATTTGGGCTAGGATGGCGATAATGATCGAATGCAGGAAACAGCCATGGTAACTATGCTGCAAAACGAATTTTTGTCTCCTGAGTTGCCCGTGGTTTTAACGACGTTGGTGCCGAAGATTGCGGCCTTTCGCCGCGACATTCATGCGCATCCCGAGCTTGCATTCAATGAACATCGCACGGCTGAAAAAGTTGCGGAATACCTGGAAAGCCTGGGCCTGGAAGTACATCGCGGGGTGGCGCGTACCGGCGTGGTGGCCAAGCTCACATTGGGCACCAGTCTTCGTGCCATTGGCTTGCGTGCCGACATGGATGCCTTGCCCTTGCGAGAACTCAATACATTCCCGCATCACTCGCAGTTTGACGGCAAGATGCACGCTTGCGGCCATGATGGCCATACCTCGATGTTGCTCGGTGCGGCCGAAGCCTTATCGACCATGCGTAATTTTGACGGCACGGTGTATTTCATTTTTCAACCCGCCGAAGAACATGAAGGCGGTGGCCGGGTGATGGTCGAAGAAGGCTTGTTTGATCGCTTTCCTATGGAACGCGTCTTCGGCCTGCACAATTGGCCCGGTTTGCCTGCGGGCAGCTTTGGCGTGACTGAAGGGCCGGTGATGGCAGGCACCGACCGATTTGAAATCACCCTGACTGGGCGCGGGGGGCATGCCGCGATGCCGCATCAGACCATCGATGTGGTGGTAGCTGGTAGTGCCTTGGTGCAGGCGCTGCAATCCTTGGTGTCGCGTGAGACCGATCCGCAGGATGCTGCGGTGGTGAGCGTCACGCAATTTCATGCGGGGCACGTTGACAATGTGTTGCCCGAAACTGCCAGGCTTGGCGGCACGGTGCGCACGCTCAACCCAACGCTGCAAGACGCGCTGGAAGCCGCCATGCGCCGCGTGTGCGAAGGCATTGCAGTCGCTTATCGCGTGCGTATCGAGGTGAACTACGAGCGCGGCTATCCGCCGACGATCAATGCAGCCGATGCCACAGCGATAGCACGAGAGGCAGCGCAGCAAGTGGTGGGCATGGAAGCCGTGCAAACGCAATTACGGCCCAGCATGGGCGCGGAAGATTTTTCCTACATCGCCCGCGTGGTGCCCTCTTGCTATGTGTGGCTGGGTAATGGCCCGATGACCGGTGGCTGCATGCTGCATAGCCCGCACTACGATTTCAATGATGAAATCATTGCTACCGGCATTCGCTACTGGGTGCGGCTGGCGCAGATGGCGTTGACTACGCCCGGCTAATTACACTGAATCAATATCGTCACGCGGGGGCGATGTAGCGGTGCGCACAGTAGCTTCAGTCAGTTGCCCGGAGCAGAGTTCGATAAAGCGATAGGCATAGCTGCGTAGATAGTGCCCACGCCGCACTGCAATTCGGGTGGTGTTGGCCGGGAAGAGTTGCAGGCCATCGAGCAGGGTCAGACCGGTGTCTTTGCGGGGATGAAAGGCCATCGAGGCGATGATGCCTGCGCCCAGCCCCAGCTCGACATAGGTTTTTATTACATCTGCATCCAGCGCAGACAAAATGATGTCGGGCACCAGGCCGGCATTGGCAAAGGTGCGATCAATCGTGCCGCGACCGGTAAAGCCCTCATGATAGGTAATCAGCGGATGCTCGGCCAGTTTGGCCAGTGTGAGTACAGGCTCGCTGGCCAAAGGATGTCCGTCAGGCACAATCACCGAGTGATGCCAGTCGTACCAAGGAAATGTCACCAGATCAGGTTCGCCCTCCAGTGCTTCGGTAGCAATGCCGATGTCCGCGTCTCCTGCACGCAGCAAGGTGACAATTTCTTTCGGTCCGGCCTGATGCAGGGCGAGATGTACTTTGGGGAAGGCTGCCTTGAACTTGGCCACGACCGCAGGCAGGGCATAGCGCGCCTGCGTGTGCGTGGTGACGAGCGTGAGCTGGCCTTGATCGCGATTCGCAAATTGATCAGCCAGCCGCTTGATATTGCGTGCATCGAGCAGCATGCGCTCAACAATGGTAGCCAGCTCCTTGCCGGGATCGGTGAGCCCGGTCAGGCGTTTGCCACGGCGGATGAATATCTCCACGCCCAATTCATCCTCAAGATCCTTGATGTGCTTGGAGACGCCGGATTGCGAAGTAAACAAGGTGTTCGCGACTTCAGTCAGATTGAAGTCGCGACGTACCGCTTCGCGGATGATGCGTAGTTGTTGAAAGTTCATGGTGTCATCACTTTACATTGTCGCTCATGCGCGCAATGGGTTATCCGTTGGCTGAAGTACATGACCGCGGTGTTTCAGGCGTGCTGCTACCAGCCAGTCAGGGCCGTGGTCATCCAGATTGATGAAGTCGGCAACAAACGGCGTGGCAGGTTGCTCGACAACGGCTTGTGGCGTGCCGATTTGTTCGACGCGGCCATGATTCATCACCACCACTCGGTCGGCTACTTCCAGCGCTTCTTCCTGATCATGTGTGACAAAAATGCTGGTGATATGCAACTCGTCATGCAGGCGGCGCAGCCATTGGCGCAGCTCCTTGCGCACCTTGGCATCCAGCGCGCCGAAGGGTTCATCAAGCAGCAGCACGCGTGGTTCGACAGCCAGCGCACGTGCCAGCGCGATACGTTGACGCTGGCCGCCAGAGAGTTGCGCCGGATAGCGGTCAGCGAGCCAGTCGAGCTGCACCAGATTGAGCAGGCTATGTACCTTATGCTGAATGTCGGCTTCGGTGGGACGGCGGCGACGCGGCTTTACGCGCAGGCCAAAGGCAATGTTCTCGAATACGGTCATGTGGCGGAACAGCGCGTAATGCTGAAATACAAAGCCGACCTGGCGTTCGCGCACATGCGTGCCCGAGGCGTCTTCGCCTTCCAGAAACACCGTGCCCGAGTCAGCCGCCTCCAGCCCGGCGATGATGCGCAAGAGCGTGGTCTTGCCGCAACCGGAAGGACCGAGCAGGGCAACCAGTTCGCCACTGGGAAATTCCAGCGAGACATCATTCAGCGCTTCAAACGTGCCAAATGCCTTGCGGATATTGCGGACTTCAATGCTCATGTTGCTTGCTCCCTTGATTCCGGTGAAAGTGCGGCGGTCTGACGCCATTCGACATGGGTTTTCAGCGCTAGCGTGATCAAGGCCAGCAGGGCCAGCAGCGAGGCCACAGCAAAGGCCGCCGCGAAGTTGTATTCGTTGTAGAGAATTTCGACGTGTAGCGGCAGGGTATTGGTCAGCCCACGGATGTGGCCTGAGACGACCGACACCGCACCGAATTCGCCCATTGCGCGGGCGTTGCAGAGAATCACGCCATACAATAAGCCCCATTTGACATTGGGCAAAGTCACGCGCCAGAAAGTCTGCCAGCCTGAAGCGCCCAAGACGGTCGCCGCTTCTTCTTCATCGCGCCCCTGGGCTTCCATCAGCGGAATCAACTCTCGCGCGATGAACGGAAAGGTGACGAAAATGGTGGCCAGTACAATGCCGGGCACGGCAAAAATAATGCGGATGTCGTGGTCGCTCAACCATGAGCCGAACCAGCCCTGGGCACCGAAGATCAGCACGTAGATCAAACCGGCAACGACGGGGGAGACAGAGAACGGCAGATCGATCAGGGTGATCAAAAACTGCTTGCCGCGAAACTCGAACTTGGCGATTGCCCAAGCGGCAGAGACGCCGAACACGAGATTCAGCGGCACGGCAATCGCAGCAGCCAGCAGGGTCAGGCGCATGGCCGATAGTGCATCCGGTTCCACCAGGGCAGCAAAATACACGCTCCAGCCCTTGCGCAGCGCTTCGGTAAATACGGCGAACAAAGGCATCAGCAGAAACAGGGCGAAGAAGCCAAGGGCGATGGTCAGTAGCGTATAGCGCACCCAGGGTACTTCGCGCGTCGCCGGGCTGGCTTGGTAATCACGGTGTCTGCTTGCGGAGGGAATCCCGCTTGCAACACTGCTTGCAAACTCAGCCATCAGGATTTCCTTCCGCCAGTGGATGAACTGCTCGCCGCACTCCAGCCTTGCAGGCTGTTGATGACCAGCAACAGGATGAAGGATGCCGCCAGCATGACCAGCGCAATGGCAGTCGCGCCCGTGTAATCATATTGTTCGAGCTTGGTGATGATCATCAGCGGGGTGATTTCGGACACCATGGGCAGATTGCCGGCAATGAAAATGACAGAGCCATATTCACCCACGGCCCGCGCGAAAGCCAGAGCAAATCCGGTGAGCAGGGCAGGGGTGAGCGCGGGCAGGATGACCAGGCGAATGATCTGCCAGCGGTGGGCACCGAGGCAGGTGGCCGCTTCTTCGAGCTCCAGTTCGATGTCTTCCAGAATCGGCTGCACCGTGCGCACCACGAAGGGCAGGCCGATGAACACCAGCGCTACGAGCACGCCCAGTGGCGTGAATGCGACCTTGATGCCTAAGGGTTCCAGCAATTTGCCGAGCCAGCCATTGCCCGCATACAAGGCCGTCAGGGCAATCCCGGCCACGGCCGTGGGCAGGACAAAAGGCAGATCCACCAACGCATCCACGAGTTTCCTGCCTGGAAAGCGATAACGCACTAGCGACCAGGCCAAGAGCGCACCGAACACGGTATTGATTCCCGCCGCCAGGAGCGATGCGCCGAATGAAAGCTTGTAGGAAGCCAGCACGCGCGGTGCGGTGACAATCTCCCAGAACTGCGCAAAGGAGAGGGACAGGGTTTTGAACACCACGGCCGAGAGCGGCAGCAACACGATCAGCGACAGATACACCAGCGTAAAGCCGAGCGTGAGGCCAAAGCCCGGCAAGACCTGATGTCGACGGGTGATGAGATGAGACAAAGTGGGCATTGCGAAATTCCTGCGATGACAATGGTGCGTAGTCTAGGAATTTGCGCTGCAAAGCGGAAATACATATTTCTGCTTTGCTTATACACAAAGCCGAAAAGTCGGCGTTGGCAGTACGCCGACTTTTCGGTAGATCACCACTAAATCCTGCTGATGGCGGGTTTGCATGGAGATCAGAACGAATGCCGCAAGCCGACCTGCAGGCCGGACAGCTTGATGTCGTCGCCGGCGAACCCGGACGAGTTCTTGCCGAAGTCATATCCGCCACCGAAGCCATTGGTGGATGTCTTCTCATCATTCTTCAGGTAGGCATAGTTGGCTTTCAGCAGAGTGCGCTTGGACAGGCTGTGCTCATAGCCCAGTGTGCAGAACTTGGCACCCGTGTTGTCATCCGCACCAGTGCTCTTGTCCAGGTCGCCGGCGTGGTAGTACTGCGCGGTGAGCTTGCCATTGGTGGTCACGTTATACGTGCCGCCAATGCCCCAGACAGTTTGCTTGACATCGTTCAGGCTGCCGTCGGCCTTGGTTTGGGCATACAGCGCCCGCAGCGTGGCGACGCCAAAATCATAGCTGCCGCCCAGACGGAGTTCCCTGAGCTTCTGGTCGGAGCCGAGGTAGGTTTTCAAGGCGCCGGAACCATAAGGGGCAGAGCCTGTGACATCGTTCTTTTCCGTTACCTTGGCGTAGGTCAGGCCAACCAGGACAGGGCCGTTGTTGTAGTTCAAGCCCAGGTCATAGGCCGAAGTGTTGAGTTTCGCGCCTGACGTATCCGTCTTGTTTTCGTTGGCCATGTAGGCTGCGGTTGCCTGCAGTCCGGAGAATGAAGGTGTGGTGTAAGCGATGGCATTGCTAAAGCGCGTATCAAACAACGAGGCACTCGTGGCCGAACGGCTGGCGTCAGCACCAAATGCTGGCACGCCTTTCCCCGCATTGGCCAGCGCGCCACCGAGCTTGCCGAGGAGGGCATAGTTGGTGCCAATGCCGTCATTGCCGGCATTGACATCCAACAAAGCCGAAAAAGCCCGGGTCGGGGTGGACAGGTTGCCGAGGATCACCTTGCCGAAATTACCAGACAAGCCAGCAAAGCTGTCGCGGCTGGTGCCTAACGTACTTGCACTGTTGTCAAAGTTGGCGTTCGATTCAAACTGGAACAATGCGGTCAAGCCGTTGCCCAGGTTTTCCGTCCCCTTGAAGCCGAGGCGCGAACCATTGGTCGAGACGCGGGTGAAGTTGGGCGTATTGCCGGAGAGGGCGGCTGAACCACCACTGACATTGATGATGTCAAAGGTGGCATCGGCCACGCCATAGATCGTGACATTGGATTGGGCAAAGGCCGCGCCGGAAAGACCGGCGATGGCAAGGGCGATGAGTTTTTTCTGCATGGTTTTCTCCTAAGTAAAGGGGGATGAAACAAATGTAAAAAGTCGGCGCTGGTGACACGGCGAGCGGAACTGCTCAGCTCCGCTTTGCGCATCGACAGCGCGTTAGCGCGCGCTGATCTGGTCAAAAGTGCCGCCATCGGCAAAGTGCGTTTTCTGTGCCGTTTGCCAACCGCCAAAGACATCGTCAATCGTGATGAGCTTTACCGGCGCGAATTGCTTGGCATATTTGGTGGCAACTTTCTTGTCCGTCGGACGGTAATGGTTTTTACCGGCAATATCCTGTCCTTCAGGCGAATACAGATATTCGAGATAGGCGGTTGCTACCTTGCGCGTGCCGTGTTTGTCGGCAAACTTGTCGACAATACTGACAGGCGGTTCGGCGAGGATGGAGAGCGATGGTGTGACAATTTCAAATTTGTCGGGGCCCAGTTCCTTGACGGCCAGATAGGCTTCGTTTTCCCAGGCCAGCAGCACGTCGCCTATGCCACGCTCGACAAACGTGGTGGTCGAGCCGCGCGCGCCGGAGTCCAGAACCTTGACATTGGCATAGAGCTTCTTGACGAATTCCTTGGCAGTCGCCTCGCTGCCACCCGGCTGCTTGAGCGCGTAAGCCCAGGCCGCCAGATAATTCCAGCGAGCGCCGCCGGAAGTCTTGGGGTTGGGCGTGATCACGCCAACATCGGGTTTGACGAGATCACTCCAGTCGCGGATGGCCTTCGGGTTTCCCTTGCGCACCAGAAAAACGATGGTCGAGGCATAGGGCGAAGCATTGTGCGGCAGGCGTTTTTGCCAGCCAGCGGGAATCAGTTGCGCCTTGTCATGCAGCGCATCGACATCGTAGGCCAGCGCCAGGGTGACGACATCGGCTTCGAGCCCGTCAATCACCGCGCGGGCCTGCTTGCCAGAGCCGCCGTGGGATTGCTTGACGGTGACAGTATCGCCGGTTTTAGCTTTCCACTGTTTGGCAAAGGCGGCGTTGAAATCCTGATACAGCTCGCGTGTCGGGTCATAAGACACATTGAGCAGCGTAATGTCCGCTGCATGGGTTGCGCTGACAGTGAGCAGGGAGATGCCGAGCAGGCCGGCAATCGCTAGAGGGCGACGCATGGTGTTTCCTTTCTGAATGAATTTGCGGAAAGGAACTGTAGCGTTTGGGTGCAAAAAAACTAACCAAGAAAAACAGAAATACTTATTCCATGGTGCATGATGCGCCGATCAGAACTGCAACATGCCCTTCTTGATGTGGCCCGACACAGCCAGGTTCGCCAGCATGGGCAGCAGATTGAGGTGCGTGGCTTGGCGCAAATGCTGGGCGGCCGCTTGTAATTCGTCAAAAGTCTTGAGTCCGCGATTGGACGGGGATGGCAATCCGGCGGTAGTGCTGTGTGCTGTGGCTAGTGCGATGGCATTGCCTTCATCGCGTGATCGAATGACGATGACGTGATCGTCAAAAGCAGTTTTGATCTGCTTGATATTGTGATTGAAGTTTTTACGCCGTGACAGCAGATTGACGCACAACAGTCCCTCTTTTGCCAGGCGCGCTTTGCAGTCCAGATAAAACGGCAGGGAATCGAGCCGGCCGGCACGCGCGTTGCTGTCGAAGCCATCCACCAGAATGAGGTCATAGCGTTGCCTGGACTGGATCATGAAATCCGCTCCGTCGGCAAAGTGCAGGTGGAGGCGCTGCGGGTCATCAGGCAGCTTGAAAAATTGCCGTGCGGCGGCTTCGACCCGTGGCTCGATTTCCACCACGGTTAGCTTGGCTTCGGGTCGGTAGCGCCACAGAAATTTGCATAGCGAGCCTGCGCCCAAACCCACCAGCAGGACGCGCTGTGGCCAGTCACCCGGGCGCAGCAGCAGGGGCAGCATCATCTCTCGTGTGTATTCGAGTTCCAGCGCAAACGGTCGCGCGATGCGCATCGCGCCTTGCACCCAGTCGGAGCCAAAATGCAGATAACGCACACCGGCTTCTTCGCTGATATCGATATTCATGTGTAGTTTTGTCACGCGGCAAGTATCTGCCGAGTTGACATGTCAGAGCTCGATCTGAGTGCCGAGTTCGACGACGCGGTTGGTGGGTATTTTGAAATAAGCCGTTGCCGTGTCGGCATTACGGAACATCCAGATAAAGAGTACCTGTCGCCAGAAAATCATGGCCGGCACAGCATTCGGGACGATGGTTTCGCGGCCAAGAAAGAATGAGGTTTCCATCATCTCCAGCGGTGCCATTCCCTGCTCGCCTAGATGTTCCAAGGCGGCTGGAATATCGGGCGTATCTTTAAAGCCGTAATTCAGGATGACGCGGAAGAAACCTTGTGGAAGCGCTTCTGTCTGCATGCGATCGGCCGCATTGACATGCGGAATATCGCGCATTTTTACGTTGAGCAGAATCACCCGCTCGTGCAGCACCTTGTTGTGCAGCAAATTGTGCAGCATGGCACGCGGTACGCTGTCAGGTTGAGGCGTGAGGAAGATGCCGGTACCCGCAACGCGCTGCGGGCCGCCGTAGTCGAGGCTCTTGAGGAAGGCATCTAGCGGCATCGAGTCCTGTTGCAATTTTTTATAGAGCAGAGCACGGCCACGCTGCCAAGTGGAAAACAGGACAAAAACACTCAGACCCAGTACCAACGGAAACCACCCGCCATCAGCCACTTTCATTAGATTGGCGGATAAAAAAGCGAGATCAACCACCATGAAAAAGGCAAGAAACAGCCCCGCTTGAAGCCAACTCCAGTTCCACAATGAACGCACCACAACGAAGGCGAGCACCGTGGTGAGCATCATGGTCATTGTCACGGCAATGCCATAGGCGGCGGCAAGATTGGATGAGGTTTTGAAGCCCAACACCAGTGCAATCACGGCGACAAGCAGCAGCCAGTTGATGTTGGGAATGTAGATCTGTCCTTTTTCATGTTCCGAGGTGAACTTGACCTGAATGCGCGGGCAATAGCCGAGTTGCATGGCCTGACTGGTGAGCGAGAAAGCACCTGAGATGACCGCCTGCGAAGCGATGATGGTCGCTGCAGTCGCCAGCGCTACCATCGGGTAGAGCAGTTCTTCAGGCGCCAGCAAGAAGAAGGGATTTTTGATGGCGGCAGGATTGTCGAGTATCAGGGCACCCTGGCCGAGATAGTTGAGAAACAGGCAAGGAAAAACATAGACCAACCAGGCCCATTTGATCGGCCGGCGACCGAAATGACCCATGTCGGCATACAAGGCTTCGCCGCCGGTAATGGCCAGTACCACCGCGCCCAGAGCAAGAAAGCCGTGGCCTCGATTTTCGGCAAAAAAATGGATGGCATGCCAGGGGTTAATGGCAGTCAGGACACCTGGATGCTTGAGTATGCCTATCACACCAAGTGTGCCCAGAGTACCGAACCAGAACAGCATCACCGGGCCGAACAATGCGCCAAGACTCGCCGTGCCGCGTGGCTGGACAAGGAAAATTCCGGTCAAAATGAACAGCGTGAGTGGCATGACATAGGGCTTGAATACCGGCGTTGCGACTTCCAAGCCCTCGACCGCAGAGAGCACCGACATTGCGGGTGTAATCACTGCATCGCCATAAAACAATGCCGCACCGAAAATTCCTAACCCGGTGAGAAACCACATCAAGCGTGGGCTGACGCCTTTAGTGCGCAGTACCAGCGCAGTCAGGGCCATGATGCCTCCCTCGCCACGGTTGTCGGCACGGGTAATGAACTTCACATACTTGAAGGTGACGGTGATGGTCAGCGCCCAGAAGATCAGCGACAGAATGCCGAGGATGTTTGCTGGCGTCACTGCCATCGCATGCGGGCCATTGAAGGCTTCTTTCATGGCGTAAAGCGGACTGGTACCGATATCGCCATACACCACGCCCATCGCGGCGATGGCCGTGGTAGCGAGGCGAGCACGAGCGCTTGACGCGTCGTCTGCACTGCCTGGAATTTCAGTTGTGTTGCTTTGCACCATCGGCCGCATTATAGGCGAAACCTTGTTCCCGCCGTATCACCAGCGCCGACTTTTGGCGGATTTTCTTGGCCGGCGGGTTGGTTTGCGACACAAAACCATCAGCTAACCGCGACCGACAAAAAGCTCGCCACACTCTTGCACGGCAACCTTAAAGCATTCGAGCGGGAGCGTGCACGGACCTTCCACCGCTTCGCCGGTGCGACAGATGAAAGCGCCACCATGAAACGGACACTTGATAGTCTCTCCGCCGAGTTCGCCCTCGGAGAGCGAAGCGGTGCCATGTGTGCACAGGTCGGACGTGGCAAAAAATTCGTTACCGACACGCTATACCGCCACCGGCGTGCCGTCTTCCAATGTTACGCGGCGCATCGTGCCATTGGTTATTTCGTCGATGCGACAGACTTTAATCAAACCCATTTTTACCCATTGTCCCTATAAAAAAAGCGGCACCTTTTCCTCTGTTCAAATATCAATCCCCTTATCACGCTTGCCAATGCTGATTCCTCCATCATTCAGGATAACGGTTCCCGTGATGAACTTGCCATCAGTTCTGGAGGCCAGCAGCGCATAGATACCGGCATGATCTTCAGGCTTGGCCGCGAATCCCAAGGGGGTAATGGCGGCAATCATGCTGGATACATCCTCTGCCGTTTGAGAGCCAAAAATCCGCGTCAAGGTGCCACCGGGGGCGACGCCATTCACACGGATATCCGGCGCAAGCTCCCAAGCCAGCGCGCGTATGAAGCCTAGTACCGCATGCTTGGTGGCGATGTACAGTGGTCCGCCTCCGCCGGTAAAAAAGCTGGAAGTGGATGCGGTAAAAATCATGCAACCTTTGGATTTGCGCAAGGCCGCCAGGGAAGCTTTTGCGCCAAGAACATAGCCCTTGACATTGACATCAAAAAGCTCGCGATAGTTGCTCTCAAGCAACCTGGCCTCTTGCGACTCAAGGCCAGCCATAAAATCCCAAATACCGGCATTACCCACGAAACAGTCAAGCTTGCCAAAACGTGCCACGGTGGTATCTACTGCTTTTGTGTTGTCGGCATAATTTCTCACATCGCCCACCACGACTTCAACTTTGTCACCAAAGGCTTGTTTGAGGGTATGTGCGTCTTGTTCTTCCTTGACGAGCACGCCAACATGCGCGCCTTCGGCAATAAAGCGTGCCACAACGGCATAACCAATACCAGAACCCCCGCCGGTGACCAAGGCTACTTCTTCCTTTAAGCGCATGATTTTCCCCTTTTATGATGTAAGAATTTTAAGCGTGAGTCGGTAAAACTGTTGGCAAAATAATCGCAACTCACGCCAGAAGGCTACACGAAAGGCGCCTGCCGACACCTTGTTTTTTGCGCGGTTGTTTTGCCTATCGGCACCAAGGCGTACGATGAGGTTTTTTAAATATCAGCTTCGACCAAATGCCCATTCGCTTCCATCCAAACACGGCGCGAGGCCGCCTCGCCCTTGCCCATGAGCAGATTGAACATGGCTTTGGTTTGCGCGGCAAGCCGCTCGGTGACGGGTAATACACGACGAGTTGCCGGGTCCATGGCGGTTTCGCGCAATTGTTCGGGATTCATTTCGCCCAGGCCCTTGAACCGACCGACTTCAATCGCGCTTTGGGCAACGCCTTCTTTCATGAGGCGATCTTTCATGGCGGCGAGCTCTCCTTCGTCAAGCGCATACAGCCGGCGCGCGGGCCGTTTCTTGCCGCTAGCCGGGACGTCAATGCGATAGAGCGGAGGTTGCGCGATATGCACATGGCCTGCCGTAATGAGAGCCGGGAAGTGCCGGTAAAACAGCGTGAGCAACAAGGTTTGGATATGTGCGCCATCTACGTCGGCATCTGACATGATGATGACTTTGCCATAACGCAAGGTGGATAGATCAGCTGTCGCGCTGTCATGCGGATCTATCCCCAGGGCCACCGCAATGTCATGAATTTCTGCATTGGCAAACAGGCGTCCGGCGTCAATTTCCCAGGAATTCTGGACTTTGCCGCGCAAGGGCAAAATCGCCTGGGTTTCCTTGTTGCGCGCCATTTTGGCCGATCCACCAGCGGAATCTCCCTCCACCAAAAAAAGTTCGTTTTCGGTCAATAAAGTGGATTCGCAATCTGAAAGCTTGCCGGGCAACACGGCAACGCCTGACTGTTTTCTTTTTTCCACTTTCTGTGCATTTTTTTGCCGTGCAAGGGCTTGGTGTATGGCTAACTCTGCAATGGCGCGGCCCGCTTCAACGTGTTGATTAAGCCATATTTCGAAGGGATCGCGAATCATGCTGGATACCAGCTTGACGGCTTCACGCGAATTGAGTTTTTCTTTGACCTGGCCTTGAAACTGCGGGTCAAGCAGGCGCGTGGATAATACATAGGCCATGCGGCTGCAGACATCATCCTGTTGCAACTTGACACCGCGCGGCAGCAGGGCGCGGTGCTCGATGAAGGATTTAACTGCCTCGAAAACACCGGCGCGCAGTCCGGCTTCATGCGTGCCGCCAGCCACGGTAGGAATCAGATTGACATACGATTCAGAGGCGACGGCTTCAATAAACCAACCGATGACCCAGGCAGCGCCTTCACCAGAGGCGAAGTCAGGATGATCGGTATGGGCATATTTTTCGGCGGCATACAGCGGGGCGATATTTTCAGCGCTCCCTGCCAGTTCTATCAGATAGCCCGCCAGGCCTTGCGGGTAGCTCCAGGTTTTGCTGCTGATGCTGCCGTTGGCTTGTTCAGTATCAAGGCGCACAGTGACGCCAGGCAGCAGCACGGCTTTTGAGCGCAACAGGCGCTCTAGCTCAACCGATGACACGGTGGGGGTATCGAAATACTTTCCGTCAGGCCACACGCTCACACGGGTACCGGTTTGTTTGCCGCAGGTACCGGCTTCTTGCAGCGGACTGATTTTTTCGCCGCCTTCTGAAAAGTCGATTTGCCATATCTTGCCTTCGCGACGCACTTCAACCGCTACGCGCTTGGACAACGCATTGGTGACCGCCACGCCCACGCCATGCAACCCGCCAGAAAAAGCATAGGCGGAATTGCCCGAGCGTTTATCAAACTTGCCGCCGGCATGCAGGCGCGTAAAGGCCAGGACAACCACAGGAATTTTTTCTTCCGGATGCATGCCGACAGGTATGCCCCGGCCATCATCAACGACGGTAATCGCTCCGCCCTGGTGAAGTGTGACATGAATATTTTTCGCGTATCCGCCCAGGGCTTCATCGGCGGCGTTGTCGATTACTTCCTGAATGATGTGCGCGGGTGAATCTGTTCGGGTGTACATGCCCGGCCGCTCGCGCACAGGCTCTAGGCCTTTCAGAACGCGAAAGGAGGATTCATCATAAGCGCTTGCGCGGCTATCAGAGGCTTTGGTGGCCATGGTCGAATATCACTAGAGTTGTTGTGGGCTAAGAAGAAAATCTCGCGTGGATTGTAGTCGAACACTTGTGGATCGAATCGCCGTGGATCTTGCGCAGGACTTATCCGCAGAGCGCATCAGCATGCGCTGCTAAACTGTGAAAATGAAACCCAGTCATTCAGAATTTCTGTCATTGCGCGGGCACCGCATGCATGTGCGCTGTTGGCAGGATGATCCGGCTGCGCCGTTGCTGGTCATGCTGCATGGCTGGGGCGATATGTCAGCCACCTGGCAGTTTGTGGTGGATAGTCTCGCGCAGGGCTGGCGTGTGCTGGCACCCGACTGGCGCGGGTTTGGGTTGTCCCAATGGAATGGTGGCAGTTACTGGTTTCCTGATTACGTGGCTGATCTCGATGCCTTGCTTGCACATTACTCGCCCACGGCACCGGTGCGCTTGGTGGCTCATAGCATGGGGGGCAATGTGGCTTGTCTGTATGCAGGGCTGCGTCCAGAGCGTGTGGCGGGGCTGGTCAATCTCGAAGGCTTGGGGCTGCCTGATTGCCCGGCGACAGAAGCGCCGATACGCTATGCAAAGTGGTTGTTGCAAACACGCGATGTACAAGGGAGAGGGTTTCGCCCGTATCCCGATTATGCTGCCCTGGCGGCGCGTTTGCAGAATGATAATCCGCGTTTGTCCGTTGCACAGGCAGCGTTTCTTGCAGCCCATCTGGGTGCGGAGAAAACAACCAGCGACGGGCAGCGGGAAATCCATCTGGCGATTGATCCCTGTCATCGCTGGCCGAATCCTGTTCCGTATCGGCTGGAAGAGGTCATGGCGATCTGGCAGCAGATGAAGGCACCTGTGCTCTGGGTAACTGCTGCAGAATCGATTGCATTCAAGCAGTTTCTTGATTTGGAGTCTGCCGACTATCGCCAGCGTATAGCATGTTTTCAGCAGATTCGTGAAGTCATGCTGCCGGATGCCGGGCACAATATGCAGCATGATCAGCCGCAGAAAGTGGCACAATTGATTGATGAATTTTTTGTGCGCGGAATTGCTGCGCAATGAGAGCAAAATGAAAGCCATTAACGCCGATCTACACTGCCATTCCAATTTGTCGGATGGCATGCTGGCACCGACCGAGGTAGTGCGCCGCGCGCATGAAAACGGTGTGGAATTACTGGCGCTGACCGATCATGATGAATTGAGCGGCCTGCCCGAGGCGCGTGCAACGGCAGATGAGTTGGGCTTGCGCTTTATTGATGGCGTGGAAATCTCGATTTCCTGGGGCGATGACCAGACAGTGCATATTCTCGGGCTGGCGATTGATCCCGCGAATGCCGCATTGCAGGCTGGCTTGCAAAAAGTGCGTAGCGGGCGCGACGCACGTGCCGCAGAGATGGCGGCGGAACTGGACAAGGTCGGCATACATGGCGCTTATGCAGGCGCGCTGCGGTATGCGGGTAATCCGGCCATGATCAGCCGTGCGCATTTCGCCCGCTACATCGTCGAGCAGGGGCGTGCGAAAGATACCAAAACTGTGTTCGATCACTGGCTAGCGAAGGGCAAGCCGGGCTATGTGGCGCATTCATGGGCGACGCTGGAAGATTCGGTTGCCTGGATAGTCGGCGCTGGTGGTACGGCGGTGATTGCCCATCCGGCGCGTTATCGATTAACCCGAGCACAGCGCCGGAAGTTGTTCACCACCTTTCGTGATCTGGGCGGGCGGGGCATTGAGGTGTTGTCCGGTGCACAAGGGCCGGAAGAGGCCAAAGAGTTTGCCAGCGTCTGTCGCGAGTTCGGATTTTTGGCGTCGCGCGGTTCGGATTTTCATGGTCCGGGCGAAAGCTGGATGGATCTGGGCAAATTGCCGGATTTGCCTGAAGATTTGACGCCCGTCTGGGCACAGTGGAATTAAAAGCGGGGTTGATTTTTGGCACAACTATTTCAGATTCACCCCGAGCACCCGCAACCACGTCTGATTAAACAGGCTGCAGAGATTCTGCGTAGTGGAGGTCTGTTGGCGGTACCGACAGATGCTGCGTATTCGTTGGTCGGCGTGACGGGTTATGCGCCTTTGCTGGATCGTATCCGTGCCATTCGCGGCGTCGACGAACGGCATCATTTCACGCTGATGTGTCGCGATCTTTCCGAAATTGCAAAATATGCGCGGGTGGATAACACGCAATTCCGGCTGCTCAAGGCGGCTACGCCGGGCAGCTATACCTTTATTCTTGAAGCCACGAAAGAGCTGCCGCGCCGCTTGCTGCATCCCAAGCGAAAAACCATTGGCTTGCGCGTGCCAGATCATCCCGTCGTGTTGGCGTTGCTGGCCGAACTGGACGAACCGCTACTCAGCTCAACGCTGATTCTGCCGGGTGACGAGCACCCGTTGGCCGATGCAGACGCGATTCGCGAACGGCTGGAAAAGCAGCTGGATGTGGTGATTGATGCAGGGCCCTGCGGCATCGAGATGACCACGGTGATCAATCTAACGGGTGATCATCCCGAGCTGATTCGTGCCGGGTGTGGGCCGCTGGCCCCTTGCGGGCTGGCGTGATAGTCACTGTCTTGGCTGGTTTGGACCGTCTGGTAGAATCCGCCTTTCATGAATACTATCCAAACACTGGCGGTTTCCGCCTTGCCCGTGATTTTCGCCATCACGTTGCACGAAGCTGCTCATGGCTATGCAGCACGCCACTTTGGCGACCCCACGGCATGGAAGCTGGGGCGTATTAGCCTCAATCCTCTACGTCATATTGACTTGGTGGGCACCCTGATTGTTCCCGGGGTGATTTTGTTGCTTTCCGGAGGTGGTATGTTGTTCGGCTGGGCCAAGCCCGTGCCGGTGGATTTTGGCAAATTACGTCGCCCCAAGCAGGACATGTTGTGGGTAGCAGCTGCCGGGCCGGCGGCAAATCTGGTAATGGCCTTGGCTTGGGCGTTGTTGTTCAAGGCAGTGCTTGGTTTTCCGGAAACCCTGTATTCGGAGGCGTTGCGCGAAATGGCCAAGGTGGGTATTGGGATCAATGGCGTATTGATGCTGCTGAATTTATTGCCCTTGCCGCCGCTGGATGGTGGACGCATTGCAGTGAGCTTGTTGCCACCGCGCGCGGCGTGGAAATTTTCTCAGCTTGAGCGCTGGGGGCTGCCTATTCTTCTTGCACTGCTGTTTTTAGGCGGCCTGGATCGTATCTTGCGCCCCCTGTTGGACGTGTATTTCTCTTTGCTAACGAGTCTCTTCGGGTTCTAGGTTTTTACTATTATGTACGCAGAAAAAGTTCTTTCCGGCATGCGCCCTACCGGGCGTTTGCATCTGGGCCACTATCACGGCGTATTGGCCAACTGGATCAAGTTGCAGCATGAATTCCCCTGCCTGTTTTTTGTCGCCGACTGGCATGCGCTAACCACGGCTTACGATGAGCCGGGCACGATAACCCAGAATACCTATGACATGGTGATCGACTGGCTGGCGGCGGGTGTTGATCCGACGCAAGCCACAATTTTCATTCAGTCCAAAGTGCCGGAGCACGCCGAGCTGCATCTGTTGTTATCAATGATGACGCCGCTGGGCTGGTTGGAGCGCGTGCCGACTTACAAGGATCAGCAGGAGAAGTTGACGCACAAGGATTTGACGACGTATGGCTTTCTTGGCTATCCCTTGTTGCAGGCGGCTGATATTCTGATTTATCGCGCCAATCGCGTGCCGGTGGGCGAAGATCAAGTACCACACATTGAGTTTACGCGTGAGATTGCGCGACGCTTTAACCATCTGTATGGCCGCGAGCCGGACTTTGAAGGCAAGGCGCGGGAGGCGATGAAGCAACTGGGCAACAAGCGCGCCAAGCTTTATGAAGAGCTGCGCACACGGTATCAGGAGCAAGGTGAAGATGAGGCACTGAATGAGGCGCACGTGCTGTTGAATGAGGCGCAGAGCCTGTCTTTTGGCGATCGTGAGCGGTTGTTTGGCTGGCTGGAGGGCACGCGTAAAATGATCCTGGTCGAGCCTGATGCCTTGCTGACGGAGGCTTCGCGCATGCCCGGGCTGGATGGGCAAAAAATGTCGAAGTCCTACGGCAATACGATTGCGCTGCGTGAAGATGCAGGCTCCATCACCAAAAAAATTCGCACCATGCAGACCGATCCGCAGCGTGTGCGACGCACCGATCCGGGCGACCCGGACAAGTGCCCCGTGTGGCAATTACACCAGATTTACTCGGATAATGCGGTCAAGCAATGGGTGCAAACGGGCTGTCGTTCAGCCGGGATAGGCTGCATTGAATGCAAGCAACCTGTGATCGACGCGGTGCTAAAGGAACAGGAGCCGATGCGCGAGCGAGCAAAAATGTATGAGGAAGACCCGCAACTCGTTAAGAATATCATTGCCGACGGGTGTGAAAAAGCACGCAAGCTGGCGCAAGAGACGATGCGTGATGTGCGCGAAGCCATAGGAATTGATTACTCGTGATGCAGACTTTGAATAATGCGTTAGTCAGCGTTGGCGCCGTCTCACCAGCGCCGACTTCTATTGATGCGTTACTCCTGCCTCATCTGCCCAAAGTCTACGGCGAAGTGATGACCGAGATGCCGCGTGATCTTTACATCCCGCCGGATGCACTGGAAATCATTCTCGAATCTTTTGAAGGCCCGCTGGATTTATTGTTGTACCTGATACGCCGCGCCAATATCAATGTGCTGGATATTCCGATGGCACCGTTGACAGTGCAGTATCTGGCCTATGTTGAAGCCATGCGCAAACACAACCTCGAGCTGGCGGCCGAGTATCTGCTCATGGCAGCGATGCTGATCGAGATCAAGTCGCGCATGTTGTTACCCCGCATTCCGCGGACTGAAGAAGGTGAAACAGAAGATCCGCGCGCCGAGCTGGTGCGCCGTCTGGTCGAGTATGAACGGATGAAAGCCGCGGCTGCCCAGCTGGAAGAATTACCCCAGGTCGGGAGAGATTTTGAGTGGGTTACGGTTTGGATTGCAGACAAAGTAGTCGAGCGTCAGCCGGAAGTGAGTCTGCATGATTTGCAGTTGGCGTGGCTTTCGCTCATGAATCAAGTGAAAAACCATCAGCATCACAAAATTCATCGCGAGGAGTTGTCGGTGCGGGAGCACATGAGCCTCATTTTGCGCCGCTTGCAAGGCGGCGACTACGTGTTGTTTGAACAACTGTTCGATTTGACACTTGGCGCGCCTGGACTGGTTGTCAGCTTTCTTGCCATGCTTGAGCTTGCCCGCGAAGCGATGGTGGAAATTACGCAAAATGAAGCACTGGCGCCGATTTATGTGAGATTGCCTGAGGTTGGATGATGCAGGAACTGTATACGCCTGATGATTACAAGCGCGTGCTTGAAACTGTCTTGTTAGTTGCGGCAGAACCTTTGCCTTTGTCTGAGCTGAAAAAACTTTTTGATGAAACATTTGATGACGAAACATGGCAGATATTGCTGGACGATTTACGACGTGACTGGTCCGGCCGCGGTGTTGAATTGGTACGCCTGGCTTCTGGCTGGCGTTTTCAGACACGCTCCGAATATCAGGCTTATGTTGCCCGGCTGAAAAACGAAAAAGCGCCCAAGTATTCACGTGCCGTGATGGAGACGCTGTCGATTATTGCGTATCGCCAGCCAGTGACGCGAGGTGATATTGAAGATATTCGGGGTGTAGCGGTGTCGCCCAATATATTGAAAACACTTGAATCACGTGGCTGGATTGATGTGGTTGGCCATCGCGATACACCGGGCAGGCCCGCGCTTTACGCCACCACAAAAGTATTTCTGGATGACCTTGGTTTGCGTAGCTTGACCGAGTTACCGCCATTGAGTGAAATTGAACGCGTCATGAATACTCAACCGAATCAGGCGGTACTGACGGGTGATTTTGTTGCCTCGGTAAGTGAAATGATGAGTGAAAATATAAGCAAAGACATTGCCGACACTACCGAACCGGTAATTCGCAGTGAAAGTACATTACCGACAGAATGATGAAACAGAGGTTCGCCCGCAGGGCACCATGAAAAAACCAGGCACTTCCGTTACACCATCCAGAGCCCAGCGGAGTAGCTTGCCGCGTAAGCCAGTTAATTCGACTAAGCCGCGCAAGGCCACCCCTTTTCGTACTGCGCAAGAGGGCTCCCGCGCATTGGTTGATGCTCGCAATGACAGCGCAGGAGCACGACAGACCACGCCGCAAATTCAAGGTGGGAGGGGTAATCATGTTGTTTTTAGTGATCCGCCAAAATTGCAAAAAGCATTGGCAGATGCCGGACACGGCTCGCGTCGAGAAATTGAAGAGTGGATTATTGCGGGGCGCGTTAACGTCAACGGCGAGCCCGCGCATATTGGGCAGCGGGTAGGTCCGGACGACAAAATTCGACTGAATGGCAAGCTGGTTCAGCTTAAGTTCTCGCACCGCTTGCCGCGCGTGGTGATGTACCACAAGCCCGAAGGTGAAATTGTTTCCAAGGATGATCCTCAGGGACGGCCGAGTGTCTTCACTAAACTGCCTCGCCTAAGGAATGGGCGATGGATTTCCATCGGGCGGCTGGATTTCAATTCCTGTGGGTTGCTGTTATTTACCAACGATGGCGGTTTGGCGCAGCGGATGATGCATCCAAAATATCAAATCGAACGTGAGTATGCCGTGCGCGTTTTGGGCGAGGCAACGCCAGAGGTTTTGGAGCGCTTGCGTCAGGGGGTGCAGTTGGAGGACGGGTTGGCGCACTTTAATTTGATTGTTGAATCCGGCGGCGAAGGCGCTAACCGCTGGTATCGCGTGGCCCTTTCGGAAGGACGTAATCGCGAAGTGAGGCGCATGTTCGAGGCTGTTGGCTTAACCGTGAGTCGCTTGATGCGTGTGCGCTATGGCCCTGTCCAGTTGCCGCCTCGTTTGAAGCGAGGGCAGTCCCGCGACTTGGAGCCTGGCGAGGTCGAAGCCTTGATGAAGCTCTTGCCCCCAGAACAAAAAACCGGAATATCACGACCTTTGCCCAGTGAAGAAGGTTTCGATGACCTGAGTTTCATGTCGGATGATGACGCAAGCGATCGAATTGATTTTGCAGAGAAATGAGGCCTCTGCTATAATTTCGCTCCTTTAGTTGGCACCGTTCTCGGGAGAGAAAAGAATGGGCTTTTCAGCCCATTTTTTATTTGTCGAACGGATGTGTGTGTGCAAATGCAGCTTAATGATTTAATTGAGAAAACTGTGGTTGGCTTGGGGTTTGAGCTCGTTGAAGTGGAATCGAGCCCACGCGCCAGGCTGTTGCGCGTCTTTATTGATCATCTTGAAACGGATGATCAGGCGGCGCGTGGCATCAGTGTGGATGACTGTTCTGCCGTGAGCCATCAGCTGACCCATGTTTTCATGGTTGAAAATATTGATTACGATCGGCTGGAGGTGTCCTCGCCCGGGTTGGATCGTGCGTTGACCAAAGCGGCAGATTTTCGTCGGTTTACAGGCTGTGAGATTCAGCTGAAATTGCGTGTTCCGTTAGGTAATCAGCGTAATTTCAAGGGCGTCATTGAAGCCGTGGCGGGTGAAGAAGGTACAGAAATTTTTAGTCTGCGAGTTGAAAATGTGCTGCATGAGATTGCGCTAGCTAACGTGGATCGAGCGCGTTTAGTGCCAACATTCTGAATATTGTCGGAGAACCACCTATGAGCCGTGAATTGTTACTGTTGGTTGATGCTTTGGCCCGCGAGAAAAATGTCGCCAGAGATATCGTGTTTGATGCGCTAGAGCAAGCGCTTGCGCAAGCGACTAAGAAGCGCGTCAACGATGAGGCTGATATCCGCGTCGAAATTGATCACGAAACTGGTGAGTACGAGGCGTTCCGTCGTTGGTTGGTTGTCGAGGATAGTGCAGTAGAAAATCCTGAGGTGCAAAAGGGGTTGAAGGAAGCTCAGCTGGAAATTTCGGATATCGGGCTCGAAGAGTACATCGAAGAGGCAATGGAGCCCATCGATTTTGGTCGTATCGGCGCTCAGGCCGCCAAGCAAGTCATTCTGCAAAAAATTCGAGATGCCGAGCGCGAGCAGATGTTAAATGATTTCCTTGAGCGTAAGGAACATCTCGTCAGTGGTACGGTTAAGCGGTTGGATCGTGGTAGCGCAATCATTGAGGTAGGGCGCATTGAGGCTTTGTTGCCGCGTGATCAGATGATCCCCAAAGAAAATCTTCGTCCTGGCGACCGCGTGCGCGCTTGGCTGATGAAGATTGACCGACAGGCGCGAGGCCCACAGTTGATTTTGTCGCGCACCGCACCTGATTTCATCATGAAGCTGTTCGAGCTTGAAGTCCCTGAGATTGAAGATGGATTGCTTGAGATCAAGGCGGCCGCACGTGACGCCGGTATGCGGGCAAAAATTGCAGTGAAATCAAATGATCCTCGTGTTGATCCTATCGGCACTTGCGTTGGTATGCGTGGTTCGCGGGTCACCGCAGTCACCAATGAGTTGTCTGGCGAGCGTGTTGACATCATCAATTGGTCGGCAGACCCGGCCCAGTTCGTGATCGGCGCTTTAGCTCCGGCGGAAGTGCAGAGCATCATGGTGGATGAAGAAAAGCATGCAATGGATGTGGTCGTGGATGAAGCCAATCTTGCCATTGCCATTGGTCGCGGCGGGCAAAATGTACGTTTGGCTTCGGAGCTGACGGGCTGGACCATCAATTTGATGACCGTTGAGCAGTCGCAAGAAAAGTCAGCTTCTGAATCTGAATCGATTCGCGCTTTGTTTGTGGCAAAGCTCGATGTTGATGAAGAAGTGGCGAATATTCTGATTGAAGAAGGGTTTTCTTCGTTAGAGGAAATTGCTTACGTGCCGTTAGCAGAAATGCTTGAAATTGATGCATTTGATGAAGTGGTGGTGAATGAGTTGCGTGAGCGTGCGCGTAATGTTTTGTTAACTGCAGCCATCGTGGATGAAGAGCAACTGGATAAAGTATCTGAAGACCTGCTCGCATTAAAGGGGATGGATGCTGGGCTGGCGGCAAAGCTGGCGAAGAACGGGGTTACGGATCGTGAGGCATTGGCAGATCTGGCAGTCGATGAGTTAATTGAAATGACTGGGATGGACGCTGATCAAGCAAAAGACTTGATTGTCGTTGCGCGTGCCCATTGGTTCGCTGAGGAAGAATGAGGGTAAAGGCATGGCTTTGATGACTGTTTCTGAATTTGCAACCGAGCTGAAAATGCCGGCTCCTGATCTACTGGATCAACTTGCCAAGGCCGGCGTTGAAAAACAAGCTCCTAGCGACATGATGTCGGAGCAGGATAAAACGCGCCTGTTGGACTATCTGCGTAAATCGCACGGAGAGTCTGCGTCCAAGTCAAAGATCACTTTGACGCGTAAGCAGACAACCGAGATAAAGTCATCGGACGCAACGGGTAGATCGCGCACCATACAAGTTGAAGTGCGTAAAAAGCGCGTGTTCGTCAAGCGAGATGCACCAGAAGTGGTGGCCAAGGCTGATGCGGCGATGACCAAAAGCCTGGCGACTGAGTTACCAAAAACGGAAAGGACTGCCAGTGAGCTATCTTTGGAGCACAAGATAGAGGCTCAGGTGGATGCTCAAGCTGAAGCGCAAATTTTGCCGGTAAACGATATTGCATCTGTAAAGGCCGCAGTCGTTGCAGTAGAGACAACCGCGGAGAAAAGCATTGCGCCGGAGATGGAGAGTAAAAGTGAAGCTCCTCCGGTTTCTGCTAGTCAGGATATTGCCGCCACTGTGCAATTGCCTTCGATTGCACATGCTGAGCAAAGTGAGTCGCCTGAGAAAATCGAGCCAGTTGCAACGCCGGAAGTAAAGGTTGCCGTTGTCCGGTCTACTGCAAAACCAAGAGCAAAATCAGTTATAGATTCCGCTGAGCGTGCGCTACGAGATTCAGAGGCAAAACGTCAGGCGCAGCTAGCAGCAATTCAAGCGGCTGAGTTTGAGGCAAGAAATGCGCGTGAAACGAGAATTCGCGCCGAGGCTGAGGCGCGTGTTGTACAGCAGCAAGCTGCTGTTGCGGCGACTGTCGCAGCGGCGGCACCAAAAGTCGTAGCAAAGGTGGTAACTCCGACAGCAGGTGTATCGGGTACGATACACAAACCTGCAGGCAAGGAGGCCGAAACAAAGGCCAAACCTGCCAAGAAAGCTGTCTGGAAAGATGATGCGACCAAGCGTCGGACGATCAAAACACGAGGGGATATTGGCCCCTCTGGTTGGCGCGGTGCCAAAGGTGGTGGGCGTCAGGGTGGCGGACATCGTGGGCATAGTGAAAATAGTGTCCCGCAGCAGGTGGTTGAAGCCATTATCCACGATGTGCAGGTGCCAGAAACTATTTCGGTTGCTGATCTTTCGCACAAGATGACGGTTAAAGCATCTGAAGTCATCAAAGTGATGATGAAGATGGGTTCGATGGTGACGATCAACCAGGTATTAGACCAAGAAACCGCGATGATTGTGGTCGAGGAAATGGGTCACCGCGCATTCGCTGCCAAGTTAGATGATCCGGAGACTTTCCTGGATGATCAGGTGGAGCACAAGGTGTTTGAGCAATTGCCGCGTGCACCGGTTGTTACCGTCATGGGCCACGTTGATCATGGTAAAACATCCTTGCTTGACTATATTCGCAAGAGTCGTGTCGCACATGGTGAAGCCGGTGGAATCACGCAACACATCGGTGCTTATCACGTAGAAACACCGCGTGGCATGATTACATTTCTTGATACACCGGGACACGAAGCGTTTTCGTCGATGCGTGCACGTGGTGCAAAAGCCACCGATATCGTTATTTTGGTTGTTGCGGCGGATGATGGTGTTATGCCGCAAACCAAAGAAGCGATTCATCATGCTAAAGCGGCAGGTGTCCCGCTGGTTGTCGCCATTACTAAAATTGACAAGCCCGACGGCAATCCTGAGCGGGTCAAGCAGGAGCTGGTAGCTGAAGGCGTTGTACCCGAAGAATATGGTGGCGACTCCCCATTCATCGGTGTATCCGCTAAATCAGGCGCGGGTGTGGATGAGTTGCTTGAGCAATTGCTTTTACAGGCCGAAGTTCTTGAGCTGAAGGCGCCTGTTGATGCTCCGGCGAAAGGTATAGTAATTGAAGCGCGCCTGGATAAAGGCAAGGGCCCGGTCGCTACGCTGTTGGTACAGTCAGGAACTCTGCGGCGGGGAGATTCTCTTCTGCTCGGTTCGGTTTTTGGCCGCGTGCGTGCCATGCTGGATGAGAATGGAAAATCCATTGAAGCAGCAGGTCCATCCATTCCAGTTGAAATTCAAGGGTTGACCGATGTTCCCGCTGCGGGCGATATCGGTATGGTGCTTGCCGATGAACGCAAGGCGCGCGAAATTGCTCTGTTCCGGCAAGGCAAGTTTCGGGATGTTAAGTTGGCTAAGCAACAGGCGGCAAAACTTGAAAACATGTTTGAGCAACTGGCTGAGGGAGAAATAAAAACCTTGCCATTAATTGTTAAAGCCGATGTTCAGGGGTCCCAAGAGGCGCTAGTTCAGTCACTCAACAAGCTATCCACGAGTGAAGTTAAAATATCCATTATTCATGCTGGCGTGGGGAGCATTAGTGAATCTGATGTTAATCTCGCATCTGCATCCAAAGCGGTCATCATTGGCTTTAATACAAAAGCAGATGCGGGCGCACGCAAGGCGGCTGAAAGCTTTGGCGTAGATATTCGTTTTTACAGCATCATTTATGCCGTAGTGGACGAGGTGAAGGCTGCTCTGTCGGGAATGCTGGCACCCGAGAAAAAAGAAGTGGTGCTGGGTATGGTCGAGATTCGTCAAGTATTCCGTATTTCCAGAGTGGGGGCGGTGGCCGGCTGCATGGTGTTGTCGGGTATTGTCAAACGCAATGCCTCAGTACGCGTGTTACGCAATAATGTTGTAGTGCATACCGGCGAACTGGATTCATTGAAGCGCTTCAAGGACGATGTAAAGGAAGTCAGAGAAGGGTTCGAATGCGGCTTGAGTCTCAAGAATTTTAATGATATCAACGAAGGCGATCAACTTGAAGTTTTTGAGACGCAGGAAATTGCGCGTTCGCTTTAATCGGTAATGGCAATACAGCGTGGTTTTGCGAGATCTGACCGTGTAGCAGAACAGCTTCGCCGCGAGTTGGCTGATCTGTTACGGTTTCATCTCAAAGACCCACGTATTGCTTCACTGCTGGCACTAGTGACAGTGACCGATGTTGAGGTGACCGTCGATTACGCACATGCCAAGGTTTTTTATACATCTTTAGCCGGTGCGGAGTCAAAAGATGTTCTTGCCGAAGGCTTGAAACGGTCGGCTGGATTTTTGCGGCGCGAGTTGGGCCGCCGGTTACGCATACATCAAATTCCCGAGTTGCATTTTGTCTATGATGCCTCGGTCGAGCGAGGTACCTACTTGTCAGGCTTGATTGATGAGGCAGTTAAATCGGATAAAAAGCTGGATAACAATTGAACGCACCACGACGTCCTCCGCGCCGCCGTCTGGATGGTGTCTTGCTACTAGATAAGTCTTTAGGTGTCTCTTCTAACTACGCACTACAAGCTGCACGGCGTCTTTATAACGCCGATAAAGCCGGACATACGGGCACGCTTGATCCATTGGCCACTGGCTTGTTACCTCTTTGTTTTGGTGAAGCAACAAAATTTTCCAGCGCTTTGCTGGATGCGGATAAACGCTATGTTGCTACCGTTCAGTTAGGAGTCACCACCGATACGGCGGATGCCGAAGGGGCTGTTTTAATGCGGTGTCCGGTTACAACCAACCTTGCAGATCTGGAGCAGGTGCTCACCCGGTTTCAGGGTGATATCGAACAAGTTCCTCCCATGCACTCAGCATTAAAACGTGATGGTAAGCCCTTGTATGCGTATGCTCGTGAAGGTATTGTGCTGGAGCGAGCGCCTAGGCATGTGCATATTTATCAGATTCAATTACTTGAATGGAAAACTGAGCGCTTTGTGTTTGAGGTCAGTTGCAGCAAGGGTACTTACGTGCGAACCTTGGCTGCGGATATTGGTGAGGCGCTAGGCTGTGGTGGTCATTTAGCTGCACTACGGCGAACGGGTATAGGCGCATTGGATGTCACACAGGCGCATACGATCACTACGCTTGAGTTCCTCGATAACCAAGCCCGCGATACCTTGCTTCTCCCTCTGGACATATTGTTACAGGGGCTTGCCATCGCATGGCTGGACGCCGAAAATGCAGCAAAAATAAGGCAGGGGCAAGCAATACGCTGGATCGGCGAGGCGGGTGCTCGTACGCGGGTTTATGATGCAGATAACCATTTTATGGGCGTTTGTCAGATGACAATTGATGGCTGGCTACAGCCACAAAGACTCGTCTCTGTTGCAACATAATGAATATCACACAGACAGCTTGATAAAGAGTTGCTTGAAACGTTATAATGACCGACTCTTTAAGGGTCAGAACAAGCAAGGAAACTACCATGGCAATTTCCACGACAGATAAGGCAAGTATCGTAACTAACTACCAGCGTGCGCAAGGCGATACGGGTTCCCCGGAAGTTCAGGTCGCACTGCTCACAGCACGGATCAATGATTTGACAGGCCACTTTAAAGAACACACGAAAGACCATCACTCGCGTCGTGGGCTGTTGAAAATGGTTAGTCAGCGCCGCAAGATGCTTGATTACTTCAAGCGCAAGAATGCAGAAGGTTATCGTGAGCTGATTGAGCGCCTTGGTCTGCGCAAATAAATCACGGCGCTGTTTTTTAGTTTTTAAATTGAGCGACCTGTGTCGCCTGCTCATCGAACGATGATGAATCTTGCCGGTTCAGCCTTGAGTGCTGGGCCGGCTTTTATTTTTACTGAAAGGGATATTTGTGTTTAGTCCAGTCAAAAAGAGTTTTGCTTACGGCGACCATACGGTCACCCTAGAAACAGGCGAAATTGCTCGCCAAGCAGGGGGCGCTGTATTGGTCACCATGGAAGACACGGTTGTTTTGGTTACCGTCGTTGGTGCACGCTCGGCCAAGCCAGGTCAGGACTTTTTCCCGCTGACCGTGGATTATCAAGAAAAAACCTACGCTGCGGGCCGTATCCCAGGCGGGTTTTTCAAGCGTGAAGGACGCCCGTCAGAGAAAGAAACTTTAACCTGCCGATTAATTGATCGCCCACTGCGTCCTTTATTTCCGGAAGGTTTTTACAACGAAGTGCAGATCGTTTGCACTGTCATGTCATGCAACCCGGAAATTGATCCGGATATTCCTGCGTTGCTTGGCGCCTCTGCTGCATTGGCTATTTCCGGTATCCCGTTCAATGGTCCGATTGGCGCTGCACGCGTGGGTTATATCAATGGCAACTATGTTCTGTGCCCAACTAAAACCCAACTGCTTGAAAGCACGCAGCTCGACCTCGTGGTTGCTGGAACACAAGCTGCTGTCTTGATGGTGGAGTCGGAAGCCAAACAGCTGACAGAAGAAGTCATGTTGGGCGCTGTTGTATTTGGCCACGAACAAATGCAAGTGGCAATTAATGCCATTAACGAGATGGTCGAACTCGCTGGCAAGCCCGAGTGGGATTGGCAGCCAGCCCCGCGTAATGAGCCACTGATTGCTCGTGTGGGTGAGTTGGCAGAAAACGAATTACGTGAGGCATATCGGATTACCAGCAAGCAAGCGCGTACCGAAAAAACGCGTGAGATTACCAAGAAAACCATTGCAGCCTTAACGGAGGGCGTTGAAAACTCTCCTGAACTCAATGCAGTGAACAATTGTCTGTTTGATCTGGAAGCCAAGATTGTTCGCAACCAGATACTCAGTGGCGAGCCACGCATTGACGGACGTGATACACGCACCGTGCGCCCTATTGCGATTCGTAACGGGGTCTTGCCGCGTACGCATGGTTCTACTTTATTTACACGGGGTGAAACACAGGCGTTGGTTGTTGCAACTCTGGGAACTGGCCGTGATGAACAAATCATTGATGCGCTGCAAGGTGAGTATCGTGACCGCTTCATGCTTCACTACAACATGCCACCTTATGCAACTGGTGAAACCGGACGTGTGGGTACGCCAAAGCGTCGTGAAATTGGTCATGGCCGTTTGGCTAAACGCGCCTTGATTGCTGTTTTACCTTCGGCAGAAGAGTTTGGTTACTCAATGCGGGTTGTGTCGGAAATTACCGAATCTAATGGCTCATCCTCCATGGCGTCTGTTTGTGGTGGCTCGCTTGCGTTGATGGATGCCGGTGTGCCGCTCAAGGCCCCCGTAGCCGGTATCGCGATGGGCCTGATCAAAGAGGGTAACCGCTTTGCCGTACTGACCGACATCCTGGGAGATGAAGATCATCTTGGTGATATGGATTTCAAGGTGGCAGGTACTGAAGCCGGCATCACTGCCCTGCAAATGGACATCAAGATTCAGGGTATCACCAAAGAAATCATGCAAGTTGCTTTGGCACAGGCCAAAGAAGCACGTTTGCATATTCTTGGCTTGATGAATAGCTCAATGTCTGCCCCCCGCGAAGAAGTATCCAGCTTTGCGCCACGAATGATCCACATGAAGATCAATCCCGAAAAAATCCGCGATGTGATTGGTAAAGGCGGTGCGGTAATTCGTGGGCTGACTGAAGAAACCGGTTGCGTCATTGATATCGCAGATGATGGTTCGATCACCATTTCTTCAGTTAATGCAGATGCGGCTCAAATCGCCAAGAAGCGTATTGAGGATATTACGGCTGAAGTGGAAGTGGGCCGCATTTACGAGGGTACGGTGCTCCGCCTGCTTGATTTCGGTGCCATCGTTAGCCTGTTGCCAGGTAAAGATGGTCTGTTGCATATTTCCCAGATTGCAAATGAGCGGGTGAATGCCGTTGCGGATTACCTCAAAGAAGGTCAGATTGTTAAAGTGAAAGTTATTGAAACAGATGATAAAGGTCGCGTGCGTTTATCGATGAAGGCTGTGGATGCAGAACCAGCGGCTGCATCTGAGGTTGCTGGACAATTGACTCAACGATTGGCTGAATAGTCGAATAGTCAGATATGACCCAATAAAAAAGGACGCCCAGGCGTCCTTTTTTATTGGGTAAATTCCAGTGAAACGATGGAGTGTCGGCGTAAAAACGACGCGAAGTTATTTGCCGATCTGCTTTTCTCGATGTTCTTCCAGCGTTTTACAGTCGATGCATAGTGTTGCAGTCGGGCGGGCTTCAAGGCGTTTTAGACCGATCTCGACACCGCATGAACTGCAGTAGCCATAATCTTCGCTTTCGATGAGTGCGATGGACTCGTCAATTTTCTTGATCAACTTGCGTTCGCGATCACGGTTGCGGAGCTCAAGCGCAATGTCAGATTCCTGGCTGGCACGGTCATTGGGGTCAGCAAACACGGTTGCCTCATCCTGCATGGTATGCACTGTGCGTTCAATATCATCACGCAGATCTTCCTTGACTGCAGAAAGAATCGCGCGGAAATGAGCCAGCTGTTTTGCGCTCATATATTGCTCGCCCTTTTTCGGGACGTATGCAGGAAACTGTTTCTTATGTAGCAGATCGTCAGCCATTGCGTTATTTAACTAAAAACAAAGAGGGGTGCTTTATATACGAAACCCATCGCTATCGCAAGTCAAATCTTTATCACAAGAGAAACCAGAAAGGGCATAACTGCATTGACCGACAAACCCTAGGTTGAGTAGAATGCTCCCTTGTTCGGGGTGTAGCGCAGCCCGGTAGCGCGCTTGCTTTGGGAGCAAGATGTCGTAGGTTCGAATCCTATCACCCCGACCAGTCTCTTTTGAAATATGCCTGTGTCTTTTTTAGACTGCATCCAGTCTTATCTAGAACTTCCCAGCATTTGCTGCCCTTTCCGCCCGTAGCTCATCTGGATAGAGCACCGGCCTTCTAAGCCGGGGGTAACAGGTTCGAGTCCTGTCGGGCGGACCAGTTTTACCCTCGCGCCGGCTTGGAATTACCAGAAAAAATTGCTGCTTTCCTTTCCTGAAAATTATCCGAAAGGTCGGTGCTGGTGCTACGGCGTAAAACCTTGAAACCGACCGAAGGAAGTGCAGAGCTACCCTTGGAAGCTCTCTTGGGGTGGGTTGGCAGCACCACAGTGGCGTAGCGGGGCTCTATTCCAGTGCTTCGATATGCAGGCTTTCGCAGTGCGCCAAATCAAACCCTGTGGTTGTGGGCAGGTGTTTGGCCAAGCCACGAAGCGCCGTACGCAATCCTTCTTCCAGAACCGGGTGATAGAACGGCATGCGCAGTATTTCATGGACAGTAAGCGCTTGGTCAATCGCTAATGCCAGAAGGTGAGCCATATGCTCGGCAGCGGGTGCGCACATTTCTGCGCCCAGCAGACGGCCTTCCTGTGCGCTGGCATACAGGCGTATTAGTCCGGTATTGCGCTGGCCCGCCATGGCGCGGCCTTGATGGCTGAAATCCACTTCACTGGTAATGCAGGTGGCAAGATCCAGCGCACTAAAGCGATCACCGATCATGGCGATGCCTGGTTCAGCGAAAACAATCGCCAGCGGCGTGCGGCGTGCATAGCAAGTCACTACGGGCTGCGTGGCATTGATGCCGGCGATATGGCCATCATCAGCAGCTTCGTGGAGTAAGGGCACCTCGGCATTCGCATCGCCTGCTAGAAACATCGGTAGATCGGCAATTTGCAGCGTTGTTCGATTGACTTCTGGCATGCCTTTGTCATCGAGTGCTACGCCTAGCGTTTCCAGTCCCAGGCCATCGATGTTAGGAAGGCGACCAAGTGCTACCAATACCTGATCGACTTCAACATCTTGTTTTCCAGAACGCACCCGCACCCCGGTAGCTGTCGCGGTGAGTTCGGCATCCGTACCCAGATGCATGGCAAATTCATGGCTGAGTGATTCTTGCGCGGCCGTATTCACCTGGGGATCGGTCAGGCCTGCAATCAGCGGGTTGCGGCTAAAGGCTGTGACATGGACGCCCAGACGGGAAAGTGCCTGGGCAAGTTCCACACCTAGCGGCCCCAGCCCCACCACTGCCATGCGATTTGGCAGGTTGGCTTGCTCGAAGAGCGTATCGGTTGTCTGTATCCGATCCCCAAGTGTGCGCCAAGGCGCAGGCACCACAGGGCGTGAGCCAGTAGCAATGATAATGTGGCGAGCAATGATCTCTATGTCATTCACGTGCACTCGATTGGACCCCAGCAGGCGTGCGCGACCCGTTATGGCGCGCTTTCCCATGGATTCGGTGGCATTTAGCGTACTGGCGACAAAGGCATCGCGCAGCCGGCGTACCCGGCGCAACACGGCGCTGCGATCTACGGTGAGTTGATCTGCACCCCGAATGCCGAATTCTTCGAATGTGGCCCGATGATGAAACGCGTTTGCGGCCTCTATCAATAATTTGGAAGGCATACAGCCGACGCGTGCACACGTCGTGCCCCACGGGCCATCATTAATGATGATCACATTCTGTGTACGTTTTTTGACTTCACTCAACGCGGCTAAACCGGCACTCCCCGCGCCGATAATGGCGACATCCACGGATTCTGTCATGAGGATTCCTCTCGCTCTGTTAATGTGGTCTTTAAAATAGTGCCTGCGCATAGCCAAGATAATGCATGCAGAAAATTCATCTCCAGCTTACAATGAAGTACATGAGCAAAACGCTGTTTTGCCCATGTGCCATCGACACTAAACAAAAAATCTTATGGGCTATCGCCTCTCGAAAATTTACACCCGCACGGGTGACGCTGGTACCACAGGCCTGGGCGACGGTACACGTAGTCCCAAGCATTCCACGCGCATCGCTGCACTGGGTGATGTGGATGAAACCAATTCGTTGATCGGCGTCATCCTGTGTGAAGAATTGCCAGAGGATGTGCGCATGCTACTCATCGGCATTCAGCATGACTTGTTCGATCTGGGCGGTGAGCTGTCAATTCCTGGTGCCACCTTGCTTAAACGCACCCAACCTGCACAGCTGGAGGCCGCGATTGATCATTACAACGGCGATCTGCAACCGCTCAAGGAATTTATTCTGCCCGGCGGCACGCGGGCTGCGGCACTCACCCATCTGGCGCGTACCGTGTGCCGTCGGGCAGAACGTGCGATGGTGGCCTTGGCTACCACCGAAACGGTGTCTGATTGCGGACGGCAATACCTTAATCGGCTCTCCGACTTGTTGTTCGTCCTTGGCCGCTGGTTGAATAAGGTCGCAGGCAGTGGTGATGTGCTGTGGCAAAAAGGTAAAAATGCCTGAGAAATTATGCGCAGCGGCATCCATTCGGACGGCGCTGGCAACACCGCGACAGGTTGCTACGTTAAATAATGCATCGAATGCCCTCCCCTTGCTGCTTGAACACGTCGCGCGCTGCATTACAACTGGTGCGGATGCTGTCGTACCGATGTCACTTCGCGGCGCACTGGCTATGAAAACCTGGTCGTCGTTCATGGGACACACTGTTGTTTTCCCATCCCGGCTTTGTGCGGCTAGGGATTGAATACACAGGGATCAATGTGCGTCACCCGCTGCATGATGGAATTTTTACGTACATAGGTTTTCTATAAAAATTTACTTAAGGAGAAGAAATGACCCCACGTCTCGCGGCTATTCTGGGCGCACTAACTGCCGATGCCGCCACGCTCGGCTTGCACTGGCTATACGATGCAGAACGGTTAAAAACCCTGCAACAACGAGGCCCGCTGGTATTTCGCGCGCCAGACCCGGCAAATTACCAGGGTGTAATGGGTTATTTTGCCCATGCCGGCAAGCAGGTGGGCGACTTATCTTTTTATGGGGAGTCTTGCCGCTTGATGTTGGCGCATCTTGCCAAAACAGGCGGCAACTTTGAGCGCCAGGTATTTCAACAGGAATGGCTCGCCGCCTTTGGCCCCGGCGGTCACTGGGTCGGGTATGCCGACCGTCCCACCCGCCTGACCGTTGTGCGTCTGTTGGGTTATGCCAAGGCTGAGGATTATCCAGCCATCAGCGGGGTTGATGACGATCAATTGCCCGCGCTGGAATGCGTCCCGGCGATCGTGGCGAGCCAGGCTACTGGCCATGCACGATCGCGAGATGAACTCCTGAAAACAGTGCAGCAGGCGGTTGCGATTACACACGATCATCCGCAAGCACGCGATGCGGCCAATGTCGCGGCGATTGCGCTGGATGAGGTGCTGGCCGGAACCCCGTTACCTTATGCATTGTCGCGTGCGGCGCAAGCAGCAGGTGAGATGTTGCAGCCCTTGCTGACCGAAGCACTCGCGCTACCCGTGCTGGATTCCCCAGCTGCCGCTGCGCGCTTTGGCATGCCATGTCATTTGCATCAGGGCTTGCCGCTGTTGTTTCACATTGCCCATCGCGCCAGTGGTTTTCGCGAAGCAGTCGAAGCCAATATTCTCGCCGGAGGCGATAGTTGTGGCCGCTCGCTGATGCTAGGTGCTCTGACAGCAGCACATGATGCTGTACGCGCACAAAAAGGGCATTCGCCCGGTCTGGGAATCCCTCTTGCCTGGCTCAGTCAGTTAAACAGAATTGCCGATATTGTTAATCAGGCTGAACGCATTACTGCCGCATGAGCATGATTGTCCAGGCATGAAAAAAGCGGATGAATTTTGAATTCATCCGCTTTTTTCATGTTGCAAGTTGCGCTAAACCGACCGTTGCCACAACATTGCATGCGTGACGATGTATTGATATTTACGGTGATGTTCGCGAATCACCAAGGGCACTTCTTCTTCACGGCGCAACACAAAGCCTTCTTGTGTGAAAAATTCGCGCAGGGCATCGGCAGTTTTTACTGCGCGTCCCGCTTTTTCAAAGCCGCCAGGCCATGCTCCGTGGGGCGTAAATTGTTCCAGCCAGCTATAGGGTGAAAACAGTGCCACCAGGCCACCTACTTTAACCAGACCGCGTGGCCCGCCCAGCCGCCCCAGCAATGATTTCGGGCTGGGTAAGCGGCACAGCAGATTTGCCATCAGCACGGCATCAAAATCGACGTAGTCAGCGGGTAGTGAGCAAGCATCCGCCTGGCGGAAGGCCACACGGTGCCGATCAATGGCAGGCGCCACGTGTGCGGTAAGGTTTGCGCCAAGCTCGCCTTCATCCTTTCGGAAATAATCAAAGTGACCATTGTGCTGCAAGATTTCAGCGGTATCAATAAAAGCGCGCGAAAGATCCACACCGATCACTTCTTGATAGCCGCGTGCCAGCTCGAAACTTGCCCGGCCGACAGCGCAACCAATTTCCAGGGCACGCTGGGTGCCCGCGCCAAATTCTGGCGCACCCTCGAGCAACCATTGTGCACAGCGCAGCGGAAACTCAGTCGCTGCCTGCGGGCCAAAAGCATGCGGCATTTGGTCGGCTTGACTACCATAGTGCAGCAGCATGTAATCATTCACCATCTGCCGGTCTTCATATACCTGATGTGCTGAATCGCCGCTATCCAAGTGAATGGCACCGCCATCGTGGGCCGCTTCGACCAGGCGAAACCCTGCGTGCTGAAAAAAGTGCGGGCGAAAGTGAAAACGTGCCCAGGGACCGGCCATTTCGCCAGTGGAGACCCACGAGCCCCCCAGCATCATCTGATGCTGACCGTCGTAACACGGGCTGCTGAAGTCATCATATAGCGGATGCACTTCACTGCCCGGCAAGGGATTCAAATCGTCTGCCAGCCATTGCCAGACATTGCCAAACACATCATAAAAACCGGCGCTGGTGATACGCCCCGCATCAACGGGCATGGATGAGCCATAGGCGAGATTCAGGTTGATTCCCTGCTTGCGAAACGCCACGCTATCGCACTGCAATGCCATGTCGTCAGCGACGCGGTGCACGATGTCGCGTAGCGCATGGTGCTCATTCTCGCTCGGCAGCCGATAGGTGGTGCTGTCTTGTTCGGATTTCCATTGGCAGTAAGCGTAAGCCTCATGACCATTAACTTCCGCAGGCCAGTTCCATGGCATATCGATGACTTCAAACAAGGTGCGCAGTTTGTAGCGATGCAACCCGGCGGGGCCATCCGGCACCCAAAAAGTTGGCCATTTGATATTGCGATAACTGCGCCATGCCCAGCCGTTGGGTGACCAGAAACGCTCTTCCCGATACCCGCCTGCGGCAACAAATTCGTGAAACGCGCCGTTACTCACCAGGTGGGTGCTGGCGCGAAAAGCTTCCACACGCACGCTACGCGAGCCATATTCGTTGTCCCAGCCGTAAGAAGGCCAGTCGGCAGGTTTGCCTAAAGTGATGCGCGTTGCAGCGACATCGCGCAAGGTCAACACAGGGTAATCCGTACCAGGACGGGGGCGGAGTGCGGTAGATGCATCGTGCGGTGAGACGGGATACAACGCAGGCCAGGCGACGGGACGTTGAACGTGATCGAGCGGCAGCTCATGAATTAATACAGCAGAAGTTTCCAGGTGAATTCGCTCATGCTCAAAGCCCATGAATAACGCCCACAGGGGATCATTCAGGGTAATCGGCGCATGCCCCTCGGCCAATCCTGGGTGCGTGGCGATCAACTGGCTAACCGCTGCATAGACGGCAGCGCGGTAAGCGCGTACTTCATCCACGCTGGGCCACAGCATCTCGTTTTTCGACATGTCGTCCCAACGCATTTCATCCACGCCGACTTCGAATAGTTTTTCGAAATAAGGATTCAGCGGCGCAGCAATCAGGCCGGCGACGAGCAGCTTGTTGGTGTACAGCACTGGTGGATGGCAGAAATAAAACACCATTGGATGCCGCAGTCCATGATACGGCGGGCGAAAAAATGCTTCTTCGCCTTTAAGGCCGGCAAACAACGTTTCAGTCAGCGTCCAGCCGCTATCAAAATAATCTTGCACTTCGCGCCGCGTGCAGGTGGCTAGATTTGGCAGCGGCAAGGCGGTGAGCGTGCCATCGGCTGTCAAGCCAGAACAAGTCGCAGGGGATTTTCCGGTCCACCAGGTGGCGTCGCGAGGGGCTGCCAGCGCGGTTTGGTTTCCGCGCAAATTGGCGCGCCAGGGTTCGTTTTCGCGCATGGCAATGGGTGAAGATGGGTTCATGGGGAAAGCCTCCGTACTTTATATTTTTTGGATCGCGAAACCTGAGGAATTAAAACGCTGGCGCCTAAAAAAGCGAAGCGCCATCGTCGTGGTGAAAAATCCACGGATGACATCAATTGGATTGCCTTAAATGTAACGTATTTTCATGTACTGAGGTGTGCTGGGGTATTTCAAGTGCGCAGTGAATTCGAAGCAAAACATGCGGGGTAGCTGGTATATATGGGCAGTACGCTACCTCGTTACGCAAATCCATTTACAAAAATCGGTGCTGGTGATACGGCGAATCAAGACAATAATTCGACCGACAGCCGTTGAATTCTTCGATCATTGGAGTGGGCGAATATCCACTTTGCGAAATTTAATAGTGCCTCGAGCCCATTGCAGTGCAATCGGCCCTGACGCGAGTCTAGTGTCCTCAATATCCACTGTTTGGATGCCATTTAAAACCACACCCAGCCGTGAGCCGCGCGCGGAAATCTCATACGTATTCCATTTTCCGCCAGCTTTGGGAACAGGGTTTGGCGCCTTGGCCACTTTAACGATTCCTCCGGTCGCGTATGCTGGATCAGGGCGCTGATCAAAGATATTGACCTCGTAGCAGTTTTCATCCGTGATGTTGTTCGGATTTTGGCAGCGCAAAAATATACCGCTGTTTGCATCCTCGCTAGCCCAGAACTCGACATGGATCATGAAGTCTTGATAAGCATTTTTCGACACCAAGAATCCAAACGCTTTGCTCTTCTCTGTCGCTTGAATGGTGTCATCAGTTGCGCCCCAGTTTGCTTCGCCCACCTGGCTAAAGTTTTCCAGACCCTGCTCGCCCTGTATAAGTCTTGTCCAGCTCGTATCCAGGTTGTGAGTGGCGCAGGCGGTTAAACCACTAAGAAACAGTCCGGTAACCAAAAAGAATTTAACAGTTTGCAACACGTTTTTTCCCATGGGTTGGCCTGCAGAGGTTAGTACGGATCAAAAATGATTCCTGCCTTCTTTAGTTGCGTAGTGATCAACCGTTTCCACGACCCCTCTGGCGACCAAACTTGCGTGACAGGTTCGTAGGCTGTTTCTGGACTTTCATGATCGACGATCACCCGATATGGAAATGTCATGCTCGAAGCCCGCAGGTTGGCTTGACAGTGAACCAGAACCTTGCGATCGCGGAATTTTTTCATCGCTGCAATAAATGCTCGAAAGCCTGCTTCGGTGGGCTTGCCAGACGGGAAAGCGCATCGGCCGTCGATTGACCGGATGTCACGAGCCGCGGCGAGAGGGGAACCACATTAGGCGCCTGGAAGATCATGTCGGCTCCAAGCGGCTCGCCTGCGAACGCAGCCGTTGCGATGAGTGCGAGCAGCAGCATCTCCCGCTTAGACTGCACTGCTAGGGGTGGTAACTTCATTGGCATTTACCCAGCGCAGCAAAACCCATCCGCTTTGCCATGCATCTGTATTGGTGGGCATGGGATTGATCCATATGAGCAGAATACGCAGCAATCCCTCGGCTGCGGACGTAGAAGCGCATGACAGTTCGTGCACTCGTAGAAGTAAATGCACGCATCCGTTGGCATCGTTTCGGTTTTCGCAAAGCCGCAAGTCGGGCAAGTGAGAACAGATTGAAGAATCAGAGGTGAATGCATGGCCTTGATGTCTAACGCATCAGCGGATAGCCCTTGTCTTTGCTTCGATACGGCAAGGCTGTCCGCTGTACATCTGGTTGGAGAAAGATATTTCCGCTGGGTATTTGGTGCTTTTCTTTCTTCAAATCACGTGCCGCAGCAGTTCAATGGCGAAGGTCATAAACGCAATCCAGGAGACCGTAAAAGCCATGGTGCGCGCCTTGAACATGCTGAAGCCACTGATGTGGATCACCGCATGGGCGGCACGCGCATAGAAAAACACGGCGGCGGACATCTCGGTAACAGGCGTTGACACCCCGACCAGCTTGGCTATCAGAACAACGGTTGCGAATGACGCGAGATTCTCGACCGCGTTCATGTGCGCCCGATTGGCGCGATTAACCCAGTCAGGCAAAGGCGAGGTTGGCGCAACCTTGTAGTCGATCGGTTTCAGGAATCCGCGCGACGATACGTAGCCAATGACCACCGGAATCCAGAGTACTGCAGTGAGAAGAGCGACAAACAAGAGATAAAAGAGTTCGGTCGTCATACGTACCTCCGTTTAATTCATTGATTGGACTTCAGAAAAAGAATACTAGCATGTCGACTGCAGTCTAACGACGCTGTAGAAAAATGCTATTCATACCGCATTTTGCTGTGAACATGAGTGCGTAAGTAGCGACGGCACGCGCAGCTAATCACGGATGGTTTCAGCCGTTGGGCGCGGACGCTACAGGAACGACGGGGTTATTGGCGTGCGGTAGTGGCGATAGCTGCCAAGAACGCACGGCTGGCGTGGGCGGTGTTGCGCTACGGCGAGGACTTTCGTCGTTACCCGTGTGCGGTGTGAGACCAAGTCAAAGGCGTCCTCAGAGAAAACCGTAGCAACAAGGAAAGGATAAACGTGCCGCCGGAGGGCGGCCAGGATTCACCGATGCACTGCATGCGTTGATGTGAAGCGGGTTGGACCCGCGCCGGGTGTGCCTGTTTGGCTCTAGGGGAGATGTCGATTCCCGACTAACGATTGAGGTCCCGGCGCGCGTCTTTCATCAGGGTCCGGGCATCTTGCCCCACATGACCGGTTGTCGTTTCGCAGTCCTCCATCTTCTCGTTCAACGAAAGCAGTCAGTCGACAACAACCAGGAATGCAGATCATGAAAAACTGAAATTCAAAAAACGCTTGCCTTTATTGGGGAAGCCCTTGTAGTAGAGTTAAGCGGGCTGCGCGGCTGTTTGCGCAGCTCCGCTTGAACGCCGAGTTAGGTTTCACTTCGCTACACCCGTTTCGGCCATAAAGTTGGACAAGGCTGTGAGCTTCCGGAACTCTGCTAAGGCCAGCTTCTCTAGATGCAGGTCCGCGACTTCAAATTCGACGTACAAGCAGGCGATGATTTCAGCTGCTGTGAGCCAAAGTGAAAGCTTTGGGTTTTCGCGCACAAACTGAGCTTTAGGAATGCGCTTATCTGCAATTTCGATCACGTCTCGCACACCATGGCCGAAGTTCTTGACTAGAGTAGTGAATTGATTCTTATCTAGCCTAGCGACATGTGACGTGAACGAGAAGGTAACGTTAGTTATGTTGTGTACAAGTGCGTTTCGAAGTTCGGCCAAGGCTCGGAGAATCGAAACTTGCTCTGGGGTGATGGCATCAAGAGACCGTAGGAGTGCGACCTTGCCGCATTTTGTGTTCGCAAGATCTAACTGAGCAAATGCGCCTTCGAGTTCTGGAGCATGAAGCCGAGTAGTGATTACGTGCGTACACGCGCCCTCAAAAAGCGCGTTCAACTTCACAACAAATGACCAGTCGTCTTCTCGAAGCAGCTGCGAATAGAAGCCCTTCGGCAAGCCGAGACGGCTTTCGAACTCCAATACCCTATCGAAGATCGTGCGTGCCATAGTGAAACTTAACGTAAAAGTAAGGGACTGCGCGCTTTTGCGCAGTCCCTCTTGACTGCCGGGTTAGTGCTATTTATTGCCATGCTTCTTAGTGAGTTTTTTCGCTAGCGCAGCAACTCTGGCCGAATGACCACCAATAATCTCAGCTAAAGCGTGATCCATAATTTCGAATGAATCAAGCAGATCATTTGCGCTCACATTGCTGTCATGACTACCCGTGTTCCCAATCCACTTTAAGGCCATCAGTTGCGATCCGATGGCAGGTTCACTCTTAGCAAACGCATCAATACGAGAATGTAGTGTGAGATCGGAAAACTTTCCGTTGGTGCCTTTTCTTCGTTTTGGTATGCCGATATGGTTCATGAGGCATTCAAGTGCGACTCTCAGTCGTCCAGCGCAAGCACCCTGCTTGACCAAAAGATTGCAAATGCAGCACGAAGCTCTTCCTTTACATCATCTGGGCACTTGGCAGGAAACTTGAAGATGTCTGGCATAGGGTAGCAAAACTTTGGAGCGAAGTAGTCTTCATAGCCCCATTCGTCGTTCGACACATACTGCGGTGCGACCCCTCCAGTTCCTGCAATAGCAAATTCCTGCTTGCACGATGGATGTGTGCATTGCGCCCAAGCAGTGAAAGCGTAGGAAATCCAGTCGAAATCAAATTCATCATGACCATGCGACCGAACGGACTCGACAGTTTCTTTACAGATCAAAGAATTCTTGACGAGTGCCAACGTACCTTTTCCGCATACATTGCATGGGTATGGTGGGCAATGATGAGTTGATAGTTCTTGTGTCCAGATATGGCGATCCATGTTATTTAGCCCTAACGTGCTAGCTCAGGGGCGCGGAGCCGGCTTGCCGGCGTAGCGTCCCTCTGGAGCGGCGGGTTAGGCATTGCTGCTAGTAGTCGCATGGCTAGCTTGGTGCGCTTGCATTGCATTCAACTGTGCTTGTAGTTCGTCTGGCTTGATCATGCAAGGAGGTATGCCGTCGGGCCGTAATCCTTCAAGGGTCTCAGGAGTTTCTCGGAGAGCGAGTCGACTCTCTCGCTCTAGCGTAAGGCGCTCGGTGTTGCACCAAGATATTAGAGCGAGCACCGAAGGAAAGTACTCATCCGTGACGAAGAGGTAGTGACCAAGTGTCCGAGGTCTTGGAAAACCCTCCTGTTGATCGGAGATACGAATTGCCTTAACCAATCCAGGCTCCAGGCTGGCATTCAAGAGCTTATGAATCGACAGGAACGCCACTGGACTAAGGATCGAGTTGTACCTTTCAAGGATTACTTCAGCATGCCGTTTGACTTCCGCCATCTGTTCGGGCAGAAACTCCCACCATGTACGTCTCGGTGTGACATTCGGTGCAGAGTCCATGTTCAGGAGGTTACGAAGTTGCGCAATTGAATTCTCGCTGTAGAGCTCGTTAACGCTTTGTGGCAAAGAGCCCGGCACCGCTGCCATGTAGGCTTGATGCCAGAACGTAGTGATCCTTGCCGTTAAGAGTCGAACGTCTTCGTGAGCCGCGAGTCGCTGAGGTAAGGTGCGTTCTGCCTCTCTCTTTTTAAGAAGATGATCGATGAGTAGGACGGTGAATGCGATACCGATGCACTCTGTCAATCCGTTTAACCCGAATTCACTCAGAGGGCTATCGAGCCGAAGCCAGAAAAAAAGGAAGCACACTGCAGCCAGCGTAATGAGTAATGCAATGAGGCGGTCGTGTCGGGACATGCAATGCCTAACGTTTGACATGAGGGGCGGCCGCAAGTGGGCGAAGCCCGCTTGTGGACGTCCCCTCGATGGAAGGGTTAGGCCACGATGCCCAGGATGACACGGAACTCCCCTTCGAGCTTCGCCTTGACTTCGGCGAACTGCTCTTTGTGTGTTGTTCGCGCCTTTTCCCAGAATTCGTGGCGCTCGCGCAGAACTTCGCGATTGAACTTGTACTCCGCGTGCATGGGATCCACTTCGTACGTAGTGATGTCGAAGAAGATGCCCTTTGCGATTTCGAGGACGGAGTCGATGACCTTGCACAGAGATTCATCAAAGAATATCCGTCGCGGCAAGAAGTAGTCGCGGAGGTCGTTGAACTGCTCGCTGAGTTTGGAGACCTTTTCCTTGAGAGACGGCTCACCAACGAGTTGGAATGAGCGAAGGGTGGAACATAAGGTGTCATCGAGCCGCGCAAACTTCGCGTACAACTCCTTGATGACTTCCGCCCGTTCCGAATGCAAACGCTGAAACCGGACCGAGTGTTCCCCAGTCAAGCGTTGAAGCTCTGCCTTGTACGTCTCCACGCGACCAGAAACGTATGCATCGACGGCGGTCTTGCCAAGGTAGGCAATGACCGCGCCGAAGACGGCGGCTCCGCCAAGGAACTCGATGATCTGTTGCCACTGCATGTTTCGGGGCCTAACGTCCAAGCTCAGGGGCGCTGCGCGGCTTTATCGCGCAGCGTCCCTTGGAGCGCAGTGTTAGGCCATGTGCGGCACCACTATTCGCCCGCATGAGCAGTAAGGAACAAGGACTTTTCAAGTGATGCGAAAAAGTCTTGGTACTGTTTCGGGTCTTCGATCGGCGTTATGTTGAATTGTGCATTTGCACGAACCAACATGCGGTCGGCGCCTTTGGCTCTGACTGAGACAGTGATTTTAATTTGGTGCCCGTCAAGTTTCGTTCCGCTAATGCTTCCTAGCATCAAGTCCGCTCGGTCAATTACAAAACCAAGGTCTTGAAGCGTAGAAATGGCCGCTCGCAGAACTTTTTCCTTATCTGACGTTTCAAATACGCGTGACTGATAACTACGCTTTTGAAGTTGTGTCTCATCGCCAGAGTCAAGCACTCGTTGATTTGTAGTGGCGCAACCGCCCAGCAGTGAAAGGCATACAAAAATTACAGGAAGTAGGATTTTCATATTTTATGTGCCTCAAGAAAAACTGATTTTGAAACCCGCTCATAGAAATCTTGGTAAAGCTCGGTTTCGCGGAGAGTTTGAGCGATTACTGAATTGTCAGTTCGCCGCACGAGGCGTTGAAATGTGACACGGACAAAGTGACTATCAGTCATTGCCTTGCCGTTGCTATCGTTAACAGGTCGAACGACGAGCGCCACACGAATTGTCTGGTCTTTGCTGATAGCCATTGCGCCGCCACCAAGTAGCGCTACGATAATGGCTGCCGCAACTTCGCCTCCGTCTGTAGCATCTCGCTGCTTACTTGCAGTTAAAACCCCAAGCTTTGTTTCAGAGTTTTCAAGGTTAAACCCAAGATCTTGAAGTACGTTCGCACTTGCAGTAATCAGATTCTCTTCCTTGATGCCATCATATCGCCGGGTTTCTAATTGCCGCTGTTGCAATAACTCTGGTGTAACAACGAATGTGTTTGGAGGCACGGTCACGCAGCCAGCGAGAATTAGCGCACTGAACAGTATTGGTAGTTTTTTCATTTGTTAGAACCTCGACGTGTGATAGGCAAAGTCACGGACTTTCCCGTCCTTGTCAAACTTGATGATGACAGTAAGGGTGCGCTGACTTGTAGAAGATGCACCTGCCGAAGAACCCCCGCCACCACCAATGCCGCCCGCAGCACCCGCCCCAAAGCCGAGTATGAGAGCGTTGACGCCGCCGCTACTGGACGAATACGCACGATCAGTTGCGATTTTGTCGTATATCCAAACCTCCCGACGCTCTTCGTCGGTGGACACAATGTTGGGTGAACCAAGAGCTTGAGCAACATCGGCACCACTCATGCCCACACGAATTTCCTTTTGCACCTTGCCGACAGTCATCCGATCTGTGGAATTATCTTGGACATCGGCCTTGTGAAAGGCCGCAGTCTGGCATCCAGCAAGTAAAGAAGCCGCCAGAAGTCCAAGGGCCATTCGAATTCGACTTCCTGGTTTTGTGATCATTTTCATATCCCCTTTCGTAAGTTAAAAAACGCTGAAACAAGTGAAATCAACCATTCAAAACGAGTGGCCTAACGTAGAGCTAACCGGCGCTGCGCGGCTTTATCGCGCAGCGTCCAGCGACCGAAGGGAGCGAGGTTGAGCGCCATGTTAGGCCTTGCCTTTATGTCGACGCTCACAGGTGCACGCTGCCGGAAGACCACAGAGCTTCGTAAGCCGTAAGGACAGGCTGAAAGGCGTCCATTACCTCGGTGAAGGTTGTAGGTGCGGCCTTCGCACCATCTTTGAATGAGGCTCCAGATTGAAATCCGGTCCTTCCATCAACAAAAAGGAATCGATCATGAAGAGTGGGGCTGCTTCGGACCTCAATGTTGATTCCAGTTTGCTTGCGCATGAGTTCTACCGCTGGTAGTAGCGAGGGGATTCCCTTTCTTCCCAGGAGGCGAATCCGAATTGTCGCGGGCACTTGAGCAAGGTACCGCGAAGCGAATTCGCTGTCCAAGTAGGGATCGACAAAGAACAGCTCTGTTTGTGCGGCACCCATTACCTTGCGCACCTCATCAAAGTAGTCAAACACGGCGCCGTGCTGAACTGCTACCGACAATGGCCCCACGGCAGATAGCCGCAAATCGTGCCGAGCCTCGTGCAATGTAGTGAAAATTCCGGCAACGGCAGTTGCTGGATCAAAAGCGCGGCCAGCGTGTAGCTGACGAACTTCGCTATCGAAAAGAACCCCCTTCGTAGCGTTCCAACGTCGAATTAGGGAAGCAGCACGTCCCAGCCAGGCGAGCGCATCTGACTCAACGTGATGCAGTGTCGCCTGCGGCGGCGCAGTGCGAATGACATCTTCAATTTCGGCGAGTAGCTGAGCGGGATCGAGATGGGGCATTTGCAAGGCCTAACGTAAAGTAGACACCTTGACCGGTGTATATTCTGACCACAAAAGGTGTCTAACTTGGTTCATCTTGATTTATCTCACTGAAAAAATTAAATATATTTTGATTGTATTTTGGAAATGCCGACTCAAGACACCCCGGTGATCAACTCGCCACCCAAACTGCTTGATCAGGTACGCGATAAGTTGCGGGTGAAACATTCCAGCATTCGTACCGGGCAGATATATGTCGATTGGATTAAACGCCATATTCGGTTTCATGACAAGTCGCACTCGGAAACTACTGAGCTGTGTCAAACTGCCTGGCTCGGTCAACCACTTACTTGACCAGGCTTCAAGCAATCGGTGCCGATGCTGCCCAGCGTTGGATAATCTGCGCGAGTTGGGGCAGGCCTTCTTCGATGGCAGCAGGGCCTGGCGAGAGGATGCGGGCGGATTTGATTTCATGTAGCTGGCCTGCGGCAAGCGCGGGAAAATCATCCCCTGCAAACCGTGCGGCAAAACGCGCTGGTTGAAACTTTTTGCCACACCATGAGGCGAAAACGATGTCTGGTCGCCGTCTCACCAGCACCGACTTCTCCGCAATGATGCGCTCTTTCGCGCTGCGCTTTTGCGCAAGCTCGGCAAAGATGTCATCGCCACCGGCGATGGTGATGAGCTCGGAAACCCACTGAATGCCGCTGATCATCGGCTCATCCCATTCTTCAAAATACACTCGTGGGCGGCGCGGTAGCGTGGCGGCAGCGGCACGCACGGCGGCGATCTGCGCTTCGAGCTTTGCCACCAGTTGCGCTGCGCGATCTTGTGCGCCGACCAAGTTGCCGACTGTGGCGATCATGGCCAAAATCTCGGTCACGCTGCGCTGATCAAAGTGATGCACAGCAATGCCCGCCTTCACTAGATCGCGGCAAATATCACTTTGCAAATCAGAAAACGCCAGCACCAGATCGGGTTTCACAGCCAGAATCCTGTCGATGCATGCGGTTGAAAAACCGCTGATCTTCGGCTTCTCCTTGCGCGCCCGCGCAGGCCGCGTGGTAAAGCCGGAAATACCGACGATGCGTGCTTCTTCGCCCAAGGCGTAAAGCACCTCGACCGATTCGGTGGATAAACAGGCAATGCGCTGTGGCAGATATTGGGATAAAGAAGAAGCCAAGTTTATTTTTTTTGCGTAGGGTTTGCCTGATAATTTGCCTGGCGTGGGTTCGCTGGTCGTTTTTCACGCGCAGACTCCAATGCCTGGCAGAGCTTTTCTGCACCATCCAAAAGACGCGGAGTATGCCGCTGGATTTCCTGCGGCGGGATGAAATACAGGTTGTCGCGCTTAACCGCCATCATCGTTTTCCAGCGCCGCCAATCGTTAAGCCACTCCGGGCGTTCATCGCCCATACCACTGGCAACGATCACCTCGGGGTTAGCTGCGATCACGGCTTCCACCGTCACGGTCGGTGCCAAAATGGGCAGGGAGCCAAACACGTTGCGCCCGCCGCACAGGCGCATGGCATCGCTGATAATCTGTTTGTCGTTTACCGTCATCAAGGGCTGCTTCCAGATTTGATAAAACACATCCACCACCGGGCGCTGGCTGTATCGCGCGGCCAATGCTGCATGACGCTCACGAAATGCGGCGGCCGCCGGGTTAGCTACCGATTCCGTGCCTGCCAGCGCGCCGAACCTCTCTATCTCGCGGGCCACATCGTCGATGCGGTCAGGCTGCGAAACATAAACAGAAACCCCCATCGCCTTTAATTTTTCCAGCGCTGCTGGCGGGTTGCCGCTCCCCCAGGCGATGACTAAATCAGGTTTCAAGGCAAGGATGGCTTCTAAATCTAGCCGGGTATAACCGCCTACTTTGGGCAGCGCTTTAGCCGCTGGCGGATAGTCGCCGTAGTCCACGTTGCCGACGAGCTTATTGCCCGCGCCTGCTGCGTAGAGCAACTCTGTAATGTGCGGCGCCAGGCTGACGATGCGCTTGGCCAGGGGGGGTGGGGTGGCTGGAGGCTGGTTTACTTCGGCGTGCTTTTCAGCGGCTTGGCTCCATGCCAGGCTGTGACTAATTAAGCATAGCAGTAGCAGAAAACGGGGTTTCAAACGGAGTTTCAAATAACTGTTCATTTTGTCGTTCCGTTAGATATTGCCTCTGTTGTCGCCGTTGTAATGGTTGCATTGGCAAGTGCGTTTTTAGCTTCCTGACTCTTTTTCCAATCGCTGACGGTGGCAAAAATCAGCCCGCCAAGAATCAAGGCAAAGCCGAGGCTGTTAGTCAAGGTAACCGCCTCACCCAGCACCAGAGACGCCGACACATAGCCCACCACAGGCACGCACAGCAAACTCAAACTCGTTGTAATCGCTGGCAGCGCACGCGTCACACTGATCATGGCCCAAAAGCAAAAGGCGGTGGCAATCGGGCCGTTGTAGAGCAGCACCCAGCCCAGCGGCTCACCCCACTGTATCGTGCGGACATCTTCAAATAAATAGATGAACGGAGCCATGGCACAGGCAGCCACCATCAGCTGCCAGGGCATTAATGAAAGCGGCGAGCCTTTCCACCGATGGCCGCGTACTTTCACGATCAAAATCGCCCACAACAATGCCGCAAACAACAACATCCCATTACCCAGCACGGTTTTTGGATCATGCCAATCAAAGGCAAACGGATTGAATAACACTGCCACGCCGATCATCCCCAGCACCAACCCCACAATGCGCAACGTGGTCAGCACCTCGCCGAGCCACAGCACGGCCAAAGGCACAACCCACAGTGGCGTGGTGTAAGCCAAAATGGCAGAGCGTCCGGCAGGCACATATTGCAAACCCACATTGACCAGCCCCATGAATGCGGCCATCTGCAGCAGCCCCACGCCCAGCACCAAGGGCCAATCTTCCCGATGCGGAAAGCGCAGTTCATGCCGCCAAGTCGCTACGGCCGCCAGCACAATCGCGCCCATGATCATGCGTAACGCAGCAAAGGTCAGCGGCGGCACATAATGCAGCCCGTACTTCATCACCGGCCAATTCACGCCCCAGAACAACACCACCGCCGCCAGTAACATCCATGCGGTGCGTTGGCCTATTACGCCTTGATTCGTCATGATCATTTCCCTAGCGATTAAAAATCTTTACTGGTTTCATTCTACAACTCGGCCATCAACAGGCCATGCGACAGCCCATCCACGGGCTAATCCATTATCATCACCGCCTCACCAGCGCCGACTTTTTTAAACTTTCCCTGCCATGACCCGTCCCCTGAAACTTTCCATTCTTGATCAAACCCCCGTGATTTCCGGTCAGCGTGTTGTTGACGCCATTGCCGCAACCGTTGATTTCGCCCAGGCGGCGGATGCCTTGGGCTATTACCGCTACTGGTGCGCAGAGCATCATGGCGCCCGCAGCGTAGCCAACCCCTGCCCTGAAGTGATGATCGCCCGACTGGCCAGCGCCACGCAACGCATGCGCATTGGTTCAGGCGGCATCATGCTGCCCTATTACTCGTCATGGAAAGTGGCCGAGCAGTTTTTGATGCTCGAGGCCTTGTTTCCGGGCCGCATTGATCTGGGCGTCGGCCGCGCACCGGGGACAGACCAGCGCACTGCGCGTGCGGTTTCACCCAGCGGGTTGCGCAGCGATTTATTCCCCCAGCAAGTGCAAGAGCTGATCTGGCTATTCACCAACACCGTGCCCGAAGGCCACGCCTACCATGGGCTGGTGATGCAACCGGAAATTGATACGCGGCCTGAGCTATGGATGCTGGGCTCGTCCGACTTTGGTGGCGCGCTGGCAGCGCACGTGGGTATTCCGTTTTGCTTCGCGCAATTCATCAATGCGCAGCATGGTGATGCGGTAATGCAAATGTATCGCGACAGCTTTCAGCCGGGTTATGAAGCCACTCCGCGTAACGCCGTCGCTATTTTTGTCGTCGTCGCCGATACGGAAGCCGAAGCGGCAGACATCACCGCCACTGTCGACTTGCGCCGCCTGTTCATGGCGTATGGGCAAAACCTGCCGGTGCCTACCATCGCTGAAGCGCACGCCGCAGAATATTCCGAGCGCGATCGCCAGGTGATCGCCAACGAGCGCCCGCGCAGCATTATCGGCACGCCTGATCAAGTGGCTGAGCGCATGTATACCCTGCAAGAAAAATTTGCCACCGATGAGCTGATAATTCTCACCGTCGCCCCCAGCGTCAAGGCGCGCATGCGCACCGCTGAACTGCTGGCCCAGGCTTTCGCGTTACCTCAGGCATGAAAGCTTCATCTTCCCCCCTGTTGACTGACCCACGCGCCCTGATTGATGCGGCATCATTGAGCAGATTTCAGTGGCAAACCTTTGTTCTGTGTTTTTTCGTCACCCTGTTCGATGGCTTTGACACGCAGGCCATTGCCTACACCGGCCCGGCCATTGCCAACGCATTTCACCTCGGCCCCAGCGAGCTCACCCCGCTGATTGTCGCGGGCACGGTTGGCATGGCGTTGGGCGCAATCAGTCTCGGCTCACTGGGTGACCGCATTGGTCGTCGGCCGACGATACTGCTCGCGGTTTTGGTATTCGGCATTTTTTCACTCGCCACGGGGTTTGCCCGCTCGCCTAATGAAATCCTTCTCGCCCGCTTTTTTACCGGGCTCGGCATGGGCGGCGCGATACCTGCCGTGCTCTCCTTGGTAAGCGAGTTTGCCCCGGCACGACACCGTGGACTGGTGATCACGGGAGTATTGCTGGGCTTACCCACGGGTGCCATTGGTGGCGGCCTCTTGGGTGCGCGGCTCCTGTCGCACATCGGCTGGGAGGGGATTTTCATGATTGGCGGCATTTTGCCGCTGGTTTATCTGCTCATTCTCTATGCCTGCCTGCCTGAGTCACCCTTCTTTCTGGCTGTGCAAGACCTGCCCCGGCATCGACAAGAAATAACGACGTTATTACGAAAAATAATACCTGCAGCAGATGAAGCGGTATTGCGCACAGCATCGTTCGTCACATCGGGAGAAACTGTACGTGCTTCGTTTAGAACCTTGATCAGTCCTCGGTTTTTGCGCAATACGCTAGCGGTCTGGATCACTTATTTTTGCAACTGGGCCGCCTGGTTCATGCTCATCCTGTGGCTGCCCACCGTTCTGAAAACCGCCGGGCTACCCCATGAACAAGCCGCCCTCGGCACAGTGGTCATCAATAGTCCGGCCATACTCTTTTGTCTGGTGATGGCGTATTACCTGCCGAAAAAACCTGTGCGGCCACTCTTGACCACCACACTCGCCTTTGGCATTGCCGTTGCCTTGGGGCTCGGGTTGGCAAGTAATTTGGCGAGTAACCTCGCGGGGAATACCCCATGGGCGCTGGTATTTTTCCTCATCGGTGCAGCCGGCGTAGGCATTGGCCTGCCACAAATTGCACTCAATTATGTGGTGATCGAAGCCTACCCCACCGAGCTGCGCGCAACCGGTGCTGGCTGGGCAATTGGCATGGGACGAACGGGCTCGATCATCGGTGCGGCGCTCGGTGGCTGGTGCCTTAAAGTGGGCGGTGTCGCTGGTTTTTATTACGCGCTGATCGTGCCGCTGCTATTGGCCATCGTGGGCGTGCTGATGATCCGCACGAAGAAATAATCTAATGGTCAATGACACAGAGGATTTGACCGAGAATTTTTTTGCGACTCAAAACGTTTTACAGGCTAATATTAACGTCTATTTTTAGCGGAAAAGGGCAGCTATCCCTATGGAATCACTAGATCCCATCATACTGGCACGCATCCAGTTTGCGGCCAATATGTCTTTTCATATCCTCTTTCCAACGATCAGCATTGGCATGGGTTGGTTTTTGCTGTTCTTTAAAATCCGCTTTGTCGCTACAAAACAATCCTACTGGATGGATGCCTATCAATTTTGGGTCAAGATATTTGCGCTGACTTTCGCACTGGGTGTAGTCAGCGGCATCACCATGAGTTTCCAGTTTGGCACTAACTGGCCGGGTTTCATGAACACCGTCGGGAATGTGGCAGGCCCTCTGCTCGCTTATGAAGTTTTAACGGCATTCTTTTTAGAAGCCACCATGCTGGGCATCATGCTATTTGGTCGAGGACGTGTGAGCGAAAGCGTCCATACGGCAGCCACCTTCCTGGTTGCTGCCGGTACCGCAGTCTCTGCGTTCTGGATTTTGGCACTCAACTCGTGGATGCATACGCCCACAGGCTACGAGATGATCAACGGACAAGCGCACGTCACCAGCTGGCTTGAAGTCATTTTCAACCCTTCTTTCCCTTATCGCTTAACCCATATGCTCATCGCATCAGGTTTAACAGCGGCATTTTTACTGACCGGCATTGGCGCCTACCGCTGGCTGAAAAATGATCGGGCCAAAGACGTCATGGCCACACTGCGCACCGGTGCGTTGGTTGCCGCTATCCTCATTCCCCTGCAAATTATCGTCGGCGACCTGCATGGCCTTAACACGCTCGAACATGAGCCCGCAAAAATTGCGGCGATGGAAGGTATCTGGGAAACACAAACAGGTGCACCTGCCGTGCTCCTGGCAATTCCAGATGCAACAACACAGTCCAATCATTTCGAAATCGCCATTCCCAAGCTGGCTTCTTTTTACCTCACGCATCACTGGGATGGCGAGATCAAGGGCATCAAGGCATTCGGCGATCAACACCCTCCCGTCGCTCCTGTTTTCTTTGCCTTCAGAATCATGGTGGGGGTGGGCCTGCTCATGCTGGCGGCAAGCTGGTTTGTCACCTGGCAAATCCGCACCAGGAAAGACATCACTGCGCTCTCCGCAAAAACCCTGGTGGCCCTGACTTTTTCCGGCTGGGTTGCGCTTGAGGCAGGCTGGTATGTCACCGAGGTTGGCAGGCAACCGTGGCTGGTTTATGGCGTGCTGACCACCGCACAGGCGGCATCCGCCGTGCCCGCTAAAAACATTGCCCTCACCTTGGTTGCCTACCTCGCACTCTATGCAGTTTTGCTCATCTCGTATGTTTCTGTGATTTTTCATCTCGCCAAAAAAGCCACTGGCAAAAGCGATCTGATCGAGCAGCCTCTTCAAGGAGCACAACATGTCTGAATTTGGCGTCAGTTTGCTGACCCAGGCTGGCTGGCTACCGCTGGCGTTTGCCTTGGTGATGGCACTCTCAATATTGGCGTATGTCATTCTGGATGGCTACGATCTGGGTGTTGGCATGCTGCTCAGAAAAGCCGATGACATCCATCAAAAAAACACCATGATTTCCAGCATCAGTCCCTTTTGGGACGCCAATGAAACGTGGTTAGTGCTGGGTATTGGCGTCTTGCTGGTCGCCTTTCCCTTGGCGCACGGTGTGATCCTGGGTGCTCTGTATTTGCCTGTCGCCTTGATGCTGATCGCCTTGACTTTGCGTGGTGTGGCCTTTGATTTTCGTGTGAAAGCAAAAGCACACCATCAACCACGTTGGGATCACGTTTTTTATGTCGGTTCACTGCTCGCCTCCTGGTCGCAAGGTTTCATGCTGGGCCAATTCATCACGGGATTTCGAGAAGAATTAAGCAGCTATTTATTCAGCGCGCTCATTGGTTTTTGCTTGATCGCCGGATACCGCTTGTTAGGGGCTGGTTGGTTGATCATGAAAACGGAAGGCCCTTTGCAATACAAGGCAGTGCAATGGGCCAAGGGAAACCTGTGGCTGACAGCGGCAGGCGTGCTGGCCATATCAGCCGCAACACCCTGGGTCAGCTCCCGAATTTTTGACAAATGGTTCAGTTTCCCGAATGTGTTGATGCTGCTCCCCATCCCCGCCATGACGCTGGTTTTATTCGGCGTTATCGCGCGGAGCCTGGCGCGTCTGCCCGTCAGATTTGCGCAGAACAACCAGTATGGCGCATCTGTTCCCTTTGCCTGCACGGTTGGCATTTTCCTGCTCTCCTTTTATGGTTTGGCCTACAGCATTTTCCCCTGGCTGGTGATTGACCGCATCACGATTTGGCAAGCCGCCAGCGCGCCCAAATCCCTGTTATTCATTTTCTATGGTGTAGTCGTCGTGTTTCCTTTGATCATTGGATACACCGTTTATGCTTATCGCGTTTTCTGGGGCAAAGCCACTCCGCTCAGCTATTAGCGGGGCAACCGCACTGTCTCAGCGCATTTTCCAGACGCGCCCAGGCTGTTTCATTTTCCGGCAGACCGAAGCGCAGCGCGCAAGGTTCGGCAAAATGGCGTACGAGGATGCCGCGTTGCGCGAGGCGCTCATGCAGCGCTGTCGCAGCCGCGCATTGCACATACTGAAATAACGCCGTGCCGCCATCGGGCGGTAAACCATTTGTCGTGAGCAGTGTGGCAAGGCACCCGCTTGCAGCGCGCAATTTCTCTTTCTGCGCGGCCTGCCACGCCGTATCACCAAGACCGGCTTTTGCAATAAAACGGGATGGATGCGCCAGCGGCCACGGACCCAGCGTTTCTTGCAGGCAATTCAATACGTCAGGCGCAGCGATGCAAAAACCGACGCGGGTACCCGCCAGACCAAAGAACTTTCCGAGCGAACGTAAAACAATTACATTTTCAGCGCCTGCCATTCCAGCCATGTTCGCCAGCGAATTCTCGCCATCGACATCGGCAAAGGCTTCATCGACAATCAGCCAACCGTGACGTTCTGACAGTCGCCAAGCCAGGGCAAGGAGCGTCGCGCGAGAAAAACAGCGGCCGTCAGGATTATTCGGGTTGGCCAGCATAATCACGTCTATCGCGTCACCGTCTTGTTGCAGTAAATCTTCCGCCGCGCATTCAATCACCCGGTGCCCCGCTGCCCGCCAGGCCGGGGCGTATTCGCCATAACTCGGGGCGAGCACGGCCACTGTGCCTACCGAACGCAAGCGCGGCAAGGCAAGAATCGCCGCTTGCGAGCCGTTCAGCGGCAAGAGGTTTGCTGCGTCGTAATAGCTCTGCGCGGCGTCAATCAGGCCATCGTCATCCTCTGGCAAACGCTGCCAGACTGATAAGGGAATCTCCGGCACCGGATAAGGCCACGGGGCGATACCGGTCGACAGATCAACCCAGTCGCTCATCGCGATACCGTAGCGCTGACTCGCCAAGCGCAAGCGACCGCCATGTTCAAGCATGGCTGCTTACCGCTGTAAATATTGCAACAAATACTGTAACTACAGCCACCCAAACCCACTGCCCACGTACAACCAGCGCCAGCGCGCGTTGGATATGCGCCTCACTCGCCGTCTCGCCGGCGCCGACTCTTGGCCGCATCTCTATCTGACCTCGATACATCGCCGCACCGCCGAGCTGCACGCCCATTGCCCCCGCGCCCGCAGCAATCACCGGCCCGGCATTAGGGCTGGCCCAGGCGCCCGCCTGCGTGCGCCAACACACCAGCGCCGTGCGTGTGTCGCCAAGCACGGCATAGGTCAACGCTGTCAGCCGCGCCGGAATTAAATTCAGCACATCGTCGATGCGCGCTGCCGCCCAGCCGAAATAAATCCGCCGCATGTCTTTATAGCCCCACATGGCATCCAATGTATTCGCCAAGCGAAACAGCAGCGCGCCCGCACCACCGGCAATGCAAAACCAGAACAGCGCACCAAACACGGCATCGTTGCCATTTTCCAGAATCGATTCGACGGCGGCGCGGACAACGCCTTCATCGTCCAGCTGTGATGTATCGCGCGACACCATCCAGCCAGCATGTGCGCGCGCCGCGGCGAGATCGTTCGCGGCCAGATCGCGGGCAACCTGCTCACCGTGCTGAACCAGGCTGCGTGCGCCCAGCGCAAAATAAAGCAACGCAATATCCACTACCCAACCCCAGCTCTGCCGCCGACAAAATATCGCCAGCAGCACACATGGCACCACTACCACCAACCAGCCCAGCAAGCCGCGCAGGCGATTGAATACCGAATGCCCCGGCGTGCCTCGACGCAAAAGATTTTCGACTCGATCTGCCAGCGTGCCAAACCCGACCAGCGGGTGAAAATGACGCGGCTCGCCAAGCAGACGATCAAGCAAAACACCAGCCGCCATCGTCAGAGGCAAGGCGAGAAAAACATCCAGCATGGGATAATCGGCACATGAAGAAAACAGGATTCTACTTGTGACTGCTGCCGCGCTCATGATTCAAGGCTGCACGTCGGATGCCGGCAAGACCACCCTCGTCGCTGCACTTTGCCGCATTCTCCATCGCCGTGGTGTGAAGGTCGCGCCGTTCAAGCCACAAAACATGGCCTTGAATTCCGCCGTCACCATTGATGGCGGCGAGATTGGCCGCGCGCAGGCCTTACAGGCGCAGGCCGCTGGCATCGCGCCACGCATCGACTTCAATCCCGTATTACTCAAACCCACGACAGACCGCCACGCCCAGGTGATCATCCACGGCCATGCGATAGATACGCTGGATGCGCGCGCTTATCACGACTACAAACGCGTGGCGATGACTGCCGTGATGCAAAGCTGGCAGCGTCTGTGCGATGAATTCGATTGCGTGGTCATTGAAGGCGCAGGCAGTCCAGCGGAAATCAATTTACGTGACCGCGACATTGCCAACATGGGCTTTGCCGAAGCCGCCGACGTGCCGGTGATTCTGATCGCCGACATCGACCGGGGCGGCGTCTTCGCTCATCTGGTCGGCACGCTGGAACTGCTCTCGCCCACCGAGCAAACGCGCATCAAGGGTTTTGTCATCAACCGCTTTCGCGGCGACATCGGTCTGCTTGAATCCGGCCTTGATTGGCTGGAAGCACGCACAGGTTTGCCGGTGCTCGGTGTGTTGCCCTATCTTCACGGCCTGATGCTGGATGCGGAAGATGCTATCGCTACGGAAAGCCATGCCAAAACCAATACACGCCTGAAAGCCGTCGCCATCGCTTATCCGCGCTGCTCGAACCACACTGATCTCGACCCGCTGCGCCTGCATCCGGAAGTTGATTTCACCTGGCTTAATCCTGGTGAAGCATTGCCACCGTGCGACTTGCTTGTGCTGCCTGGCTCAAAAGCAGTGCAAGCCGACCTGGCCTGGTTGCGTGAAAAAGACCATGACATCGCCATAGCGCGCCACCTGCGCTATGGCGGCAAACTCATTGGCCTGTGCGGCGGATTTCAAATGCTTGGGCAAATGCTGCACGACCCGCAAGGCCTGGAAGGCACGCCGGGCAGTCGACCGGGCCTGGGCGTGCTGGATATGGACACCACGCTGGAAGCGGAAAAGCAGTTACGCAATGTCACGGGTTGCCTTGCCTTGCCCGGCGCGCCGAAATTCACCGGCTATGAAATTCACATGGGGATGACAACGAGCGTGACAATGGGCGTCACAACACACGTAACACCAAACCCCGCTCTCGCCCATCCTGCCGTGCGTTTTGATGACGGCCGTGAAGATGGCATCATCTCAGCCGACAATCAAATTTTTTCCACCTATTGTCACGGCTTGTTTGATCAACCAGAAGCCCTTATCGCACTTCTCACCTGGGCGGGAATGAAAGATGCCGAGCATGTCGACTTCACCGCGCGCCGTGAAGCCGACCTTAACCGCCTGGCTGATGCAGTAGAAGCCGCGCTCGACTGGGAAAAACTCGGCGCTAGCATAACGCTGCCCAAAATCACGCTGCCGGGCTTTTAAGCTCCAGCGGCAAACCAGCCGCAACAAAAGTCACGCGATCCGCCAACGTCGCCACCCGCTGGTTCAGGCGCCCGGCTTCATCAACAAACCGACGCGTGATTTCACCCAGCGGAATAATGCCCAGCCCCACTTCGTTACTCACCAGAATCACGCGACCGGGAAGCTGTGGCAAGACGGTAAGCAACGCCGCCGTTTCCTGCGCCAGCCGCTGCCCGCACTGTTTATCATCATTACCATCATCAGCAAATAAAAGATTGGATAGCCACAAGGTCAGGCAATCCACCAAAAGGCAACGCCCGAGGGCGGCATGCTTTGTGAGCATTGCGGCTAAATGCAACGGCTCTTCCACCAAGGCCCAGCCGGATGGGCGCCGCGCCTGGTGATGGGCAATGCGCTCGGCCATTTCTGCATCCCTTGCCTGGGCTGTAGCGAGATAAGTCACCGTCAATTGCGAGGTCACTACTCGCTGTTCTGCCAGCGCACTCTTGCCCGAACGGGCACCGCCAAGAATAAGTTCGATCATCCGCGCATTATCGCTGATTGGTATAGTGCACGACGAACCAAAAAAATACCTACGGAGAAAATCATGGAAAGTCAGCAGCACACCGTTCACACGGGTAGTTTTGATACTTTTTTTCACGAAAGCGGGGCTGAGTGTGCTGCTCCGAATGCTGCACCTATTTTGTTGCTGCATGGCTCAGGGCCGGGCGCTAATGCGATGTCCAACTGGCAGTTTGCCCTGCCCTTTTTGGGCGAAAGTTATCACTGCCTTGCGCCCGACATTGCGGGATTTGGACTAAGCACCTATCCGAATCCGCCACGGGGCGCCGCTGCCTGGATTGAAATATGGGTCGCGCAGATGATTGCTTTTCTTGATGTGTTGAATCTGGAAAAAGTGCACTTGGTAGGCAACTCCATGGGCGGCGGTGTAGCCATGCATTTGGTGCATCATTATCCGGAACGCTTTGATCATGTCGTGTTAATGGGTGCCGTCGGCGCGCCATTCACTGCAACCGAAGGTCTCAAACGCGGCTGGGGCTATTACAATACCGGCACCAAAGAAGAATTGGCTTTTCTGGTGCGCAAGTTTTTGCATAATCCGGATATCCTCGGTGGCGATGTAGATGCTATTGCAGCCAACCGCTACCAGTTCGTGATGCAAGACAGCGTGCGCCATCAGTTCGAGGCGATGTTTCCAGGGGATACGCAAAAGCATATCAATGCCTTTGTTCTGTCCCCCGAAAATTTACAAAAAATAACCAACCCGATACTGGCTACCCATGCACGAGAAGATTTTTTTATCCCGCTGACGACTTCGGAATACATGGTCAAGTATCTGCCCAACGCGCAAATGCACGTGTTCAGCCAGTGCGGCCATTGGATACAAATTGAACAGCGCAAGGCGTTTAATAACCTGGTCAAGCTGTTTCTTGATGGCGGACTCGATCAGAAATAATATTATTAACAAAGCACTATATAAATAAGTTAAACTGTTTTCTTTTTTAAATTTCCATTCAAAAACCATGACCCCTACAAAAGATATCAATTTGTTTTCACCTGTTCAACTCGGCCCTTACGCTTTGAAAAACCGCATGGCGATGGCCCCCATGACGCGCAACCGCGCAGGGGGGAAAAATGAACCGCACGCATTGAATGTTGAATACTATCGTCAGCGCGCCAGTGCCGGGCTGATCATTACCGAAGGCGCTATCGTTTCCGCCGAAGCGGCGGGTTACCCTGGCACCCCGGGCATTTACAGCCCCGAGCAAGTGGCAGGCTGGCGCCAAGTGATTGATGCCGTGCACACCACAGGCGGGCATATTTTTCTGCAATTATGGCACTGCGGGCGCGCTTCGCATAAATCATTGCTGCCCAATGGCATGCTGCCAGTCGCCCCTTCAGCCATCAAACCGGTAGGCGAAACCATGACCTATACAGGCATGCAAGCATTTGAAACACCCCATGCGCTCACGCTGGAAGAAATCCCCGGTATCGTCGAGATGTTCCGTCATGGTGCACAATGTGCTTTAGAGGCCGGGTTTGACGGCGTGGAAATCCACGGTGCGAACGGCTATCTGGTGGATCAGTTTTTGCGCGACGGCACTAACCAGCGCACGGACGCTTACGGCGGCTCGATTCCCAATCGCGCACGCTTCATGCAGGAAGTCACTGAAGCCGCATGCAGCGTCTGGGGCGCTAACCGCGTCGGTATTCGTCTCTCGCCCTTGGGACCCTTTAACGACATGCGTGATTCCAACCCCGAGGCTACTTTTAGCTACGCCGTTGAAGCACTCAACCGTTTTGGCCTGGCCTATTTGCACATTGCCGAAATGGGCATTGATAAACCCGGCACTGCCGGACCGGCGTTTGATCTATTCAAGCTGCGTGGCATCTGGAAAGGGCTTTACATGGCTAACTACGGCTACGATTTAGCCCGTGCCAATACTGTCCTGGCCGATGGCCGCGCTGACATGGTCGCCTTTGGCGTACCCTTTCTAGCCAACCCTGACTTGCCCCGCCGTTTTGCCGAGGGTGCTGCGCTCAACGCACCCAACGTCGAAACTTTTTATGGTGGGAATGAAAAAGGCTACACCGATTATCCTTTTCTTGCCGTTTAACCATTGATGGAAAAAAGCTTTTGGCACGAACGCTGGGAAAAAAATGAAATTGGATTTCACCAAAGTCATTTTCATCCATTCTTGCTACAGCATTGGCCCAGCCTGAACCTCAGGCTGGGCAGCCGTGTGTTTGTCCCGCTGTGCGGGAAAAGCCGGGATCTGCTCTGGCTGCGCGATCAGGGGCTTGATGTCATCGGCGTAGAGTTAAGCAAGCTTGCCGTTGAAGATTTTTTCAAGGAGAACCAGCTCACAGCCACCGTCACGCAACATGGCGAGCTCGCGCTATATGGATGCCCGGGCATCCATATTTTTTGCGGCGATTTTTTCAAGCTCACTGCGGCAGACTTGACAGGCGTTGCAGGTGTATTCGACCGTGCTTCGCTCGTCGCGCTGCCGCCCGCCATGCGGCGAGACTATGCTGCGCACATGCAAAAAATTCTGCCACCCGGCACGCAAACGCTGTTGGTGTGCTTCACCTATCCACAAGAACAAATGAACGGGCCGCCTTTCAGTGTTGAAGCAGCGGAAGTACACGCCCTTTTCGCCCCTGCCAGCGAAGTCACATTTTTGGCCGAGGCCGATGTGCTAAACAATGAACCCCGCTTTAAACAGCGCGGCCTTACGCACCTGCACGAAAAAACCTTTCGCCTGCGCTATCGTTAATACACTTGAAAAACCGGCACCCCAAGGGTGCTTCCTACGCGGCGCGCTGGTGGTACGGCGCAAAACAAAACAATATCCAGTGAGGAAAACACGATGAAAAAACGCACATTAGGGCATTCCAATATCGAAGTCGCCCCACTCATGTTTGGCGGCAATGTGTTCGGCTGGACGCTGGATGAAGTGCAATCCTTCGAGATACTCGATGCCTTTATCGCGGCAGGCTTTGATTTCATCGACACGGCCGACGTTTACTCACGCTTCATACCCGGCAATCAAGGTGGCGAATCCGAAACCGTACTCGGCAAATGGATGAAGGCACGCGGCAACCGCAGCAAGATCATTCTATCCACCAAAGTCGGCATGGACATGGGCGAAGGCCAGAAGGGGCTGTCCAAGGCCTGTATCTTCAAAGCCGTGGAAGCATCGCTGCGGCGCTTGCAAACCGACTATATCGACCTGTATCAAGCACACATTGATGACGAAAACACGCCACTCATCGAGACGCTGGACGCCTTTGACCACCTCATCAAGCAAGGCAAGGTACGTGTGATTGGCGCTTCCAACTACACGCCAGATCGCTTGGAAGAAGCCCTGAAAGTAAGCAAAGACCATGGCCTGCCAGCGTATCAGAGCTTGCAGCCACTGTATAACCTGTACGACCGCGCAGCGTATGAAGCCGGGCTACAAGTGGTTTGCCAGAAACACGGCTTGGGTGTGATTCCTTATTTCGCGCTGGCCAGCGGTTTTCTCACCGGCAAATATCGCAGCGCAGCGGATTTTGAAAATAGCGCACGCGGCGCATTTACCAAGCACTACCTCGATGCCCGCGGCTTGCGCATTCTTGCCGCGCTTGATGCGGTCGCAAAAGACAAACAAACCACCCCGGCCGCCATCGCACTGGCCTGGCTAATGGCCCGCCCCACAATAACCGCCCCCATCGCCAGCGCGACTTCGCTCACGCAATTGCAAGGACTGATTCGCGCGACGGAAATTAGCCTGGATCCGGCGGCTATCGAACTGCTGAATCAGGCTAGCGCCAGTTAATCTGCATGCGCATGCAACGACCAAGGCGCCTTCCGGGAAATTATTCCTGGCGGCTATTTAATTACCACCCAGTTTGATAATCAGGAGACTCCGATGAAACAACGTGTCTTAGGCCAGGCCGCCGTGCCGATTTCCGAGATCGGCTTGGGCTGCATGGGCATGAGCGAATTTTATGGCCCGAGCGATGATCAACAATCGCTCGCCACCCTCACCCGGGCGCTGGATCTTGGCGTGAATTTTTTTGATTCCGCCGATACGTATGGTCTGGGTCATAACGAAACCTTGCTGGGGCAGTTTCTTAAACAAGGCGCTGTGGCGCGTCGACGGCGGGTGGTTGTCGCTACCAAATTTGGCATCGTGCGCGAAGCAGGCAAGTACGAGCGGCGCATCGACAACAGCCCGGCCTATGTGCGCGCGGCGTGCGAAGCTTCTTTGCAGCGCCTGGAGGTGGATGAGATTGATCTTTATTATTGTCATCGACGTAACCCGGATGTGCCAATCGAGGACACCGTGGGTGCGATGTCTGATCTGGTCCATGCAGGCAAAGTGCGGCAGATTGGGTTGTCCGAAATATCCATCGCCACCTTGCGACGAGCCTCGAAGGTGCATCCGATCGCAGCGGTGCAAAGCGAATATTCCTTGTGGTCACGCGAACCTGAAAACGGCCTGCTGCAAGCGTGTGCTGAACTAGGCACTACATTTGTGGCTTACAGCCCGCTGGGCCGTGCTTTTCTCACCGGCACGGTGCGCAGTGACACTCTGGCAGAAAATGATTTTCGTAAATTCAACCCGCGCTTTCAGGGCGATGCCGAAGTGGCTAACCGTGCGTTGGTAGAAAGCCTTCACCAATTAGCGGAAGCGCGCGGGGTGACTAATGCGCAGCTGGCACTTGCCTGGTTACTGAATAAACATCCGCACGTCGTGCCTATTCCCGGTACCCGCCAGGTACGCTATCTGGAGCAAAACGTGGCGGCTTCGGCAATCATGCTCACAGCGACTGAGCTAGCGACGCTGGATGAGCTGTTCTTGCCAGGGCACATCGCTGGGTCGCGTTATCCTGAAGCGGGCATGGTGGGCGTAGAACGCGATTGATTCATGCTTGATTCATGCGTCAATAGCTTGATCTGTGTTCCTTACGGCTCAAGGCAACAGGTGAATCGAGGATAATTGGCGCTTAATTTCCAGTTCGCCCTTTATGCCCACTACTCAATTTTTAGCTGAATTACCCAGCATCGCCCCGCTCGACCGTACTCTGGCCGCGGCATTACAAGCAAAAATCAATGGCAAGACCAAACCGCTGGGTGCGCTCGGGCGGCTGGAAAATCTGGCCTTGCAAATCGGCTTGATCCAAAACACACTGACACCACGTATCGCGCAGCCACACATTCTTGTCGCTGCGGGGGATCATGGTGCGGCCAAAGCCGGGGTATCCGCTTATCCGCAAGAAGTCACCTGGCAAATGGTGGAAAATTTTTTAGCGGGAGGCGCGGCGATCAATGTGCTGGCGCGGCAAGCCCATGCCCAGCTGCTGATTGCCGATGCGGGTGTGGCCCATGAGTTTAGCCCACGCGCTGGATTGATTGATGCAAAAATCGGCGCTGGTGGAACGGCGAATTATCTCAGCGGCCCGGCCATGAGCCTCGTGCAATGCATGGATGCCATGCAGCGCGGTGCCGTGATCGTGCGTGATCTGGCCGCTACCGGGTGTAACACGCTGGGCTTTGGCGAAATGGGCATTGGCAATACGGCTTCTGCCTCATTGCTCACGCATTGCCTGACCGGCCTGCCTTTGGCTGAGGTGATTGGTCGTGGCACCGGGCTGGATGATGCGGGGCTGGAAAAAAAGCGCGCGCTACTGACACAGGCGCTGGCTCATTGGCCGGAACGCAACGATGCGCCGCTGGATGTGCTTGCGCGGTTTGGCGGCTTTGAAATCGCATTACTCAGTGGGACCATGCTGGCGGCAGCTGAAGCGAAGATGGTGCTAGTGATTGATGGCTTTATTGTCACGAGCGCCCTGCTCGTGGCCGCACGAATTGCACCAGAGATTCTCGACTATTGCGTGTTCTCGCATTGCTCGAACGAGGCTGGGCACCGGCTACAGCTCGCCTGGCTAAAGGGTGAAGCCCTGCTTGATCTGGGACTGCGCTTGGGCGAAGGCACCGGTGCTGCCTTGGCTTTGCCGTTGCTTGATGCGGCCTGCGCTTTTTTAAACGAGATGGCGAGCTTTGATTCAGCGGGCGTGAGCCAAGCCTGATGTTTATGAAAATCCGCACACAACTGATCTATTTTTTCGCGGCCTTGCGTTTTTTTACTCGCTTGCCCGTTCCGGCCTGGGTAGGTCATAGTCAGGATCAGCTTAACCACGCCGCACGTTATTTTCCCCTGGTGGGCGTACTGGTTGGCCTGATAGCGGCCACCATGACGCTTGTCGCCGCGCTGGTGCTACCGGTATCTATTGCCGTTGTGCTCGGCATGACAGCGAGTGCATTGGCTACCGGTGCCTTTCATGAAGACGGCTTTGCGGATGCCTGCGATGGGTTTGGTGGCGGCTGGGACAAGGCACAGGTGCTCGGCATCATGAAAGATTCACGCGTCGGCAGCTATGCGACCATCGGCGTGGCGCTGCTGCTGCTTGCAAAATGGAATGCACTGGTTGAAATTGATGCCGCGTCTGATACGCTAACGCTTGGCCTGACTTTGATTGCCGCACATGCTGTATCCCGGCTAGCCGCCACCAGCCTGATTTTCACGCTGGATTATGTGCGCGAAGATGCCACAGCAAAAGCCAAGCCGCTGGCCGTGCGCATGGCGCCCCATGAGCTATTCATAGCCGCACTCACAGGCTTGGCACCCTGTATTCTGCTGCCCGCAAGCCATCTGCTGGTTGCGCTGGTGGCCGTGGCTTTATGCACCTGGCTTGCTGCACGCTATTTTATCCGTCGCATCGGCGGCTACACGGGTGATTGCCTCGGCGCAACCCAACAGATTGCCGAGCTAGCTTTTTATCTGGGCCTCTTATGCAGCTTTACCTGATCCGGCATCCACCGCCACAGGTGAATGAGGGCATCTGCTATGGCGCAACAGATTTACCCTTGCGCGACGACTTGGCAGCAATCGTCCGTACCACCCAGACACAACTGCCATCCGGCTTGCCGTTTTTTACCAGTCCATTGATGCGGTGTCGCCTGTTAGCTGAAGCGTTGCACCCTGCCCCCTTGCTTGACCCCCGCTTAAGGGAATTGAATTTCGGGGATTGGGAAATGCAAGCGTGGGAAACACTGGACCGAGCCGCAATCAATGCCTGGGCTGAAAATCCTACAGGTTTTACTCCACCGCAAGGCGAATCCGTCAGCGAATTACAAACGCGGGTACATGATTTTTTGGCTGAACAATACTCGCAAAAAACCACCCATGCGGCACTGGTGACGCATGCAGGCGTAATGAAAGCAATTGTCGGGCTAGCCCACGGGCTGGCCCCTGCAGAATGGATGATGCTTAAATTCGGCTTTGGCAGCGTGATACGTGTACAAATAACCGCTGCCATGATGAACGGCCATTTATTCCGGCGCTGACCAAATCCCGTTGGTGATTTTGTCTGCCCACATCAAGGCGGTGATGGTTTTAGCATCAGTAACTTCACCATCACGTACCGCCAGCAAGGCATCGGCAACACTCATTTCGATCACTTCCAGAAACTCGCCATGGTCGCGTTCGTGGCCAACATACACCAAGCCTTCGGCCCAAAATATTTCAATTTTTTCATCAGAATAGCCAATGCAGGGATGCATCACACCCAGGTGGTGCCACACTTTGGCCTGATACCCGGTTTCTTCGCGCAGCTCGCGCCGGGCAGTATCCAGCGGATGTTCACTGGGATCAATTTTGCCAGCAGGCAGCTCGAGAAATATGCGGTGCAATGCATAACGATATTGCCGTTCAAACAATAAATGCCCATTATCCAGCAAGGCCACAATCACCACGGCACCTGGATGTTCTATCCATTCGCGCACCGTTGTACTGCCATCAGGCAAACGCACCTCATCGCGTCGCGCATGCAACAGCTTGCCGTCAAAAACAGGCTCGCTCGAAAGGGTGTGTTCAATCAGCTTGGCATCATCCATGGGGTCGAGGATGCAGCGATGAGTCTTAAGAAAAATTCGGTTAATTACCCGTGCACGGCAAGCTATAGCGAGTGCAATAAAACAGCGGTGCAAATGGCCATGATTGCATCAGGAAATAAGCCAAACGCCGCGACTGCAATACCGTTCAGCGATAGCAATATCCGAAAAGTCGGCGTGGCGATCAGCGGTGCAGTTTCCACGGGAGCATCAAAATACATTAGCTTAATGATGCGCAGGTAATAAAAAGCCCCCACCAGCGAGAACATCACGGCAACAACCGCAATGGTGACATGACCTGCCGTAATGGCTGCCGTCAACACGGAAAATTTGGCAAAAAATCCGATAAAGAAAGGAATCCCCGCCATCGACAGCATGAAGATCAACATCATCGCAGCAAACCACGGACTACGCTGGTTGAGCCCCTTGAAGTCATCCAGCTGTTCTGCTTCATGGCCCGCACGCGAGAGCAACAGCACCATGGCAAATGACCCCAGCGACATGAGCACATAAGCCACGGTGTAATACAACGCCGAGCTATACGCGTTAATCGCAGTGAAAGGATCAATCTCATGGCCGATAACACCCGAGGTTAAACCCAGCAACATGAACCCCATGTGCGAGATAGCCGAATACGCCAGCATGCGCTTGATATTTTTCTGTGCAATGGCCGCCAGATTGCCTAGCCCGATAGAGAGCACAGCCATGATCAGCAACATTTGCTGCCACTCGGCAACCAGAGGAAATAACGCGTAAACCAATAACCGCAGCGCCATGGCGAAGGCGGCAAACTTGGGTGCCGAGCCGATCAACATGGTAACTACGGTGGGCGCACCGTGATAAACATCCGGGATCCACATATGAAATGGCACCACACCCAGCTTGAAGGCGATGCCGGCTACGATAAATACCAAGCCAAACACCAGTACCGTTTTATCAGCTTGCCCTTGATATAAAACCTGGGATATATCAGCAATATCAAGGTTACCCGTTGCACCGTAAATCATTGACATGCCATACAGCAGCAAACCGGAAGCCAAGGCGCCTAATACAAAATACTTCATCGCTGCCTCGGTTGCTCGCGCAGAATCACGGTCAATGGCAACCAGCGCGTAAAGGGCGAGTGACATGAGTTCCAGCCCAAGATAAAGCGTCAGAAGACTGGCCGCAGAAATCATCACCATCATGCCCAGCGTGGCATAGAGCACCAAGAGATAAAACTCGCCTTTATCCAAACCCCGCTCAACAAGATATTGTCTGCCATAGATCAGCACCATGACGACGGACAGATAGGTCATCAGCTTGAGGAAGTCCGCTAGCAGGTCATCCACAAATAGGTTGCTCAGGGTTAAAGTGGTCTGCCCATCGGCCGTTATCACGGTCAGGGCAGCACAGCCAAGCAGGGTGATGGTTGTCAGCGTGGAGGCAACCCAGCGCTGGGTGGCGCTAAAAAGCAGATCGGCAAACAAAATGATGAATGACATCGCCAAGAGAAATATCTCAGGCGCGACGGGGTAAAAATCAGGTATCACGAAATTATTCAGCATCAGATGTCTCGGTTTCTCGTGCGTTTATTTTGCTTGGCTGTGCGGCATGTTGCTCGGATCACAGCTTGCTGGCTGCAACATGCTTCAACAGATTATCGACAGAGGCATGCATTACCTCGGTGAATGGATAGGGATAAAGCCCCATCGCCAAAACACAAGCAGCCAGCAGCGCAAGAATTAAAAACTCGCGCAGCCCGATGTCGGATAAATCCGCCACGTGCGGGTTGGTAATTGCACCAAAAACCACGCGCTTGTACATCCACAAGGTGTATGCCGCACCCAGAATAAGGGTGACAGCAGCGGCCATGCCGACCCAAAAATTGAATTTCACCGCGCCTAAAATCACCATGAATTCCCCGACAAATCCCGACGTGGCTGGCAAGCCGGCGTTCGCCATGGAGAACAGCATGAAAAAAGCAGCAAACTTGGGCATGGTATTGACGACACCGCCGTAATCCGCAATCTGTCGCGAATGCATGCGGTCGTACATGACGCCAATACACAAGAACATGGCGGCAGAAATAAAACCATGCGAAATCATTTGTACCAGCGAGCCTTCAATGCCCAGTGGATTGAAGATAAAAAAGCCCAAGGTGACAAACCCCATGTGCGAGATGGAAGAGTACGCCACCAGCTTTTTCATGTCGGTCTGAACCAGTGCAACAAAGCCAATGTAAATAACGGCGGTGAGCGATAAAGCGATCATGAGGGGTGCAAGATAATGACTTGCATCCGGGGCAATGGGAAGCGAAAACCGGATAAAGCCATAAGCGCCGAGTTTCAAAGCAATTGCGGCTAAAACAACCGAGCCACCGGTAGGCGCCTCAACGTGGGCGTCCGGTAGCCAGGTATGCACCGGCCACATCGGTACCTTTACGGCAAAGGATACCAAGAACGCAATAAAAATCAGGATCTGCGGCGTCATTCCCAACTGCAGCTGATGCCAGTCAAGAATGTTTGCACTTCCACCTGATGTCAAAAATAGCCAGATCAGGGCCACCAGCATGAGTAAGGAGCCAAGCAGCGTGTAAAGGAAGAATTTAATCGCGGCGTAAACCCGGTTGGGGCCGCCCCACACGCCGATGATGAGGTACATCGGGATGAGTGATGCCTCAAAAAACACATAAAACAATATTCCATCCAGCGCGCTGAAAATGCCATTCATCAAACCTGACATGATCAAAAAAGCTCCCATGTACTGGGCCTGCTTCTTTTCAATCACGTCCCACCCCGCCAGCACCACCATGATGGTGATAAAGCTGTTAAGCAAAATAAACGGCATGGAAATGCCATCAACGCCCAACAGGTACTCCAAATTGAAACGTGGCACCCATCGGAGTTGCTCAACAAACTGCATGCCTGCCTGGGTTGTGTCAAACCCGGTATACAGTGGCAAAGTCACGGCAAAACCGGCCAAGGCTACAGCAAGCGCCACCCAGCGCACCAGGAAACGACGCTCTGACCCGAGCAAAAGCACGGGAATAGCGCCAAGAATGGGAACCCAGATGGCAAGACTTAAAAAATTCGCATTCATCTTACTTGTCAGACCCGGTTAAACCAATAGGTTAAAAATGCAGCAACGCCAAAAATCATCCCAAAAGCATATTGGTAGATATGCCCGGTTTGTAGCTTTCTCGCGAGGCCGGCAAACCAGCCAACGACACGTGCAGAGCCGTTCACCATGAAACCGTCAATCAGTGCCTGGTCGCCACCGCTCCATAGACCGCGACCTAATAACCGCGCGCCACCAGCAAAAACCACCTCATTGAACTTGTCAAAATAGTATTTGTTGTCCAGCAAGGTGTAGAGCGGCATGACCGCTTTTTGAACTGCCGCAGGAATATCCGGGCGCTTGAGGTAAAAGAACCACGACAGCGCCACGCCACTCATGGCGAGGAAGAATGGCAAGCTGGTCAGCCCATGCAGTGCCATCGCAAACGCACCATGAAACTCTTCTGCCAGATGCGCCATCGGTGGATGCTTTATCGCATCAACCAGGATGGCAGAACCAAACCAGTTACCAAACAACATGGGCTGAATGGTGAAGTACCCAATGACTACGGATGGAATTGCCAGCAGTATCAAAGGCAGGGTAACAACCCATGGCGACTCATGCGGCTTGCCGCCACCGTGGCCATGATCATCATGATGATGCTCGTCGTGCGGTGCTTGATCGTAGCGTTCTTTACCGTGAAAAACGAGGAAGTACATACGGAACGAATAAAACGCAGTCACAAAAATGCCTGCCACAACGGCGAAATACGCAAAGCCGGAACCCCATAAGTGAGATACCTGTACCGCTTCGATAATCGAGTCTTTCGAGTAGAAGCCGGAAAAAAAGGGAAAACCGATCAGCGCCAGCGAGCCGAGCAGTGAGGTAATCCAGGTGATCGGCATGTATTTACGCAAGCCACCCATGTACCGGATGTCCTGATTATGGTGGCAGCCGATAATCACCGAGCCCGCGCCAAGGAATAGCAAAGCCTTGAAAAAAGCATGCGTCATCAGGTGGAACACAGCAATTGGATAAGCAGAAACACCCAGTGCAACTGTCATGTAGCCCAACTGAGAGAGGGTCGAATAGGCGACCACACGTTTGATGTCGTTCTGGATGATGCCCAGAAAGCCCATGAACAAGGCAGTGACAGCGCCTATAACCAGTACAAAGGATAGCGCGGTGTCTGACAGTTCAAACAAAGGCGACATGCGGGTGACCATGAAAATGCCTGCTGTCACCATGGTTGCCGCGTGAATCAACGCCGAGATCGGCGTCGGGCCTTCCATCGAATCCGGCAACCAGACATGCAGTGGCACTTGTGCCGACTTACCCATCGCACCAATGAAAAGACAAATGCAAATAGCGGTTATTACGGGCCAGCCAGTAACTGTTTCGGTCAGAGCAGCTAGCTCATTGCGCTTGGCAAATACTTCGGCGTAATCAAGCGTGCCGGCATACGCCGCGATCAAGGCAATGCCAAGTAAAAACCCAAAGTCGCCAACGCGGTTCACCAAAAATGCCTTGAGATTGGCATAAATCGCGGTTGGCCTTGTGTACCAAAAACCAATCAGCAAATAGGAAACCAGGCCCACGGCCTCCCAGCCAAAAAAGAGCTGCACGAAGTTGTTGCTCATCACCAGCATCAACATCGAAAATGTAAATAACGAGATATAGCTGAAAAAACGTTGGTATCCGGGATCGTCCGCCATGTAGCCTATGGTGTAAATATGCACCATCAGCGAAACAAAGTTCACCACCAGCATCATCATCACGGTGAGTGGGTCAATCAGAAAGCCGACTTGCAGCTTGAGGCCACCGGATTCAAGCCATGTGTATAACGCACCATTGAAATGATGGCCCGCTTGAACATCCTGGTAAATCAGCATCGAAGCCACCAGTGAAACAGCCACGCCCAGGATGGTGACAACATGTGCGCCAGTGCGGCCGATGAGTTTTCCAGACAGGCCGGCTAGAAGTGCGCCAGCCAATGGCGCAAGGGGAACGAGCAGATAGAGCGTTTTTATGTCCATCGCTCAACCCTTTAGTTGATCAAGATCATCGACATGAATCGAAGACAGGTTACGGAAAAGGACGACGAGAATAGCCAATCCAATGGCTGATTCAGCTGCAGCGACCACCAGGATAAAAAAAACAAACAATTGCCCCGAGAGGTCGTTCAGGTAATGTGAAAAAGCAACAAAATTGAGATTGACCGCAAGCAGCATCAGCTCGATGGCCATAAGCAGAACAATCAAATTTTTGCGATTGAGGAATATGCCAACGATGCTGATAGCAAAGAGAATCGCAGCGAGCGTGAGGTAGTGGGAAAGTGAAATCATAAGGGGGCACCGCCTTTGGAATCTGTTGCCGGGGACTCACTTTCAGACGCCATAGCAACAATCCGCAGGCGATCACTGCGTTTGACGGCTACCTGGTCTGACGGGCGCATGCCCTTGGTATCCTTACGTTGCCGCAACGTCAGCATGACGGCTGCAATAATGGCAACCAGCAAAATAACCGAGGCCAGCTCAAAGGGGTAAACATAATCAGTAAACAGAATTCTGGCCAGCGCTTTGGTATTGCTTTCACCGACTGGAAGAACGTGTGCTGGAAAGTTGCTCAGGCCGAAGTATTTGCCGGTAAGTACCGTTGCCATTTCGACCACCATGATGGCACCAATGGTTGCTCCTAGCGGCAAATGCCCCCAGAAGCCGTGGCGCAGTCTTTCGATGTTGATATCCAGCATCATGACGACAAACAAAAACAGCACCATCACGGCCCCGACATAAACCATGATCAACGCAATCGCGAGAAACTCTGCCTGCAACAGCAACCATAAGCCAGCCGCATTAAAAAAAGCGAGTACAAGAAAAAGCACCGCATGCACTGGATTTCGCGCGGTAATGACTCGTAATGCGGAGAACAGCATCACTGCCGCAAAAAGGTAAAAAAGAAAGGTGGTAAATTCCATGGCGCTAATCAATTAACGGAAACGAGCATCAATTTCGCGATCAACGGCGATCTGCTCTTCGTACCGATCGCCAACGGCCAACAACATCTGCTTGGTGTAGTGAAGGTCTCCGCGTGTTTCGCCGTGATACTCAAAAATACGCGTTTCCACGATGGCATCCACAGGGCAGGCTTCCTCACAAAAACCACAGAAAATGCACTTGACAAGATCAATGTCATAACGCGTTGTGCGACGCGAAGTATGCCCATTTCCATCATCGCGCTCGGCAGATTCGATGGTGATCGCCAGTGCAGGACAAACAGCCTCGCATAATTTGCAGCCGATGCAACGCTCTTCGCCATTCGGGTAACGACGCAACGCATGCAGTCCGCGAAAGCGCGAGCTTTGCGGTGTTTTTTCTTCGGGAAACTGTACGGTAATCTTGCGTGCAAACATATAACGGCCAGTAACAGCCATGCCTTTGAACAGCTCTTTTAAAAACAAACTGCCTATGAAATCTTTAGCACCCATGACAAGTTCCCCATTTTATTTCCAGATAGTCAATGGCGACATCATCCAGACGCCTACGACAAGAATCCATACCAGCGTCAGCGGGACAAAAACCTTCCAACCCAAGCGCATGATTTGGTCATAGCGATAGCGCGGGAAGGTAGCCCGAATCCAGAGAAAGAAAAACAGAACAGCAGATATTTTCACTGCCAACCAGAAAAACCCGTCTGGGAGAAAACCAACCGGCGACAACCAGCCGCCGAGGAAAAATACGGATACCATCGCCGCCACGAGAATCATGTTGGCATATTCGGCAAGGAAAAACATCGCGAATGACATGCCGGAATATTCCACCATGTGACCGGCAACAATTTCAGATTCGCCCTCGACCACATCAAACGGCGCACGATTCAGTTCAGCCACACCGGAAATCAAATACACCGCAAACACAGGCAGCAAGGGAAGCCAGTTCCAGGAAAGAAAGCCCATTCCTTGCGCAGCAAAGTAGCCGTGGGCCTGACCATGCACAATCGCGGAGAGGTTCAAGCTACTGGAAACCATCAGCACGCTGATTAATGCCAGTCCCATGGCGACTTCATAAGAAATCATTTGTGCTGAAGAACGCATCGCACCTAAAAATGCATACTTCGAGTTTGAAGCCCAGCCAGCAATGATGATGCCGTACACGCCGATAGAGCCAATGGCCAGAAGATACAGCACGCCGGCATCGATGTTGGCCAGGACCCAGCCATCAGAAAAAGGGATCACTGCCCACATCGCCAGAGCCGGTGCTATGGCCAGGACAGGGCCGACAAAATATAATTTTCTATCAGCTACTTTAGGCAGAATAACTTCTTTGAAAAAGAGCTTTAACCCGTCGGCTATCGGCTGTAACAAGCCCCAGGGACCGACGCGATTTGGGCCAATGCGCACATGCATCCAACCAAGAATTTTGCGCTCCCAAAAAGTCAGGTAGGCCACTGAGAGCATTAACGGCACGAGGATTAGCACGATCTTTAGCAAGGTCCATAGCAAGGGAAAGACCGGGCCAAGCCATTGTTGAACAGGTGCAAGAAACGCATTCATCATGCTTTTTCCACGCTCAGCGTGGTGAACATCTGGCCGACAGCAACTGTAGTGGAATGGCCGCTGGCGATGCGCACCGTATTATCAGGCAAATTCACATCGAGTTCAGTCTGCATCATTGCCGATATGTCGTGGCTGGCAGAATTTTTTACTGTATCCGCCGTCTCACCAGCGCCGAGTTTTACTAAGTCACCACTGACAATGCCAAAGCGAGCAAGCATTACATTATTCATATGTGCCACAGGAATAGCGGCATCTTTGGTTTTTTGTAATGAGGGAGCGTAACGGGCAAGCATATCGGCAAAATGAATAGGCACGTCGGCAACGCGTTCTATCGATGTCGCAGGCATGTCAGGTATCAGGTTAACCGTGATACCTGAAATACCGTTATCAAGGCCAGAGACAAATTCCGACGATTCATCCCGAGCAAGACCCAAAGCCTCAGCTTTTATCTCCTCGCTACTGCTGAAATCGAATCCAGGAATATCAAGCAAATTCGCTAATACCCGAAGCACCTTCCAGGCCGGACGAGTTTCCGCCAAGGGTTTAACGGCAGCATAAAAACTTTGCACACGGCCTTCGCAATTGACAAAAGTCCCCGAGGTTTCAGTGAAAGGTGAAATCGGTAACAAGACATCTGCATAACCCAGCGCAGCTCTTGATTTGAACGGTGACAACACAATCACACTGGCGGCATGGCTCAGTGCCGTCAATGCCTGCATGCCATGCGCACAATCCAGTTCCGGCTCGGCACCTAACAGCACATACGCACGCCGTGGCTGAACCAGCATCGCCTCGGCAGTAAGACTACCCGCCTGCGGCACTGCTTTGGCAACATAAGCCCCTAGGCTGTTCGCAGCTTCACCGAGAAAACCCAGCTTTCCACCCAGAAGACTGGCGAGCTGATGGGCCAATGCATGAAGCGTTGCCGCTTGTGGATGTTGCTGTGCGAAGTTACCCAGCACAATTCCTGTGTTACGACCGCTAACAAGGCTCTGCGCAATCTGCTCGGCTTCGGCTGACACCGCCAATTCAGCGAATGTTGCATCCGTATCCAGCGTTTCAATGACGATATTCTTCTTGGCGCTCACGGACTTCACGACCTGGGCCAGCATTGAAGGCAGGTGTGAAGGCCGCACAATGGCTTGTCCGGCCAATTGAATGAGCTGATCATCCCCTGCACTATGCAGGAAAGTGATTTGCGCCCCACGTTTGGCCGACTGACGTAAGCGTTGCGCGATGAGCGGATGATCTTTGCGCAGGAAAGACCCAACCACCAGCACACGGTCAAGCTGAGATAGCTCGGCAATCTTCATGCCGAGCCATGGCATGCCAAGGCGCTTGCCATCGGCAGAAAAATCGCTGTGGCGCAAGCGCGTGTCGATATTTTCACAGCCCAAACCACGCAGCAGTTTTTGCCCAAGATATAACTCTTCAAGCGTTGCATGTGGGCTTAACAATCCACCAATGGCTGCGCCGCCGTCCGTTTTAACAACATCACGCAGCATATGCGCCACATAATCGAGCGCGACAGACCAATCGACTTCATGCCACACACCGTCTTGCTTGACCATCGGACGGGTCAATCGCTCTGGGGAATTCAACGCCTCATAGGAATAGCGATCTTTATCCGAAAGCCAGCACTCGTTGATGTCTTCGTTCTCACGCGGCAAAACACGCATGACGCGATCATTTTTGGTTTGCACAATCAGATTACTGCCGAGACTGTCGTGCGGGCTGATCGACTTGCGCCGTGACAGCTCCCAGGTGCGCGCTGAAAAACGGAACGGTTTAGACGTTAATGCGCCAACCGGGCACAAGTCGATAATATTGCCGGAGAGTTCGGAATCCACCGTCTGTTCAACAAACGGCATAACTTCTGCATGCTCACCCCGGAAGGCTTGCCCCAGTTCCATCACACCCGCAATTTCCTGCGTGAAGCGGATGCAGCGCGTGCAATTGATGCACCGAGTCATGTCCGTTGCCACTAGCGGGCCGAGATCTTTATCGGCCACAACGCGCTTCTCTTCTTGATAATTAGATGCCGAGTCACCATAACCGACTGCCAGATCCTGCAACTGGCATTCGCCACCCTGGTCGCAAATGGGGCAATCCAGCGGATGATTAATCAACAAGAATTCCATCACCCCCTTCTGCGCCGAGACTGCCAGCTCAGAATGGGTGAACACTTTCATGCCGGACGTGATCGGTGTTGCGCATGCAGGCAAAGGCTTCGGTGCTTTTTCCACCTGCACCAAACACATGCGGCAGTTAGCCGCAATCGACAGCTTCTTGTGATAACAAAAATGGGGGATATAGGTTCCCGCTTGATGCGCGGCATCCATGATGGTACTGCCGGGTTCTACCTGCAGCGCTTTGCCATTGATTTCAATATCAATCACAGTCCACCCTCCGCACGGAAAAAACCGCTACCGGCAGACTGCACCGCAGGATCAACCAGACATTTGCCATGTTCAATGTGATATTCAAACTCACTTTGAAAATGTTTAATAAAACTACGTACCGGCAAGGATGCTGCATCACCCAGCGCACAAATGGTACGGCCCATGATGTTATCCGTCACACGATTCAGCAAATCAAGGTCCTCCACCCGCCCTCGCCCATGTTCAATGCGATGCACCACCCGATACAGCCAGCCAGTGCCTTCGCGGCAAGGTGTGCACTGGCCGCAGGATTCTTCAAAGTAAAAATAGGATAGCCGCTCCAGCGCTTTCACCATGCAGGTCGTCTCATCCATCACGATCACCGCGCCTGAACCCAGCATGGAGCCAGCCTTGGAGATGCCGTCGTAGTCCATGGTGGTATCCATCATAACGTCGGCTGGCAACACGGGTGCAGAAGACCCACCGGGAATGACCGCCTTGAGCTTGCGTCCGCCACGCATACCGCCTGCCATTTCGAGCAGTTTGGCAAATGGCGTGCCTAGCGGAACTTCGTAATTGCCGGGGCGATTCACATGACCCGAAACAGAAAACAGCTTGGTGCCACCATTATTCGGCTTGCCCATCGCCAGAAAAGCATCACCGCCCATGTTGAGTATGAATGGAATCGCCGCAAAGGTTTCGGTGTTATTGATGGTTGTCGGCTTGCCATACAAACCATAGCTCGCAGGAAATGGCGGCTTGAAGCGCGGCTGCCCCTTCTTGCCCTCGAGTGAATCGAGCAATGCCGTTTCCTCGCCACAGATGTAGGCACCATAACCGTGATGCGCAAAAAGCTCGAAACCGAATTCGGAACCACAAACGTTTTGCCCCAGATAACCGGCAGCACGCGCTTCATCGAGGGCTTCTTCAAAGCGCTCGTAGATCGAAAAAATCTCGCCGTGGATATAGTTGTAGCCCCGGCTGGCACCCATGGCATAGCCGGCAATGATCATGCCTTCAATGACTGCATGCGGATCAAACCGCAGCAGGTCACGATCCTTGAATGTTCCCGGCTCACCTTCGTCAGAATTGCACACAACATATTTATCGCCGGGGAATGAACGCGGCATGAAGCTCCACTTGAGCCCAGTTGGAAACCCGGCCCCACCGCGTCCACGCAACAGGGATTTCTTGATTTCAGCGATCAAATCATCCTGCGAAACCTTACCCACCAGAATGCGTTTGAGCTGAGCATAGCCACCACGTGCTTCGTAGTCTTTAAGGCTCCAGCCAGCATCTCCCTTGGCCCAGCCGGTAGATAACAGAGGATTGAGTGCATCAATCAGAGCCATGTTATTTGCACTCCGCCAATAGTGAATCAATCTGCTCAGGCAACATAAAACTACACATACGCTTGTTATTCACCAGCATGACGGGCGCATCACCGCAAGCACCCATGCACTCGCCTTCTTTCAGCGTGAAGCGACCATCAGCTGTTGTCTGATTAAAGTCGATACCCAATTTTTCTTTCAGGTAATCAGCAGCATGAGCGCCGCCTGACAAAGCGCAGGGTAGATTGGTACATACCGTCAACTTGTATTGCCCTACCGGTTCCAGGTTATACATGGTGTAGAAACTTGCCACTTCATAAGCCGCAATGGATGGCATGCCCAAATAATTGGCAACGAATTCGATAGTTTCGCGCGCAAGCCATGACTTTTCATCCTGCGCAATAGCCAACGCCGCCATCACCGCAGACTGCTTTTTATCCACAGGATACTTCGCAATTTCGCGATTAATTTTTTGCAAGGATTCAGGACTCAGCATACCCATTCCATTCGTCATTTATTGCGCTTATCGATCCGTATCGCCCAGCACCAGATCAATGGTGCCGATGATTGCAGTCACATCAGCAATCATGTGGCCAGAAACCATTTCATTCACTGCCGCAAGATGTGGGAAACCCGGCGAGCGCAGTTTCAAACGGTAAGGCTTATTGGCGCCATCGGACACCGCCCAAACGCCAAACTCACCTTTAGGATGTTCAATGGCTGCATAAACCTCACCTGACGGAACATGCATACCTTCGGTGAATAGCTTGAAATGATGAATCAGCTCTTCCATGTTGGCCTTCATGCGCTCACGCGAAGGAGGTGCGACTTTGTGGTTATCGACAATCACAGGACCAGGGTTTGCTCGCAACCATGCAATGCACTGCTGCACGATACGATTGGACTGGCGCATTTCTTCCATGCGCACCAGATAGCGGTCGTAGCAATCGCCATTAACACCAACGGGAATGTCAAAGGTCATGCGGTCGTAAACTTCATAGGGCTGCTTTTTGCGTAAATCCCATTCAACCCCGGATCCACGTAGCATCGGCCCTGTACAGCCAAGCTGCAAAGCACGCTCAGGGCTCAGTACCCCAACACCGACAGTCCGCTGCTTCCATATCCGGTTATCCGTGAGTAATGATTCATACTCATCAAGATAGCCAGGAAAGCGCTGTGTGAAATCGTCCAGAAAATCCAGCAGGGAACCTTGCCGTGCCTCATTGAGTTGCCGCACATCTTCAGCCGACTTGAAGCGATTCGCTTCATATTGCGGCATACGATCGGGCAAATCACGATACACGCCGCCTGGGCGATAATAGGCCGCATGCATTCGCGCTCCTGAAATCGCCTCATACACATCCAGCAGATCTTCCCGCTCGCGGAAGGTGTACAGCACCATGGCCATCGCGCCAATATCAAGGGCATGTGTACCAATGTTGAGCAAATGATTCAGAATGCGCGTGACTTCATCCATCATCACGCGAATATATTGCGCACGTAGCGGCACTTCCAGGCCAATCAAACGTTCAATAGCCATGCAATACGCATGCTCATTGCACATCATCGAGACGTAATCAAGCCGATCCATATACGGCACAGACTGAATCCACGTTCGCGTTTCAGCCAATTTTTCTGTAGCACGATGCAACAAGCCAATATGCGGGTCAGCACGCACCACCACCTCACCATCGAGCTCAAGCACCAGTCGTAACACGCCATGAGCCGCAGGGTGCTGCGGGCCAAAGTTGATGGTGTAATTTTTTATTTCAGCCACGTTCACCGCCTTTTGCATACAGATCTTCGCGCACAATACGTGGCGTGACTTCGCGTGGTTCTATCGTGACAGGCTGGTAAATCACGCGTTTTTGTTCTGCGTCATAGCGCATTTCGACATGACCGAACACCGGAAAGTCTTTACGGAACGGATGCCCCACAAAGCCATAGTCAGTCAGGATGCGTCGTAAATCTGTATGCCCTGCAAAGAGTATTCCATATAGATCAAATGCCTCGCGCTCGTACCAGTTGGCGCAATTCCACACGTCAGTGACTGAATCCACGAGTGGAAAATTATCATCAGGCGCAAACACCCTCACACGCAAGCGCCAGTTGTGCGTCAATGATAGCAAGTGGCAAGTGACGGCAAACCGACGATCTTCACGTCCGGCAAACTCAGAATAGTCGATACCGCTCAAATCAACCAATTGCTCAAAACGAAGAGCAGGGTTATCGTGCAGCTGCATCATGACTGCGTGATAGTTTTCAGCAGAAATCTCAATGGTTAACTCATTAAATGCACACTCCGGCCCAGTGATACGATCACCCAGAAGGCCTTTGAGCAGCAGTTGAAGACGTTCCAGTTTCTGGTTCATGGCGCAGTTATTTCCGCAGTTGTTCGCGCAGTTGTTCGATTTCAGCGCGCAATCGTATTGGTGCGCTTGATTTTGTTCTGTAACTGGATGATGCCGTACAGCAAGGCTTCTGCTGTGGGAGGACACCCCGGTACATAAATATCAACCGGCACAATGCGATCACAGCCACGCACGACCGAATAGGAGTAATGGTAATAGCCGCCGCCATTGGCGCAGGAGCCCATGGAAATCACCCAGCGTGGCTCTGCCATTTGGTCATACACCTTGCGCAAGGCAGGTGCCATTTTGTTGGTGAGCGTTCCTGCCACGATCATGACATCAGACTGGCGGGGGCTGGGGCGAAATACAATGCCAAAGCGATCCAGGTCGTAGCGCGAGCAACCAGCATGAATCATCTCAACTGCGCAGCAGGCCAAGCCAAAACTCATCGGCCACATTGAGCCAGTGCGCGCCCAGTTGATTAGTTTATCCAGCGAGGTGGTAACAAAACCCTCTTGGAGAACACCTTCAATACTCATGACTGCGATTTACTCCCAATCCAGTGCGCCCTTGGCCCACGCATAAACGTAGCCAATGACGAGAATGCCAATAAAGACAAACATCTCAATAAATCCGAACAGCCTGACTGACTCGGTATGCACAATTTCTTTGAAAATGGATGCCCACGGAAACATAAAAGCGATTTCCAGATCAAACAGAATGAAGAGAATTGCGATCAGATAGTAACGGACATCGAACTTCATCCGCGCATCTTCAAATGGCTCGAAGCCACATTCAAAAGGTGAGAGCTTCTCGCTATCAGGATGATTTGGCGCCACCAACCAACCAAGAAAAATCGGTGCACAACCGAAAGCAAGACCCACCAGAATGAAGACTAGAACAGGAAAATAGTTTTCAAGCATATTAGGATGAGATGATGACTCTCAGTTTCACTCAGTTTCTCATTAACCAACCCAAAGAATAACCAGAAATGGGTATTCCATTACTTAAACATGGTGCCGACGGCGAGACTCGAACTCGCACAGCTTTCGCCACTACCCCCTCAAGATAGCGTGTCTACCAATTTCACCACGTCGGCGCTGTACTTCAAAAACTGACTGAAATTATATCGCAACACGTTTGCTGCCTAATGCATTGCAGCAAAAAATGTTGCGGTGTAAATGAGGCAAAATTATCGTGGGATGTTTTTTACTTTGGAATCAGGTGCAACAGGCGCTTGCGCTGGCGAAGCCGCGGGCACCGGGACTACAGACAACGGCAAGGCAGGCGCCGTTTTTGGTACTGCAGCGTCCATCACGCTACGAGAAACCTCGGTACGGGATGTTGCAAGATAAGCCAAACCCAGGCTCGTACAAAAGAAGATTGCTGCAAGGACGCCCGTTGCTCGGGACATAAAGTTAGCTGAACCCGTTGCACCAAAAAGACTTCCTGATGCGCCACCACCGAAAGCGGCGCCCATATCAGCACCTTTTCCGTGCTGCAGGAGTACCAGTCCAATGATGCCCAAACCTGCCAGAACATGTATGGTTAAAATAATCGTATGCATTAAACTCATATCAACTCCAAAAAAAAACATCAGGCTGCGGCGCAAATCGCCAAAAAGTCCACAGCAACAAGTGAAGCACCACCAATCAGCCCGCCATCAATATCTGGCCGAGAAAAAATGTCTGCCGCATTACTGGGCTTGACACTACCACCATAAAGAATCTGCAGGCGATTACCCAAGTCAGCACTTTCACGCGCCAAGCGACCACGAATAGCCGCGTGCACTTCCTGCGCTTGCGCTGGTGTCGCCGTTTTCCCTGTGCCAATGGCCCACACCGGCTCATACGCCACCACGGCGCGCGCAAAGGCTGCACTACCATTGACTGCTAGCACCGCATCCAACTGCCGGGTGATGACATCATGCGTGACACCGGCTTCGCGCTCAACGAGAGTTTCACCAACACACAGGATAGGAATCAATCCGGCCCGTTGTGCCGCAGCAAACTTGGCGGCAGCAATGGCATCGGTTTCCGCAAAGAAAGAACGCCGCTCCGAATGCCCTACCAACACATAGCGACAGCCAAAATCAGCCAGCATGCTGCCACTCACCTCGCCGGTCCATGCGCCTTGATCGTGCTCGGAAACATCCTGCGCACCCCACGTCACCGAACTGCCTTCTAGCGATAATCGTGCTTGAGCTAAATATGGATACGGCAAACATAGCGCAGCCTCAATCGCCACCCCTGCGGACTTCGCGGTTTGCGTGGAAATACCAGAACGGATAGCGTCCAGCAAACCAGGGTTGGTAGCCAAACGACCGTGCATTTTCCAGTTACCGACAACCAGTTTGTTCCGCATGAAAGAAAAGAGTTAAAAAGACGCGCAGCGTTAAGCGGGTGATTATAAAGCCAGCATCGCGATAATGCCAGACAAGGAAGCGTGGTGAGCTAAAAAGTCGGCACTGGTGATACGGCACGCTTATTGTCTATTGAATATTCTGCATCGTCATGCAATTGACACATTGGTTTGATATTGTTCGAATTATGAAAACTTCCGATGTCATCAAGGCACTTACCGCTCTTGCACAAGAATCGCGACTCGCCACCTTCAGGTTGCTGGTACAGAATGGACAGCAAGGCCTAAGAGCAGGCAAAATCACCGAGCTACTCAGTATTATGCCAACAACCTTATCGTTCCATCTCAAGGAACTGAGCAATGCTAGCTTGGTAAACTCCCGTCAAGAGGGGCGGTTCGTGATCTACATGGCGAATTTCAAGCGGATGAACGAGTTGCTGGAGTTCCTGACTGCCAATTGCTGCACTGGAAATTCGTGCATGAGCGCCATGGAGTGCGTAGCAACCGGAACCGAAAAACCGACTAAGACAGCATGAAAGTCAATATCTGGCAAGAAGTTATTGGCAGATATGCCGGTATGGATCAAAACTGGCGAAAAACCGTCAAGTCGGCAGGCTGGATGTTTCGCGCTGGCGTTTTTCTGGAGCATGGGAAACATTAAGACTTTTCCAAGAATGGATTCATCATGAATAAGCATCGTGTTTTCAATATATTATTTCTCTGCACACACAACTCGGCGCGCAGCATTATGGGCGCTGCGATCGGCAGGACGAAATGATCTTAGGTCGGCGACTCACGGCGGAGGCACTGGGCACAGCGCTGCTCCTCGCGGTTGTGATTGGCTCCGGCATTATGGGCGAGAGACTCGCTGGCGGAAATGTCGCGATTGCGCTGCTCGCCAACTCGATCGCCACGGGCGCTGCACTGTATGCGCTAATTTTGGTATTCGCCCCCGTGTCGGGAGCACATTTCAATCCCGCAGTCACTCTGGTTGTTGCGTTAAATAGAAAAATACACTGGAGCGAGGCAATAGCGTATGTCTGTGTCCAAATCGCAGGGGCTTTTGCAGGCGTTGCCGCCGCTCATGCAATGTTCGGCGAATCGTTGTTTTTCGCATCACAGCATCAGCATACCGGAGCGGCTCAATGGTGGGCAGAGGGTGTGGCAACGTTTGGCTTGCTGATCGTCATTCTCGGCAGCGTGCGGCAAAGCCTTCCTGCTGCTGCCGCTTCAGTCGGTGCCTATATCACGGCTGCATACTGGTTTACTGCTTCAACTTCTTTCGCAAATCCGGCGGTAACCCTGGCGCGCGCAGCGAGCAACACTTTCACAGGAATACGCCCAGTTGATGCCCCAGCTTTTGTGCTGGCGCAGCTCGCGGGGGCGCTCGTGGCAGCAGGAATTATGCGGTGGCTGGTTTCTTCACAAAAATAGTTGCGTACTGCCAGATATCCAAGAACCCGGCTTAAGCCCCATACATGGGCGAAATGTCGTGCCGATTTTCGGATATTACCCAAACCGCCCTGTAATGTAGTCTTCAGTCTGTTTCTTTTGCGGCTTGATGAAGAGTTGATCGGTAACACCAAACTCAATCATTTCACCCATATACATATAGGCTGTGAAATCTGAAATACGCGCAGCCTGTTGCATGTTGTGCGTTACGATCAAGATTGTCACTTTTTCTTTGAGCTCGGTAATCAGTTCCTCAATACTTGCCGTGGCAATAGGATCCAGCGCGGAAGTCGGTTCATCAAACAAGATCAACTCCGGATCGGAAGCCAAGGCGCGGGCAATACACAACCGCTGTTGCTGACCACCGGACAAATTCGCCCCCAGCTCGCTCAACCGATTGTTAACCTCATTCCAAAGCGCAGCGCCTTTGAGCGCAGCCTCTACGCGATCATCCATTTCAGATTTATTGCGCATGCCGCGCACACGCAGACTGTAGGCCACATTTTCATAAATCGACTTGGGGAAAGGATTCGGCTTTTGGAACACCATGCTGATACGCATGCGCACCTCGATCGGATCAACGCTCTGGGCGAGCAAATTTGTGTTGTCTGGATATAAAACAATCCCCCCGCCTTCATAGCGATTACCCGGGTAAAGATCATGCATGCGATTAAAGCAGCGCAACAGGGTAGATTTCCCGCATCCTGATGGCCCGATCAGTGCTGTCGCTTTGCGCTCATACACGGGCATGGTGACTTTTTTCAGTGCTTGAAAAGCGCCATAATAAAAGTCCAGATCGCGCACATCCGCCTTCAATGCAGGACTAATCGCAACGACTGAAGAAAGTGCGTTCATTGTGTTTTCCATAAAGCTCACCATTTGATATTTTTACGCAAGCGATATCGCAAGTAGATAGCCAAACCATTCATGAGCAACGTCATGAAGACCAGAACAAAGCCTGCGGCAGCGGCATTTTCAGCAAATGCCGCCTCAGGGCGTGAAGTCCAGTTGAACATTTGAATCGGCATGACCGTGAAGGGCGCAAACAGCCAATCGAACAACCCGGCCGGCGGATCACCCGCAAAAGGGGCGGGAGGCAAAAAGGCGATGAAGGTCAGTGCTCCAATCGTAATGATGGGCGCTGTTTCGCCAATCGCTCGAGCCATGCCGATGATGATGCCTGTCAGAATGCCAGGACTTGAGTATGGCAGGATATGGTCACGTACCGTCTGCCACGTTGTTGCGCCACAGGCGTAGGAACCCTCACGCACTGACTGCGGAATCGCTCGAATGGCCTCGCGAGTCGAGACAATCACCACCGGAAGAATCAGCAAGGCAAGCGTTAATCCGGCGGACAAAATGCTTTGCCCGAAGCCGAACTGATAGACAAACAAGCCCAGTGCCAGCAGCCCATACACAATCGACGGCACACCCGCGAGATTGCTGACATTAATCTCTATGATGTCTGTCATCCAGTTTTTCGGGGCATATTCTTCAAGATAAACGCCTGCTGCAACACCCAGAGGAATAGCAGCTATGGCAGTCACCAGCATCACCAGCACCGTGCCCACCCAGGCAGAAAGAATCCCCGCATTGGCGGCCCGGCGTGATGGGAAAGAGATAAAGAAATTCCAGTCGAGCCGGGAAAACCCATGGCTCGCCATATCCGCAAACAAGACGCTAAAAGTCAGCACACCAATCATGAGCGACAGAATGCCGATGACAACAAAAAACAGATCCCACCGCTTGGCGCTTGCGATAAGGCGGCGGATTTCCTGCAGCCGGGGTGCGTTCGTTTTGTCGGTACTCATCTCAATAGGCCTCCCGATACTTTTTACGTAACCAGAAGCCAAGCAGATTAAACGTCAGTGTCATTAGCATCAGCGTCAGCCCTGCGGCAAAAATGGTCTGGTAGCCAATGGAGCCATGCGGCAGATCACCCAACGCCACCTGCACAATATATGAAGTAATCGTCGCCCCAGGTTCTGTCGGATTAAAGGTCAGGTTAGGTTGCATACCTGCTGCCACAGCCAAAATCATGGTTTCGCCTACAGCACGCGAAATACCCAAAATGTAAGCCGATGCAATGCCTGAAAACGCTGCCGGCACCACCACGCGCAGCGCCGTTTGCAAGCGCGTCGCACCCATGGCGTAGGATCCTTCGCGCAAGGCCATGGGCACAGCACGCATGGCATCTTCGGACAACGAACTCACGTAGGGAATAATCATGATACCCATGACCAGACCAGCAGATAACAAACTAAATCCTGGCAAATCCGGATAAATTTTCTGCAACAAGGGCGCAACAAACGTGAGCGCAAAGTAGCCATAAACAATGGTTGGGACACCACCCAGCAATTCGAGAAACGGCTTGGCAATTTCACGGGTTTTAAAGCCTGCAAATTCAGATAGAAATATCGCAATCACCGTACCCAGTGGCAAAGCAACCAGTAGCGCTACAGCCGAACTCGTAATGGTGCCGGAGAGCAGCACCATAATGCCGTAGTGTGCATCGTCAAACAGCGGCGTCCATTGCGTATCGAACAGAAAATCGGACAACGGCACCGTCTGGAAAAAAGTCCAGGATTCCTTAACCAGGATGTAAATAATGCCAGCGGTCGTAAACACCGACATTGCCGCCGCCAAAAAAAGCAGAAACTCGATAACACGCTCTTTAATATGGCGCGACGCCTTTTTTCGTAGGCGGTCACTCACCTGCAGCTCGGCAATGGAATGTTCAGGCAGACTCACGGCAAGGTTCATTAGGAATAGTAAAACACGAATGATAGGCGAAGCCGGCACACTTAAAAACTCCCCGGTAAATTCTCACCGGGGAGCACTTACAACAACCTATATTTTAAACCCTGAATTATTCCTTGGCTTCGCGCTTGAGCAAGTCTTCGATTTTCAGACCGACTTCAGCTTCCCCACCAAACACGGTACCCAGCTTCTTGTTGGTAAGGTGTTGTTGGGCGATGGTGTAAGCCTTGGCTGGCAAGGGAACGTACTTCACTTCCTTTGTCAGCTTGGCAGCATTTTTCAGGTAGAACTCAACGAACTCCTTGACCTCAGGCTTCTCGGCGGATTTGGCATTGACATAAATGAAGATCGGACGGGACAGCGGTTGATAGGAGCCATTTTCAACGCTTTCAAACGAAGGCAGAACCGCGGGCTTGCCTTCCGCCATGGCAATCGGCACGGCCTTTAACTTGTCTTTGTTTTCTGTGTAATAAGCCATGCCGAAATAACCCAGCGCCCCCACATCACGCGACACGCCTTGCACCAGCACATTGTCATCTTCCGATGCAGTGAAATCGCCACGCGAAGACTTCGACTTGCCGACAATAGCTTCAGTGAAGTAGTCAAACGTGCCTGAATCCGCACCTGGGCCAAACAGCTTCATTGGTGTATCCGGCCAAGCGGGGTTGATCTGCTTCCACTTGGTCACTGTGCCCTGTGCTGCCGGCTCCCACATCTTCTTCAACTCAGCCACGGTAAGTTGCTTGATGAATGTATTTTTGGGATTGATGACGACAGTCATTGCATCGTAAGCTACTGGCAACTCGATGTACTTGATTCCCGCTTCCTTGCAAATATCCATTTCTTTTTTCAAGATAGGACGGGAAGCATCGGAAATATCGGTTTCGCCACGGCAAAACTTCTTGAAGCCACCACCCGTGCCGGAAATACCCACGGTCACCTTAACGGCATTTTTCTTCGCAATCTGGAACTCTTCAGCGACGGCTTCGGTGATTGGATACACCGTTGAGGACCCGTCGACTTTAACCAAGGCCTCGGCAAATGCTGCGCTTGTAGCAAATGCTGAAGACAAAGCCAGCACAACGGGCACAACACGTTTCAGTTTTTTCATTACTTTTGACTCCTTAAGGAAAAGGTAAAACTTAAAGCTAAAACACAGCGATGGAAGGTGCAACGGCTCGCAGTCTACGGGGCAATTATTACAGTTCGATGAAAAGGCCGCACATAAACCGAACCTCGCTTTCTCGCCCGACATTTAATTTTTTCGCAACACAAAAGCAATCAGCCGGTAACACGGGTTTTTCAGAATGCACCTGAATTCAAACCCGTGGAGAAACCGATGAGCACAGAAACCCAAGCTATCCAATCAACTGATATGCGCGCCGATTTGCGTAACGAAGTCCGTCATGAAGCACGCACCCGTCCCAACCTGCGCGTCAGTCTGGCGCAAAACGAAAATGAAGTCCGCGAAGCCCAACGCCTGCGCTACAAGATATTTGGCGAAGAAATGGGTGCCCGCCTCTCCACACGCATCCCGGGGCACGATACGGACCTGTTTGACCCCTACTGCGAGCATCTGCTGGTACGCGACGAGAATACCGGAAAAATAGTCGGCACTTACCGCATTCTCTCGCCCGAAGCGGCCAAGCGCGTCGGCAGCTATTACTCGGAAGGCGAGTTCTCGCTCACCCGCTTGCAACATCTGCGCCCGCGCATGGTGGAAATCGGTCGCTCCTGCATCCATGTTGATTACCGTAGCGGTGCCGTGATTGCTCTGCTCTGGTCGGGCTTGGGCGAATATATGGTCACTCGTGGCTATTCATATCTGATTGGCTGCGCTTCGATCAGCATGGCCGATGGCGGCCACAATGCGGCCAATCTCTATCAGCAATTGACTGAAGCGCAGCAGGCACCGCTCGAATACCGCGTTTTTCCGCGCCACCCACTGCCTTTTGAGCATCTGGCCAATGGCCAACCCGCCCTGGTGCCTCCGCTGCTCAAGGGCTACTTGCGTGCCGGTGGCCGCGTGTGCGGTGAACCGGCCTGGGACCCGGACTTCAACACTGCCGATTTATTGTTGATGCTGCCCATGGAACGTCTGAGCGAACGTTATCAACGTCACTTCATTACCAAATAACTTGACATAACCAACCCCATGCATGTCCTCATGCTCAGCGATGTCTATTTCCCGCGCATCACCGGTGTCTCGACTTCCATGCAGACATTTCGTCATGAACTCGGCGCGCATGGTGTTCAAATCACCGTCGCTGCGCCGGAATATCCCGGTCACACTGAAATAGATGGCGTTATGCGCATCGCCTCCCGGCAGGTACCGCTCGACCCTGAAGACCGTTTGATGACACGTGCCGGAATTAATGCCTTTTTTCGCCGTATCGCCAGTGCCAGCGCTCTGCATCCCCTCGGGAACTTTTCGCTGATTCACGTGCAAACGCCATTCGCTGCGCACTACGCGGGCATCAAGCTGGCGCGGCAGCAGGGCGTGCCGGTGATTGCCACCTACCACACGCATTTCGAGGAATACCTGTTCCACTATCTGCCCATCGTGCCGCGCCGTGCCTTGCGCGGACTGGCTCGCCGCACAGCTCGCGGCCAGTGCAATGCGCTCGATGCCATTGTTGTTCCCTCGCAACCGATAGCCGAGACCTTGCGCAATTACGGCGTTACCACGCCGCTGCATGTCATTCCCACAGGGCTACCTGAAAGCCAGTTCATACGCGGCGACGGCCAGCGTTTTCGCGCCGCTCACAGCATCGGTGCCGAGCGGAAAATAGCTCTTTTTGTCGGCCGCGCCGCCTTTGAAAAAAATATCGGTTTTTTGCTTGAAGCCGCTGCTTACGCGAGGCAGCAGCAGCCGGACTTGCTGCTGGTCATCGCGGGCGAAGGCCCGGCGCTGGAAAATCTGCAACGCAAAGCCAAGCAGTTAAGCCTTCACAATCATGTTCGCTTCGTTGGCTATCTGCCGCGCGAATCCGGCTTGCGTGATTGCTACGCGGCCGCCGACATCTTCACCTTCGCCTCGCGCACCGAAACACAAGGGCTGGTGCTGCTCGAAGCCATGGCCATCGGTCTGCCGGTACTCGCGCTCCCGGCTCTCGGTGCCGCCGAAATCATCGCGCCGCAACGTGGCGCAGTCGCTGCCATCGATGCGCCAACTGCCTTCGCCAAGCAGCTAATCACACTGCTTGATCAACCCGAGCGTCTCGCCACGCTGAGCCGCGAAGGCATCGCCTTTGCCCGTGAATGGGACGCTGCAACCCAGGCAAAACGCCTGGCTAACTTGTATCATGAACTCGTGATCCCTTTGCATAAGTCCCGCCTCACTTATTAAATAAACTACACCGCCACTTAATGAACTCTGAGTATCCCGTTCCAGAAGAAAGCCCCTACAAAGGCCGTACTGGCTTTCTGCGCATCTGGAATGCATTCCACTATTCGCTTGCGGGCCTCGCTGCGGCCTATCGCCATGAAGATGCATTTCGCCAGGAAGTGCACCTGGCCATCGTACTGGTCCCGCTAGCCTTGCTGTTACCTGCAGCGGGTATCGGTCGTGCGCTGATGATAGGCAGTGTGCTGCTGGTGCTAATAGTCGAGCTACTCAATTCCGCTGTCGAAGCAGCAGTTGATCGCATTTCGCTGGACAACCATCGCCTCGCCAAACGCGCCAAAGACATTGGCAGTGCGGCGGTACTGATCTCGCTGATTAACGTCATGGCCATTTGGCTGCTGGTGCTTATCGGATAACACACCGGGTAACAAAAACGTCATCCAGATGTCATCTGCCCGCCACAGCTGGTTGGCAAACTGCGCAGCATGACGACACCACACCATATTGCATTAGTCACTGAAACCTGGCGGCCGGAAATCAATGGCGTCGCCATGACGCTGGGCCGTATGACCGATGGACTGCGGCACCTCGGACACCGTTTCACGCTGGTGCGCCCACGCCAGCATGCTAACGATCTGCCCGCTACCGAAACCAGGCTGCGCGAAGTGCTGGTAGCCGGTTGCCCTATCCCCGGCTATCGCGGCCTGCGCTTCGGACTCCCCGCCAAAGCGCGCCTGCTCAAGGCCTGGCGAGAAGATCGCCCAGATGTCATCCAGGTCGCTACCGAAGGGCCGCTAGGTACCTCAGCCATTGCTGCCGGGCGTGAGCTCGATATCCCGGTCGTCTCCGAGTTTCACACCAATTTTCACGCCTACAGCCGCCACTATGGTTTTAGTTGGCTGGAAGGTCTCGTCGCCATGCATTTGCGCCGCTTGCATAACAAAAGCGCCGTCACGCTAGCGCCGACTTTTGCCGTGGCGCGCGAACTTACTGCCGCAGGCTATCGCACGGTGCACGTGGTATCGCGCGGTGTAGATACCGCGCTATTCACTCCGCAACGGCGCAGCAGGGAACTGCGTGCACACTGGGGCATTAGCGATGAGCAAATCGTTGTCACCTATGTCGGCCGTCTGGCAGCAGAAAAAAATCTGCTGCTGGTGACGCAAGCCTTTGCCGCCATCCGTCAGATATACCCCAGTGCGCGCCTGCTTTTTGTCGGTGATGGCCCGATGCGCACGCACCTTCAACGCAGCGACGCCACGTATCTTTTTGCTGGCATGCGGCGCGACGATGATCTTGCGGCACATTACGCCTCCGCTGACCTGTTCCTTTTTCCCAGCCTGACCGAAACCTTTGGCAATGTCACGCTCGAAGCGCTGGCCAGCGGCTTGGGTGTGGTCGCCTACGATTGCGCAGCGGCCAACGAGTTGATACGCGATGGCGACAATGGCCGCGTTGTGCCCAGCAACCACAGTGACGCCTTCATCGCTGCCGCGCTTGAACTGGCATGCAATCCGGCAATGCTCACCACCTTGCGCGAACGCGCCCACGCCAGCGTGCGCCATCTCGACTGGGGACACATCAGCAACCAGTTGGTCGACATCCTGCATGCCATCGTCAAATCGCACCAACGGCAACAACACGCCGATTTGATTTTTCGTTTTGCTCCCGACTGACATGATAAAAGTCCGCACCATTTTTCTGTCCGACATCCACCTCGGCACACGCGGCTGCCAGGCCGAACGACTGATCGATTTTTTGCGCAACCATGAAGCAGAACAACTATTTCTCGTCGGCGACATCATCGATTTTTGGGCCATGAAACGCAGTATCCACTGGACACCAGCGCAAAATACCGTGGTGCAGAAAATTTTGCGCCGCGCGCGACATGGCGAGCATGTCACGCTGATCCCCGGCAATCACGACGAGGCCCTGCGTGAATATCACAACATTGCCTTCGGCGATATTCTGGTCGCCAACGAGCATATCCATATCGCTGCCGATGGTCGCCGTTATCTGGTGATCCATGGCGACGAATTCGATCAAGTCACCCGCCATCACCACTGGCTGGCCGTACTTGGCGACGTTGGCTACAACCTGCTGATACGTGCGAATGTGTGGGTTGCCTGGCTACGGCGTACCTTCGGCATTGCCGACTACTGGTCGCTCGCCGGCTACGCCAAGCGCCGAGTCAAACGCGCGGTTTCCTTCATTTTCGATTTTGAAGATGCCGTCATGCATGCCGTGCGCGACCGTGGTCTGGACGGCGTGATCTGCGGCCACATCCACAGCGCTGCCATCAAGGATGTCGGTGGCATGACCTACATCAACTGCGGCGACTGGGTCGATAGCTGCACCGCCATTGTCGAACACATGAACGGCCGCATGGAGTTGCTGCATAGCTGGCAATCCGCCACGACCGCTGCAGCAAATGACGAGAGCACACAAGACCTCGCTACACAGCTCTTACGGTAAGACCAAGCTCAAGCCGATCAATCAAACATCACACGCGGGTAATTTAATGGATATCCCGAATGTGGGACAGACAATGGATGGATCAGTCGCAGTCTGCCAGCCAAGGTACAGAGGTAGCATTTATAGATATTGAAGTGCTGCTTCTTCATATCTGGAATGCAGCCATAGCTCCAATAACACACCCGGCCACAGCAACACCGATTGCAGTCCATTGCATCCAGACACGATGTGATAACAGGGTGATCGCGGCCAGAGAGATGGCCACCTGCAGAGCAGTCATGGCTTGCGCCCAGCGATGATGTACGTGCAATGACTGTTCACTTTGGCTGTCCGCTTCTTTTGACTGGGTTTCCAGTGCCTCGGCCTTCTCCTTGAGTTCAGCTTTTTCTTTTGTATAACGCGCGATATCAGCCTTGTAGCGTTCGTTCACAGTGCCATTGGTCAGCAAGAGCGCTAATTCGGCCAAACTCTGCTTTGCGCTTTTCGACTGATAATAATTCCACTGATCGGAAGCTTCGGTCTTTCTGATCGCTGCCTGATTCTTGTATATCAGTGCATCGTTTTGCGTCCGCCCCGCTTCATAGCTAAACAGTGCGCCTATCGTAGCCAGAACAGCCGTCAAGGCAGCAACACGTGAAGCAAATAGATCGCCACCCCCATGGGCAGCGTGCTCAATGGCATGGTCATGTGGCCCGTGTACGTGAAAATCATCTTCAGACATTTTTCAAGACTCCCTGAAAGGTAGAACAAAAAGATCCATTAGCTTGGGTGCTTTCACTCGCAAGCGCCAAGAGTATTCATCTTGTGCCTCTGCCAAAGTTGATACGCCAGATAACTAACAAGAAAAGCATTCGCCGCGAGGACAACTCCACTAATTACTGAAGGCCGCTGGACAAGATGCTCCATTTCAACGGGTATGTAGAACGCACCCGATAGCGCAGCGACCCACTCGCCCCATACCCGTTCGTTCCATAAACCATAAGCCTCCACCATCCGCAACGCAATATAGCCAATGGCAATGACCACCAACAAGCGGACATTGGCGCCGGGGAGAAGATCGGCATAGTGCAACAGGACAGAAGGATAGTGCGCACCAGGGTTTAAGCCAAAGTGTCCGATCAATGTGATTGCAATGCGTCGAACATCGTGATGCATCAAGTCAATCACGCCGATAACAACAGCCAGTGCGGCGGTCCCCTTGATGGCCTCATAGATTGCAATTGCACGCAAAGTACGACGCTGTACAGTGAGAAGCGTTGTAGCAGCAACCTTGGGTGGGTGTGCATTGGTCATCGGTAATTACTCGGCGCGTGCCGCAAAGAAGATCCTGAATATTCCATTTTCGACCAAGGTGACCCGTCAATAGCTGATAACCACCCGATCAGCACGACTACTTCAAACATCCGCCTCATGAAAAACTGAACCGGGGCCTTGGGCACACAGCAGACATTTAAGGCTTGCTTGATCCAGGCAGCCCTTCCCCAAAAGTAACCTGTATATTTTTTCTGCAACAACGATGAAAGATAAGACATGCGAGAAACAGCAAGGCTTTTATTCTAGTACTACACTTAAACCGTGAGCAACTTCACTCATGCCCCATGACAAGGAGACTGACATGAATGACCATGTATACAAGAAGATCGAACTCACCGGCACTTCCAAGACAAGTATTGAGGATGCAGTCAATCTGGCCATCGCCAAGGCAGCAGAAAGTGTGCGCAACATTCACTGGTTCGAGGTGGTGGAAACTCGTGGATATGTGGAGAAAGGCAAGGTCACTTATTGGCAAGTTACGGTGAAAGTAGGCTTTACCCTGGAATAGCGTGACAAGAGGGGTTGGATCTGATGCTCATGCCACGGTTGATCAAACGCCGTTACTTTTATCCGATTCGGATTTCGTCGTGCTTCCGCTGCAGCGTCTGCATGGCCATTTGAATGAGCGCGAAGACGGTTGGTTCTGGTCGATTCCGGCCAATTGCCAAATCAACTCAACACGTCATTCCAGATTTCACAGGAAAACTCCACTCGGTCCGGTAACTTTTTTCAACCCGGAGTCCAACTGCATAATTTAATTCCCCATTGCACTCCGTACAGCCGCCGCAATCGTCTCCGCCTGATGAGCGACAACAGCCGCATCACGGCCTTCGACCATCACGCGTAATAGAGGCTCGGTGCCCGAGGGTCGCAGCAAGACGCGACCGGCACCATTCAGACTGGCTTCGGCTGATTCAATCGCTGCATGAATCTTGGCATCATGCGCCCAGTCAAACCCGGCAGGCAAACGGATGTTGATGAGTTTTTGCGGATAAAGCACGAGATCGGCGCAAGCGTCTGCCAAAGACTCTTTGCTTGCGCGCAGTGCCGCTAAAACTTGCAACGCGGCGACAATACCATCGCCCGTGCTGTGTCTGTCAAGACAGATGATGTGGCCCGAGTTTTCTCCGCCCAGCACCCAGCCACGCTCTTGCATCATCTCCAGCACATAGCGATCGCCCACCTTGGCACGGCCCAGCGGGATGTTGAGGCGAAGGAGTGCATGCTCAAAGCCCAAGTTGCTCATCAATGTGCCGCCAATACCGTTCACCGGTGCAGAACGCAGGCTGTGCCGCGCGATGAGATACAGCAGACGATCACCATCGTAGATTTCACCGGATGAATCCACCATCACCAGACGATCACCATCACCATCCAGCGCAATACCGCAGTCGGCTTTGGACGCCAACACGGCTTCACGCATGGCTTGCGGGGCCGTGGCGCCAACACCATCGTTAATGTTGAATCCATTCGGCGCGTCACCAACGCCGACTATTTCTGCACCGAGTTCGTGAAACACTTTGGGGGCGACACGATAGGCTGCACCATGCGCACTATCAACCACAATCTTCATGCCGTGCAAATCCAGATCGTTCGGGAAAGTGCTCTTGCAAAACTCGATATAGCGCCCTGCCGCGTCATCCACGCGGCGCGCCCTGCCCAGACGTCGTGAGGTCATGCACTGCATCGGCTGGTCAAGTTGGGCCTCAATGGCAAGCTCGATGGCATCAGACAATTTGGTACCCTGCGCAGAAAAAAACTTGATGCCGTTGTCTTCATACGGATTGTGCGAAGCAGAAAGCACTACGCCAGCCTGCAGACGCAGTGCGCGTGTGAGGTAAGCTACTGCCGGCGTTGGAATAGGTCCGCAGAGTACGACATCTACGCCTGCTGCGGTAAAACCAGCTTCCAGGGCTGCTTCCAGCATATAGCCGGAAATACGCGTGTCTTTGCCGATCAATACTGCGGGGTGTTCAACTGCATGCCCTTGGCCAGCCGCTAAAACCATTCCTGCGGCATAGCCTAAGCGCATGACAAAATCTGGTGTAATGGATGTTTCCCCTACGCGCCCGCGCACGCCATCCGTACCAAAATACTTTCGACTCATTGTGTGTTCTCCACCGCTTCAAATACCGCCACCGCATCCCGTGTGGCAGCCACATCATGCACTCGTAAAATACGCGCACCTCGTACTATAGCCAACATATGCGCAGCAATGCCAGCAGATACACGCTCACTCGGTGCGCGCCCCGTTAACGCTCCCAGAACCGATTTACGCGACAACCCTACCAGAACCGGCAACCCGGTTACGGTGAACATTTCCAGATGGCGTAACAATTGCAAATTGTGCTCTAGCGTTTTACCAAAACCAAAACCCGGATCAATGCATAGACGAGCAAGCGCAATGCCTGCATGCTGTGCCGCAGCGACACGCATGGCGAGAAAGTCAGCCACATCCTGTACGACTTGATTGTATTGAGGTTTCTGTTGCATGTTTTGCGGTACGCCTTGCATATGCATCAGGCACACGCCTGCATTGCTTTTTGCCAGAAGTTCAAGTGCGCCTGGCGCGCGTAAGGCATAAATATCATTAATCATGTCGGCACCTGCGGCGAGCGCCACACGCATGACATCGGGTTTAACGGTGTCGATAGAAAGCGGTACCCCACACCCAGCCAGACCCTGCAACACAGGCAATAATCGATCAATTTCTTGTTGCACGGACACCGGCTGCGCGCCAGGGCGAGAGGATTCCGCGCCCAGGTCAAGGATATGCGCACCTTCAGCCACCAGTTGCAAGCCATGCGCAATGGCGGCATCCGCGCGACCGCGCCAGCCATCGCCGGAAAAGGAATCATCGGTCAGGTTGACAATCCCCATGATGCGCGGGCGTTGCATATCCAGCAAAAATCGGCCGCAGTACAACGGACTGCGGGTATTCATCGGGAACATGCTTTAAGGAAACAAGCCTTGAAGAGATGTGCCGTGGCAATCACCTGAGCCCCCCCACCGATGGCGCGCATGATCGGCAAGAGGAAAAGGAGCAAGGTGGCTAACGTCTAAAAATCAGGCCGGTGCTGTCGCTGTCGAGGCACCATCTGCGGCACCTCCATCATCTACTTTGGGCGCAGGCGGGGCACTAGGCAACTTGGGCGCACGTGGGGGTTTACCCGCCATGATATCTTTGACTTGTTCAGCATCGATGGTTTCCCATTCCAACAAGGCAGCAGTCATGGCCTCGACCTTGTCGCGGTTTTCATCCAGCAAACGACGTGCCAAGGCGTACTGTTCGTCCAGAATGCGACGAATTTCCTTATCCACGGTCTGCATGGTGGCTTCAGACATATTTTTGTGCGTCGTGACGGACCTGCCCAGGAACACTTCGCCTTCTTCTTCGCCATAAACCATCGGGCCAAGAACATCTGACATACCCCACTGCGTCACCATCCGGCGAGCCAAATCCGTGGCACGCTGAAAGTCGTTGGAAGCACCCGTGGTGATTTGATGCATGAACAGCTCTTCAGCAATACGGCCCCCAAACAAGACGGCCACTGTGCACAGCAAACGTTCTTTATCCTGGCTAAACCGGTCTTCTTCCGGCAACTGCATGGTAATACCCAAGGCACGTCCGCGCGGCATGATGCTGACTTTATGCACGGGGTCTGTTTTGGGCAAGAGCATAGCTACGACCGCATGGCCGGATTCATGGTAAGCCGTGTTCCGGCGTTCCTCTTCCTGCATGATCATTGAACGACGCTCAGAACCCATCATGATCTTGTCTTTAGCACGCTCAAAATCTTCCATATCCACAAAGCGCTTGTTGCCACGAGCTGCAAACAGCGCGGCTTCATTGACGAGATTTGCCAAATCAGCGCCCGAAAATCCGGGGCAGCCGCGCGCCAAAACGGATGCATCCACATCGGGTGCTGCCGGTACTTTACGCATATGCACCTTGATAATTTGCTCACGGCCACGAATATCTGGCAACGGCACCACCACCTGCCGATCAAAACGGCCCGGGCGCAGCAGTGCAGGGTCCAACACATCCGGTCGGTTGGTTGCCGCAATCACGATAACTCCAGCTGAGCCCTCAAAACCGTCCATCTCGACCAGCAGTTGATTCAGTGTTTGTTCACGCTCGTCATTGCCGCCGCCCAAGCCAGCGCCACGCTGCCGCCCTACGGCATCAATTTCATCGATGAAAATAATACAGGGTGCAGTCTTCTTGGCCTGCTCGAACATGTCGCGCACGCGCGATGCCCCCACACCAACAAACATTTCCACGAAATCCGAACCAGAAATCGAAAAGAACGGCACTTTGGCTTCGCCAGAAATCGCTTTGGCCAACAGTGTCTTACCGGTACCCGGGCTGCCGACCAGCAACACGCCACGCGGGATTCGCCCACCAAGTTTTTGGAATTTTGTCGGGTCGCGCAAAAAGTCGACAAGTTCAGATACTTCCTCTTTCGCCTCATCACACCCTGCCACATCGGCAAACGTAATCACGTTGGCGGATTCATCCATCAAACGGGCTTTGCTTTTACCAAAAGATAACGCACCGCCTTTACCACCACCTTGCATCTGGCGCATGAAATAGATCCACACCCCAATCAGCAACAACATCGGGAACCACGAGACCAGAATGCTCATCAGGAAAGACTGCTCTTCATCAGGCTTGGCAACCACAGCCACGTTGTTTTTCAGCAGATCAGACACCATCCACAAATCTTGTGGCGCATAGGAAATGAGCTTTTTGCCATCAGTCGTCGTCGCTTCCAGCGTACGCCCCTGAATCACGACTTTGGTGATGTGCCCCTGTTTGACCTCATCAAGAAATTGCGAGTATTCCAGCGTATTTTGCGCCGCCTGGTGTGAACTGAACTGGTTGAACACCGTCATCAATACAATACCGACAACTAGCCAGATCAATAAATTTTTGAACATATTATTCACGATAACTCTACTTTCTACGGGCTATGTACCAAGCCCATTCTATTGCTGCTGATAACAATCTGCAAACGATATGGACAGCTCACAGGCGACTCGTAAACAACAATTAGCGCTTGCCTTGCGCTAATAAAAAATTCTCCGCGCTACGACCGCGCGAAGCGGCTGGCTTTCTGACTTGCACGGTTTTAAACATTTTCAATACAGCGGTGCGTAACTCCATGAAACCAAGGCCTTGGAACACTTTGACCAGCATGACACCATCCAGTTTCAAATTTTTCTCACAAAAATCCAGTGTTAACTCAGCGAGCAGCATGACACGCGTCTGATCCACCAATTCAATACCTGACATATTGGGGGCCATATCTGAAAGTACAAGGTCCACTCTGCGACCTGCCAGCTTTTCTTCCAAAGCGTGCAACACCTCATCCTCACGAAAATCACCTTGAATAAAATCAACGCCATTTAAACTGTCCATCGGCAAAATATCCAGCGCAATGAGCCGCCCGCCGGGCAAGATGCGCCTGGAAGCGACTTGCGACCAGCTCCCCGGCGCGGAGCCAAGATCCACCACCGTCATTCCCGGTCGTAACAGCTTGTCGTTGTCATCAATCTCAATGAGCTTGAATGCTGCGCGCGAACGCCATCCTTCAGACCTTGCACGTTGCACGTAGGTGTCCGTGACATGCTCCATCATCCAAGCTTTGTTCTTTTTATTGCGTTTGATTTTCTCACTCACGTTACAATTCGCCTATGACTGAATTAAATCCCACCCAGCGCCGCGCACTGCGTGCTACCGCTCACCACTTGAATCCTGTTGTATCGATCAGCCAAAAAGGGCTTACGCCAACTGTTTTGGCTGAAATTGATCGCTGCCTCAAGGCCCATGAACTCATTAAAGTACGCCTTTACGGGATAGAACGCGATACGCGTCCTGCGCTCTTTGATGAAATCTGCCACTCGCTATGCTGTGCCCAAGTACAGCACATTGGTAATTTACTCGTGCTCTGGCGTGAAAACCCGGTGGATGCAAATGCAGAAAAGTCGGCGCTGGCAACACGGCGACCAAGAAAAATGGGGACAAAAAAACAAGAAGCAGCGCGTAATGAATCGAGCAAAAGACGCAAAAGCTAAAACGGCTAAAGTTTTTTGCCACCGGGCTTGCCACAATTTTGCACAATAACCAGTGCGACTCCCAACATAGTCTGCAACAGGTAAAGTCCGCCAGACACCCCATGCCATAAGGCAAAGCGATCATGAAAAGCACTTTCCATCACTGGCAAGGGGTGCGCATCATGTTTTAGCTGTGCCATCAACGGCTGAATGCCAAAGTGGCTAATGACTGTAATGCACAACATGAATGTGACTAACCAGAACACGCTCGAGCGGAAAACACCCCTGCGCTTTATTGCAGTTAAATACAGTAAAAGATACGCGCTACACGCCAAACTTACCCAGGCCATGACAGAAAACATCGCACCGGCCAACTCTCCAGCCAGCGTGCGGTCAGCGAGTTGCGAAAATAAAACCGGTGCCGCGATATAGCCAATGGCCATCTGGCTGCCCAGCCAGATGGCCATCACAAGGGTATATATCGCGGTCGCAATGCGCATCAGAAGGTTAAACAGGGCAAACCAGAATAATGTGATTTACAGAACTTGCACGAGACAGAACATCAAATGTATTTGACATCGAGAATTTCATACTCACGCACACCACCCGGCGTTTGAACTTCAACAGTATCGCCGCTGAACTTGCTGATAAGTGCCCGGGCGACGGGCGAGCTAAATGAGATTTTCCCCGATTTGATATCGGATTCATCATCGCCCACAATCTGGTACACCACGGGTTGCCCGCTATTTACGTCTTCGAGTTCAACCGTCGCACCAAACACAACGCGACCATCAGCGTCCAGCGAGGCTGGGTCAATGATCTGCGCGTTACTCAGCTTGCCTTCCACTTCGGCAATACGCCCCTCAATAAAGCCTTGTCGCTCTTTGGCTGCGTCATACTCGGCATTTTCGGACAAATCACCATGCGATCGTGCCTCGGCAATCGCGGCAATCACCCATGGCCGGTCAACAGATTTCAGCCGCTGCAACTCAACCCGCAACAATTCGGCCCCGTGAAGGGTGATCGGAAACTTGCCGCTCATGATGCAAGCTCAGTATGCAGTTGTTGCAAAGAATAGGTTTCCAGGCCGGCATGGCGCATGCCGGCACACGCGGCCAAGCCGCCTTCAATCGTGGTGAACAAAGTCACTTTGGCACCCAGGGCGGATGTGCGAATCGAGCGTGAATCAGAAATCGCACTACGGCTCTCTTCGACAGTATTGATAATCAAGGTCATGTCTCCATTTTTAATCATATCGACAATATGTGGCCGACCTTCCGTCACTTTATTCACCACGGAAACGGGTAAACCCGCAGCAGCGATGACGGCCGCCGTTCCTTTGGTCGCTGTCAATACAAAACCCAGTTCGTGCAATTGCGCGGCGACATCCACAGCCTTGATCTTATCTGCCGCCTTAACGCTGATAAATACTCTACCTGATTTAGGCAAGCGCGTTCCCGCAGCCAACTGCGATTTAACAAATGCTTCGCCAAACGTGCGGCCTACGCCCATGACTTCGCCTGTCGATTTCATTTCCGGGCCCAAAATACTATCCACACCGGGGAACTTGATAAAGGGGAAAACGGCTTCCTTCACCGAGAAATAAGGTGGAATAATCTCGTGCGTTACGCCCTGCTCAGCCAAACTGCGGCCCGCCATGCACCGCGCAGCAATTTTGGCAAGCGGCAGGCTCGTCGCCTTGGAAACAAAAGGCACCGTGCGTGAAGCACGTGGATTGACTTCCAGCACATACACCACGGCATCACTGCCCTGTCCTTGAATGGCGAATTGCACATTCATCAACCCGACGACATTCAGCCCGAATGCCATGATTTCGGTTTGCCGACGCAACTCATCCTGAATCTCTTTGGAAAGCGAGAAAGGCGGCAAGGAACACGCCGAATCACCCGAGTGCACACCGGCTTGTTCGATATGCTCCATGATGCCGCCAATAATGACCTGCTTGCCATCACACAGGGCATCAACATCCACCTCGATCGCATCATTCAGAAATCGATCGAGCAGCACGGGTGAATCGTTTGATACCTTGATGGCATCGCGCATGTAGCGCTCAAGATCTTTTTGCTCATGGACAATTTCCATGGCCCGTCCGCCAAGCACATACGATGGGCGAACCACCAGCGGATAGCCAATTTCTTCAGCCAATCGCAGGGCATCCGCTTCAGTGCGCGCCGTGCGATTCGGCGGCTGCCTCAATCCCAGTTCATGCAGCAATTGTTGAAAACGCTCGCGATCTTCAGCCGCATCAATCATGTCCGGGCTGGTGCCGATAATGGGCACGCCGTTGGCTTCCAGTTCCCGGGCACGCTTCAGTGGCGTCTGCCCGCCAAACTGCACAATGACCCCTTCGGGTTGCTCAATATGCACGATTTCAAGAATATCTTCCAGCGTCAGCGATTCGAAATACAACCGATCAGAAGTGTCATAGTCTGTCGACACGGTTTCCGGATTGCAATTGATCATGATGGTCTCATAACCATCTTCGCGCATCGCCAACACGGCATGCACACAACAGTAGTCGAACTCGATACCCTGACCAATTCGATTCGGCCCGCCGCCCAGCACCATGATCTTGCGCCGTGATGTCGGCTGCGCTTCGCATTCCTCTTCATATGTGGAATACATGTAGGCTGTAGCCGTAGAGAATTCCGCCGCGCACGTATCCACCCGCTTATAGACGGGACGAATGCCCATGGCATGCCGACGCTCACGGATCGCCGTCTCGCCAGCGCCGACTTTCAAGCCGATGCGACGATCAGAAAAACCTTGCCGCTTCAAGCTGCGTAATGCTGATGCATCCAAATCAGTCAGACGTTGTGCGCTAAGCCATGACTCCGTATTTACAACATCTTCAATCTGCGCCAGGAACCAGGGGTCAATCTTGCTTAACGCAAAAACTTCATCTTGCGAATAACCTTCGCGGAAAGCCTGTGCCACGTACCAGATACGCTGTGGGCCGGGGTTAGCCAGCTCGTGATTGATTTCTTCGCGCGTAGCCTCGATTTCATCAAAGCCGTATACGCCGACTTCCAAGCCGCGCAATGCCTTTTGCATGGACTCCTGAAAGGTGCGTCCAATGGCCATCACTTCGCCCACGGATTTCATCTGTGTGGTGAGCCGGTCGTTCGCTTGCGGAAATTTTTCAAATGCAAAGCGCGGAATTTTGGTGACTACATAATCAATCGCTGGCTCAAACGAAGCCGGGGTTGCACCACCGGTGATGTCGTTTTTCAGCTCGTCCAAGGTGTAACCAACAGCCAGTTTGGCGGCAATTTTCGCAATCGGAAAACCCGTGGCTTTTGACGCCAGGGCAGATGAGCGCGACACGCGTGGATTCATCTCAATCACCACCATCTGCCCATTTTTCGGATTCACCGCAAACTGCACGTTCGAGCCGCCCGTATCCACGCCAATCTCGCGCAGCACCGCAATACTGGCGTTACGCATGAGCTGATATTCACGATCAGTCAGCGTCTGCGCCGGCGCCACGGTAATGGAGTCGCCCGTATGTACGCCCATCGGGTCAAGGTTTTCAATGGAGCAAATGATGATGCAGTTATCCTTGCAATCCCGTACCACTTCCATCTCATACTCTTTCCAACCCAGGAGCGACTCTTCAATCAGTAGCTCCTTGGTGGGCGAGGCCTCCAGTCCGCGCTTGCAGATTTCAACAAACTCTTCCTGGTTGTAAGCAATACCACCGCCCGAGCCGCCCATGGTGAATGAAGGACGAATAATGGTCGGAAAGCCCATGGCGCCCTGCACTTGCTGCGCCTCTTCCATGCTGTGCGCAATACCTGATCGCGCCGAACCCAAACCAATTTTGGTCATGGCGCGCTTGAACTTTTCGCGATCTTCAGCTTTATCGATAGCCTCGCGTGAAGCACCTATCATTTCGACGCCATATTTTTCAAGGACACCATGCTTTGCCAGATCCAACGCGCAGTTCAACGCCGTTTGTCCGCCCATGGTGGGCAATACGGCATCAGGCCGCTCTTTTTCGATGATGTTTTCCAGCACGCGCCAGGTAATCGGCTCGATGTAGGTCACATCAGCCATACCGGGGTCAGTCATGATCGTGGCAGGATTGGAATTCACCAGGATGACACGATAGCCCTCTTCACGCAATGCTTTGCACGCTTGCGCTCCGGAATAGTCGAACTCGCAAGCCTGACCAATGATGATCGGACCCGCGCCAATGATGAGAATGCTTTTAATGTCGGTGCGCTTAGGCATGGTGCGTTTTTTGGGTCTTGTTATATTCAACCATCAAGGAAATGAAACGATCAAAGAGATACCCCACATCATGCGGCCCGGGGCTGGCTTCTGGGTGCCCCTGAAAACAAAAGGCGGGCCGATCAGACCACTTCATGCCTTGCAGGCTGCCGTCAAATAATGAAACATGTGTAACGTTTACCTCCGTCGGCAAAGTAGCCTCATCCACCATGAACCCGTGATTTTGACTGGTAATCAACACCCGGCCTGACTCAAGATCTTTAACAGGGTGATTGGCACCATGATGACCAAACTTCATTTTTTGCGTTTTAGCCCCAGCGGCCAGCGCCATCAGTTGATGTCCCAAACAGATGCCGAAGGTCGGCAAACGCTGCTCAAGAAATTCGCGAATCGCGGCAACCGCGTAATCACAGGGCTCCGGGTCGCCAGGACCATTGGATAAAAATACACCATCCGGATGCATCGCCAGTACGGCGGCGGCAGGAGTCTGCGCTGGCACGACGGTAAGCTGACAACCACGTGCGGCCAACATGCGCAGGATGTTCCGCTTGATACCGAAATCATAAGCGACCACATGAAACAGAGGTGTAGCTTGCGGTGTAAAGCCGTTTCCTAACGACCATTCACCCTCACCCCAAGGGTAAGGCTTTGCCGTTGTCACCACTTTTGCCAGATCCATGCCGGCAAGACCAGGAAAGGCGCGGGCTTGCTGAATCGCGTCATCTTCATTTAATACTTCGCCTGCCATCAAGCAACCCGCCTGAGCGCCTTTTTCGCGCAACAGGCGCGTGAGCTTGCGGGTATCGATATCGGCAATTCCGACGATATTTTCGGCACGCAAATAGGTGTCTAAGGTTCGCTCACTACGGAAATTTGAGGCCAACAAAGGCAAATCACGAATCACCAGGCCCGCCGCAAAAATTCGACCTGATTCACCATCCTCATGATTCACACCGTAACTTCCGATGTGCGGGTAGGTTAGCGTCACAATTTGATGCGCATAAGAGGGATCAGTCAGGATTTCCTGATAGCCGGTGAGTGCTGTGTTGAACACCACTTCACCAACACTTTTGCCGCTGGCGCCAATGGCTTTACCCCTAAATACTGTTCCGTCGGCCAAAGCGAGAAGGGCGGGCGGAAAATGAGGCACGGTAGGCTCCTGAATCAAGGCTTGCGATAGATGGAACCAAACACCTGATTGTTTCACATGGTATTTGGCAAACCTGCAGATTATAGCGTTCAACCCCCGTCAAGGCAAACCTGATTAGTCAAAACTAATCAATTAAATGCCGGGGTTCGTGCAGGCGACGTAGATGTGCAGTACCGTGTGCAGATTATGTGCATCACAGTGTAATTAATGACGGTTAGCAGTTCAATTTATTTCATCGGGCATTTAAAAGTCACTGATAACCCGCTGTTTTGAAAGACTTGACGGATTGCGCTATCAATGCCTTCTTTTTCATGGTGCCGGGAAGGAGAGTCGAACTCCTACACCTTGCGGCGGCGGATTTTGAGTCCGCTGCGTCTACCAATTCCGCCATCCCGGCCAGGACTTCACCCGTTGCAACAAGTTGGGCTTACAGAGGTTCGCATTATCCTTGAAAGCACCTTCGTCATCAATGGGAAAATGCGAAAGTTTTCAAAAAATTTAGTCATCCAGATATTGCAGGCGTGTAAACAGACGATTTTTTCGTCAGATGCCGTATCACCGGCGCTGACTTTTTATTCGTTCAGGCAATACTGACGGTGAATGCTTATCGAATCCGCGAACGTCGTGCTTCCAAACAATCCAATAGTTGCCCACTGGCACTGCGCAACCGCTGATTCAGCAGAATCAATAATTCCATCAGCAGCTTGATACCCAGAGCAGGCTCTTCAGCAATCAGGCGCGACAAGCTTTGCCGATCAAGCACGGCAAAGTCCACCGGAGTAAGCGATACGCAACTGGCAAAACGTGGCTCGCCATCAATCAGTGACATTTCACCCAGAATTTTACCGGGGTCAGCAATGCTGAGCACTTGTGGTTGCCCCCGCACATCTTTTTTCACAACTTCAACATTGCCTTCGAGAATTAACAGCATGAAATCGCCCGCCTCTCCCTCGCAAATGATTTCACTGCCTTGCGGTGCGTGGTAGCAACGCATATAGCGGGAAAACTCAGCGATTTCTGCACTATTAAAATCATCGAACATCTGAATAGACACGATGATTTCATGGATGCGGCCAATGAATGGTGTCGCATCACCGAGATAATCGAGATTCGAAATGGAGTCGATCGTACTCATAATGAGTCAGCTCAGCAAATGAAAACAGGCAACCTGCGGGCTGCCTGTTTTCTAGTCATCACAAATAAATTAGGCTACCAGTGGCACAATCAAGAGTGCCACGATATTAATGATCTTGATCAGCGGATTAACTGCCGGACCCGCCGTATCTTTATAGGGATCGCCAACGGTATCACCTGTCACGGCTGCCTTGTGGGCTTCTGACCCTTTGCCGCCAAAGTGACCATCTTCAATATATTTTTTGGCATTATCCCAAGCGCCACCACCCGTGGTCATGGAAATCGCAACAAAAATACCAGTCACGATGGTACCCATCAACACACCACCGAGTGCCCGCACGCCTGCTCCAGGGCCCATTAGCGCATTCATACCAAAGGCTGTCACCACCGGCACTAAAACAGGGAGTAACGAAGGAATCATCATTTCCTTGATCGCAGCTTTAGTCAGCATATCAACGCATGTGCCATATTCTGGCTTGGCCGTGCCTTCCATGATCCCCTTGATGTCGCGAAACTGGCGCCTTACTTCAACAACGACCGCACCCGCTGAGCGACCCACCGCTTCCATCGCCATGGCCCCAAAAAGGTAAGGAATCAAGCCACCGATAAAGAGACCGATAATCACCGCAGGATCTGACAGGTCAAAAGCGAAACTCTTGCCCATCGCCTGCAGGCCGTGTGTAAAGTCGGCAAACAACACCAGCGCCGCCAGTCCTGCTGAACCAATGGCATAGCCCTTGGTGACTGCCTTTGTTGTATTGCCAACAGCATCCAGCGGATCAGTAATGCCGCGCACTGAAGCAGGCAAATCAGCCATTTCGGCAATGCCGCCTGCGTTATCCGTGATCGGTCCATACGCATCCAGTGCAACGATGATGCCCGCCATCGACAACATGGATACCGCTGCAATGGCAATGCCATAGAGCCCGCCCAAGGTATAAGAAGCCCAGATCGCGGCGCACACTGACAACACAGGCCAGGCGGTGGATTTCATGGATACCCCAAGGCCAGCAATAATGTTCGTGCCATGCCCCGTGGTTGAAGCTTCAGCAATGTGCCGCACTGGCTTAAATTCAGTCCCGGTATAGTACTCGGTGATATAGACCATCAACCCGGTCAGTGCCAAACCAACGATTGATGCGCCATACAGCCGCATTTGTGATCCGCCGCTGATACCAAGCACGGCATCAAGCAGATGGTCATCAATCAGCCAGGTTGTCAGCGGATAAAAAGCGATCAATGCCATGCCACCGGCAACCATCAAGCCTCTGTAAAGCGCGTTCATGATTTTTCCGCCGGGGGAGGTTTTGACAAACATGGCTCCAACAATGGAAGCAATAATGGAAAAGCCCCCCAGCACCAGCGGATACGATATCGCCGCTTCAGCCATTAAATCAGAAGATTTGAACAACAAGGCGCCTAACAGCATCGTCGCCACGATCGTGACCGCATAGGTCTCGAAAAGGTCAGCTGCCATACCAGCGCAATCACCGACGTTATCGCCGACGTTGTCAGCAATCACCGCAGGATTACGCGGATCATCTTCCGGAATACCCGCTTCGACTTTACCAACCAAATCAGCGCCCACATCAGCGCCTTTGGTAAAAATGCCACCACCCAGCCGTGCAAAAATGGAAATCAGCGAAGAGCCAAACCCAAGGCCTACCAGCGGATGCACAATGCTCTCCAAGGTGGCAGTTGTTCCGCCCAGGGTTTTAAGTAGAACGTAGTAGCCCGTAACCCCCAGCAAACCCAAACCGACAACCAGCATCCCTGTAATTGCACCGCCACGAAATGCGACATTCAGTGCCTCATTAAGGCCGACGCGTGCCGCCTCTGCCGTACGCACATTTGCCCGCACGGAAACATTCATGCCAATGTAGCCAGCGGCACCTGACAACACCGCACCGATGATAAATCCGACCGACGTATGCCAGCCGAGAGCAAACCAGATAACAACAGCGAGAATGACACCCACCGCACCGATGGTCGTGTATTGTCGATTCAGATAAGCTTGCGCGCCCTCCTGAATGGCGGCTGCAATTTCGCGCATTCGATCGTTACCAGCGGATTGCGCTAATACCCAGCGACTTGAGATAGCACCATAAACAATAGCCAATACAGCGCAGATCAATGCAAACATCAGTCCTGACGACATACTCTCTCTCCTGTGGTTATTAAGTTAAATCGAAAAGCTCTCCAGTTTTCTTGCCACACTTACATTCTGCAGTCTCACATAATCCGGCAAACCCTCGCGAAAAGGGGGTATATCTTCTCCCGTAATGAGTGGCGCAAGATAACGACGAGCTGCATCTGTAATACCAAAACCATCGGCAGTTATGAACTCCGCTGGCATCTTTCGTTCAACATTCGCGACTTGATCAAGCGGAGCCTCGACGATGTCCCAGCGATAAGGATGATCTGCCAGACGACGGATCGCCGGCATCACGGCGTTCTTGCCGGCAAGGGCCATATCAACTGCCGCCTTGCCAACTGCATACGCCTGTTCGACATCCGTTTTCGAGGCAATATGCCGCGCAGCCCGCTGCAGGTAATCGGCAACAGCCCAGTGAAATTTATAGCCAAGCTGCTCTTTAACCAGTTGCGCGATCTGCGGCCCGATACCCCCCAGCTGCGCATGTCCAAAGGCATCGGTAGTGCCCGCTCCAGCTAGCAGCTTGCCATCCGGCCCGAGCAACCCCTCCGACACGGCAATGGCGCAGTAACCATAACGCTCAACACATTCTTTGACGCGAGCCAAGAACCGTGTTTCATCAAACAAAACTTCCGGCAGCAGCAACAAATGGGGTGCTTCACCTTCATTCCTGGCGGCCAAGGCACATGCAGCAGTTATCCATCCAGCATGGCGGCCCATGACTTCAAACACGAATACCTTGGTTGATGTTCTTGCCATTGAGGCAACATCAAGTCCGGCCTCGCGCATGGAGGTTGCAACATATTTCGCCACCGAACCAAAACCAGGACAGGTGTCAGTCAGTGGTAAATCGTTATCAACGGTTTTAGGAATATGAATGGCTTGCAATGGAAAACCAAGGGCAGCTGAAAGCTGGGATACTTTGAGACAGGTATCCGCTGAGTCACCACCGCCATTGTAAAAAAAATAACCAATGTCATGAGCGCGAAAGACCTCAATCAATCGCTCAAATTCACGCCGACTCTGCTCCAGGCTTTTGAGCTTATAGCGACACGAACCAAATGCGCCACCCGGCGTATGGCGCAAGCGTGCGATGTCGATAGCGGATTCTAGCGAGGTATCGATCAAATCCTCCGTCAACGCACCAATGATGCCATCGCGCCCGGCCAGCACATTACCAATACGATCAGGATGTGCGCGTGCTGTCTCAATGACGGCACAAGCAGAAGCATTAATGACGGCGGTAACGCCCCCCGACTGTGCATAAAAAGCGTTTTTAATAACCATGGTAGAAAACTCAGGCTAGTGCATTTAACAGCGTGTTGGTGATGCTATCCACGGGTCCTAGCCCGCTGATTCGCATATACCTTGGGCCAGCGATATCGCCTTGTGCAGACCAGGCTTGGTAATAATTAACCAGGGGCAAGGTTTGTGCGCGATACACTTCGAGGCGCTTTTTAACAGTCTCCTCCTTGTCATCATCCCGCTGGATTAGCGGCTCACCAGTGAGATCATCTTTACCTTCGGTTTTGGGCGGATTAAACGCCACATGGTAAGTACGCCCTGAACCAGGATGTACCCGCCGCCCACTCATGCGCAAGACAATTTCACTATCGGGTACGTCAATTTCAATCACAAAATCGATGGATACTCCTTCCACTTTCATCGCTTCTGCCTGCGGAATCGTGCGGGGGAATCCATCCAAAAGATAACCATTGGCACAGTCGGCCTGCTTCAGACGCTCTTTTACCAAGCCGATGATGATGTCGTCAGAAACCAGACCACCGGCATCCATTATTTTTTTAGCTTCCTGACCTAACGGTGTACCTGCTTTGACTGCAGCCCGCAGCATATCGCCAGTAGAAATCTGCGCAATTTTAAATTTTTCACAGATAGCCCCGGCTTGGGTTCCCTTTCCCGCACCCGGTGGACCAAGAAGAATCAGACGCATAAGTACTCAAACTCCGGAAAATTGTATTGAAAATATTTTTTAAGCATTTTTCTATCCGCGCCAAGATACCGTCAATTCACAGTATGGTCAAACGCCTGCCTGACACGCGCCAAATCTTCCGGCGTATCGACGCCCGATGCTGGCGCATCAAGACAATCGACAACACGAATAACAAATCCATTTGCCAGCGCACGCAATTGTTCAAGAGATTCCCACTGCTCGAGCACGTTTGGCGACAGTTGGCTGTATTGCCGCAAAAAAGCCGTGCGGTAGGCATATAAACCGATATGGCGACGGACCGGCAGCCCAGGAGGGAAGGCACACGGGTTTGTTGCAAAAGCATCCCGTGGCCAAGGAATAGGCGCGCGCGAAAAGTACAGTGCCCGACCTTGTCCATCAACAACGACTTTAACTACATTCGGATTTAAAAATTCAGCCAACTCGCTCAAAGGATGCGCGGCAGTGGCGATAGATGCTTGTGCGTCATCTACTAAGGCACTCGCAACACGGGCAATCAACGCAGGATCAATCAACGGCTCATCGCCTTGCACATTAACAACAATCGCTTCGCCATCCCAGCGCTTCAGCTTAGCCACTTCAGCCAACCGATCAGTTCCTGAGGCATGATCAACACGGGTCATGATGACATCAAAACCATGCGCTAAAACGGCGTGCATTACTCGCTCATCATCAGTTGCAATGCATATTTCCATAGCGCCACTTTTTACAGCTGCCTCAGCCACACGCACCACCATCGGTTTTCCGGCGATATCCGCTAATGGCTTGCCGGGCAAACGGGTCGACGCCCAGCGTGCCGGAATCACTACCCGAAAAGGCACGCGCAAGCGCATCAGAGTTCTTCAGCCGTGACTTTGCGCGCCGCTTCTTCCAGCATCACGGGAATATCATCTTTAATCGAAAAAGCCAACTTGCACCCTTTACACACCAATTCGGATGCCGCTTTACGATAATCCAATGGGCTCTTGCAAATAGGGCAAACAAGTATTTCAAGTAGACGGGCATCCATTGATTTTCTCCAAAATAAAAGCCACAAGATCAGGGCTCACGTTTGCGGTCACGGGGAGTACCCAAACAGGCAAAGCCAAATTAAGTCCGGTAAATTTTACGGCATCCTTCTCTGTGGTCAGAATCGCATCCCCAAAAAAATTCAGTTCTTCGCGGTGATAGTCATGATGGTCAGCAAATGGATGGGGCTCAAATACCACGCCCATCGCCTGTAAATGATCAAAAAAACGCTGGGGCGAGCCTATGCCTGCAACGGCATGTAACTGCTTACCCAGAAAGTCTTCGGCGCGACAGGTTGTTTGCTTTTGACCAAGACGATAAAAGCTCAGCCCTTGAAGATGCATAGTAAAGACAGGGCGTCCAAAAGTCGGCACTGGTGATACGGCGCGAAATGTTGAATCCACCCCTGGAAACTCTACATGGGGTGTCGCGACCCTATTAAAAACCACGGCATCCACCTGCCGCAATCGACTGATTGGCTCACGTAATGGGCCGGCAGGAAGCTGCCAGCCATTCATCATGCCTCGCTGATCGAAAACCGCAATTTCGACATCGCGCGCCAAACGATAATGCTGCAAACCATCGTCAGACAGAATCACATCACAGGCGGGGTATCGAGACAGCAAAGCTTGCGCTGCACGCACACGATCACGACCAATAAATAGCGGGCTCAGGCTGCGCTGTGCGAGCAATAGCGGCTCATCTCCTACAACCAGCGGATCACTATCGGTAGTCACTTCAAGCACACTTTTTGCCGACCCGCGATAGCCGCGACTCACGATCCCGGGATGCATGCCTCGTTCACGCAACAAGCTCGCCACATGCAGAATGAGAGGTGTTTTACCTGTACCACCAACGGTCAGATTACCAATCACAATGACAGGCACCGACACGCGCTGTATCGACAAAAAACCCACACGATAAAACAGCAAACGTGACGCAGTAACGGCTGCGAAAATCAGCGATACAGGATACAGAAAATAGGAAAACAGGCCGCGATGCTGCCAGAAAGCAGGGCTGCCTACCGATTCAGCGCTGGGCTTGCTGGGTAGCAAAGGAAATATGCGAAAGCCCAGCAGATTGGGCGGCCTGCATCACATCAATCACCGTTTGATGCATGGCCTTGGCATCTGCATTGATAATCACTACAGGCTCTTTCCCAGGGGAAGTGGCGCGCTGCAATGCCTGCTGCAGGCTAGCTACATCACGCTCTACAACAGGTACCTTATTGATCATCGTCTCACCTGCTGCCGTGATGACGACATTAATTTCATCAGGCTGCTCTTTGTTTTGCTGTACATCAGCCGTTGGCAGATTGATTTCAAGGCCGGAAAACTTTGAGTAGGTAGTGGTAGTCATGACAAAAATCAAAATCACCAACAATACATCGATCATTGCAATAAGATTTATCTCCGGCATCTCACGTTGCCGACTGCGCTGAAAGTTCATCTCAGACTCCTAGCTACGATCGCCATGAATCATTTCAACCAGCTTAATGGCTTCTTGTTCCATTTCAACCAAAAATCCATCTACCAGTGCTCGAAAATGACGATAGGCAATCATGCTCGGAATCGCAATAACCAGACCAAACCCTGTGTTATAGAGTGCAACAGAAATCCCGTGAGCAAGGGCCTGCGGGTTATTACCCGATGCCGTAGGTGAACCAAAGATTTCGATCATGCCTATGACCGTACCGAAAAGACCCATCAGCGGAGCAATCGTCGCAATCGTCCCCAGCGTTGTCAGATAACGCTCAAGGTCATACGCCACCGCACGGCCTGACTCTTCAATAGCCTCTTTCATCACTTCGCGCGAGCTTTTAGCATTACGTATCCCTGAAGCAAGTACGCGGCCTAAAGGGGAGTTATTTTCTACCTTGGCGATCAATGTTTCACTTACACCACTCTGCCGATATTCTGCGATAACGCCTTGCAGAACGCCTGAGGGTAATACTTTCACACGACGCAAAACCATTGCGCGCTCAATAATCAATGCAACCGCAATAACGGAAGCAAATAACAATGGCCATATAGGCCATCCAGCCGCTTGAATAATTGCAAACACGTGGACAAACTCCCAGTGAACAACGAAAGCCGCACTTTAGCCGGAACGGCTCACTTCAGCAACACAGTCAGGACGAGTCCTGCAGAAAAGTCCCTGGGTTATCCCCAAATTCTGTGGATAATTCCGTGGAAAACAGCGCAATGTTTAATCTAACTCACTTTAAATAAAGGTAATTCTTTTGGCCGGATAAAATTCAAACAGCTACGTCAATGATCGTTGATGGTTTAGTATTCATCCTTTTGAAAAACAGGCCCTACGCATGACTATACCTCCTTCAGTGATAAGTATTAGTGAATTGAACCACCTCACCCGCCAAACATTAGAGCAAGCATTTCCTCTGCTTTGGGTAACCGGCGAAATTTCAAACCTGCTGCGCGCAGCGTCGGGACATGTTTATTTCACACTGAAGGACGCTACAGCCCAGGCACGTTGCATTATGTTTCGCACACGTGCGCAAATAGTGCCTTGGCGTCTGGAAAATGGACAACAGGTTGAAGCACGGGCGCTAGTATCACTTTATGAACCGCGTGGTGATTTTCAGTTAAACATTGAGGCGATTCGCCGCGCAGGCTTGGGGCGGCTTTTTGAGGAATTCTCACGCCTGAAACAAAAGCTTGAAATGGAAGGTTTGTTCGCAGTCGAGAGAAAAAAACCTCTACCGCGCCTACCTAGTCGAATCGGGATTATCAGTTCCCTCCATGCTGCCGCTTTACACGATGTTTTATCCTCACTCAACCGTCGTGCACCCCATTTGACCATCACCATCTACCCAACCCTGGTACAAGGTGAAATGGCGGCCAGTGGTATTGCTCAAGCAATTGCCTCCGCAACACGGCACAATGGGTGCGACCTTTTACTGCTAGTCCGTGGCGGCGGAAGCATCGAAGATTTATGGGCATTCAATGAAGAAATTGTCGCCTACGCTATTGCTAGCAGCACCTTACCAATTATCAGCGGTGTTGGCCACGAAACGGATACCACAATTGCTGATTTTGTTGCCGATTTACGTGCACCAACACCTACCGCAGCAGCTGAGCTAGCAACACAACACTGGCATGACATGCCACAAAAAATTATTGACCTGCGTCAAAAGCTCAACAACGCAATACAGTATCGCCTGTCACGTGATCAGCAACGACTTGACCATATGACACTTCGCCTGACACACCCAGCCAATACTATAAAGCGTCGGCAAGATCAGGTGCAATTACTCGGTTCCAAACTAAATGCTGCACTGGCAGGCTATCTGCACAGACATCACGAACGTATTAACCGCATTCAAATGCATTTGAACCACATCGCCCCGCGTATAGAAAGCCGCCAAGGACAACTGGCGTTGCTTGAGCAGCGTTTAAACGCTGCAAAAAATAGGTTTTTTTTACAAAAGCATAGCGCACTGCATCCTCTTTCCAAAGCTCTGGAGCATCTTAATCCCCACAATACGTTAGCACGTGGATTCGCCATTGTCCGTAACGCGCAGGGCACGGTAGTAAGCCATGCCGGCGCGCTACACTCAGGAAACCAAATCGCGGTTGAACTGGCAACAGGCCACATAACAGCAAAAGTACTGACAGCATGCTCGTTTGAAGACTCTCAAAGCGAGCCCTAAACCAGCCCTAAACCTTATAAAACAATTCGACCAATCGATCATGGCAAAAAGCACTAAATCCTATTCACCGCATCACTTCTTTAACCCGATTTAACCTTGCACCGAGTAAAAGAATCTTTTATAATGATTTCTTTCTCATGTTTTTACCTTATTAGATAATCATTATGGCCAACACAGTACAAGCTCGCAAGCGCGCACGCCAATCTGCTAATCAACGCATCCATAATATGGATCAACGCTCGTCATTGCGTACTGCCATCAAAAAAGTACGTAAAGCAATCGCAACGGGCGACAAAGCTGGTGCACAGGCTGTTTTTGTTGAGTCACAAAAAATCATAGACTCGATCGCCGACAAAAAAATTGTCCACAAGAACCTTGTTGCCCGCCAAAAAAGTCGTTTGTCTGCTGCGATTAAAGCACTGTAAATCATTTCATACAGAATCAAAAAAGTCGAATAACTGTTCAAAAGCTGCCTTAAGGCAGCTTTTTTTTGGCTTTTTTATTATTCACGGGCTAAGTAATTTAAAGTGAGGAAATCAAAGCAACGCTTACCTTCTTACCATTAGGTATCATCCGACTCAGACTCAATGTGGTTTAGCGAGATGTGATGAATTAATAGCTAGCGGTTAGCTTACTAACCCCAACTATCTTGGAACCGGATTCCAAGCCTCGATTCTTAAACCAACCTGCATTCATCTCCAAAGCATAACGCGCTGGCTTCAAAGCACAGTGGTTGTTCTCAGTCTGCGGTTCCATTTCCTCGACATTGATAATAACGCCCTGCTCATTTAAAAAGGCGACCGAAAGTGGAAGATAAGTATTCTTCATCCACATACAGTGTTTTGCAGACACTGGAAATACAAACAACATCCCATGCTGCGTAGGCATGGATTTTCGGTGCATCAGACCAGAAGTTCGGCTATCAAGTGTTGCGGCAAGCTCCGCTTCAACATGGTGCATGCCCGCAAATAAATTGACAGGCTGAGGTATATTCGACTCTGCATTCACAGATGCTGTAAAAAATGCTATCGCCAATGCACCACTGAGCAGCGTTAATATCCGACTTCCCATAACACATCCTTAAAAGAATATCTCATACGGTAGCGATTACAAGAGACACAAATAAAAACGGCGGGATAACCCGCCGTTTTTATCATTAAAGCAAAATTACTTGGCTTCAGTAGCCGCAGCGGGAGCAGCTGCCTTCTTGGCCTTACGGTGGTGCTTCTTCTTGGCTTTCATAACAGGGGCTTTTTCAGCAGGAGCGGCCGCAGGAGTAGCGGCGGTAGCAGGAGTAGCAGCGGTTGCTGGAGCGGCAGGAGCGGCTTTTTCAGCAGCAGCAAAAGCGGAAGTAGCAATAAAACCTGCAACCAGAGTAGCGATCAGTTTGTTCATGGTAAATCCTTTCGATTATTTAAGGGTAGGTCTGACAACTGCCGATTTCCTGGAGTGTCCTACCATATAACGCATGGATTAATATCAGGTTGACGCGTAACTGTAATTTCGCGCCAACTCTCTGGTGGTAGCCCTTCTAGCGTCCACTCCCCCACTGCCCAGCGAACAAGCCTCAGTGTCGGGAATCCAATTTTTGCTGTCATGCGCCGGACTTGCCGATTTTTTCCCTCAATTATTACAATTTTTAACCATGAAGTCGGAATGTTTGACCGATAGCGAATAGGTGGGTGCCGCTCCCATAAATTCGACGGCTCGTCAATCAAGTTTATTTTCGCAGGTTGAGTAATAAAGTCGCCCAAGTCTATCCCTCTCCTTAAAGGCTCTAAATCAGCCTCCTCCGGAATGCCTTCTACCTGGGCCCAATAAACCTTGAGCAGCTTATACCGAGGATGCGCAATTCTTGCTTGCAAGCTGCCATCATCTGTCAATAAGACAAGTCCTTCTGAATCCGAATCCAAGCGCCCGGCGGCATAAACATGTGGTGTTTTTATAAAGTTAGCAAGCGTCGGACGTCCGCTCGGGTCTGTAAACTGAGTTAACACGCCATAGGGCTTATTAAAAAGAATAAGGCGGCTCATGCACTGAAATCGACCATCGCACAGATCACGAAAAGCGATTACAAAATCGTAATGATTTTGGATAAGGGAAAAAATCTCTCACTACGCCTTGGCGAATATCTTCCTGCGTAGTCTGCCAAAAGCCAGGTTCAAGAATGTCTTTATGATGTCGCATAAAAACTGCTCGAATTTTTTCAGATGTCAATAAAAAGGTAGCAAATTCTTCAGGAAAAACATCATTTTTTGCTGCCGAATACCAGCTCTTGCCAGCCATTTCCGCTTCAAAGTCAGGGGGATGAGGAATACGACGAAACTTGCAGTCTGTCATATATTCGATTTCATCATAATCGTAGAAAACAACTCGACCATACCGAGTGATTCCAAAATTCTTCCACAACATGTCACCGGGAAAAATATTAGCAATAGCCAACTCACGGATCGCATTGCCATATTCGACCACAGCATGCTCTATTTGTTCGTCGTCACCAGCCCTAGTCATTTCCTCAAGAAATAAATTAAGCGGCTGCATGCGCCGTTCAATATAGGCATGCTTAATCACCAAGTTGTCGCCATCCTCCTCAATTAAAGACGGAGCAGACTCATGCAAAGCATCAATCAATTCTGGCGAGAATCTTTTTCGAGGCAAAGCCACATGTGAAAACTCAAGCGTATCCGCCATGCGCCCCACTCGATCAACCTGCTTTACCAACTGGTATTTTCTGCGGACGGTTTCATGGTCAACCTCTTTTGAACTACCAAAGACGTCTTTGATGATTTTAAAAACATATGGGTAGGATGGCAAAGTAAATACCATCATGACCAAACCTCGAATACCTGGCGCAATAATAAACTGGTCCGCTGAATGATGCAGATGATAGACAAGGTCACGATAAAACATCGTTTTCCCCTGCTTCCCTAACCCAAGCATAGTGTATAGCTCAGACCGAGACTTATTCGTCATAATCGTACGCAGAAACTGAACATAGGCGGAAGGCACTTCCATATCCACCATGAAATATGCTCGCGAGAGAGAAAATAGCAAACTAATTCGCCACGCATCCAAAATAATCGTATCTATGTAAATCTTACCGCTTGGCGCATGCAGTATGGGTAAAGCAAATGGATATTCCATGCCACCATTGATTACTTTACCAATAACGTAAGTCGCCTTATTCCTATAAAAAGCAGAACCTAATACTTGAATCTGAAAATTAGCCTCTTGCTTAGGCAGGCGAATCAAATGCTGCATAAAAGTGCGCAAAATAAAATCTACATCGCGATCAATATCCTCAAACTCTTTAGCCCACAAAAAATCAAGGAATATTTTTCTAATAGAGGTTTTTAAATTAATCTGCGTGGGGTAATAGCATCGATAAGTTGGTGGATTTGATTCGATATACTCTGTAGCCACAGCCGGACGCACGAAAATATAATCGTTATGAAAATAAGTTCGATGCAAAATCCGACAACATACCGAGTTAAAAAAAGTCTCAGCCAACTCAGGTTGCCGATGTTCAGATAAAAATCCGATGTAATTCAGTTTGGTTTGCTGCCAGATGTTCTCTGCCAAACCCTCAGCATTAAACTCATCACACAATTGCGCTGTCGTTTCATTTACACGATCATCGTAAAACTGAATACGATCCTTAATTGCTTGCTGCCCATCAATCCAGCGCATTTCTTCAAAGCGCTGTTTTGCTTCTGATGAACATTCACGAAACAAGCTATAGTGCTTGTTAAAACCAGCCATTATAATTTTTGCTATCAGCTCAGGCGTTGGATCAATAATCATCGCTTAAGAGAATTATATGAGCTAATCCTTGGGGCCATGAGGTTAGCGTTTCTCCAGCGCCGACTTTTTAATTTCTACTGGAAATTGTTCTCTTAAAGTCCCCATCCACGCAGCGACTTCCTCTTCGGTCACTGACTGATCATAACGCTCTAAAAGCTTATGACTCTCCGAATCTTCTTGACTTGGTCTAGCAGTTTTTAATGCGGTAATACGATAGACAACATAGCCATTATTGTGTGAAGTAAGGCCAACATAAGCCGGTAACTTATCGGCTCTTGCCTTGAAAATCGCTTGCAAAGCCTGTGAGGGAAGATCATGTGCATTGCTCTGACTCAAAGTCTTCGACGTTGACCATTTCATATCGACCGCTTCGCCTTTCATCAAGCGGGACAATTTGTCTTCACCATCTTTTATGGCTAACTTAAGCGCCGCTTCATGGATCAACTCATTTTCAATCTTTTCTTTAACAGCAGCAAAATCTTGCAAAGCAGCAGATTTATATTCCAGCACTCGTGCCGCAACAAGCGTACCGGGAGAAACTTCCACGGCTTCGGTGTTGTGCTTTTTCTTAACTGCATCCTCACCAAACAAAGCATCAGCCAACTTTTTATTATTTAGCGGGAAAGGCAACTTATCTGATTTTGAAAGCCAACCTGTCTGCTGAATCGGCAGCTTCCATTTTTCTGCCGCGGGAGTCAAGCTATCTGGCTGTTCATAGACCAAATTACCAAATGGTTCTGCTGCTTCAGCATATCGCTTAGCGCCTAATTCGCGCTTGAGTTCATCAGCAATAGTAAGTTTTACTTCATCAAAAGACTTAACATGTTCCGGCTTTACACCGGTAACGCGAATAATATGAAACCCAAAGTCTGTGCGAATTGCGCGAGATGTAGCCCCCTCTTTCAATTCAAACACGGCATCTTCAAATGCTTTTGTCATCAGGCCACGGCCAAACCAGCCCAAATCCCCGCCTTTGTCTGCTGATTGAGTGTCTTTAGAATATTCTTTGGCTAACGCCGCAAAACTGCCAGAGGTTTTACTGAGCTTAGCCAGCAAATCCTCTGCTTTAGCCTTAGCACTCGTGACTTCAGCCGTAGGCGCATTTTTAGCCACGGCGATCAAAATATGGCTTGCCCGACGTGATTCAGTTTCTTTATAACGATTAATATCTGCGGTGTAACGAGCCCTGACTTCTTCCTCACTAACGGATAGTTGCGTCAACAACGCATTCGTACTCAGTACTAAAAACTCTGCACGAACTTGCTCCGGTAGCTCAAATTCCTTGGCATGCTCAGCATAATATTTCTTTACTGCATCAGGGGACAATTTCACTTGATTAATATAGTCGGCGTACGGGACCTGAGCCTCAACAACTTCACGCTGCTCTAGCTTTATCGACAACCAACGGCCTGTCGGCGTAACGCCAGGAATACTTGCTGCGGCAATTGGCAAAACAAGCTGTTGTACTGCAAGGTCCTGCCTCATGCGCGCTTCAAACAACTCTTTATTTAGGCCCTGCGATGAGAGAGCAGTTTCGTAGCTGCTCTTGGAAAATTGATTATTTTCCTGAAACTCAGGGATGCTCGCGATAGCGTTTACTAGCGCCCCATCGCTCACGGTAAGCTGAGCTTTTCTTACTTGCTGCGTTAATAGCTTCCTGGTAATCAGGGATTCCAGCAACTGCCGACGGACTTGCGGCGTATCAAACAATGCAGAGTCAAAGTTACCGCCGGATCGAACACGCAAGCGTTCTTGCTGTTGGTTCAATGCAGAAACAAATTCTTGCTGGGAAATTTTAACCTTACCCACTGTAGCTACCTCATCCCCGCTTACACTATTTTGAATGTAAGACTCAACCCCCCAGAGCGCAAATGGGATTGTTATTAGAACAAGAAACCCCTGAACAATTCTTTTGTTGTTACGGACGCTATCAAGCATATCTGGAAACCCCGGATGAAAAAAAGGCGAACTTCAGTTCGCCTTTATTCTATGGTGCTGACAGGCTCGAACTCTACCCTGCAACACCCTCATATAAACAAATTGGCAAATTTATAATTTTCAGTTACCGTCAAATTTACTGACGACCCAACTGTACTGTAAATTATTTTACATCACATTAGGCCTGATTCTGCCTCAGCAGCACGTTGTATCAAGTTGCGAATATCCTCAACCCGCCACGCCGTAATGCGCTCTCCTAGCGTGTGCACCGGTTGCGGATAGCGTCCAGATTTCACGCTAGCCCACCAAGTCGATTTGCTGACCGGAATCAGCGCAGGGATCGGTGGATTGGCTTTTGGATTGCCGATGATCTGCGGCAGGCGCAGGTAACCTGTTTCAGGGAGTAGATACATTATGTGTTTGTCTTCCACATTATTCCCCGTCAGACGCCTTGCGGTAAGCCTCGGCTTGCGCCTCTAATATCTCGGCATCGATCCTGGCGATTAGCTCAGAATCATTCACCAGGGTATTGAACAACCGCGTCTTAATGGACAATCGCTCCGCGATGTAATCATCGAAGGAGAGGCCAAGGGCATACGCCTTGCCCATGTAGAACTGCACTACATCGGCAATCATGGCTTCATACCCTTGGTGCAAATCCAAAATGCCCCGCTTCGCTGAATAGCCAAGCAGGGAAGCCAGAAACAACGAGTACAGCCGGTCATCCGACGGTACGCGGGTCGGCTCGAACGTTCGGGTCAGCGGCCCGCCCTCGGTTTCCCAGTCAACGGCAGAGAGATAACCCCACAGCGGATGAATCGGCCAGCGCGAACGGGTTTTGTCTGCGGCGTTGGCGATGGTCAGCTTGAGCCATTCCGTCATGGCGTAGCTCCAGAGGCCGTTGAGATTGGCGATCACTTCCGGCAGCCGCGATAGGCCCATCTGTTTCAGTGCATCGCGCTTGATCTGGAATTCCTGCCGCCAGACATCCTCTCCAGTCTGCCATCCGGCTTGTTGCCATAGGTTGAGCAGGTAGTCCGCGCCGATCTTGGTAGCCTGGAGCAGCTTGTAATACAGCCGCCCGAGCATGACGCCGCCTTTGCCGACCACCCACCCGGTGAAGATGCCGTTCTCGGAATAGTTGTCGATGGACACAGCGCGTGTCACCCAGGCTTCCCGCGGCCAGTCCATGCTGCCGTTCCAGACAAAATCGACAAAGAGATCGATCCGGCTGACCTGGGCAGGACTCAACAGCGTGCCAAGCAGTTGCAGAACAGCGTAGAGCGCCTGTTCCGCCGCCGCAGGGGTGACATGGGACAGATAGGTGCTGGAAACCTTGACGTAGGCCATCGGCAGCTTGCCGCCCTTGGAAAGCTGGATACGGAAGGCGCCATCTTCGAGGACGTAGGGAAAGAGGGATGCGCCCTTGTCCTTCACTTCAAAGATATGTCCGGCGAGGGGATACTGTGCGCGGGCTTGCTCCCCGGGTTCTATGGACTGGGCCAGTGCCTTGAGGACACTCAAACGTTCCAGGACTTCCGGCAGGAGCTCCCCGATATAGGAAAGATAGAGACTATCAGCTCCCCAGCGTAAGGGCCTGAAATACTCTCCATTGCTGTTATTGGGTACTGTGTTACTAGGCGGCGTACCCTGTTCCGCCCTAGCTCGACTTCCGGCCGGGCGCTGCGCGCCTCGGGCGGAAGGTCGAGCCGAGGCGGGTTCATCTTGTCCGGCGGGTTGAGACAGCTTGCCAGGTGACTGGCGATCTTTGGGCTTCATGATCCGTTCCTTTCGGATGCCAGGCATGCCGGCATGGCTTCCTGGAACGGATACGGATTGTTTAGATCATTGGCTTATCGGTCGACCACCTGAAAATCACAATTCAGGTGGTTGCAATTTACGAGCGGCTTGAATGTGTTTGCGAAGATTCTTAAGGGCCCCTGCCGAATTGGGGTAGAGCCTGGTGCGAATGAACAACTGTTCTAAATCCGTATCAGTGAACTGATCAAATCCCATTGAACGCAGGGCGACGATGGAATAGCGCAAGTCCTGAATAGCCACCATATGTTTTTTACTGGGGCCTTTGAGCGCCTTCCGCAAGCGCAGGAAGAACGGCTTGTCGTTGGTCAGTTCTGCCCTGGCTAAGCGATCCGCAAAAGTAGGGCAAGTCAACGATGATCGATCAATCTCTACCGCATGAAACAGGGCATCGTCATCGCCATTCCTAGCCTGTTCGACGAGATGCCCCATAGAGCAATGGAAAAGCATGATGGCCAAGATGTTTCGCTGTAGAACTGTCGTCAGCCAGATCAACCGCTTAAACTCGACCTTCTCCTCGTTGTCATCTAGCCACTGATCAAGCTCGGAATCTTCTTCTCCCCACCTTAAGGCGCTTTCCTGGGGGTCTTCCGAGCGACCGACCTCGATCACTTTCTCGTGCAAGCCCACCATGATCACCAAGAAGGCAATCTGTTCCACGAAAGGGAATTCGTAGATTTCAGCCCAGGTGTGATCATTGGGGCCGAGTATCTCTTTCAGCTTTTGAGGGTTATCACGCATTACCTTGGTAATGTCGTCCCGCCCTTTACGAAGCTCGGGGAGCGTCTTAACCAAGCGATGGAATTGGTCGGGCGTGAGTTTGCCCAGTTCTTTTTCTACAGGCATCGAAAATACTTAGTTAGTAATGACTGCTTTCGGCCCAAAGTGGTCAGCCAAATTGGCTGTAACAAACGACCGGTTGTCGGCCATAGCGGACGGTCACCGCGAATCCGGTAGGTATATCAGCGAATGTCCGCTGTCAGTTTCTGCGAATACCCTGCGATGCACAACAGCCATTCACACACCAGAAACTAATTGAATTGGCTTCTGTGATCGTTATTGCGTACATCAACTTGCACCGCCTGAATTTCAAAAAAACGGATCCCCCAAGTGGCTTGTAGTAAAGTGATTACACGGCCCTTTATTTGCATATTCTGGCTGCCGACTTTTAGATACAAACTGATTGTTCCCATCCAATTCCAGCCACTCGAAATTCCGAGCGCAATTGACCCATGGAGTAAAGAGCCGTACGAATTCACCTACAGCAAGAGAGGCAAGAGTTCCGTTTGTCCACACGACTTGTGGATTGATGCCAGCATCCCCATAGTCGTTCTCCTCAAGCTCCAATCGTTCTTGGGTCAGAAATCCAATACACCTCATGCAAGGACCGCCAGGGAGCGACATGATCATTTGCCCGGCTATCGCATATCGCTCATCAGCGAGATGTGTCACATCCATACCAATATCGATGTATGGTATGCAAAAGCGGCGTGCTGCACTTTCCAGGTACATCCGCTGCCGATACCCGTCTACACAGCCGAACAGAATGTGAGCATCCTTAATGAGATCATCAGCATTTTGCCAATCGGCCTGTGCAACATCGACCTCAATCCACGGCCGGATTCCTTTAATGAGTCGCTCCGCGATCTTCACCTTTGGAGTCTTTTCCTCCACATCTTTTGCGGTCGCGCCGACAAGTCGATTTAGATTGCTGTCCTCGATTTCCTGAGGATCGATTAGACGAATATGCCCGACGCCTAAATGCGCAAGTTGCTGCGCGATATGTGATCCGCCCCCACCCAAGCCTACAATCGTGGCGCGAGTGTCGGCCAGAGTTTGCTCGGAATGTTGGCCAAGGAAGCTTTGGCGACTAAAATCCCTTTGGGCCATCATGCGAATGTGTCCACGCTTCCGTTTGAACTCAGGATGTCAACTTTCATTGGGGTGTCCACAATATTGAATTCAGATATGTCTGCCACAGCTGTGCTATTGAGCCACACTCGCCCAGTGGCACGATCATGACTCAGCACAATTGCTCCATGGGGTAAGCTACGACAAGCTTTGAAGAAGTCTGGTACGAATTTCATTTGCTCACGTAAGTCTGTACGACTGAAATTTGGACGTCCAGCGTGTTCGTGCATGTGTACATGAAACATGCCGACAGACTGCAATAAGGCAATGTTCAAGGCTTTGCGGATAGTCTCTTGGTTCATCATAGCCCCAACTGTTGGATCATCGACGTAGTCGTTATCAGCGACTGGGTGGTAACCTTCCGCCAGCAGTACTATGTTTTTTGATGTGTTCGCGGCACGAACTGATATGAAACCGACGCGCTCAGCTGCAAAATGATGGTGGCGCGCGAGATCGCGCCTTACTTCCTTAAGAAACTGGCCCGTCGCTCTGAAAATCGTCTTCATCGAAATGCCTCCAAGTGGCCTGCCAAGATTTCAAACGGCGCCTGATTTGGTGGCACGTCTTTCCACGACCATGAGAACCAATTCCTTGCAAGAATGTAAGCATTTTCGTTCCAGTTCAATCCGAGCCCAAGGTTAACGGGCAGGTACAATTTTGTTGGATAAGCGTTATTGGTGTAGTTAAGGCAAAGAAGCGCATCCATTTCCTTATCAGCTCCCCTAACGAGAAAGCGTAGCTTCTCCATGTAAATGTAGCGGAGACTACTCTCAGCCATGTACTGAACCTTTCCAGTGCAAAGCCTTGCAATTGGTTGCAGTTCCTGCTCGATGCCAGTTTCGGCACCAGGAATGACAATAGAGCTGTTCATTATGAGGATCCACCAGAGCGAGCGTGGGTCATGAACTGCTCCTTTTCATGCACCTCAATCTCCGCGTTATCGTCTAAATCTTTGAGTCCTTGCGGAGTGATTTCGGCAAGCACTTTCGCTTGATCAATACCCAACTGCGATTTGAGGTCGCGCACGACCCATTTACCCGGCCGCACTTGACGGTCATTCCCATCAACCACAATTGTTATCAAGTGATGCTGTTCATTACCATCGCCATGAGTTTTCGTTTCATTAACCATTGCCAATACCTCTCGTTTATCATCGCCTAGCTTTGCCGACAAAACCCAAAGAACTTAATCCCAGTAGTCTTTGATAGAGGCGCCAGAGCAAAACCTCTTATTTAAGAGTAGAATACACATAATAAATATACCCGTCAAGTTACTATACGGGTCGTGAAACTATATTGAGGATACTAAGTGGCTGAAAGAGATGATGTTCGTTGGGGTATGGCGCAGCGATTTGAGTTAATCGAATGGCGTGCGTATTGGCTGAGGAGGGTGAATCGCAGCGACCTTGAAGAACGTTTTGGGGTATCAACCCCGCAGGCTTCAGTAGATCTGCGGTCTTACCAGGAGGCAGCCCCGAATAATATTGAGTACGACGCGACCGCAAAGGCTTATGTGCCCACTAGTACTTTTACTCCAAAATACTTGAGGGTGTCGGCAGACAGGTATCTCATTCAACTGAATGCCATACTGAATGGTGCAGTTAGTGCGACTGATACATGGTTTGGAAGCTTGCCTCCCGCTACCGTAATGCAGACAGTGGTGCGGAGCGTAGAACCAGATACTTTGCGCTCAATACTGAATTCGATTGAGGGGCGGCAAGAGCTCGATGTAGTTTACCAATCTCTTACCAACACCCGTGCGCGTACAATCGTCCCGCATTCATTGGCATTTGATGGACACCGTTGGCATGCTCGGGCATGGTGTGTCGAACACCAGGATTTCAGAGACTTCGTTTTGTCGAGAATACTATCGGTGAGTGGCAGCCGATCTTCAGCTGCCGATCCAACGAACGACATGGAATGGAATACATTGGTTGAATTGAAGATCGTTGCTCATCCAGACCTAGGAGAAGCACAGAAGTCTGCGATAGAGCGAGATTTTGGTATGGAAAACGGTCTTCTGGTCATTAGAACTAGAGCCGCGCTCGCCTTTTATTTTATCAAGCGACTGAATTTGGATTTAGATGGTGATCAAATTACTCCAGAACGAAAGCAAATATCCCTAAGTAACTTTGCTGAAGTAATAGAGATGGTGAACGCCGCAAAGTCTAAGACCCGCGCACGGGTCAACTCCGGTTAGTGTTCAGAGACTAGACCGTGTTATACGCGGAAACGAAGACACCCTCGAACGGGCTTTCTTGGCACAAAGCGCCAGTTTAGCCATGCCCCCAAAGCGGGCATTGGCGAATTGCCAGCGTTTTCCCACGAATGCCCGCTTAGGCCGAACAGGAGACGGTCGCCGAGTATGGTTTGACTTCCACTTTTGGCCGGAAGCAGACGTAGACAGTGTGGGGTCTCTCAACGTGCGTTGGCGAGTGAGGGCGGGCCAACACGTTAATTTAACGACAATTAAGTCGAACTGTTAATTCCGTAGATCCCTGGTTCGAGCCCAGGTCTAGGAGCCGGTCCGAAAAAGAACGTAGCCATACGATACTGTCATATAGCTTGTCCGCGAAACGGTATCACTTCGGCCCCAGCCTTGAGCTTGTCGAGATAGTCGGCCCATTCCTGCATCATTTTCTTTCGCTCGGGTAGATACTCTGCGCGGTTGTATGCAGCTCGTACTGAATTCTTTTCTGAATGGGCTAACTGGCGTTCGATAAGGTCAGAACGAAAGCCTTGTTCATTTAACAAGGTTGATGCGACAGACCGAAAACCATGTCCGGTCATACGGCCTTTATAGCCCATTCGCGCCAATGCATAAACCACGGTATTTTCGCTAATAGGGCGCTCACGGCTTGTCGACGACGGAAGAACTAGCCGCCCCCCGCCCGTGATTGCCTGCATGCGGTTAAGAACTTCGATAGCTTGTGTAGAGAGCGGCACGATATGCGCCTCGCGCATTTTCATGATTTCAGCAGGAATGCGCCACAGCGCCGCCTCCAGGTCAAACTGCGCCCACTCGGCAAACCGAACTTCTTTCGTTCGCTGAAAAGTTAGCGCCAATAGCTGCATGGCAACCTTTGTTGTTGCCTCGCCTCGGTAACCTTCAATATCGCGCAGTAGTTGGGCAAATTCGACGGGATCAGTCAAGGCTGCATAGTGTTCCTGTCTGACAGTAGATAGCGCACCTTTTAGACTTGGAACTGGATCGTTTATAGCCCGCCCCGTTACAATGGCATAACGAAAAATTGCGCCGCAATGTTGTTGAATGCGATGCGCCATATCCACAATACCGCGACTTTCGATAGCTCTCAGCATGGCGAGAACATCAGGAGCTGTAATTTCAGTGATTGGCTTCCTGCCAATGGTGGGAAAAGCATTACGTTCTAAAGCGGATTTGGTTTTGCTGGCGTAGCTTTCAGTCCATTCCTTACCGCGTGTCGCCATCCATTCGCGGGCTAGAGCTTCAAATGTATTGCTTCCTGCTTCGAATTTAGCTTGTCTTTCAGCCTTACGCTGCACTCCGGGATCAACACCATCGGCCAAAAGCACGCGAGCATCATCGCGTCGACTTCGCGCCGTTTTTAGCGGAACATCGGGATAAACCCCCATAGATAGCGTCTTGCGCTTGCCGTCATAACGATAATCAAGTCGCCACCAACGCGAGCCGTTTGGATTGATCAATAAATACAAGCCGCCACCATCTCTAACCTTAATTGGTTTTGCTTGAGCTTTTGTATTCTTGATTGCTATGTCGGTCAAAGGCATGTCGATTACTCCTTGGTCGCGTCAAGAAATGATCTCAAAGCGGAGACTTGCTCAGCGCTCAAAAGCATTTTTCCGTTACGGTTCTCGATAAACAGGCCGCCGCTTTCAGTCATGCTGAATTGCAACAAAGGACGTTTTATTTTGGCAACGGCCTGTAAGCGATTATGTTTCCTGACTTCGGAGGGATTAATACCCTCTATCAGTAACGCGCGGGCTTCATCGCGCCTGGCTCTCGCTAAATCTAAGCTCACGTCAGGATAGACACCCATCGATAAAGTCTGATGCTTGCCGCCAAAACGATACGAGAATCTCCACCATTTAGAGCCACTTGGATTGACTAGGAGGCACAACCCTTTTTCATCGGCTTGTCTATATGGCCTGTTTCTAGGTGTAGCTCTATCAACGACGGTGTCTGTGAGAGGCATTGGCGGTAAACCTTTTTTATGATTTCAGGCTACCGCCAAGGTTACCGCCAAATATTAATGGATGTCAATAAACCACATCGGACAGTATAGGTGAAAAAAAACCCACAGAGCTTGTAGCCGTGCGGGTTTTATGGACTTTCTTGGACTTCTTTGGACTACAAACTGGTGGGTGCTGACGGGTTCGAACCGCCGACATTCGCCTTGTAAGGGCGACGCTCTACCAACTGAGCTAAGCACCCGTTATAACAACAGCTACTTGCTATGAATCAGGCGAAGATTCTACCATCTTACACTGACAATCAGTGCGTCAAAACGGTATTTGCTCCAACTTCTACAATGGGGACAGTTTCTGCGGGCACTATGGGTGAGTCTGGCAATGGTTCAGGCACCCTTTCTAGAGCTAACTCAAGAACCTTATCGATCCATCTTACTGGCTGAATTTCAATACGATTTTTGATGGTGTCAGGAATTTCGGCTAAATCTTTAACATTTTCTTCAGGAATTAAAGCCAAGCGTATTCCTCCACGCACCGCAGCGAGCAATTTCTCCTTCAGGCCACCAATAGGCAAAATTTCGCCACGCAGGGTAATTTCTCCAGTCATTGCCACATCAGCGCGAACAGGAATGCCTGTTAGAGAGGAAACCAAGGCAGTACAAATTGCCGCACCAGCACTTGGCCCGTCTTTCGGCGTAGCACCTTCAGGCATATGAATATGAAGATCACTCTTCTGATAGAAATCTTCTGGGATCCCCAACTGTTTGCTACGCTTTCTAACAACAGAAAGCGCCGCTTGAATCGATTCCTGCATCACATCACCAAGCGTGCCTGTTGTCATAGTTTTACCTTTACCCGGCAAAACTATCGATTCTATGGTGAGTAACTCGCCACCCACCTCTGTCCAAGCCAGACCAGTAACCTGTCCCACCTGATTTTCTTTCTCTGCCATACCAAAACTGTATGGACGCACTCCAAGAAATTTATCGAGATTTTTAGCATTCACCACAATTTTATTTTTACGTGGCTTCATAACTAACGATTTCACAACTTTTCGGCAAATTTTGGATATTTCGCGCTCCAAAGAACGAACCCCCGCCTCACGTGTGTAATAACGCACAATATCGCGGACAGCATCTTCGGTAACCACCATTTCTGTTGGCTTGATACCGTTGTTTTTGATCTGCTTTGACAACAGGTAACGCATGGCAATGCTTACTTTCTCGTCTTCGGTATAGCCGGACAGCCGAATCACCTCCATACGATCCAGCAAAGCATTCGGGATATTGAGTGTATTGGCTGTTGCGACAAACATCACGTCGGACAGATCAAAGTCGACTTCAATATAGTGATCTTCAAACGTGTGGTTCTGTTCTGGATCTAATACCTCAAGCAACGCTGAAGAAGGGTCTCCACGAAAATCCTGTCCCATTTTATCGACTTCGTCGAGCAAAAATAATGGGTTCTTGACACCTACTTTGGCCATATTCTGCAAAATCTTGCCCGGCATTGAGCCAATGTAGGTACGTCTATGCCCACGAATTTCAGCTTCATCACGCACGCCCCCTAGCGCCATACGCACAAACTTGCGATTAGTCGCCTTGGCAATCGATTGCCCCAGCGATGTTTTACCCACGCCAGGCGGCCCCACGAGGCATAAAATAGGCGCTTTAATTTTATCTACCCGTTGCTGGACAGCCAAATACTCAACAATGCGTTCTTTGACTTTTTCAAGGCCGTAATGATCTTTATCCAACAATTTCTTGGCTGAAGAAAGGTTTTTGCTGATACGTGACTTTTTACGCCAAGGTAGCCCAACTAAAGTTTCAATATAGTTTCTGACAACTGAAGCTTCGGCCGACATCGGCGACATGAGCTTGAGTTTTTTCAATTCGGTTGTCGCTTTGAGCAGGCCTTCCTTGCTCATGCCAATTGCCTTTATTTTCTTTTCCAGTTCTTCAATGTCAGCACCTTCTTCGCCTTCACCGAGCTCTTTCTGAATCGCCTTAGCCTGCTCATTCAAATAGTATTCACGCTGACTCTTCTCCATCTGTCGCTTGACGCGACCACGAATCCGCTTTTCCACTTGCAGAATATCCAACTCGGTTTCCAGTTGCCCAAGAAGCCTCTCCAGACGATCTGCAACGCCAATAGCTTCGAGAACCTCTTGCTTTTGTTCGAGTTTCAAAGGCAAATGGGCCGCAATAGTATCTGCCAGACGCCCTCCTTCATCAATCCCAGCCAACGAAGTCAGCACCTCAGGAGGGATTTTTTTATTAAGCTTGACGTATTGATCGAACTGGGCAAGCACAGTACGGCGCATGGCTTCAACTTCATGGCTTGCAACATCTTCGCCAGTAATGACTGTAATTTCAGCGGTAAATAAATCGCCTTTATCTTCCACAGTTAAAACTCGCGCCCGCTCAACACCTTCGACCAGTACTTTAACGGTTCCATCAGGGAGCTTCAGCATCTGCAGAATGTTGGCAACGCACCCGATTTCGTACATATCCTCAGGTGCAGGCTCATCCTTGGCTGCATGTTTTTGTGCCACCAAAAGGATACTCTTCCCTCCCTCCATGGCAGTTTCAAGTGCAGTTATAGATTTTGGCCGCCCAACAAACAGCGGTATCACCATATGCGGAAAAACTACCACATCGCGCAAAGGTAGCAGTGGAATAGTTTGCTTTTCCACAGAAGAAGCAGTCAGATCAGACATCATCGTGTCCTTTAAGTTATGAATCACACCTCCCTATTTGGGGCGATATGAAAGAAATTCAAGATGCGGAAGTAAGCAATAGTTTACTTTTGATACACCAAACAGATCAGTTTGAACCCGATACTTTTGGTTGATCCGCGTAGATTATCAACGGCTGGGCACCGTTTTCTATCGTTGTTTCATCAACAACCACTTTAGTTGCATTCTCCATTGTCGGTAGTTCGTACATGGTGTCGAGCAGTACATTTTCCAGAATAGAGCGCAAACCACGGGCACCAGTTTTGCGTTTTAGCGCTTTTCTGGCAATCGCCTGCAATGCGGAAGGACGAATTTCTAACTCCACACCCTCCATGGAAAAAAGCTTTTGATATTGTTTAACCAAAGCATTTTTTGGTTCAATCAAAATCTCAACCAAAGCAACTTCATCCAACTCGCGCAAAGTCGCTAATACAGGCAAACGGCCAATTAATTCAGGGATCAATCCAAACTTAATCAAATCTTCTGGCTCAACCTGCTTTAGAACATCAGAAACATTGCTTGCATCACGGCTTTTCACTTCCGCACCAAACCCTATGCCACCCTTTTCGGAACGGCTACGGATGACTTTATCCAGGCCGTCGAACGCTCCACCGCAAAAGAACAATATGTTTGTTGTATCAATTTGCACAAAATCCTGATTCGGATGTTTCCGTCCGCCTTGCGGGGGAATACTGGCAACTGTGCCTTCGATTAGCTTGAGCAATGCCTGTTGCACGCCTTCACCCGACACATCACGAGTAATCGAAGGGTTGTCGGCCTTGCGCGAGATTTTGTCAATTTCATCAATGTAGATTATGCCCTGCTGAGCCTTTTCGACATCATGATCGCAGTTTTGCAGCAATTTCTGGATGATATTTTCGACGTCTTCGCCAACATAACCCGCCTCGGTCAACGTTGTCGCATCGGCCATCACAAATGGTACATTCAGCATGCGGGCAAGCGTCTGCGCCAGTAAGGTTTTGCCAGAACCCGTAGGGCCGATGAGCAGGATGTTGCTTTTTGCCAGCTCTACGCCATCGCTTCCAGTTTCTTTATGGCGAATGCGTTTGTAATGGTTATAAACAGCAACAGCAAGAATTTTTTTCGCATCATCCTGCCCGATCACATACTGATCAAGCATATGACGTATTTCTTTCGGAGTAGGCAGTCCACCGTTCTCTTTTTCTGCATCCATGCCCGCAATCTCATCACGAACAATGTCGTTGCACAGATCGATACACTCATCGCAAATAAAAACGGACGGGCCTGCGATCAGTTTTTTTACTTCGTGCTGACTCTTGCCACAAAATGAGCAATATAAAAGTTTTTCACCGCCAGCCGTTTTCTTTTCCACAATCGTCGTCTCCGTCAATAGATTCAGGCAGCAACAACCTCGGCACGGCTCGTCAGCACTTTATCAACCAAGCCATACTCAACCGCTGCATCGGCAGAAAGAAAGTTATCGCGATCCGTATCCCGCTCAATACGCTCTATGGACTGGCCAGTATGCATTGCCAGCATGTTATTCAGCTTTTGCTTGAGGAACAGGATTTCCTTGGCATGAATCTCGATATCCGATGCCTGGCCCTGAAATCCACCCAAAGGCTGGTGAATCATCACGCGCGAGTTAGGCAAACAATACCGCTTGCCTTTTTCGCCCGCTGTTAACAGAAATGCTCCCATGCTTGCCGCTTGACCAATGCACAGCGTCGATACATTCGGCTTGATGAATTGCATGGTGTCATAAATCGCCATGCCCGCAGACACAGAGCCGCCGGGGGAGTTGATGTAGAAAAAGATGTCTTTATCAGGATTTTCAGATTCAAGAAAAAGTAGCTGTGCAACAATCAAGTTAGCCGTTGAATCATTCACCGGTCCAACCAGAAAAATCACGCGCTCACGCAACAAACGCGAGTAAATATCGTACGCACGTTCACCGCGGCCACTGGTCTCAATCACCATGGGCACAAGACCCAAAGCCTGAGTGTCATTCATCGAAGCATCGACACCACTCGTGTATTTTGCACCGTACATAGAACCTCCTGAAACGATCATGCTGCGTTACCCATTAATTCATCGAAAGCTACTGATTTTTCACTGACCTTCACGTTGCTTAAAACCCATTGCACAACATTCGCCTCAACGGCCAACGCTTCTGCCTCGGCCAGGCGTTGCGGTTGGGAATAGTACCAACGCACAACCTCTTTTGGATCCTCAAATGAGGCAGAAAACTCATCCACCACGGCACGTACCTGCTCCGGCTTGGCATACAGATTGTTAGTTTTAACCACTTCGGTCAACAACAAGCCCAACTTGACGCGGCGCATTGCCTTGTCGGTAAACCATGCCGGCTCAATCGGAAAACCTTTCACGTTCATGCCACGCGATTCCATATCACGCAACGCCGTATCTGCCATTTGTTTGGATTCTGCCTCGACCAAAGCTTTAGGCACATCCAGCGGATTCACCGCCAATAAGGCATCCATCACTTGCTGCTTGGTTTTGGCTTCCAGACGCTTATACACTTCGCGCTCAAGATTAGCGCGCACTTCAGCGCGCATAGCTGCCACATCACCATCAGCCGAACCCAGTGATTTGGCAAATTCAGCATCCAGTTCAGGCAATTGGGCCACTTCAACTTTTTTGACCAAAATATCAAACTGGACTGTGCTACCGGCCAGATCTTTGGCTTGGTAATCGTCGGGGAATTTAACGTCAAACGTTTTTTTATCACCTGACTTGACACCTTCGATTGCCTGTTCGAAGTCAGGCAGCATAGTGCCAGCGCCAACAACCACGGAATGGTCATCAGCCTTGCCACCAGAAAACTCAACGCCCTCTTTGCGGCCAACAAAATCAATCACCACACGATCATCTTTCTGTGCCGGACGAGCAGTTTCGCTATAGCTCACACGCTGCTTGCGTAGCACATCCAAGGTTTGATCCACTTCAGCATCCGTCACAACAAGTGCTGGCCGTTCAATGCTCTGCCCGGAAATATCCCCCAGAGTTATTTCGGGATACACCTCAAAAGTTGCCGTAAAGCCAAGCTTTCCTTCGCCCGCATCGGCTACCGGCTGAATGTTCGGATAACCGGCCATGCGCAGGTTTTGCTCTTTGAGCTTCGCCTCTAAAGCTGCTTCAGCAGCCTGCCCGATTATCTCACTACGCGCTTGACCGCCATAATTTTGCGCAACCATGCTCATAGGCACCTTGCCTGGGCGAAAACCCGGCATCTTGACCGTACGTGCGATATTTTTAAGACGCGCGCTAATCTCGCCTTCAATCTCAGCTAGCGATATTGAAATATCAATTCGCCGCTCAAGTGGATTTACCACAGGAGTAGTTGTTGTGTCTGTTTGCGTATCTGCCGTTGTCATATCCGTCATTTTTTATCCGTCAAATTTGTGAAGCCAAGTGAATCTGCACTGAATCAGCATTTATTGCAGGCAACCCTGGTGGCTTGCTGCTCAATATCCATCACATGCATCTATGGTGCCCAGGAAGGGACTCGAACCCCCACGCCTCGCGGCGCCAGAACCTAAATCTGGTGCGTCTACCAATTCCGCCACCTGGGCATTACGTGCCGAATGACCTGTGGCTAGCATTACACGCCAAAAGCAAGTCAGACAATACATAATGAACGGGCGATTTTACCTGCTTTAATCAATTCTTTCTCACCTCCCGCCTATACTTCGACACATTATGGCGTCCGAAGACCACAATAAACACTACGAAAATTTTCCTGTCGCCTCCCTTTTGCTGCCCAGGCACCTGCGCGAACCCATTGCCGCCATCTATGCCTTCGCCCGCAGCGCAGACGATTTCGCCGATGAAGGCGATCTCACCGCCGATGAGCGCTTAGCCCTGCTGCGCGGTTACCAGCGCGAGCTGAATGCCATTACGGAAGAGCGGCCAACAACCCATCCGATTTTCCTGCGGCTGCGCCCCATCATTGCCCATTACAGGCTGCCGCTGTCCCTGTTTCACGATCTGCTGGATGCCTTCATTCAGGATGTATCATGCAATCGTTATGCCAGCTATTCTGAACTCCTCGATTATTGCCGTCGCTCGGCGAATCCGGTGGGGCGAATATTGCTGCACCTTTTCGCTGCGGCGACCGAAGAGAATGCCATCTGCTCCGACGCCATTTGTTCGGCCTTGCAACTCATCAACCATTGGCAAGATGTCGGCATTGATAGCCACAAAGGGCAAGAAGGCCGCATTTACCTGCCTGCCGAGGACATGGCGCGCTTCAATGTCAGCGAAAACGACATCCTGAGGCGTATTACCAGCACCGACTTTTGCGCGCTGATGCGCTTTCAGGTCGGCCACGCCCGCACCTTGATGCAACAAGGCGCACCGCTCGGACGCAGGCTACCCGGCCGCATCGGGCTGGAAATTCGCACCATCATCGCTAGCGGGCTGCGCATTCTGGAAAAAATCGAAGCAGTTGACTATGATGTATTCAATCACCGCCCTCAACTCCAAACGCTTGACTGGCCATTGATCGGCTGGCGCGCACTCTTTCAGCCATGACCCCCGACGATTACTGCCAGCAACGCGCCGCCGCCAGCGGATCTTCTTTTTATTACAGCTTTGTTTTTCTGGAACCCTTACGACGTCAGGCGATTACTGCCTTGTATGCTTTTTGTCGAGAAGTCGACGATGTTGTCGATGAATGTCCCGACCCACATCTGGCGCGCACCAAACTTGCCTGGTGGCGCACCGAGATTGCGCACCTCTACGCAGGCAACCCCAGCCATCCGGTCACACAGGCACTGGCGACTGCGCTGAGAAGATTTTCCCTGCCGCAAGAACAGCTGCTGGAAATCATTGACGGCATGGAAATGGACATCGATGCCGTGCGCTACCCCGATTTTCGCGCGCTGCATTTGTACTGTTACCGCGTCGCCAGCATTGTCGGCCTGCTCGCGACGGAGATTTTTGGCTACACGGATCGCCGCACGCTGAAATACGCACATGATCTGGGCCTCGCCTTTCAGCTCACCAACATCATCCGCGATGTCGGCGAAGACGCGCGACGCGGCCGCATTTACCTACCGCAAGAAGACCTCGCCCGCTTTGACGTGACAGAAACCGACATTCTTCAGGCGAGGTACACGCCTAATTTTCAGCGCCTCATGGCATTCCAGATCGACCGCGCACAGGCCACTTACGATCAAGCTCTGGCCCAGCTTCCCGCCGCTGACCGCAAAGCACAACGCGCCGGGCTGGCCATGGCCGCCATTTATCGCACCTTGCTTGTGGAAATCGCGCGCGATGGTTCCCATGTGCTGCATCAACGCATCTCGCTCACGCCGTTGCGCAAATTATGGCTGGCTGGCAAAACCTGGATCACCGCATGAGCATTGCCGTCATTGGCGCCGGTTATGCCGGTCTCGCAGCAGCGGTCGAACTGGTTCGCAACGGGCAATCAGTAGAAGTTTTTGAAGCTTCTCGGAGCCTTGGCGGCCGCGCCCGCGCCGTAGAAATGGATGGATTCACTGTCGACAACGGCCAGCACATCCTGCTCGGTGCCTACAGCGAAACCCTGCGCCTGATGCGCATTGTCGGCGCCGACCCGCAGCACCTGCTCAAGCGCTCAGCCCTGCATCTTGAATTCCCCGGCGAGATGCGCCTCGTCGCACCGCGCCTGCCCGCACCCTTGCATATGCTGGCCGCCCTGTTGCTCGCCACAGGTCTTGACTGGCACGAAAAATGGGCGGCCATCCGTCTCATGCGCCGCCTGCAACGTCGGCAGTTTCGCATTACGCCTGACGTTTCCGTCACAACGTGGCTGGAAAACAATAAAACGCCGCCTCGCCAGCGCCGACTTTTATGGGAACCCTTGTGCGTCGCTGCATTGAATACGCCCGCCAAAAATGCCTCGGCCCAAGTTCTGGCGAATGTCCTCAGAGACAGCCTTGCCGCCTCACGCGAGGCCAGCGATTTGCTGCTGCCGCAAATTGATTTATCGGCACTGTTTCCCGAACCTGCGGCAAAATTCATCACGCAATGCGGCAGCGTCATCCGTCGCGGCCAGCGCGTTACCGATTTGCAGCGCACCGATCAGGGCTGGCGCATCAATGGCCAAGGGCCGTTTGTCCACGTCGTGCTGGCGGTTGCCGCCTATCACCTCGCTGCGCTGGTGCCCGAACTGCAAGCGGAAGTGGAACACTTTGCATGGGAACCCATTGTCACCAGCTATCTCACCTACCCGGCCAGCGTCCGCCTGCCGCAACCCATGCTGGGCGTGGCCGATGGCACAGCACAATGGCTGTTCGATCGCGGCCAGCTTTGCGGACAAGCGGGGTTGATCGCAGCAGTCATCAGCGCGCACGGTCGGCATCTGGATTTGCCGATGGCAGAACGGGAAAGTCGCATTCACGCCGAAATTGCGCGAATCGTTCCGCACCTGCCTGCTCCATTGCGCACCCAAACCATTACCGAAAAACGCGCCACGTTCGCCTGCACGCCGAATTTACGCCGTCCTGCCACGCAAACCGCGCTGCCAGGTTTATGCCTGGCGGGGGACTATGTCGCCAGCGACTATCCCGCAACTATCGAAGGTGCGGTGCGCAGCGGTGTCAGCGCCGCCAGATCAATACTTGATTCAGCGGCTACCAGGTAGCAAACAAATGACAACTAAGTGGTAACTAAGCACCAACCAAACGCCCCTCGGCAAGCCGCAACGTGCGGCCACAGCGGTCTGCCAATTGGTTGTCATGCGTGACCAGAATCAATGTAGTCCCCGCTTCGGCATTCATGGCAAACATCAGATCAATAATCTGCGCCCCCGTGGCGGCATCCAAATTTCCCGTCGGCTCATCGGCCAATAGTAATTGCGGCCGCAGGGCGAAAGCCCGCGCCAATGCCACCCGCTGCTGCTCGCCGCCCGATAGATGTTTCGGATAATGTGTCAGACGTGCGCCCAAACCGACGCGTGCAAGCATCGCTTGCGCCATTGGGCGTGCCTCGCCCTGCCCTGCCAGCTCCAGCGGCAGCATGACATTTTCCAGCGCCGTCAGCGCAGGCAGCAATTGAAACGACTGGAACACAAAACCCAGCGTCCGCCCGCGCAACGCAGCACGCGCATCTTCATCCAATGGCCCGAGGTCTTCACCCAGCAAACGTACGCTGCCTGCGGTTGGAACATCAAGACCTGCCATCAAGCCGAGCAAAGTTGATTTACCCGAACCCGATGCGCCCACGATGGCCACCGCTTCGCCCGCGCTCACGGCAAACGAAATATCATGCAGAATCGACAATATGCCCTCACCACTGGGTACCGTTTTGTTCAAAGCCCGTACTTCAATCACTGGAGTTTTCATGTTCAAGCGTTTTTCCTTTTTCATCCTGTTGCTGATCAGCCTGGTTGCCGCCTTAAGCGCGCATGCTACACAACTTGCTGCAATTGCTGCAGTCGCCCCACACACCATTCTCGTCTTTGGCGACAGCCTGTCTGCCGGCTACGGCATCGCCGTCAGCGAAAGCTGGCCGGCCTTGCTTGGCGAACGGCTGAAGCAGGACAGAAAACCCTATGTTGTCCTCAATGCCAGCATCAGCGGTGAAACCACAGCCGGCGGGAACGCCCGCTTCGCCGCAGCATTAGAGCAAGCACACCCCGCCATCGTCATCCTCGCCCTGGGTGCCAACGACGGGCTACGCGGCTTGCCAGTCTCGGCAATGCAGGACAATCTTGCCATGATGATAAAGATGACCAAACAACACCAAGCGCGCGTCCTGCTCGTCGGCATGCGCCTGCCACCCAACTATGGCAGCGACTATACGCAGCACTTTGAAGCCGTCTTTCGCCGCTTGGCCAAACGCGAAAAAATCAGTTTGATACCTTTTCTGCTCGAGCCCATTGCCACAGATAGCCAGGCCTTTCAGGCCGACGGCTTGCATCCAACCGCCAAAGCACAACCGAAAATACTGGATCACATTTGGAAGCCCTTGCTCCCCTTGCTTGAATTGACGCCCGCAAAAAAATCATGACAACTCTGCCACGCACCAGTCACTCGCCAAACTCCGCACAAACGGAAACCGAACAACTAACCGAAACCGAAGCGGCCTACAGCCGCTTTGTGCCCAAGAGCTTTCTCCAACTACTTGGCGTAGATGACATTCGTACGGTACAACTCGGCCAGCAGGTTGAGCGATCCATGACAATTCTGTTTTCCGATATTCGCGATTTCACCTCGCTATCCGAGAGCATGAGCCCACAGGAAAATTTCAATTTCCTCAATTCCTACCTGGTGCAAATGGAACCCGTCATTACCGCGCATGGCGGCATCATCGACAAATATATCGGGGATGCCATCATGGCACTCTTTCCCAACTCGCCGGACGATGCCCTGCGCTGCAGTCTTGCCATGCTGGCCAAGCTTGACGAATACAACGCCGGCCGGGAACGTGCCGGTTACCAACCCATCAAGATTGGCGTCGGCATCAATACCGGCATCGTCATCCTTGGCACGGTCGGCGGCGAGGGCCGCATGGATGGCACCGTGATTGGCGACGCAGTAAATCTCGCCTCGCGGCTGGAACGTCTGACCAAAGAATACGAAGTGCCGATTTTGATCAGCGAATACACCCTGAGCAGCCTTGAGAATACCAAGCCCTGGTCGCTGCGTTTTCTCGATCGCACACACGTACGCGGCAAGCATGACAACCAATCCGTTTATGAGGTCGTTGATGCCGATCCCCCGGCGCTACGCGTTGCCAAGAAAAACACACTGGGCATATTCCAGCAAGCGCTGGCGCACTATCACCTGGACAGTTTTTCTGCGGCCCATGCACATTTTTCGCGCTGTCTTGCCGATGTTCCAGACGATAGTGCTGCTCGCGCTTACCTGCTTCGCTGCGCAGCTGCCATGCAATTACCTAACCAGACGAACATACCTGCCAAAGAAACAGGCTTTACGTGGCATGACGAATACGCCTTGGGTATCACTACGCTGGATGCCGCACACCGAGGCTTGTTCAATGACATAAACAGTCTTACCCACGCTATCCAAACGTGCACTTTTCACGCAGAAAAATCGGCGCTGATATCGCCACTATTGACGCAAATACGTACAGCCGCCACACAAGCTTTTTTACTGCAAGAACAAATGATGCAAGACAAAAGCTACCCGTTTCTTGAGCTACACACGCGGCAACACCTGCGGTTTTTCGATTACCTCAAGGAACTCCAAGCCGAAATAGAGAACGATGGCGCAGATCATATTTACCTGGGTTTTCGGGTCAAAAACATGCTGACAGACTGGCTGATCAATCATGTTCTCAATACCGATCGTCACTTTGCGCATCACCTGAACGGACGTACTGTCGAACGCATCGCTGAATACCCCGGCGAACGAGTAATCAAGGAAAGCATCTAGTGCGCGATTGCCCAGCGCATCTTTTGCAATCAAGCTTCAAAACCAATAATGGCGTCTGGGTCACCTCACGACCCATCCTGCCAGAAGACATTGAGCGCGAACAGGCGTTCATCAAAAATTTGTCGCCTGAAACTCGCTATCGACGCTTCATGAGCACACTCAATGAACTCTCCTCAGCACAACTGCACCACTTCACACATATCGATTACCACCACACGATGGCCTTCATTGCCCTGCTAAAGGAAACAGGGGAAGAAATCGGTGTTTGCCGCTACGCCGCGAACCCTGCAGAAAAAACACTGGGAGCCTGCGAGTTTGCCATCGTAGTGGCCGATGAATGGCAAAGCCAGGGAATCGGCCACCACCTGATGACTCGGCTCATTGCTGCGGCAAAGGAGCAAGGCTTCTTGCGCATGACAGGTGACTTTCTTGCGGACAATACGCGCATGCTGAACTTTGTTTCCCGTTTGGGGTTTAAGTTATCAACCCATCCTGAAGATCATTGCTTAAAACGTGGTGTACTCTGGCTGAATAGGCACTAAGCTTGATTTGCAGTTGCATGAACTCTCCTATTGCCGCCGTATTGCCAGCGCCGACTTTTAAAGAATGAATTTTGAAAATTCTTCAGCGCCAGTTACCATAACCAAAGATATTGTCCACGAAAGACACCCCATGTCTCCTACCGCTACTATTCCGCTTCCTACATTATTTATCTCACACGGCTCACCCATGATGTCTATCGAGCCGGGCAGCACGGGGCCCGCCTGGGCGCGACTCGCTGCACGGCTGCCGCGCCCGCGCGCGATACTTTCCGTTTCAGCCCACTGGATGACTCACACGCCTGCAGTGAGTGCCGCCAAACACCCGGAAACCATTCACGACTTTTATGGGTTTCCCGCCCCAATGTATGAAATTCAATACACCCCCCCCGGCGCGCCAGATCTGGCAAAAAAAATATCCCAACTCATTCCCGGCATCGCCATTGATGTGGATCGTGGACTGGACCACGGCGCCTGGGTGCCCTTGCGTTACATGTATCCGCAGGCAGATATTCCCGTCGTGCAATTCGCGATTCAACCCAACGCCACACCCGAGGCTCACTTTAATCTCGGTCGGCAACTCGCCTCGTTGCGCGAAGACGGCGTACTGATCATGGCCTCCGGCGCCATCACGCATAATCTGCGCGACATGGTGCGGGATGCCCCCGAGGGCATGGCGTTGCCCCACATCGGCGAATTTTGCAATTGGTTTGTTGACGCGCTAAACCATCGCGATCTGCCCGCGCTATTTGATTACCGACGGCAAGCCCCGCATGCCGTGCGCGTGCACCCAACCGACGATCACCTGCTGCCGGTCTACGTTGCGCTGGGCGCAGCAGACGAGAACGCGTCATTTGAAGTCGTGCATCGCGGCATGACCCTGGGTGCACTGGCAATGGATGCGTACCTGTTTAGCACCCCCTGATCAACATCAATTCGCGGTGAGGTTTAATCCGGCAACGGCATGGCGCGGCGATCCAGCAACGCCATCCAGCCGCGGATAACTCGATAGAGCACCCACACGCCCGTGCCGATGATGGCCAATATAGCTGCCGGAATCCCGATCAAGGTGATGAACAGCAACCCGGCAATCAACAGCCATAATGCAGCAAACCAAAAGCTGCGTAACTGCCAGCGCCAATGCGTTTCCAGCCAAGTGCCTCGCACTTGTTCCCGCGTAAGGTAATTAATGACGATGGCAATAATCGACGGCCAGCCAAACACAAACGCGCCTACCACCGTGGCCGAAGTCAAGATGCCCGACAACGCCGACACTGCATGCAGCCCATACATCACATGCGCCCATGCACGCGGGCCATCCAACTGGCTGTCACGATTTGCAATTACTTCAATGTCGTTACTCATAGTCCCAGCTCTCCCCAAAGTAAATCAATCCGTCGCTTGACGGTGGCATCCATCTCAATCGGTCGCCCCCATTCGCGTGCCGTCTCGCCCGGCCATTTGTTGGTAGCATCAATCCCCATCTTGCTGCCCAATCCTGCAATCGGCGAGGCAAAATCGAGATAATCAATAGGCGTATTTTCAGCGATCAGCGTATCACGCGCCGCATCCACGCGCGTGGTCACGGCCCAAACCACTTCTTTCCAATCGCGTACATCCACGTCGTCATCGGTCACGATGATAAATTTGGTATACATGAACTGACGCAGAAAACTCCAGATGCCGAACATGACCCGTTTGGCATGCCCTGGATATTGCTTTTTGATCGATACCACCGCCAGCCGATACGAGCAACCTTCTGGCGGCAGGTAGAAATCCACGATCTCCGGATACTGCTTTTGCAACAGCGGCACAAACACTTCATTTAACGCCACGCCCAGCATGGCCGGTTCATCCGGTGGTTTGCCGGTGTAGGTTGAGTGGTAGATCGGATCTCGCCGCATGGTGATGCGCTCAATGGTGAACACGGGGAACTCGGACTGTTCGTTGTAATACCCGGTGTGGTCGCCAAATGGCCCTTCTACCGCCGTCTCGCCCGGATGAATCACACCTTCCAGAATAATCTCGGCGCGCGCGGGCACGTGTAAATCCGAACCGATGCATTTCACCAGCTCTGTTTTGCTACCCCGCAACAAGCCCGCGAATTGATATTCAGACAAGGCATCCGGTACTGGCGTTACCGCACCCAAAATCGTCGCCGGATCACACCCCAGCACGACGGCTACAGGAAACGGCGCGTCTGGGCACGCCGCGCAATGATCCTGATAATCCAGCGCGCCGCCACGATGTGCCAGCCAGCGCATGATCACCTTGTTCGGTGCAATCACTTGTTGCCGATAAATGCCCAGATTTTGCCGTTTTTTTTGTGGCCCGCGCGTCACCGTCAGCCCCCAAGTAATCAAGGGCCCCGCATCGCCTGGCCAGCAGGTTTGTATCGGCAAACGGGACAGGACAACGTCCCGCCCTTCCCAGACAATCTCCTGGCAAGGCGCAGAAGTAATCACCTTCGGCCGCATGTTGAATACTTGCTTTAACAGCGGCAGTTTGTCCCAGGCATCCTTGATCCCGTGCGGTGGCTCTGGCTCTTTTAGCATCGCCAATAACTGGCCCACTTCGCGCAGGGATTTTTTCCAGTCACCGGTCTGCCCCATACCCAAGGCAACACGCTGCGGCGTCCCAAAAAGATTTGCCAATACGGGAATGGCGTGTCCTGTGGGATTTTCAAACAGCAGCGCCGGGCCGCCTGCGCGCAACACGCGGTCGGCAATCTCGGTCATTTCCAGATGCGGATCGACCGCAACAGCGATGCGTTTGAGTTCACCCATGGCTTCGAGCTGCTGCAAAAAGTCGCGCAAATCGTGATACTTCATTCGGTGTGCCTTAATACCCATGCAATATGCCATTGTAGCTGGCAGATAGGCGTGCTTTGCAGATCAAAACCAAGGCACAATACGCGCCTACCTACCCAACAATTTTACGCACCATGAGTTTCCCATCATCCATGACCCCTCAGACACGCCATGTGGCTTGAACAAACACTCGACGAAGCGCTAACCACGCTCGACGCAACACAACGACGGCGTCGCCTGCGGCAGATTGCCATTCCTGGCGCACGCTTGGTCATGGCCGATGGCCGCCAGTTGATTGATGCGTCATCCAACGACTACCTTGGCCTCGCACAACATCCGGTATTAAAGTCGCGTGCCATTGAATGGGTGCAGCGCTTTGGCGCAGGCGCTAGGGCGTCCCGCCTGGTCACCGGCACGCTTGAAGAAATGATCGCCTTGGAAGCGCGGCTTGCCGCATTCAAAGGCACCCAGGCGGCGCTGATTTTCAATTCCGGATTCCAGGCCAATGCCACCGTTTTACCCGCTTTATTCAAACTGGCTGGCGGACGTGAAGCCCTGGTGTTTACCGATGTGCTCAATCACTCCAGCCTGCATGCCGGCTGTCGCGCGGCGGGAGTGAAGCAAATTCAGTTTCGCCACAACGACGTAGCCCATCTTGACGAATTGCTCACGCAACACGCCCGGGGCCGCCCGGCATTCATCGTCACCGAATCTGTCTTCAGCATGGATGGCGACCGCGCCGATGTCACGGTGCTCAACGCAATCGCCACACGCCACGGCGCGGTGCTGTATCTCGATGAAGCGCATGCCAGCGGCGTGCTCGGCCCTCAGGGGCGCGGGCTGGCCTATGGTTTACACGACAGTAATCCATCGACTGTCATCATGGGCACGCTGGGCAAAGCCTTTGGTGCGGCCGGGGCTTACATCGCAGGCTCGCAGGCACTGATCGACTATTTGGTCAATCGCTGCACGGGCATCATCTATTCAACCGCCCCACCACCTGCAGCGTGTGGCGCGGTGCAAGCGGCACTGGAATTGATGCCGCATCTGGACGCCGAACGCGCCCTGCTCGCGCAACGTGGCGATGCCTTGCGCGATCGTCTTGCTGCGTTGGGCATAGATACGCTTCAATCTACCACGCAAATCATTCCTGCCGTGCTGGGCAGCGAAACTGCTGCACTGGCGGCACAACAGCGGCTTGAAGATCGCGGCGTACTGGCCGTTGCCATGCGTCCGCCTACCGTGCCAGCGGGCGGGTGCCGATTACGTTTTTCGCTCTCCTCCGCATTGCCCGATGCGGCTTTCGCACAGCTGCTCGATGCCGTGAACGTGCTCCAAGCCTAGCCATTTGTCATGCAGCGTCGCATTGCCCACCTCGACATGGATGCATTTTTTGCCTCTGTCGAGTTGCTCACCTACCCCGAGCTAAGCGGCCTGCCCGTCGCCGTGGGCGGACGCTCTGTGCCGCAGCCCACGCGTCAGGCTAACGGCAGCTGGCAATTCATGCGTTTGGGCGAGTACACTGGCCGTGGCGTACTCACCACCGCCACTTATGAAGGCCGTGCCTTGGGCATCCATTCTGGCATGGGCGTGATGCAAGCCGCGCGGCTCGCGCCCAATGCGATTTTGCTGCCCGCCAATTTCGACGCCTATCGTCAGGCCTCGCAACGCTTTAAAGCGGCAGTGGCGAGCATCACCCCGCAGTTTGAAGACCATGGCATAGACGAGATTTATATCGACCTCACCGACCTGGATAGCGACACAGAGAGTAATACCCTCGCGCTCGTGCACCGCATCAAAACCGCGGTGAACAAAGCCACGAGGCTGACCTGCTCGGTGGGTGTAGCCCCCAACAAATTGCTCGCGAAAATCTGCTCTGACCTGGATAAACCCGATGGCATCACGCTCCTCACCATGGACGACGTCGCCTCGCAGTTGTGGCCCCTGCCGGTGAGAAAGATCAACGGCATCGGCCCGCGCGCGGGTGAAAAGCTCGCCGCGCTAGGCATTCAGACCATTGGCGAGCTCGCCCGCGCCGAGCCGATTTTCATGCAGCAGCATTTTGGCCGCAGCTATGGCCACTGGCTACTGGAAGCTGCGTACGGGCGGGACAACAGAGAGATCGTGACCCACCGCGAACCCAAATCCACCAGCCGCGAAACCACCTTTGAGCGCGACCTGCACCCGCGCGACGACAAAGCCCAGCTGGGCGAAATTTTTACCGCGCTATGCAATCGCGTGGCGGACGACTTGAACAAAAAGGGCTATGTCGGCCGCACCATCGGCATCAAGCTGCGCTATGCCGATTTTTCCACCATCACCCGCGATGTGACCCTGCCTGAGGCCACCGCTAACGCCCAAACCATCCGCCGCGCCGCCGGCGAATGCCTGCGCCGCGTGCTGCTGGAACAACGCTTGCGCCTCATCGGCGTGCGTGTTGGTAGCCTCACTACCCCACAAGAGGACATCGCAACACAAGGGCAATTGCCGTTGGCTTGATAGCGCGGTACGATAAAACGATGAACAGTCAAAAAGTCGGCATTGGTGAGACGGCGTAATAACGAAATTCCAGCGTAAAAGTGGCTCTCTTAAGCACCTATTCCTCATCACTGAATTAATTTTGACTGATAGACTCACCTTGTAACAGGCAGAGAGCAAAGTTATCTATGCACTTTGAATCTGCACTCTTTATGCGTCAAAACAGTTGGACTTGAGTCAATTTTTCATTCGGACATGATGCTAGCCCATTACCCTGTGAATGCCTCAGTCTTTTGGCATCCTCAAAAAAGTCATCACCATGGATGGAGTGTTAATGGAACGACACTTCATAGCTGCTCAGCAAAGTCCGGGGGGCTGGTTACTCCAGGCACTAAGTCTTCGCAGTGCATCACAACGATTTGATTGGAAGACGTTTCCAGCACTCGAAGATGAATGCGGCGGCGCATTCTTTGCTGAATACCATCTTCTTACTTGGACTAGCCTTCGAGAACCTCCTCAAAGGCTATATAACTCTCGTAAGACTTGAAGAAAAATTGGACCCACCTTTGCCACGTGAGCGCTACACTCACAGACTTGAGGAACTCGCGGGACGCCCAGAATGCCAAAATTTAGAGCTGACAACTGCCGAATTAACAGTGCTCTCGAGGCTTTCTCCGTATGTAGAGTGGAAAGGTAAATATCCCCTTCCCAAAAAAGCAATTGAAATGTCTCACAAAACTGGCAGTACACGTGAACGTGACGCAGAAAATGCTCTTTGGTTACGACTTGTCCCTCTGTTAAAACTGCGAGCTTGGGTAATGAAAGGCGGACCAGAGTCTATGGGTGGTTATCGACTCTACATACAACGGCCAACAACTACTAAGACTGAAGAATAAACTCGCCAATGATTGAATAGCTGATCTCAGCAAACTAGGAAAGCCGCAAAATCTTCGAATCTAATTTCTGGTACTAGCCACCCAACCATGTCCCGTACCACCACCCTAATCCTCACCTCCCTCATTCTCATCGCGCTCCTCGCCCTGTCCGGCTTTAACCCGCATGACCGGGCGACGTGGTTTTTGGAGGTTTTGCCGGTGATGATTGCACTGCCGATTCTGTGGGCGACCTACCATCGCTTTCCGCTCACCAATCTGCTCTATGCGCTGATCTTCGCGCATGCGCTAGTGCTCATGATCGGTGGCGCTTATACCTATGCGCAAGTGCCGCTGGGATTTCAGTTGCAGGATTTTTTTGGCCTGAGCCGCAACCCCTACGACAAGATTGGCCACTTCTTTCAGGGCCTTGTGCCTGCCATGGTGGCGCGTGAAATTTTGCTGCGCGGCGCGTTTGTGCGTGGCGGGAAAATGCTGGCTTTTATTATCGTCTGCATTGTGCTAGCGATCAGCGCGACGTATGAGCTCATTGAATGGTGGGTGGCGCTGGTCATCGGGCAAGGAGCAGATCAGTTCCTCGGCACGCAGGGCGACCCGTGGGATACGCAATCCGACATGTTCCTGGCGCTCATTGGCGCGGTCATGGCTTTGCTTTTTCTCTCGCGTGTGCACGATCGCCAAATGCGCCAGCTCAAAACTCCTGCTGTTACTTAATTTTATTGACTAGTCACCCGCGAGGGCTGTCCCCTCGCTGGCCACTCGGAAAAGTCGGTGCTTCGCAATCCAGCATCTCGTCTACGCAAAACCCGCCAAACCATCGTCGATTACTGCGGTAGTTTCATCACGGATGGAGTAACGGTTGCAGATTGAGTTCAGCCACCAGCCCCGCGAATATCGCCGCGCCAAACCAGTTGTTGTGGCGAAATGCCTTGAAACACTGCATGCGGTCGCGGTCACGAATGAGAAAAAAATGATAGATGGCAATCAGCGCTGCCACGACGAGGCCTGACTGATACAGCAGACCAAAACCGAGCGCTTCGCCCACCATGGCGAGGATGAGCAAGGTCATGACATAACAGATCATCACCGCTGCCACATCAAACGAGCCGAAGGTGATCGCTGCTGTCTTGATACCAATTCTGAGATCATCCTCGCGGTCAACCATGGCATATTCCGTGTCATACGCCACTGCCCAAAAAATATTCGCGCCCAGTATTGCCCATCCAAAGGGCGGGACATGCCCCATCACTGCAGCGAATGCCATCGGGATGCCAAAGCCGAAGGCGATACCGAGATAGGCTTGCGGGATGGCAAAAAAACGTTTGGTGAAGGGATAGCTTGCCGCAAGAAATACCGCCACCAGCGCAAGTGGCCAGATGTCTTGCCAGATCGGCAGAATCAACAGCCCGGCGCACAGCATGAGCGCCGCCGCCAACACCAGGGCCTCACGCGGTGAGACACGGCCCGCGGCCAACGGCCGGTCTTTCGTGCGCGCCACATGCGGGTCAAAATCACGGTCAGCCCAATCGTTAATCACGCAACCAGCCGAGCGCATCAAGAGCGTGCCCAGTGTAAAAATCCAGACCAGGAATAGAGGCGGCTGGCCATGAGTGGCAATCCACAAGGCCCACAGTGTCGGCCAAAGCAAAAGCAGGATGCCGATGGGTTTATCCAGCCGCATCAGCTTTTCGTACGTGTTTAGTTTTTCGATGAGCGCTATGTAATTCATGGACGAATCACGCCATGAAGAGGGCAGCTTGCCGTATCACCAGAACCGGCTTTTTGGCCACCCGCTAACCGAAAAAAATCAAACCGGTTTTTCATCCAGTGATGCAAAAGCTCAAGCCGGGAAAACACCGGTAGATAAATAGCGGTCGCCCCGGTCGCAGATGATGCTGACGATGACAGCATTTTCAACGGTAGCCGCAATGCGCAAGGCAACATGCACGCCACCGCCGGAAGAAATGCCCGCAAAGATGCCTTCTTCACACGCCAGGCGCCGCGTCATGTTTTCGGCTTCTGCCTGGCTGACGTTTTCAACTTGATCGACACGGCTGGCATCAAAAATTTTGGGCAGATAAGCCTGGGGCCATTTACGAATGCCGGGAATTTGCGATCCTTCTTCGGGCTGGCAGCCGATAATGCGAACGGCTGGATTTTGCGCTTTCAAAAAACGCGAGCAGCCCATGATGGTGCCGGTGGTACCCATGCTGGAGACAAAATGTGTGATGCGTCCTTCTGTATCGCGCCAGATTTCTGGCCCGGTACCCTCAAAGTGCGACTGAGGATTATCGACATTGGCGAATTGATCCAGTACACGGCCCCGACCGGCGCGTACCATTTCTTCGGCAAGATCACGCGCAGATTCCATGCCGCCGGCTTTGGGTGTCAGAATGAGTTCAGCACCAAAGGCTTTCATGGTCTGGCGCCGCTCAATGCTTTGATTCTCGGGCATGATGAGCACCATGCGATAACCCCGCATCGCGGCGGCCATGGCCAGGGCAATGCCGGTATTGCCTGAAGTGGCTTCAATCAGCGTGTCACCCGGCTTGATTTCGCCCCGCGCTTCAGCGTGCAGAATCATGGAGAGCGCGGGCCGATCTTTAACTGACCCGGCAGGGTTATTGCCTTCCAGCTTGACCAGAATTACATTGTTGCGTTGAGCATTTTCTGCTCCAGGCAAACGCTTGAGCTGAACCAGCGGGGTATTGCCAACAAAATCTTCCAGTGTTTTCCAGGTCATGGGGGATACTTTCAGATTATTCATTGACTCAGGCAGCGAATGTAATCAGCCACGCCGTCAGTTACCGAGACAAATTCATTTTTGTAGCCTGCATGGCGTAGCTGTGTGAGATCCGCCTCGGTAAAGCTTTGGTATTTACCCTTTAAGGCCTCAGGAAAGACAATGTATTCAATGGCACCTTGCGCGACCAGCTCAGCCAGCGGCAAAGCGGGCAATCCATCTAAGCTGCGGCAGGCATTAACTGTCGCCACCGCGAGCTCATTGAAGCTTTGCGCGCGCCCGGTACCCAGGTTGTAAATGCCGGAAACACCACTTTCAAGAAACGCCATATTGACCTTGACGACATCGGCCACATACACAAAATCGCGTTTCTGCTCGCCATTGCCATAGCCATCAAAACCTTCAAACAGTTTGACTTTGCCTTGGCTGCGGTATTGATTGAAGTGATGAAAAGCCACCGAGGCCATACGCCCTTTATGTTGCTCGCGCGGGCCATACACATTGAAATAACGAAAGCCGGTAATTTGCGCGTCGGTGCTGGCCGCATGCGACCCTAGTCGGCGGCGCACGACTTGATCGAACAGAAATTTTGAATACCCGTAAACATTCAATGGCGCTTCAAACTCACGTTGCTCACGGAAGACATTGCCACCACCATAGACAGAAGCGGAAGAGGCATAGAGAAAGGGCACTTCCTGCTCTTGGCAGTGATTCAGCAAAGACAACGAGTAGCGATAATTATTGGCCATCATGTAGCGACCATCGGTTTCCATTGTGTCTGAACAAGCACCTTGATGCAAAACCGCTTCAAGATGCCCATCAAAATGACCATGCGTGACCATATCGATAAACTCTTGCTGATCAAGATAGTCGGCAATGTCGCAATCAGCGAGATTGCCGAATTTATCTGCTTGAGCAAGGTTATCGACGGCAATAATCTCGGTGATGCCACGTTCATTGAGCGCTTTGACAAGATTAGATCCGATAAATCCACATGCACCAGTTACGATGTAATACATAAGCAACCTCTATGGTTTGGTTAGTGTGCTACTTCTAAAGCAAAGCGCTTTGTTTTAATTCATCCAGTGAACACGTTGCCGTGCCCAATTTACCGACCACCACGCCCGCGGCGCGATTAGCCAGGAACAGCGCCTGGTCAAGCGGCAAGCCACTAGCCAGCATCACGGCCAGCGTAGCGATTACGGTATCACCCGCACCGCTGACATCATAAACTTCACGCGCAACAGCGGCTTCGTTGCGCACGCCATCTGCTGAAAACAAGGTCATGCCTTCTTCGCTACGTGTGACCAGCAAGGCGGTTAGATCAAGCGATTCACGCAACTGCTGCGCTTTGGCGACAAGCTCGGCTTCGTTTTGCCATTTGCCGGTAACTTCACGCAGCTCTGCACGATTGGGCGTGAGCAAAGTGGCGCCTGCATAGCGCGTGTAGTCTTCACCTTTGGGGTCGACCAGCACGGGCTTGCCCGCATCCTTTGCGCGCTGTATCATTTCAGTGATGTGCGTCAAGCCGCCTTTACCGTAGTCAGACAAAATCACGACATCGCAATCTGCAAGCCGTGCGCTGAAATCAGCCAGCTTCGCGCGCAGCACTTCGTGATCCGGCGTGTTTTCAAAATCAATGCGCAAGAGCTGTTGTTGCCGCCCAATCACGCGTAGCTTGACGGTGGTATTCAGCCCGGCATCTTCATGCAAACTGGATTCGATGTTCGCATCAGACATCAATTGCGCCAGCGTTTTTCCCGCCTCATCGGCACCTACGACTGAGAGCAAAAAAACCCTGGCTCCCAATGCTGCACAATTCCTCGCCACGTTAGCCGCGCCACCGGGCCGCTCTTCGACTTTTTCGATTTTCACGACAGGCACAGGCGCCTCAGGCGAAATGCGCGATACCTCGCCAAACCAGTAACGATCGAGCATGACATCGCCCACAATGAGCACGCGTGCAGCAGCGGTATCAGGTAATGAGGTATTCATAAGCAGCCCTGAATAGGGATAAACTTTTGCGCATGATCGATTTGCGAATGATTGCGGATTTTCATAGGATTTCTATACGCTAGATCGTGATATCAAATTCTTCTGTGCGCTTGGGTGGGTAAGTTTCCCACCCACCGCAGCCTGGGCAGCGCCAATAAAACTGGCGCGCTTTAAAACCACAGGCATCGCAACGATAGCGTGCGACTCGCCGTGTGTGGTTATGAATCAAGTGCTTGACCAGCTCCAGATCAGGGCGACGGGCTTCGGACGAAACCAGCACCTGCGCTTCAAGAAATTTTTCCAGCCCAAGCAAGGTAGGATTGCGGCGCAGCTCATCGCGCGCAAGCTGATAAGCCGCTTCAATATGACCTTCTTCAATTTCAACTCGCAAGACAACGTCGAGTAAATCAAGCGAGGGGTGACGCTCTTGCCAGGCACGCAGCAATTCAACACCCTCGGCCTTGCGCCCCAACTGGGTGTACGCTGTCATCAAGCGGTCAGCCACCAGCCCGACATACATCGGATTGTATTGCTCAATGCGTTTCCAATAGTCAATCGCCGCACCCCAGGAGTACCGACTTTGCGGCATGTCGCCAGCACCGACTTTTACTTCGCAATCGCCTAGCAACAAAAGTGCACGAACACATTTCCGGTTACGCGTCAGCGCAGTCTGTAGAAGCTCCCGGGCTTCATCCACCTGCCCGCTCAACAAGGCATTGGCAGCCATTTCACAGTGAAACTCTGCAACAGCCTTTTGCCACAGATGATCCGCATGGTTAGGCAAGGCTTCGGCGATTTCAATGGCTTTCTTCCATTCTTTTTCTTGCTGATAAATTTCCAGCAGATTTTTAAGGGCGTCTTCATCGCGCTCTGTGCCGCGCAACTTGAGAAAAATTTCTTCGGCACGATCCAGCAAACCCGCTTTGAGATAATCCTGCCCAAGTTCAGATAGTGCATGTAATCTCTGTGCCGGGTCCAGCGCATCGCGATCAATCAGATGCTGATGCATGCGAATGGCGCGATCCGTCTCGCCACGGCGGCGGAACAAACTGCCTAACGTAAAGTGCAGTTCAATTGTTTCCGGATCAACCCGTGCCGCTTCGATAAAGGCTTCGATCGCTTGGTCGGGTTGTTCGTTGAGAAGAAAATTCAGCCCTTTGAAGTAAGAGTGGGGCAAAGCCCGTGACTCATTGACCAGCTGCTTGATATCAATACGCGCAGCAATCCAGCCGAGCACAAAAAATCCGGGTATTGCGAGTAACCACCAAAGCTCAATTTCCATTGTTTTATTTGGCGCTTACGCGCTTAAGCATTCACGCATTGTCTTTAGCCTTGCGGCGGCGCGAGAAGCTGATCGCCGCAGTTAATCCGACAGCGACACCGAGTGTAAAAACGGTCAGAATGACGAGCGAAATAGGCGCTGTCCATTCTTGACCAAAAAAAAACCGCAGCAGCATCGTGCCGCTATTTTTGATCGCCAAACCCAGCAGAGCAAAAAAAAGGAGGGCGCGAATCACCCACAGGAAAAATCGGAATAAAGTCGGCATCATAATCAGTCAGGCAGTATGCAAGCAGCAGAATGAAAAAAGCGGCACCTAGTAGCAGGTACCGCTTTTATACAACGTTACTGTGACATTCACGGCTTTGTTAGCCCAAGATCAACCCGCTCCCGCAACTCTTTACCGGCTTTGAAGTGGGGTACGTACTTTTCAGGCACGTTAACCTTCTCACCCGATTTAGGGTTACGACCAATCCGTGGCGGGCGATAGTTCAATGAAAAACTACCAAACCCACGGACTTCAATGCGGTCTCCACTGACCAGGGCCGCAGAGAGCGCATCGAGCAAGACTTTTACCGCGTAATCGGCATCTTTCGCCCCTAATTGCGGAAAACGCTCTGCCAACCGGTTGATAAGTTCCGATTTAGTCATGATGGCAGCGAATTATTGCTGCTTGAGCTTGGCTTTAAGCAAAGCACCCAAGCTCGTCGTGCCAGCATTACCTGCACTCTCTGAAGCCAGCTTCTGAATTGCAGAAGACTGCTCAGCCTGATCCTTGGCCTTGATGGATAGATTGATAGAACGCGTTTTGCGATCCACGTTAATGATCATTGCCTCTACCACATCGCCTACTTTCAGATGCTGTGTCATGTCTTCTGTCCGCTCACGCGAAAACTCGGACACCCGCAGATAGCCTTCGACATCATCACCCAGATCAATCACCGCACCGCGTGCATCAACACTTTTCACCGGGCCGGTCACCATGCTGCTCTTGTCGTGAGTCGCTACGAAGCTGGTGAATGGATCGCCATCAAGCTGTTTAACGCCCAGAGAAATACGCTCTTTTTCAACATCAATAGCCAGCACCAATGCCTCGAGCTCATCACCCTTCTTGAAATTTTGCTTGGCTTCTTCACCAGGCGTCGACCAGGATAGGTCGGAGAGATGGATCAAACCATCAATACCGCCGGGCAGACCGATAAACACGCCAAAATCAGTGATCGACTTGATCAGGCCTTTGACTTTATCGCCCTTCTTGTGATTCATCTCAAAATCTTCCCATGGGTTGGGAATGCACTGCTTCATGCCCAATGAGATGCGGCGACGCTCTTCATCAATTTCAAGAATCATGACTTCAACTTCATCGCCCAATTGGACAACCTTGGTCGGATGAATATTCTTGTTGGTCCAGTCCATTTCTGAAACGTGCACCAAGCCTTCGATGCCCTGTTCGATTTCAACAAACGCGCCGTAGTCAGTCAGATTGGTGACATTACCAAACAGACGCGTTCCAGCGGGGTAACGCCGTGCGATGCCCACCCATGGATCTTCACCCAATTGCTTCATGCCCAGGCTCACACGATTTTTTTCTTGGTCAAACTTGAGTACCTTGGCGGTGACTTCATCACCGACATTGATCACTTCGCTCGGGTGGCGCACGCGACGCCAAGCCAGGTCGGTAATGTGCAGCAGACCATCAATCCCGCCGAGGTCCACAAACGCACCGTAATCCGTGATGTTCTTGACGATGCCCTTGATGATCGTGCCTTCCTTGAGCACTTCCAGCAATTGTTGACGGTCTTCACCCATGGTTGCTTCCATCACCGCACGGCGGGAAACCACCACGTTGTTACGCTTGCGATCGAGCTTGATGACTTTGAATTCGAATTCTTTGCCTTCAAAAGGCGTGGTGTCCTTGACGGGGCGGGTATCTACCAGCGAACCCGGCAAAAAGGCACGAATGCCATTCACCATGACCGTGAGGCCACCTTTGACTTTACCGCTGACAAAACCCTTGACCAACGTACCGTCGATCATTGCTTTGTCGAGATCATTCCAGGCAGAAATGCGCTTGGCTTTTTCGCGCGATAAACGCGTCGCGCCGTAGCCGTCTTCAAGCATTTCAATAGCCACTTGAACAAAATCGCCCGGAGCGACTTCAAGCTCGCCACGTTCGTTTTGAAACTCTTCAATAGCAATCGCGCTTTCCGATTTGAGGCCGGCGTTAACGATGACAAAATTTTGATCCAGACGAATCACTTCGGCCGTAATCACTTCACCGGCGCGCATTTCCTGGCGCTGGAGGCTTTCCTCAAATAATGCGGCAAAGCTTTCCATGGATGAATTTTCGGCAATAGCAGTAGTTGACATTAGGCTTGGTACCTTACAAGTTTTTGTCACTCACGTGACAGGTTGGTTTCTCTTCGCTGGCTCAACGGTTAGTCTTGCCAGCACGCGGGATAAAACTAAAACACTCTAAAACAAGGCCTGCACAGCATATCTGACACCTTAGTCACAAACTCTTCACAAGCTTTCTGTAACCACCGCCATCACTGCATCGACCGCTTCTGCAATCCCCATCTGGGTGGTATCAACCAAGTGAGCATCTTTACATTGACGAAGAGGCGCTTCGCTCCGCTGAGCGTCGCGTTCATCCCGTATTTGCAAATCCTGCAAAAGGCCGAACATATTAGCAGCTAAGCCCTTTGCGATCAACTGTTTATAACGCCTTTCTGCCCGTGCCTCGGCTGAGGCTGTCAGGAACACCTTGACAGTGGCTGACGGGAAGACCACCGAGCCCATATCGCGCCCATCCGCCACCAATCCCGGGAAGCGTCGCCATGCTCGCTGACGCGCCAATAAAGCCGCGCGAACCTCGGCAATGGCTGCCACGCGCGAGGCACCTGCAGAGGCTTCTTCGGTACGAATCGCATCGGTAACATCGTCTGCATTCAGGAAAGCGTATCCGTTTTCAAAGCGTGCAGGCAAGGTAGCCGCCAACGCCGCCACCCTGGGTGCATCATCCAGCGCAACGCCTGCACGAACCGCCGCCAATGCAGTGAGCCGATACAGTGCGCCGCTATCCAGATAGTGATAGCCCAGCTTTGCCGCGACTAACGACGCGACTGTCCCTTTGCCAGAAGCCGAGGGACCATCAATGGCAATGACAGGTGCCGAAATTTCGGCCAGCGCGGCAAAGTAATCCGGAAATGTTTTGCGCACGCAATCCGGATCGTTAATCACCACAGGCACACCTGCAAACGCCACCAACGAAAAGCACATTGCCATGCGATGATCATCATAGGTATCCACCACCACGTCACGACGAAAACTCGGCGCTGGTGAGACGGCGAGCCAATCGCTCCCTTCCTCGATGACAGCACCGAATTTGCGCAATTCAATTGCCATTGCGGCGATACGATCAGTTTCTTTCACCCGCCAGGAGCCAATATTGCGCAGCACGCAACGACCCTCGGCAAATAATGCACACACGGCCAGCGTCATGGCGGCATCGGGAATGTGGTTCAGATCAAGATCGAACGCCTTGATTTTTTCTGTCGCCTTTGATCCTGCCCTAGCCTCAATATAATTCTCGCCCCACACGATGTGCGCACCAAGAGATTCCAGCGCATAGGCAAATTGAACATCGCCCTGAATGCTGTTTTTAGCAACGCCTTCCACGCGCACCGGCCCGCCGCCAAGCAATCCCGCCGCAAGAAAATAGGATGCAGAAGACGCATCGCCTTCAACATGTAAAACGCCGGGACTGCGATAGCGCTGCCCGGCGGGAATGATAAAACGCTGCCAGCCTTCACGTTGCACCTTCACGCCAAAGCGTGCCATGAGATTGAGCGTGATCTCGACATAGGGTTGAGAAATCAACTCCGTAGTAATTTCAATCACCGCTGCCTGGCCGCCGAGTGGCAAAGCCATCAACAAGGCGCTGAGAAACTGCGAGGACACATCGCCGCGCAAGCGAATGGGTTGCGCCAGTTGAATCGTCGCGGGGAAAACTTCCAGTGGCGGAAAACCAGCCTCGCCGGTATAGCGCACATCCGCGCCGACCTGGCGCAAGCCATCCACCAGATCGCCGATCGGGCGCTCATGCATGCGCGGCACACCACTCAAGCGATAATGCCCGCCGGACAAGGCCAGCGCTGCAGTCAGCGGGCGAATCGCGGTACCGGCATTGCCCATGAAAAGATCAGCTGCTTTTACCGGAAATGCACCGCCACAGCCTTCGATTCGCCATGTACGATCATCAATCGCCGTCATGCCAACACCGAGTTTTTTCAGCGCGGCCAACATCACCTGCGTGTCATCGGCCATCAGCAAGTCACGAATTTCCGTCGCGCCTTCAGCCAGCGCAGCCAACAGCAACATGCGGTTGGAAATGCTTTTTGAGCCTGGCAGACGGACACAGCCAGATGCTGTGCGCAATGGCGGCAAGACTAGCGTGTCCATCATTCTCCCGGGGGTGTGAGGCTATCGAGCCACGCATCCCGCCGCGTGCGGGCGGTGTCGAACATGGCCTGCAAACCTTCGGCATCCGCTCCGGCTAACAACACACGGGCGCGCATTAATTCCACCATGTAGGCATCGAGTTCAGTTAGAAGGGCTGATCGATTGGCCAAACAGATATCGCGCCACATCTCGGGATGGCTGCTGGCAATGCGGGTGAAATCACGAAAGCCGCCGGCGGCAAAACCAAACAACTGATCAGAGTCGGCGCGCTGGGCAAATTCATGCACCAGGACGAACGCCAAAAAGTGCGGCAAATGACTCACAGCAGCGAATATCCGATCATGATCTTCCGCATCCAGCCGGGAAACCTCTGCACCACAGGCCCGCCATACACGTGTAACCAGGGTGATGTGTTCCTCGGCGTTTTCTGCCAGCGGCGTCAACACGACACGTTTTTGATGAAAAAGATCCGCCGTGGCCGCTGCCACACCGCTTTTTTCTGCACCGGCAATCGGGTGGCCCGGCACAAACTGCACGCACCGCGCGCCAAGCGCTTGGCGCGCGGCTGTCACCACATCCGCCTTGGTACTGCCACCATCGGTAATAACTGTTGTCGATGACAAACAGGGCGCCATCGATGCCAAAACTGAGGCGACTTGCCCAACCGGCACCGCCAGAAAAACAAGATCTGCACCAGCCAATGCATCTGCCCAATCATGAGCAATGGTATCAATAGCGCCACGCTGCTGTGCTTCGACCAAGGCAGCTTGTGTACGCCCCATACCGACGACTTCAGTGACCACGCCAGCCGCTTTAAGTGCCAATGCAAATGAGCCACCAATGAGGCCCACACCACAGACGACAACTTTGCCCAATTTCATGTGGATAAGGCTTTTTCAAGCGTCAAAAGAAAGCGCTGGTTTTCCGCTTCGCGCCCTATGGTTACCCGCAAATGATTGGGCATGCCATAGCCACCCAGGGGGCGCACAATCACGCCTTGCTTGAGCAGGCGCTGATTGATTGCCGCACCGTCGGCCACGGCAACCATAATAAAATTGCCATGCGATGGAATATGTTCCAGACCAAGACGCTTCACCCCACTGATGAGCTGCTCCATGCCCTGACGATTGAGCGTGTAGCTTTCAGCAAGAAACAGATGATCGTCCAGCGCAGCCAGTGCAGCAGCCAAACCGAGATTGCCGACATTGAATGGCTGACGCACACGATTCATCAGATCAGCCACCCCAGCCTGCGCCACCGCATAACCGACGCGCAAACCGGCCAGTCCGTAGATTTTGGAGAAAGTGCGGGTTACCACCAGATTCGGGAAATCCATGATCCAGGCAATGCTATCCACCCGCTCGGCCGGCGGCAGATATTCAGTGTAAGCCTCGTCAAGCACCACCACTACATGCGGTGGAATGCGTTCGATCAACGCGCGCAATTCGGCATGCGGCAAAAACGTGCCGGTTGGATTATTCGGATTCGCGATCCACAGCACTCGCGTATCCGGGCGAATGGCAGCCAGCATCGTCGCTGGGTCATGGCCGTAATGGCGTGCCGATGCAATGATCGTCTCGGCGCCAGTTATCTCCGTAACCAGCGCATAAATGGCAAACGCATATTCTGCCACCACGCTGGAACGTCCGGCAGAAAGGAAAGCCCGCGCCACCAGGTCAAGCAGATCATTCGAGCCATTGCCCAGCACAATCTGCTCCGCCGCCACACCATGACGCTCAGCCAGCGCCGCAATCAACTCGAACTGATCCGGATAGCGCTCGGCACCGGCCAGCGCCGCCTCGATTGCCCGCTGTGCCAACGGGCTCATACCCAGCGGATTCTCATTAGAAGCCAGCTTGATGATTTTTTCCGGCGAAATACCCATTTCACGCGACAACTGGGTAATTGGTTTGCCCGGAAGATAAGGTGAAATGCTGCGGATATAAGGCAGCGCGTGTGAAGCAGTGTTCATGATTGAAATCTCAAAAAAGCTAATGGAAGACTAATAAGCAGCTTTAGGGTAGGAGCCCAGCCGTTTAACGAAATCAGCCCGATGTTCAAGCGCCTCAAGGGCTTGAACCACCGCTGCATCTTGTTGATGGCCATCAATATCAAGGTAAAAGACATACTCCCAACGTTTGCCCCCCCAGCTGCGTGCCGGGCGCGACTCAAAGCGCGTCATTGAAACCCCTTGTTCTGCCAGCGGCGCCAATAGGTGATACACCGCACCGGGTTGATTTTTTGCCGAACAGATGAGCGAGGTTCGGTCATTTCCTGACGGCCCGGCATCATGTTCTGCAATGACAACAAAGCGCGTCGTATTGCTGGGGTCATCCTCAATATTAGTTGCAAGAATAGGTAGCGCATATAACTCCGCAGCCTTCTCCCCGGCGATAGCTAGTGCATTTTTTTGTTGTGTGGCAAGCCGCGCTGCCTCGGCATTACTGACAACCGCAACGCGCGCGACTGCAGGCAGATGATGATTCAACCACTCATGACATTGCGCCAGTGACTGGGCATGGGAATACACATGCGTTGCCGACTGCAAATCAACATGGCCCATTAATTGGTGATGAATCGGTAAATTAACTTCACCGCAAATCATTAAAGGGGAAGCAAGCAACAAATCCAGCGTGCGCGCAATCGCCCCTTCCGTTGAGTTTTCCGCGGGCACGACGCCATAGTGTGCGGTACCGGCTTGCACAGCACGGAAAATTTCGTCAATCGAGGGGCAAGGTAAAAACGTCGGCGCAGCACCAAAATGCTTGATCGCTGCAGCTTCTGAATAGGTACCTGCCGGGCCAAGATAGGCAATAGTCAGCGGCTGCTCCAGCGCCAGGCACGCAGACATCACTTCACGCACAATATGCTGGGCTGCAAAGGCCGGGAGCGGGCCGGAATTGGCTTCAGCTACACGACGCAAAACCTGGGCCTCGCGTTCTGGCCGATAAATCGCCCCCTGTTTGAGTTTGCCTATGCGCTGGGCAATTTTGGCACGTTCGTTAATAAGGCGCAACAAATCAGCATCCAGGGCATCAATCCCTTCGCGCAGCTTCTTTAATTCCTGCTCTGCATCAGTCATGCATGCCCTCCAATGGCAAATACCGTACATCAAGCACGCCTTCAATTTTGCGGATGCCATCAATCACGCGGGGCTTGACCCTGCTATCCACATCCACCAAGGTGTATGCCATTTCGCCGCGTGATTTATTTACCATATTATGAATATTCAACCTGGCCTCTGCCAGCGCCGTTGAAATCTGCCCCACCATATTCGGCACATTGGCATTGGCAATCGCAATCCGGTCGCTCGATTCACGCGGCATGCTGACGTTGGGAAAGTTCACCGCATTGATCACATTGCCATGTTCAAGAAAATCTGCTAACTGATTAATCACCATCACGGCGCAATTTTCTTCAGCCTCACGTGTTGAAGCTCCCAAATGCGGTAGAGCAATAATTCCCGGGCTTTTATTGACGACAACTGACGGAAAATCACACACGTAATGCCCCAGCTTTTTTTCTTTCAACGCAGCAACAACAGCAGCTTCATCAACAATACCCGCACGAGAAAAATTAAGAAGTACTGCACCTTGCCTCATGCTACCGATATTGCCTGAATTGATCAGATGATTCGTGGCTTCGACCAAGGGAACATGCAAAGTGACGAAATTTGCCTGCCGTAGCACCTCAGCAACGCTATTCGCTTTTTTTACCCGAGCAGGCAGGCTCCATGCAGCATCCACGGTAATTTCCGGGTCGAACCCCAGCACATGCATACCCAGTTTTATTGCGACGTCGGCTACCAGGCAACCCACCTTGCCCAGACCAATGATGCCCAATGTCTGCCCAGCTAACTCAAAGCCTGAGTACAGCTTCTTGCCATCCTCCACCTTGCTTTCCATATCAGGATCAGCCGGATCAAGCATGGCAACAAACTGGAGTGCTTCAGATAAATTTCTTGCCGCAAGAAGCATTCCTGCGATAACCAGTTCTTTTACGGCATTGGCATTTGCGCCCGGCGCGTTAAATACCGGCACTCCGCGCGAACTCAACAGCTTGACCGGGATGTTGTTGGTGCCTGCACCTGCACGACCAACCGCCCTTACGCTGAGAGGAATCGTCATGGCATGCATATTCGCAGAGCGCACAAGAATCGCATCTGGCGCATTGATATCCTTGCCCGCAAGATAGCGAGCTTCCGGCAGGCACTTGAGGCCTGAGGCAGAAATCTGGTTCAGTAGCAGAATTCTGTAGGGGTCAGCCATTACATCACCCGTGAGCGATTGCAAATTCTTCCATGTAGGCGACCAGTTTTTTAACGCCTTCAATCGGCATGGCGTTGTAAATGGAAGCGCGCATTCCACCCACTGAGCGGTGTCCTTTCAATTGAATCATGCCCTGAGCTTGTGCGCCCTTGATAAAGGCGTCATCCAGCGCAGCATCTTTCAATGTGAAGGGGACGTTCATCAGTGATCGGTCTTCAATACGGACCGGATTGCTGTAAAACGAACTGCGATCAAGATAGTCATAAAGCATGCCGGCTTTCTCGGCATTGACTTTCTGCATCGCCGTCAAACCACCCTGCCGCTTGAGCCATTGGAACACCAAGCCGGCAATGTAAATACCATAAGTAGGTGGTGTGTTGTACATGGAGTCGTTGTCCGCATGCGTCTTATAGTCAAGCATGGTTTGTGGCTGCGGCACGCCTTGGCCAATCAGGTCATCACGCACAATCACCAGCGTGAGCCCGGCGGGGCCGATATTCTTTTGCGCGCCCGCGTAGATAAGACCATATTTACTGACATCGACTGGCTGCGAAAGAATATTCGAAGACATGTCGCAAACCAATGGCACATTACCGGGCAAAACCGACAAATCCGGCACCCAGTGGAACTCAACGCCGCCAATGGTTTCGTTCGCGGTGTAGTGCACATAGGCGGCATTCGGGTCAAGCTTCCAATTGGCCAAAACGGGAGCATAGGAAAAATTTTCATCTTCGCTGGAAGCCACTACATTGACCTGGCCAAAACGCTTGGCTTCCTTGATGGCTTTTTTTGCCCATTCGCCGGTGTTCACGTAATCCGCACTGGCCTTGCCGCGCAACAGATTGATCGGAATCATCTCGAACTGCAACGTAGCGCCCCCTTGCAAAAACAGCACCCTATAGTTGGCTGGTATAGCTAACAGCTCACGCAGATCAGCCTCTGCCTGCGCATGGATACCCATGTACTCTTTGCCACGGTGGCTCATTTCCATGACCGATTGACCGCTGCCATGCCAGTCCAGCATTTCTTCTGCTGCCTGCTTGAGAACTGCCTCGGGCAAGGCCGCCGGGCCCGCGCTAAAGTTGAATAGTCGTGCCATGCTGATCCTTATGCCTCCGCCTCAGGTTTTTCTGGATTCTCTGAGGAGAGCATGTCATCACTCAGCCCCTCATCCATATCTTCATCTAGCCCCTCTGTCTCTACCACTTTTTCAAGACCGGCAAGATAGGTTCCGTCATCGAGATTAATCAAGGTCACGCCTTGGGTTGAACGTCCCATGGCGCGAATATCATTCACCGGTGTACGAATCAATACACCTCCGGTAGAGATCAGCATGATCTCTTCACGCGTCTCACCCAAGGCGGCCAGAACGGCAGCAACAACGCGTCCGTTACGTTCTGAAGTTTGAATGGCGATCATGCCTTTAGTGCCACGGCCATGGCGCGTATATTCGGCAATCGGCGTGCGTTTTCCATATCCGTTTTCTGTTGCCGTCAAGACTGACCACGCTTCACTGTCGGCGACCAGCATCGATATCACGCGCTGCCCGTCTTCGAGCATCATGCCGCGCACACCACGTGCTTCGCGGCCCATCGGGCGGACATCTTCTTCATCAAACCGGACGGCCTTGCCTGCGTCAGAAAACAGCATCACATCGCAGCGCCCATTGGTGATAGACACCCCAATGAGATGATCCCCCTCATCCAGACCCACCGCGATAATGCCAGCCTTGCGAGGGTTGGCAAAACTGGTTAGCGGCGTTTTCTTGACCGTGCCTCTGGCGGTGGCCATGAAGATGAAATGTTGCTCATCAAATTCTTTCACCGGCAGAATAGCCGTAATTTTCTCGTCTTTTTCAAGCGGGAACAGATTAATGATAGGTCTGCCACGCGACGTACGCGTGCCTTCCGGTGCCTCATACACCTTCAGCCAATACACGCGGCCACGGCTGGAAAAACACAAAATGTAATCGTGGGTATTGGCGACAAACAAACGATCCACAAAATCGTCATCCTTGACCGCCGCCGCCTGCTTACCGCGCCCACCACGCTTTTGCGCCCGGTAATCAGCCAGCGGTTGACGTTTGATATAGCCGGAATGCGATAAGGTAACAACCATATCTTCGCGCACAATCAAGTCTTCCAGGCTGATATCTGCGGTATCGAAGACGATTTCTGAACGTCGGGCATCGCCATATTGCGCTTTGATCGCGGCCAGCTCTTCGCCAATGATGGCGGTAATGCGCTCAGGGCGGGCCAGGATATCGAGCAAGTCCAGAATCTGTGCCATCACCTCGCGATACTCGCTGACAATTTTATCTTGCTCAAGGCCAGTCAAGCGCTGCAGGCGCAGTTCAAGGATCGCCTGCGCTTGCGCATCCGACAACAAATAACCATCTAGCGACATGCCAAATTCAGGCGCCAGGCCATCAGGCCGCGAAGCTTGTGCGGACGTGCGTTCCAGCATGCCCTCAACCAGCTCAGAGCGCCAGATGCGGCCCATCAGGCCACGCTTGGCTTCAACTGGCGTCTGTGCTGCTTTAATGAGCGCGATGATTTCATCCACATTCGACAAGGCAACGGCCAAACCTTCAAGAATATGCCCGCGCTCGCGCGCCTTGCGTAACTCAAACACTGTGCGCCGCGTAACCACTTCACGCCGGTGGCTAAGAAAGCACTCCAGCATTTCCTTCAGATTGAGCAACCGTGGCCGACCATCAACCAGAGCCACCATATTCATGCCGAACGTATCTTGCAACTGCGTCTGCTTGTACAAATGATTGAGGATCACTTCGGGCACTTCACCGCGCTTTAACTCGATCACCAAGCGCATGCCAGACTTATCCGACTCATCCTGAATGTGCGCGATGCCTTCTATTTTCTTTTCATGTACCAGTTCGGCGATTTTCTCCTGCAGTGTCTTTTTGTTAACCTGGTAAGGTAGCTCATCAACGATAATGGCCTGCCGACCATTACGCTCAATGTCTTCAATGTGGGTGCGCGCACGCATGATCACCCGGCCACGCCCCGTCATGTAACCATCGCGCACACCGGAAACGCCATAAATCAAAGCCGCAGTGGGAAAATCCGGCGCTGGTATGACGGCAATCAATTCTTCAATCGTCATCGCAGGATTCGCCAGCAAAGCCAAACAGGCTTCAACCACCTCATTCAGATTGTGTGGCGGAATATTGGTCGCCATACCGACAGCAATACCTGACGAACCATTAATGAGCAGATTGGGAATTCGAGCAGGCATGACCAGAGGCTCTTGCTCCGAGCCATCATAGTTCGGACCGAAATCAACGGTTTCCTTATCAATATCGATCAGCAACTCGTGGCCGATACGCGCCATGCGTATCTCGGTGTACCGCATGGCAGCTGCGTTATCGCCGTCCACTGAACCAAAGTTACCTTGCCCATCAACCAGCATGTAACGCAGTGAAAAATTCTGCGCCATGCGAACGATCGTGTCATAAACAGCTGTATCACCGTGCGGATGGTATTTACCAATCACGTCACCGACAATACGTGCCGACTTCTTATACGCCCTGTTCCAGTCGTTGGAGAGCTCGTGCATGGCGAACAACACACGACGATGCACCGGCTTGAGACCATCTCGCACATCGGGAAGCGCCCGGCCCACGATCACGCTCATGGCGTAATCGAGATAAGAGTGACGCATTTCCTCTTCCAGGCTGATGGGTAAAGTTTCTTTTGCGAACGAAGTCATGTCGGCGGCCTTTACCCATAAATGGCAAGGCGATAGCGGTAAAAGCTGGCGATTTTAGCATGCATGGGCCAATCTAACAGTTGTCTGAATGGCCTGAATCTGATTGAATTCAGATATGAACCCAGAAAATCCACAAGTAGCGATCGACCTGCTGATTTACCCAAAATGGATCATCCCGATTGAGCCCGCTGGCGTCACATTGTCCGACCACGCCCTGGCGATAAATGATGGCTGCATTGTTGACCTGTTACCTTGCGAGAAGGCGTTAAAGCTTTATTCGCCGCGTGAGGAACTTGATCTACCCGGCCATGTACTATTACCAGGATTAGTTAACCTGCATACCCACGCCGCCATGTCACTTTTGCGTGGTTACGCTGGCGATTTACCATTAAATACCTGGCTCTCTGAGCATATCTGGCCCGCCGAAGCCCGTCATCTCAGCGCTGATTTCGTCCGTACAGGCACGCTGCTCGCTTGTGCTGAAATGCTGCGCGGCGGCATCACAACCTTTAACGACATGTACTTTTTCCCGGCAGCCGCAGCCGATGCCGTGCGCCAATCCGGCATGCGTGCAGCGCTAGGTCTCGTTGTACTGGACCACCCCACCAACTACGCGGCAGACGCAGACGACTACCTCGCAAAAGGGCTGGCCTTGCGTGACGCGTGCAAAGATCATCATCTATTAAGCTTTTGCCTCGCACCACACGCACCCTACACCGTCTCCGACAAAACCTTCGAAAAAATTGCCACGCTATCCGCCCAGCTGGAAATCCCGATCCACACCCATTTACACGAAACCCGGCATGAGATTGCAGAAAGCATCACACAGTACGGGGTTCGCCCTATGCAAAGGCTGCACACGCTCGGCCTGCTAGGGCCGCAATTCATCGCCGTCCACGCCGTACATCTCGAAGCTGCTGAAATTGATCAATTAAGCCTCACAGGCTGTCACATTGCCTTTTGCCCCACATCGAACCTCAAGCTAGGCAGCGGCATTCCCAACATAAACGACATACATCAACGAGGAATCAACTTTGGGCTAGGCACAGATAGCGCCGCATCTAATAATCGACTCGACATTTTTCAAGAAATGCGGCTATCAGCCCTGCTGGCTAAAGGGGTGAATGAAGATGCAACACTACTCACGGCGCATCAGGCACTACGGGCAGCCACGCTTAATGGTGCTAGCGCTTTAGGGCTTGATCAGCAGATTGGGTCTCTGCTTCCAGGCAAAGCAGCCGACCTTTGTGCCGTCCGCCTCGATGACTGGATGCTGCAACCCTGCTTTGACCCCGCCTCTCATCTTGTCTACACTGCGGGAAGGGATAACGTTACCCATACTTGGGTCGCGGGAAAACTCCAGATGCAAAATGGCCTGCCATCAAACATTGATATACAGCAACTATTAGCGCGCACAAACATATGGCATAATCGCTTAGCCTATTAACAATTAAGCCTGCATTTAATTACTGGCCGCATTTACTGGCCACATCCATTCCATTAACCACATAAAGGAACTCACCATGATTACTCATGCCAAATACTCCGTGCTGTTAGCCGCATTACTCGGCTTATCTGCCGCCGCTTTTGCACAAACTCCAGGCATCGATACTGCTGGAACCGTAGGTTATGTCATCGACCAGCGTGGCTACGTTGCCAAAAGTGGAACCGGCCTGTGCTGGCGTACCGGTTACTGGACACCTGCCATGGCAATCGAGGAATGCGATCCGGACCTGGTAAAGAAAGAAGTTGCCGCTGCTCCCGTCGAGCCTGCCGCTGCCCCAGCTCCAGCCCCTGCACCAAAACCTGCCGCACAAAAGGTTACTTTGTCAGCTGATGCTCTGTTCGACTTTGACAAGGCTATTCTGCGCAGCGAAGGCAAGGGCAAACTGGACAAACTCGTGGAGGACATGAAGGGCATCAATCTGGAGGTGATTATCGCTACGGGTCACGCTGACCGTTTCGGCACTGATGCCTACAATCAGAAGCTCTCTGAAAAACGTGCTGCAGCCGTCAAAACTTACCTGGTAGGTAAGAGTGTCGATGCTAACCGCGTCTTTGCCGAAGGCAAGGGTAAGACACAGCCCGTCACGAAGCCGGATGATTGCAAGGGTCCAAAAAGCAAGAAAGTAATTGCCTGCCTGCAGCCCGATCGTCGCGTTGACATCGAAATCATCGGAACTAAAGCTCAGTAATTGCTCCTGTCAGTTAAAAAAGCCCTGCCTGGCAGGGCTTTTTTTGTTAACCTGAAAGCAAATGGAATGGAACAATCAATGAATGCCGACCCTGCTGAATTGAAGAAATTTGGCGAACTAGCTCACTGCTGGTGGGACCCCCATTCGGAATTCAAACCTCTGCATGACATCAACCCTATTCGCCTTGAATGGATTGAACGGCATATCAGTCTAAAAGGCAAACAGGTGCTCGATGTGGGCTGTGGTGGCGGTTTACTCAGCGAAGGCATGGCAACGTTCGGGGCCAAAGTCACCGGGATTGATTTAGCCGAGAAAGCATTAGCGGTTGCCAAGCTCCATTTGCTTGAAAGCGGGCAAGCTGTCGATTACCAGCTCATCGCTGCTGAAGCAATGGCAATGCAAGCACCTGCTAGCTTTGACGCCGTCACCTGTCTGGAAATGCTCGAGCATGTTCCAAACCCGGCGAGCGTAGTTCAAGCTTGTGCTGATCTGGCAAAACCTAGCGGACAAGTATTTTTTTCCACCCTTAATCGCAACCCCAAAGTATGGTTGCTTGCTGTGCTAGGTGCTGAGTATGTTCTCAAGCTTTTACCGCGCGGCACCCATGACTACAACCATTTCATCAAACCCTCCGAACTAACCACCTATTGTCGCCAGGCAGGGCTGGCTGTAACGGAAATCGTTGGTTTGAACTACAACCCGTTCACAGGACAATGCAGCCTGACACACGATACCCAGGTTAACTATCTATTACGTGCGCAACGGAATGACTGAAGCAACAACAAATATTCCTGCCATTTTTTTCGATCTTGATGGCACCCTTGCCGACACCGCCCCCGATTTGGCAGGCGCGCTCAACAAACTGCGCTGTGAACACGGTTTGCCTCCGCTTCCGCTGACTGAATTGCGCCCCCACATTTCAGCCGGTGCAAAGGGATTGCTTCTTGCTGGCATGAATATCGGCCCGGAAAGTCCTGCATACCTTGCAACACAAAAGCAGTTTCTTGCGCTGTACGAAAAAAATGTTCACAACGAAACCCGGCTTTTTGATGGTATCGCCGAGTGCCTTGATCGTCTGGATAACCTGAATATTCCCTGGGGAATTGTCACCAACAAAGCACTGCGCTTTGCCGCCCCGCTGATTGATGGCCTTGGCTTGCAGCATCGGGCAATTTGTCTGGTAGCCGGTGATAGCGCATCCCACCCAAAACCCCATCCGGCTCCCCTGCTCATGGCTGCACGCCTGGCAACTATTCAGCCTGAATATTGCATCTATGTCGGCGACGACGAACGCGACATTCTGGCGGCTCACGCTGCCGGCATGAAAGCAGTCGCCGCCACGTGGGGCTATTCGGGCAATGCAAAGACCATGGCTACCTGGGGTGCTGATATTATCGTCACCTCACCCCAAGATATTTTACGCATTGCCCTGTCAAATCGCTAGAATGGCACTTGCAATTCGCACTTCTAGCCGCATCTGAAGCGCACAGCAATACAACCACTGGGGGCGACATGGCTTCGACGTGGATCAAGAAGCAGAGCAGTGCATACCGTGGCCCGGGTTACCACGTAAATACAGCCGGAAACTAGTAAACGCCAACGACGAGCGTTTCGCTCTCGCCGCTTAAACCGGCGAGCGCCACAGCCACCTGCTCATAGGTGGTGCCGGGTCAAACCGGCTGTGGTGTCATTGATATGAGCTAAGGATGTGCCTTGCTGTGCGGCACCTCACGAAAAATCAGCAGACCGCGTGTTGCCAGTCTGTCCGTTGACGGGTAACGCGTTAAATCAAATAACGAGACTAAGTATGTAGGGCTGCCTGTGGAAGGTTTGCGGACGCGGGTTCAATTCCCGCCGCCTCCACCATTTCAAACTTAAGGCCACCTCCGGGTGGCCTTTTTCTTTGCCTCATAACATCCCAAGATATGCCGTCAATCCAGCATGGTTAAGCCATATACACGGCAAGAGACATTGAGCCAATGGCAAAGTTTGTCCCAAGACGTAACAAACCGTTTATTGACATACCGTCAAAAATGACGGTATCTTTGCCGGTATACCGTCATTCTATGGAAGGGTGTACCGTCATGTTGTCAGATATTGAAACGAGAAATGCCAAGCCGCAGGCGAAGCCTTACAAGCTGTCAGACGAAAGGGGGCTTTATCTTTTGGTGCAGCCCTCAGGTGGGAAGCTATGGCGGTTTGACTATCGCCACGAAGGGAAGCGCAAGACCTTGGCACTAGGGGGCTACCCCGATACCAAACTTAAAGATGCGAGGGAAAGACGGGATGTAGCCCGCAAACAGTTAGCCGATGGCATTGACCCTAGCGAAAATCGGAAGGCGCAAAAACAGGCCCGGGATGATCTAAACGCCAATAGTTTCGAGGTGGTAGCGCGTGAATGGTTTGGCAAGTTTCAGCCGACGTGGACGGAAGGGCATAGCAGCAAGATCATTAGCAGATTAGAGCGGGACATATTCCCTTGGGTTGGAGCCCGACCTATAGCCGAGGTCAAAGCCCCGGAATTGCTCAAATGCTTACGCCGTGTGGAAAATAGAGGAGCATTAGAAACGGCGCATAGGGCGTTGCAAAACTGCGGACAGGTATTACGTTACGCAATTGCCACGGGACGGGCTGAGCGGGACATATCAGCCGATTTGCGAGGTGCATTGACCCCAGTAAGGCAAAGCCATCATGCCGCGATAACCGACCCGCAGGCCATAGGGGAACTGTTACGGGCGATTGACGGATACAGCGGGTCGTTAGTGACAAAGTGCGCCCTTAGGCTTGCCCCGCTGGTATTTCTGCGACCTGGCGAACTGCGACAAGCCGAATGGAGCGAAATCGACTTGGATAAAGCCGAATGGAATATCGCAGCCGAGCGGATGAAAATGCGTGAACCTCATTTAGTCCCGCTTTCGTCTCAGGCAGTGGAAATCTTGCGCGAAGTACACGCCTTGACTGGGCAGAGTCGTTATGTGTTCCCAGGAGCACGAACCAATGGCCGCCCGATGAGCGATAACGCTATTCTGGCGGCGTTGCGGCGTATGGGGTATGCCAAAGAGGAAATGAGCGGGCACGGCTTCCGAGCGATGGCGCGAACATTACTTGATGAGGTGCTAGGGGTTCGCCCTGACTACATTGAACATCAACTAGCCCACGCGGTAAGAGACCCAAACGGGCGGGCATACAACCGCACGGCGCACCTAGTCGAACGGCGGAAGATGATGCAGCTATGGGCTGACTATCTCGAAAAGATCAAAGCCGGTGCAGAAGTGATACAGCTACGCGGTACAGCTACTTAACAACGTTGACACAACCACAAAGGAGAAAACCATGACTACAGACAATGATGAGCAGCGCACCGCAACCCTTGAGATTCTAAGGGAGGTCTACAGAGTTGCCGAGGGGCTTTACTTGATGCTTGACTATTCAATTCCAGAGGGGCGCACCTTCGCCCGCTGCCTTGATGCACAAGCAGAGAGATGCTACAACACAGCCGTTGCGGCGTACTACAACCACGCATGCTTGGCAGAAGAGCTGCGGGGTCAGTAGGGGGGGAGATGGCTAAAATAGAAATTAGCGTCCCCAGTCGAACGGCGGAAGATGTCCGGTGGAATGCGTCATGCCTTAATCCAGATAAAGTTTGCCTGGAATTTTGGCGTGCAGGGTTTGACTTCCAAGATGACGATCCTGCGAGGTGGAAAGATGTCAGCGATGTGATTAAAAAATATACGCCCGTACTCGCCAAGGATGAGTTTCTTGATGACATTTACTTTGCTATTTGGGGTTTTCGAAACGACTATGCAGAAGAGAAACTCCGCGCAATAACTCGTGAGAAGTTGGAGAAAAATAGAAAACGCCAAATTAAAATTTGTAAACAAGCTGTATCTGCGCTTGATAGCCTGCCCGTTCTAGGGGATGACTTTAGAAAAATGGGGGAGCCTCTGCACTTGGCCTTGCGTGCGTACCTGAAAGATTTATCGTCAAAAACAAATTTCAGCCCTGGGCGAGCACGCAAGGCTGAAAGAGCAAGAGATATTCTGATATTGACTCTTGCTGACCGATGGCTGGCCCACACTAAAAAACCATGCGAGGGAGAGGCTTGGCATGACTTCATCCAGAGGGTAGTTGTCGCCTCTGGTTACAAAAATGATGAATGTGCCGTAGAGCACCTTTTAAGACATGCTACCAAGAAATATAAAGGTGCGAAGCTGTATCTGCGAAGGGGAAAATTAATGCAGCATGGTTACGTCTTCGGATTGCGGTAAGCATTGTCAAGGAAATTAGTAGAGCAAAACTGAAGGTTTTTTAGCGTCCTGAATTCTTGTAACAATATGCGCCAACTTGTCCAATAGCGACTCCCACCGATGCATCGGGCATTAGTGAATACCAAGGAGTCGCACCATGAAACAAAACACACCCCAAACGCCAAAGCTGGCGTATCGCATCCCTGAAACCTCACGCATTATCGCGCTGTCGCGCAGCTCCATATATCGACTGATTGACGCTAAAGAATTAACCTTGATTAAGGTTGGCGCAAGAGCATCTGCTATTACGCGGGATAGCCTCATACATTACGCAGAAGCTCGCTCTATTCCACTCCCAGCATCGTTCTAAAAAGGGGCGCTGAAAATGACAAAGAAAAAAGCCGCACCGAAGTGCGGCCCTTCCCTTTCCGGCCCAGCAAGGTTACTTGTTAATGATAGCACATCTAACCCAGACAATGCAAGCGTTACGTACTACCGCACCACGGAAGACGCGATAGCCGAATACGGGGGGTTTATTCTTCAATCTGAAATTGAAGAGCTGTACCTGACTGGGAACAGAGGTCTCCCCTCCTTACTCTCGTTAGATATTCGCAATAGAAAAGCACTTAAAAAGGAGATGCGGCAAGCGTGCAAAGGTATGGCGGACGGGCGGATTGTGGACATTCAGTTCTACATCATGTTTGAAAACGCAATTTCTATCTCAGGCGTTCACCGCGCGCCACTATTTGCCGATCAAGACCATGAGTCTATATTCCTCATTGGGATAAGTAGGCATGGCAATGTTTCAAGCATGAGGTTGCAGCCCTCGACACAGGCTATGCAGCGATATGCGGCCGCTTTCGGCATGGGGTCAAATCATGTCCACTAACACAGCCCACCCGCCCTACTCGCTCGCACGCGATGAAGGATCAGTCATTGAAACACAAGAAAAAATGCTAGACGCCGCCCTTGCGTACGCGGAGAGCGGACTTGCAATACTTCCCGTGGCCCCTCTCGGCAAAACCGCATTGATAAAAGAATGGCCGGAAAAGGCAACGTCTGATACACGCATCGTTCGCCAGTGGTGGGAGCGGTGGCCCGATGCCAATATTGGTATTCATGTTGGAAAGTCAAGCATCGTAGTATTAGACATTGACCCTCGCAACGGTGGGGATGCATCCCTCGAGGGGTTGAAAAAAAAGCACGGTAGCAAATGGATATCCCAGTTAACCGTTAAAACTGGAGGCGGTGGTCAGCATTTTATTTATGCGCAGTCAGGGTGCAAAAACCTGCCCAGCCAACTAGCGCCCGGTATTGATTTAAAGCATGGCTCAGGATATGTGGTTGCGCCGCCATCCGTCCACCCCTCGGGGGGCATTTATCAATTTGAAAAATGTGGATTGACGGGCGGTGAGGTTGATTTTTTGCCATCCGTACCGGACTGGTTTACTACAGGCAAAGCTCCCCTGTTGGTGGACGATGTCTTCAGCACAATACGCATCGAAGACCCAGAAACCCCCGAAAATATCGAGCGGGTCAAGTCGGCTCTTGACGCTATTTCAGCCGACTGCGGACGGGACGACTGGCGGAATGTTCTGTTTGCAATTACGTCGACTGGGTGGGAATGCGCACCCGCCATCGCAAGGGAATGGTCACTCACTGCACCGCATATTTTTGAAGAGCGTGCATTCCTCAACGTAATAGGGAGTGCTAAGGCAGACCGGCCAAATGCCATAACGCTAGGCACCCTTTTTTCAAAAGCTATAGCGAATGGCTGGAAAGACCCCCTAAAGAAGATAGTCGACGATGGGCATAGCCTTGAAGACCGCACGGACGCCGGGAACGTAAATCTTCTTTTCCGGCTGACCGGTGGCGACCTGCGCTACATAGGAAACCGCGAGACTTGGATACAGTGGGACGGCAAGCAATGGAGAGAGGACGAACACAGCGCACTCGCTCAATCTGCGGCGCTGCGCATCGGCGATTATTACCTCAAACAAGCTGACTCGCACTTCAAAAAAGCCTCTGACCCAGCTATGCCAACGGATGAGCAAAAGCGTGCCAGAAAAAACGCGGAAGGATTAAAAAAATACGGACACGGCTGCCGAAACAAAGCATCCATTGATGCGGCCTTAGCGCTGTCTAAACGGGACGCACGTTTTCTCATAAGTGACGATGAACTGAACAAAGACCCGGAGCTACTTGGCGTGAAAAACGGGGTTGTTGACCTTCGAACGGGCGAGCTTAAACCGGATGCGCGCGACGATCTTGTGACCCGTCGTTGCCCGGTCAATTACACCCCTGGCACACCCTCGCAGCGATTCGAAGAGTTCATTTACGAAATAACCGGCACGGGGAAGCGTGTTTGGAGCAAGCGGCCTGAGTTAGCGCGTTACGTCCAAAAAATGCTCGGTTACTGCCTCACTGGGCACACCCGCGAACACAAAATGTTCATATGGATAGGCCCAGGGGCCAATGGCAAGTCTGTGCTGCTTGACACCATTCAGGCAATCATGGGGCCGCATTGTGTGACGATCAGCCCCGAGTTGCTAATGACTGCAAAAAATCCCGATCCAGAGAAGGCCACGCCAATGCTCATGCGGTTGATCAACGTGCGCTTGGCCGTTGCGGCTGAGTCGAAAAGGATTGCCGAAAAAATGGACGCCTCTTTAATCAAACGCCATACGGGTGGTGGTTTTTTGTCAGGGCGCGCTAATTATTCATCGGGGCAACAATGGGAAATGAGCCATAAGCTAACCCTAATGACGAATCACCTGCCCGACCTAGACAGTCTGGATGAAGCAACCAGGGGGCGTATTCATGCCGTACCGTTCGAGCGGCAATGGAACCGGCCAGGGGCGGCTTCATACGATCCTGAGCTACCGGATGCCGACCCGACGCTATACGACCGGCTGAAAGCCGAGCGGGAGGGTATTTTGGCGTACCTGGTTGACGGCGCTGTCGCCTACTTCGCTGAAGGCTTGCAGCCGCCCGAGGAGGTCAGAGTTCACACGCGGCAGTATTTCACAACCCAAGACCCGATATCCCGTTTTCTGACGAACTTTGAACGATGCGACCCGAAAGACGGCACGCATGCCTCAAGGTTGTTCTCAGCATACGGGAAGTGGTGCTATGCCGAGAACGAGGTGCTGAGCTTTAGCAACACGGCTTTTGGCCGAGAGGTGAAAGAGAGTCGCCACAAGATCGATAGTAAAAAAATCAATGGTTACATGTGTTACGGCTTACGTGCGACGGTTGATTTTTTCGAGGAGGGCTTATGACTCAGGAGGGTGTTGAGGGTTTGGAGCCTTTGTATACATCTCCCGTGAACCAAATTAAAGATATTACTAAGGAAAACTTCCTGAAAATGCCTCCAAACCCTCAACACCCTCCTCGTCGGTTTGACTGGAGGGTTTGGAGGGTTTGCATCAAACGGCAAAACACACGGGTTATGTATTACATACAGCGCCCTAAAGCATCCGGCAAACTTTCGGGAAGTGGGGCTCAGCGCCCCCCCCCGGCCTGCGAAACCCCTGCGGGAAGTACCTAAACCTTACCCCGATTATGTATTACATAACGCCGCATGTAGTCGAAACCCGCTAAGCCGTGAAAGCCGTGAAAGCCCGCCCTACCCCTGCGCTGCAATACCGCAGACAGGTCACACATTTAATTTATTAGGAGTCACACATCATGGCTACAAGAGATCAAATATCCAGTCACCTGGCCTCGCTGCAAGAGCAAATGGACAGCTTGCAAGAGCGCCTTGAACCATTGCAAGACGAGATTGACTCGCAGGATGAAATCATCCGGAGTACAGACCTCGTTCTGTACGGCGTCTTTTCGCCAAACTGGGAGGTGGAGAAAGACACAAAGGCAACCCGCGCCCGCGCCGTTGCTGCCCGCGCTGAGGTAGCACGTGAACTTTCCCCACTCAGGGATAAAACCTCGGAACTCAGGGTACGAATGGCTGAAGCACAGCATGAACTCAGCCGCTGCGACTTCGCGGAGGTCAAGCTGGTAGACCTGAAGCGGTTGTCAGATGGCTTGGTCACCCAGATTGCCGCAGCCGATACGCGACTTGTCGACCTCACTGCCGAGCATGCCTCGTTATTGGAAAAGCTGCGAGGCTGCAATCAGCTCTGCACGTTTGAAGGCGAAGCACAGGATGAAGTCGACAAAGCGCAAGAAGCCCTTGACGAGGCCGAGGGCGATGTTGTCATAACGGGCGTTAAGGTTGACTTGTCGGCACGCAAGGCACGCATCGCCAAGGCAGTTAAGCAGCTTAGCGAGGTGTCTCAGATGGCACGTGGTAGCAAGGCAGCTCTCCCGCGACTGGGTGAAGCGATAGAAGCCCTTGAGGGCGAGATTGCAACGCTTGAGAAAACACGGCACAGCTTAACGGGTGACTGGTGGGTGAACCGTAAGCGGCAAGAGGTTGTGCGCTTCAGAGCCGCAGCCGGTACGCTAGTTACGATTGCGCAAAACATGGCGGCGCTAGATCAGCGCACAAGCGATAGCCTTGGAGACGTAGTGCTTAACCACTTGCGCGCTGGTGTTCGAGTGCCCGTGAAGGGCGGTACCGAGCCGGTAGTCATACCTCCACATGACGCTGAGCAATGCTTGGAGAAACTCATGGCGGAACTGAGCACCGCTATATCGACTGCGAAGGGGTAAGCCATGCCTGGTAGATATGTACAATGTCAATTGTCATATCAAAAAACTCAAAGAGGATTAACTTGAAAACTGCATTAAGTCTCAGCCTTGGCCTTTTACTACTGTCGGGATGCATGTCAATGGCAAAATTAGACCCTGCCAAGCAAGAGGAGGCACAACGAACAGCGCCAACCTGCATGACGGACAGGGAGTGTGAACTGAAATGGGCCGCAGCACGTAGATGGGTAATGAACAATTCGCCCTACAAGCTGCAAATCGTCACTGGCGACTATCTTGAAACATATTCAGCAACAGGCGGATCGCCGCGCATTTCTGTGCGGGTGTCCAAGGAGCCAATAAAGGCAGGGACAGGGGGCTACATCATCCTTGTTGCCGTGGTGTGTGACAATATGTTTGGCTGCGTACCGGACGCTTGGGATGCCGCCATTGCGTTCAACAAGGAAGTCGGGGCCGCCGCGTCATCCGAACAGGCCGCAGAGTTGAAATAAGCAACAACAGCGGCCCCAGCCCACACTCCTTGACGGTACACTTGACGGTATACCTTCAATTGATATGTGAATAAATCGCTCAACCATGAGGCTTACAGGATGTTATTTGATTGACGCCGCCCCCCAATTTGTAGTACAGCAACATCCAGCAAAGTTCAGAATCCCGCTTAACGGCGGGATTTTTTTGTCCGTAAAAAGCCCATGTCAGTAAAGTTAAAGTCAGCACACCCATGAACGCAGTCCTGCCGCCCTGTATTTTTGCGCCTCACTTTCCTCATACCCCCTCTTCCCTATCGGCCTGCCGAGTGAAAAAAATACCTCTGACAGGCAGGAAACTTATGCAAAAATTCCTACTTCTTGTAGCGCCTTGGCCTGTCGATCTTTTTCCGACAAGACCGGATCGCCTTGTAGCGGCCACTGCACACTGATTGTGGCGTCATTCCAGACAAGATTCTGCTCGAATTCGGGTGCCCAGTAATCAGTGGTTTTGTAAATACACTCTGCGGTATCCGAAAGCACCAAAAAGCCATGCGCAAAACCTTCGGGCACCCACATTTGGCGTTTGTTTTCTGCTGACAGAATCTCGCCTACCCACTGCCCGAAAGTAGCAGCAGACTTGCGCAAATCGACTACCACATCAAACACCGCCCCCTGCGTGATGCGAACAAGCTTTGCTTGCGGCCGTTGTATCTGATAATGCAGCCCACGGAGTACATTCTTGCGCGAGTAACTTTGATTTTCTTGCACAAAAGCAATATCGCGCCCAAGGATGTCCCTGAATCGACGTTCATTAAAACTTTCAAACAGAAATCCGCGATCATCGACAAAGACGGTAGGTTCAATCAGCAGTACTTCTGGAATTTGCGTAGAGATGATTTTCATGGATCAGTCAATGCTTTAAAAAAATTACGCGTGAAATCACTGTCTACGACCATGCCAGTGAATCAAGAACTTCATTCAGCCCTGCTTGCCACTGGGGCAGACTTGCACCGAGGGCTTCCTGCAACTTGCGGGTATCCAAGCGAGAGTTGGCTGGGCGCTTGGCAGCAAGCGAGAAATCATGTGCCGTCACGGGATGGATGGCATCGGGTGCCAGTCGCAAAAAAGTCGGCGCTGACGAGACGGCGGATAGCAAATTGCTTTGCTGTTTGAGGCCATTTCGGGATACCTCGCATCGATCATGCGCACCTTGAACGATAGCCTGAGCGAACCCATGCCAGGACGTCTCGCCATTAGCTGCCACATGATACAAACCACCCGGTTCAGAATTTTTCAATACCGCAAGAAGCGCCTTTAGCGTGACTTCCGCCAGCAAGCTGGCACTGGTTGGCGCGCCAAACTGGTCGTTGATTACCGCAAGGCTCTCCTGCTCTTGGGCGAGTTTCAGGATGGTTCTAACGAAGTTTTTTCCACGTGCGGCATACACCCAGCTGGTGCGAAAGATGAGATGTTGGCAGCTCGTGGTGCGAATGGCCTCTTCACCTTCCAGTTTGGTTTTTCCGTAGACATTCAAAGGCCCGGTGGGATCGTTTTCCGACCAAGCCGTATCGCCACTGCCGTCAAACACATAGTCAGTGGAGTAATGGATCAGCAACGCTCCGTTACGCTTGGCTTCCCGAGCCAAAACGCCCGGCGCCAGTGCGTTGATGGTGTGGGCTAATGCGGGTTCGCTCTCGGCCTTATCGACGGCAGTGTAGGCTGCGGCATTGACGATGATGTCTGGAGCGACAGCGCGAACGGTTCGAGCAATGCCTTCCAGATAAGTGAAATTACCACACAAATCCTGGCTGGCAGAATCCAGTGCCACCAACTCACCCAGCGAGGCAAGGCTGCGTTGCAACTCCCATCCAACTTGGCCATTTTTGCCAAACAGAAGAATTTTCATACAGGGATTTTCATACAGGGATTTTCATACAGCGGGTTTTTCAGCCAGATCGCTGTAGTTTTTTTCTACCCATTCACGATAAGCGCCGGATTGAACATTGGCGATCCATTGCGGGTTATCCAAATACCACTGAACGGTTTTGCGTATGCCGGTGGCAATGGTTTCGGCGGGCTTCCAGCCCAGCTCACGGGCGATCTTGCGGGCGTCAATGGCATAGCGGCGATCGTGACCCGGGCGGTCTGTCACGAAGGTGATCTGCTCGCGATAAGAAACGCCATCGGCTCGTGCACGCAGCTCGTCAAGGATGTCGCAAACGGCATGAACGATGTCGATATTAGGTTTTTCGTTCCACCCGCCGATGTTGTACACCTCGCCCACCCTGCCCGCTTCGAGCACGCGGCGAATGGCGCTGCAATGATCCTTGACGTAGAGCCAGTCGCGAATTTGCTGGCCATCGCCATATACGGGCAACGGCTTGCCCGCGAGCGCATTGACGATCGTTAGCGGGATGAGCTTTTCGGGGAATTGATACGGACCGTAGTTGTTAGAGCAATTCGTGGTGAGCACGGGCAACCCATAGGTATGATGGCAGGCACGCACAATATGGTCACTAGCGGCTTTGCTCGCTGAATAGGGACTGTTGGGTTCATAACGGTTATTTTCGGTGAATGCCGCGTCACCTTTGGCGAGCGAGCCATACACTTCGTCGGTTGAGACGTGCAGAAAACGGAAATCAGCCTTAGCCTCCCCTTCCAGACTGTTCCAGAAGGTGCGTGCTGCTTCCAGCAAACGAAAAGTGCCCACGATATTGGTCTGAACAAATGCTTCCGGGTCGTGAATACTGCGATCCACATGGCTCTCCGCAGCAAAATGGACGATGGCGCGGGGGCGGTATCGGGCAAGCAACTGGCTAATGCACTCGGCATCGCTGATGTCGCCTTGAATAAAGATATGCCGCTCGTCTTCGGCAAGAGAAACCAGGGTTTCACAATTGCCGGCGTAGGTCAGTTTGTCGAGAGTGATAACCAACTCATCAAAAACACCGAGCCAGTCCAAGACAAAATTTCCGCCAATAAATCCCGCACCACCGGTAACGAGAATACTCAAGAATTAATCTCCAAATAATCGTTCATAAAAAAACCTGCACTTGCAATAATGTGGAGCATATAAATATCGCGTCAAGTATAACAACGAGAAAATATGCTCAATCCCGGTTAAAGCACATGCCCCGATAACCGCATACGAAACAGTCGCCACCCCGCTTTACATCTGCTTACAATCCCCCGGAACGAATCGACTAGAATCTTCGAATGAAAACGCTTACCCGTTTGTCCCGTCCGCGCTTGGCTTTTGTTGTGCCTGCCCTGCTCGTTCTCGTTGCCATCGTTTATGCCACATGGCATTTTTTTGCCGCTGGCGACGATGCGCTGAAGTTCAAGCAGGCCAAAGTTGAAATGGGATCAATCACGGCGGCAGTATCGGCTACGGGCACGCTTAACCCGGTCGTCTCGGTACAGGTCGGCTCGCAGGTTTCCGGGCAGATAAAAGAAATTCTGGTGGACTTCAATTCACCGGTGAAGGCAGGGCAACTGATTGCACGTCTTGATCCGGAAACCTATCGCCAGCGCGTGATTCAGGCGCAGGCGGATATGGAAGCGGCACGCGCTAACCTGGCCATGCAGCAGGCGGATGTCCTTCGGGTACAGGCGAATCTGGCGGATGCGCAACGCGATTACGCGCGCAAAAAACTACTGGTGGAAAAGAAATTCATCTCGCCAGCCGATCTCGACAAAGCGCAAACCACATTCGATGCAGCCGTAGCGGCGTTGCGCGTTGCCCAAGCGCAAACGCTCAGTAGCGCAGCGCAGGTGCGTCAGCGTCAGGCATTGCTGGCGCAAGCGCAGGTGGATTTAAGCCGCACTGAAATTCGTTCACCAGTGGATGGCGTGGTGGTCAAACGCAGCGTGGATACGGGGCAAACGGTTGCCGCCAGCCTGCAGGCACCTGAGCTTTTTATCATTGCCAAAAACCTGAGTGACATGCAGGTGGAAACCTCAGTCGATGAAGCCGATGTGGGCCGTATCCAGCCAGGCCAAAGCGTGAGTTTTACGGTCGATGCGTTTCCTTCGCAGCACTTTGCGGGACAGGTCAAGCAAGTGCGCAAGGCAGCGTCGATTGTTTCCAATGTCGTGAGCTACACCGTGGTTGTTTCCGCAGCTAACCCCGATCTCTTGCTGCTGCCCGGCATGACCGCCAATGTGCGCATCATCACAGCGCACAAAGACAACGCGCTCAAAGTTCCGAATGCGGCGCTACGTTTCACCCCACCTGCAAACAGCGATGAAAAAGGCGATAAAAAAGACATGTCCGCCGTCTCACCAGCGCCGACTTTTCCCAAACAAGGGAAAGACCGCAGCAATGGCAGCCGACTGTGGGTGCTGGATAAAGACGGCAAGCCCAGCGCCGTCACGGTGCGTCTTGGCCTCACTGATGGCAGCATGACCGAGATTATCGCGGACGATAGCCAGATCAACGCAGGCAATGAGGTCATCGTCGGTATGCAAAGCACTGCTCGCAGCAAACCTGCCGCAGGCGCGCCTGGCCCGCGCATGTTCTGATTTCTCGTCCAGACACGGATTCAAAATATGGCAGCACTGATTCAAGTTGACGGGCTGGCCAAGGATTATCAAATGGGCAGCACCCTCGTACACGCCTTGCGTGGTGTCACTCTGGACATTGCCGCTGGCGAATTCGTTGCTGTCATGGGGCCATCCGGCTCAGGCAAATCCACCTTCATGAATCTGCTCGGTTGTCTGGATCAACCCAGCCGTGGCCGCTACCGGCTGGGGGAGCAGGAAGTCTCGCAACTCTCCAGTGATGCACTGGCGCATGTGCGCAATCGGCAAATTGGCTTTGTGTTCCAGCACTTCAATCTGCTGGCCCGCACTTCGGCGCTGGACAATGTCGCCCTGCCCCTGCTCTACAGCCAGCTAGCTCTTACCGAGCGTGTTGCCCGCGCCAAACAACGGCTCGCGCAGGTGGGGCTTGCCGAGCGCATGGATCACCACCCTGCACAGCTTTCCGGCGGTCAACAGCAGCGCGTGGCCATTGCCCGTGCACTGGTCTGCCACCCACAGCTGGTGCTGGCAGACGAGCCCACTGGCGCGCTCGATAGCCACACCAGCATCGAAATCATGGCGCTGCTGCAGCAACTCAATCGCGAAGGCATCACCATCGTGCTGGTGACGCATGAACACGATATTGCGCTGTTCGCCAGCCGCATCATCAGCTTCCGCGATGGAGTGGTGGTGGAAGATAAAGCCAACGTGCCCAATGATGCGGCGGCATTGCTGATCAAGACATAGCATGAATCTCGCCGCTACCCTGCGTGTCGCTCTGCTTGCCCTGCGCATCAACAAGATGCGCTCGGCATTGACCATGCTCGGCATCATCATTGGCGTAGCCGCAGTGATTGTGATGATCGCCGTCGGCAACGGGGCGCAAGCACGTGTGGAAGAACAAATCAAAAGCCTCGGCTCGAACATCATCATGGTGCTATCCGGCTCGGTGACATCAGGTGGTGCGCGCGGCGGCTCTGGCTCGCAGCCGACCATTTATGAAGAGGATGCCACCGCCATGATGCGCGAGATTGATGACATTCAAGCCGCCGCGCCCACGCTGCGCGCTTCAGGCCAGGTGATTGCCGGCAATGCCAACTGGTCGACCACGTTCTATGGCATCACGCCAGAATACCTTGAAGTGCGCGAATGGCCCATTGCCGAAGGGCGAAATTTTGAAACCACAGAAATGAATGGCAGCGGCAAGGTGGTGCTCATCGGACAAACCGTGGCAGAAAATCTGTTCGGTGCGGCCAACCCGCTCGACCAGGTGATTCGCGTGCGCAAGGTGCCACTCACGGTAATCGGCGTGTTGCAGCGCAAAGGTCAGAGCATGAGCGGGCAAGATCAGGACGATACCTTGCTGATGCCAATCAACACCGCTAGAACACGTGTGATCGGGGTAACGCAAGCCAAATCGCGCAGCGTCAGCTCGATTATGGTCAAGGTCAAAGACGGGGCAGATATGACGCAAGCCGAAGCACATTTGAAAGAACTGCTGCGCCAGCGCCATCGCCTGCAACCCGGCCAGGATGACGACTTTTATGTGCGCAACCTGTCGGAAATTCTGCAAGCGCAAGAAGCGTCGTCCAAAGTCATGGCGCTTCTGCTGGCTGCCGTGGCGTCAGTTTCTCTGCTGGTGGGCGGCATTGGCATCATGAACATCATGCTGGTTTCAGTCACCGAGCGCACGCGCGAAATCGGCCTGCGCATGGCGGTCGGCGCCCGGGGCCGCGACATCCTTACACAATTTCTGGTCGAAGCCGTCACGCTATCGGTGATCGGCGGGCTCGTCGGCATTGTGCTTGGCGTCAGCACCGCCCTGTTGATTGCCAAACTGGCCGGTTGGCCGACAGCATTGTCGGCAACGGCGATTATTCTGGCCGCCGGTTTCGCCGCGATTATCGGTATTTTCTTCGGCTACTATCCGGCACGCAAAGCGTCGCGTCTCCTGCCGATTGACGCTTTGCGCTACGAATAAACCTGTCCTACAAAATCGGGCATCAGTGATACCAGTTGGTGATACCGAAAGCCACCGTCGCCATCGTCATAACGCCTGTTGCCAACCAGCCCATCCAGCGTAGCCGTGGCGAACCGACAAAGCGGCCCATCATTTTCTCGCGGCCGGACATATGCATCATCACGGCCATCAGCGGCACTGCAACAACGCCATTGATCATCGCGCTCCACAGCAGCGCCTTCATTGGGTCAATATTGCTGAAGTCAAGCAACACGCCGAGCAAAGTCGAGATGGCAATGATGGAATAAAAGCCCTTGGCTGCCTCAGGCTTGAGGCCAAGCCCTGTGCGCCAGCGGAAAAACTCCGCCACTGCATAGGCTGCCGACCCGGCCAGCACCGGCACTGCTAACAAGCCCGTGCCGACAATGCCTGCGGCAAACAGCGCAAAGGCGTAATCGCCGGCAATCGGCCGCAACGCGGCTGCGGCTTGCGCCGAGGTTTGAATGTCGGTTATGTCATGCACATGCAGTGTTACCGCTGTTGTGAGCATGATAAAAAACGCGACCGCTTGCGAAAACCCCATGCCCAGCAAAGTATCCAGCCTGATACGCGCCAAATGATGCGCGGCTTCTGCAGGTCGTCGCATCAGCGCGATTAATCTGGGCCTGCGTCCCATCTCTTCCACTTCCTGGCCGGCCTGCCAGAAAAACATGTACGGGCTGATCGTCGTGCCGAAAATACTCACCACCAGACCCAGATAGTCATTCGTATGCTCGATTTTTGGCCACAGCGTATCGAGCACCACGGTAGTCCATGGCACATGCACAAAAAACAAGGTCCCTACATAGGCGAACAGCGATAACGTGAGCCACTTGAGCACCCGCACGTAGCGCTCATAGGGAATGAATATTTGCAACAACAGGCACAACATGCCAAATGCCACCGCGTACACATGCCTTGGTCCGCCCGCGACCAGATGCACGGCATCCGCCATCGCGCTGATATCGGATGCGATGTTGATGGTGTTTGCCATCAGCAACAGCAACACCAGCGGCAGCGCAACCCAGCGCGGGTAATTGAGCCGCAGGTTAGCCGCCAGGCCACGCCCGGTAACGCGGCCAATGCGGGCGCTAACCATTTGTATGCTGACCATCAGCGGATAAGTGAATGGCAGGGTCCACAACATGCCAAAGCCATATTGCGCACCGGCTTGCGAATAAGTGGCGATGCCACTGGGGTCATCGTCTGCAGCACCCGTGATCAAGCCGGGGCCCAAAGAGCGTAACCAGCGGCGAAGGTGGGATGTCATAGTCTAATTTCGTCGATAATGATGCAGCAGCGATTTTAGTGGCTACCAGTAGAATGACGTAAAAATACTCTGGTCAATTGTCAGCCACTTTGTAACAAATTGTCAGGCCGCATGGCTTTCAACCTAGTATCGTACGGCCTCTGCCCGCAGAATTATTTTTATAAGCACCCAACTTAAGCATAAGTACCCAACACGCATGAGCAACGAAACTCCCGACCTTTTCGACAACCTGGCCGACGAAAATCCACCGCCGCCTGCCGTACCACCAGCGCCGACCTTTCCTGATGACTTTGACGATGGCAATTCATTAGCATTGGACACGTATGCCGAGCGCGCCTATCTCGCCTATGCGATGAGCGTGGTGCGCGGGCGCGCATTGCCACAGGTGGAAGATGGCTTGAAGCCCGTGCAGCGGCGCATCCTGCACGCGATGAATGAAATGCGTCTGGTAGCCAGCGCCAAGCATGTGAAAAGCGCGCGCGTGGTGGGCGATGTGATCGGTAAATACCATCCGCACGGCGACACCAGTATTTACGATGCGATGGTGCGGGTAGCACAGGATTTCACGCTGCGCTACCCGCTGATAGATGGCCAGGGCAACTTCGGCTCGCGCGATGGCGATGGTGCGGCGGCGATGCGCTACACCGAATGCCGACTGACGCCGATTGCCGAACTGTTGCTTGCCGAAATTGATCGCGGCACGGTCGACTTTTTATCCAATTACGATGGCTCGGCCACGGAGCCGCAGCTCTTGCCCGCCCGCCTGCCCTTCGTGCTGCTCAATGGCGCTTCCGGCATCGCAGTCGGCATGGCGACGGAAATTCCGCCGCACAATCTGCGTGAGGTGGCCGATGCTGCGCGTCTGCTGATTAAAAAACCCAACGCGACCTTGGAGGATGTGCTTGTCGTATTACCAGGGCCGGACTTTCCCGGTGGCGGGCAGCTGATTTCGCCGGTTGCGGATATTCGGGAGATGTATGCCAACGGGCGAGGTAGTGTGCGCATGCGCGCCCGCTGGCATGTGGAAGAGCTCGCACGTGGACAATGGCGCTTGGTAATTGACGAATTGCCGCACGGCGTCTCGGTCGCCCAAGTCTTGTCAGAAATTGAAAGTCTGACCAACCCGCAACCCCGCGCGGGGAAAAAGGATGTGAGTCAGGAGCAGAAAAATCTCAAAGCGCTGGTACTCGGCGTACTGGATACAATCCGCGATGAATCGAGCGATCAACAGGCTGTACGCATCATGCTGGAGCCAAAAAGTTCACGTCTCACGCAGGAAGAATTCATGGGCGTGCTGCTAGCGCACACCAGCCTGGAAGCAAATATCTCCATCAACCTTACCATGATGGGGTTGTATGGCGAAAACGGTGGCCGTCCGCGCCAAAAAAGCCTGTTGCAAATATTGCATGAGTGGATCGCCTATCGCTTTGCCACGGTGGAACGCCGCACCCGCCACCGCCTGACCGAGGTTGAACGCCGAATTCACATTCTGGAAGGCCGCATGCTGGTCTTTTTAAAAATCGATGAAGTCATCCGCTGCATCCGCGAGGCAGACAACCCCAAGGCGGATCTGATTGCGCGCTTTGGCCTCACCGAAATGCAAGCCGAAGACATCCTCGAAATTCGCCTGCGTCAGCTGGCGCGTCTGGAAGGCATACGCATCGAGAAGGAACTCAACGAGCTGCGCGAAGAACATGGGCAGCTCATCACCCTGCTCGAATCACGCGCGGAAATGACGCGCTTGATTCTGAAAGAAATCAACGAGGATGCCAAGCGTTTTGGTGATGATCGCCGCACCTTTATGCGGCCGGAAGCCACCACTAACCGCAATCGTGAAGTAGCGGCACCCGATGAGCCAGTTACCGTCATTATCTCGAAAAACGGCTGGGTACGCGTACGACAAGGGCATGACATTGATCCCGCTACACTCACCTACAAAGCCGGTGATGCAGCAGGCTGGATTGCCCCTTCACGTACGGTGTGGCCGCTGGTCATCATTGACAGCAACGGCCGCAGCTACAGTTTGAAAGTCGCCGATTTACCCAGTGGCCGTGGCGATGGCACACCACTGAATACACTGCTCGATTTTCAGGATAGCGGCAAACTCGCACACGTTATCAGTGGCTTGCCAGAAGATAAATATCTGGTCGCCAGTTCAGGTGCTTATGGCTTTATCACCCGTATCGCGGACATGATGTCGCGCAATAAAGCGGGCAAAGTATTCTTGACGCTGGAAAAAGACGAGCGACCTTTGACTCCCGCAAAAGTCGGCGCTAATGACACGGCGGACACGGCGCATCAGATGGTCGCCGTGCTCTCTGAGGGTGGCAGATTGCTGATGTTTGCGCTGACCGAGCTTAAAGAAATGGCACGTGGTCGTGGCTTGATGCTGATTGATCTGGCCAAGAAAGATGCTTTGGCCGGAGTGGCCTTGGTAAGCAAAAATCCCTTGTATCTGCAGGGCGTTGGCCGTGCTGGAAAACCGGTTGAATCCGTTCTGGAGCCACGCGCTCAAGCCGCTTTTCACGGCAGTCGCGCGCGGCGCGGACAAGAAATTCCTTTCAAACTCAAACCTACCGGCCTGTTCGCTGGCCTGTGATCTCTTCCATCATGCGACGAATCAAATGAGCGTCGTGGTTAGCTCGCCAATACTTTCAACAGCGATGCTTACCTTATCGCCCTTTTGGAGAAAAATGCCGCGAGGCATGCCTACGCCCGCAGGCGTGCCGGTTGCAACAATGTCGCCAGGATAAAGCGTCAAACGTTGCGACAAAAATGACACCAACTCGGCATAATTAAAAATCATTTTGCTGGTGTTGGAATCTTGCATCAGCGTGTCATTTACCCAGAGCTTCAAATCCAGATCCAGCGGATTCGCAATATCATCACGCGGCACGATCCAGGGGCCTGTAGGACATGCGCCGTCAAAATTCTTCTGGCTGATCCAGTCGTATTCCATCGCCGAGCCGGGAGTGGCCTTGGGCCGCTTCATGAAATCACGCGCCGACAAATCGTTGATGATGGTGTAGCCGGCCACATAGTCCATGGCGTCGGCCTCAGCCACGTCCTTGCATTGCCGACCGATCACCACCGCAACCTCGAGTTCCCAATCAAATTGCTTGCTATAGGCCGGGATAGTCACGCGTCCACCGTGCCCTACCATCGTATTGCGCGCCGTTCTGATAAACAGCCAGGGCGGCATGCCAATCTCATGCGGATCCGGCTCAGCGGGCAAATTGAATGCCTTGGACATTTCCGCCAGGTGATCAGTGTAATTCGCCCCGGCGCAGTAAATGCCATTAGGGTAAAGCACCGGTGGCAGATAAGTCACCGTATCCAGCAAGCGGCCAGTGAATTTAGCGAGTCGGGTTGCATCCTTGGCCAATGCAGCCAGCTCTTTTTGCGTATTTTCCCAGTCATTCAGCACATCAAGCACAGTTGGCGTTTCAGGTAGCACCTCGGCCAGATCAAATACTTGGTTGTTCATGAATACTGCGCCGACAGGTTTGTTATCACGTGCGTAAGTCAGCAGACGAAATGAATGGCTCACTATGGATATCCTTTGGATTGTTAAGACTGCATTAAATACATGTGATTGAGAGTGCCTAGTTATAGCGGATTCAACCTTGCCAGATTCAAGGCTGTGCTTTAACCACATCAAACCCCGCCTCAATATCGCCCAAATCACGATCACGACCTAGTGGTGCCTCGCCTCGCTCGTACGCCTTCACTGCATCGACCAAGGTTTTGCGCCCCTTGACCAAGGCCATATCAACCGGAGCAAGATATTCCCGCGAACGATCGACTCGTCCCTGGCTTTCGATAACTGCCAGATCTTCTGCAAAAATGTTGATCAGCGTGGTTTTCTTGCCACCAAATCCGGCAAAACTTTCGCCACGATCAACGGCACCGCGATCCTGCCCCCAGCGATTGTCCGCTGTGCGCTCACCCAACTCTTCCAGAAAATCATTGAGATTGGGAATGCTCGCCAAATTTTGCATGGCAAAGCCATCCGGCTGCAAAGGCGCATGGCGGTTATAGAAAATCATCCACAGCACCGCATGATCGTCATCAATAGGCACACTGATTTGCAATCCTTTATCAGCCATCGCGCCGGGACTAATCGCATGATGTTGAATAAACGGCATGATGAAATGAAAATGCGTTGTCTTGGCGGCGTCGTGATTCGCATAGGCAAAACCGTAATCCGTCGAATGCGCACGCATTTCGGGGTAATCAAATTCAATGCCACTATCCGTGCGCCGCCCCGAGCTAGAAAAATAGGCACTCCCGCGACTCGAGTTACGATTGGTTTGATTGTGCAGTATCTGCGCGTGAAACACATCCCATAAGGTTTCCAGCGGATGCAGCCAATTACAGTTAATCACTGCCGTTGCCGAAATAACATGGCTATCGGGCAAATCAGTGAATGACAAGGGGCGAAATGGGGGCGCTGTTCCCGCAGTACTCGCAGTCCCTGTGCCTAGCCAGGCCCAGATAATTCCCTGCCCCTCATGCACCGGATGCGCCCCGGTTTTAATCTCATGCAATGGCGCATCTGCCGAGTGCGTGGGTGCATCGAGCAATCTGCCCGAAGGTGCCATTTTCCAGCCGTGATAGATGCAGCGCAGGCCAGTTTCTTCGTTACGCGCCATCGCGAGCGATGCGCCTCGGTGCGGACAAGCCTCATTCATCACCCCCGCCTCACCACCAGGTGAACGGAACACGACATATTTATCGCCCATCACGGTAACACGATATGGCGCTCCACCTGGCTCCACCTGAGACGAACGCAATACTGGCACCCAATATTCGCGCATCAATCGCCCCATTGGCGTGTCCTGCCCTGTTTCGGTAATCAGCTGGTTATTCGCTTTACTTAGCACGTACCACTCCTCTTCTGCCCAAACAGATTCTCTTTCGTGTTATTTTTTCGTAGGATACCGTGGATGGTATGCACGCTCACGCGCACACGTCGCTCTTATGAAGATCATGCCCCCAGTGCCTGATAAAGATAGTCTTCCATACTGTGCTTTTGCATCACAAACCCAGCAGGCATAGCGAGCGGTGAAGTGATCTGCTCTTCTTGCATATCACCAAGAATCAATACCCGGTGCGCAACACGCCACATGCCATGGCGCTCTTCAAATCGGTCGATATAGCGAGCAATAGCATATTTTCGTACTCCACTATTGCCCTGAACCACACCTGCCGCTTTTGAGCCAAACCGTTGAAACACCAAAAAATACGACTCAACCACTGCAATGTCACGGGCCAGAAAATCAATCAGCAAATTGGACATGAAGTGCATCGAGTGCTCTTGATGCGTATGAGCCTGTGCCACGCGCTCTAAAAACTCATCCGCCGGGCCATTGAAAAATCCGTGCTCATCCAGGGCACCCTCGTGATAGGTTGATAATGCAAGTTGCCAGTCTTGTCTATCTATGCCGCGAATAAAGCGCTTCAGCGTATCTTCGATGTCATGACGCGCGCGAAGTTCGTCCAAATAATTCTCAAAGAATTTGCTAGACATCAATGAACCCCTCATTACATTTTTTAACTTCGAAAATTGTAACTTACTTTGAAAATTTATCCCGGCATCATTTTCTATTATTATGGTCTTAGCGTTATTGCCTAATTGTCTCGCGAATCATTACAAACCAATGGAAATCTGCTCACCTTTGAGCCGCACCAAATTCGGTGTAAACTTGGCGACACTAGGCCTTCTACCTGCGGCCCTCTACCTGAGACCATAAACAATGCTAGTTGGCAATTCGAGTAAGTTCCATTCAACTTATGTCAATCATGCCCTTCTTTTCAAAAAATTTAGATTTTCCATGACCTTTATTTTGAACTGAAAACTCTATGCTATTTATTCTCTACTACATTATTGCCATCACCATCCTAGTGATGCACTTTACAGGCTATTTGGCCCGTCGAAATTTGGAATGGGTAGTTTTACTGCTTGCAGTTACAGTATTTCCTGCGGTGTTATATCTTTAGTTTTGCAAAAGAGATGGCTTCGCCTAGCGGCCAGGTTCAATGAAAGATACCCAATAAAAAAGCCTCGGCTATCTTTGCCCGCGCACTAAGATGACCTATGCCTTGGTTGATCAGTGTCAAAAGAAGGCCAGCATTGCCCGGCATGCCGCGTATTCAATGTCAACCGCCGGCTGGTGGCCGCCCTGCAAGCCAAAAGCTGTGTCATCGGTCGTTACAAAGTACGCCGATTGATGCGCGAAGAAGGCTTTAGCTCTGTCTGGAAAAGAAAATTTTCTAGTTCAAAAGGCGTTTCAAGAGCAAGACGAAACGAAACAGAGTGAATCCTTACGATGGGTCTTTGCCAAGACCGGGCGACCTCTGCATCAGACAAGCACCCATGCATGGCGCAAAGCTCTGATTAAGGCAGGAATCAACGATTTTTGCTGGCACGACTTGCGGCACTGGATCGACAGACCAGCATTGCAGTTTGTGGATAACAATACAACTGCACGAACCGGAACAGTCGACTAGGTACGTCACGTTTTCGCCACAGGAAAACAAAAAGCCACCTTGCGGTGGCTTGATTAGTAGCAGAACTATCTGGTTCTGCTAAGATTTCTGGTAAGCGCGATTGGACTCGAACCAACGACCCCCACCATGTCAAAGTGAGGATGGCCATATTCACCAATGTTCCTAAACGTTCATTTACCTATACAAATCAGCCAACTAGGTCTATGATACGTTTCATCGGGTTACACGTTTTTGCCTCTAAATTAACCCTGATTCTAACCCCGGCCTAACCCCGGATGTAGCTGACGCATTCGAAGCAGTCATTCAGTTTTTCTGAAACGCGCCACGTATTACCGACGAAGGACAAAGTCATGGCCCGCAACGAACTGAACTTCACCAAAGAAAACATCGTAGCACTTCCGCTGCCTGAGGCAGGGAAACGCGATGAGTATTACGACACCAAAGTGCAGGGATTGCAAATCCGTATTACTGCAGCCGGTGTCAAAACCTTCTACGTCTATCGCTGGGTCAGAGCGGAAGGCAAGGCAGAGCGCATCATGCTTGGCCGCTTCCCCGACTTGACGATAGAGAATGCGCGTAAAGCCGCCACCAAAGTTAACGGTGCTATCGCGGAAGGACACAATCCGGCAGCGACATTACGCGGCAAACGCGCGGAACTGACGCTCGGGGAATTGTTCATCGAGTACATGAATCGGCATGTCTCCGTTCAATGCAAACCCCGCGTTGTAAAAGAAACCCCCGAACTGTTCCAAAGATTTTTGGGTGAATTGCCGCCTGAAGAACAGGAACGTAAACCCCACGGCGCGCGCCGTACCAAACACCCGGCCGGCGTCCATTGGGAAAATCGCTCTCTATCAAGCATCACGCTCGGCGACGTAGCCCAGCTTCATGCCAACATCGGACGCCACGGCCACAAGACCCCGGCCAATAAACTCGTAACTCTGATTTCATCGATGTACAACCGCGCGCGCGACTGGGGGCTGTTTGCCGGTGTCAATCCAGCCACGGGCGTCAAAAAGTTTCGCGAGGTCAAACGTGAACGATTCATTCAGTCTGACGAACTGCCGCGTTTTTTTGAGGCCGTTGGCGAAGAACTGAGCAAGGATGTGCGCGACTTCGTCTTGCTCTCCCTGCTGACGGGTGCCCGCAAGGCCGACGTGATTTCAATGCGGTGGGAGAGTCTGAGTCTGGAGCGTGGCGAATGGCGTATCCCTGACCCGAAAAACAGTGTTCCATATACCGTTCTCCTCACCCTAGAGGCGGTGACAATTCTTCGCAGTCGCCTGCCCGCCGATGACGCAGGCTCCTCCAAAGATGAGGCCATCTTTGTGTTTCCTGCCAACAGCAAGACGGGGCATATCGAGAAACCGAAAAAAGGCTGGGCGCGCATCTTGGGTCGCGCGGAGATATCCGACCTCCGGATTCACGACCTGCGGCGTTCCCTCGGAAGCTGGCAGGCAAAGGGCGGCGCATCACTGGCAATCATCGGCAAAAGTCTGGGCCACAAGACCGCCGCTGCGACCATGATCTATGCCCGCCTCGACCAAGATCCCGTCAGGGCGTCGGTCGAAAAGGCAACTGCCGCGATGCTGAAGGCAGCCGGAGTCAAGGGCGTCCGTTCCCCGCCCAAAGGGCGGTCACGCGCCTCTGCCGCGCGATGACAAACGAAAATACTACCCTGGCTATCGATGCCATCGCCGGCCGCATCGCCATCATGCGCGGCCAGCGCGTGATCATCGATGCCGATCTGGCAGCGCTTTATGGGGTGACAACCAAGCGCCTCAATGAGCAGGTACGGCGCAATGCCGAACGTTTTCCGGAAGACTTCATGTTCCAGCTCGCACAGGAGGAGTGGGACGCTTTAAGGTCGCAAATTGCGACCTTAAAGACGGGGCGTGGACAACACCGCAAGTACCTGCCTTTTGCCTTCACCGAGCATGGCGCAATCATGACCGCTACGGTGCTAAGTTCGCCCCGTGCAGTCGAGGTGTCGATCTACGTGGTACGCGCCTTCGTACAGTTACGTGAGCTGCTCACTGGCCACAAGGAACTGGCGAAACGTCTAGATCAACTGGAAACCCGCATGGAACGCAAGCTCATAACCCAGGATCAGGCTATCGCTGGCATCCTCGATGCCATTCGCCAGCTTATGGCGCCACCTCCGACACCGAAGAAACGGCCCATCGGTTTCATCACTCCGCAGGATTAGGCGTGAACACAATGAAGTGACAGGAAAGGAAATCAGCATGGAACGCAAACCAGGTACGCTGCTTCGCATGAGTGACAAACTCTCACCAGAAGCCAAAGCCGCTTTCGCTGAAATGGATCGGGAGCGAACTGAAGCATTCCGTCAACTCCCTGCGATCCGCGCGGCTGGTGTGGAAGCACTCAAGCGTTTGCTCGCTGTCGCCCAAGGCAATAGCGGCCAGTGCCGCTATGTCGCTGGTTTCCTGCTTGGCCTTTACAACAGCGACCGGTTCAAGGTTGATCTGACGGATTTTCGCGGCCTCGACCGTAAAATTTTCCGGGACTGCATGGCAGTGCTGGCGATGGACTATCAAGCCGAGAAGGAAGTCCACTGCTACTTCGAGGACGGTGGGAAGATATGGGAGCAACTGGCAAGGGACTGGAATATCCCGGATTACTCCCTTGCCAAAACTGGCGATCAATAAAAGCTCGACTTATGTTGCTTCACATGCCGGCCTGTTTGCGTTCATTGTTCGGATACGTTCATGTTGCGTGAACATTTAACCTTCTTGAACATTCGCCCCTTTTTGTTCATAATTGTCATGTGTTCATATTAAATGAACGGACTTACATCATGAACAATATGACTGAAACGGCCCTCCTTGACCTCGGCGTGCAAGCACTCCAGCAACATGGCCTGAAGGTGCAGGTACAGAAAGAACCGAAAATCGGCCGCGCCCTGCTGGCGGATGCCTGGCTGCGCGTGGGCACCGCAAAGCAACATACCGATTATGTGGTTGAGGTGAAGCGTACTGTCACGCCGGCCACGTTGGGGGCGGTCGTTACCCAATTGCGCCATACTGCTGTCGCCGCAGACAGGCCACCGCTGTTGGTAACCGGCTACATCACGCCACCGATGGCGGATCAACTCAAGGGGCTTGACCAGCAGTTTGCCGACACCGCTGGCAACGCCTACCTTACGGGTCCGGGCGTGCTGGTTTTTGTGACGGGTCGCAAGCCCGAGCAAAACACCAATGCAGCTCGGCCGGGCCGCGCCTTTGCAACCGCAGGGCTGAAAGTGACTTTCGCCCTGCTCTGCAATCCGGCGCTGGTTACCGCGCCACATCGCGCCATTGCGGCAGCAGCAGACGTGGCACTGGGCGTCGTTCCCGCCGTGTTGAAGGACTTGCAGCAGCTTGGTTATGTGGGCGATCTGAAAGGGGAGCGCGGCACGCGGCGGCTCTTTGACGTGCCGCGCTTGCTGGCACAATGGGCAGAGACCTATGCGCACCTGTTGCGGCCACGCACCCTGATTGGCCGCTACTACGTGCCTGTACTGGAAGGTTGGAAAGACTGGCCTCTGAAGCAGCAAGACGCACTGTGGGGTGGAGAACCCGCAGGCGCCCTGCTGACGAAATATCTTCGCCCCGGCGAACTGACGATCTACGCCAAAAAGCTGCCGGGCACGCTAGCCGCCCGGCAGAAGTTCAAGAAGGAAGCCGTGCCCGGCCACATGGCGGTGGTGGAGGTACGCAAGCAATTCTGGAACTTCCCCACCGATCCGCGACACCCCGGTCTGGTGCCGCCCTTGCTGGTATATGCGGACCTGCTGGCTACCGGGGACGCACGCTGCATTGAAACTGCGAAAATAATATATGACGAAAATATCGTTCGACTTTTCGCAGAAGACTGAACTCAAGCCGCTGGCGCTTGTGGTGAGTGCGCTGCAATCAGTAGCGCAGCCAGCAGGCATCGATTTCTTTTTGATGGGTGCCGCCGCACGCGACCTGATGCTGCGGTACGCACACAATATCGAGCCAAGCCGCCAAACCGAGGATGTAGATTTCGCGGTTATGCTGCGCGATTGGGAAGCCTTTGCCACGCTGCGCGCAGCATTGATTGCGAGCGGAGAATTTTACGAACGCTCCGGCCCGGCCACGCATCGCTTGCGCCATCGCGCAGGTTTGCCGCTGGATATCGTGCCTTTCGGCGGCATTGAACGCGCGGATCGGACCATCGCCTGGCCTCCGGATCAAAGCACGGTGTTCGATTGTTTTGGCGCGCGCGAAGCATTCGATGCGAGCGTATGGGTGCTACTACCCGACGATATGTCGTTGCGTGTCGCGCCGATCCCGGCGCTGGCTCTGCTCAAGATAACGGCATGGCAGGATCGCAAGCTCACTTACCCAGGCCGCGATGCGCCTGACCTGCTGCTGTATCTGCGCAGCTATATGGATTGCGACAATATGGATCGCGCCGCCCATGAGCACGGCGATTTGTTCGATGTCGATGACTACGATCATGAAGTGGCCGGGGCACAACTCCTTGGCCGTGACATCGCACGTCTGCTCGATGCACCCGCCATACGACGTGTGCTGGAAATTCTCTTGCCGGAGTCGGGTGATCAGGGGCGCTTGCAACTGGCACAACAATCAGGACTCGATCTCGAACATGCGCGCAGGTTAATCGAAGCCCTATGCAATGAACTCGCTGCTGCCGTCCAGGATGGCAAAGTAGCCGGCACACTCTGAGAAAATACCCGGATGACCAGATCAGAACTCGTTGAGCGCCTTTCACGCTACTACCCTTCACTAACGCGTGCAGACATCTCAGCTTCGGTATCGGTCATTCTTGATGCCCTCACCACCACACTTGCAAACGGCGATCGGGCCGAGATTCGAGGATTCGGGAGTTTTGGGCTCAATCACAGGCCATCAAGGATTGGACGAAATCCGAAAACAGGTGAGGCTGTCAATGTGCCGGCGAAGATCGTGCCGCATTTCAAACCAGGGCTGGAATTGCGCGAACGAGTCAACTTGAGCCTGGAAATAAACAAATGATGATGGACCAACTGATGAGAGCCAAATCCCTCAAAACTTCTGCCAACAAGGATGTTGAAGAAAAGCGTATTTCCAAGCAGGACAAGGGCGATCTCGAAAAAACAATTGCCAGGGAAGCAAAAAATGGCTGGCAAGTAAAAGCACGAAGCCATGACTCGGAAGACATGCATGGAGTGACGCTGTTCCGGAGATAGCCTCCCGATACTGAATGTTGTTTTGACCGACACTCGGTCAGTACCGACTGGCTACCCACTGGGTAGCCAATTGAAAACTCTCGCTGGCACCAGCCTTGGATGCTGATGTCCGAAATAAAACGACATTTTTCGGACAAGGCAGCTTGGTGAACTAACAGCCGTTGCATTATGCCTGTCGTTACAGGCACAAAAAAATGCGCCGGCCCCGTGATCAACGGGAACGACGCATCGGATGATTTCATCGAGCAATCAGTCCGCCGCCGGCTCCACCATCGTCTCAAGCCGTTCTATCATGCCCGGCTCGACGAAGACGAATGCCAAATCGGCCGCGATCGGCACGTTGAACACGGTGGCAAACACGTCGCGTTTCACATGGGCCAGCCGACCCGTTCGATAAGCCTGTTCCGGCTTCAAGCGATCACCCGGCGAGCCACTGCGCTGCGGGTCGCATTCGACCAGCGCGACAAAGCCGTCATCGGATAGTTTCTGGTGTTCGGCGCACAAACCCCAGCCCGTCGTCGTGTGGTGTTCCAGTCTTGCGCGCAGGCGCTTGTCGAGCAGGATGCTGCCAGTATCGTAGGCGACGCCGCAGACCAGGCAGAGGTGTTGTTCCAGCGAAACGTGCGATTTATCGTTCATGATCATTCTCCGGTTACTCGGGCGGAATTGCCCGGAACCGTCGCCAGCACGGCGCAGCGCAAGCAGTCAGGGGTCGCAGACGGCCGCAGGACGCCAGCGTGCGCAGCACGCGCAGCCCTTGACGGCGAGCACACCGTGATACGGTGAAGGGAACAGCAAGACCGCCCCCACTCCCAATGTAGGCACGGACAGGCAAGCGGAGCGCGCAGGCCCCAATGATTCACATGGGGCCGGAGGCATCAAGGATCAAAGCCGGATGGCCGAGATTCGGCACGAAGCGCGGGGCACAGCCCGCGAGCCCGACGGCGGTACGCCGGGACGCAAGAATGATGCGATCAGGATTCTTCGTTGTCCGCTTGCGGTAAGCACCGAGGTATGATGCCAATGAGCTCTTGAGAAATACACGGGCTTTTGCTGAGGCTCAAGCGAGCGCCGAATGACAGTTCAAAAATTGATGACGATATCGTCTGATGGTGAGGACAAGACTGCCGAGTTTCATGAATTCGCTTCTTCAATCGGTCTCGAAAGGGCTGCGCCAGGTCGCTACAGTCTCCTCTTGGTTCTCCAGCTATACGGGGGATTCACAGCAAGAAGATTAAATCCGGCGAAAGTCGTTGCAGAGATAGAGGCGCTTGAGAACAGCACTAAAACAAGCCATACAAAACCGCCTTTACAGTTCAAATACGCACCACTGAAAGGGCTTTGGCATAAGCATTTTCTCGCGGATGGTCTTAGCACCTTTGCGCGCAATCTCAAAAATGGTCTGTACAAAGATGGCCTACCCCTGTTTGAAAACCGAGTTCGCGAAGCGCAAGAGGCTGGCGAAGAGCGCTATGTAACTCCTGACGACATTAAGGCAATCATCAATGACGCGGTACATGGAAACTGGATGAGAAGATCCAGTGCGGGCGAGTTGACTGGTGATTGGATCATCTACGCGCAGCATGATGGCGCGAACTACTATCTGAGCTTAGGCACTCACGATAGCGGTGATCAAAACCTTCGAGATCAGATTGACGCGCTGTGCTGCAAAGAATTTCCATTTCTTACGGATATGCTGGAGTGAAATAACCGGCGTATTTTCTAGCTAAGGACGGGCGCGGCCATCGTCGGTAGCCAACAGGAAGGCTGACATTGCACCTGCCAGCGAAGTCGCAAGTGCAGCATGTCGCTGTGATGGTTGTCCACTACCCGGCGCCTTACCGTGACTATCGCCATGTGAGTTACGCAGTTGCGCCAATCCATTCACAATCGTCGCGCATCCCCCGAGAATCTTTTTTATCGCGTCGTTCGCCTCTTTGCCTGGATCAAGCTGTATCGCTTTCACAGCCAAACCATAAAGCGCCGGCAGGTCGGTCGAGTTGCTGTAGGCAATTTCATTCCTATCAAGAATTTGCTTGCAAGCGCTTTCAGCCAAACTTCTGGTAGCAGTGATAGCCCCGGTTGAATCATTCAAGACCCGATCATTACATTTCTCCCACGCTTCTCGAACTTCCTTACTACCTAATCGTTGCAGCGTGTCGTCACGTAGTTTTGCGGTCGGCTCGAAAGCTTGAGTACCAAACGGAATGTTGCTCAATGAAAATTGGGGTTTCGCCAGCAACTCCCTTCTGCTCTTGACCATCTTATTGAACGATTTCTCATGCAAGAATGCATCGTTAACGCTTACATTCGATTCAATGCTGAATGGTGTCGGTTGAAAGCTAACCTGAACACTACTTTCTCGATTCAGATACCGAATAGTCAGAACTGTGCGCTCAGAAGATACCCCAGACTTCTCTGCTACCTCAGTCACAGCAACCTGTGCGTGTAAATTCTTTTTGTAATGCGCGAGCAGCGCATTAAATACCTTTCGGCAATCTGAGAGTAGCGCTCTTGCTTCTGCTGTTTTCAGCGACACAAGGCCGTTAAACGTCATGAAACACTTATTATCCGAAAGTTCAAGATAGCGGGTCTGCTGTAAGTTTTGCATCAACTTGATGCGATTAGGAAAGTCAGCTTGGTATCTCGACCAATTGACCGGTGATTCTGCAAGCTCTGCGCGCAAAATATCGGACAGTATCCGTGAACGCAATTGAACTATCTTCGTTTCTTCTGGTTTTTCGCTTGCCATGATGCACCAACCCTTTATCGCGTCAAATCAACTTATAGAAAACCCGCCAACTTGCTGGGCAAGAGACAGACACTCTAGCTATAGCCCTTTCTGTTGGCAACGGAATTATTGATACGCAATGACCACTGAAGAAAACGACGGCGCTAATCCTTTGATCCCCTTGCGCGAGCAATTTCTCAATCCGGACACTGGCGAGATTTGCTGAGACGATGTTGTACGAGATTTGATCGGGTATATTTTAGAAATCGACCCAGGTCTCGACCTCTCGACTTTGGATCAGGTTCGGGCGTCCCGCGACTACCGTAGTTTGCTCGTCCAAATTTCAACGGAAACAGGTAAGACGTTCACCGCGACTGAGCGCGAAAGTGGCGTCGGAGTGGCTATGCTTGTTCCCGTAGGAGATAAAAACATACTTGCCATAGACCTCGCCATGCTCGAATGCCTATTCCATGAAGACAAGAGCATCATGCTTACCTCAGTGAACATGATTCACCATGAATTGGCGCACGCTCACGACTCGGCTGTTAAGCACCGCAACCTTCCCGATGTCTGGATGAAGCGGCAACTTGAAGGCTGGTCGTCTTGGACCTCCCGTATCACCCAGTCAATTTGGGATGAATACTTTGCTGAACGCCGCTCGTTTCCTACGCTTCCAAATGGTGAAAGTCTGCGTATACCACTCCTCGAAATAGAAATCCCTCGAATCGCCGAGACTATTCAATGTTCCATCGAAGCTTTTCGTGTCCATCTGGACATTGAACGGCTCGTACGCGAAGTTTTCGCTGAGGTTTCATTCCTCTTCCAACTCACCGGTTATGCCTTGGGTACGCTTGCAGCATCTGGCCAAACTATCGAAGACACACATGCGGGTGCCGCAAACGCGGTTCACAAATCCAGTTTAGGGAAGAGGTGGGATGCCTTAGCCACCTCGCTCGACATAATGTGGACCAGCCATGGCGAGTGGCCAGGTTTCGAGATATTCGAACCACTCGAAAGAGTGGTCCACGAAACTATCGGTGACTATGGTGTCATCCTTTTGACCCGCCCGGACGGAAGCCTTTACGCCGACGTACCCTTCCCTACCAGTACGATGTCCTAAATTTTAATGTCCGAAATAAGACAACATTTTTCGGACAACCAGCCCTCACTAAAAACCCGGGAAACATATACAAATACCCGCCAGCGTGGAGACGCTAGAGCAGATCGAACGGCAACCCCACGAATAATTTCGAGCCGAAGGCGTAGGCTGATTGGTTTTGCAGCCGCAGGCAGTAAAACGCCCCGCCGAAGCGTGGCGTCCGGGGTGCGCCGATCAGTCGCCCTTGCTGCGCGACCAGATCAGATTGTGCACGCCGTCCTCGCCCTCGACCATGCGGGCATAGAGGGTGGCCGGGAACGACGGGTCGTCAAGGGTCACCGACAGATAAGGCCGTGGCGGTTCCGCCTTGCTGAGTTTCTTCCACGCCGCGCCGATCTCGAAATTATTGCCGGCGACGATGCGGTAGTCCGGGGCGTTCTCGCTTTCCTTGGGGTTCGGAACCAGCTTGACCTTGACGTTGAGCGTCAGGGTGCGAACCGTGCCGGTGAAGCTGTCTTTCTGTGCAGTGAAGGTGCCGATGTTAGCCATGATGTAAATCTCCTTTCGGTGGTGCAAGGTCGCGCCCATCGCGGCCTTGTCGGTGATCCGCAGGGTGAGGGTCGGGCGGGCTGCACCGCTTGCGGCCGCAACGCAGTGGAGGACCGGTAGGCACCAGAAATTTGACTCGCGAGGAAGCTGCAGGCGGGGAAATTTGTTGGGCCGGACGGTTGCCGCCATCAAGCCCGAGGCGCAAGCCGTGCCCTCGCCAGGATTCACGACAAGTCAAGGCCGCTCCTAGGTGCGATCCTCACCGAAAAGCATCATGGCTCCAGCCCTAGGCACAGGTGCTTCGCCGGTAGGCATCCTGTCGCTGTCAATGTCGGTTCCGCGCATCAAGGATGTAGCCCCCGGTTGCATTGGCGTCGGCATGATCGGTGGCGGTGGGGTCGATGAAGCGAGATGCCCGGCCTGTCGGTGGCCCGCCGTCGTTCCTGCCAACCTGACCGCCAGCGTCGGGGACGGCACGCCATCGCACAATCGCCCTGCGCAACAAGGCTAAATTTGCCCAGTCCCCGAAAAATCAAAGTTGGCTATCTTTGCCCAACCTGAAAAAAGTAAAGCTAGTCAGGCGGTAGCTATCCGGAATCTGTGATTGAAATGCCGAAGGCGTTGTGCGACGCAGAACATTATCATCGGCCTGGGCCCCTTCGTGAATAGCCCGGATGACAGCAATCGACCGAGGCTGTGTGAAAACACCTCAGCCGACTAATGCCGATTGGAAGTTGTCTGACGGCAAACTGAACGCAAAGCAGCCGGTTTGGTATATGGGCGCTGGCCGGCCAGGCAACGGGCCAGAGCAGGCTCTCGCCAACTGAACCGCTGAGTAGTTGTAGAGCCCCAAGGCGCCCATGCGCCGCAATCCGGCCGAGCCGGATTGCGGCGCATGGGATTTAAAGCATATCGTCGCTGAAGCCGGCCAGTGCATCGCCTCCTGCCAGCACGGTTTCTGCGAAGGCCTGGGCCTGGGGCAGGAGTTGATCGGCGTAGAAGGCGGCGGTCACGATCTTGACCTGGTAGAAGCGGGGATCGCCCGCGCCGGCCTGGAGTTTGCTGGCCGCAGCCAGGGCCGCGCGGCCCATCTGCCAGCCGCCGCTGACGCTGACCGCTAGGTTCAGGTAGGGAACGGCGGCGGCAAGCGTCCCAGCCGCGTCGGTCTTGGCGTTGGCGAGGACCCACTCGGTGGCTTCGACCCAGGCTTGCAGGGCGCTGTCCAGGCGACGCCCGATGGCCTGGAGTTGCGGCGACGCAGCGGCGGCCAGGGCCCCCACGGTCTCGCGGACCTGGCCGAACACCAGGCGGGCGGTGGCGCCGCCGTCGCGCATCAGCTTGCGGAAGATCAGGTCGTTGGCCTGGATGCCGGTGGTGCCCTCGTAGATGGTGGTGATGCGCGAATCGCGCCAGTGCTGGGCGGCGCCGGTTTCCTCGATGAAGCCCATGCCACCATGGACCTGGATGCCCAGGGAGGTGACGTCGATACTCATCTCGGTGCCACCGGCCTTGACCAGGGGGATCATGAACTCGGCCAGCACCAGGTTGCGCTTGCGCTCCTCCGGGTCGGGATGGGCGTGGGACCGGTCCAGCATCCCGGCGGTGACGTAGGTCAGCGCCCGGCAGGCCTCCACGCGACTCTTCATGAGCATCAGCATGCGGCGGATGTCGGGGTGCTTGTCGATGGTGACCAGCGCCTCGCCGGTGACGGCGTCGCGCCCCTGCTTGCGGTCGCGGGCGTAGGCTAGGGCCTGCTGGTAGGCCCGCTCGCCCAGGGCGATGCCCTGCAGGCCCACGCCCAGGCGGGCCTCGTTCATCATGACGAACATGTACTCCAGGCCACGGTTGGGCTCGCCCAGAAGGTAACCGACGGCGCCGCCGTTATCCCCGAAGGCCAGCACCGCCGTGGGGCTGCCATGGATCCCCAGCTTGTGCTCGATGGAAACACAGTAAGCGTCGTTGCGCTCACCCAGCGAGCCGTCGGCGCTCACCAGGAACTTGGGCACCAGGAACAGGGAAATGCCCCGCACCCCCGGGGGCGCGTCGGGCAGGCGGGCCAGGACCAGGTGGACGATGTTGTCCGTCATGTCGTGGTCACCGTAGGTGATGAAGATCTTCTGGCCAAAGACCCGGTAGCTGCCGTCGGCCTGGGGCTCGGCGCGGCTGCGGATCAGCGCCAGGTCGGAACCGGACTGAGGCTCGGTGAGGTTCATGGTGCCGGTCCATTCGCCCGTCACCATCTTTGGCAGATAGGTGGCCTTGAGCTCGTCACTGGCGCAGGTGATCAGCGCCTGGATGGCGCCGAAGGTCAGCATGGGGCCCAGCGAGAAGGACAGGTTGGCCGAAGCCACCATCTCCCGCACCGCCACGCCGATGGACTCGGGTTGGCCGTGGCCCTCGAACTCCGCGGGGCAAGTGATGCCGTTCCAGCCCGCTTCGCAGTAGGCCTTGTAGGCCTCCTTCCAGCCGGTTGGCGTGACCACACCTTCGGCGGTCAGCTTGCAGCCTTCCTTGTCACCCACCACATTGAGGGGGGCCAGCACTTCGCCAGCGAATTTGGCGGCTTCATCGAGGATGGCGTCGGCCATGTCCGGGGTGGCTTCGGCAAAGGGCGGCACCTGTGCGGACAACTCGGGAAAGCTGGCCAGTTCGTCCATGACAAAGCGCATTTCAGTTACGGGAGCGCGGTAGTCGCTCATGGATGTGTCTCCTGAATATTGAGTCGTTTAGATGCGTTCGATGATGCCGGCGGCACCCATGCCGGTACCGATGCACATGCTGACCATGCCGTAGCGGCCGCCGGTGCGCTGGAGGCCGTGCACCACGGTGGCGGTGCGGATGGCACCGGTGGCGCCCAGGGGATGGCCCAGGGCGATGGCACCGCCCAGGGGATTGATCTTGGTCGGGTCGAGGTTCAGGTCCTTCAGCACGGCCAGGGCCTGGGCGGCGAAGGCCTCGTTGAGCTCGATCCAGTCCAAGTCCTCCTGGCGAATGCCCGCCTGTTTGAGAGCCTTGGGAATGGCGGCGATGGGGCCGATGCCCATGATCTCCGGGGGCACCCCGGCCACGGCGTAGCTTACGAAGCGAGCCAGCGGCGTGAGGTTGTGTTCCTTCAGCACCTTCTCGGAGACCAGCATCACGGCGCCGGCGCCGTCGGACATCTGAGAGGCGTTGCCGGCGGTGACCGAGCCCCAGGCGTGGAACACCGTGCGCAACTTGCCCAGGCCCGCCACGCTGGCGTCCCCGCGTGGTCCCTCGTCGGTATCCACGAGGCGTTCCTTGATCTTCACTTCCCCGCTGCGCAGGTCCGGCTGGTGCTGGTGCACCATGAACGGGCTGATCTCGGCCAGGAAGTGGCCCTCGGCGATGGCGGCGCAGGCCTTCTGGTGCGAAGCCACAGCGAAGGCATCCTGCTCTTCCCGGCCGATCTTCCATTGGCTGGCGACCTTCTCGGCGGTGAGGCCCATGCCGTAGGCGATGCCCAGGTTTTCCTCATGGGCGAAAATGGCCGGGTTGGGATTGACCTTGTTGTCCATAATGTTTGGCATCACGCTCATGGACTCGGTGCCGGCGGCGATCATCACGTCGGCCAGGCCGAGCTGGATCTGGGCAGCGGCATCGGCCACCACCTGGATGCCCGAGGAGCAGAAGCGGTTGATGGTGTAGCCCGGCACGCTGTTGGGGAGCCCCGCCAGCAGCACGCCGACGCGGGCGATGTTCATGCCTTGCTCTGCTTCCGGGATGGCTCAGCCGACGATCACGTCGCCGATGCGCGCCGGGTCGATGCCCGGCACCTGGGCCACCACCGACTTGATGGCGTGGGCCAGCATGTCGTCCGGGCGCACGCTGCGGAACATGCCATTGCGCTTGACCACCGGCAATCGGGTGGCGGCGACGATGTAGGCGTCTTGAATTTGTTTGCTCATGGTCTTGTCCTCGGCCGGATCAGTTGCGGAGCGGCTTGCCGGTTTCCAGCATGTGCTTGATCCGGGCCTGGGTTTCGAGGGTCTGGAGGAGTTCGAGGAAGAGGCGGCGCTCGACGCCGAGCAGCCAAGCCTCGTCCACCAGGCTGCCGCTATCCACCTCGCCGCCGCACAGGGCGACGGCCGCGGCGCGGGCGACCCGGTAGTCGTGGGCGGAGATCATGCCGCCGTCGCGCATGTTCACCAGGGTCATCTCCAGGGTGGCGATGCCGCCCCGCCCTGCCACCGGGATGGCCCGGGGCTGCACCGGCGCGGCGTAGCCGGCCTCACTCAAGGCGCGGGCTTCCGTGATCGCCACGTAGAGCAGTTCGTGGGCGTTGAAGAGCACCGTGTCGCCATCCCTGACGAAGCCCTGCTCCCGGGCTTCCAGGGCACTGCCGGAGACCTTGGCCATGGCGAGGGTCATGAACACGTTCTGCAGGAAAGGCATCACATCGCCAGGGTTGCCGGTCCGGCTGGCCAACGCCGCGGCGCGCAGGGCGAACTCCTTGCAACCGCCACCGGCGGGGATCAGGCCGACACCCGCTTCCACCAGGCCGGCATAGGTTTCCAGGGCGAGCACGCGCTTGGCGGCGTGCATCATGAATTCGCAACCGCCCCCGAGGGCCATCCCCTGCACGGCGACGACGGTGGGCACTTGGGCGTACTTGAGCGCCATGGCACTCCGCTGGAAATTCCTGACCGTGGCGTCCAGCAGTTCGAACTGGCCGGCGGCGCAGGCTTCGCCGAGTTGCTGCAGGTTCGCACCTACGGCGAAGGGTGCTGCGTGCCACAGCACCAGCCCGTCGAGGCCCTGCTCGACCTGCGCGATGGCAGCCTGAAGGCCCTCCACCACCTCCTGGCCGATGGCGTGCGCCTTGGTCTTGAAGGAGAGCCGATGCCGGCATCCACCTGGGGCAGGCGCCACAGGCGCACCCCGTCGTTCTCGAACAGGGTTTCGCCGAAGCTCTCCAGCGTGACGAGCCGCTCGCCCAGGACCCACTCGGGGAAGAGCTGGCGCCGATACACCGGCAGGGTCGAACGCGGCACGTAGCCGCCCTTGCTGGCGGACCAAGAGCCTTCCGGGGTATGCACGCTGTTACGCCCATCGAACACCCAGGCGGGTAGCGGCGCGTTGCTCATGGTCTTACCGGCGGCGATGTCGGCGGCGATGGCTTCGGCCAACTCGCGCCAGCCGGCGGCCTGCCAGCTTTCGAAGGGCCCCTGGGCCCAACCGAAGCCCCAGCGGACAGCCAGATCCAGGTCGCGCGCATTGTCGGCGACATGCTCGAGCTGTACCGCGCAGTAGTGGAAGACGTCGCGGTAGATGGCCCACAGGAACTGGGCCTGGGAGTGCTGGCTCTGGCGCAGCAGGGCGAACTTCTCAGCGGGGTTCTTGACCTTGAGGATGGCGGCGACTTCCTCGGCGATGTCCCCGGAGGTAGCGCTGTAGTCCTGGGTGGCGGGCTCGAACACCTGGATGTCCTTGCCCGCCTTGCGGAAGATGCCGGCCTTGGTTTTCTGGCCCAGGGCACCCTGGGCGATCAGGGCCTGCAGCCAGGCAGGGCCGGCGAAGTGGCGATGCCACGGATCATCAGGTAGGGTCTCCTGCATGGTCCTGACCACGTGGGCCAGGGTGTCCAGGCCCACCACGTCGAGGGTGCGGTAGGTGGCACTCTTGGCGCGGCCGATCTTCGGGCCGGTCAGCGCATCCGCCTCATCGAAGCCGAGCCCGAAGGCGGCGGTGTGATGCATGACCGCCAGCAGGGAGAACACGCCGACGCGGTTGGCGACGAAGTTGGGGGTGTCCAGGGCGCGGATGACGCCCTTCCCGAGCCGCGAGGTGAGCCAGGTTTCGAGGGCATCAAGGGTGCGGCCATTGGTACTGCGGGTGGCGATGATCTCCACCAGCGTCATGTAGCGCGGTGGGTTGAAGAAGTGGATGCCGCAAAAGCGCGGACGCACGGCTTCGGGCAAGCCCTGGGCCAGGGCGTCGATGGACAGGCCCGAGGTGTTGGAGGCGACGATGGCGGTGGCCGACAGGTGCGGGGCGATCCTGGCGTACAGGTCGTTCTTCCAGTCCATGCGCTCGGCGATGGCCTCGATCACCAAGTCGCACTCCGCCAGCAGGGGCAGATGCTCCTCGTAGTTGGCGGCGTCGATGTACTTGAGCTTGTCCTTGCTGGCCAGCGGCGAGGGCTGCAGCTTCTTCAGGCCGTCCACGGCCTTCTTGACGATGCCGTTCTTGTCGCCGTCCTTGGCCGGCAGCTCGAAGAGCACCACCGGCACGTTGGCATTGGCCAAATGGGCGGCGATCTGCGCCCCCATCACGCCGGCACCGAGGACCGCGGCCTTCCTTACGTTCAACTTGTTCACACTGATCTCCTCAGGGGTTCCGGGTTCAGGCCGCGACCTGCTGGCGCATGACCATCTTGTTGAGCTTGCCGACACTGGTGCGGGGCAGGGACGTGACGAAGCGCACCTGGTCGGGAATGGCGTAGCGGGAGATGTGGCCCTCGTCGGCAAACTTCTGGACGCGGCCCTTGATGTCCTCGGTGGTGGCGTTCTGGCCGTCCTTGAGGACCACCAAGGCCATGGGGCGCTCGCCCCACTTGTCGTCCTTGATGCCGATGACCGCCGCCTCGCTGACCGCCGGGTGCTGGGAGATGATGCTTTCCAGGTCGAGGGAGGAGACCCACTTCCCACCGGTTTTGATCACGTCCTTGAGGCGGTCGGTGACCTGCAGGCAACCCGCCGGGTTGATCACGCCGATGTCGCCGGTATGCAGATAGCCGCCCGCCCACAGATCCGCGGAGGCGGCCGGGTTGTGCAGGTAGCCCATGGTCGCCAGGGCGACCGTGTGGATGTCTACCAGGGGGATCGGGTAGCCGGTCTTCACCCGCTGGTCGGCCTGCACATCCTGGTCGTCAGCGGGGAAGTCGGAGGGCACTTGGGCCAGGGGCAGGATCGGACAGGTCTCGGACATGCCGTAACCGGCGAAGGCGTCGACGCCCCGGGCCAGGGCGGCGGCGGCCAGCCCCTTGGGGAAGGCCGAGCCGCCGATGATGACCTTCCACCCGGCCAGATCCACATCCTTGGCGGTAGGGCTCGTCAGCAACATGTGCAGGAGGGTGTGCACGCAATGGGAGAAGGTCACCTTCTCGTCGCGGATGAGCTGAGCCAGGGTGTCCGGCGCGTAGACTAGAAATTCTTTCAAATTTGACATGAATTTCTCGTCCTCAGCCACGCAGGGCATTGACGAAAATTCTTGGCAGTTTGGTCCAACCAGGTTTGAACTGGAAATCGGTTAAGAGACGGCCAATCACATCTTGCCGCCGGTTAGTAACGAACCAAGGTGGCCGAGGAAGGAGAGTCGGGTGCAGTGAGAGCAAACTGCGCGGGAATGGCCGCCAGGGGGCGGATACGATGGTGCGCTCCGTTCCTTCAAGCAGGAAGGTGTTATGCACCGTTCCAACACCGGATTGCGGATCGCGTGACGAGCCTCCTGGAAATCCCCCCCAGGGACATGGAGCGAGCAGGAATCCCAATCCCGTCCAAGCATTCACGGCGATGGTGCCGTAGCGCAGCTTCTGAAGCAGCTCTTCAAAGCGTTGACGACCGATCTCTCGCACAGTCTTGGGGTGAATCAGAATATTTGCCCCCAGGGTGCCGTACAAACGGTCATTGGCGTACTCAATGGCCGATTCAAGGTACGACTCCGCATCCTGGTATTCGAGGGACTTCATTGCCAACGCCGTGCCGAAGACTTCGTGCTGCGCCAGCCAGGACTCATCGCCCCGATCCATGTCCGCAAGAACGCACGCAGGCGCAATAAGCCCACGGTCGATGGCGTCCGAACTTCCGGCGTGGGCAGCAAACTCTCCGATGCGCTGTTCGTTGCCTGGGTAGTAGGCTTCCCGCTGCCCATAGCGCGACATGACTTTGGACACGCTGGCCAAAAGTTTGTCCGTGTGCCGCCAGCCACGAGGCACGATCAAGGTTTGGCATGCCACGCAGTTAAAGCCGGAGTTGTGCAACTTTTGAGTTGCTATGTGTTCTGCCTGAAAGCGGATGTCCGCGCTCGACCACGGCCCGGGCACCACAATGGTGGGGCAGACTGCGCCCAGCTCGGACGTGATCTTTCGATGGTTCTTCGGCGTATTCGCAGCCGTGTTGCGGGCGCCCTCCTCTCCGGCGCCCCAGACGATGGCATCGTGGGTGGCCTTTGCGCCGGTAATGTGGATTTCCTCCACCAAGGGATGCCCGCACAGGTAGGCGCCCACGGCGCCATCGCCGCGAACGATGCGTAGCGCATCACATTCGATCAGGGGCCGCAGGGCTGCCTTGAGATAGTCGGTCAGGTAGTCGTTGACCGGATTCATCTTCAGCAGAACCACCTGGTTCTCGATGAACAGCTTCTGGAAAGCATCGAGAGGCGAAATGGCCGCAATGTTGCCTGCGCCCAAGACCAAGGCCACTTTGCCGTGCCGCTGCTCGGGTGGGATGTCATAGGCGACCGCCGCGTGTTGATCGACGTTGACCTCGGAGATTCCCTTTTGCATCCAGACTTCGGCAGAAACACCGGAAAGGAGCAGCCGATCCCAGATCGAATGAGGCACGACGCCTACCGACAACTGACCATTTTTGAGGCGTCGCAAATGCAAGTGAGCAAGGAACTCCTTGCGATCGATGGCAGCGAGCGTATGCATCAACCCGTTGCAGGCTCCCATGAGAGCGTAGGGACCGGAGATCCACTCCTCCCCAGCCAGCGGCGACGCATGCGGAATGCGCTTCTTCCGGGCAGCCGTCTCCGCCCATCCCTGTGCAACCTGCATCAGCGCCGGCTTGATACGTCCGAGGATGGCAATCCGATCGGCGACCGAGGTTTTTGCCCAGGGATGCTTGGCTGCATCCAGTGCCTGCAAGTCCTGATCCAACAGGGTCTGAACATCGAAATTCGGTAGAGCGGCCCCCATCACTGCGTGCTCCCCGTGGTATTGCCGGTCAGGAGGCTTCCGTAGGCTTCGCGGAGCCTGTTCTTGAGCACCTTGCCCGTGCCACTGAGCGGCAGCGCGTCAACGAAGACGGCCTTGTCGGGGATTTGCCAGTCCGGCAGGCGTCCTTTGAAGAAAGCCAGAAGATCCGCTTCGGACACGTCCGCACCTTCCTTTTTCACGGCGACCAAGACAGGGCGTTCGTCCCACTTCGGGTGGGGTACACCGATAGCCGCCGCGTTGGCGATGTCGGGATGCCCGATGGCGATGTTCTCGACCTCGACCGATGAAATCCACTCTCCACCGGACTTGATGATGTCCTTGGAGCGGTCGCGGATGATCATGTAGCCGTTGGCATCGAGCGTGGCCACATCACCGGTGTCAAACCAGCCGTCGTCAGTCAGCGCGCTGGATTCGGCGCCGAAGTAGCTGCTGACGATCCAGTGTCCCTTGATCTGTAGTTTGCCCTGGTTTTTTCCATCGTTCGGCAAGACAGCGCCGGTGTCATCGACCACGCGCAGTTGAACGCCGTAGGGCGGTCGTCCTTGCCCCAGTTGCAGTTCGCTCTGCCGCTGGGGATCGAGGTGGACGTGGCGAGCCAGCGGTTGATTCAGAGTGCCCAGCGGACTCGTTTCGGTCATGCCCCAGGCGTGGATCAACTCGACACCGAACTCGTCCCGGAACGCGGCGAACATCGACGGTGGCAGCGCCGAGCCGCCAACGACGGTGCGCTTCAAGCTCCTGGGCCTAGTGCCGCGAGCCCGCAACGCCGCCAGCAGTCCCATCCAGATCGTAGGAACGCCAAGTGCCAGCACAACTTCCTCGCTGTCGATCAGGGCGGCGAGACTGGCACCGTCAAGGTTCGGGCCGGGTAATACCAACTTCGCTCCCTGCGCCGCCGCCATGTAGGGTATGCCCCAAGCATTGACGTGGAACATGGGGACAACAGGCATGACAGTATCGCGGGCCGAGATGCCCATGCCGTCTGGGCTATTACCCGCCAGTGCATGCAGCACTGTGGAACGGTGGCTGTACAGAATACCCTTCGGATGGCCCGTAGTGCCAGAGGTGTAGCACAGCGACGAAGGTAGATCCTCGTCAATGCTTGGCCACAGGTAGTCGGCATCGCCCGAGGCGACCACCTCATCGTAGAACTGCAAGCCATCCAACAGGCCCGATGCCTCCTCATCGCGTGGCCCCATGAGGATGACGTGTTTGACGGTGCTCAATGCCGACCGCAGCTTGGCCACGATGGACAGAAAGGTTCGGTCGATGAACAACACCTGATCTTCGGCGTCGTTGACGATGTAGGTCAGGGTGTCGGCGGACAGGCGCGGATTGACCGTGTGGCACACCATGCCTGCACCAGAAACGCCGAAGTAGATTTCCAAGTGGCGCCGGTTGTTCCAGGCGATGGTCGCGCAGCGGTCACCCGATTGCACGCCCAGTTTGGCCAACGCCGACGACAGGCGTCGCGCATTGATCTCGACTTGGCCCCAGGTCGTGTGCTCAATCCCGCCCGTGGTGTTGACGGAGACGACCGGCGTATCAGCGTGGTAACGCGCAGCATGGGCGATGAGACTGGAGACGAGCAAAGGCTCGCGCATCATTTTTCCGAGCATTCTTCTATTTCCTTCAGAATCGGTATTCGAGGCCGGTGTGGACACGGTGTGGACAACCAGAGGATTGAGGCGGATGGAAACTGACGCAGGCGATCCACCGAGCGCAGGCAGCGTGCCTGACGCCTTGGTCTTCAGAAGGAGCTTTCGCACGTCGAAGAAGAAGGACCAGCGATCCTGAAGGGGAACGGTGAAACCAGCCTGCAGGAAGTGTCAGAATTTCTGTGTGAGGCGGGAAGAGACTTTTCCACGGCGGCGTGCGCTGGCGGTTCCTCTATCACCAGAAGCGTGCGGCGCGGTGGGAAAACTCATGTCAAGGAAAGCAATCCCTCCGCCCATCCAAGGCCGCGCATTCTTCCTCTTAGCCTTGCAAGGCAAGCAATCTTTCATATCGTGTCTCCTATGAGGTTTTATCTATGGGTGTGCAAAAATCAAAGCGCCAGATTTACCTAAGCAGTGCGCTCTCGTCTGCTTGGCGTTCGTTTTTTTTGGGGAATCTGAACGGGGTGTCCATGTGCCCGTTTGATGAGATCCGCAGCCTTCTCGGCGATCATGATCGTCGGCGCGTTGGTGTTGCCACTGAGCAAAGTCGGCATGATGGATGCGTCGACAACGCGCAAACCTTGCAGACCATGCACCTTCAACTCCGTATCGACCACGGCCATGTTGTCTACCCCCATCTTGCAGGTGCCGACCGGGTGGTAGATGGTGTCGGAACGTGCTCGAATGGCCTGAACCCATTGCGCATCGCTCATGCCATCGGTGATGCCGAACAGTTCGCGCCCACGGTACTTTGCCAACGGTGATGCCAGCATGATCTCTCGCGTGACCTTGGCGCCTTGCACCAAGAGCTTCACGTCCCGCTCGTCCGACAGGAAGCGTGGATCGATTCCAGGGTCGTCCAACGGATTGGGTGATTGCAGGAAAACTTCACCACGCGAGTAAGGCCGCAGATTGCAAACATGGCACGAGTAGCCATATCCCATGTGCAGCTTGCGCGCATGGTCGTCCACAATCGAGATCACGAAGTGCAGTTGCAAATCCGGCCGATCCACGTCAGGCGCGCTCTTGAAGAATGCAGCACCCTCGGCAAAGGGGGTGGCAAGCATGCCGCTGCCATCCTTGCGCCAACTGGCGATGTGGCCGAGCAGGTTTATCGAACCTCTCAGGCCGATGCCGAAGTTGTCCGCGTCCCGTGTGGTGTAGGCCAGGATGAAATCCAGGTGATCCTGCAAGTTCTGGCCAACACCGGGCAACTCATGCACCATGCGGATGCTGTGGTGGGTAATGTCTTCTGGGCGACCGACGCCGGACAGTTGAAGAATCTGCGGCGAACCAAAGGCGCCTGCGGCCAGAATGACTTCCCGCTTGGCCCTGACCTCGCGCTCGGCTCCGCCGACACGGTAGGCCACGCCCACGGCGCGTTTGCCTTCGAAGATGACCCGGCTGGCACGGGTATTCGTCTTGACCGTGAGGTTGGGACGTTGCCCCCGTAGCGGATGCAGGTACGCGGCAGCGGCGGAGCAACGCTCGCCCCGGCGGGCGGCATCGTGGAATTGCGTGACCTGATACAAGCCCACGCCTTCGTTGTCCCCGTCGTTGAAATCGGCACGAAACGGGATGCCGCGCTGCTTGGCTGCTTCAATGAACGCAAGGGTGATCGGCCTGGGGCTTCTCTGCTCGGAAACATGCAAAGGGCCGTTCCCGCCGTGGAACTTGCTCGCACCACGCTCGTTGTTCTCTGACTTCAGGAAATACGGCAGCACCGAGTTCCAGTCCCACCCTTGGCACCCCAGGTCGGCCCAGTGGTCGTAGTCCTGACGCTGGCCCCGGACGTAGAGCATGGCGTTGATGGCCGAAGATCCGCCAAGGGCGCGGCCACGCGGTTGAAAGCCCGGCCGACCATTGAGGTTGGGCTGAGGTACGGTATTCAATGCCCAGTTATTGATCTTGCCCTTGCCTGGCATCATGGCCACCATTCCTGCCGGCATGCGAACCAGCAATGAGTCGCCTTGTCCTCCTGCTTCAAGCAGGCAGACACTGATGCGAGGGTCTTCACTCAGCCGCGAGGCCAAGGTGGCGCCGGCAGAGCCGCCGCCTACGATGATGTAGTCGAAATTCATAAGATCCCACTGCGGAGCCAATGGCTTCGAATTGAAAGAAGGAAATGGAGGGAGCAGCGACCGTGTTCAGGCATCCGCCAATTCCTTATTCCATTGGCGTGGGTCGTAGGAGCGCAATGCCTTCAGGCCGCTTTTCTGGTTGGCACGCAGCGCCAACACTCTCTCCTCTGGCGTGGCGCGGTACCGATCCCACTCCATGAGCTTGGGGATCATCATTCGCTGCCAAAGCGGCGGGATCAGTGTCATCAGTATCGTGGCGATGTAGCCACCCGCCATCCTCGGGGCATCCGGCAGCGGCATCAAGTCCTGGTAAGGTACCTCGCCCTGGGCATGGTGGTGCGAATGCCGGCTGAGATTGAACATGGCCCAGGAACTCATTCTGGCATTGGTATTCCATGAATGCCGAGGCTGTACGGGCTGATCAGGAACGCGCACCATGCCGTAGTGCTCCATGTAGTTCACGATCTCCAGCACGGATTTTCCGAACAGCGCACAACCAGTAATTGCAAACGCGCCTGTCCACCCCGCCATCCAGCCAGCGATGACGATGAGCATCCCGCTCATGAGCAACCCTCGGATGTAGGCGTTGCGCAGAGAAAGCACAGCCTGGTGCTTGCGCCGGAGTCGCTCGGCTTCGATCTTCCAGGCGCTGACGTTCCCATGAATGGTTGAGGCAAGGACATGGAAGTACACGTTGCGCCCGCGGGGCGCGGTTGCCGGGTCTTGTTCGGTCGAAACGTAGCGGTGGTGACCGTAGACGTGTTCAATGGCAAACCCCACGTCGTAGCTGAAGGCAAGCAGCCAGCGCCCCACAAACGTCGACACGGGCTCCCCCCAGGTGCGGTGTGTCAGTTCATGCGCGGTCACCGTTCCCGGGACGGCAATCAGGAAGCCGGTGAGTACGCCTCCGGCGAGGTGGTGCCAGAAACCTGTCGTCCCTCGGGCTGCCAGCACGTCATAGCTGGTGAGATGGGTCACCCATGCGCCGAATCCCAACGGATCACCCGGAGAAAGCGTCCAGATGTAGCTGAACACGATCAACGCCACCAAGGGCAGCACAAGCCACAGTTGCGCCGTCAGTATCCACGGTGACTTGTACCCGGGCGTGCGGGTATCGTTGCCGAACAGCGCATCACCGCCAACGTAGAAGACGAGGACGCCGAGCAGCCCCAAACTGGTGAAGACCCCGCCCGCCAGAATCGATGCCAAAGCACCGATCCCCACCACATGCAAAAGGAAGAACTTCATATAGTCCAAGATGTTGGCTGGTACACGTTCAACGGTGGGCAAGCCGACAGCGCCATAAAACCCGGTGTGGAGCTTGGGCGCCTGATCGACGAAGCGATCCGCGTGCAGGCTCGCTTCTGCAATGCCGCGCTGGCGCAGGACAGCGATGGCCGAGTCGATCATCGCGGGCGGCCCGCACAAGTACGCCGACGTGGCGTTGCCAAGCAGTTCTGGAACGTGCTCCGTCACCAAGCCGGTGCGCCCTTCCCAGGGCTGCGAAGGGTCAGCCTCGGATAGAATCGGCACGAACCGGAAGTTCGGCCAATCGCTTTCGTAGGCCGCCATCTCGTCGAGCGCGTACAGATCCTTCTGGCTCCGCGCGCCAAACAGCACTGTCACCGGCCGCTTGTCGCCCGCGCGCTTCATGTCTTGAAGCATCGCGAGGATGGGCGCCAGGCCGCTGCCTCCAGCCACCATGAGGACTGGCTCCTGGCCCGGGCGTATGTAGAAGTGACCACCGGGGCCACGCACGGTGACCGACTCGCCCACGTGCGCCTTGTCCACGAGATGCCCGGACACCCGGCCTCCAGGCACGCGGCGCACCGTGAAACTCACTTTGCGATCATTGCCAGGCGCGGTCGAGAACGAATAGCTGCGAGAGGCATCCGACATCGCAGACAGCGTGACCTCGGCAAACTGGCCGGCACGATAGCGGATGGGCTTGTCCAGTTGAAGGTCGATTTTTGCGATGTCGTGGGTCAGCATTTGCTTGCCGACGATGACACCATTGACCAAGGGGCCGTCGATTGCCCCCTCTCGGTCCAGCTCGATCTTGACATCACTACGCAGGCGGCTTTGGCAGGCTAGAATGAAACCGTCGGCGATTTCCTTTTCCGACAACAGATAAGCCGTTTCGGTCAGCTCATCAACCTTGCCGCTCTTGAGCTTGCATTTGCAAGTTCCGCAGCCGCCGACGCGACAGATGGAGGGAATATTGATGTCCTGGCGATGCGCCGCATCCAGCAAGGTTTCATCGGGCTGGACCGTGATGGTCTGCCCGTTGATTTCAGCTTTGTGCACTCGCCGTCCGAGTATGAAACTCATCGCAGTTGTCTCCTCAAAATATAAAAAAGGGATCTTGTTGTCCCACTTCTTGATGATGCCTCTCTACCGTCTTCTACCGTGAGTGTCTAAACTGACAGACATGGGTTATTTCTTGCCAACGCTTTCCGCTGCACGCATGCATGTGGGACAGTTCTGGTTCCTATGAAAGAACAGAGGCTTGGTGGCTCTTAGCGGCCACCGGACGGCACAAGAACATGGAGCGAGACAAGCGATGAACCCACAAACCGTTCGCATCACCTACTTACGGCAAATTGCAGATCAAGCGGCTGAGCTGGGCGTGGATACCGTAGCGTGGCTGGCTATTTCCGGCCTCAAGGAAGATGACCTGGCCGATGCGTCAGCGGTGGTCGCCGTCGAAACATTTGGAGAACTGGTCGCCAACGCCATCAGGCTGTCTGAATCGCCCCGGCCGAATCGCTTGATAAAAGACATGAAACCCTTGAACCTTCACCTGGGAATTGCAGTAAACAAAAAAGCTCAACTCATGGTTCATGTCCACGAGTTGAGCAAAGGAGGAGTCTGATTCAGAAGAAATAAGCTGCGCGGATAGAGACTTCCTTGGCGTACTCCAAACCTTGCGCAAAGTTCTGGATGGTCTGTTTCGATTTGGTGGAATCAATGTAGTTCACATAGAAATCGAACTGCATGTTCTTGTTGGGCTTCCAGCGTGTTCCAGGTTGAACTAGCCAGCCGCCCTTGAAGTCAGTCATTACCGTGAGATCGAAGCGCCACTCCAACGTCGGCGAAGGTTGCTGCAACGCCAGTACAACGTAATTGGCCCCGCCGCGGATGCCGTTCGGATGGGAACCCGGCGTGTTGTTGCCACCGTCCAGCGCACGGCCGAAGATGTCGCTGGCCGACTTGTGCATCCATTGCAGGACAAAATAGGTTGCCGGCACTTCGCTGCTGAACTTGTGATATTTCTCGGTGATGAATGCGAACGTGGTTTCGTTGCGCTTGATGTATTCCTGCGAAAGCGTCGGATTGGTAAACAGCTTGTTTGGCGTATACGACACCTCAAAGCGGCCAATCAACTGATCCATCAGGCTGTCCGGCTCGCCCTCGAATACGTGGTTCACACTGCCGCCAAAAACGTTCTCCTTGGGAAACACGCGCTTGATCCACCCGTTGAGATCGTGCCCAGTGAATAAGGTATCGAGGATGCAAGAAGCCGAGGCCTGATTCACCTGAACCGTACCGACTCCGGCATTGGACGCACCGCAGGCTCCGGCCACAAGGTTAGCGCCGAGGGCGACTGTGCCTGGAAACTGGTTCAGCGCAGTCTCCAGTCCACCCAGACCATCCAGGCGCGATTTGGAGGCATAGGCCATCCACTCTTCGGCGCTAAATACGCCGGTCCCACCCCCTACGGAGAAGGCCGAACCAGGCAGCGCGGTAGGACCTTGCGCCAGCGTCCAACTATAAACGCCGTCCGGATTATTGCGACGAAGGGCGAAGGCCGTGACACCGTAGTCGCCAAACGTGCCGCGCAGTTTGGCGCCGAAGTCCCACTGATTCTTGACCTGATCGTAGCCTGTCTTTTGATCAATGATGAACTGCGACGTAATTGGGTTGTATGGCGAATTTGGATTGCCAAGAATCGTGGGCTGGAAACGCTGGATGAAGGCATCCACGTCCCAGCCTTCGGTCAGGCGATAGCTGCCGCGCACAGCGAGCGCGGGCACGCGAACATCCGAAAACTCTTCGGCTATCGGACCCAATATCGAATGGCGCCGGAGGTCGAGACCATCGACTTGGTCTGCAACCCGGAATAAGATAGCTTCGCCCCAGGCGATCTGCTGGTTGCCAAAGCGCATCCAGAGCGGGCCAGAGTTGTAATCGAGGTAGGCCACGGGCAGGTCGAGCATCCAGTCCTTGCCGGCCGACTCAAACGGCGTGCCACCATGGCTGGAGCCACTGAAGGGTTGCTGATAGAGATTCACGTTGCGAAAGGCCCTTTCCATCTGGCCGATCTCATCGTTGATACCCCGTAGCTTGAAGTGAGCTGACCAAGTTTCCGACAGTTTGCCGTCGAGATTCAATTCGAATCGGGTATCGAACTGGTTGTAAGTGTTGTTGATCTTCGCAGAGGCTGGCCGCGTGAATGTCGGGACGAGGCCACTCGTTATAACGGATTTATTAATCACCGTAACGCCATTGAACGAATTGCCCGCATCATTGTTCGTATTGCTGTTGTCCGAGTATTTTGCAGAAATTTCCTGTCGCAGAAGCCCCGAGACCGACCAGTCGTCGGCACTTGCATTACAGACTCCGAAACAGCCAATCGTCGCTGCCGCACCTATTCCGATAATTTTTTTGCTCACCGTAGCTCTCCTTTAACAGCTTTACTGTTTAGCGCTGAATCGACAGAATCGCGCCCCCTGAACCCACTGCAAGTACACTCGACTGCCCCGGCGTCGTTTCCACGCCAGCTACTGCCTGATACCAACCCGACAGGGCCTGCTTACTGCGATCCATTTGCCAGGACTTGCCACCGTTGTCCGAGTAAAGGATGGTGTAGATGCCGGTGGCGACGGCCTTCCCGTCCGGCTGCGCCCATATTCCGGTAAGGATCGATTGGGTGCCGCTCTCCAATCTGTTCCAGCTGTTGCCGTGATCAATGCTTTTGAGAATGAGGCCCTCTTGGCCGACGGCATAAGCCTCTCCGTTGTCCAACATCTTCAATCCGAACAAGGAACGCGTACCCTGGTGCAGGACGGCCCAATGTGTGCCACCATCCTTTGAGCGCAGGATCAGCTCGAATTCGCCGGCAATAGTCACTTCACCATCGTCGGCCACATGCACTTCGTATAGATGCGGCTCAGCATCGTTACCGAGCATGGACTTCCAGTCGATTACAACTGGTTGCCATGATTTACCCCAGTCCGATGATTTGATGACGGCACCAAATCCGCCTACGGCATAAGCAATCCCATTGGAGTTGGTATCAACGGCAAGAAGTCGAGCGTCAGTAACAGGTTTCACTGACTCCCAGTTACTGCAACCGTCCGATCTGATGATTACGCCTTGTTGACCCGTCGCAATGCATTTACCGGACTTGCGCACGACCGAAAGAAGGGCAATATCAGTCAGGGAGTTCTCGACCCGCGTCCATCTGGTGCCATTGGTCGTGGTCAAAATTAAGCCATGGTCACCCACCGCGATTCCACGATCTCCCTCGATGCTGAGTCCATAAAGGAAATCATGTGGAACACCTTTGAATGCGACAACAGGAGCACTTCCGTTGGCGATGCCCGCGCTGACGGAAGCAGACCCCGTCAGAAGAAGCACCGCCAACACGCTACCAAGCGCCGTCTTGTTGCGTACTTGCATCTCAGGCTCCCAAGCGGGAGATCGCTTGCTCTGTCAGGTACTTTTCATACAGACCGTCCATATTGCGGCCAGACCTTATGCCACCACCAATCTCCTTGGCCTGGACAAACCGGGACATGCGATTCGACTGGATGTCGTGACTCATCACTGATGCCCACGACCACGCCGTGTTTTTGCCCGTCATTTCCCGGACACCGCCTTTTTCGTAAAGGCCAAAACTAGGCTCGAAACTCTTGAACGGTGCGCCGCGGCGATCGTATGTGATGTACCCGATAAACATCATGTTGCGCACGTCAATCCAGGCACGCTTCTTACCAACGGGTGCGCGCGGGTAACCCACGGGATCGGCATCGACCACTAGGCACTCTGGAATCAACTCCATGTTGATTTCAAAAAAGGTTTGCCCTGCGGCGCCTCCATGCGCCGACATCTCCCAATTGGGTTGATCCACTTGACTGTGTGAACAGGCGCCAAGCATGGGGCGGCGTTCTACAAGCTGGTAGTTCCCCCAAGTGAGCATAGGATCACCTGCCGCCCACGCATCGGACAGATAGAGCGTCAGACCAGGAGCAAGTGGCTCAAAACGCTGATTGGTGGGAAATTTTCTTACGCGCTTGAATGCGGGCACGTAACCCACCAGTTCCGGGTACTTACGCTGGTCGTAAAACCAGGTGTTCAGATAAGTAGTGCCTTTTATGTCAGATGGGCCTGTGAATACGAGCGACTGGTAGCGCAGCTTGTCCTTATGGGCATTCCCTGAATAAGGACCAGTAGACCCGCCCGCACCAAGACGGCCGGACGTATTTTCTTCGCACCAACCGAAATCGTACTGATACGCCACCTTGCCATCGGGCCCAATATCCCAATCACGAACCGCATACAAGGTGTTGTCATGCCTGCCCCAACTGAGCGTTAAATTCGCATAGGCCTCGAGCGCTGTTTTGGCATCCGGAAACGGATTGCCGCCAATCCAGCGCTCTCCGTTGTTTGTAAAAACGTTCCCATCCTTATCGAGCACTGCCTTGCCCGCATTCTTCAATGTTGCTTCGTAATAATCATGGGGGAACAAGCGTGTGACATCCCTGGTTGTCGCCACGATACGAATCCGACGCCCCATCTCCTTCACCTGCTTGTAAGCGATTGGCGTCAGCAAATCCTTCACAAGGTCTACGTTGGCGGCGGTGACGAGGTCTCCGGTTTTGATCTTGCCCTTCGTATAACCCTCGATTGACAACAATTCTTCCGGGTAGGCCTTGCCAATATCCGCCCCTTTTGCAATCAAGGGCCACAACGGTGCAAGAACGCCCGCGCTTGCAAGAACCCCCGTTTTGGCAAGGAACGCTCGCCGGCTGTAGTCATGGTCGAATTTGAGAAGATGCATTTTTGTCTCCTAGTTAATGGTTGTTTATGAATCACGCACAACAGCTAATCAACGGGGCACTTCCTGCTTGACTTGATGGTCATCCAGCCAACCATCCACCGACTCCGAAAGGAGGTGGTGTTCCGATGAAACAAACTTGGGCTTAAAAATGTAGATCAGCAGCGGCACCAGGACGAGCGCCAACACGGTATTGATCGCCATCACCAGCACTAGTAGCAATCCCATCTCTGCCAGGAATTTCAGCTCCGACAGGAAGTACCAGGGCGCAATACCAATGGTCATTAGCAGTGCGGTGAAGAGAATTGCTTTCCCGCAGGTCGTCAGAGAAGCTTTGATTGCCGTCCCATAGTCCCCGGAGTCCTTGAACTCTTCACAGATTCTGCTGACGAGATAGATGCCATAATCAATCCCGACCCCGATTCCGATCGCCAGGATCGGCAGACTGTTGACGTCGAGGCCCATCCCCGACAAAGCCATGTAGGCAGTCAGAATTGCATTGGCCAGATTGACGGGGACGAGAAGAATTACTGCAGCAGCGACGGAACGGTATGCAAAGGAACATCCGAGGCCGATCGCCAAATTCAATCCGGCAATGATTAACCACTGATACTTGTCGACAGTGTCATTGACGGATTGTTGAAGCGCAATCGAACCTGACGCGAGTCGGATCCGGAACTTGTCGTGCTCAACACCAATTGAATCGACACAAGCCTTGGTGTCGGCGAGTGCCACGTCGACTGTGCCCTGCTTGTTGTCCTCGTACCACAAGGACACTGTTCCGTTCTTCTGCTCGAAGTCGGCGACATGCAAATAAGCCACCGGGCTTGTTCCCAACATCAGCGCGCCCGACGCGGCGCTTGCCGCGCTATCTGATCGATCAAGCGGCGACCATTTGGGATTGCCGCCACTGAACATCCGGTTGGCTTCCGGGGCATAGTCAGCGAATGACAGCGTAGCCCGCGGTGGATGAAGTTTACTCTCAAGACACCGTTGTAGCCGAAGCATCGACTGCAACGTATCCGACTGGTGAACGATTCGCCCTTCCTTGCCCTCGAAAATCACCTCGAGCGTCATACTGCCTGGGAAGTTGCGGTTAATTTGGCGAACAGACTTATTGAATTCGGCGTCGTACTTCAGCAGATTGCTACCCTCTACTGGATTCCCGATCTGCAACCGGGACATCGCGACGGCCGAGGCAACCGCAACCAATACAAAAGCCACCAATGTGTATCGAGCCCGCGTGCCGGTGCTCAACCATCCCAACCCTGCAAGCATCCGATAGAGCGCTTTCTGCACAACACCGACCTCGGATCTTGCCTCTTTGGATTTCCCGACGAGACGACTGAGATTTTTGGGGGCCGGGAGTAGACTCAAGATGACAGGGGTCATGAGTACACTCGTGGGAACAAGGATCATCGCCCAGAAACCGGTGAACAATGAGAAGCGCTGCATTGCCGGAATCGGCGCGAGACCCACCAGCATCAAGCCGCATACATCAGTAAAAATTCCCAGCGTCCCAGGGGCAAACATCATGGCCAAAGACATTTCGGCGGCCTTTTTCTTATTCCCAACCTCGAGCAGGATTTCGTAGTACCGCTCGGTCGCCTGGACGCAATGACTGAACGATCTCGCGATCAGCAGCAATGGGACAACCATCAGCAACGGTTCGACAGGAGTATGAATCCAGCCGACAAACCCAAATCCCCATATCGCCGACATCAGGCTGACAACGAGCGGCGTCACCACGCCAGCTACGTTGCGCATAACGAGGAAAAGACAGACAAACATCAAACTGAGTGTCACAACGAAAATTTTTCCGGTATCTCCGGCAAACAGATAGACCCATCCGGTCAGCATCGGCCAGCCGGCAATGTAGACTTTGTGATTCGCGTCCTCGTACTTGGCCACGAGAGACTGCGCCGCGTCGAACACCTGCTTGTAGTCGACCAACCGCTCAATAAAGGTCGCGTTGATAATTGCGGCAGTCTGATCCTCGGAAACTAGGAATGTTTTAACAAAAGGAGATTCATCTACGCGTTTGCGTGTCTCCTTTAGCTCCTCCGCCGTTGCCGGAGGATGATCATCCATGATGGGGTTTGAATAGATGCCATCAGCCGTCAGGACCGTGTATCTGGCCTTTTCAGTAGCGATCGAGACGATCTGATCGTGATCGACACCGGGGGCAAGATCGATGTCGCGAGACATTTTCCACAACTTGTCCATCGTATCCGCAGAAAATATATCCTTTCCGTCGGTACGCTTCACCATGATGGTCAGCGTCAGCGGATTCCCGAAATTCGGATGGTCCTTATAGGTTTGAACAAAAGGATGTGTTGCGGGGAAGAGGTCTGAAAAGATTGTTTTTATCTCAACGCGCGCCGCGCCAAAGCCGAAAAATACGGTGACCAGCAGGGCAACAACCAAAGAGACCCAAGGTCTTTTAAGCGTCCATCTGGCAATCTTGTTTCGAAAAGTGATCATTTAGTCTGTTTCGTATTACTGAACTAAGGAACCCGGATAGCTCTCTGGCTTATGCGCCGGGAATCGAGTGTGTTTGCTGAAACTCCAGCGATTCTTGAAGGCATGAATCGAAGGATCTTTTTTCAAAAATAGATCCGTAATTCCTTCGACCACACCTGCTGGTCTGTGTATTCGGCAACCGACGTTCGCGCCCATGCGTGCTTGGCAGCTTCCAGCGCCTGCAGTTCATGATCCAACGCCGCTTGAACCACGGTGTTTGGCAAATGGCTGTTTTCCATTACGCGGACTCCGCCATGTCAACGGTCAACAAATCTTTGTAGGACTCCCGCAGCTTGTTCTTGAGCACCTTGCCAGCGCCACTCAGCGGCAATGCATCGACGATGACACCATTGACCAAGGGGCCGTCGATTGCCCCCTCTCGGTCCAGCTCGATCTTGACATCACTACGCAGGCGGCTTTGGCAGGCTAGAATGAAACCGTCGGCGATTTCCTT
>Ga0209726_10000049_pt1 | contig 237165 bp, 221 predicted proteins | sample Subgrocontami54m_FD_187453 | JGI IMG/M metagenome (GOLD analysis project Ga0209726, IMG submission 187453) | Subsurface groundwater microbial communities from S. Glens Falls, New York, USA - GMW46 contaminated, 5.4 m (SPAdes) (version 3) | ecosystem: Environmental > Aquatic > Deep subsurface...
ATGTCAGGTAGTGAAAATTCGCCAAAATCATACTTGTCAAGTTTAAAAAATAGCTTTTATGGAAAATGAGCTTTATACTATGTTTAATTATAATATGATTTTAATTATAAATTTTTTAAACTGGCGAATTTCTACTACCTGATATGCATTATTTTACTTTAAGTAGATTTATAACAGCCAGCAGTTTTAACTGGCGACTTTCTACTACCTGATATGTTTGATATTAAAAAAATAGCAGAATTATCGAATTTAGCGCTGTCTTCGAAAGAGGCGGCAAGCTTTGCCGCGCAGTTTGAAAGTATTTTAAAAATGGTAGATAAAATAAAAGAAGCGAAAAGTGAGAAGCGAGATAAGAGAAGCGAGATAAGAGAAGCGAGAAACGAGAAAAGAGAAGCGAGGAGCGAGGAGCGAGAAGCGAGAGGCGAGGATTTACGGCAGGATGTTTCAAGGATACACAAGTCGGTTGATAAATTAAAAAAAGACTATCAGTCGCCGGCGGTGTTTAGTTAGCTTGTAGCTTCTTAGCTTTTTAGGATATGGAATATTTAGATAACTATAATAAATGGGAGGAGAAAGTGCACGCGTTTATTTCTTATAATAAAGAAGCTGAAGGCGGGGAGGGTGAGTTAAAAGATTGGCCGATCGCGATTAAAGATGTTTTGTTAACTAAAGATTTTAAAACTACGGCGGCAAGTTATATTTTAGAAAATTTTGAACCAACCGAAAATGCGACAGTCGTGGAAAAATTACGTGAAGCGGGCGCAAAAATTATTGGCAAAACAAATTGTGACGAATTTGCTATGGGTTCATCGACGGAATTTTCCGCGTTTGGTCCAACCAAAAATCCGTACGATTTAGAACGGGTGCCAGGTGGCTCCAGTGGTGGTTCGGCCGTTTCGGTTGCGACCGGTATGGCGCGCGTGGCTATCGGCACTGATACTGGCGGCAGTGTGCGTCAGCCCGCTTCTTTTTGCGGTGTCTTGGGGTTGAAACCAACTTATGGCAGAATTTCTCGTTATGGTTTAATCGCGATGGCTTCTTCTTTGGATACAGTCGGTATTTTTTCTCGCACTGCTTCTGACGCCAAAAAAGTTTTGGAAATTGTTTCAGGCCCAGACCCGCTTGATGCAACTTCTGTGAATCGTCATTCCCGTGAAAACGGGAATCCACTAGACATAAATGGATCCCGTGTCAGGCACGGGATGACGGGTGGGGAAAGTTTCAAACTCGGTTTAGTTAAAGAAGTGGCAGAGATGGAACTAGCGCCTGAAGTTAAAAAAGTTTTTGAACAGACTAAAAAAACTTTAGCTGAACTTGGTGCAGACTTTGTAGAAGTTTCTATACCGCTCCTACCTTTGTCTTTACCGCTTTATTATATTATTATGTCGGCCGAAGTCAGTTCAAATATGGCGCGTTATGATGGCCTGCGGTTTGGAAAAAAAGCCGAGGCCAAAAATTTGGCGGATTATTATAAAGAAGCGCGCGCCACTTTTGGCGCCGAAGTAAAACGGCGAATTTTGTTGGGAACTTTTGTTTTGTCGCACGGTTATCACGAGGCCTACTATGAAAAAGCGACCGCTTTGCGCGCGGATTTAACACAACAAGTTGAAGCCGCGCTCGCAGACTGTGACGGTTTATTTTTACCGACTACGCCCACGACAGCTTTTAAACTTGGGGAAAAAATTGATGACCCTGTGAGTATGTATTTATCCGATTTGTTTACGGTTTTTGCTAATTTAACTGGTCATCCGGCCGTTTCTTTTCCAGCGGGTTTTATAAACAATTTACCCATTGGCTTGCAGTTAGTCGGGAAAAATTTCAGCGAAGAAAATTTATTGGACATAGTTTCACTTTTTGAAAAAAATACAGATTTCAATAAAAAAGAACCCGCTTAGTGCAGGCTCTTCATTTAATAATTTCAGTTTGCTAAGTATTTCTTAAAGAGCAATGCGAGGCAATTTCAGTTAGCTCTTCCGCGAGGCAATAAATAGTTTTGCCTTGGAGGATGCCTGAAATTATTATGACATGATAAAAAGTATAGCCACCAGCGGTAATCATTGACCGATTGGTTTCGCCAATAAGTCCAATGTTATTTTTGTTGCGAGTGGGTAATATTAAATCCCTCTCTGTTTGGCGCATATATTTTTTTGAAATGTTTGTGTAGCTGTTGATTTTAACTATAACGGGTGGGCAAACTTTTGGACTCAAGTTAATACCCACAAGTTTAACATTGGTTGGCTTCTTTTTCATATCTCTCCTTGAAAATGTAAAAGGGCAGTTTGTTTCTTTAAGTGTATTAAAATTATCGGCTTTGTCAATTACAAAGTCTTTGCTATAATGTAGCAACTGTTTTCTTATATAAATATTATGGATAATCAAATGAATGAACCAATGACTCCGTCCGCTCCGCAACCGCCCAAGAAAAATCTTTTTGACACGCAATCCAAGCATACTTTTATTTTTGGCTTGGTGACGGGCGTGGCCGTGTTAGGTTTAGTTGGCACGATTGTGTTTGGGTTAATGTATTTTAAAGGTGGCAACGCCGATCCTAAAACTATTATCGGCAATAACAACAATGGCAATGATCAAAATATTGTTTTAGCCGAAGTTTCGGACAGTGACCATATCAGAGGGCCGAAAGACGCGCCCATCACGATTATAGAATATTCTGATTTAGAATGTCCGTTCTGCAAACAATTTCATCCGACAATTCAACAACTCTTAAAAGAATTTCCCACTCAAGTGCGTTGGATTTTCCGCCATTTTCCAATTGCCCAACTTCATAGTAAAGCCCAAAAAGAGCACGAGGCCTCTGAATGCGCGGCGGAACAGGGTAAGTTTTGGGAATTTATTGACCGTGTTTTTGAAGTGACACCCGCCAATGATGGTTTAGATCCAGCGGAACTGCCAAAAATTGCCAAAGCCGTGGGCGTGGCAGACATTGCCAAATTTCAAGAATGTTTAGCTTCTTCCAAATACGAAAGCAAAGTTAACGAAGGCGTTCAAAGCGGTTTAGACGCGGGTGTGCAAGGGACACCAGCTTCGTTTATTAACGGCGAACCAGTTTATGGCGCGGTGCCTTACGCCCAACTTAAAGCCGGCGTGGAACAATTATTAAAATAATTATGTTAAGTTCTGCCAGGAGCGGTCGTATTTCTTGGCCAGCTTTGGTTAGCATTGTCGTTATTTTAGCCGTGATTTTTGGTTTGGGTTATTTGGTTTTGCAAGATAATAAAGAAACTATCGTGGAAACTCCGCGCCATTTAGTTGGTCCGGAAACAGCCGCGGTTTTAATCGAAGAATTTTCTGATTTTCAATGTCCGGCTTGCGCTTCGGCCGAGCCGGTTATCAAACAAGTTTTGGCAAAATTTAAAGATAAAGTGAAATTTTCCTATCGGCAGTTTCCTTTAACGACCGTTCATCCGTTGGCTATGCCAGCTTCAATTGCCTCGGAATGCGCGGACAAGCAAGGAAAGTTTTGGGCCTATAATGATATGCTTTTTTCAAATCAGCCAAATTTTTTGCCAGCCGATTTAGAAAATTACGCGCGTCAAACGGGTCTTAATATTTCAGAATTTAATCAATGTCAAAGCCAGTCAGCCGATGTGGAAGCGCTTATTAGAGGCGATATGACTTTAGGCAACAAGCAAGGAGTTTCAGCTACCCCAACTTTTTTCGTGAATGGGCAGAAAGTTGAAGGGTATGACGATTTAGAAAAAATCGTCGCGGAAAAATTGAAATAGAATTTATGAATGATTTGAAAGATAAATTAGTCTATAAAAAAGAAAAGACCCTTAAAGGACAAAACTTTAAAGGGTAATCTTTTCCGTTGGTGATTCTGTTTAAATAGTATCATTATTTATTAACAATGTCAAGTCTAGTCTCTTGGTGGCAAAGTTTAAATCCTGCCCCGATCGCTTTTTGGCTCGGGGAGTGGCCGGTTCATTTTTATGGGCTGGTTTTGGCGACTTCGTTTTTGGCGGCTTATTTTTTTACAAAATATCGAGCGGAAAAAATAGTTTTTAAAGATTGGGAAAAAGTTTTTTGGGTAGTTTTTGGGAGCGGGGCGGTCGGCGCGCGCGTTTGGGATTTTTTCTTTTATCAAAATTTCTGGGAGCAAAAATGGTATGAAATATTTTTTGTCTGGCAAGGTGGTCTCGCCATTTTTGGCTTTTTACTCGGGGGATTTTTGGGGCTGATAGTTTTTGCGCTTTTGTCTAGTAACCCCCACCCAGCCTCCCCCTTGAAAAGGGGGAGGGGAAATTTTCTTCAGCTCTTCCTATTAAAAATAAAGAGGGGAAATTTTCTTCAGCTCTTCCTATTAAAAATAAAGAGGGGAAATTTTCTTCAGTTCATAAGGGAGAGGAGAATTTCTCTTCAGTCCTCCCCCTTTTCAAGGGGGAGGATAAAGGAGGGGATAATTTATAATTCTCTCCAATTGCTCGCGCCCGTTTTTTTACTTGCCCAAGGAATTGGTCGCTGGGGTAATTTTTTTAACCAAGAGCTTTACGGCGCGCCCACAAATTTACCTTGGGGTATTTTTATCGCGCCCGCCAATCGTCTGCCCAGCTATGAATTTTTTGAATATTTTCATCCAGTTTTTTTGTACGAGAGTTTGTGGCTCTTTTTAGGGTTAGGAATTTTTCTGTGGCTGGAAAAGAAACAACCCCCACCCAACCTCCCCCTTGAAAATGGGGAGGGGAATTTTTCTTCAGCTCTACCTTTTGAAAATGGGGAGGGGAATTTCTCTTCAGTCCTCCCCCTTTTCAAGGGGGAGGATAAAGGAGGGGGTAAATTTATAATTTCACAAAAAATTCTACTCGCATTTTTTGTGGCTTGGATCTTCACGGGTCGCGTTTTAATGGAACTTATGCGTCTTGACCCAACTCCGCTTTGGTTTGGTCTGCGCGCGCCTTTAGTTTATTCAGTTTTAATTGCCATTTTTGCGATAATTGTTCTATTTAAAGGGATTTTTAAAGATTTCCCCAAAATCACATAATGTAACATCTTGACAAATTGGCGGTCTTTATATATAGATAAGCCGATTTCCCTGATGTTTACCATGAACAATATCCGCCAAATCGCTAATAAATACGGAACCCCAGATCAAGCTTGGTTATCAGACCAAAAGCTATATTTTACTCAAAAAGCGTTGGGTCAGTCATTTAACTCAAAAAACAATACCATCTGGAGCCAGTTGGCGCATTTAAAAATGTCTTACGAAATAAGCTTAATTACTTTACGCCGTTTTCATTTAATGCCAGTTTTGTCCTTTGGAATGGTCGCGGCAGTTTTGCTTTTGGCAATTTTCCCAGCGGTTCGTTCGGCCACTAAATTGGTTTTGCCGACCAGTCCTTTATATGTGGCTAAATTGGCGGCCGAGCGCGCCCAAACGGCGATTACTTTTTCCACTAACGGCGAAGCTATCCTGCATTTGGATTTGGCTGGCTCTCGTTTGGACGAACTTCAAAGTTTAAGTTTTGAAAATAATTCTGAAGCCAAAGAACAAGTCATAAAAGTCGCTCGGCAATATACGAGTGAAGTTCAAACCGTGAAAAACCGTTTGGAAATTTTGACGCAAGAAAGAAAGAATGGCAGCAGCGTCAGTATTACTATGGCCAAATTACTTTTGGATAAAAGTTTGTCTTATCGGCAAACTTTAGAAGCTTTGCAAAATAAAGATCAAAGCATTGTCGATGCCATAAAAGAAACTCAAGCCGCAGTGGATAGCGCGACCACGGTTTTGCTGGACGCTCATGATTTACAAACTGAAGGCGTGACCGAGGCCGATGTTAAAAAAGCGGTTGAAACAAAAGTTAACCAAGTAGAAACGGATATTAATAATTCTGCCGCCACGGATTTTGCGTCGGACTTAAATATGGTCAAGCAAGATCTCAAAGCCGGGGAGTATTCATCGGCTTTTAATAAAGCCACAGATTTGGAAGCCAAATTACCTGAAGCAACAAGTACTGTCACGCCCAGCGTGACCGTGCCAACTCAACAAAACCCGCTTAGCGGGTCGTCCACCACGCCCTAGGTTATTTTCGTGCGCTGCTTAGTTCTTTTTAAATTTAATAACCCCCACCCAACCTCCCCCTTGAAAATGGGGAGGGGAAGACAGACCTAGTCCTCCCCATTGAAAATGACGAGGTAAAGCCCTACCCAGTCCTCCCCATTGAAAATGACGAGGTAAAGCCCTACCCAGTCCTCCCCCTTTTCAAGGGGGAGGATAAAGGAGGGGGTTTGAAACATTCTTAGAAAAATGCGTAGACATCAGATTCTAGATTCTAAATTCCAAATTCTAGATTCTAATTTTCTTCTCATCTTTCTGGGTACGTTTCGCGCCCAGGGCCGTTGGTCATTTGGCCGACAGGCATTCTTTTAGGCGAGTTTAGTAGCGTTTGGCTCTTGTAGTCAGCGCCTTGCTCTAAGGAATACGCTCCTTCAAATTTTTTGACTTCGTTTTAACCTTCTTTTATCTAATTCAATTTTTAATTGAATTAGCGAGAGGAAGTAAAGGTCGATCTTGTTCGATCGGTTTTTCAAGGGTCGAAATCCGCTTTACCCCTGCACCAAAGTTGGTGAGGGGCTCGTCTACCACTCTAAACTTGTGGGTTTACTCCGCCAGTTTTGGTGTGGGGGTTTGCTTAAGCGCGGGTTTTGATTCTAAGAAAAACAAATTGGCAAGAACTTTCCTTTGTATTGTGAAATTATGGGAGCGCCCCTGGCTTCGCCTACGGCCAACACCCAACAAACGATTCCCAACTTTAATGTTGTTAGTTGTTTGTCGTCGGTTGTTAGTCGCTTCGCAAAGCTCCAAATCGCCCCGGAAGTTTCACAGTCAGGGTTAAAATATTGGGTTAAAATTTTTGTCGCGCAGTACGTGAAATTAATGAACAAAAACTTTATGTCTAGCTTAAAAAAGCTTTTTGTAGGGTTCGCGGTTGTCGCTTTAGTTTTGGGCGCTTTTGGCGCTTTCATTACTCCGGCTTCTGCTGCGATGCCAGCGGCTGGTTCACTCATTAAAATGGCGGGTAATTCTGCTGTTTATTACTATGATGGTACCAAGCGCTTTGTCTTCCCTAACGAGAAGACCTACAAAACCTGGTACAGTGATTTCTCTGGCGTCGTGACCGTTTCTGCCACAGATATGTATACCATATCTATTGGCGGCAATGTGACCTATCGTCCGGGCACTTATCTGGTTAAAATTACTACTGATCCCAAAGTATATTCGGTTGAACCGGGCGGAAAACTTCGCTGGGTGACGACCGAGGCCATTGCCATTTCACTTTGGGGTGCCAACTGGAACACCAAGATTCATGATGTCTCGGATGCCTTTTTCGTGAACTATGTCACGGGCTCTTCTATGACATCGGCGATGTATCCGGCTGGTTCACTCGTTTCAAATGGCGGCAACAATTATTATGTTGACGCTAACAATGTTTTGAGAAAATTCTCTTCAGCCGCTTCTATGAGCGCGAACCGCTTTTGGAATAGCTTTGTCCAGACCTTAGCCAGCACGACTGGTTATACTATGGGCTCTGATATTACTGGCGCTGAAACTGCTTTCACAAATGTTGCTGGTTCTTCGGTCGTCGTTTCAACTGGTACCAGTTTGTCCGTTTCGGCGGCCGCTGACACACCAGTTTCCGCGACTCACGCTTCAGGCACTGCTTATAACAATGCTTTGAAGTTCAATGTGACCGCTGGTTCTGACGGTGAAATTAAAATCACTGGCGTCACCATTACTCGTGGCGGTATTTCCATTGATAGCAATATCTCTGGGGTGGCTGTCTTTAATGCTGCCGGCAAGCGTCACGGTAATTTCGTAACTTTCGCTGACACCAAAGCGACTTCCAGCTTTACTTCTGACCCAATTATTGTTTTAGCTGGTACCACGCAAGCTATTTGGATTAAAACAAATATCTCTGGTACTTCTGGTACTTATCAATTGTCTCTGGCCGGCTCTTCCGCGATCGCGACGACAGCCACGGTTTCTGGTTCATTCCCAATTTCTGGGAACATCTTTACCTTGGCTAACGGCGCGGCCATTGTTGGTACTTTGACCGCGGACGCGGTTTTGGTGCACAACAACGGCGCTAATGATGTGACGGCTGTGTCCGTGAATTTGGGTACAATTAACCAAGAAATTGGTAAATTCCGTTTCGTGGCTGGCGCCAATGAAGACATCAAAATCGCTAAGATTACGATGTACAACAACGGCAACACCAATGACGCGGATATTTCCAACATCAAGTTGGTCGGGCCAGATGGCACCACTTTAGCGACTGTCGCCAACGCGACAACTCGCAATGTCGTGTTTGATCTTTCCGCCTCTCCTTACACGATTATCAAGGGTAATACCAAAGATTTATCAATGAGAATTGATATAACCGGCGGTTCCACTCGCAATGTTCGTTTTGTCATTCAAAACGATTATGACATTGAAGTGACTGGCAAAGACACTGGTTCGGGAATTTTGGCGACAGCGGCGACAACCGTTGACGGCGCTTTCCCGATTGGTGACACTTCCGGCGGTGGCGCGAACTGTGCCGCGGCCATTAATTGTATTAACAAGTTAACTATTGGCGCGGGTACTGCTTTGTTCAACAAAGCGTCTGATAGCACCACCGGCAATATTGCCGTGGGCGCGACCAGCGTGGTTTTGGGCAAGTGGGAATTCACACCACAGGGCGAAGATATGGAAATTCGCCAAGTGGCCTACACTTTGACTCGTACCGTGGCCTTAACTGGCACTTTCCGCGTTCAGGTTGACGGCTCCACTGTTTACAGTGTGGCTCCGGCCTCTATGGGCGCGACTGGTGTCAAGACAACTGTCACTTTGAACAGTTATCCAATTTTGAAAGCTGGCGTTAAAGCCGTCTTTACGATGTTGGGCGACATTTCAACAACTGCTACTTCTGGCGTAACCTATTTGGCCGCGTTAGATGTTATGCAGGTCAAGCGCATTTCAACCAATGATTTGGTTGACCCAAGCGTGACTGACACTTCGGCTAACACCTTAACGGTGTCAACAGCTTCAATGTCTGTCTCCAAGAACACTTCATTCTCTGACACAACTGTCGTGGCTGGTTTAGCCAATGCTAAAGTTGGTTCATACAACTTTACAGCTTCTTCCACGGAAGATGTGGCAGTTTCTTCCATTACTGTGGCTTTGACCAACATTACCAATATTTCTAACTTAATGTTGAAATTTGGTACGACCCAGTTGGGCTCAACCACAACTTCTCCGGGCGCTTCCAATGTGGTGTCAATTTCTGACTTCACTGTCACTAAGGGCACTTCGGCGACCGTTGATGTTTATGTGACGACCAACAGCGCGACTACTGGCACGGAAATTTCTTCCTTGACAGCGACGTCGGCGACTGGTAAATCGTCTGGCACCACTGTGAGTGCGACTGGTTTGACCTCAACTGGTCAGACCATCACTTTCTCGACTGGTGGGACTGTGACCATCGCGCTTGATACAACCAATACACCTGTGAGCCAAATTATGCACAGCGGTATGGTTGACCAAACGCTTTTGGCGACTCGTTTAACCACGAACAACGCTGAAGCGGTTAAAGTGACCAATATTCAAGTGACTGTTGCCAATGGCGCGGCTGATTTCAAAGACTTAAAACTCTTTGTTAATGGCTTGCCAGTTGGCGCGACTGTGCAATTGGTCAAGGGCGTGGCTTTGTTCTCTAACGCGGCTGGTTTATTTACCATCGCGCAGGATTCAACTATTACCTTGTATGTCAAGGGTTCAACGACCACTTCAGGAACAATGGATTCAACAGCTGTGGCTAATGTTTCCATTGACTACATTGAAGCTATAGGTCTTTCCGGCGGTACGACAATTAAGCCGGGCACAACCTTGCAGACAACTTGGACAGCTACGACAGCCGCTATTACCACTGCCAACTTAACAGTGGGTGATACGACTGGCTTCCATCGTGGTGATGTGGTTTATGTCGCTAGCAACGTGGGCGGCGGTTCTGGCTCTTTAGGTATCGTTTTATCAGAGCCAACTACGACCACATCTTTGACGGTTTCTGTTATGACAGCTGTGACAACCAATGCGGCTGGCACAATCACTAAGATTGCTTCTGGTGCTTGGACTCCGTCTGACAACTCGGACAACCCGGATATTCCGACGGTTGACACTACTGTCACATCATCCAAGGGCTTTAATGTTGGCGATCCGGTGATTTATTCTACCGGCACTGACACTGCTCTGGGTTATGTTTCTGCTATTTCTTCTGCGACTCAAATGTCCATTGCTTCCTTAGAAAATATCGCGGGTAATGTGGACATTGTAGCGAAGATTGGTACTGATACTGTGACCACAACTTCTAATGGTACGGCCGCGACAGCTGATACAGTTATTGCTGGTGAAGCCGAAACAGTCGCTTCCACCTCTGGCTTTAATGTCGGTGATCTGGTTTTTGCTGTTGATACGATCAATGTCGGTAGTTTTGGTATTGTCACAGCGGTTGGTTCTACCACCTCTATGACTGTTAGTACTGATACATTAGTCGATGCTACAGGTGGCACGACAGTCACTTATGTTCGTGTGGGCGCGGTCAATCCAGCAACTACTTTAGTTTCGACAGCAGCTTCTGCTGGCGCGGCAGTGGTTGAAGGCGTGGCTCATACCGTCACTTCCACGACTGGTTTTGGCGTTGGCGATGTGGTTGTTTCTCAACAAACAGCTTTTGGCGCTTTATTGGGCCGAGTAACTGCTGTTACTAGCGCGGTTCTGATGACCGTTGCGTCATCTACGGCTGACGCTGGTATTGACACTCGGGTCACTCGTTTGCCGGGCGCGGTTTCATCTGGCAAATTCATTACTATGCAAGATGTTGAACCAGTCATCACAGCTACCTCTGGCTTTGTTGGTGGCGCCGCGACTCCGGGCACTGGCCAAGAAGTCGGTAAGTTTGATGTCAAGGCCGATGGCGACCGCAACTTGTCATTAACAAAGTTCAATGTCAAAATGGGTGGTTCTAACTTCCCGTGGAAATATGTGAATAGTTTTGACTTGTATGCTGGCGCTACCTTGCTTTCAAGCGCGACCAATACCATTGGCACGATTGAAGCAGATGCTGGTGGCACTTTCGTCATTACTGGTTCTACAACCACGATTAATCTTTGTCATGTCTCTACAGGCGCAAATGCCAATGGAGAATTAGCCATTGTCGGCGAAGGCACCGCAACTGGTGCTATTATGGATAAAATCCGCGCCGGTGATATCATTGGTTTCTTCGTTAGCTCAACCGCTTATGTAACCTATACGGTGACTTCGGCCACTGTGGGCGCGGCTTGTACTGGCACTGCTAATGCTGGTGATGTCGCCTTGGTGGTTTCTGGTGGCAACCTCGTGGGTACCGTTAGTGATGATGTGACCCCGATCTTGTATGTTTTCAGCTTGTCCTTTGATACGAACAGCGCGACTCCGTTGCCAGCCCAGACTATCACTGCTGGTTCCACCACAACCTACACGGTTAAGGCGGACACCACCAATGTGAAGACGGGCGTAACGAGCGGCACTGTGAATTTCAATGTTCAGGTTGCTGGCACGCAAGGTTCCACGGGCGATGTGACTTGGGCTTATACGCCATCTGGCGGTTCGGCTATTACAGCTACAACCGTTTCGGATAGCTACCCAGTCAATGGTCCGACCTTCACTTACTAGTTTAATATGGCTTAAGGTTTAGTTTTTCTAAACCGCTCCCGCCCTTCCGATGGCCATCGGAAGGGCGGGAGTTTTATATCTCGTCAATAATCCTCCCCCTTGAAAAAGGGGGAGGATTAAAAAACTCTCCTCCCCCTTTTTCAAGGGGGAGGTCGGGTGGGGGTTACTTGCTATTCTCGCCTGCCCCGTAGTGAACGCGAAGCGTTCTACTACTGGGGTCATCCCCGTCACGCCAAAGGCGGATAAACTCCGGCGGGGATCTATTGTATTTCACCCCCTCCTGCCTCCTCCCCCTTGAAAAGGGGGAGGACTAAATTTCCATCTCGTCATCCGTCGGCTGACGGATCCATTTGTATTTTCAAGGAGAAGGATCAAGAAACTCTCCTCCCCCTTTTCAAGGGGGAGGTTGGGTGGGGGTTACTCCTTCATCAGCCGACAGAGAAGCCATTCTCATTTTAACAATTTGACACTGTGGATTGTTTATGATAAAGTAAAGTCACTATCGCCGTCAGGCGTCAACGGCCCCCGCGAGGGGGTCGTAAATAATATTCTAATAAAAATAATCCTCCCCCTTTTTCAAGGGGGAGGTAGGTGGGGGTTACTTGCTATTCTCGCCTGCCCCGTAGTGAACGCGAAGCGTTCTACTACTGGGGTCATCCCTCGCCAGCCGGTGGGCTGGTAAACTCCGGCGGGAATCTATTTTCTCGTCATTGCGAAGCCCGATAGGGTTGTGGAAATCTCTCTCTAGCTTGACAGGTAGGGATTGCTTCGTCGTCCGTCAGCTGACGGACTCCTCGCAATGACGAGAAGAAGTGTCAGTGCGAAGCCATATCTAAATTCTATCCGCCAGCTGGCGGACTAAATTTTACGAAATTCCGCTGGCCTGCCCGGTAGAGTGATTTTTGCCTTATCGTATTCCATTTAAAATTTAAAATTTATAATTTAAAATTCCCAGCCAAAGGCGGGGGGCGGTTATCCACACCTTTTTTCTTGACAATATTTTATACTAAATTTATCTTATCGTTTTCTTATCAACATAAATATGTCAAAATTCAAAAAAGGGGGCTATAAAGTTTTAATAACTTTATTGGCCTTGATGTTATTTGTCAGCATGAGCGGTTCGGCACAAGCCGCTATGACTTATGGCGCGACTACGGCCACGAGTGATGGCGCGTATACCTTAGATGGTATCGCGACCTCTACTTACCTTTTTGGTCCTAGTACCACCACTGGCACTATCACCATTGGCGGTACGGCGCAAACTGGTTCAACGACGATTAGATCGTCAAACGCGACAGGAGCAACAACATTATCCGCTTTTGTTCTTAACGCGGGAGCAGTAACGAGCGGAACCGCGTTATATCTGACGACTACGGCAGACAGCGGTAATGCGGTGGTTATTTCTGACAACGCTTTAACTACCGGTGTTGGACTTAGCGTTCCTCACACTACTTCGATTATTGCGAATGGGGGTTCGCTTGCCCGCTTATCTTCCACCTCCATCGACACAAGCACGACCACTGGTGTCTTGCTTGACCTTTCTTCTACCGCCTCAACTGCTGGTACTCAAGTTCTTAAAACATTCAGCGGTCTCACAACCGGTATTGGTGAATCGATGGTTGTCAATGCTCTTCTTGGTGGAACCGGTTCCTCGATTGCTTCTTCTTCAGTAGGCATGACTGGTAACCTTGCTTCACTCACCCTTTCTGGCAATAATGTCGCCAACACCGGAGCCCTGCTGAATCTAAGTTCTTCAGGTGTCTCATCTATCTCTCCTGCTCTTGTTGCCACTGTCGCATCGACTGGCGCTTTCGCCAACGGTGGTGTTCGTTTTAACTTTTCTGGTGCTCACACTGGCAATGGTTTCCAAATCGATGATGTGACTACTGCCGGAAAAGTTGCGCAGATCAATGCCAACTCGGTCGTTGGTGGCACAGGTGTTGAAATAAATACCAATGGCCTCACCACTGGTCTTGGCTTGGGTGTTCTTCACACCACCGCGATCATTGCCAATGGCGGATCCCTTGCCCGTTTGTCATCAACTTCAATTGACACAGGCACTACGACTGGCAACCTGCTTGACCTTTCTTCTACCGCCTCAACTGCTGGTACTCAAGTTCTTAAAACATTCAGCGGTCTCACAACCGGTATTGGTGAATCGATGGTTGTCAATGCTCTTCTTGGTGGAACCGGTTCCTCGATTGCTTCTTCTTCAGTAGGCATGACTGGTAACCTTGCTTCACTCACCCTTTCTGGCAATAATGTCGCCAACACCGGAGCCCTGCTGAATCTAAGTTCTTCAGGTGTCTCATCTATTTCTCCTGCTCTTGTTGCCACTGTCGCATCGACTGGCGCTTTCGCCAATGGTGGCGTTCGTTTTAACTTTTCTGGCGCTCACACTGGCAATGGTTTCCAAATCGATGATGTGACTACTGCCGGAAAAGTCGCGCAGATTAATGCCAACTCGGTCGTTGGTGGAACAATTCTTGAACTCAACGGCAATGCTCTGACCACGGGTGTCGGACTTAATGTTGTTCACACTTCTTCTATCATTGCCGCTGGCGGATCTTTGGCCAGAATATCATCCACTTCGGTTGATACTTCCACCACTACTGGTACGCTTCTTGATCTATCAGCTACCGCTACAACAGTGGGGAAGTTGGTTAACATTGCGAGTTCTGCCGCGGGTCAAACTACATCCAACCTGCTCAATGTCGTAGCTTCGGGCTACACTACTGGTTACACTGGTGATGTTGTCAAATTTACTGGCGTTAGCACAGACGGCGCTAGCAACGTACTTAACATAGTCTCCGCCAACACCTCTTCAGGAAACGCGCTTAGCGTTACCGCAGCCGCAGCAACTACTGGTGCCGGTATAGTTGTTACTGCTCCAAGCTCCAGTGCTTTAGCAGTTGGTTTAACTGGAAAGACCAACCCGGCTTTCGTTGTTGATGCTTCAACTGGTTCTCAAGTCGCTGGCTTGAAGATAAAAGGCGCGGTCACAGGCGGAACCGTGGCAGTTTCAGCTATTGATTCTGGAGCAGACGCAAGTGTTACGATTGATGGTAAAGGCGCTGGTACCGTTGGTATCGGTACAGTCAGCACGGGTCGTGTCACTACTGGTTCAGCTAACGCGGTTAATGTCCGACCGGGCAACGCGGTGCGAGCGACGGCAGACCTTACCGCAACAACCAATGTTACTTTAGCTAATATTACTGGCTTAAGTATGAATCTTGAAGCCGGACGCAAATATGTTATCCGCGCAAAACTTTTCACTACCAGCACGGCTAACGGCGGGCTAAAGGTTGGTTTTGGCGGCACCGCTACCGCGACTTCAATGATTGCTGAAGCTAAGTCCTACACCACAACCACACTCAATGGATCAGCTCAAGTAACCGCCTTAGGCGCGATTCTCGGCGCGACTGTCGCTACTGACAGCGCGGAAATTTGGGCGGAAATTATTGTCAACGCGGCTGGGACCTTAACTATTCAAGCGGCGCAGAATGCCAGTCATGCGGATACCACCACAGTTAAAATTGGTTCATTTATGATTATAGAAGATGTCATTTAAGCTTTATTAATTCTTAACTAGATTAAGCGCCTATGAAAAAAAATACTTTTATTCTTAAAATAGTGACGCTCTTGGTCGTGGGTTGGTTCACACTGACTTCAGCGGCGAGCGCGGCCAACTTGAATTACACGGCCGACCAAACGATTGCTTTGAGTTCGCCCGCTGTTAATTTGACAATTTTGAACGGCTCGGTCGCCTCAAGTTTGGTGGTGAACACCGATTCAATTGTCGTGGGTATACCGACCAGCAGTAGCTTCGTTATTACTTCAGCCAGCCGGGATTTAACTGTGGCGGGTTCAGCCGCGGGCGTCACTGTTGGTAAGAGTTGTAGCGCTTCACAAGTTGTCACCGTGACAATTACTGCCACTACAGGTACTGGCACATATACAATTTTACCTTCAGCTGGCAAGTGTACTTATGAAGCTGGCGGTGGTGGAGGCGGCGGTGGGGGAGGCGGTTCGGGCTCAAGCTCTTCAACTCCAGCCACACCAGCTACGTCGGCTACTCCTGCGACACCAGCGACACCAACAACCACTCCAGCGACTCCGGCAACTCCAGCCACACCGGCAACACCAGCCACTCCCGCGGTGCCCGCTACGCAAGCAGTCGGGGATGCCGCTTTACTGTCAACACAGATGGGTGTGACGCGCAATGAAAGTTCTGAAGCTAGCAATAATTCAAAAGTCACAAACAGCGCCAGTGAATTTAAAGTAAATTTGGACGACAGTTCAAAAACTATCGCGACCAACTTTATTACTTATGGTATCTCTAACGCGACTGCGAAACTTGGTTCCGGTGAACGACTCGCTTTGATTCGTGATCAGTTAGAAACTCTGGGTCGCGTGAGTGTGGATGCTTTAGAACAATTAGCCAATGGTCAAAAACCAGCGGATCGCAATATCGGTAATGAAGTCAAACAATTACCCAATGTTCTTAAAACATTCCAAGCCCTAACTGGTCAAAAGGCGCCGAATTTTCAAGATCCCAAACAAGATTTGGCTTGGAACACAATGATGTATCGGGTGCGCTTTGATCGAAATTTAACCAAAGAAAAAACTGGTATCGCGAAATTCAAAGCCATCTTTGGGCGCGCTCCAACTACACCTTTGAACTGGGCGACAGTCAGGGCCTATGGTTATGCTTTGAATACCGGCGCGGTTTTAGGCGCAACCAGTTCTTCTTGGGCTGATGCATTATCTGTCGGGCTAACCAAGGGTGAAGGTATTAGATCTTTACAGCAATACCTGAACACTCATGGTTTTGTGATTGTGGCCTCTGGTCCTGGCTCGCCAGGCAATGAAACAGATCTTTTGGGTGGTTTAACCAGCCAGGCCTTGGCTAAATGGCAGGCCAGTGTGGGCTTAACTCCCGCGACTGGTCAAGTTGGTCCGGGTACAATTAACTATCTCAAGACTCGTTAAATTAAATAGTTTTTTAAAAAGGACGGTTTTTAGCCGTCCTTTTCGTATTAACTCTAAATTTTTCACCCATAAGTTGCTAAATTAGAGCAGATTATTTTGAGCGATTTTGGTTTAATATCAATTTACCATTAAGTCTCAATTTACCATTAAGCCTCAATTCCTGGTGCCTAGAGTTTTAAATAATGTTTGCCATATACAACGATCGTTTAAATTCGCAAACATTTTTGTATTAAAAAAGGATAGTTTTCTAAGTAACGCTTCATAATTTTGCATTTACCCCGTTAGAGAATGCCCCGTCGGCTTGCCGCGGGGTGCATTTTCTTCAGACGAACACGGGGTTTAATGCCCCGTGTGAGTTCTCTAACGGGGTTTACCATACGAAATTGTTTATTAGAGTTGGAAAAGTTATCCACAAATAAATGAGTGTTTTAGGAATACAATTACAATAAATAAGTCATTTTTTTATTTAAAATATATGAAAAAAATAACCAGTGCGTTCTTCCAGACAGCTTATCGGTCAGGGACTTTTTTGATTGCCATAGCTGTCATTTTTTCTTTAGTCTTTACCCCAAAGCTGGCTCTGGCGGCTGACATCGGCACCAGCGCTTTAGTCAATACTTTTGTTTTAAACGGTAAAACCATCAGTAAGACCTACAATTTTGTCACGTCGGTTTTAGGCATTAATTTAGCTAATAGCCCAGCTAGAACCCTAAACGCCGTGAAAGTAACTGTAGCCGGTCCAGGGACATTTGATCCCGTCACGGATCTTAACGCATTGCATAATGCCAACGACTCTTCCGGGCTGGCTTTGTACGTGGACGGAACCGTCGCCACCGGGGATGGAACCTTTACCCAAAGTCTCAATGGCGATACTTATGTGGCGCTGACTTCTATGCCGGCCTGGAGCCCGGCGGTTAGGCTTGCTTCGCTCAATCCTGTTTCCGCCGGTTCTTACATAATTGACGGCGTTGCCAATTCCACTTTTACGATATTGAGCGTTGGAGATATTATTTTTAAACTGAATCAGCAAGGCGGGGCCAATGCCGGGACCTGGAATATGGTGACTACGACACTTTCCACGACCGCCTTTTCGGTGGACGGTAGCGCGGTAGCCAATGGCGCTTACCATATTTCTAGAATTGGTGGCGGGGCTGGGAATACCGCAAGTTTTACCACTGGCAGTGCTGGCGCCAATCCCTGGACTGGGGTTACCGGCACTTATACCAGTCCGGTGGTTGGCGACATAGTTTTGTATCAGACTGGAACCAATCCGGCGGTCTGGGGGGTGGTGACCGCGGGAGGCACTCAAAACCAAAATGGTCTGGCTATCAACGGCTCCAATCTGGCTCCTAGTACGGCTTATGTACTAACTAAAATTTCTTCCTATACTCCGGCGACTTCAGTTGTGGACGGCGCGGTGGCTGGCAAACTAACAGGCGGTCTTAATTTTGCGTTAGGTGATTTGGTTATCGGCACTACTGGCTCTGGTTATGTTTGGGGAGTTGTGACTACCGCGGAAAATGTAGTTGGTGCCGGCACGATTTCCGCTTTGCGGTTAAATGATGGCGCCTCTGCTCCGCTTTTTAGCACTGGCACGCAAGTTTCAAAAATTACAGCTTCCGCCACTATGCTGGCAACCGCCTCTTCTGCCCCCAATCTTCCTGGCGGCAATATAGTTTTTACCTCGACCGTATTAAATGCCGTGCCTGTTAGCGGGTACAATTGGCACAGGGTTACTACTCTGGCTCCTTGGGCGTCATCATCGCTTCTTCGTTTGGATGCAGGCACTGCCTCTCCGTTCTTTCCTTGGGTCGTCACTTTAACTCCAGCCACAGGCGTTGCTATTCCGGCTGACGACACCACGGCCGGCAATGTTGGCTCTGATTTTTTTATCGCGATCAGAACCAATAGTGGCACGGCTGTGGACGGGCACCAATTTAATGTCAGTCTTCGGGCTAATGCCGATATTACTATTTCAAATAGCGATACGGTGAATTTAACAGGACTTCCTACTAATACCCAGACTATCACGGTGGACGCGGTAGCGCCTACTGTTAACACCAGTACAACCGGTCCGGCCAACAATGCCACTGGTGTTCCGATTTCGGCCTTTATTCATATGGGTTTTTTGGAAAATATTGACCAGTCCACCATTAATCCCACTAATATTACTTTTACCGCGAACAGTGTCACTGTGCCTGCGGGAATTCGTCCTTTCCCCGATGGCTTTGACATCGTGGTCTCCGCTCCGCCGATTTTTACCGCCAGTTCCAGGTTTGCCAAAGTCGGCTCTACCTCAACAGCTTTCTATAATATGTTTGGTACCAGTACCATCGCGCCCCAACCTTTAACAGGCTATGCTAGTCCGACCGTGGGTGATATCGTCATTACCCAGCGTGAAACCTTTTCGCCGGAAATTGGCGTTATTACGAATGCCACTTTGACATCTGGAACTTTTGCGGTTAATGGTTTTTCTGCTTTCGGTGGCCAGCAGATTACTAAATTTGCGACACCGGCGGCCACGTCTGCGGTGGACCAGGCCACGGCGGTTAGCTTGGGCGATATTATAATTGCCAACACTGCGACTTTTCCTACTAGCGCAAAGTATGATTGGCATATGGTAACCGCGGCCGCGAATATAAATGGCGCGGGGTTACGGCTGGATAGTTTAGGAAGCCAGCCCACATTTAACACGCACCCGGGTGGCGGAGTGTCCAGATTCTCAAGCATTACACCCAATGATACTTCTGCTGTCAATGGCACAAGTCAAGTTGTCGGTTCGGTAAATGGCGGCATCAATTTTGTGGTTGGTGATTTGGTTTTTGCTAAGGTAATCGCCAATGCTGATAATCTTGGTGTCTATGCCTGGCACATAGTGACGGCCGCGGAAAATATTACAACTGACAGCGCGGGCACCACCTTGCGTTTAGATGGCAATTCAACTCTGCCAACTTTCGTGGTGTCTTCTCAAGTTTCCAAACTTTCTCCGGGCGCCGAAGGCGCTGTTACTGCCTCGACCGCGCTTTCTTTTGGCGATATAGTTTTGGCTAAAACTACAGCCAATGCCGCCAATAATAACGCTTACGCTTTTCATATGGTTTCCGGTGCCGATACTATTGCCAATGCCACCGGCGCACTTCGCTTTGACAATTTTCCGGGGAGCTTAATTCCTTCCACTATTTATGTGGCCACGGCAACCACCGGAGTCAAAGACAACGCCGGGAATCCTTTAGCTTCCAACCAAACTCTCACTTTCACCACGGGTGCTACCGGCGGCACCAATACTACTCCGCCGTTTGTTCAATCCAGCCAGCCACAGCCGGGAAGCCAAAATCATCCGATCGGCGCGCCGATTAGATTGACATTCAGCGTTGATATGGCTAGTTCCGGCGGAGGGGATATTACTTCTGCCAATAATGTTGGTTTATTTACGGATAATTTCGGCGCGCCCGGTACGCTCATAGCCACAACCAGGACGTATGATTCAGCCACGAGAACTTTAACCATTACGCCAACCACAGTTATGAATAACGGAGTGGCGGCGAATTTAACAGCCAGTACGGGTTATGTGGTTAGAGTAAATACTACAGCCACTTCTGCCACTGGTACCGCCTTAAACAGTCCAAGTACGCAACCCTACTTCTTATCCTTTAGAACTCCTTCAGGCACGGCCGACATCACCGCGCCGACAGTACTGGGAGTTGACCCGGCGAATGCTTCTACCGGAGTTAGTTTGGGCAAGATCATCACGGCTGGTTTTTCTGAAGATATTGACCCGACTACTATATCAACGACAACTGTTACGCTTAAGAAAACTTCCAATAGCGCGGCGGTTGCCGGCAATGTTACTTACAATCCGCAAAGTCGGTCGGTTAACTTTTCCCCTAGCGTGGCGTTGGAATCCAGCGCCGGAGGCGGAACCAACGGACAATATACCTTTACTATTTTGGGCGGCGCCAGCGACCCGCGGGTAAAAGATTTATCAGGGAATGCTTTGGCCGCCAATTATACTTCAACCTTTACCACCACGGCCACGGCTGATACAACTAAGCCGTTTATCACTTTCAGCAACGCGGATAACTTTAGCGTGGCTGTGACCTTCAGCGAAAGTATGAAATCCGGTGGCGGACCTAACGCGGTTGATAATATCAGCAATTACACGCTCGCAACTGGGGATGCTACCGCGCCTTCACTCACTTCCGTCGGCTTAGGTGGCAAGACAGTAACTTATGATGCCGGCACCAAAACCGCTCGCATCAATGGCTTATCTTTGGTTAATGGCAACCGTTACTCAATAACCGTAGCCATAAATGCGCAAGATTTAGCGGGCAACGCTACGGACGATACCGGCACTCCGGTTAAAAATGTTTCTCTAGGTATGGTGCAAAATTCCACTACCACCGGCGGACAAATCGGTCCCGGCTCGGGGACTATTGACCCAGGTATGCAAGGTATGAACCCGACCCGGGTTATGCCTATGTCCAAAGCCGCGGGGGCGACATCCAATTATATGGTCAACTTTTTGGCTGGTACTGCCATTCCTTCGGGCGGGCAAATCGTTTTGACTTTTCCGGCGGGTTTTACTTTGACTTCGGCGGACAAAATGGCAACCGCTCCAGCAGGCAACAGTTTCTGCAACAACGACATAAATGGTCCGGGTACCGGTGCTCCGGGCATAGCCACAGTCTCGGGCAACAATGACGCGGGCACGGTAACCATCACTACCAATACCGCTACCACCGGGACTAATTCCTTTATGTGTATTGACCTGATTAATATTATCAATTCTACCGTGCCTTCTTCATCCGGATATACGGTAACCATACAGACTAAAGATGCTTCCGGAGTTGCCTTGCAAACCCTGACGGCCGCTCCGTTCTACTTGGGTCAGGTAGGATCAAGGACGCTGACCGTAAACGTATTTAAAGACGCTGGCGCTTTTAACGGCACCAATGACGCCGGCGAGGGCATAAATAGTGTCACCGTCTTCTTATTTTCTCCGGCAATCGGGGGCCAAGAGGCGACTACAGCCACTAGCGGTATTGCCGGCGTTGCCACCTTTACCAGTTTGACTGATGGCGATTATATGATCGGTATCAAACCGACTGCCGTGATCAATGTCGCTTTCAACTCCGCTCCCCAGCCCTTCACTGTTTCCGCCACCACTTTAACCAAAAACTTTGCTCTATCTTCCGCAGTTGCTATTACTATTGCAGGCAATATAGATGGTTCTGGAGTGGCCAATGGAACCAAGGTAGATGTGTTTGCTAGTAGCTCAAATGGTTTTGCAAAAACTACGATTACCTTAAATGGTACTAACACCAATGCCTATTCTTTACCAGTTAGTCCGAATAACACTTACAATGTCGGAGTCGGTCCGTCTATACCAGAAACATTTTTTACTCCCGGCGCGCCACCGCCATCTCCGCCAGACTTTACCTTCATGCCACCACCGAACATTCAGGTAGTAGTGGCGGTCGTGAGTGTAACTGGCAAGAACTTCACCCTCTCCACGGCTGACAAAACTATTATCGGCACCGTAGTTGATTCTGCTGGTACCGGTGTTTCTGGAGCCGGAGTGTTCTGCCGTCCGGTTTCCAATTCAACCATGGGTGGTAGCACCGTGGGTTTTGGAACAGGCGGACAAACTAATACCAGCGGCGCCTTTACGCTTAAAACTGTTCAGGGAGTTTATCTTTGCGGGGTGTTTAAGCCGGGTATGCCGCCAGTACCGGAAAAACAAATTACCGTCGGCACTGCCGCTAATACTCCCACCACCCTGGCCTTCGTTTTGGATGCCAGCACTTCCAGCTTGACTATCACCGGTACAATTAAGGACGATTCCGGCAATGCCATTTCTTACGCTGGCGTTTCTGGACGCAAAGTTACATCCACTACGGATACTACAGCAGTCGGGGGAGATTCTTCCAACTTTGTCGGCGGTCCGACTGATGTCAACGGCGCTTATACTCTATATGTTTCATCCAACAGCACCTGGGTAGTGGAAGCATTCGCGCCCGGTTTCGGACGTCTTGGCACTAAAACTATTTCAGTTGGTACGAGCGCGGTTACCGGCCAGGATTTCTCCGCGCAAAATACCACCTTCCGAACCATCACTGGTACGGCTACCAGCGGGGGAACGGTTACGCAAGGGGTTATGGTCCGAGCCGAAAATTCCACCGGCACTTCGGGCAATATGACTGCCTCGGCCGCGGACGGTACTTATACCATTAAAGTTCCGGATGGCACCTACAATGTTTCTTGCTTCTTCCCCGGAGTCGGGGATAGCACGGCTGTCGGTGGCGTAGTCATTCTAAGTAGCAGTACCACCACGGCTGTTCGCAATTGTACCGCTGGCACGCTGGTTACTGTTACAGTTAGAATCACCGATGGAGCCAATGGTATTAGTGGGGCCGGAGTAGATGTACGCGACTCAAGCGGGCGTGGCAATTCTACCAATGTTAGTACTACTTCTACCATTTACTCCGTTTATACTGTAAAAGTTCCCCCAGGCACTTACACGGTCAGAGCCGGTCATCCGGCTTATGGCGGTTTGGGGACAACGGCAAGTGTCAGCGCAGATACCATTATTACTTATACCGCCAGCGCTGGCGCGACCTTTGCCGTAACCGGCACTGTGACCGACGGTGTAGCCAATCTCTCCGGCGCTTGGGTATCTTTGATCGGCACGCCAATCGGTAGCACTAATAAAGTATTTATCGGCGGGCAGACTGCTGCCAATGGCACTTTCTCGGTTTCAGTGCCAGCCGGTTCTTACCGTCTGCGCGTAGACAAGCCGGGCTATAAATCACCAGCTGAATCAACCGTAACTGTTACGGCGGCGACTGCCGTGGGCACGATTGTTCTGACTACTGCCGGCAGAACTATCACGGGAAGTGTTACTTTAAGCAGTAGCGGCATTTCCAACGCCTTTGTAGATGCTTCCGATGGCGCTGGCGGTTACGCGGTGGCCCAAACTGACGCCAACGGCGCTTATAGTTTGGCCGTGGATAACGGCACTTGGACCTTGCGCGCTCACGCGCCCGGTTATGAGGGTGGACCCTTGTCGGTTACTGTAAGCGGCAACAGTCCCAGCGGACAAACCATAACCTTAACCGCTATCTCGGGCTTTACCGTCAAGCCGGAAAAACCGGAAACATTAACTCCGACTGCTGGAGGATTTTTGACTAACACCGATATTGGATCTAATTTTAAGTTGAATATTCCAGCCAACGCGCTGGGTACGGGTTCCAACGCGGCCACAGTCACGACTAAAATAAATACCGCTATGCCCAATCCGCCCAGCGGCGCGATCCTCTCCAAAAACGCGGTTACTATTTCTGCCGTCGGTTCAGATGGATCTAAAATTTCCAGCTTGAATGACAATGTGACAATTGTTATCCCATACGACGAAGTCAACTTGCCGGCCGGCACACTGGAAGCAAATTTGGTAATCGGTACTTGGAATGATGCCACCCAGACCTATGACACCTTGTCCACCACGGTGGATACGACCAACAATACTTTGACCGCGACGGTAACTCACTTTTCCGATTTCGCGCCGCTTGTGCCGAGTGGAGAAAGCGCGCCCGCCACTCCTGGCGGTTTATCAGCCACTAATCCTGGCACCGGTTCAACTGTTAATTTGACTTGGACAGCAGTGAGTGGAGCTTCAACATATAATGTCTATCGTTCCACGGATAATTCAACATTTCCGCTTTTAGCGTCAACTAGCGGTGTCAGTTATACGGCTAGCGGTTTATCTTCAGCAACAACTTATTATTTTAAGGTGAGCGCGGTTAGTAGTACTGGTTCGGAATCAGCGGCTTCTTCGGCTGTGACAATAATGCCGTCTATTGGCGGCGGCTCTAGCTCTAGCTCTAGTTCTTCAACTCCAGCCACTTCATCTACTCCAGCCACGACTTCAACTCCAGCCACTTCATCTACTCCAGCCACCTCGACGACTCCCGCGACTTCAACCACTCCAGCTACTACGACGACTACTTCCACTACCACGGAAACACCGGTTGTTTCTATGGGCGATAAAGCTGATGACGCTGATCAGTTGACCAAAGAGTTGGGTGTGGCCAGAGATGCGACCGCGGAAACAACTAATACTTCTAAAGTTGCTAAGAGCGCCACGGAATTCAAAGTTTCTTTGGGTGAAGATTCTAAAATCATCGCGACTAATTTTGTCACCTATGGCGTGTCTACTGCTACCATTAAACTTGGTTCTGGTGAACGGTTAGCCTTAATTAGAGATCAACTGGAAACTTTAGGTCGGGTGAGCTTAAGTGCTTTGGAACAATTAGCGACAGGTCAAAAACCAACCGATCGCAACTTACCTAAAGAACAAGCTCAAGTAAACAAAGTTTTGGCTTATTTTAATCTTTTAACCGGACAAAAAGCGCCTAACTTCCAAGACCCTAAACAAGATTTGGCTTGGAATACAATGATGTATCGCGTCCGTTTTGACCGTGACTTAACCAAAGAAAAAGCAGGTATTACCAAATTTAAGAATGTCTTCAAACGTACACCCAAAACACCTTTGGAATGGTCCACAGTCAGGGCTTATGGTTATGCCTTGAACACCACAAGTGCGGTTTTAGGCGCGACTAGCTCTTCATGGGCTGATGCATTATCTATCGGGCTAACCCAAGGAGAAGGTATTAGATCTTTACAGCGATATCTTAATACTAACGGTTTTGTGATTGTCGCCTCTGGCCCGGGCTCGCCAGGCAATGAAACAGATCTTTTGGGTGGTTTAACCAGCCAGGCCTTGGCTAAATGGCAGGCCAGTGTGGGCTTAACTCCAGCGACTGGTCAGATTGGTCCGGGCACAATTAACTATCTCAAGACTCACTAAAATAAATACTTTTATAAAAAGACCGACTCTTCCAGTCGGTCTTTTTTGGTAACATTATTTCCTTCCTTGGTTTGTTCGTTTCGCTGGTAGTTTATTATTTGTTGATGACGCATTAGTGTCTTTTATAAATCATTTTTAATAGATCATATTGAGTTTTATTTTATAAATATATTCCTAGCATCTACAATGTTGATAAAATTCCGCGGTCGCGGAATTTTATCAACAAGTAAACATATTTAGTTTTGATATAATTAAGCTATTATGAAAGTGGCTACTAAAAAAAGAGTACGAAATTTAAGTAAAATTTTGCTGTCACTAGCTAAAATTGTTGGCTGGTCTGTTGAGGGTTATATTTCAATGGGTCAAGTACCAAAATTATGGTCAGATTATTCGGTTTATGGCAATAATGAAAAAGCAAGTGAAAAAATTAGACAAGAAATATATTATCTTTTAAAACGAAACTATATTGAACATACAAAAAATCGTGGCTTAGCGTTAACTGAAGCGGGATTAAAAAAAGCACTCTTTTTGTCAGGTAAAAAAGCAGAAAAATTATCTAAAGGGAAATATCTAATTATGGCGTTTGATATTCCAGAAAAATATAAAAAGGGTCGAGACAATTTAAGATATTTTTTATCTGAAAATGGTTTTTGTAAATTGCAGGAAAGCGTTTGGCTGAGCACCGATAGCGTTTATGCGGAATTGTTAGAGTACATTAAAAAATCTGAGTTAGGTGATTGGATAAATATTTTTATTGTTGAAAAGTTGGCTTTTATTCCAGATAAAGTTAAACGTCGTTTAAAATTATAATGTTGATAAAATTCCGCGGTCGCGGAATTTTATCAACATTGATTTTTTATGAAATCACAATTTAAACCTTGATATTTTTGGTAGAAAATGCTAAATTGTTTTTATTATGAAATTTATAAATATTTTTAAAAAGTCGGCCCAAGTGAAAAGTGAGGCAGTTTTGCCTTTAAAAGTTAAAAAATTCCTTCGTTTTAGGGCTTTTTTTGCTCAGCGTGGCTATTTAATAAAGAAAGTCCTATGTCTTTTAGCGGCCGCGGTCTTGTTATTTTTTGGTTTGCCTAAAATTTATTTTGATTACAATACCAGCTTTACCTTGCCGTCAGGTATTTCAGACGGGGACAGACAACAATATTTAGAGCGGTGGCAACAAATTCGACAAAGTCAGAATCCGGGTAAAAATAATTCTTTAATTTATAATGACATTGGCATTTTGCGCAGTGGCCTGAAAGATTATCCGGGCGCGGTTAGAGCTTTTAAATTGGCGGCGCGACTGAATCCAGACGACCAAAGATTTTTTAGAAATTTAGGCATCGCTTATAATTATTTGGGCGACTATGTTTCAGCGGAAGAAGCTTTTTTGGAAGCTTTTAGAATCGCGCCCACTAGTCCCGATATGTGGTTGGAGTTAGGTGAGCTCTACACTTTTAAAATGAAAGACGAAAATAAAGCCAAGTTATTTTATCTGGAAGCGCTCCGTCGTTCCAATGGTAATTTAGACGTGGTCCGTGCCTACGCAAGTTTTTTGGAAGAAATCCAAAGAGATTATAATGAAGCCATTCGTTATTGGCAGATTTTAGCCGACGCCGATACCCCTAATAAAACTGCTTATATGGGAAAAGTTTTAGAATTAAAAGCCCGCGTGGGCGCCAAATAAAATCCGTGTCCTAAAAGACAGTTTTAGAGAGCTGTTTTTTTTGCTACAATTAAGCGATGAAAATCGTTAGGCGGTTAGCTTTGATAATGTTGCCACTGATCTTTTTAACTTCGGTTGCGGAAGCGGCTGTGCCTAATGACGCGGAGTATTTTTATCAACCGTATTTGCAAAAAATGGGCGCGGAGGCGGCTTGGGATATTACGACTGGCAATCAGCAGGTCATTGTGGCGGTTATTGATACGGGCGTGGACGTGAATCATCCCGATCTTTTGCCAAATATAATGTCTAATAGCGGTGAAATTCCGCGAGATAATATTGACAATGACAACAATGGTTATATTGACGACCAATATGGTTGGGACGCGATTGAAGGTTCTGGTAGTGGCGTGGTAGCTTTTGCGCCGGATGAAGTTAATAAATTAGGCATCAATCACGGCACAATCGTGGCTGGCATTATTGGCGCGGTTGGCAATAACGCTTTGGGTACGACCGGCGTGGCCTGGCAGGTGCGACTGTTGCCGATTCGGGCCTTAACGAAAGACGGTGATGGCAGTACCAAAATCATCGCGCGCGCGGTGGAGTACGCGCTTAAAATGAAAGCCGACATTATTAATTTATCTTTCGTGGGCGAGCAAATGGATTCAGATTTACAATCCGCTTTACAGCACGCGATTTCGGCCGGAGTTTTAGTGGTGGTCGCGGCTGGCAATGAAGCCAATCTAAATTTAAATCTTAATCCGCGTTATCCGATTTGCGCTGAAATATCTAAAGAGGGTCCGGGCGCGCTTTTGGGTGTCTCGGCTGTCGATAATAATTTAACGCGCGCCACTTTCGCGAGTTATGGCGATCGCTGTGTGCAACTGTCAACTTTTGGCGTGGGCTTGCGCAGCACACGAGTAAAATATGTGGTGCCGGGGAGTAGTGAAATTTATTTAACCGTGGGCGGTCTCGACGGTACTTCGGTCGCTTCACCTTTGGTCGCGGGCGCGGCGGCTTTAATAAAAAGTGTTTTACCTGAAGCTAAAGGTAAAAAAATTATGGAAATTTTAACGGAAACTGGACTTGACATCACCGATCAAAATCAAACTCTAACGCCGAACGCGCTGGGTAAATTATTGCAATTGGATAAAGCTGTTTATGAGGCCAAGAAATTTTCTGAAACTTTGAAAAAACGAGAGCTGTTAATTTTGGGTCGCACCAGTCAGGGAAAAGTGGTTAGTTATAATCAAGCGGGTGAAGAAAAAAAAGTAAATATAGCGGGCTTGCCTCAAGGTACGGTTTATTCCGTGAAGAGCGACCCAGCCGATGGCTTGGCTCCTATGTTGTGGAGTTTTACGGATGGTCGTTTAGCAGTGTCTAATCAGACGGGTGGTTTTTATTCTTTTTATCCTTATGGTCGGACTGGTCGTCCAGTTCAGGCCATTATTTTAAAGAGCGGTGGCAATTATGTTATCGCGACTTTACCAGCGACATTTGGCAGTGATGATTTGCAAATTTGGAATTTGACAGGGAAAAAATTAGGTCAGTTTAGAGTTTTTGGCGATAAACTTAATAGTGGTTATAGCTTGGCCAAAATTGATTGGAATAATGACGGCACCGATGAAATTTTAATTACTCGCGCGACGCGAAAGTCAGACATCAGACTTTTTGACCAACACAGTCATTTGCTTAAAAAATGGAGCAATCCTTTTGCTACTGGTTTGACTATAGCCGCGCTTCAAACAGGCGAGGACAAAACTATTATGATTGCTGAAAGTCAGTCTTATCGCGCGCAAGTCGCGATTTTAGACCAAGCAACTTCGGGTGTGGCTCATATTTTCGGAACTATTTTAAGTCGAGGTTTTAAAACAGATTTAGTTTTAATTGGCCAGAGCGATAAATTATTTAAAAATATTTCCAAAGTTGGTGTCTATTACCGTAATGTTTCAGGCGCGGGGATAAAATGGTATTCAACCGAGGGTGTTTTGCGCGGTTTAACTAGTTTACCGACTAGTTTGAAATATTTAGGACAAATTTCAGTCGGCGGAGAGTTGGACTAATTTTTACACTGGTCAAGAGACTTTTTAACTTTTAGTATAACATTACCTTAGTTTTAAACTGCTATATATGGATAAAGATCAGATAATTATAGAAAAGATAGACGAATTGGATACTCGTCTTTCTGGTAAAATAGATCAACTTGATGGTCGAATGGCTAATATGGAGCTAGACGTTTCTGGTTTAAAAATAGACGTTTCAGATTTGAAAACAGATGTTTCCGGATTGAAATCAGATACATCTGATATTAGAAATATTTTAGAAGGTATGTCAACCATTCTGCAACGTTTGGATCAAGAAAGAATTTTTACAGTAGAGTGGGTAAAACGAATTGAAACAGAGGTTAATCGTCATACTCAAGAATTAGTTCTCGTTAAGCAAAGGTTAAACATAACTTAATTATGTCAGGTAGTGAAAAGTCGCCAAAATCTACACTTCTGATATAGTTGAAACCAATTTATAATTATTATTCAAACCTATGTCAGGTAGTGAAAATTTGCCAAAATCATACTCGTCGAGTTTAAAAAATAGCTTTTATGGAAAATGAGCTTTATACTATGTTTAATTATAATATGATTTTAATTATAAATTTTTTAAACTGGCGAATTTCTACTACCTGATATGCCTTATTTTATTTTAAGTAGATTTATGATAAGAAGTAGTTTCAACTGGCGACTTTCTACTACCTGATATGTCAGGTAGTGAAAATTTGCCAAAATCATACTCGTCGAGTTTAAAAAATAGCTTTTATGGAAAATGAGCTTTATACTATGTTTAGTTATAATATGACTTTAATTATAAATTTTTTAAACTGGCGACTTTCTACTACCTGATATGCCTTATTTTATTTTAAGTAGATTTATGATAAGAAGTAGTTTCAACTGGCGACTTTCTACTACCTGATATGTCAGGTAGTGAAAATTCGCCAAAATCATACTTGTCAAGTTTAAAAAATAGCTTTTATGGAAAATGAGCTTTATACTATGTTTAATTATAATATGACTTTAATTATAAATTTTTTAAACTGGCGACTTTCTACTACCTGATATGTCAGGTAGTGAAAATTCGTCAAAATCATACTTGTCAAGTTTAAAAAATAGCTTTTATGGAAAATGAGCTTTATGCTATGTTTAATTATAATATGATTTTAATTATAAATTTTTTAAACTGGCGAATTTCTACTACCTGATATGCCTTATTTTATTTTAAGTAGATTTATGATAAGAAGTAGTTTCAACTGGCGACTTTCTACTACCTGATATGGTGGAATTTGAACGAGAAAATATTTTAGTGGCTGGCGGCGCCGGCTTTATTGGTTCGCATTTAGGCGAGGCCTTGTTGGCCAAACACAATGTCATTGCCGTGGATAGTTTTGTTTCCGGTTTAGAACATAATGTCGAATTTTTATTACAGCATCCCAATTTTGAATTTATCAAGGCGGATTTAGCAGAAAAAATGGACTTGGCTTCTTTACCCGAGCTAGAAAAATTTCATTTACGCGGACAGGGGATTCAGCAAATTTATAATTGCGCTTGTCCTTCTTCGGTCATTCATTACGATACCGTGCCGATCGAAACTATTAAAGCCAATTCTATCGTGGTCATAAATTTATTAGAAATGGCGGTTTTGTATAAAGCTCGCTTGGTCCATTGTTCTTCGGCTTGCGTTTATGGTTCTAGTCAAAATAAAAAAGAATTATTAAAAGAAAGTGATTTAGGGATTGTGGATCAACTTGGTCCCAGGTCAGCTTACAATGAAGGTAAGAGATTTGCCGAGTCGTTAATAATTAATTATCGCGATTATAAAAAAGTTCCAGCGAGCGCGGCGAGAATTTTTAATACCTATGGTCCGCGTATGGCGCATCTGCAAGGGCGAATGATCCCGCAATTTATTCGGGCCGCTTTGGATAATAAAGATGTCGTTGTTTATGGCGATGAAGAAACCACTATTTCCAATTGTTACGTGGACGATATGGTTGACGGCTTAGTGCGTTTGTTAAATCATCAGGAAGATCGCGTGATAAATTTGGGTAATCCGATGGCCGACAAAGCGGTCGAGGTTGCTAATTTAGTTATTAAATTAACCAATTCAAATTCTCGTGTCACTTTCGCGCCCTTGCCGCCATATGTCACCTTGGAAGGCGCTCCCGACATAACTGAAGCTAAAAATATGATTGACTGGTTCCCTCTAGTTTCTTTAGAAGATGGTTTAAAGAAAACTATTACCGATATTATGGAGGCCAAGAATTTAAGAAAAAATTAAAATTTTTGTTGGTGATATTTAATTTCTCATTATTGCAATCTTCGGCGAGATGATTTCTGTCTCGTCATTCCCGTGACTTGTCCGCCGAAGCTTTTTTGTCTTTCGTAGCTTTCTTGATTTACGAAGCTTTAGCGTAGGATGTAGCGAAGATGGAAGCGAAGGGGGAAAATCGGAATCCAGACAGATATTTTAGTCCACCAACATAAAACTTACCTATCTCTGCCGAAGTGGCTACGAAGGTCGGATGAATTATGAATTAAAAGCATTGTCAGGGTAAGATTTTACAAAGTAATCTTAATAAATTTTGTATTACGCTATATTCTACATTCGCCTACTCCGCCGAAGTAGTTTCGGCTACGAAGGCTGGATATATCCTACATTCCTGCTAGTCATGCTAGCTTGCTAGTCATGCTTACCCCGTTAGAGAATGCCCCGTCGGCTTGCCGCGGGGTGCATTTTCTTCAGACGAACACGGGGTTTAATGCCCCGTGTGAGTTCTCTAACGGGGTTTACTTATCCCCAAAGGGGGGGGATTTAGATGGTAAAATGTATTAAGTTTACCCTCTCTAGTTTTTTTAATATGAATTATTATAAAATATTATCGTTGTTGGTTTTTAGTCTTATCGTTTTTACTCCACAAACTCAAGCGGCTTTAACTATGGGTGCGACTACCTTAACGAGCGATGGCGTCTTAACTGTGACGGCGAGCAGTACAGATTTTAGTGGGAATATATCTTTGCCCGCAACAACATCTACGCTTGGTCAAATTAATATGGGCGGAAGCTTGTTTATTCATGCTTATGGTGTCGGCAATACTTTTTTGGGTGTAGGAGCCGGTAATTTAACAATGACGGGTGATAGCAATGTTTATATTGGCACAAGTTCTGGCTTACTAAATACTTCCGGTTATAATAATACTATGATTGGTAAAAATTCATTCCAAGCCAATACTTCTGGATATAAAAATACCGGTCTTGGCAAGGATGTATTATATTCTAACACCACCGGTCATAGGAATACTGCTGTTGGCGAATCGGCTCTTTATGGAAATACAACTGGTTATCGAAACAATGCTGTTGGTATTGCCGCTCTGTTTACAAACACGACGGGTTATCAAAATACTGCTGATGGTCAAGCAGCTTTATATTTAAATACAACCGGTTATAGCAATACTGCTCAAGGACAAAGTGCCCTTTACAACAATACCACGGGTTATCAAAATTCCGGTTTTGGTCAAACTGCTTTAACTAATAACACTACCGGTAATCAAAATACTGCAATTGGTGTTGGCTCTGGAATTATTAATACAACGGGAAACCAAAATACTTTTCTTGGAGCGAGTGCTGGTGCAGCTGGTTCAACCGATGGTTTAATAAATGCGACTGCCATTGGTTATAACACTCAGGTGACAGCTTCCAATGCGTTAATTTTAGGTAATGGCGCAAGTGTTGGTATCGGCACAACTGCGCCTAATCAAAAGCTTGAAGTCAATGGTGGCATTATGATAAATACAGTGACAGCTAAACCGACTTGTAACGTTACTGCTCGAGGAACTTTTTGGGTGACGCAAGGAGCTGGTGGGGTTAAAGATGCTGTTGAAGTGTGTGCTAAAGATGCTGGGGATGCTTATGCGTGGAGAACCATATATTAGTTTTTGATAGATGCTTGGTTCTTTATTAATCCAAAATTTATTAAAATGTTATCCCCAAAGGGGGGGGGGATTAGGTGGTAGAATAAAGCTGGTTTTCACTTTTTAATCTTTTAGATATGAATCATTATAAAGTATTATTTTTGTTGGTTTTTAGTCTTATCGTTTTTACTCCACAAACTCAAGCGGCTTTAACTATGGGTGCGACCACCTTAACTAGTGATGGTGTTCTAACTGTGACGACGACTGGTGGTATGTCTGTTGGGGCTTCAGGACTTCAAGCGGCGGTAGGCGTGCAAGGAGCGGCCGCGACAGCTGGCGCTGGTACGATTTCTTCTTCCGCCACAACTGTCACTGGTACTGGTACGGCTTTTAGCACCGAAGTTGCTATTGGTGATGTTATTACGGCAGATGGTATAGCTGTTGAAGTAAAAACGGTAAATTCAGATACAAGCATCACTTTGGAATCATCAGCGAGCTCGCGGCTATCACCAGTTTTATCAAATGATGCCTACACTATTTCTAAACCATTATTTCGAGTCACAAATAATTCCGGTGCAAATAAATTTCTTTTAAATGCTCGAGGGCAAATTTCTATCGGAACAGATGATCCCGGAGATTGGCTTTTTAATGTTAAAAAAACAGATCATAGCCATTGGGCGGCGGCTTTTCTTGCTAAGGAGGTTACTTTAGATAATCCGTCTGCCAAAAATATTGAAGGGACTAGATCTCAGGCAGCTCTGACTTCAACTGCTGGAACTTATGGAAATGATATTATTGCTGCACAATCAGTAAGTAAATACATTGGTTCGGGAACTTCAGTTATGACGGCCAAAGTTAGAGGGGTAAATACAGAGTATGGAAATTATGGGTCTACAACATTGACTGATGCGATGGGCTTTTACGCTGTGTTGAATTTTCAAGGGGGTGCCGGCAACATTACCAATGCCTATGGTTTTTATAATCAGTTGTATCGCTGTTGTGGAAGTTCTGGTACGGTCACTAATTACTACACATATTTTTCTGCAAACAAATCAGCATTAGCTACAAATTATTACCATTTTTATGGCGGGACAGGTGGGTATTCATATTTACCACATAATGTCGGTATTGGCGCTGGTGTATCTACAACCCCAACAGCTTATTTGCAACTCGGCGCGGGTACGGCGACCGCTTCCACCGCGCCTTTGAAATTTACCTCTGGCACGAATTTAACCGTAGCTGAAGCCGGCGCGGTGGAATACGACGGCACGAATTTATTTTATACTGATGGCTCCGCCAATCGTCAAACTGTCGCCTCATATCGCTACGCGGTCGCGGCCACAGCTAACAACCTCGCTTATACTTTAGCTGTACCGTTAACGGCTTTAACGGACGGCTCAATTATATATTTTAAAATGGCGGCGGCGAATACTGGTGGCGCCTCAACTTTAAATGTAAATAGTTTAGGCGCGAAAAAAATGCTCAAGGGTTCGGATAACGCGACTCAAATAAATACTAACGACTTAGTCGCCAATGGTTCGTATTCGGCAATTTATAATACCACGCTAGATGCCGCGGCTGGCGCCTGGGTGATATTGAATAAATAAAAAATTTTAATAATGCGAAGGATTTAGCTTTTTTAACAAAAGCTGGATTTTTTGGGGTTTTTCGGCTAAAGTGCCTTTATTATGAAAGTGGTGGCAGTGGTGCCGGCTTATAACGAGGCGAGGCGTTTAGCTGACGTTTTGTTTAATTTAAAGCCAAAAGTCGACGAAATTGTGGTCGTTGATGATGGCTCAATAGACGCCACATTTAAAGTCGCGCAACAAGCCGGGGTCGTAGTTTTACGTCATTTAATAAATCGTGGGCAGGGTTTGGCTTTAAGAACTGGTACGGAAGCGGCTTTAAAAAGAGGCGCGGATGTGGTGGTTCATTTTGACGCGGACGGTCAGCATAGTGATAATTTTATTCAGGATTTAATTTTGCCCTTAACCGAACAGCGCGCTGATATTGTTTTTGGTTCGCGTTTTTTAGCGAGTGATAAAAATATTCCGGCCTTGCGTCTTTTGACTTTGTGGTTGGGTAAAATTTTCAATATTGTTTTTTTGCGCGTGTCAAAAAATTTAACAGACCCGCAAAGTGGCTTGAGGGCGATGAAAAAAGAAGTGGCGGAATATTTGCTTAATCATTTGGCGCAAGACCGCATGGCGCACGCTTCGGAAATTTTACATCATATTATGCGTTCGGATTTTGCCTGGCAAGAAATACCCGTTAAAATAAATTACACGACAGAGACTTTAGCTAAAGGTCAAAAAGGGTTGGACGGTTTTAAAATCGTCTGGCAATTTATCCGTCATAAATTACATAGATAGAATTTTGAATTATGAATTTAAGGAAAATATTTTACCCCCTCCTTAATCCTCCCCCTTTTCAAGGGGGAGGGCAGGTGGGGGTTGGTCACCCATTTCAGCCTTCATCCGTCAGCCGACGGATTAGCATTCAGAATTATTAATTATTTTTATGCTTTTTAGAATACTCGCCTTCCTCTTTATTTTTGGCGCGCTCACACTGACCTATAAACAACATAAAGCCGGCCGAATGCGTCAAAGTATTTTTATGGCCTGGGTTTTTTTGTGGCTGGTGGGAGCAGTGGTCGTGGCGATTCCGGATCTGGCATCAATGGCCGCTTTTTATTTGGGGATTGGCCGTGGCGTGGATTTGGTTTTGTACGGCGCGTTGGCTTTAGGCACGCTCTTTATTTTTGGTTTATCAGCCCGTTTGTATAAAATTGAACGAGATATTTCTCATTTGGTTAAAACATTGGCGCTCAAGGATTTGCCACCGAGCGCGGTCGAGAAAAAAGATGTTCAAGAAAAATTGTTGTAATTTATTATGAAAAAAACGGCCATTATTTTGGTTTCATATCAGAGCGCGCCTAACCTTGAAAAACTTTTGCCAAGCTTAAAAGAAACGGGCGCTTCCAACCAGTGGAGCGATTTAGTGGTGGTTGATAATGGCGCGGATAATTCTTTAGCAGTTGTTAAAAAATATTTTCCAGACGCTATCACTCTAAAAAATTCAGAAAATGTCGGTTTTGCCTTCGCTGTGAATCAAGGCGCGCGCTTGGCTTTCGGGCGGGGCGCCGAAGCAGTTCTAATTATGAATCCAGATATGGTGGTTTTAGAGGGATTTTTTGAGAATTTAGTAAATGTTTTAGATGACGATACTATTGGTTGCGCGCAAAGTTTGTTATTACGGCCGAAAGAGCCAGGAAGTAAAGAATTGGTTATAAATTCAGCTGGCAATGTTTTACACCCTTTAGGTTTGGGTTTTTGCGATTTGGACAGTCGTCCCTTAAGCGAGGCGCCGCAAAAAATTACGGAAATCAATTATCCTAGCGGTAGCGCTTTAGCCGTCAGACGTGAAGTTTTTGAAAAAATTGGGGGTTTAGATGAAAAATTATTTCTTTATCATGAAGATTTGGAATTTGGTTTGGCTAGTTTATTTTTGGGTTGGCGCAATGTTTTAGTGCCAGCAAGTAAAGTCATTCATTTTTATGAATTTAGACCGTTGCAGGGCTTCCGATTTTTTTATATGGAACGAAATCGCTATTTGGTTTGGTTAAAAGTGTGGCGTTGGCCAACTTTAATAATTTTAGCGCCGTTTATGTTGGGCGCGGAAATCGGTTTAATCGGCTTTTCTTTTTTACGGGGTCAAATTTTAGAACGGCCAAAAATCTGGTGGGGTGTTTTAAAAAATATTTCTGAATTTTTAAAGCAAAGAAAAAATTTTACACGAGTAGTTTCTGACCGAAGTATTATGAAGCAATTAAAACCAACCATTCGTTTTCAACCCACTAAAAATTTTATGACCGATAAAATTTTGACTCCGATGTTTAAGTTAATGAAAACCGTTATTTTGTGTTTCCTCTGGTGGTGAAACTAGCTTCTTGGCTTGTAGCTTCTTAGCTTCTTAGGATAACTCAGAATTCATCCGCCAGCTGGCGGATCAGAACTCATAACTAATCTCTATTCCCTAACCCCTACTCCCTATTATGCGCATTGTTCATATTTCTAATGTTTGGCCACCTTATTTTGGTGGACAAGGCAAGGTTGTCCTAGAAGAAGTTCAGGCCCTGTATGAGCTTGGTCAGGAAGTGTCGGTGGTCACTTTTGACTTTGGGCAGGATAAAAATGATTATCCTTGGCCAGTGTATTATTTGAAACCCAAATTGCATTTTGGCTTGTCTGGACTTTTTTATAGTGGTTTAAAAGATAAATTAAAAGGCGCTGATATTATTCAATTGCACTTACCAAGTTTTGGTTTGGATTTAGGTTTATTGTGGTACGCTTTTAGGCATCGTCGCAAGAAAATAGTAATTTATTATCATATGGATCCGGTGGGGAACGGTTTGGTGGGATTAATTTTTGTTTTATGGCGGAGTCTAATTTTACCCATGTTGGTTTCTCGGGCGCGTTTAGTTATTGGTTCTACGGCCGATTATTTAGAACATTCTATTGTTTGGAAATATTTAAAGGAGTGTCGTTGCCAAAGTGAAGTGGTGCCTTTTGGCGTGAGTCAGGAATTTTTTTTAGCGCAAAGTAAGAGTTCTGCTCGACCATATTTTTTATGTGTGGGCAGTTTAGACGTTCAGCATAAAAATAAAAATTTACTCTGGCTTTTAAAAACTTGGGCTGAAGCTGGTTTAGAAAAAAAAGCAGAGTTATGGATTGTGGGCGGCGGCGTTTTGGAAGATTATTATAAAAAATACGCGCAATCTTTAGGTCTAACCAGTATTGTTTTTAAAGGCCGAGTGAGCGCCGAGATTTTGCCGTCTTTTTACGCGGGGGCTTCAGCCACGATTTTACCAGCCAAAAGTCGCACCGAAGCGTTTGGTTTAGTGCAGTTAGAATCTCTAGCCACTGGTACGCCCGTCATTGTGCAAGATATTTGGGGGGTGCGAGAAGTGGCTAAAAATTTTGGTCACAGTAGTGGTTTTATAATTCCTGTTGATGATAGTGCGAGCTTAATTTCTTTACTGTATTTTATTTTAGAAACACGGCCGCGTTTTCAAGCGGATTTTGAACAGTTGAAAAAAAATTGGAGCTGGCACGCTCATGCTAAAAAACTTTTGGAAATTTATAATTATGCCCCGTAATACCACAGTAGTAAATGCTCATTTCATTCGCCTCACTACATGGCAGGCATCGCCCCATGTTTCTGACATTCTTTATTTCCTAAACAAAAACTGCTTAGTTTTCTAATTTATGTTAATCTATAGTTATAATTTCCTTAGCAAGTCAGAAACAGAGAGAATTTTCTGCCCCAGTAGTAGAAGCTTACGCTTCACTACGGGATACAATTTCGGGCTGATGATATATAGGATATGAAAATTGTTCTAGTGCAAAATCGTTTTGGACAAACGGCTTTAGGCGGAGCCAGTCATGTCGTTGAAATAATTGCCACGAGTTTAGTCGAGCTAGGTCATAAAGTTGTCGTGATTAGTTTAGCAAAAAAATTTTTTCGTCAAACCAAAGCTGGTTACGAAGTTATTTATTTGCCGTCTTTGTTTGTGTCTTTGAACCTTTGGCCAAAATTTTTAAGAATATTTTATCATTTAAGTTTATTTTGGCCGGGGCGTGGTCAGAAGTTAGCAAAACTTCTGGCAGAATTAAAACCAGATTTGGTTTGGGGCCACAATCTAATGGGCTTTGGTTGGGCGGCCACTAAATATTTTTCAGCTTATAAATGGCTTCAGACCTTACACGATGTGCAATTATTTCATCCCTCGGGGCAATTACCTGTTGATTTTGTTAAAAATTCTTGGCTTCAAAATATTTATCAATATTTTTTGCGTGATTATTTCAAGAAGCCATTTTTAGTGATCAGTCCTTCCCGTTGGCTGTTGTGGCTTCATCAAGAAGCGGGGTTTTTTAAAGGTAGCCATGTTTTGCCCTTGGGCAACCCAGTAAATTTTGTGAATAAAATGGAAAACGTTCAGAAGAAATTATATTGGTTTTGGGCGGGGCAAATGTATGCTGGCAAGGGTTTAAAATGGCTGGTTAGTTTATGGCAGAAAGACAAAACTCTGCCATTGCTTTATTTGGCTGGCTCTGGCCATTTGGATAAGTGGCTTCAACACGAAGTTAAAAAAGATTCGCGGCTAAAATATTTAGGCAAATTAACTTCATCTGAAATTTACTCGCATTTATCAGAAGCTAGGGGCTTGGTTTTTACTTCTCAAATTTTAGAAAATTCACCAACAATTATTGCCGAAGCTCTAGCTTGCTCTTGTCCGGTCGTAGCGCCCAGAGCTGGCGGTATTCCAGAAATGATTCAAGATGGCATTAACGGTTTTTTATATGAGCCAGACAGTCCAAAAGATTTTAAACGAGCTCTTATCGCTGGCGGAAAATTAGAAATTTTTTCAAATAAAACAAACCAGCTTTCTTCTACTGAATATTTAAAAAAAGTTTTTGAAAATCTTACTTAAATTCGTATTGGGCGATAAAAGCGGAATTGTCTTTTAGCCAAAAAACTTTATCAGCTTCGCGACTGGCTTTAGCTCCTAGCTCTCCGAATTTATTCCAATAACTTGGCACAATAATATATAGAGTCGTCACGCCAAAAGCGTTGGCGGCTTTTTTTATTTCCGCGCGTGAAGAATAATTATCTAAATTTACAAAATGTAAATAAGCGCTGTAAGTTTCATCGGTGGTGGGCAAAGAATAGAGCAGGGGTTTTTTGGGGCTAGGTTCAAAACCGTATTGCCAGAGCCCAGCGACAGCGGTCATTTGGTTGGTTAAAATGGCAAATTTTTTTGCACCAGCGTCAGCTCTAACCAATTCTTGGGCCAATAAATCTTGGGCGCCCACGGAATAAAGGCGATCTTTTTGATAACGATCGTATCTGGGAAAAATGTTGAAAATCATTAAAATCATTAGTCCTAAAAGTATGGCGGGCCTTAACCAGTCTTTAAAAACGTGGCTAAATTTATCTAATAAACTTAGCGCTTCCGGTAAAATAAAAAGCAGGCCGAGTGTCCACAGTCGTAGAGGGTAATCGTTTTGGCTATTAGAAAAGACTTGGGGAAAGCGGGCAAAAAGTAAAAGTAAGGCGCCCACGACAAAAAGAGCCAAAGCCATTATTTGGTCAGGCGTAAATTTTTGACGCCAGCGCCATAAACCAAAAATTATTAAAGCCAAAGGTATGGCCCAAGTTAAAACCGTGGCCGTTTCTAAAATATTATCCAGCTGAAAAGTTTTTGGTAAAAGTAAAATAAAAAATTCATTTAATTTTTCAAAAGTTGGCCATTTTATTTCTATAAATTTTTGCGCGCTAATAAAATTTATTATTTTAAAAGCCAAGGGTACCGCTAAAGCCGAGACGATTAAGCCAATTTTTTGCCATTTATTTTTTAGAAAAATTTGACTCAAGGCAAAACCTAAAATCGGCAAGCCGACTAAGGGGTGGATTAAAATAATAATTAGACTTAAATAAAGAGTTTTTTTATCGTGGAGATTTTCTTTTAACCATAAAATTACCAAAAGCGCCAAAAGCAGAGCTAAGTTATATGGCGTCAAAATTGGGCTTAAGAAAAACCACAAGCCGGGCAACCACAATAAATACGAGCGGGAATTTTTTGGCGCCAGAAATGGAAATAAAAATAAAAAAATTGGCCAGACTATTTTTTCTAAAGCATGAATAGATAATGGAATTATTTGTTGGAGCCAAAGTAAAGAAAAATATTGTCCCAAATAGTAGGGGGTTTTAGGCGCAATGAAGCCAAATTTTGAAATATGCTCGGTGGTGGCTTGATGAATAAAAGGGTCAAAGCCATAGCCGATTTGATAAACAATTGAAGCGAGGAGAGCTGGTAACGCCAAAAGTACACCAATGTATATTGTTTCGTCATTCCCGCTTCTTCTCCCGTCATTTCCATCTCCTCTCTCGTCATTCCGACGAAAGTCGGAATCCAGATATCTTTTTTGCCAAAAATATCCCGATAAAATTATTAAAGTATATTGTCCCAGAAAATACGGCCAAGCCCAAACTGCCCAAGGGTTAGAAATAGAACTATCAGTTGAAACCAAAAATGCCGTCAGAATAAAAACAGCGACACTTCCAAAAAATAACCAACCTTGCCAAGTCGTTATTGAGAGTGTGAGTTTACTAAGCCAGAGTTTAACCCCCACCCAACCTCCCCCTTGAAAAGGGGGAGGGGAGTTTCTTGATCCTTCTTCTTGAAAATGGGGAGGGGAATTTCCCGCTAGTTCTCCCCCTTGAAAAGGGGGAGGGGAGTTTCTCGTTTGTCCTCCCCATTGAAAAATGGTGAGGAAATTTCTCACTAGTCTTCTTCCTTGAAAAATAGTGAGGAGGTTTCCCATTAGTCCTCCCCCTAATTTAGGGGGAGGAGACAGGAGGGGGTATATTAAAACAAAAACAATTCCAGCCGTGCCCAGCCAATAAATAATCGGCCAATGTTGCCAGAGGATATAAACAATGCTTTGCAATAGCAAAGTTATCGTAATTATCATTAATATCTTTTCTCTCAGTTTCATGTCAATACTTTAATAAAAAAACCCAACTAATGCCATAGTGGGGTTTTTCGAATTAATTCAACTGTCTTTACCATGATTATGTAATAGTCACGGTTGTTACTGTTACTTTTTGTTTTTTTATCGCGACGGTGTTGCATTTTCGGCAATGTATTTCAGAAGATGGAATAAAATCATAATCTTTATCAGAACCAGACATTTCTCCATCTTGATCAAAAAAACGAGTGACTTCTTTTTTACCGTTTTGATAAAAAAGTACATCTTCGCAGTTATTCGGGCATATATAGAAAATGACAGTTTTTGCATTTGAATCCATTTTATTCTTTCTCGATATTTTACACCCACGAGAGTAAGGGTATTTATAAATATGAAATTGTAATGTTATTTAATATTTTCACTTTATATTATAACACATATGTATATTTTTGTCAAGTAGACTTTTTATTGGCTTTTTTGATTGATTTTAGGTTTCTAGCTAATACTTTTTGCCCTAGTTTCATAGAAAAACATTAGCGAAAATATAGGGTTTTTGCTAATTGGGTTACGCCGACAGACATAGATGAAATATCTAGGAATTTTGTATTACGCTACATTCTACATTCGCCTACTCCGCCGAAGTAGTTTCGGCTACGAAGGCTGGATATATCCTACATCCTACATTCTACATTCTCCACTTATCCCCAAGGGGGGGGGGATTAGGTGGTAGAATAAAAACATATGAAAAAACTATATTTTTTACTCATTTTAACCTTGGGAGCTTTTGTTGGTATTCAGTCAGCAACAGCCGCTTTAACTATGGGTGCGACTACCTTAACGAGCGATGGCGTCTTAACTGTGACGACAACTGGCGGTTTGTCTGTTGGGGCTTCAGGACTGCAAGCGGCGGTAGGTGTGCAAGGAGCGGCCGCCACAGCTGGCACTGGTACAATTTCTTCTTCAGCTACAACCGTCACTGGTACTGGTACGGCTTTTAGCACAGATGTCTCGGTGGGTGATTTAATTACTGGTAGTAGTGAAGCGAGAATTGTCACAGCAATTTCTTCCGACACGGCGATGGAAGTGACAGGTGGAGGTATTGACACCGATCCAGCCGCTTGGTCTGGCGCGACTTACACCATCCAGAAACCTTCGTTAAAAATTAAAGACAGCGCCGGTAATCCAGCTTTAATAGTAGCCGGTGATGGCACGGTGAATATGTTGGGTCAAGTTTCCATTGGAAATTATGAACATATGGAGGATAAACTTGTCGTGAGAAAGGATGATAGTAGCTGGTGGTCGGCGATAAGAGCCGATAGAAGAATTACTTTATCAGGCGCGACAAATAAACAAAATATTGCAATGCGAGCAGAATCGTATGTTACTTCTACAGCTGGTGCTTATACTGGAACGATTACTTCATTTTATGGGATATCAAGGTTTACTGGTTCAGGTACGGCAACTGGTAATAGCGTTGTTGGAATTAATTCAGAAAATTCTAATGCAGGTTCAACGACATTAACGAATATTATAGGTTTTACAACTATAGTTAATAATACAAGCACTGGAACAATCACCAATGGTTATGGTTATAAAACATCCGCGGCTAATTCTGGTGGGGGAACATATACAAATTACTATGGTTATTCGTCAGCTGCTAAACCAGCAACTATCACGAATTATTATCATTTCTACGGTGGGACAGGTGGGTATTCATATTTACCACATAATGTTGGTATTGGCGCTGGTGTATCTACAACCCCAACAGCTTATTTGCAACTCGGCGCGGGTACGGCGACCGCTTCCACCGCGCCTTTAAAATTTACCTCTGGCACGAATTTAACCGTAGCTGAAGCCGGCGCGGTGGAATACGACGGCACAAATTTATTTTATACTGATGGTACAGCGACTAGGCGGACAGTTGCTAACCGTTTGACCAATACTGCCACAATAGATTTTGCCAGCATTGCCGCTCAAACTTGTATAAATAATACAATCACTGTAACGGGCGCGGTCGCTAATGATGCCGTTGCAGTTGGCGCACCTACAGCCATTGAAGCAGGGCTTTCCATTTCGGGATATGTTTCAGTTGCCGATACGGTGACGGTTAGATTATGCAATGTAACCAGTGGCGCGGTTGACCCGGCTTCCGCCACTTTTAGAGCTTCGGTTATTCGTTAAATTAGACCTACTGCGTAATTATTTTCGTCACGAAATTTTCATATTGTGAGCGAGACGAAGTGAAAGATTTGAAACATATACGGCGTATATGTTGAGAATTTTTCACAAAGTCGGAGCCGCCATAGGAAAATTGCAGTAGAATAATAATTACGCAGTGGGTCTAGTATTAAAAAAGTCTTTAAAAGCTGAACTTGTGCGGCTCTTTTGGCTATTCTAAGCTAAAGTGTATTGGCTATGATAAAGTTCACATCTAAACTCCAATGGTTGAATCGCCTGGCCTTGATTTTGTTTGGCTTTTTAGCTTTTTTTGTTTTAAGTTATTTTTCGGCTCAAGTGCCGGCCGAAATTTTTAATTCGCCGGATGAAGCCGCCAATTATTGGTTTTCGAGTGAAGTTGTAAAAACTGATTTGCCAGTTTTTTATGATGGCCGTAATTTGAAAAGTGAAGGGTTAGTCGGTATGCGTTCAACGCGGGCGATTGGCGAAAAAACAGTGCCGGGTAGTTTTTTGGGTTTGTCTTTGACTTTTGGCTGGTTGGGAAAAATTATTGGTTCTGAAAATCTGCCGTTCATTACTCCAGCTTTTTTAGCTTTAGCGCTAGTGGCTTTTTGGGATATAATTTGGCGGACTACGAAAAATAAATTTATAGCTTGGCTAGTTTCATTTTTGGCCTTACTGGCGCCACCAACGCTTTATTTTGGCAGTCATGGTTTTTTTCATAACGGCGCGTTTGTTGCCACTTTAATTTTAGCCCTGTGGGCGGTTATTTTAACTTATCAAAAAAAACAGTGGTTTTATTTTTTGTTTTTTGGTTTGATGACGGGCTTAGCTTTATTTTTTCGTACTAATGAAATCGTGTGGCTTGCGCCAGTTTTTTTTGTCGTTTATTTATCTTTGATTCTAGATTTTCGAAAAAAGACAAAACCAGCGGTTGATGAAAAGAGAAGTTCTAAGAATAGACGCGAATTATTGGCTTTTTATTTTTTACCGTGGCTGGGACTTCTTTTACCGATGGCTTGGTTATTTTTTACGAATTTTCAACTTTATGGTTCAATTTTTTCTTTTGGCAATTACTTGCCAGATTTTTCAACCATCATAAGTTCTCAACCGCTCTCGTTAATTCAACGATTGTTAATTCCTTTCGGACTTCACCCGAGTATTATTAAAGAAGTTTTTATAGATTATTTTATAATTTTATTGTGGCCCTTATCGCTTTTGCTGTGGTTCGGGGTTGTCGGCAGTTTAGTTTATTGGCCTCGGTTAAATCGTTTTTGGCGCGGAGGTTTTATTATTTATTTGTTGGTTTCGGCTTGGCTCATTATTTTGTATGGCAGTTGGGAATTTTTTGACCATCCAGTTTTGAAAGTGCAAACTTTAGGCACTTCTTATGTTAGATATTTTTGGCCGATTTGGATTTTTGGTTTAATTTTTTTGGCCAAAGTTATGTCTCTCTGGACGGAACGCGAGGTTAAGTTTATTCATTTGAAACGGTCAGCGTCAGCCTGGCTTTTGGTTTGTTTGGTTGCGGTTTTTTACCTCCCGTGGGCGCTTTTAACCGCTTATACGAGTGAGCCAGATGGCCTGCTCTTGAGCTTGCCAATTTATGCTCAAAATCAGGCGATTAAAGAAAAAATTTTAGCAACAACTGAACGAGATAGTATTATTTTGGCTCATTCGATGGATAAGGTGTTGTGGCCTCGACGGCAGGTAATATATAATTTACCAACTCCCCAAACTAAAAAAATTGTGGCTAAAATGTTGAATCAAGGTTTAAAAATTTATGAACTTCAGCTAACTTATGGGGAGAGGTTATGGTCAGGTCTAAATCGTTCCGATTACGCGCCTGCTGGTTTTGTTTTAAGCCAGCCCCTCTGGACCGAGCAAGGCTGGTCACTTTATCAGCTAGAGCCGATAAAGTAATTATGAATTCATCCAGCCTTCGTAGCCACTTCGGCGGAGTAGGCAAGTTTTAAGTTATGGTTTGGAAATTTTTTACCCCCTCCTTAATCCTCCCCCTTAAAAAAGGGGGAGGACAAGATAAAAATACCCCTCCCCATTTTCAAGGGGGAGGTCGGGTGGGGGTTATTAAATCATTCATTATTCATAATTCATCCGGCCTTCGTAGCCACTTCGGCGGAGTAGGCAAATTCATAATTCTTGCAGTGTTTCTCATTTTAGCCGGTATTGCTGTTTTGCGTTATGAAGGTTTGTGGTGGGATTTACATTATGAATATAATTTACCTCGTCTACGGCCGCCTTTAGAATTTATCTCGCCAGAACCGCGTTTTGAAAAAACTAGTGACGGTATATTATTGAAAGGCGAGCCGATTTATTTTAATTTTACTTTACCCAAATGGTATAATGAAGCCACTGTTATTTTAACTCTGACTGGTAAAACTGGTTCCAATATTTATGTGGGGACTTATCGTGGCCATCAGAGCGTTTTATCTTTATGGCGCGCGGGGTTTTTGGGCGAAGTGAGTGATGGTGTAAAAATTTCTTTAGATGGCTCGACCCGTGAGCAAGGTTTACAGCAGATTTTTATTGGTGTGCCAGATTTAAAAGCCAGCGATACTTTATTAATTAAAAAAGTGGAATTTTATTTTCGCGCCACTTCGCGACGAGCTTGGCTTAAAAAAATATTATGAAATCATTTGGAGTTATTTTAAGTGCTGGTTTTTTAATTTTTGGCTTGATTTCTCTGTTGGCCGAAACTTTATGGCCGGGGCTAATTTCTTTAACCTATGACAACCGCCTGTGGTTTCTGCTATCATTAGTATTATGGCTAAGTATTCATAAATTTAAAATTCAAAATTTATAATTTATAATTCTATTTATGGAGGATTGTATTTTTTGTAAAATTATTAAGCGAGAGATTCCGGCTGGTATTTTTTATGAAAATGATCAGGTGTTGGCTTTTTTAGACATCGCTCCTTGCTCTTTTGGTCACGCTTTGGTTATACCAAAAAAGCATTGTCAGAATATATTGGACTGTCCACCGGAAATTTTAAACGTTGTCACCGAAACAGCCAGAGTTCTAACACCGCGTTTGTTGACTGCTACTGGCGCCACTGGTCTTAACATTACTTCTAATAATGGCGCGGTGGCGGGTCAAATTGTCGGGCATTTACATTGGCATTTGATTCCTCGCTATGACAATGATGGCCTAAAACTTTGGCCAAAAAATGAGACTATTACAAATGAGCAAAATCAAGAACTTTTGGCAAAATTGTTAGGGTAGGAGTAGACTATATATACGTCAGGTAGTGAAAAGTCGCCAAAATCATACTTGTTAAGTTTAAAAAATAGCTTTTATGGAAAATGAGCTTTATACTATGTTTATTATAATATGATTTTAATTATAAATTTTTTAAACTGGCGAATTTCTACTACCTGATATGTCAGGTAGTGAAAATTCGTCAAAATCATACTTGTCAAGTTTAAAAAATAGCTTTTATGGAAAATGAGCTTTATACTATGTTTAATTATAATATGATTTTAATTATAAATTTTTTAAACTGGCGACTTTCTACTACCTGATATGTCAGGTAGTGAAAAGTCGCCAAAATCATACTTGTTAAGTTTAAAAAATAGCTTTTATGGAAAATGAGCTTTATACTATGTTTATTATAATATGATTTTAATTATAAATTTTTTAAATTGGCGACTTTCTACTACCTGATATGTCAGGTAGTGAAAAGTCGCCAAAATCATACTTGTTAAGTTTAAAAAATAGCTTTTATGGAAAATGAGCTTTATACTATGTTTATTATAATATGATTTTAATTATAAATTTTTTAAATTGGCGACTTTCTACTACCTGATATGGAATTTAACCGTCCTCAATCAGTTTTACCAAAACCAGTGGACAAGCCGGTCATAAATAAACCTGCGTCTGGTCAAAATGGTCGTTCACGGTGGCTGTGGCCGGTGATTGGGGTAGTGGTGGTTATTGTGGTTATTGCGGTGATAAAGTTTTGGCCTCGGGATAATTCTGCGCGTTTGTCTTTTGGCGCCAACGATTTTCAGGCGGTTTTTTTAAGCAATGGTCAAGTTTATTTTGGGCAGGTGAGTGATTTAGAGGCCAATTATGTTAAGCTGGAAAATATTTATTATTTGCGTTTGCGTGAGCCCTTGCAGACGCAGGGCAAAATTTCCGCAGAAAATGAGGCGGAGACAAAAGGCGAGCCAACCTTGGTTAAATTTGGCACAGAACTGCATCAACCCAAAGATGTTATGTTAATCAATCGCGAGCAAATTTTATTTATAGAAGAGCTCGATCCCAATTCTAAAGTTGCGACAGCTATTGCTGATAATATTAAAAAGAAAAGTGGGAAATAATTCCCACTCTATCTCGTCATCCCGACAAAAGTCGGGATCCAACACTCTCGTCATTGCGATCCGCCAGCTGGCGGAGAAGCAATCCCTATTCTTCCTCGTCATCCGTCAGCCGACGGATCCAGTATTTTCATCCGTCATTCCCGTCACGCCATAGGCGGATAAACTCCGGTGGGAATCTATTTGTATTAGATTAAAAAATTAAGAAAAAGAATATATAAAAAAGTAAAAGAAAAAGTAAGTTATTATTTTTCCGGTCAGTCCATTTTAACACACCAGCAGTCAGCTTCCCGCGAGCTGACTGCTTGCAATTTCGGTCTGATTATCCGTCTACCGACGGAACCTTGTCAGACCTCAAAGCTGGTTAAAACGGACTTGACCGGAAAGGGGGGTGGGAGGGGCGGGAGAGAGTGTGTGGGAGTAGAGCTGGTTTAAAGAACCACCTCCCAACCGGAGGGCGTGGAGAGAGGGCGTGGTGTGGAGTATATAAGTGCCAAGTGATAATAAAAAGAGTCCCCCATAAATCGTGCACGATCATGAGGGACTAATAAAATAGGCGTTTATTTCTTATATTTCTCTTTCTTTACTTTAATCTCTGGCTTATGCACAGTAATTCTTTTAACTAAAAAAGAATTCAAATGGCTTATTTGGGAGAGATTAGAGAGTATGGAAATGAAATATATGCAGTTCTTTCCTTCTATCTTTTCTGCTGATCACTCGGTTCTTATTTAATTCTATTACTTCTTTGATAAAATCAAAGGATTGACTGTACCCGGTAGGTCAAGATAGTAATTAAATTAGTTTTACTCGAGTCGCACACCGTTGTAAAGGAACCGTATTAATTGTTGAATATATTATAGCACATGGCTGATATTTTGTCAAGCCCCTATTTTATTGGCTTTTTGAGGGGTTTTAGAGATATGGATTCCCGTTTTCACGGGAATGACGAGTGGCCCCTTGAAAATGGGGAGGGAAATTGTATTGTTCCAAATTCCATCCGTCAGCTGACGGACCAAATTCAACTCTCATGGTAACAAATCCAAGCTAATTAGCCGTTGGGATATGCCATCATTGAGCCAGAGGATTAGTTGTTGTTCGGGACCAGTCCAAAAAGTTTCAATTTTATTTGGAAAAGTTGCCACAATTATTTTTTCTTGCCATAAGCCATTGGTTTCTTGCGCCATTAAGCTATTGCCTTCCAAATAATAAACCAGCGAACTGCGACTGTCAGGAGTGGGATTTTTTACTATGGGCAAACTGGTGGTATAAAGCGGCCGATCGCCAAACTTTTCAAAAGATTGTAAATTTTTTCCAAATCTTATAAACCAGCGTCTGTAGCCATTATGCCAAAAAATATCATGGCCAATATAACGGTATTTAACTTCACCGTCATCGGGCGAAATTAAATACAGCCATGGCACTTGGTTTTTTGTGCCGGTCAGCAAAATATAAGCGTCAAAAATTTTATAGTCGGTGAGAGTGAAATCCGGATAGCTCGCCATTTTTTGCCAAGAAGTATTTTTAGTTTCTTTTTTCCAACTGGTTAAAATGTCGCTGTCAGGATTTTCTGCCAGTTTAAAAAACTTGTCGCCGAGCGCGATAGTTTTTTCTTCGTCACTAGCGATAAGCAAGGGTTTATCTTCTGTCAGGGCATAGATATTTTTATTTTTATCCCAATAATATTTTTCAGTCAGCCAAGAGCTAAAACCATTTGCGCCTAAACGAGTCACGTTGGTCGTTTCTGGTAAATTGATAATAGCCCAGAGCCCGGAAACTTTAATGGCTATATTTTTTTCGTCGGGACTTAACACGCAATCGGTAATTATCGCGTTGGCTTTGTATAAAAAAGCGCCGCCGCCATCGCCTTGGTTGATCAAACTCAAGCGCAATTCGGCTGGCGCGCTTTGGGCCGTCCAAATTAAAATATTTTTACTGCCAGAACAAATTAAATTGGCCGGTCCGGTCAAAGCGCGTAAAGTCGGTTTGGCCGGCACGAGTCGCACTGGTGGCAAAACATAACTTTGTGGCGGAATAATTTTTATTTCAGCGTTGCGATTTTGAGTGCCAGGATAGCTCCAGACGAATTGGTGTATGCCTCCCGCCAGTCTTTTTAAAGACGTGGAAGAATCACTTTTATTATCCAATGAAAGGGTTGTTGCTCGGGGAATGGTTTCCAAATACAAACTGCTAGTAGGTATTAAATTGCTGTTTTGGGGATCATATTTAATGCCTTCAGCTAAAAGGAGTAAATAAACTGTCAGGGCGCCGCCGCCAACTAAAAAACCCATAAACATTAAACGGCGCCAGAGGGGGGCAATCATAGAAAAAGATATTTTACTTCCTGTTCAACAAGAATTTTGCTATATTGGGCTAATGGATAATAGTTCAAATCAACCCCTAATTCAAGACCAAACTAATTTTTGGCATAAGAACAAAGCCAGATTTGGCGCGCTTTTTTTAGTTTTAATTTTGGGTTTAATTTTAGGGCGGGCCAGCGCTGGCTATGGTTTTTCCGAAATTTCTAATTTACCAGTGCGAGTTTTTGGTTTAGGGACAGAAGCGCCCACGCGCTATCGCGATGTTAATTTTGAATTGTTTTGGCAGATTTGGGATAAATTAAAAAGCGAGTCGTTGAATCAACCAGTGGAGGATTCTAAACTTTTCTACGGCGCGCTGAAAGGCGCGGTGGCTTCGCTGGGCGATCCTTATACGGTTTTCTTTAGCCCGACGGAAGCCGCAGAGTTTAAAAGTGAATTAACTGGAACTTTTGACGGCATTGGCGCTGAACTTGGTTTTAGAAATAAAGCGATTACGATTATCGCGCCTTTGCCCCAGTCGCCGGCCGAGCGCGCCGGTATTCGAGCGGGCGATATTATTTTAGAAGTAGATAAAAAAGATGTCACGAATTTGTCTTTGGACGAAGTTGTCAGGAAAATTCGTGGGCCAAAAAATACTTCAGTTATTTTGACTCTCTTTAGACAAGGTGAAACCAAGACGCGTGAAATTACGGTCCAAAGAGCCACCATTGTGGTGCCACCGGTGACATTGTCTTGGAAAGATATTAAAGGCGATAAAGATAAAAAAAACTATCGTGTGGGCGTAATAAAACTCTCAACCTTTCAAGAAAACACGCCCAATGAATTGGTACGAATCGCGCGTGAGGTCGTGACCAAAAATACTGCTGCTGTAATTATTGATTTGCGAAATAATCCTGGCGGTTATTTAGACGCGGCGGTGGCGGTCGCTTCGCATTGGATTAGTCAAGGTATTATCGTGAAAGAAGCTTATCGTGATCGCGTGGATGAAGAATGGGCTGTGCCAGGCCGTGAACCGCGTCTGACTCTGCCAACTTATATCTTAATTAATAAAGGTTCAGCTTCAGCTTCGGAAATTTTGGCTGGTGCTTTGCAAGATAATGGTTTAGCGGTTTTAATCGGCGAAACTTCTTTTGGCAAAGGTTCGGTGCAGGATTTTGAGGATTTGGGCGACGGTTCGGCCATAAAAATTACTATTGCGAAATGGCTGACGCCCAAAGGTCGGCAGATTAACGAACAGGGGATTGAACCAAATATAAAAGTCGAACTGACACCAGAAGATATTGATAAAAATAAAGATCCGCAACTCGATCGAGCACTTTTGGAAATTTCTAAGAAGTTTTAAGTTTTTATGAATTTTAAGTTATTTACCCCCTCCTACCTGCCCCGTAGTGAACGCAAAGCGTTCTACTACTGGGGTATCCTCCCCCTTAAAAAAAGGGGGAGGGCTGAAGAGAACTTCTCCTCCCCATTTTCAAGGGGGAGGGCGGGTGGGGGTTGTTTGACTCTCACTCGCGTTGATTTCTAAATTATACTATGACAAATCATACCGCCAAATTCGTTTTTATAACTGGCGGTGTCTGCTCTGGTTTGGGTAAGGGTTTGACCGCCGCTTCTTTGGGTAATCTTTTAAAAGCGGCGGGTTATAAAGTAGGCCTTGTTAAAATGGATCCGTATTTGAATGTGGATCCGGGCACAATGAATCCTCTGCAACATGGTGAAGTTTTTGTGACTGACGATGGCGCGGAAACGGATTTGGATCTAGGTCATTACGAAAGATTTTTAGATATTTCAGTGACACGTCAACACAACTTAACGAGCGGGCAAGTTTATCGGGAATTGCTCTCGCAAGAGCGGGCGGGCGATTTTTTAGGCAAAACTTTGCAGGTGGTACCGCACGTCACAGAAGTAATCAAAAAATTTTGGCGAGATTCGGCCCAGCGACAAGAAGCCGAAATTTTATTTATTGAAATTGGCGGCACGGTCGGGGATATTGAAGGCGATCCATTTTTAGAAGCGGCGCGCCAGCTCAAGCAAGAATTACCACCAACGAGCGTGGCTTTGTGCCATGTGACGCTCTTACCCTACATAAGTTCCTCCAAAGAACTTAAAACCAAACCGACGCAAGCCAGCGTTCGTGATTTATTTCAGCGTGGTCTTCAACCCGATTTAATTTTCGCTCGTTCCGATTATCCTGTTGATGATGAAGCTAAAAATAAAATCGCGCTTTTCGCGAGTTTAGCGCCAGCCCGAGTCATTCCGGCTTTAACGGTCCAAAGCATTTATGAAATACCTTTACGCTACGAGGCCTCGGGCGCCTTGTCCGAATTGTGTCAGGTTTTAAATTTACCGACTTCTCGGCCCAACTTGAAACCGTGGCAAGATTTTGTGGCTAATATTTTAACACCAAAAAATTCGCCTTTAACTATCGCTATGATCGGCAAATACACTTCTCATGGCGACGCTTATTATTCGGTACGGGAATCTTTAGCCATCGCTTCGGCGCATTTATCGCGGCCTTTGAATTTGTTTCATATTGATTCTGAAAATTTGGAGGATAAAAATCATGCCGATTGGCAAAAAGTTTATGAGGCCTCGGGTCTTTTAGTGCCGGGTGGTTTTGGCCGTCGTGGGACAGAAGGCAAAATCGCGGTTGCCACATACGCGCTTGAAAAAAATAAGCCATATTTGGGTTTGTGCTTGGGTATGCAAATTCTAACGATTGCTTTGGCTCGTCAGGCGCTTAAAACAAAGGAAGTTAACAGCACGGAAATGGATGAAAATGTCTTGCATCCGGTGATTCATATTATGCCGCGTCAGGCCGAGTTTTTGAAAGAAAAAAATATGGGCAATTCAATGCGACTCGGCGCTTATCCGGCGCGTTTAGTAGCGGGGAGTTTGGCGCGCCAAGCTTATGGTCAAAAAGAAATTTCCGAACGACATCGTCATCGTTATGAATTCAATAACACTTATCGCGAGGTGTTGGAACAAGCGGGCTTGGTTTTGTCGGGCCTGTCGCCCGATGGCGAACTGGTAGAAATAGTGGAAATAAAAAATCATCCCTTTGCTTTAGGCACGCAATTTCATCCGGAATTTACTAGTCGTCCTTTGCGCCCGCACCCACTCTTTCTAGAGTTTTTGAAAATAGCTGGTAGCTTTTAAAACCACGACCGTCATTGCGATCCGTCAGTTGACGGAGAAGCAATCCCTATAAAAACTAGGGGTGACAGACATTATTTTATTACTAAATAAGGTAAAAGTTATTAAAAACCCCAATAAATATAGGCCTTGACAAATTTTAGATATGTGCTATATTATATATGAATAATCTAATACACTTTTTTTCATAACAAAATAAGGAACATTCCGTGAAAAAGTTTATAAGCAACCTTTATGGGGTGCAAGCAACTGTATTGGTGGTTGGGTTTGTGGTGTTTTATTTTGTGTTTGGTCTTTCTAAAAACATAGAAGTATCGTCGTTTTTCACCATCGTTATTGCCATCGTTATTGCCATTGTCACCACCATCGTCTTCGTAAGTGACAGCGTTAGCACCAACGCCATCGTTAGCACCATCGCTAGCGCCTTCACTATCATCTTCGTCAGCGTCAGCGCTAGCGCCAGCCCCAACCCCAGCATCATCGCCATCGCCATCGCCATTATTTTTTTAGTAACTTCAGCTTTGGCTTATAGAACTACTGAAGAAAAAGCTTTATCAAGCTTAAAAGAGTTGGAGTTATTTTTTGGGAAGCTGTTCTTAAGAGCAATTATCCCAGCGATTGCTTACTGGTTAACGATGGAAGCCTTGGCTATAAAGTGACAATGACACTGTTAAATTCAAGCCGTCGTGATTAATGACGGCTTTCGTTTTTGACAAATTTTTTTATAATCTAGACAGTTTTTAGTTTTTATATTAAGATAACCCACAGTTTTTAAATATCCTATTCCCTAACAGCTATCAGCTAAAAGCTTATTTATGACTCGTAAAAAACTTTGGTTAACTTTTGCTGGTATCGTTATTTTAATTTTGGCCGCCAGTGAATTGGCCTTGCCCTATTGGCCAGCGGAATTTCCTGGGGCGAGTTGGTTTAAGTCCAATAATTTTAAATTAGGTTTGGATTTGCAAGGTGGCGCGGAATTAACTTATGAAGCCGATTTATCTAAAATTGACGCCTCGCAACAAGCAGAAGCCCTAGAAGGCGCGCGCGATGTCATTGAACGACGAGTTAATGCTTTTGGCGTGTCTGAACCGATTGTTCAAACTAGCAGTGTCGGCGCCAGCAAACGGGTTTTGGTTTCTTTACCCGGCGTGACCGATCTAGGACAAGCTATCAAGCAAATCGGCGAGACGCCAATTTTAGAATTTAAAGAGCAAGGCAGTGGGCAAATTATTCCTTATACACCGGCAGAAATAAAACAAATTGACCAAGGTAATAAAGAGGCTAAAGCAACTGCTCAAAAAGTTTTGGCGCGGGCTTTAAAAGGCGAGGATTTTAGTGCTTTAGCCAAAGAATTTTCTCAAGATGGCAGTAAAGACAATGGTGGCAATCTGGGTTATTTCGCGCGTGGAGTTATGGTAGCGCCTTTTGAAAAAGCGGTGTTTGATTTTAAGGGCATGGGTGTTCTGCCAACTTTGGTGGAAACGCAATTTGGCTATCATATTGTTAAAAAAACCGACCAAAGAACGGTAAAAGACGCGGAGGGGAAAGATAAAGTTGAAGTGAGCGCGAGCCATATTCTTTTGTTAACAAGGTCAACCACGCCGCCACCGCCAGAACAATGGACGGGTACTCCTTTGACTGGGAAATTTTTAACTGGCTCCTCGGTGTCTTTTGACGAGCAGTTTGGCACACCGCAAATTGATTTGAAATTTAATAGCGAAGGCGCCACTTTGTTCGCGGAAATTACGAAACGGAATATCGGCAAGCCCGTGGCTATTTTCTTGGACGGTTCGCCGATTTCAACGCCGACAGTACAAACCGCTATTACTGGCGGGCAGGCGGTGATTACCGGTAATTTTTCTTTGACGGAAGCCAAGCAACTAGCGCAGAGATTAAACGCGGGCGCTTTGCCAGTGCCGGTTACCTTGGTCGCGCAAAGCCAAGTGGGGCCATCTTTGGGTTTGGGCGCGGCTCAAAAAAGTATTTTTGCCGGGCTGATTGGTTTGATCGTCATTGCTTTTTTTATGATAGCTTATTATCGTTTGCCCGGATTGTTCGCGGTCGTGGCTTTGGCTTGTTATACTTTTTTGGTTTTATCGGTCTTTAAAATTTTTGGCGTGGTCTTAACTTTGGCTGGTATCGCGGGTGTGATTTTGTCCATTGGTCTGGCGGTCGACGCTAATATTTTGATATTTGAAAGATTGCGTGAAGAATTGCGAGCGGGAAAAACTTACGCCCAAGCTTTTGAAGAAGGTTTTCACAGGGCTTGGACAAGTATTCGTGATTCTAATGTGTCCAGTTTAATTACTTGCGCTATTTTGTTGTGGTTTGGCACAAGCATCATTAAAGGCTTTGCTTTGACGCTGGTCATTGGTATTTTGTTGTCTATGTTTTCGGCCATTACTATTACCAGAACATTTATGAGATTATTTATTTCTTCCGAATGGTATTCCAATCATCCTTACTTATTTGGTTCAAAAAAAGCCATCGTTAGCATTGTTCAAAAATAATTTTTTCTAAAAGCTAACAGCTATCAGCTAACCCCTAACTTATGAAGCACTTACAAATTATCTCCAATCGCAAATGGTATTATGTTTTTTCTTTAACCATTTTAGTTTTGGGTTTGGCCTCGTGGGCGATTTGGGGTTTGAAATTAGGGTTGGATTTTACCGGTGGTTCGTTGTTAGAAATTAAATATGAAAATATCGCGCGGCCAGAAATTTCTAACATAACTAAAATTTTAGCCGACAATAAAATAGAAGGCGCGCTAGTTCAGCCAGTTTCAAGCGAGGGCTTTGTCTTGCGGATGAAAGAATTAAATAATACGGACAAGGATAACTTGCTGTTTGCTTTGCAAGCAGAAGTTTCAGGCACGGCTGGTGCTAAGGTAGTGGAGAACCGTTTTGAATTGATTGGTCCGTCAGTTTCATCTTCTTTAAGATCACGCGCGATTTGGGCGATGGTTCTGGCTTCTTTATTTATTATTTTATATATCACGTTTGCTTTTAGAAAAGTTTCGGCGCCGGTTTCTTCTTGGAAGTATGGAGTTATGGCAATTTTAGCTTTGCTTCACGATTTAGCGGTGGTGGTCGGTTTGTTCGCGATTTTAGGACATTTTGCCCAAGTGGAAGTGGACTCGCTTTTTGTGACCGCCCTTTTGACAATTTTGGGGTTTTCAGTCCATGATACGATCGTGGTTTTTGACCGTATCAGAGAAAATTTACTTATTCATCGTCGTGCCTCTTTTGCCGAAGTGGTTAATAACAGCGTCAACCAAACTCTGGCGCGGTCTATTAATACTTCCGTGACCGTATTTTTGGTTTTGCTCGCGCTTTTGCTTTTCGGCGCGAGCAGTATCCAATGGTTTATTGTGGCTTTGCTCGTGGGCATTTTTATTGGGACTTATTCGTCTATTTTTGTGGCTTCGTGTTTATTGGTGACGGTGGACGAGTGGAAGAAAAAGTGACCTCTTTCTCGTCATCCCGGACTTGATCCGGGATCCAGTCTCTCCCTCGTCATTGCGATCCGCCAGCTGGCGGAGAAGCAATCCCTACAGTAGCGTCATCCGTCAGCTGACGGATCCAGTATGTTGAATTAGATTAAAAAAATTAAGGAAAAGATATTTTTATTTTTTCAGCCCTAAGGAGAAGAGAAATTCAGAGGGTTTTATTTCTTTGCACCAAGCAGACTTGTCCAGCGACAAGTCTGCTTTATCGTCGAATGAGCGAGAGAAATGGTTTATTCTAAAAATCATTTCCGAGCGAATGATGGCGTCAGGGCAATTATTATTGCCCTACTATTTGGCTCGCTTATTTTTGGAGAGCCAAAAAACCATGCTAAGCGAGCCTCATGGTTGCACGAAACAAAACCCTCCGAATTTTGCGCCGGGCTGAAAATGGGAGAGGGAGGCGCGTGAGAGAGCGCGTGGGAGTAGGGCTGGTTAAAACAGACTTGACCGGAAAGGGGAGGGTAAAAAGTAAAATCACAGACATAAGTATTATTTATAAAATTCATATATACAAATTTTAAACGACCGTGAATAATTTGTATATCGGTTTAGTTAGAATAAAAAAAGAGGCGGCGCTGTTATAAGCGCCGCTTTCTAGAATATCGTGATTTATTTGATGGTTGGTTTCGGTAGTGAATTCCATAAATCATCTTCATGTTGCTCAAATTCTTCAAGAGAAGTAATTGCTTCATTTTTACCGCTTCCGTTACAAGGTTTTATGTACCCGTCATGTAGGGGAAGTAAGGTTGTGATTTCAGGAACTTCTAACGAAAAGCCACGTTCGGGACAATAAATAGTCGCCATTTTTTCCTCCTTGAATGGTTGTTAATAAAAAATTGAATTGTGTGATTTATTATTGCACGTCAGCGGGGACTTGAACCCCAAACCTTCAGTTTTGGAGACTGGCGCTCTGCCAATTGAGCTACTGACGTAGTTTTATCTATGGGCATAATGGTTTATAAAGACCAGCTCGATTCTTTCCGCACAACTTTTTTAAGCTCTTCTGTTCCTTGGAAAGAAACTGATCCCAGTTATAGCTTGTTTTGGGGTTCTCTCTAACGGTTATACGTGTTACTTTTTTACCACCACTGATACCTGGTTTTACAGAAGTAACAGTCGCAAGTCCGCTAGAAAAACCGACAATACCAGGGTTTTTAATATAAATATCCTCGCCGACTTTCGGAATCCTTGCTTTAAATATACTAATTTTTCCCTGAATTATGTTAAAGATAGTTTTAAACATGTTTATTTTCCTCTGAATTATGTGAAAGAGAGATTGTTTAGTTTGTCATTATATTAGCATATCCGGTATTTTTTGTCAAGGGCATTGACAAAAACTTAAAAATGTGCTATAATTCATACACTTCTGATATAAAAACTCATCAATTATAATAAAAATGCATTGTATTTAATTTAAAATTTATAATTTAAAATTTATAATTTCTTAACTATGTTTGATTGGCTCAATTTCACCATAAATTTACCTGATTTTGCCATTATCTTGGCCGATGCCGCCGAGATGGGGCTTTTGGGCGTAATGTGGTGGATGTTTACTCATTTTGCCTGGGTCGTGGTGATTTTAATGATTTTAAAACAAGTGCCGGATTTATGGCTAGACTGGCGACGGGGCAAATTTGCCCAAATACAAGAATATCTTTTGTTGACTATTTTTATTCCGCGCACCAATGAATATGGCCCCAAAGTCGCGGAAGCGATTTTTACGCATTTAATGGGCGCGCTCGATGGCAAATACAAATTCAAAGAAAAATGGTGGCAGGGTAAATTCCAACTTTCTTTTTCTTTTGAAATAATTTCGGAAGAGGGTTTTATTCAATTTTTAATCCGCACGCCTAAAGCTTTTCGCGATTTAATCGAGGCCTCGGTTTACGCACAATACCAAGATGTCCAAATTTCCGAAGTGCCAGATTATACCGAAGAGTTGCCGGACAATTTTACGCCACACGGATTCGATGTTTGGGGAGCGGAAATTGCGCTGGCTAAAGACATTGCTTACCCGATCAAAACTTATAAAAATTTTACTGACCAATTTTCCAAAGAATTTCGAGACCCTTTAACTTTGATTTTAGAAGTTTTTTCACGACTGGGAGCGGGGGAACATTTTTGGTTGCAGTTGGTCCTAATGCCTTTAGGCGACGAGTGGAAAGATAAAGCGGCCGAGGCCTTGCTTAAAATGTTAGGCCGGGAAGTGCCCAAGAAATTAACTTTTGGTGATAAAGTTTACGAACAAGCTTTACAAATCTCGGAAGCGTTATTAACTGGTGAATATAAAAAGGCCGAAGAAAAAAAAGCGGACGATAAATTGTCTAAAATGGCGCCGGGCGAACGCAAATTGGTGGAGGCAGTCGAAGAAAAGTTGATGCAAGTTGGCCTGAAAACAAAATTTCGCGTGGTGTATTGGGGGCGCAAAGAAAATTTTTCTAAACCAAAAGGTGTGGCGGCTTTTTTGGGCGCCTTGGGTCAGTATAAAACTTTAAATTCCAATAGTTTCAAACCCGATGCCACCACCAAACCAAACAAGTGGATTTATAAAGAGCAAAGTTTATTGAAAGTGCAAACGGCTTTTATTAAAAATTTTAAAAAAAGAAAATTGGGCGGTTTAGGTAAAAAAGAAATGATTTTAAGTATTGAAGAATTGGCCAGTCTGTGGCATTTTCCGCAAGCCATTATTAACAAGCGGGTCATGCGTTTGCCGCCAATTAAGATGACGACCAACAAAAAATCTGAATCGCCTTTTGACATACCGCTCGAGGCGCGACTCCCAACAGACAATTTAGAACCTTTAACCAGAGAAGCTATTATCGGGGGACCGGTGCCAAATTTACCCTTTGTGGACGAAACAGCTTTGGATAATTTAAGACCGGCCAAGGAAGACGACGAAAATTATAATGTCTGATTAACGATTTTTATTTTTAGCTTTTTGGTATTCAACTTAAAACTTAGAACTTAAAATTTAAAACTATATAATTATGTCCGATTTTGAACAAAAATTTTTACACATTCCCGAGGCGGATAAAGTGACCGTGTTCGCGGAAACCAATTTTCGTAATTTGCGTCGCAAGTTCGGCATTAAAACCAAAGATCGCCGCCGTCATATTTATGTTATTGGTAAAAGTGGCACGGGCAAAACGACTTTGATAGATAATCTAGCTTATCAGGATATTTTAAATGGCTATGGTTTGGCTATGCTTGATCCGCACGGTGAATTGATTTCACATATTCTAGATATTATTCCAGCGCACCGCATCAATGATGTCGTTTATTTTAATCCGGCCGACACCGCTTATGTGATTGGTTTTAATCCCTTGGAATTAACCGACCCTAGTCAGAAAAATTTAGTGGCCTCGGGCCTGATGAGCGTTTTCAAAAAAGTCTTTGGTCCAGATGTTTGGTCGGCTCGAATGGAATACATTATGAATAACTCCATTTTAGCCCTGTTGGAGTCGCCCAATTCTACGCTGATGGGCATTATGCGTTTGTTGGTGGATAAATATTATCGCAAAAAAGTGGTGGACAAAGTGACCGATCCAGTCGTGAGGTCATTTTGGGTGGATGAATATGAAGGTTGGAGTGAAAAATTTAGAACCGAAGCCATTGCCGCTATTCAAAATAAAATCGGCCAATTTTTATCGAGTTCGGTCGTTAGAAATATTGTCTGTCAAGCGCAAAGTTCTATCAACCTGCGGGAAATTATGGACGAAGGTAAAATTTTGCTAATGGATTTATCCAAAGGGCGGATTGGCGATGACAATTCTTCTTTGTTGGGCGCGATGATGGTGACTAAATTGCAATTGACAGCGATGAGCCGTATCAATTTACCAGAAGCGGAACGGCGAGATTTCTTTGTGTATGTGGATGAGTTTCAAAATTTTGCCACGGAAAGTTTTGACACGATTTTGTCGGAAGCGCGTAAATATCATTTGGGTTTGGTGATGGCGCATCAGTATATTGACCAGCTTTCAGAGGAAGTGCGGTCGGCTGTTTTTGGCAATGTCGGCACTTTAATTACTTTTCAAATCGGCGCGGCTGACGCGGAATATCTAGAAAAAGAATTCGCGCCCACTTTTAGCGCCGAAGATTTTGTAAATTTAGGTAAGTATGAAATTTATTTACGTTTGATGATCGATGGGTTAGTCTCGCAACCATTTTCGGCGACGACTCTAGCGCCGTTGGGTGAGATTTCTGGCAATCGCGATAAAGTAATTCGCGTGGCGCGCGAACGTTACGCTCGACCGGTGGAATTAGTGGAAGAAAAAATCAGAAAATGGGCGATGGAAGATGCTTCAGTCGGCCAGCCTTTATTAGAATACAAAAATAGCAAAGAAAAATCAGTGGAGTCCAAACCAGTTTTGGCTAAAAGCAAATGTTGGATTTGCCAAACGCCGGTGGATTTAACTTTTATTCCCGATGGTATTCGTCCGATTTATTGCGTGGATTGTTTAAAGAAAATTCGGGCGGAAGTGATTCCGAAAGCGGTGAAAGCGCCGCCGGGAGCGGTCGTGGAAGTTTTGCAAGCCGACGGCACCTGGCAAGCTCAAGGTACGGCTCGGCCAGCTTTGGAAAAAATAGCGGTAGCAGAAGCACTCAAAGAAAAACCTTCAGAAAAAAAATTAGAATCAGTTAGACCCGCGCCACCAATTGTTTTAGCTGAAGCCAAAATCGAATCAGTCGTACCTCCTAAATTTAACCAACCTAAAACGCAAAAATTAAAACCCTGGCAAAAAGAAAAAGTTCCCAATGATGTGGTGACGCCAGCGATGATGAAAGAATCGATTACTAAGCAAATTTCTTCCAACATTGAGAAAAAAGCTTTTGAAAGTTTGTATGAAGACGAACTGTCTCCAGATAAAGATGATTTTAATTTAATCGCGACTGCGCCTGACGACGATGATTTTAAACCCATGGTGCCAGGGCAGGTGGTGAAGTTTTAAGAAACGAGATTTGAGAGTCGAGAAGCGAGTACCGCCTCTTTTTTATTCTAGCTAAACCGATATACAAATTGTTCACGGTCGTTTAAAATTTGTATATGCGATTTTTAAAATAATACCTATATCTGTGATTTTACTCTCTCACCCTCACTTCCGAGCCCAAGAGGGGCGGGAGCGTTTGAATCAGATCTCTTACTCCACACGCTCTCTCTCTCTCTCTCTCTCTCTCTCTCTCTCTCTCTCTCTCTCTCTCTCTCCGGTCAAATCCGTTTTAACCAGCTTTGAGGTCTGATTAGCTGGGTTCCGTCGGTAGACGGATAATCAGACCGAAATTGCAAGCAGTCAGCTCGCCGGAAGCTGACTGCTGGTGTGTTAAAATGGACTGACCGGAAAAATAATAACTTACTTTTTCTTTTACTTTTTTAATTATTTTTTATTTTACCCTGTATATCATCAGCCCGAAATTGCACCCCGTAGTGTCCGCCTTGGCGGGACTACTACTGGGGCAAAAAATTCTCTCTGTTTCTGATTTGATAAAAACATCTAAATTATAGTTAAGCCTAAATTTATAAAACTAGGCAATTTTTGTTTAGGGTATACAGAATGTCAGAAACCGGGCCGATGTATTACAGGGCTTAATTTTTAAATTTCTTATACCACCGACACATATGTGACCCTTTGTAATTTGCCTGTAAAAAGTCGAACCATTTTTGGATGGTATTTAACTCGTCCTTGAATAATTGCGAAAATAGAATCATCGCCGGCTTTTTTCACGCCTTTGCCCGGACGGATTTTCGTGCCCCGTTGACGGTAAATAATCATACCCGGTTTAGCGATTTGACCCGCGTGCAACTTAATGCCCAGTCGCTGACTGCGACTGTCTCGGCCTAAATTTGTAGAACCTCCTGCTTTGACGTGACCCATACTCTAAAAGTGTCGATAAAATTACTTTTGTCATACTACAAAATTGCCTGTCTTATGTCAAGTCTTCATTTTATTCTATTTTTTGCTATAATAATAATATATTATGAATTTATTAGGTTTATTATATTTTAGACAATTTAAAATTTATAATTTAAAATTTTTAATTTCTTAATTATGGCCTTAAAGTATCGTCTTTTGTTAAATGACTGGCGGATTAGCCTCGGCAGTTTGTTGTTGGTTTTAGGCACAATTTTTGGTTTTTATTTTTCCGCTAATTATATTTCCATAGAAAATTATGATCGGCCGACGCCACTTCATAGCAATGTTTATTTTGGCATTGATTCGGTCGGCGCGTGGACTTCGCTTTACTGGTATGTTTTAATAATTGCTATTTTAATGATTGTTCATGTAGTTGGTAGCTTGTATCTTTTCGATCATAGTCGCCGTCGCTCTTTAAGCTGGTTATATTTTGGTGTTTTGGTTCAAGCTTTGGTTTTATATTCTTTTTGGCATGTCTTAAACTTGGCCTAGTATTAGAATTTAGTCCGTCAGCTGACGGATAGAATTTAGAATAGTACAATATAATTTATAATTTAAAATTTATAATTTAAAATTCCCCGTAATATGTCAGGTAGTGAAAATTCGCCAAAATCTACACTTACTTATATAGTTGAAACCAATTTATAATTATTATTAAAACCTATGTCAGGTAGTGAAAATTCGCCAAAATCATACTCGTTAAATTTAAAAAATAGCTTTTATGGAAAATGAGCTTTATACTATGTTTAATTATAATATGATTTTAATTATAAATTTTTTAAACTGGCGACTTTCTACTACCTGATATGTCAGGTAGTGAAAATTCGCCAAAATCATACTCGTTAAGTTTAAAAAATAGCTTTTATGGAAAATGAGCTTTATACTATGTTTAGTTATAATATGATTTTAATTATAAATTTTTTAAACTGGCGAATTTCTACTACCTGATATGCCTTATTTTATTTTAAGTAGATTTATGATAAGAAGTAGTTTCAACTGGCGACTTTCTACTACCTGATATGTTTGATGTCATTAAAATTTTAGTTTTATCCACGGCCTCATTTTTGATAGCTATGGCCTTGACGCCGTTCTTGTCCGCTTTTTTATTCAAGCATAAACTCGGTAAAACGATTCGCTCTTCTGAAACTTCACCAGTTTTTTCGGCTTTGCATCAACATAAATCCGGTACGCCCACGATGGGCGGTATTTTAATTTGGGGGACAATTGCTTTGCTGTTAATTTTGACCGTCATTTTAAGCCAGGTACCAGTTTCTTATTTAGCCAATTTAAATTTCTTGTCGCGCGCCCAGACTTATTTGCCTTTGGGTGTATTTTTTGCAACGGCCTTGGTTGGTTTGGTGGACGACTGGTTGAATGTGCGTAAATTAGGCGTCAATGGCGGCGGTTTGTCTATGCGCCATCGCTTGATAATTTATACAGTGATCGCGGCTGTCGGCGCCTGGTGGTTTGTCGCCAAATTAGGTTTTGATTCTATCCACATTCCTTTTATGGGCGATGTTTTTGTCGGGCTTTGGTACATTCCGATTGCTTTATTTATTTTGGTCGCGACCGCTTTTTCTGTGAACGAAATTGACGGTCTGGATGGCTTGTCGGGCGGGACTGTTTTATTTTCTTACGCTGCTTTTGGCGCTATTGCTTTTTTACAGGGTAAAGCAGATTTAGCCGCGCTGACGGCTGCCATCGTGGGCGCGCTTTTGGCTTTTTTATGGTTTAACATTCCGCCTGCCAGATTTTTTATGGGAGATACTGGCGTGATGCCTTTGGGTTTTGTTTTAGGCGTAATCGCGCTCGTCACCAACACGGTTTGGCTTTTGCCGATTATTGGTTTGCTTTTTGTTCTGGAATCGCTTTCGGTGATTGTTCAATTGCTTTCTAAAAAATTACGCGGCGGTAAAAAAATATTTTTATCTTCACCTTTTCATCATCACTTAGAAGCGATTGGCTGGCCAGAAAGCAAAATCGTGATGCGCTTTTGGATTATTAGCGCGGTGATGGCTTCTTTAGGTTTAATTTTGGCCTTGATCGACAGAATAACATAGCTTTTTAGGTTAATTTTCGTCATTCCCGTGCCACGCCCCGCCAAAGGCGAGGCTTCGCAAATGCGGGGCCGAGGGAAAACGGGAATCCATTTTCACTTACTATTTGGAATAAAATCGACTATATTTTAAGCTATGCCTTTATTCAAAAAAATACTTTCTGGAGATAAGAAATTTTTAATTATGACCTTGGTTATTCTAGCCTTGGGTCTTTTATTTTTAGCTTCAGCCAGCTCTGTTTCTGGTTATCGTCTACATCTGGATAGTTATTTTTTCGTGAAGCGTCAGCTTTTTTGGATAATTTTAGGTAGTGTGGTTTTTTTAATGACGGCCTCAAAACCACTGGCTTCGTGGCGTGGCTGGGGCGGGTTCGCTTTGTTGGGTTCATTTATTTTATTGATTATGGTTTTTATTCCGGGATTGCGCGCGGAATTTGGCACCTCCCGTTCGTGGGTGCAATTAGGTAGTTCGTTTTTAGTTTTTCAACCATCAGAAGTAGTTAAATTATCTTTTTTAATTTATTTAGCCGCTTGGCTGTCTAGCCGCGCTAAGCTCGTGCATGATTTAAAACAAGGCGTGATTCCATTTTTTGCGGTTTTGGGCGGGATTGTTTTGTTGTTATTGTTGGAACCAGATACGGGTTCGGTTATTATTATTGCCGCGACAGCTTTGGGTGTGTACTTTTTGTCGGGCGCTCCCGCGAAGGTTTTGGTGGCGACCGGCGCGGTCGCGCTTTTAACGCTTTTACTCTTGATGCAATTTTCACAATATCGAGCTAGTCGTATTTTAACTTTCCTTGATTCCAGCCGCGATCCGCAAGGAGCGGGTTATCACATTCAACAATCGCTCATTGGTTTGGGTTCAGGTGGTTTTTTTGGATTGGGTCTGGGTAAATCGCGGCAAAAGCATTTATTTTTGCCGCGCCCAGAGGATGATTCAATTTTTTCAGTCATTGGTGAAGAAATGGGATTTTTTGTGACCGCGGGATTTTTAGTCTTGTTGGGTTTTTGGTTGCATCGTATGTATAAAATTGCCCAACAGGCACCGCCTGGTTTTGAAAGAAATTTAGTTATGGGGATTGTCATTTGGCTAACTTTACAAACATTTGTTAATATTGGAGCCATGTTGTCGCTCGTGCCTTTGACAGGTGTCACTTTGCCACTAGTATCTTATGGTGGTTCGTCGATGTTAATCAATTTGACGGCGCTCGGCATGATCTATAATGTTTCAAGGCATTACCCGTTGGCAGAGACGAGGGGAGAGAAGCGAGAATCGAGGCGTTAATTTTATGAATGATAACTTAAAACTTGCCTACTCCGCCGAAGTGGCTTCGGCTACGAAGGCCGGAAAAACTTCTAACTTAAAACTAGATCGCCCCATTATGTTTTGTGGGGGTGGGACTTTGGGCGCGGTCGTGCCACTTTTAGCCGTGGTCGAAGAAATAAAAAAACTTTCGCCCGAGCGTGAATTGGTTTGGGTTGGCACGGACACACCGCAAATTAAAGAAGTAGTGGAGAGTTATGGCATTAAATTTGAAACTTTGCCCGTGGTGAAAGCGGACCGTTTTTGGTCCTTACAAAATTTAGCGGTGCCGTTTAATTTTATTCGGGTTTTAGTGAAAGCGGCGCGACTTTTAGATAAATATTTTCCAGAGACCATTGTCAATGCCGGCAGTTTTACGGGCGTGCCGTTAATTTGGTTAGGCAAAGTTTTTGGTTGTCGCGTGATTATTCATCAACAAGATCGCGTGCCGAGTTTGTCGAATCAATTGACAGGTTATTTGGCCAATGTTGTGACCGTGGCTTTTTCAGATATGAAACATATTTTCACTCCTAAAATTGGCATCTATCTCGGCAATCCCATCCGTCAATCTCTTTTAGATGCTGTCGCTAAATTTAAAATTCAAAATTTAAAATTCAAAATTCTTGTCATGGGCGGTTCTTCTGGCGCGCTGGGTTTGAATGAAAAAATAAAAATGTGCTTACCGCAACTTTTAGAAAAGTTTCAGGTCATTCATTTAACTGGTCGGGGTAAGGGTGTGGATTTTAAAAATGAAAATTATCAGCAAGAAGAATTTGTTTTTGATGGGTTGGCGCGATTTTATGCCGAAGCCGAGGTCGTGATTTCTCGGTGTGGTTTGAATGCGATTACGGAGCTGTCTGCTTTGAAAAAGAAAACTATTTTTGTGCCATTGCCCGACAGTCATCAAGGCGCCAATGCCCAGTGGCTCGCCCAAAATGGCGCGGTGGTTTTGCGTCAGGCAGAAATTACTTCAGAAATTTTATTAAAAAAAATAGGTGAAGCGCTTGAAAGTGCTTCACCAAAATGGTGGGAATTCTATCAACTAGATGCCGCTCACAAACTCGCGGAGATAGTTTTGGAGAGTAAATAAAGAAAGTTGCCAAAATAGTCAAAATACTCTAAAATGTCTTAGTTATTGTAATCTTCTTGTCTTTTTGGTACTTAACTTAAAACTTGCCTACTCCGCCGAAGTGGCTTCGGCTACGAAGGCTAGAAAAACTTCTAACTTAAAACTATATAAATTATGGACTATCAAATTATCGGCAGTTCGTTGGTGGTGACGCCGGCTTTGGAACAACATATTGTCAAGCATTTTAAAAAGATGGAAAAAAGAACACCGGCCAAACTTGCTCATGTGGAATTAATTGACCACTTGCATAAAAAGCACGGTGATAAATTTACTTGCAAGGTGGTTTGGGAAACTTTGAAAAAGAATTATAATGTGGAAGCGCACGGCGAAGATATGTACGCGGTCATTACCGAGGCGGCTCAAAAATTACAAATGATTTTAAACAAAGCTCACGACCGCAAATTAGCTGGTAGCTTTTAGCTGTTAGCTTATAGAAAACTGCCTGTTTCTAGCTTATGTCTTGGCTCAGTAAATTATTTGGCGATGCTAACGCGCGGTTTTTAAAAACGTTCGCGCCGATTGTTAAAAAAGTTGAAAGCTATGAGCCGGAGTTTACAAATTTTTCCGACGAGCAAATTAAAACATCAGCCCAAGCGATGCGCGCCAAGCATAATGAAGGCAAAAATTTAGACGAACTTTTGCCAGAAATGTTCGCGCTCACCCGTGAAGCGGCGCGCAGAAAATTAAAACAATTTCATTTCCCAGTGCAACTTTTGGGCGGGCTGGTTTTGCATCGTGGGATGATTGCGGAAATGAGAACCGGTGAAGGTAAAACTTTAACAGCGACTCTGCCCGTGTCTTTAAACGCTTTGACTGGTCGTGGCGCGCATGTCATTACTGTCAACGACTATTTGGCTCGTCGTGATGCTTCTTGGATGGGGCAGGTTTATAACGCTCTAGGGTTGTCTTGTGGGGCGTTGGCTCATGAACAGGCCTATATTTTTGATCCCTCTTTTGAACCAGAAGATGCTCTAGCTCATCGTTTTTTGAGACCGTGCGCTCGTCAAGAGGCCTATAGCGCCGACATTACTTATGGCACCAACAACGAATTTGGTTTTGATTATTTGCGAGACAATTTAGTGCAGGATAAGGCGCAAAAAGTTCAACGGCCATTGAATTTTGCGATTGTGGATGAAGTGGACAGTATTTTAATAGATGAAGCGCGGACACCGCTCATAATTTCCGCGCCGGCCGAAGAGTCAGCGGATCTTTATGCCACTTTGGCGCGTTTGATGCCATTATTGAAAGAGGAAATTCATTTTAAAAAAGATGAAAAAATGAAAGCCGTCATTATTACCGATGACGGTTTAAAAATTATTGAATCTCGTTTGGGCAAAAGTATTTATGAAGCGGGCGATGTTAAATTGGCACATCATTTGGAATCGGCCTTGCGCGCTTACGCGCTTTTTCATCGGGACAAAGATTATGTCGTCAATCCGTCAGCCGACGGAGGTGAAGTGATAATCGTGGATGAATTTACCGGCCGTTTAATGCCGGGTCGAAGATATTCGGAAGGTTTGCATCAGGCCATTGAGGCGAAAGAAGGTGTTAAAGTGAAAGATGAAAGCCGGACGCTCGCCACAATTTCTTTTCAAAATTATTTTCGTCTCTACCAAAAACTTTCTGGTATGACTGGTACGGCCGCGACCGAAGCGGAAGAATTTCATCATATTTATAAATTGGAAACAGTGGCTATTCCGACCAATAAGCCCATGGTGCGCAAAGATTTATCCGATGTTATGTTTGGGAGCGAGGAGGCCAAATGGCAAGTTATTATTCGGTCTATTCAAGAACGTCATAAAAAAGGCCAGCCGATTTTAATTGGCACGACTTCCATAGAAAAAAATGAAAAACTTTCTTTTTTGTTGTCGCAAACTGGCTTGCCTTTTCAAATGTTAAATGCCAAACAACATGAACGGGAAGCGGGGGTCATTGCCGAAGCCGGTAAAAAAGGCGCCATTACCGTGGCGACCAATATGGCTGGTCGCGGGGTGGATATTATTTTGGGCGGGCCTGAAGCTACTACGACCGAACAGAAAGAGATTTACGAGTTGGGCGGGTTGCATATTATTGGGACCGACCGGCACGAATCGCGCCGTATTGATAATCAGTTGCGCGGCCGCGCCGGCCGTCAGGGCGATCCTGGTAGTTCGCAATTTTTCTTGTCCCTAGATGATGATTTGTTGCGGTTGTTTGGTTCCGAACGTTTGCGGCGGATGTTTAACGCGCTGGGTTTGTCCGAAGATCAACCCATTGAACACAAAATGGTTTCCAAATTTTTGGAGCAAGCGCAAAAAAAAGTGGAAGCGCATAATTTTGACCTGCGCAAACATTTGGTGGAATACGACGATGTCATTAATAAACATCGTACAGTTTTTTATCAAAAAAGAAACGAAGTGTTGGAGAATTTTGTTCTGCAAACTAAAGCGACGGCAATTCAGACAGAAACATCAGACAATGACACGACTCAAAATTTAAAACTCATCCGTCAGTCGACGGATCAGAACTCAGAACTTAATAATCCGCTGCATCAAATGGTTGTGGACTATTTAACGAGCTTTACTGAACAAGTGGTCAAAAGTCAGACTGTTTCTGAAATGCAAAAAGATTGGGGCTATAATGAGCTGTCTGAAATTTTTTCCAACGTCACAGGCGCTCCTGTTGTGGCAGAAATTTTGCAAGCTTTACCTGAAGCTGGTGGTTCTGGCAGTTTGTCAGACAGAAAACGAGATAGTTTAACGGATTATTTACAAACTTTAAGTTTGTCGGAATTTGACCAAGCCGCCAAAGATTTGGGTGACGATTTTACCTTGGCCTATTTGGAGCGAGGCGTAATTTTAAACGCGATGGATGTGTTATGGCTAGAGCATTTGGAATCGATGGATCATTTGAGGCACGGTATTGGTCTGCGTGGCTACGCGCAAAAAGATCCGTTGGTGGAATATCAACGCGAAGGTTATGACTATTTTCAACAGCTTCTGGCTTTTATTGAACAACAGGTAGCCACAGTTATTGTGCGAGTGTTGAAAGCTCAAACCGAAGCGAGTCATCATACGAACCAAGTTTCAGCCAACCATAAAGATTTGCCTCCTTTGCCAGCAGGGAATTATTCCAAACTCGGTCGCAACGACCCCTGCCCCTGCGGTAGTGGCAAAAAATGGAAGAAGTGTCATGGAAAGTGAGAAACGAGGGAGAGACGCGAGAAACGAGGTCGAACATTAACGTCATCCCGAACTTGATTCGGGATCCAGAAAGATATTAGTATTATTTTATGAATGAGTTAATTAGGTAAAAAATGAATAAAATTGCGGAAGAAATTTTTGACACGGCCGTTAATCCCGAGCAGATTCCTATAAATGATGAATCGCGAAAAAAATTGGATGCGCTTACACCATATTGGTTGACTTATAAATTAGAGGGGGGGGAGCCAATTTCTTGGGTCATAGTAATTCCTACGACCAAAGATTTAATGACAAAGTTTTTAGCCAAAGAAATAACTGAAAAAGAATTAATGAATCTAACCAGACAAGATAGTATTTTTGACGCTTTATATTTATGCTCTGCTATTACTGTGCCGGAACATCGGGGTCAGGGGTTGGCAATTTCATTACTTAAAGAGGCGATTAATAATTTTCATTTAGGTGAAGGATTCGCTTTATTTGCTTGGCCAACTACAGAAGATGGTTTTAAAATAGTTAATCGCTTAGAAGCAGATCTTAATAAAAAAATTTTGATAAGAAATTGATTTTATGAAACACATCTTACGATTTCGGGCAGGGGATAAAGATATTTGGCAAGCTATAAAAAATGGCAAGAAAAAAGTGGAGACGCGAGCCGGTACGGTTAAATATCAAAAAGTCGCAGTGGGCGACGAGTTGGAGTTTGTTTGCGTTGGTCAGAAATTAATAAAAAAAATTACTAAAGTTGAACATTTCAAATCGGTCGAGGCTTTGTGCAAAAAATATCGCCCCAGCCAAATTAACCCTAATGCCAAAACAGAGGCGGAACTTATTAAAATGTATTCTAAATTTTCTGGCTACACGGAAAAAATCAAAAAATACGGCCTACTTGCCTGGACTCTAAAATAGTCATTTATTCATTCTCACATTCTCAAGTATATAAGTATGAGAAATAAAAAAAATCATTCCGATGAGGGAGTATTTTTTATCCGATGAGGGAATTTTAAATGGGGCGGGCCGTACTCATACAATTGAAATGGTGGTCCATTCTAGTTCAAGATAATAGGTGCGACCCGCGTTGAGAAAAAAGTATGAGCGTTTATAGTAGCATACCCATTTTAAAATGGCATTAATTTTTGCTCACACATACTAGAGGCAAATTTCCTTTATAATAGATAAATGAAAAAAGTTTGGTTTTTATTGTTGCCATTATTATTACCTTTAGCTATTCAGGCGGGGGAGATAGACATTCACATAGGACAATTAGGTAGCGAGGGCTTTACCACCACTGAACAAAGGCAGTTTAATTTAGAGGGCGTGGCTTTTTCTTGGGCGTTGGCCGATTTAGGCAGTGATGGCCTAGAAGAATTAATCGTTTCTCGTTTTGGTTCTGGAGGCCCAACCCATTTATCAATTTTACGCCAGGACGGCTCGCGGATTTTTGACTTTACACCCTTTCCTAAAAATAATGGGCCAATTGATTTTTGTCTTTTAGATAAAAAAATTTTGACCGCGACTTTAAATTATCCTTATGAGCTAGCGATTTTTGAACCCACTGGTAAAAAAATATCAAATTTAAAATGGCCGGTCTCCTCACCCAAAGATATTAGTCTGGCTTGCCATAAAATTGCGGGTCAAAATGAGGCGGTAGTAGCGATAGGCGCAAAAGTTTTTTATTATCGAACTAATAAATGGGTTGAAATAAAAGCGTCAGATAAAATTTCCGGACGCTTATCTTTAGTTAGTGGCGATTTAGGGACAGATGAAAAAAATGAACTCGGACTCGGCAACGAGAAAGGAGAAATGTGGATGTGGGACAACAATTATAAATATTTAAAAAAAATTAAAACTCCTTTGGTTTTTGCAAATGCCGAAGCGCCGTCAATCAGTCAGAATATTTTAAACGAGCAAAGAGTTTGGTTGATCTCATCTCCGGCCGGGCAAGATAATTTTACAATTTGGTTTCCCCAAGGTCAGAATCTAAATTTACCAGCGCCAGATAAAACTGGCTGGCAAATTGTGCCTCAAGCCAGCACTGGTCAAACTTGGCTTTTGCCCAGACGGCAAAAAAATCCACTTTATTTAGAAGAAAATAAACAAATTATCGTCAATATAAAAAATCAAACATTAACGGCTTATGATCGTGGCGTACCGATTATTGTGACTAAAGTTTCGACGGGTTTATGGAATCTGCCGACGCCGATTGGGGATTTTAAAATTTTAAATAAAAAACCGCGCGCTTATTCCAAACAATATAATTTGTATATGCCATTTTGGATGATGTTTGAGCCGCGTGGGTATGGCTTACATGAACTGCCCGAGTGGGCCAATGGCTATAAAGAAGGGGAAAATCATTTGGGTACACAAGTGTCGCATGGTTGTATTCGGTTAGGCGTGGGACCGGCACAAGCTTTGTACGATTGGGCCCAGCTCGGCACGAAAGTTAAAGTGGTGAAAGAATAATGAATTCTAAATTACGCACTTCGGAATATAAATGCGAGTGATATAATAAATTAATGGAAGAAAAAAAGATTACTTGGTCCACGCTCGGTCGAATAGTAAAGAATCAAAAATTCTTGAATAGTTTAATTTGGCCAGAAAAAAAGTGGCTGATGCTGGGCATGGCGTTTTTATCGGTGCTAGTTTCCATTTTTCCCTTTTTAAGATCTGGCGCCGAGGCCTTATTAATAAATTTACTCACAACAACCAAAAATATCAGCTTTTATAATCAAGACTTAATATTTTACGCAGTTTTGTTTTTAGTCGCCTCTTTTATACCGGCTTTTATCCGTTCAGTTGATCGTTATTTTGAAATGATTTTTTGGTATTATGTGGATGAGAAATTCAAATTTTTGGTGGCGGAAAAAAATTCTCAATTAGATATTGCGACTCATGAAGACCCTAAAAAGAAAGATTTGTTTTTAAGAGTTAGAGAGGACGCTCTGTTTCGGGTGCGCCAGTTTAGCGAACGCCAATTTCGGTTCATTATAGATATTTTGCAAATCGTTATCGCCTTGGGTGTTTTAACGACTTCATCTTGGTGGCTTTTATTTATTGTTTTGTTATCAACTTTACCCGAGCTTTTAGTTGAGTCAAAATATGGCCGTAGAACCTGGGCCACCCGAGCCGATCAATCGGAAAATTGGCGCATCTTTTGGCGCTATCATAATTATCTGGAAAGTTTAAGGCATGTGGTTGAAATGAGAATTTTTCAAAATGTGAAATATTTTTTGCAAGTCATGAAAAAAACATTGTTTGGTTTGCGCGTGGAAGAAAAGAGACATGAAAAAGATCGTTTACATGATTCATTTTTGAGCCAAGTTTTGTCGCAAGGAACTTTGGCCGCTGTTTATTTATATTTTATTTACCAAGTTGTTAATGGAGAGATTTTGATAGGTACTTTTTTGTTTATGTTAGCTTCGTTGGGTACTTTGCGAGCGGGGCTCTCGGGCTTGGCTTTAAATTTGGCGCGCCATTATGAAGACAGTTTGTTTATGACGGACTTGGTGAATTTTTTGACCTTGGAAAATATTATCAAATCGCGTCGGCAAAGTTATAAGTTATCAAGAAAAAATCCGCCGATGGTTCGTTTTGACAATGTTTCTTTTTCATATCCTGAAACCAATCGACAAATTATTAATAATTTTACCTTAGAAATTAAGGCCGGTGAAAAATTAGCTTTGGTTGGTTTGAACGGTGCGGGTAAAACCACGCTCATAAAATTGTTGTGTCGGTTTTATGACCCCAGTAGCGGTGGGATTTATATCAATGGTCATAATCTTAAAGAGATTGAACTTGATTCTTGGTATGATCAAATTGGCGCTTTGTTTCAGGATTTCGGCACCTACGATATGACAGCCAAAGATTTTATTAGTAGTGGCAGGATATCGCCCTCGGCTTCAATGAGAGAAGTTATAGCCGCCGCTAAAAAAAGTGGCGCTGATGATTTTATAAAAAAATGGCCAAATAAATACGAACAAATGTTAGGTAAAGAATTTACCGGTGGATTGGAACCGTCTGTTGGTCAATGGCAAAAAATTGCTTTAACTCGGGTCTTTTATCGTCAACCCCGTTTGTATATTTTAGATGAGCCGACCGCTTCAATTGACGCGGAAGCCGAGGCCAAAATTTTTGAACAGTTAGAAAATTTACCAGACGACATTACCGTGATTTTAATTTCACACCGGTTTTCAACCGTCAGAAAAGCCGATCGGGTGGCCGTGGTAGCAGACGGCGAATTAAAAGAACTTGGTACCCATGAAGAGCTTTTAGCTCAAGGCGGCGAGTACGCTCGCTTATTCAAAATTCAGGCCTTGGGTTATGAATAGCGGATAAAGAGTAGTTTAGAAATTATGAATTTGCCTACTCCGCCGAAGTGGCTACGAAGGCTGGATAAATTATAAATTTTGAATTCGGAATTATATAAGTACGTAGTGGTCAATGGAAATATTCTAAATTCTATATTCCAAATTCTAAATTCTAAATAGGGCTTGACCTTTTTTAGGTTTTTTTGTATACTCAAAAAGCTATTAAATTATGCCTACTTTACCGACACTTCAAGAATTAATGACCGCGGGTGTTCATTTTGGACACAGCGCCAGCAAATGGTATCCTAAAATGGCGCCGTTTATTTTTGGCGTTAAAGGTGGCGTTCATGTTATGGATTTGGAAAAAACTCAAGTTTCTTTGCAGAAAGCGATTGAGGCCATAAAAGAAGTGGTGTCTTCTGGCGGGCAAATTATCTTTGTCGGTACCAAAAAGCAGTCCAAAGACATTGTTAAAAAGTACGCGGAGGAGTGCCATATGCCTTATGTGACGAATCGTTGGTTGGGCGGTACTTTGACTAATTACGGCATTATTAAAAAACAAATTGAAAGATTGGCGCAGATTAAAGCCGACCAAGCTAGTGGCGGTTTAGATAAATATACTAAAAAAGAACGTTTAGGTTTTGAAGAAGAGAAAAAGCGTTTGGAAAGTTTGTTTGGCGGTTTGGCCACTTTAAAAGGTTTGCCCAAGATGATTTTCGTGGTGGATATTCGTCATGAAGAAACTGTGATGCGCGAAGCCAAGCAATTGGGAATTCCAGTGGTTGCGATTGTGGATTCAAATGTTGACCCAACTGAAGTTGATTATCCCATTCCGGGTAATGACGATTCAGTCAAATCGGTGGATTTAATTACCAAAGTGCTGGCGGAAGCTTGTCGCGAAGCGACCCAAAGCTAAAGCTTTGGAATTATAAATTATTTTTCCTGTCATCCCGTGCTGTGACACGGGATCCAGATAGAGGTTAAATTCTAATTTATGGACATAACAGCGCAACAAGTTAAAGAATTACGAGAGGCGACAGGTGTCGGTTTAATGGAGGCGAAGAACGCTTTGGTTTCTACGAATGGCAATATGGAAGAAGCGGTTAAATTTTTGCGCGAGTCAGGCAAAAAAATCGCCGCCAAAAAAATGGAACGAGTGACCAACGCGGGCGTAGTTGCCTCATATATTCATGGCGGAGGTAAAGTTGGCGTTCTGGTGGAGGTGGCGTGTGAAACAGATTTTGTCGCCAAGACCGATATTTTTCAAAATTTTGCAAAAGATTTAGCGATGCATATTGCGGCGATGAATCCCACTTATATAACAGAGGCCGATATTCCAGAAAATATTTTAGCGGAAGAAAAAGAGATTGCCCTAAAGCAAATGGAGGGAGAAAATAAACCAGAAGAAATTAAAGAGAAAATTGTGGCAGGCAAAATCGCGAAATACGCGGAAGAAAATTGTTTATTAAATCAGCCGTTTTTTAAAGATGACACCAAAAAAGTTTCAGATGTTTTAACAGATGTTATTGCGCAAATCGGGGAGAATACCAAAGTGACCGCTTTTACTAGATATAAAATTGGATAGTTTTTTCTTCCCCCGTCATTGCGAGGAGCCGTAGGCGACGTGGCAATCTCTACCTGTGTGCCTGTGCCTCCTGTCATCCCGTGCCCCGACACGGGATCCAGTATTTGTATTAAATGAATTGGGTTTAAAAATTAAGAAAAGGTATTTTATTTCCGGTTGGAGGTAGTCCTTTCAACCACCAGAAGCCAAGTTCCAGCGACTCGGCTTCTTGCGTTTCCTCACAATTTTTCTTGCAGAGCCAAGAAACCAAGCAAATTGTTCGTCAGAGCTGGTTTAAAGAACCACCTCCCAACCGGATGGCGTGGAGAGAGGGCATGACTGGAGTAGTTGCACGAACACCTCCCCCTCATTGGCTTTGGGCTAAGGCGTGTGGAGAGGCGCGGTGTGGAGTAGAGCTGGTTCAAACGCTCCCACCCTTGACATGGAAAATATTTAATTGTACCATTAGCACCTACTTAATTTAGGTAAAAGGTGATTTGAACTACCTATAAAGTGTTCATTTAAAATTTAATGAGGTAAGCGATGAGTACCATTGTAGGCCCAAGCGCTGAACAGCGTACATTAAGTGTTCATAAAGAACATGAAGTTCTTCAAAAGTTGGAGGCTGGCGGATTAAATGACCAAATTGCTCAAAAAATTATTGAGAGCAAAGGAAATCAAATTGCCAAAAAATTAATTATGAAAGCAGAAGAACTGATTGTAGAGGAATCTGTTTTCAAAATTGACCCAATTCTTTCTTTTGATGGACTAAAGGAAGGGAAGGAATTTTTATTCATTAGTCCTGAAATAAGCAATGGTAAGTTTAAAATCAATCTTGATCCGTCTGATAATCATCCGATGGATATAATATTGATTAAGTGCTGGAAAAAACATCTTGAAAACAAAATGTTTGAAAAATTTAAATTTGTTCCAGCCGCTCATCTCCTCGGACTTGGGCTTAAACACCCCGAAGTAATTGAAGTATGCAGATACATAATGTCATTGCATCCGACTTGTTATATGCAGGGTTCAATAAACGAAAAGTATCATAATGCGCCTGACTACTTTGCACTTAATTACTTTAACCATTGGCCTACTATTGGAAAATCTGATATACGGATGGGGAAACCTGGTCCAACTCTCTCCTTTGATAGAGAAAATCTTGGAGAAGATACAGATGTATGGTTTGCGGTAACTCCGATGTAATTTATTGGTTCTGGTCAAAGTTTGATCGGAACCTACTTTTTATTTTCCACTAGTTATTTTGTATGGAAAAGATACAATATATTCATATGATAAAGTTAGCTATCAATGGTTTTGGGCGGATCGGGCGGGCAGCTTTTAAAATTGCCGTGGAACGGCCAGATCTTGAAATTGTCGCCATCAACGACTTAATGTCGCCAGAAGTTTTGGCGCATCTTTTGCAATACGATTCTGTGTACGGTAAATTTCAACAACCCGTCACTTTTGACGACAATCATATAATTGTGAATGGCAAAGCATTTTTAGTCGTCAAAGAAAAAGAGCCAGAAAAATTGCCGTGGAAAGATTTAGCGGTGGCTGTAGTTTTGGAATGCACCGGTCGAATGACTAAACAAGAAGAAGCTCAAAAGCATATTTTAGCCGGCGCCAAGCGCGTCATAATTTCTGCGCCGACCAAAGGCGACGAGGTGATGACTTTTTTAATGGGCGTGAATTCTGAAAGTTATCAAAAACAAGAAATTGTTTCCAATGCTTCTTGCACGACCAATTCTTTAGGGCCGGTTGTAGAAATTATGCAACGGGTTTTTGGTATAGACAAAATGATGATGACGACAATTCATAGCTACACCGCCGAGCAAAATTTGGTAGATGGTCCGCCACCAGCTTTACACAATGATATGCGCCGAGCACGAGCGGCGGCGATAAATATCGTGCCGACCACAACTGGCGCCGCCACTGCTACCACCAAAGTTATCCCCGAACTTATTGGCAAGTTTGACGGCCTCGCCATTCGGGTGCCAACGCCCTGCGGTTCTTTGTCAGATATGACAATGGTTTTAAAAAAACCAACCACCAAAGAAGAAATCAACCGCGCTTTGGCGACAGAAGCACAAACGCCTCGCTATTCCGGTATTTTACAGTATACAAATTTGCCGTTGGTTTCTTCCGACATTATCGGCGCGCCATTTTCCGCCATTGTTGATGGTTCTTTAACGCAAGTGGTGGAAGGTAATTTGGTTAAAGTCGTGGCGTGGTATGACAATGAATGGGGCTATGCCAATCGACTCGTTGAACTCGCGGTGTTAGTGGGGAGTCGATAGCAGTTTTAAGTTCAAAGTTTTAAGTTCTAAGTTGTCATTGCGAGGAGCGGAGCGACGTGGCAATCTCTAAATATTATGAAGCTATTATCTCAATTAAAAAATTTAAAAGGAAAAGTTGTCTTAGTTCGTGTGGACTGGAATGTGTCTTCATTTAAAGAGGCGCGTTTTATAAATTCTATACCAACTTTGAAATATTTATTAAAAAAAGGCGCGCGGATAGTCATTTTGTCGCATAAAGGCAACCCATCCTTCGCTAAAGCTTCCACCTCCGTTAAAACTTCGGCGGACAAGTCGGAGGGCAGGTCCAAAAAAGACATTGCAAAGTTTTCTTTAGCTTTTTTAGTGCCAGCCATTAAAAAATCTTTAGGACAAGCGGTCAAATTTTGGGCGGGAGATATTGGTAAGCTTAAAAATTTAAAAGAGAAAGTAATCTTGATAGAGAATATAAGATTTTATGAAAGTAAAGACAAGGGTAGTTTAGCCAAGTCTTTGGCTGACGTGGCCGACCTGTTCATTTTTGAGGCCTTTTCTGTCGCCCATCATAGCGCGCCCTCGGTTGACGGCGTGGCAAAATATTTACCAACTTATGCTGGACTCGCTTTTGCAGAAGAAGTAAAATTTTTGGATAAATTAAAAAAACCCAAAAAACCTTGGGCCGTGATTTTGGGCGGGGTAAAAGTTTCTGATAAATTAAAAAATATTAAAACTTGGTTGGATCAAGGCGCTTACTTATTTTTAGGTGGGGGAGTAGCCAATACTTTTTTAAAAGCCGAGGGTTATGAAATCGGCCAGTCGCTTTTTGACAAAAATTCGGTTCAAGAGGCGCGCCAACTTATAAAAAAATATCCTGACCAAATCCATTGGCCGGACGATGTTGTGATTGATCCTCCTTCGCTTCCTTCTTCGCTAAAGCTACGAAGGACAAGAAAGCTACGGAGGACAGGTGCAAAGCCACCTGAAATTATTGAACGAGAAAATATTTCTAAAAAGGATACTATTTTAGATTTAGGGCCTTTTACTATCAGTAAATATACACGCGCGATTTTGGCTTGCCAGACTATTTTTTGGGTTGGTAGTATTGCCAAAACTGAAGAGGCAAATTATCAATCGGGCAGTTTGGCTTTGGCCAATTTTTTAGGGCAGGCGAAGAAACGCGGTGCCATTGTGGTTGTTGGCGGTGGCGATACTGGTGCCTTTTTGGAAAGTCAGAAATTAACTAAAAATGTTTCATATATTTCGACAGGCGGCGGCGCCTTTTTATCGTATTTGTCAGGCGAGAAGTGGAAAATATTAAACTAGGGATTAGGGGATAGAATTATGCGTTAAATTGAATGTATTTTAGGCACTTTCCTTCGTGGTTGCATTTATTTAGGATAGTATTAAGATTCCAGTGTAATTACTATGAAAAAACCATTTAAATTCTATCATACAGTAATGGCCATATTAGTGTTTGGCATTCTAGTATTTTCTAACCAAGCTCATGCTGAAACGGAAATTTCTGGAAATATTACTTCTAATACAATCTGGACATTAACTAATAGCCCATATCATATAACAGAAACTGTGTTCGTATACTCGGGTGCTATTTTAACGATAGAGCCGGGAGTTATTGTTAGGGCTGATGCAGAAAAATATCTGCAGATAGCTGGTACTCTTATTGCTAGAGGTAGCGAAAGTAGCCCCATAATCTTTACGAGTTATAATGCCGGTGAAAGTTGGGGTGGAATTAAATTTATTGATAGTGCGGTTGATGCTCAACTGGGAAATAATTATTTATATATAAGCGGTTCTATAATAGAATATGCTGATATCGAAAAATCTGTTTGGGATTGTATTAGAATTGAAGGAACGTCGCCTTTTATTTCTCATTCCAATATACACAATTGTGCAAACGGTATTTTTATATACAACTCTAATTACTCGGATGCGAGTAGTACGGTAATTTATTCAAATATTATAAAAGACATTCCAATAGGATATGGTGTTCAACAAACAAACAAAGTTACAGATGTTAGCCTGGTAAAAATTATTAATAATGAAATAAGTAATACGGGAACCGGTATCGTAAGCCATAACGGACAGGGTCCCCAAATAAAAGATAACATTTTAACAAATAATAAAAGAGGGGTGGAATTAGAAACGAGTAGAAATTTTATAATTGAAAACAATTTGATTGACATTCCATTATCCTCCCAAGAAACTTCTATTGGAATGAATATAGTTAGCAACTCTACTGGTACAATTCAATATAATGATTTAATTAATAACGCAAGCACTCAACCATCAAATTCAGCGCTCAATATACATAATAGTGATCTCGTAGTTCAGTTTAATACCATTACTGCGAGCTCTGATACCACCATTCGAGTAAATTGTTTGGGCGCAATTAACTGTTCAACAATAGATTCAAACAATATTTATAATACGGCGATTAGTGGTTATGCTATTTGGAATTGGGGCAATGTAGATATTAATGCCCCTAATAATTATTGGGGGATTGTTAGTTCATTGGAAATAGATAATAAAATACATGATTATTATGATGATCCATCATGGGGTAAGGTAATTTATAATCCATATTTTTTATCTGTTATAGAATCTGCCGGATCAGATAAGATTGCTTCAACTCCTACTTGTACATCATGGACATACTCTACTTGGACAGCATGTTCTTTTAGTGGTCAACAAACCAGATCTATTATTTCTTCTTTCCCAAATAATTGTGTCGGCGGGAATCCAGTATTGGCACAATCTTGCACATATATTCCACCGCCACCACCTGCTTGTACCTTTTGGACTTATTCCGATTATGGGGCTTGTGTTAACGGCCAACAAACTAGGATAATAACATCATCACAGCCCACAAATTGTATAGGTGGCAATCCAGTGTTAAATCAGAGCTGTACTGTGCCACAGCCAAATCAAGGCCAACAAAGCTCCCAGCCCATCCAACCAACATGTTCAGAAGATATTTGGTCATGTAGTGATTGGGGAGTTTGCTCACTGCAGGGAAGCCAGACAAGAAACTGTAATAAAACATTTGATTGCGCGGCCATTCAGACATCATTACCCGCAACATCTCGTTTTTGTGAAACTCCAAGTCAAACCCTTTTAGAAAATCCTATAAATAATGGTAGTGTACTCGGACAAGCTAATTCCACGACAGGTATAAATAATGGAATTTTCGATAAAAGTTTACAAAATAGACTCCGTGGCTACATTTTATTACAAGTAGAATCTCGTGGTGAGGCGTGGTATGTTAATCCTGCAGACGGAAAGCGATATTATATGCCAGATGGAGCAACCGCTTACGAAATGATGAGGAAATTTGGATTAGGAATTACTAATGCGGATTTGGCAAAATTACCACAAGAAAAAGAGAATAAAAAATACCCGTCTTTATATAAAAATCTAAAAGGGAAAATATTATTACAGGTAGAATCTCATGGCGAGGCGTGGTATATAAATCCCAAAACTGGATACAGATACTATATGCAAAACGGCGAAGCCACTTATAGTTTAATGCGGTTTCAAAGCTTAGGTATTACCAATGCGGATTTGTCTAAAATTCCTGAAGGTGTACTATAAATATATATGGCAAGAGTAACATTTGATTCAGTTTTTATAATTCATCTTGATGGGTCATTGGAACCAAAACAAAAGATTAGGATAGGTGGAGTTGAATTTGGGCCTGGTGTAAGGTTTTCTAGAGGGGTATCTTTTGCGGGGGTAGATTTTACATTATTTATTGGAAGAGAGTTTGAGGTAGATATAGATAAAGATGTATTAGTAATTAAGGGTATTTATTAATGATTATGGATGAAATAGGTCCGCATATTAATATTACAAAAAGTAGTGATCAAAGAGTCACTTTTAAATTACCGCCCGATCCAAATGAATGGCTTAGAGAAAGATATGATTTTCAGACCAAAATAATACTCGGCGTTTTTTTAGTTGCATTTATTACTATGATAATTATGGTAGGGGGTCTTTTATTAGAAGCATATCATTTTAATTCAGCAGTATATAAGGAATATTCTGAAAAAATTAATACTCTAGGTATTATTCAACAAAGCAATAAGACAAACCAACAAATAATTATTGATCAGCAAAAACAGATACAGGATTTATTAAAACAGATACAGGAGTTGTTAAAAAAGAAGTAAACGAAGTGTTTAGAGTTTAGGAGCGTCATCAACTTCTGGTTGATAGCTTTTTTTTATATAATAGTAAGGTAGATTTATTTAGGGATTGCTTCGTCACTTCGCTCCTCGCAATGACAAGGCGTGCTAATTGCTAGGCACGCTAGGCATGCTAACTGCTATATATTATGACTCGATTCGTTGATACAATAGAAGATATAAAAGCTGAACAGCGGTATGATTCGCGTGGGGTGCCGACTGTGCAAATAACAGTTATGACCAAAGGCGGGGCAGTGGGTGTATCGATGGCGCCCAGTGGCGCCTCGCGTGGTACACACGAAGTTTCAGAATTAAGAGACGGTGGCACCAGTTTTTCTGGGCTAGCTGTAAAAAAAGTCGCTAAAAATTTTGTGGTTAAATTTTTACCCAAAGTCAAAGGCGTTTCTATTTTTGAGCAAGATTTGTTGGACCAAATTTTAACCGAACCAGACGAAACAGCCAAAACTTGGGGTGGTAATTTTGCGATTGCTACTTCTCAAGCCATTGCTAAAGCTGGCGCTTTGTCTTTGCATTTACCTTTGTGGCAATATTTACGGCAGGTTTTTCATCAGCACTCGGGTATTGCGTGGTTGCCGAATCATAAAATAAATTTATGCGCCAATGTTTTAAATGGCGGGGTGCACGCTTTAGGCGGGCCGACTTTTCAAGAATTTTGGGTGGTCTCTTCCCAAGGCACTATGGCCCAACAACTGGAAACGATTGCGGAATTTTATTTTGCTTTACGAGAAAATTTTAAAAAGAATAAAAAATTAACTTTGGTTGGCGACGAAGGCGGGCTAGTGCCATTGCGTCAAACCAGCGAGGAAACTTTGTCGTATTTACACAAAATGTTGCGAGAAAAAGGATTTTTAAACAAACTAGCTTTGGGGCTAGATTTAGCTGCTTCGGAATTTTATACCAAAAATTTTTATACTGTTGATGGTAAAAAATATAGTCGCGAACAATATTTATCATTTATTTTGAAATTACAAAAAAGTTATAGTTTGGCTTATTTAGAAGACCCAGCTTCAGAAGACGATTTAAAAATATGGTCGGCTTTAACGGAACAGTTGGCGCATAAAACTTGGTTAATTGGCGATGATTTATTTACTTCGCAAGGAGCGCGTTTGAAACAAGGAATAGAGGCAGATTTGGCCAATGCCATTTTGTTAAAACCAAATCAAGTTGGCTCTGTGACAGGTTTAATGAAAACCGCCACTTTGGCGAAGAAAAATAATTACAAAACGATTGTCTCGCATCGCTCGGGTGAAACCAGTGATATTTTTATTGCCGATTTGGCGGTCGCCATAAATGCCGATGCCGTAAAATTTGGCCCACCCGCTCGGGGCGAAAGGTTAATAAAATACGAACGGCTTTTGTCTATAGAGCAGGAATTAAACGAATCGACAAAAGCCGAATTTTAAATTATAAATTTTAAATTATAAATTAATACAAATATGAAAGATAATTTAGTCCAAAAAAAAGCTTTTGATTTTGCTCTACATGCGGTCGCCTTATATAAAATGTTAATTAAAGATAAGGAGTTTTCTTTAGCTGATCAGTTTATTAGGAGCGCTACTAGTATTGGTTCTAATATCGAAGAGGCAATTGCTGGTCAGAGTCGAAAAGATTTTATACACAAAATGTCAATTGCGGCTAAAGAAGCAAGAGAGGCAAGATATTGGATAAAGTTATTATTCGCGAGCAAATTAGTAGTTTTTGAAGCAAATGATTATTTGAAAGAAGTTGAGGAATTGATAAATATTTTGACTAAAATTATTAAAACTTCTTCCCTTAATAATTTAAAATTAAAATAATTAAAATATTATGTTATGTCATTATATTTAGTCGTCTCACCCTACTTCAATTTAAAATTTATAATTTAAAATTTATAATTCCTTCAAGGTTTATGCTAAACCATCTTGCCAACAAACAAATTTTAATAATATTAGATGGTTTTGGCGCGACCAGAGACGAGACGCCCGGCAATGCTATTTGCCGCGCGCAGATGCCTTTTTGGGAAAATTGGCTTAAAAAATATCCCATCAAAAATATTCAGGCCTCGGGACAATATGTTGGGCTTAAACCCGGCACGGCTGGCAATTCGGAAGCGGGACATTTGAATTTAGGAGCGGGGCGAACGGTGGAACAAGATCCGGTGCGGATTAGCCAAGCTATTGCCGACGGTTCTTTTTTTACCAACGATGTTTTATTGGAAGCAATTCAGCGGACCAAAAAAAATGGACGTTTGCATTTTATGGGACTACTTTCTTCCGAACAGTCGGCACATTCGCAACCAGACCATTTGCAAGCGCTTTTAAGTATGGCCAGCGCGCATCATTTGGAAAATGTTTTTGTGCATTTATTTACCGATGGCAGAGACACTAGTCCTTTTGCGGGTAAGGATTTAGTAAAAATTGTGGAGCCATTTTTAGGCAACGCCAAGATTGCAAGTATTGTCGGGCGGGCTTACGCGATGGATCGAAAAAAAGATTGGACGCATACCCAAAAAGCTTATGAACTAATGACTTTAGGTCAAGGTTTAAGTTATACCGATGCCACGACGGCTTTAGCCAAAGCGTATGAGCGCGGGGAGAGCGATGAATTTGTGAGCGCGTCGTGGCTTTATCCCGACAAACGCGCCACCATTCAAAACGGCGATACGATAGTATTTTTTAATTGTCGTTCTGATCGAGCGCGCCAATTGACCAAAGTTTTTGTACAAGATGATTTTGAAGCGGTTAATTTTGGCGCTTTTGAACGTAAACCCGCTTTGTCTGATTTGTTTTTTGTGGCGCTTTCGGATTTTGGTCCAGACTTAAATGTTAAAACAGCTTTTGCCACGCCTCATTTGTCTGGAACTTTGCCCGCTGCTTGGCGGGGCGTGCCACAAATGTATGTGGCGGAAAAAGAAAAATACGCGCACATTACTTATTTTTTTAATGGTTGGCACGCCAAGCCGGTTTATAATGCTACTTGGGAGTGCGTGCCAAGTCCCGATGTTTTAAATTATTCAGCCGCGCCCGCGATGGGAGCAAGGGAAATTACCGACAAAATAATTGCCGGTATAAATTCTTCGCAGTATGATTTTTTAGCGTGTAATTTTGCCAACGCCGATATGTTGGCGCACACAGGCGATATTGAAGCGACCAAAAAAGGTTTAGAAATTATGGACGGTTGTTTGGGGCGAATAGTGGAGGCGGCGCACGCGAAAAACGCGAGCGTGTTTATTACTGCTGATCATGGCAACGCTGAAATGATGTTAGATTTAAAAACGGGCGCGGTTAGAACTGAACATACTTCGAACCCGGTGCCGTTAATGTTTTTGCCACCACCGTCTTTGGGTACGTGGAGTTGGCGGACAGATATTAAAGAGGATGCTTGTTTGGCCGATGTCGCGACCACGATTTTAGCTGTCGCCAATGTGCCTTTACCCCGCGAGATGCTAGGGCGAAGATTGTTGCAATAGATTAGAATATACCCAACAAATAAAAAAGAGCGCCATTTCTGACACTCTTTCATTTTTTGAATCGTTGTTATTTTTTCCAATTTAAACGGGCCGCTTTTGAACCGATCATTACAACCCGAAAGAGCTCCCATTGTTCCACAGAGCCGGTGTCTTCGCGTCTTAGCCGACCGGAATTGATGTCGCTTTTGAGAGTTTGGTAGAACTTGAGGGGATCTTTCACGGGGCCATGGCCGTTACTAAATTGAAAACCCCTTTTTATCATATCGTTTTTAATTGTGTTGGCCAGAGCAAGAGCATCATCCATGTTATATTTGTAGTCATAATCAGGATCTAACTTTTTTAATTTCTCTACGTTGTAATCAAAGTTTTGTGGTAACTCTGGATTAACGATTTCAATGGCGGGATTGTTTGGATTAACAAGCATTTCGATTTTAGCCACGGTCTTTATCGGTAAAATTGCGTAGACGACTACAATCAACAACCCTGTGACAAAGCAACCACCAATAAAACCTTTCAACCAGCTCGATATCATAATGCCCGACATATTTTTGTGCTCGATGATTGGCCCAGTCTGGCTCCCCTGATGAGATTTTATGATGTATCGTATGCGGTACAGTCCAATGAGTGTTGGCAAGATCAGAAGATATGGCCAGACATGGAAAAGAGACAAAAAGAAATTACACATTATTCCTCCAAATGGTTGATTATGTTGAAAATTAAGTTGTTTATGTGCAGTAATTATGTTATAATTATTATATCATATCTTTGAATTTTTGTCAAGTCCTAGCTAGCTGATAGCAATTAGCATGCTTGGCAAGCTAGCATCCCGTAATTATTCAAAATAATTTAAAATTTAGAATTTATAATTTAAAATTTCTATATTTATGTCTAAGTTGCCTCTGGCTTTAATTATTTTAGACGGTTTTGGTATTGCTTCGCCTGCGAGCAGTAATGCCGTGACACTTGCTAAAATGCCATACAGTGATCGCTTGGTGCGTCATTTCCCGACTTTTGCCCTTCAAGCTTCGGGTGAAGCTGTGGGTTTACGTTGGGGAGAAATTGGTAATTCGGAAGCGGGTCATTTAAATATTGGCACGGGGCGAATTGTTTGGCAAAGTTATTCCCGCATTAATCGTGCTATTGCCGATGGAACTTTTTTTACCAATAAAAAATTATTGGAAGCTCTAACTTATGCCAAAGAGCAGGGGGGTAGCGTGCATATTTTAGGTTTATTAAGTCAAGGTGGTATTCATGCCGATATACAGCATTTAGCCGCTGTGGCGGAAGCCGCCACTAAGCATAATTGCGAAAAAATTTATTTGCATTTATTTTTAGACGGTCGCGATGGCCCGTTTCAGGGCGCCTTGTCTTTAGTGGAACAATTAACAGAACAGCTTAAAGAGACCAAAGTAAAAATTGCGACGGCGACCGGGCGTTTTTATGGTATGGATCGCGATAAACATTGGGACCGAACTAAAACCGCTTATGAAGCGATTGTTTTAGGGCAAGCCGAAAATAAAACTAAAGATTTAAAAACGACTTTACGCGATTATTACAAAGAAGGTGGCGACGATGAACATTTTCCAGCGACTATTTTGGTAGATAAAGCAGGTCAGGCCATTGGTCCGGTTCAAGATAATGATGTGTTTATTATGGCCAATTTCAGAGCCGATCGCGCGCGACAATTGGCTTGGGCACTTCAGACAGAAAAAGATTTTTCTAATTTTTCACGGCCAAAATTTTCAGGGCAAAAACTTTTTACGATGGTCGATTATGACAAAGATTTGCCCCAAGCCGGTGTTTTTATGGAAACAGAGGAAATCAAAAATTCTGTGGCGGAAATTATTTCGAAAGCTGGTTTGCGTCAGTTGCATATTGCCGAAACGGAAAAATACGCTCATATTACTTATTTTTTTAATGGCGGCCAGGAAGAACCTTTTTCGGGCGAGACGCACGAACTGGTGCCGTCACAGCGGGTGGCTAGTTTTGCCGAGGTGCCGGCCATGAGCGCGCGAGAAATTACCGCCAAAGTTTTAACGCACATAGAAAATAATGAATTTGATTTTTATGTGATCAATTTTGCCAATCCCGATATTGTTGGGCATACTGGCGATTTAAAGGCGACAGTTAAAGCTTTGGAAATAACCGATGAATGTTTGCGCCAAATTGGCGAAGCTATTTTAGCCAAAGGCGGACAATTTATGGTGACTGCCGATCATGGCAATTGTGAAGGTTTGCTAAATTTACAAACTGGTGAAAAAGAAAAAGAACATTCCACCGCGCCCGTCTGGTTTGTTTTAGTGGGGGAAATGTGGGAAGATAAAATGCAGGCGCGTTTGGCCGGGCTGAAAGATTTAATAAAATTATCACCGAGTGGTTTTTTGTGCGACATCGCGCCCACGATTATAAAACTTTTAGAACTTGAAAAACCAGCAGAAATGACGGGACAATCGTTGGTATAGAATATAGAATATAGAATATAGAATATAGGATGTAGAATATAGCAATTGAATTTATTTATTATGCCGGAATTGCCTGAAGTAGAAACTATTGTGAGACAACTTGATAGAGTTTTGAAAAATGAGGTTGTTAAGGGGTTTTCATGTAATTGGGCAAAGATGGCTCAGCCATCGCTTAAAATTATTAGAAAAAATATTTTAGGTCAGAAGATTTTAGGAGTGGCCAGGAGAGCCAAAGTTATTTTACTAGAGTTTAAAAAAGGATATTTAGCTATTCATTTAAAAATGACAGGGCAATTGGTTTATATCCCGTTAGAAGCAAAACATTCAGTGGCTTATCGTTCCGATGAATGTTCGGATAAGCATAAAGCGAATGGTGGCTTTAAAACATCAGGTGAGCTTCTAACGGGACAAGGGCGTGTGGTAGTGGGCGGGCATCCAATCGCGGGGTTAAATAATTTACCGAATAAGTTTACACACGCGACTTTTAATTTTAATAAAGGCGCTTATTTGTATTTTAACGATGTTCGCAAATTTGGCTGGATTAAATGGCTAGATTATGACGCTCATAAAAATTTACATAGTTCTTTTGGTTTGGATGGACTGTCTTCCCCCAAACAGATTTTAGAAGTTTTGTTAAAAAATAAAAATCGTTTTCCTAAAAAAAGTCTGAAAGGTTATTTGTTAGACCAGACGATTATTGCTGGACTCGGCAATATTTATGCGGATGAAGTTTGTTTTTTGGCTCGTGTTAGGCCCATGCGAAAAGTTAAAAATATAAGTGGAGGTGAATGGAAAAATATTTCTAAATTAATTCCTTTAGTTTTAAATAAATCAATTAAATTGGGCGGGACAACATTTTCAACTTACCGGGACGCCAACGGCCAAGAGGGTAGTTATTGGAAAAGCAGACTGGTTTATGGCCGAGGCGGAGAAAAATGTAAAAAGTGCGGTACGATAATCAAAAAAATAGTCGTTGCTTCTCGGGGCACTTGTTTTTGCCAGAAATGCCAAAAATAACCCCAATTAAATACTGGGCTTGACAAAAGTATTCTAGTATGTTACTATTAACATAAAATAATAGCTTTACAATTCACTTAAAAAAATCACATTTCATATCAGGAGGACAAGCAACATGACTACCAAGGGCATTATTTTAGGTTTTGTGGTTATTTTAACCATATGCGGCCTCATCGTTGTTATTACATTGCAGATAGTTCATAATAATCAGGAGAGTTCTATATACGCTGATCGACTCAATTTTGGTCAGGTCCAACTAGCGAGCATTAAGGCTGTTGGATACGGGGAGTTTGAAAGCAAAGTGGGTAGGCTGGTTGATGAGTTGGTGTATAGTAGGGATAGTAAGACGTTTGATATCAGATTGATTCAATCCGCAAGATCTCTAGGTAGATTAATCCGTGAACGTGAAGCAGAAGTTCAAAAATACCGTGACGAATTCTGCCGTAATCTTGACACTTTGAAGATGCGGGGAAACATAGATGAAGTTGTCATAAGTTACATAGACCTCTACTTCTGGAAAGCCCGAATTTCCGATTGGAATACGTTCAAATACGAAGTGGATAAAGAGGGTGTTGTTAATTACTTGCGGCGCGAGGTGCTGAAGACAAGATCGCTTTTATTGGTCGGCCTTCCTAGTGATTATTAGCTATAAATTTTTCATTCGATAATGACGGTCTTATTATAGATCGTCATTTTTTTTTATAATAATAAAAGTGGCAGGATTATGCCCAAGGCGGCGCCGGCTAAAACTTCTGGCACGGTGTGGCCGACGCGGTCGTGTGGTAGGGTACGACTGCTCCAATGTAATCTTTTGAAAAAACCTTTTAAACTTTTATTTTGAAGTTCAATTTCATTTCTTAGGCCGGTCGCGTCTTTAATGGTAATTAAAACCAAAAAAAGCATAATGCCAGAAATAGCAGAATTCCAACCAGTCGCGATTACGGCTGTGGTGAGTGCGCCGACAATGCCAGCCGTATGGCCAGATGGAAATTCTCCATATTGCCAAAAATAATTCCAGTCAAAACCTTGACGAATTGATAGTTGTATTACTTTAATCAATTGCGCGACCACGGCACAGAGTATGGGAGTGAGGAACAACAACATTAGTCTATTATAGATTATAAATTTTAAATTATAAATTGGATAAATAGATGGGAGGAGAGCAGGCCGTTATTGAATACATTTTTTGTATTTGATGATTTTTTTGAGAATACATTTTGTATTCAGCTTGAGTATATATCCAAATTCTATCCGCCAGCTAGCGGACTAAATTATTCATTTATGTTATACTTTAAAAATGAAACTTAAGTTAATAATTTTCGCAGTGGTCGCAGTCGTGGTTGGCCTGGGACTGTCCTTAATAGTGCCGCATGCTTTAGAAAATAAAAAAATTTTGGTTTCCGCCAATCAAACTATTGCTGATGTTTTAAAAAAAGATTTTAATCAGTCTGGTTTTTTGGTTTGGCTAGCTGATATTTTTAAAACTAATGAAAATCTTAAACCCGGCTGGTACTCATTAGGTGAAGATAAGTTATCACTTTTGTCTTTATGGAATTTTTTTAGCCAGAAACAAAATCCGCAAGAAGTTTCTGTGCGTTTGTTGGAAGGCAAAAAGAGCGCGGAATTTTTTAATATTTTAGAAACAGCCGGTGTGGCCAAAGTTTCTGACCTAAAAATTTTATGGCAAAAACCGCCAGCGGATTTTTATACTAAATACGAGGTATTAAAAGCTTGGCCCAAAAAACTTAGTTTAGAAGGCCTGCTTTTCCCTGAAACTTACCGGTTTTTCGTGAATGACAAAGCAGAAAATGTTTTGGCCCGTTTATTGGAGCAAAGCAATAAAAATTGGCTTTCTTTAGGCGCTAAAAATGTGACTGCCCACGAGGCTTTTACTTTGGCTTCAATTGTCGAGGCCGAGGCCGCGACGGACGAAGATCGGGCGTTGGTGGCTGGTATTTTTTGGGATCGGTTGAAATATGGGTTAGCTTTGCAGGCCGACAGCACCGTTAATTATGTCACCGGCAAAAGCGAACCTGGCGCGAGTACGGCTGATACCAAAATAGATTCGCCTTATAATACTTATAAATACAAAGGATTGCCGCCGGGACCAATCAACAATCCGAGTTTATCGGCTTTGAAAGCCGTGGTTCATCCTGCCGCTAGCCCTTATTTGTACTTTTTTTCCACAAAAGATGGTACAATTATTTATAGTCGTACCTTTGCTGAACATTTAGAAAACCGAGTTAAATTCGGAATATAGAAATTCTAAATTTTAAATTCTAAATTTTAAATTATTTAGCCTCGCATCTCGCATCTCGCATCTCGCATCTCGCATCTCGCATCTCCTATACCCTTAACTAATTTATATGTACACACGGCCTACTTGGGATGATTATTTTATGAGTCTTGCTAAAATCGTGGCGACGCGTTCAACTTGCGATCGTCTGCGCGCGGGCGCGGTTTTGGTTAAAAATAACAGAATTATTTCAACCGGTTATAATGGCGCGCCGCCGGGTATGTCGCACTGCGATGGCGAGGATGGACACAAAATGGAGGAAGGTCATTGTATTCGCACTGTTCATGGCGAAGAAAATTGCATATTGCAAGTAGCCGTCTTGGGCGGTATTTCCACGCAGGGCGCGACTCTATATTCTACTTATTCTCCTTGTTACCATTGTTTTAAAAAGTTGGTGGTAGCGGGTGTTAAAAAAATCGTCGTGGCAGCGATTTATCGGGATTCCACTATTAAAGAAGAATGCGACAAAGTCGGCATTGAGTTTGTCTTGTATCAGCCGTCAGCAGAATGGTTGGCTCGCTTAGTTGAAGTTTTTGAAAAACCCATTGAAGAAAAACTTCTACCTGATAAACACGATTAATTTAGTTTTAAGTTTTAAATTCTAAGTTTTAAGTTATGGATAAGATAATTTTGGGTTTAGTAGGGGAGCCAGCAGCTGGCAAGGGTGAAGTGACCACATATTTAGTTCAGGGGCATCAGGCTTCCTCGCACCGCTTTTCAACGTCAATGTTTGATTGCTTGCATCGTTTATTTCTTGAAGATTCTCGCGACAATTTAATCAAATTTTCAGAAATTACCAGAGCCACTTTTGGCGATGATTTATATGCTAAAGTCATGGCCGAGGATTGTCGAGGCGATCAAGCTAATTTGGTCGTGGTCGAAGGCATAAGGCGACAGGCCGATATTTCTCTTTTGCAAAAGTTGGATAATTTTTATTTAGTTTATATAACGGCGCCAGTAGAAATTCGTTATGAACGCGCCAAAGCCCGCGGAGAAAAAGCTGGCGAAACGGATATGACATTTGCAGAATTTAAAGCGCAAGACCAAAGGTCAACTGAAATTTTAATACCGCAGTTGGGCGCGACAGCCAAATATCGGATAGACAACATCGGCACCAAGGAAGAATTATATTTAAAAGTTGATCAAATTATCACAGTTTTAAGTTCAAATCCGTCAGCTGACGGATAAATTTTAAGTTGGCCAACCTCGTTTCTCGCATCTCGTCCCTCATTTCTGATTTTGAGGCTTGACAAAGTCGTTTTTTTGTGCTATAATACAAACAGAATGGTTCCATTCCCTATGTGGGGAGTGGCTTTTTATTTAAAAAATATGAAAATAAACACCAAAAAATTCATTCAGATAAAGGTCATTAGTCTAACCCCAGCTTATGTGGCTATTCCCGTATGGCCGTCCAAATAGCTTTGGCCTTACAGGGCCACGCTTTTTATATGACGGCCCATCTTAAAGCTTGGTGGTGCTTTTTTTCAAACAATTCTTCAGTTTAATATTAATATATTTTTTTTAAAAAAAGTTATGACATACAATGAAGTTAATAGACCACGTCTCTACGCCATGATTTTTGGTTTTTTTAGTTTAACGGCAATTTATGTGGTGGCGCAAGCCAGTTTAAGTTTGAATCGTGATGCGGATAAAATTTCTAACATTGCGCAAGCGGCGGAAACGACGGAGTCTTTACAAACTACAAATACTGAAGTCAAGCAGGATGGTTTACCTTTATTAAATCCAGCGAGCGTTCAAATTTTTAAACCACCAATGCCATTGCCACCATTTAAGATTGAAGAAAAAAGAGATAATGGTGAAACAATGGATAAAGAAAAAAATCAGAATTTTTCAAACAATTCAAATGGTAATTCAAATTCCAAACGTGACAGTGGCGCTTTAAATTGGCAGATAATAAAACAGAAAGAGGAGGGTACTTCGCAATCATCAGATATAATGGGTGAAGATAACGAGCAAGAAGACGGTCAGCCAGATTTTGATATATCGTCGATCAAATCAGGTGTACAAGCTTCACAAGATGGTTTTAATAAGTTTGTTGGCGAATTCAAAAATATTGGCCCCCTAATAAAAGAATTTCGAGCGACTAGAAATTTTATTGCGAAGGTCAACAAAAAGAATGCCAATACTGTTTGCCCTAAAGTTGATAATTTATTAAATTTGGCGCAAGCGCTTCAAGATAAATTGGCGAGCGCTTCAACAGGTGTGGCGGATGGTTTTAAAACAATTGCGACAGCGTTATCAATGTCGAGTCATGTCTCGGCTTTGGAGGCGAGTAGCGATGAGGCGGTTGCAAGTGGTGATGATTTAGTAATTGATATAGGTGAAGAAGAGGACGCGCCAAAGTTTGATTGTCAGGCGGCTGAAGATTTAGGTCGGGCCAATAAAATGATAAGCCAAGCTTTATCACAAAAAATAAATAAATTTTCTGGTCAAGCCGTGCGCCTGATAAACATTGAGCGGGGATATTTATTGAAACTTTTAAAACAAGCTGACCAGCTAAATGACCAAAAAGATCCAAGTAAATTCTTCCAGCTTTTTGGTCAGGCCGAACAGACGGCTCAAAAAATTATGATGATGACTAATGAATTTTTGGGACGGGCGATCAATGGTTTGGAAGAATTGAATTAGCTGAGGGTAAGCGCTAAATTTTATAATACAAACATAACTGACGCTTCGATTAAAATCGGGGCGTCAGTTTTTTTAAAGAACTTGACCCTTTAAAATGGTTTTGCTAATATCTAAATATACCTAAGACCTCAAGCGGAAAATCTTAAATTTTAAGCCCTAGAGGGCTTAAAAGCTTGAACAGGACAGCGCTTATGCCTCTATAAGCCGTTTAAACGAGTCTTTAGGATATCGTTTCTTTTTTTTCATCGCCTATGCCTAAAACTAAAGCAAGAAAGCAGGCAGACTTGGCCAGTCTAGCAGAAGTCATGAAACAGCCTTTATTGGTTTTTACGACTTTTACTGGTTTAAAAGTTTCTGACGATCAAGCTTTGCGTCGTTCTTTAAAACAAGCCAAGGTAAGTTATGTGGCTGTTAAAAAAACTTTATTGAAGAAAGCTCTGGAGCAAGCCGGTTTATCCGTCGAAGTGGCTACGTCAGTTGGCAATTTAAGTTTAGCTACTTCTGACGAATCACTAGTGGCTGCTAAAGAAGTCTTTGCTTTTAGTAAAAAAAATGAAGGCCTACAAATTGTCGGCGGGATTTTTGAAGGTAAGTATTTGAGCGCCGCTGAAGTGAAAGTGTTAGCAACTGTGCCGAGCCGAACCGAGTTGTATGGTCAGTTGGTCGGTGTTTTGTCCAATCCGTTACGAAACACAGTGGGGTTATTTTATGGTGTCTTGCGAAATTTTGTGGGCGCGCTAAACGCTATTGCCACTCGTTAGAGTAGCTGGTAGCTTTTTAGCTTTTTAGCTTATTAGCTTTTTAGGGTAATAAATAATTCAGAATTCAACATTTATAATTCATAATTCGTATTTTCTTATCTATTTTATATTATGTCAGAAAAATTTAATGCTCTTATCGAGCAAATCGAAAAGTTGTCAGTGGTCGAGCTAGTGGAGTTGGTAAAAACTTTAGAAGAGAAGTTTGGTGTTTCGGCTTCAGCTCCGATGATGATGGCCGCTCCGGTTGCCGGTGGCGTTGCGCCAGCGGAAGAAGCCAAATCAACATTTAATGTTGAATTAACCGCGACTGGTGAGAATAAAATCAATGTTATTAAGGCCTTGCGTGAAGTGACTGCCTTGGGGCTTAAAGAAGCCAAGGATTTAGCTGATGGCGCGCCCAAGATGGTCAAAGAAGGCGCGACTAAAGAAGAGGCCGATGATATCAAGAAAAAATTAGAAGAAGCTGGCGCAACAGTGACTTTGAAGTAGCTTCTTAGCTTGTAGCTTTTTAGCTTATTAGGAAGGGGGGTGGTCGCCAGTGGCGACCACCCCCTTGACATATTTATTATAGTGTGCTAAAGTATCAGTAAAGAATCAACAAGTTCATTTTATCCACATATTTAAATTTAAAGGAGTTAGTCGTGAAACAAACGTTTTTATCAATCATTGTATTGTTTTCATTTACATTTTCAGTTGTCGGTCAAGGTTTGCCCAGTCAGCCAAATATTTTGACACTACATACCGGACCACTCGTGGCGCAAGTATCTAACATTGTTACCAACAATGACTCATTGGATATAAATTTGGTTGATGACAATAAAAATATCATTGCCAAGTTAGAGGCGTGGGATTCCAAAGACGTTAGGTTAGATTCGACTTTGTCCGACAAGGAAATACTTGCGGTGTTCGATTCTTCAAGTAATAGATACAAGGTCAATCGACTCTATCCGCCGAAATTTACTTTGGAGCCATCAGTCAATTTTTATCTGTCCCAAGTTATTGGAGGTATCCATAAAGATACTAGCTATATAACGTTTCCAGAGTCACAATGGTATATTGATTCGTCATCGATGTTTCGACGTATAGCGGTATTAACCTATGAATATTCTAGACCAGCTGACTTGCAAGAAAGAATTGGAATTGGCAATAATTATCGTGAATACATGATATATAAACAAGGTGAAATTTTTCGCCTAATTCGTGAAGAAGATACGGTTTCTGTATATTTGCGTGATGATTATGCTCGTCATAAAGAGAAAAGTTTGGCTGAATTCATTCAGCATGCCATAAATGATTTCGATCTTAGTCAAGTACTTCAATTTAAACAGTGTCCAGAGCTGGACTATGATTTGGTAATCTTGAAAATCTCTTATCAGAATGGAATTGAAAGACCAGATAAGGCTATGGGTGTGGTTACCAAGGAATTCTTCTCGCGTACCCTTGTTATGAGAGATTGGACCAGATTTCAGAAATTGCAACTTCAGAATTATTAACGAAGTCATGTATTACATATCCCTCCACTTCTTTTTGTGGGGGATTTTTTTTATACTATAGAATATGGTAGAAGACTTAAAACAAACAAACCCAGAACCGCTAAAAATAGAAACTTCAAAAACGCCTGAAAGCGGAGTTGAGGGCGTGGCTGAATATAAAGCGGGGGAGCAAGTGCCTGAAGCTGAAAATAAGCCGGTTCAAGAAGCTTTTCCAAATTCTACATTCCATCCGTCAGCTGACGGACCAAATTCTGCTCAACCTGCACCAACACTGGTTGATCAGTCATTAGTGCAGGTTGAGAAAGTGCTCGAAGAGAATATCGCGCCATATTTTGGCCAGCTAAATACTTCTCAACAAGCCAAATTTAAAGCCGAAGGGGAAAAAGTGACCAAGGAAATAGCTCAAGCCCTAAAAGAGGTTAAAATAAATGTGGTGAAGATTTTTCAGCTCATTTGGGCCTGGCTCCTCTTTTTACCCGGCATTAATAAGCTCTTTTTAGAACAAGAGGCCAAAATTAAGACGGATAAAATTTTGCGAATCAAGGATTCGCAGTTTTAAGTTTTAAGTTTTAAGTTCTAAGTTTTAAGTTGAACTGCCTCGTATCTCGTATCTCGTATCTTTAATCTCGTTTCTGTATGATAGATTTTTCCTCCATATTACAACCAGCGGTCATGCTTTTAGCAGGGGCTGTTATTTTGGCCATAGGGATTTTTATTTGGCGCGCGCTTGTTTTAAAAAAAGCCAGGATAAAATCGGCCTTTGATCAGATAGTTTTACAAATAACAATACCAAAAGAAGGGCAGGATATTAACGCGCAACAAGGCGCCAAGCCCCAAGAAGCGATTGCCAAAATGGAGGCCTTTTACACCTCGCTGGCGAATTTTTCCGGTCGACATAGCACGATTGAAAAATGGTTTGGCCATCGCACTTATTTGGGCTTGGAAATTGTCGTGGAAAAAGATCGGCTGATTACTTGGTATGCAACAGTACCAAAAAGTGATCAGCAGTTTTTAGAACAACAAATTCGGGCGCAATTTCCTTCAGCTAATATTGAAGAGACAACTGACTACAATTTGTTAACACCTTCGTCGCAATTAGCTGGGATGGCTTTTGGTCAAGCCAAAAATTATGTCGTGCCATTTTTAACTTATCGTCAAGTTGAGGCCGATCAAATGAACGCGGTACTTTCAATCTTGGCCAAATTGCAAGAAGGGGAGACGGCCGTGATTCAACTTTTGCTGACGCCAGCCAAATCGTCTTGGCACAAATTTGCGCTTTCGGTTATTCAAAAAATGCAGGAGGGCGCGAAATTGGATCAAGCGGTCAAGGGACAGGTGCCCAAGAGCGATGACCCAACCAAGCCCGTGCCACGACCGGGACCGACGGAAGAAGAAATAATTAAAGGCATCAACAATAAAGCCGGCAAAGCGGGTTTTGATTGTAATGTGCGAGTGTTAGTGGCTTCAGAATATTTACAATCTAGCCAAAGCCGTCTGAAAGAAATCCAAAATGCTTTTGTGGGTTATAACGCTTACAATAACGGTAATGATTTAAAAATTATTAATCCCGCCATTAGCAAATTTTCTGAAAGCATTATTTTTCGATCTTTCAACACGAGTCAAAGTTTGCTTTTATCGAGCGAGGAATTGGCTAGTTTATTGCATTTTCCATTACTACAAACCGAAGTGCCCAATATTCGCTGGCTGGCGGGCCGACGGATTGCCGCTCCGGCTGGACTGCCGACAAGTGGCACTCTTTTGGGTGTCAATGTGTATGGCGGGCAAGAAACAAATATTTTTATTATGCCGGAAGACCGTTTGCGTCATTTATACGTTATTGGTGGTTCTGGTACTGGTAAAAGCGTCTTGATGGGCAATATGGCGCTTCAAGATATCGCCGCCGGACATGGTATTTGTGTCATTGATCCGCATGGCGACTTGGTGGATAATATTTTGTCGCGCATGGGGCCAGAGCGCGCTGATGATGTCATTATTTTTGACGCGGGCAATACCGATTATCCGATGGGGCTTAATATGTTGGAATTTGAAACACCGGAACAAATGGATTTGGTGACAGCCGAAATGATCGCTATTTTTTATAAATTATTTTCGGCCGATATGATTGGTCCGATGTTTGAACATAATATGAGAAATGCCATGTTAACTTTAATGGCCGACAAAGTTGATCCCGGCACGATTGCAGAAATTCCGCGTATTTTTACCGATCAGTCCTTTGTGGATTATAAATTAAAATTTGTCACCGATCCGGTGGTGCGTAATTTTTGGGAAAATGAAATGGCCAAGATTTCGGAAAGTCAGAAAAATGATATGTTGGGGTATTTAATTTCCAAAGTTGGTCGTTTCGTGGAAAATGAAATGATGCGCAATGTCATCGGTCAGCAAAAGAGCGGTTTCAATTTCCGCAAAGTTATGGACGAACATAAGATTTTAATGATTAAATTATCCAAAGGCAAGATCGGCGATATTAATAGCGAACTTTTGGGTTCGATTATCGTGTCTAAACTTCAGATGGCGGCCTTGTCTCGAGCTGATATGCCAGAAAAAGATCGTCAGCCATTTTTTATGTATATTGATGAGTTTCAAAACTATGTCTCCGATTCTATCGCGGTAATTTTATCTGAAGCCAGAAAGTATGGCTTGTCTTTAACTTTGGCGCATCAGAACTTAACACAACTTATAGACAAAAATGGTTCAACCAAAGTGCGCGATTCGGTTATGGGTAACGCTGGCACCAAAATGGTCTTTCGAGTGGGGGTGGAGGACGCTTCTGTTTTTGCCAAAGAGTTCGCGCCGGTTGTCACCGAGTTTGATTTGGTTAGTCCGCCGATGCATTCGGCCTATCTTAAACTTTTGGTCAAAAATATGGCGACGCGACCGTTTGTTTTAAAAACTTTATGGTACGGGCGGGAATCCGATATGGAATTTTTGCAAAAAATCACTTTGCTGTCGCAAGCCAAATATAATCGTTCTAAGCCAGATGTTTCTAAAGAAATTATTGAGCGATCAAAATTAGGTAAAGTTGGTGGTGAAGCGCCGATCGTGGAGCCGACGGTGTAATATTTATGAAAGCACTAGTTTGGGCTGGTTTGCTCATCGGTTCGATTGTTGGTGGATATTTGCCGAGTTTATGGGGAGCTTCAATTTTTTCTTTCCAATCTGTTATTTTTTCCGCGATAGGTGGTGGTCTCGGTCTGTGGCTGGGTTATAAAATCGGTGATAGATATTTTTAGTTTGATTTAGTTAAGGATGTCAAGTCTGTCAAGTTATCCACAAGACAAATAAAATCGTGCTAGTATATTTAATAATACCAACACGATTTTTAGTATTGAGTAGCGTCCGCCAGCTGGCGGATTAGTATTGATGAAATTATTCTAAATTCTAAATTCCAAATTCTATATTCTAAATATATGCACAAAATTCAAGAACAATTATTAGCATTGGCAACTAAAAAAAACTTGGGCAAGATGTCCTTGCGAGAGATTGGCGCGTTGATAAATGTGCCTGCGCCGCAAAAGGTCAAGCACCATCTGGAACAGCTAGAAAAAAAAGGTTTGCTTTCGGGTCGTCAGGGGAGTGGGGTTTTAACCAAAGTCAAAAGCGGTTTAGATAAAGCCAGTCGGATGATCTCATTGCCAATTATTGGTTCGGCCAATTGCGGTCCAGCCACAATTTATGCTGAAGCTAATATCGAGGGTTATCTTAAAATCAGTCCACGTCTTTTACCTAAGGGTAAAAACATCTTCGCTATTCAAGCCGTGGGTTATTCTATGAACCGCGCCAATATCAATGGTCGCACTATCGACAATGGCGATTATGTAATTATTGATGCTGATTACAAAATTCCTAAAAATAACGATTATGTGTTGTCGGTGATTGACGGCGTGGCCAATATTAAAAAATTTATTAAAGATGTTCGCAATAAAATGGTTATTTTAGTCTCGGAATCAACTAGAAGTTATCCGCCAATTTATATTCACAAAGACGATTTGCTGAATTATTTGGTTTCCGGTCGCGCCGTGCAGGTAATTAAACACCCTAAATTGAATTTAGCCCTGACTTCTGCTTTTTAGATTCAGCTATTGACAGATTTTTCAAAATGTGATAAAGTATAGAAAATAACAATTTTCTTTCACATTCACCATATAAATAGGAGATTTTTAGATGAAACTAATTAATTATTCGGTTTCCGGAGTTTTGGTTGTTGTTATGATCGGACTCGCATTAGTCTTAGGCTACCAATCATACAAAAACCTGTTTCTTTTTTCCGGTCATCAACCTCTTTCCATGATTGATTTTTGGTCAGAACGGTTGGTGGATGTTTCTACTGACATCTACAGGTTTGTTATAAAATATCCATTTGAAGTAATCGTTGGTTTTTTCTTTGCCAGTTTGATCTTTGATGGGGTAAGATACAGGGTGACAAAACTTTTAAAAATGGATTGAGGATAAGGGTTTGTTAAACATCAAGGAGGTGGTTTGTAAAAATCACCTCTTTTTTTATATTCAGAAATTTGTTTTCCACAGGCGCATGGCACAAGTGTCTGTTTTTTGTTATAATGAATTTGGACCTAAAAATAAACTTTAAACAAACATTAATATGGCCAATAATACCAACAAACTGCATTTGATAAGAGAAATGGTGGATACAGCCCAAAGCGCTTTAGCGACGGCTAAACAATTGGTGGAGGAATTGCAAAGCAAAGGCCCGGCTGGTTCCAGCGTTTCTCATCTGTCGGCTCCTGGTGGCACGGTTTTTTATGATGAAGAAGGCAATCCCAATGTTATTGAAGGTGTTTTTGACGGTCAGAATATGATCGGCACGGACGGTAAAAAATACGCGGTGCCGCCAAACTATGCTTCTAAATCCAAATTGGTAGAAGGGGATAGAATGAAATTAACAATTGGTTTTGACGGTAGTTTCATTTATAAACAAATTGGCCCTATTGACCGGGCGCGTAAAGTCGGCACGGTCGCCAAAGACGAAACAGGTGAATTTAATATTATTGTGAATGATAAAACTTATAAAGTGTTATTGGCTTCTATTACTTTCTACAAAGCGAGTTTAGGTGATAAGGCGGTCATTCTTTTACCAAAAAACCATGAAGCCATTTGGGCGACAATGGAAAATGTCGTCAGGGCCGACCAAGCGGAAAATATTTTAGAACGAGTGGAATTGTCCGACCCCAATGAACCTTTTACAACGGAAGAAGATTTATTACCGGGGGAATAAAAACTAGCTGGTAGCGGGAAGCTTTTAGCTTATAGAAGGTTCAAGGCGATTTTTAGAAAATCGCTTTTTTGTTAAAAAAGCCCAATAAAATATGGGCTTGACAAGATTATAGGATTATGCTAAAATGCAACTAGTTCTTTGAAAGTTTGATATTATGGGATTTTCTGTTTTTGGCCAGCATTGAGTATTCTGAAACAATTGGAATATTACAATGTCGAAAGCAGGCTAAAACTGTCTTATATCTTTTATAATAATTTATGGATTGGTTCGCTACCACCATGGTTATTGCTGGTATTCTCCAATTGAGAGCCAGCTGGTCGAAGTCATTTTTGACTTGGCTATTAAATTTAGGAGTCAGTATCCCATAATAGCAAATATTAAACCCGTCTCAGATGGCGGGTTTTTTTTAATTTAATACAATTACTAAAAAATGATTCTACAATAACGATATCTCATTTTTGCGCGAAAATGAGATAGTGGGTGTATACATTTTTTGTTTTTGACGACATTGAAAAAGATTTATTTTATTGGAATTGGAGTTGTGTGTTGTTTGTTGTAAGTTGTAAGTTGGCCCGCCCAGCGGGCCACAAGTGGATAAATTTTTTTGGGTGTTGCCAGTGTGGACAACCATGTATAAAATGTATTTTATGAACGCTTCTTTGTCCCGCCTTTATCGTCCCCAGCAGTTTGCCGATGTGGTCGGGCAGGAGCATATTACTAAAACTCTAAAAGAACAATTATCAACCGGTCAGACAGCGCAGGTTTATTTGTTTACCGGTATTAGGGGAGTGGGCAAGACCACAATCGCGCGTCTTTTGGCGCGCGCCTTTAATTGCCAGCATTTAAAAAATGGCGAACCTTGCAACAAATGCGAGCTGTGTCAAAATCATATTAAAAATCAAAATCCCGATATTATAGAAATTGACGCGGCTTCTCATACCCAAGTTGAAGCCACGCGTGAAAATATTATAGAGCAGGTTAAGGCCTTGCCCATGATAAGTCCAAAAAAAGTTTTTATAATTGACGAGGTACATATGCTGTCCAAGTCTTCTTTTAACGCTTTGCTGAAAACCTTGGAAGAGCCACCAGCGCATGCGGTCTTTATTTTATGCACCACCGATGTTCATAAAATTCCCGAAACGGTTTTGTCCCGTTGTCAGCGTTTTCCTTTTTTACCTTTAACGCCAGACCAGATTGCGCAACGGTTAGAATTTATTGCGGGCGAAGAAGGCATTAAACTAGAATCAGATATTGCTAAAAGTTTAGTCAGGCAAGCGCAGGGCAGTATTCGGGATGCGGAAAGTTTGCTGGCGCAAATTTTATCTTTTTCTGGCAAAAAAGTGACCTGGGAGCAAGCGAGGCATTTTTTACCGAAAAGCGGGGAGCAGGCGGCCGTTAATGTTTTAAACCAATTTGTTTCGGGTCAGGCCAGCGAAGCTTTTTTAGCTTTAGAAGAATTCCGAAGCAATGGTGGCGTGGGTCAAGCGTTTTTAGAGTCAGCCGTTTTAATATTGCGAGCAGCTTTGCTCTTTCAAATGAAAATAGAACCGCAGGGTTTTGATAATACTGAAAAAGAAGTTATAAAAAATTTAGCGTTGAAATCCAAAGAGCAGTTGTTATTTTGGTTAAAGAATTTAATCACGGGCTGGCAGGAAAGCCCCAAAGTTCACCCCGAAATTTTAGCGGCAGAAATGGCGCTGGCGGAGTGTTTTTCCGCCAGCAACACACAACAAACAACACACAACAAACAACCCTTTATACAAAATACTTCTGCGGTCGCGCCTGTTCAAGCGTCGTCTGATAGTTTGCCAGAGCGAGCAGAGAGCGACGCGGTAATTTCTAACAGTGATAAAACAGACGAGCTACCAGCTACCAGCTACCAGCTACAAGCTAGCTCTGATTTATGGCCTCAAATTGTGGCCAAGATTCGCGCGGAGCATCAAATTTTGGGTATGATGTTGGCTAGTTGCAAAGATATAGATGTAGGTAAAGAAGTTTTGTCTGTAAGTTGTCCTTTTGCTTTATATATTAAAGAATTTAAAAAACCATATCACCAAGAAAGAATTGCTTTGGTTATTAAAGAATTGGCCGGTCGGGAACTTTCATTTGAAGCCAGCCATAAGCAAGAAGAAATGGAGTCTCAAGCTATGATTGGAAGTGATATTCCAGCTGGTGGCATGGTGCCGTTGTTTAGTTAGCGCCAAAGAGAATTTAAATTATGAATTTTTAATCAATTTTTATATTTATTAAACGGTTTTAAATTCTCTTAACCATCTAATAATGCGAATAAATAGTCGCGTCTCTTATATCCTTGGAATTTGTTTTAAAAACTCTTCACCAAAAAATGTATGGGCAATTTGTGCTTGATTGGCAACCCTATCTCGATCACTAATTTGTGTAGTGGATACTACAAGTCGGGCGAGATTAATATCAATAGGCATAGGCGTTCTCCACTCTTTGAGTACATGGGCGTCTCTTATATCCTCATTTATTTGGAGTAAAGGATATCCTGCATCAATTAAATCTTTAGCTTGAAATACTACAACATAACCGTCATCATAAATAATTCTATCTTGAGACAGCGCGCAAGGGCCCAAACCGCCAGCACCTAACACTCCAGATTTTATTACTTTGTCTAAATTATTTTTTGAAATAGAATGCGCAAGTAAGCTATCACGCTCGATTGCGTTATATATTCCTCTTGAGATTACTCCATTAAATGTTCCATATTTTGAATGATATTCATAAAAACTGTTAGGCACCTTCAATAAGTCTTCACGTTTTTTTTGTCCTGTTTCTATCTCATGCGTTTGATATGTTACGTCCTGTTCCAAAGCATTCAGCATTTCATAAGTATATTTTATCGACCACTCCTCGAATTCAAAGCGTCCTTTTTGATATTGGTTTTCTTTATCGTAAACAAATCTTAAATACCTATTCCAACTTTCAACATCGTCGGTTAGATTATTTTTTGTAATTATATCTTGTGGAAGTTTATCAAACTCCCTTCTCCAAATTTTAGCAATATAATCCACCCTTTTTCTGCTCGCGTTGGTAATTGCCTCTATTCTATTAGGGTTCGGAATGGTTTCGATAAATTGATCAAACGTAGATACTTCAAAGTTATCTCGCCTTTCACTAATTTGTTGTTGACGTGTTATCTCAGGCATATTTTATATAAATAGTATGGCTGGGGGACATGGATTCGAACCATGATACTATGCTCCAGAGGCATATGTCCTACCATTAGACGATCCCCCAATACTTTAGTCATTATTATGAATTTTTTTTAGTTGGTCAATGGTACATCGTGTGATTGATTTGTATTTGTGGAATAAAATTTAGGCCGTGATTGTTTGATCACGGCCGGGCGTCTTCGGGGCTGAAATCAGTTCAAATCTGAAAAATATCAAATAGTGAATTAATAACCGAAGTCGCTTCTTAATATTTTAATGATGCCATTCCGTATGTCAATGTATGCGATGTTATTTTTTTATGCCGTCTAAATAATGTGAACAGTGGGTATTGACAGATTGAAAATATTGTGCTATAATATAAAGGTAAGCTGCTTTTTAGGCAGTTTATATTTTTTTACTTCTTCGCACTTCTGCGGATGTTAAAGCTTCGGTAGATATGAAGCTTCGAAGGACAAGTCATTAGTTTATTTTATAAAAGAATATCGGTTATATCGGACTTATCTGCCTTTAGGTATGGGGAGAGGGGTCAAACGGGTAGCCCGCAACGAGACATCGTTCGGGTTTCACTCGAACTCTCGTCTAGGGTTATTTGGGCGTCCATATTCTGACTTGTTTTGCTCGTCAGCGAGGACGCAGGGGCGCTCCCCAGACCCAAGGGCAAATAATTAAAAATCCTGCTTTTCTAGCGGGTTTTTGATTTACCTATTGATAGGGTAGTAGTCCGTCAGCCGACGGATTAATTAAGCATACGTTAATTTGTAAATTTGCCTTTTTCTTAGATAAGGGCATTTTTATTAAGTAATTTGGAAATTTTTCACTAGCCCTATTGACAAAATTTAGAGGATATGGTAAGAAAGAGGCAAATAAAATCACAGTTTTTTCATAATTAAGTGACAAAGGAAACAGACATGTTCACAACATTTATAATGCCGTTTTTAATGGTACTACGGTACCTTTTACTCTCTTATGGCGTCATCATTTTGATTTCGGCTTATAAGAATTCAGGTGGTCAGAATAGCAAGATTGAGCTATTCGAAAACAAATTAGTCCAGATAATTATTTATCTGGCTTTGGCAATCTCAATCTATTTTGACCTTTCAAGTTTTGGCCAAGACTATTTTTGGTCTATGCTTAACTGGGTCAGAATCATAACAGTGGTGCTAATCGTATTGGGCATAGTAATACGGATAAAAAATCAAGAGGGAGGCGGTAAGGTGCATGCCAGAGTGAAAAAATTTGCACTGCAAGAAATATTCTATGCCTGTACTCAAGTGTTGTTTATTATTATGGCGGTTTTTTTGCCATCACTAATTCAATATGTTATTGCTAACCCCACCAAATTTTACGCATTAAAATTCTGGTAGGGTTCGGAGCTTTCAAAAAAGGTCGTCTCGATGGCGACCTTTATTTTATAGCGGGAGTAAAATGTTCAAAGTGGATTTGCGAGGAGGGGACGGCTTTTTCAAATAAGAATTTTTCGGTTTCCATAATGGCTTGGGGAATGCCACAAATATACCAATCGGCATCAGGCAAAGTCGAAAAGGTTCCTATAATATAATCGGTGGTTCTTTTTAGAATAATATTTTCGCCATTTTGAGTTTCATCAGAGAGACAATAGCAATAATCAAAATTGTGGTGCTCTTTTTTTAGAGTGGCCAGTTCAGAGGTTAAATACATCGCGGCTTTATTTTTTAGTCCAAAAAATAGTTTTATAGGTTGAGTAATTTTTTTATAAATAAGCATTTCTTTTAACATAGAAAATTCTGGACTAATACCAGTGCCGGTCGCAACCAGCATAATAGGGTGGGTAATGGGTGCCAAAATAAAACGGCCGAAAGGTCCGCCAAAAGCAATATCGTCGTTTGGTTTTATATTTTCAAAAATTTTAGACGCCTTGCCTAGAGGCGCCATTTTTATAATAGACATCAAAAAATCTTCGGAGGGATGCGAGGCCAAAGAATAAAATCTTTTTATAGTGTTATTTTCATACGGAAAAGTAAAACTGATAAATTGTCCCGGCAGGTAAGAAAAATCTGTGGGCTTGGCCCAAGTGAGGCGAAAAACATCGCTGGTTAATTGTTCTTTTTTTATGAGTTTAGTTTGCATCCGTTTTTATTATAAAGCAATTAGGAGTAAAAAGTAAGGAAAAGAAAATTTAAAAAAGTAAAAGAAAAAGTAAGTTATTATTTTTCCGGTCAGTCCATTTTAACACACCAGCAGTCAGCTTCCTGCGAGCTGACTGCTTGCAATTTCGGTCTGATTATTTTTGTAAACAAAAAACCAAGCTAATCAGACCTCAAAGCTGGTTAAAACGGACTTGACCGGAAAGGGAGAAGGGAGAGGCGCGGTGTGGAGTGTGGTTGCACGAAACAAAACCCTCTGAATTTTGTGCAGGGCTGAAAATGGGAGAGGAGGGGCGCGTGTGGAGTAAGAGTCCGCCAGCTGGCGGATCAAACGCTCCCACCCCTTTGGGCCGAAAGGAGGAGGGAGAGGCGCGGTGTGGAGTAGGGCTGGTTCAAAACTAACTTGACTAGAAATACTAGGAAAGAGAAAAATGTCTCGCATCTCGTTTCTCGTGACTCGTTTCTGTTACGTTAGGAAAGAGAAAAATGTCTCGCATCTCGTTTCTCGTGACTCGTTTCTGTATTTAGAGTTATGCACATGGAAAATTGATGGCGAGTGGTGTATAGTGGAGTTAAGTGGTTGCAAGTGGTACAAAGTGGGGATAAGTTCACTTAATTGTGGATAATCGTCACCAAAAACCCTTAAAAACCGCACGTTCTTTTAGATTCTTCTTGGCGGACCATATACGGTTGGGGTTAAAATAAGGGTTTTTTAAAACTTGGCCAAATCAGTCATTTATTAAAGCTGCACTCGCTTTTATTTTAGCCCCAGCCGATCACCGCTATCTAATTAGCTTTTAGCTAATAGCTAATAGCTAATAGCTTGTAGCTTGTAGCTTGTAGCTTGTAGAAGTTTCATACATTTATATTTTAATTTAAAATTCATAATTTAAAATTTCTAATTTCCTAATGTGTTTATTGGCGAATACCAACATAATTTAGATGATAAAGGTCGGGTGGCTTTACCCGCCAAGTTTCGTCCAATGTTAAAAGACGGGGCGGTCGTCACCCGTGGCGTGGATAAATGTTTGACCGTGTATCCTAAAAAAGACTGGTTGAAAGAAGCTGAAAAAATTTCTGCTTTGCCAAAAACTAAAGCAGACGCGCGCGCTTTTTCCCGTTTAACTTTAGGAGGCGCGATGGCTTTGGATTTAGACGCGCAAGGCCGTGTGGTTTTACCAGAATATTTAAGAGACTACGCCACCTTAACCAAACCGGTTGTGGTTGTTGGTATGTATGATCGTTTTGAAATTTGGTCGGAAAATTTGTGGCGCAAATTCAAACAGCAAGCCGAAACCAGCAGTGTTGCGATTGCTGAAAAATTGGTTGACTTAGATGTTTAATTTTATGTGGAAGCACACTCCAGTTTTATTGAAAGAGATTATGGCTTTGGCTAATTTGAAATCGGGTGAGACGGCGCTTGACGCGACTGTTGGTGGCGGTGGGACTGCTTTAGCCATACTGAAAGCGACTGCGCCCGATGGCAAGTTGGTGGCTTTTGATACGGATCCTGAATCTTTAAAAATAGCGCAAATAAATTTAAAGCCCTACAAGGGTCGGGTGGTTTTTGTAAATGATAATTTTATTCATCTTCAAAAAAATATAATGGGCAAAAAATTGTCTATAAAATTTATCGTGGCGGATTTAGGTCCAGCTTTGTGGCATTTAACTGAAAGTAAGTATGGCGGCAGTTTTTCCACGGAGGGTATTTTGGATATGAGGCGGGGAGAAGAGGGGCTGTCAGCCGGGGAAATTGTTCGAACTTTTAGCGCGGATAAATTAGCCAAACTTTTTACTTTTTATGGTGAGGAACGTTTAGCTCAAGACATTGCCACAAAAATATATTTTGAAAGAAAACGGGTTAAATCTTTAAGCACTTCTTGGCTGGCCAATTTAGCGAGTGAAGTTTATAAAAAGAAACATCAGCGAAGCGCCATTCATCCAGCGACGAAAATTTTTCAGGCTTTGCGAATTTATGTTAATAAAGAATTGGAAAATTTAGCGTCTTTTATGCCATTGGCGCTAGAAACATTGGCGGTTTCAGGCCGTTTGGCTATTGTCACATTCCATTCTTTAGAAGACAGAATTGTTAAAAATTATTTTAGGAGTTTAGCCCATGAACGTATGGTAAAAATATTAACCAAGCATGCTTTTCAAACATCTCATTTAGAGCAGAGGCAGAATCCGGCCAGTCGTTCGGCTAAATTACGAGTCGTCGAAAAAATTATTTCAGAACAAAGTTGGCCGGCGGTCACTTTGCCCTCCCTTATCTAAAATTATTCCTTAACATAAAAATAAATATGATGATAAAAATTCCCATTACCTATCCAGCTTATCAAAGAAGTCAAGCCGTGGCTTTGACTTGGGATCGACAATTGACTTTTTTAGGTTTGACTAAATGGAAAAGTTGGTTGATTTTTGGTTTGGCCGCATTTTTAGCAACTTATGTTTGGGTGACCAACGACATTTCCACGAAAAGTACCGAGTTGTCATATTTAAAACAAAGAGCGATAGTTTTAACTGAAGAACAAAAAGTTTTGCAAATAAAAGTTTCAGCTTTAAGCAGTTTGACCAATTTAGATTTACAAATAAAGCCGTTAGGTTTGGTGCCAATAAATAATTCCACTTACTTGAAAGCCACACCAGTTAATTTTGCGCGTAAATAATATTTAGCTTATGGCTTTGAATCGGCAGAAATCCAGCCAGTCTTTTAATTGGCGGGAAAATTTTGTCGGTACAGCTATTTTGCTTTTATTTTTGGTCTTGGTCATTAAACTCGGTTATGTTCAGCTGATTAAACATTCAACTTATAAAAATTTAGCCGAGCAAAGGCACTCGTTGTTAGAAGAAATTCTAGCCGAGCGGGGAGAGGTTTATGTGGTTGGGCAAAATAGTCAACCCAAGCCGATTGTTATTAACCAGAAACGTTGGCATATTATTGCCGTGCCCGCGCGCTTGCAGTCAGTGGCAGAGAAAAATGAAATTATTTCTAAATTATTGGCGCAAAATATATTGGACGAAGAAACTTTACAAAAAAGATTGGCCAATGAAAAAAGTCAGTACGCGCCACTTTTATATTATGCCGACGACACGCAAAAAGTGGCTTTAACTGAAATTAATCCACGGGTAATTTTGGCTTTGCCGGCCCAGTCGCGTTTTTATCCTGATGGCGAAGTTTTTGGTTTTTTGACAGGTTTTATGCTGGGCGGGCCTGATGAGCGCAAGGCCAGTTATGGTTTAGAAGAATATTGGAATGAGGAATTAGCCGGTCAGGCCGGTTTTTTGAAAACTGAAAAAGACGCGTTAGGTAATATAATTTCTATTGGTAATGAAGTTTTACAGCCAGCCAAAAATGGCGAGACTTTATTTTTGACTATTGATTATTCTTTACAATATTTTGCTTGTTCGCGTTTGGCGGAATGGGTCAAAATTCATGGCGCCGATTCCGGGAGTGTGGTTATTTTAAATCCCCAGACAGGCGCGGTTTTAACCATGTGTAGCGCGCCGACTTTTGATCCGAATAAATTTAGTGAACAAAAAGATAGCCAGCCCTATTCTAATCAAGCCATAAATTTTGCATATGAACCGGGGAGTGTTTTTAAAGCAATTACTTTGGCGGCCGCCCTTGACCAAGGCAAGATTACGCCCGAAACAACTTTTGTTGATCCGGGTGAAATTATGTATGAAAAATTTCCCATTCGAAATTCTCAAAATAAAAAATACGGCACGGTTAATATGAAAATAGTTTTAGATGAGTCGATTAACACCGGCGCGATTTTTGCGATGAAGCAAATAGGTAAAGATAAATTTCGTGATTATGTGGCGAAATTTGGTTTTGGTCTTAAAACTGGAATTGAATTGCCAAATGAGGTGGCGGGGAGTATTTCTTCATTGGATCGGTCGGGTGAAGTTTTTGCCGCCACCGGTTCGTTTGGACAGGGTTTAACAGTGACACCTTTGCAACTCGCGTCCGCTTTTATTCCTTTGGCCAACAAGGGTAAATTATTTCAACCGTATGTGGTTGATAAAATAAAAAAAGCTGATGGTACAATGGTGGCAACAAAACCGCAATTAGTCAGGCAGGTAATTTCGGAAAAAACCGCGAGCGTTATTGCCGGTATGTTGGTGTCGGTGGTGGAGAATGGTCATGGTAAAAAGGCGGGAGTTAAGGGGTATTATATTGCCGGCAAAACCGGGACGGCCCAGATTGTCAAAGAGAACGAATTGGGTTATATTGAGGGCGCGAACAATGGTTCGTTTGTGGGTTTTGGACCGGTCGAAGATCCTAAATTTGTGATGGCAGTCCGTATTGAACGGCCACGCGATGTGCAATTCGCGGAATCTAGCGCGGCGCCTTTGTTTGGAGAAATTGCCAAGTTCTTTTTAACTAGTAAAGGTATTGCGCCGACACGTAAATAAGTTTATGAATGTTGAAATAAAACCCCTACCCAGCCCTCCCCCTTGGATAAGGGGGAGGATTAAGGAGGGGGTTAGAAATTAAAATTATGATGAAAAATATTATTCAAAAATTTTTAGCGTTTTTAGCTAAAAGAATAATAAAAAAATATCAACCCAAAGTGGTGGCGATAACTGGTTCAGTGGGTAAAACCTCAACTAAAGAAGCGGTGGCTTTAGCGTTGAGTCCTTTAGGGTCTGTGATGGCGGCCAAGAAAAATTTTAATAATGAAATGGGTTTACCTTTAGCGATTGTCGGTTATGAAGACTATCCGGGTAAAAATATTTTTAGTTGGCTGGATATTTTTATTAGAGCTTTTGGCTTGTTAATTTATTATCACGAACTTTATCCTAAAGTTTTAATTTTAGAATATGGCGCGGACAAACCTGGTGACTTAGTTAAATTATGTTCTATTGCTAGGCCGGACGTTTCGATTTTGACGGCTATTGGTTCGGCTCATATAGAATTTTTTAAAACCGAAGAAAATATTTATAAAGAAAAAAGCACTCTTTTTGAAAAATTGAAAAAAAACGGCGTGGCTATCGCTAATATTGATAATGCTTTATCAACTAAAGCGTTATTGGAAGCAAAAGTAGAAAAGAAAATTTCGTATGGTCTATCGTCTGACGCCAGTATTAAATTTATACCTTTTGATAATGAAGATATTTTAATAAATGGTTTGTCGGGCAAAATATCTATTTTGGGGTCGATGGTGCCGGTAAATTTTCCACATCTTTACGGTCATCATCAGGTTTTATCAGCTTTGGGTGGGTTGTCGGCGGCGTTGGCATTGGACGCGGATCAATTGTCAGCTTTAGAGCAAATTCAAAATTTAAATTTACCAGCTGGGCGAGGGCGAAAATTAGCCGGTATTAAAAATTCTACTTTAATCGATGATTCATATAATTCATCGCCCGATGCTGTTTTGGCAGGTTTTTCTATGTTGTCGTCTTTAAGAGGAAGTCGTCCGTTAGTTTTAGTCTTGGGTGAAATGTTGGAATTGGGGTCGGAAAGTATTTCGGCTCATGAACGCGTGGGGCTGGAAGTGGCCATTTTAGAACCAGATTTATTGTGTGTGGTTGGAGAACAAGCTGTTTATTTGGAATTGGGTGCAAAAAATGCTGGCTTTTCTATAAATAAAATTTTGCATTTTAAAAATTCCCTTGAAGCGATTTCAGAAATTAAAAATCGTCTGCCGAAAGAAGCGCTCGTTTATTTGAAGGGGAGTCAAGGCGCGAGAATTGAAAAAATTACTAAAGCGCTTTTGGCCGATCCAGAGCGTGACAGCCAGCTACTTTGCCGTCAAAACGACGAATGGTTAAAAAAATAAGTTGCTAAAATTCGCAGATGAGAATTTAGTGACATTATAAATGGCTAGTATAAAATAAAATCTCCACTAAAAAGTGAAGATTTTATTTTATCGCTACAGAGAATCCTCTTCCCCCGTTGCTCGCGGTCCGTCTATCGACTGACATCGCTCGCTTCCTCCTCCAGAGTCCGGGTCGTTTAAAATGTGAAGCAGTTCACATTTTATCCGTACCCTTCGATTCTCTGGGAAAAAAGAATTTTGAGCAAAAGCTCACAATTCTTTTTTACCGCTACAGAGAATCGAACTCTGATTACCAGGATGAGAACCTGGCGTCCTAACCGTTAGACGATAGCGGCCTAAGTTTTTCGATTGTATCAGAAAATTCGTAAATTTGCCAGATTTATAAAAATAGTCTAAATTATACATTGAAATTTACTCACTGTTTTTTTACAATTGAAAAGGACATTTTATGATTAAGTCGCTGACAGATTTGCCGATTTTAGAAATTTTTATTATCGGTTGGATTTTAGTTCTTATAGGAGTGGTTTTGTACAAACGTAAAGCCAACTTCGTAAAAGTTGTGAGCGATCGTTTGGGTTTGGATATTAAACCTACCCTAAGTCGGATTCTTTTGATAACGTTGATAATTTTTATCGTGGGTTGGGCCTTTCTAGCTCAACCTGTGAAAATTTTCGGCTTTATCTTACCACAGATAATTGAAATTTCATTTTTGCCAAATGATACCAATCAAGGCACGGTGGCTTTTAGCTTGATGATTCTGGCGGGAGTGTCAATGGCGGTGATGGCCTTGATCCTTTTTATAACCAATTGGCGTTGGTTTCGAACAATCTTCCGGTTTTTTTTGGGCTTGGTTCTTTGGGGTATGGTTTTTATTTATTTTACCTGTCGTTTGGACATAGTACCTTATGGGGAAATTCTCAAATTAGATCTGGTTGAAAAATACCAATCTGTAATAGGCGTCAAGCCATAAAAGAAAAATCAATCACATAACCCCGCACTAAGCGGGGTTTGTTATATCTGCAAATGTTTTTTCTTGGATGTTATCTAAAAGTTCGCGCGCCGCTTCTTTTAAATAATTTTTTCCTTCTAAACTGTTTAAAAATTGATCCACCAGCGCCTTCATTTTTTCCTGACGGTGCGCAAGTTGGTTTCCGGACATTGAGCGGATTTCGTGCAACGCTTCTATGATACCGCGATTTTGACTAATAAACTTTTGAAAATGACTATCGAGCATAGCCAAAGCAGAATGCTCGTCCAAACGGTCTGGTTGAAGAGTGGCGACATGGGAGGCAATAAGCGCCTTTAGTTCGTCTAAATACTCGCGGACAACCTCATAACCTTTAGTTTCGTAATGGTGCTTGATTTCCCAAGAAGTCTTCATTCTTTCATTCTAGGGGATAGGGGATTTTTTTTGTGTGGATAAAAATGGTATAATTAAAATGATGAAAAAAGGCAGAATCAAAAATTATTGTGGATTTTTGGCGCAGAGAATCTTGGCGACCTGGATAGACTTAGGGCTAGTTTTTGCGGTAGCTGTTTTATTTTTAATGGTGATATTTTGGAGTTATAACCAAGGCGGTTGGTTGCATCAACTTGCGGAAAATTTTTGTAAAAAAGAAGAACCACTTTTGTTTTTAAACGCTTGTGTTAAAAAAATTAGCCCGTGGGTAATTTTTTCTACGGGTTATTTAACAGCCATGCTTTTAAGTTGGATTTACGGGATTATTATGATTGTGTGGAAGCGACGAACTTTAGGCAAGATAATTTTTTCTTTGGAAGTAGTTAGAAAAAATGACGACAAGCCGGGACTCTATACTTTAATTTCGCGCGAGATTATTGGTCGCTTAGTATCTTTTATTTTTCCTTTTTTACAATTGGCTATTTTTTCGCCGAGCGGGCTGACAATTGTGGATAAAATTTTAGGCCTTAAAGTCAGGCGACAAAAATAAAAAACCCAGACGATGTTTGTCTGGGCGTTAAAATTTAGGAGCTCGTTTATTTGTTGGGAACGCTTTTTGGAGGAAGTTTGTTGCAATGACCGCGTCGTGCTCGTATTCGCAAGTCCGTTTTGGTTGTTTTTGTTAGGGGTTGTTTTTGAAAATCAAATGATGTTCTGGTGATGTGACTAGGTTTTTTTCTTTTAGCCATTAGGACTCCTTTTAAATGATGGATGAATAATTGTAAAAGAGAGTCCCAATTTATCATATTCTCATTGTTTCGTCAAATTGGTATAATTGTTTTATGGTTATTTATTATCAGCCCCAACAAATTTGGTGGCAAGAATTTTTGAAGTATTTGGAAAAAACCGATGGTTGGGCTCATAGTTTTAAAGATCAGCAAAGCGTTTTAAATCACAGTGAGTGGTTGCCACATCAATTACAAGTTTATTTAACGCCCACTAAGTCTTGGTTTGGGCGGGGTCGCGAGTGGCAATTTAATTTTCAAATTGAACTAGAAATAAATCGAAAATTGGAAATTTTTCCAACAGAAAGTTTATCAAATATTTTTAAATATATGCGAGGCGGGTTTTATCAACAGCTTTTAGAACAAATACATCTTTATTTTATGGAGATTTTAAAAACGGATATTTTAGCGGAAGCTGTGTGGCATAATGATTTAAACAATAGTTTAAGGCGCGCGGAAAAAATTATTAACGAACCTTCGGCACAAGCAAAAATAAGTGAAGATATTTTCTGGTTGAAATTGGATACTTTACAAAAATATTTATTGAATTTTTATTGGCGCTTATGTTATGAGGTGTCTGAACTTCAACGGGTACGTCGAGAGTTAGAAATGTCTGAATGGCTGGTTCGTTTGGAGCATTGGGCTATGTTGAAAGATGATTATGCTAAAAGACATTTGGATATTAGTCATTATGATAGTTTGGCCAAGCAATTTCAGACTCGGAGTGATTTTTTTGCCAAAGGCGGTCGGGTAAATTTAGAACAAAATTTTTTAAAAGAAGTTGAGAAAAAACAGCATTTTGGCTATTAAAGCAGGTGATTATTGCAAAATTTAGTAAAATCTGCTTAAATGCAGACTCTTTAGCTCTTTTGAGAGATCTGTTTTAAACATCAATAAACATCAATAAAATAAAGGGTTTTATGTACATAATTTACCCTTGACAAATTATTAAGCATATGCTATAATAATGATGTCATAAAAGTACCATAAATCTAAGATTTTTAGCTCTTTAATTACTAAACAACTTTTTGGCCTTACCTTTGGCGACAAATTTATTTGCCCCCAGCGGTAACACTAAAAATTTACTCATTCAAAAGGAGAATATCAAAATGAAACAGATTATAATCGTGGTGGTCTTACTAACCACCTGGCAAGTTGCTATTGCTCAGGTCGCACTTCGACCGTATAACGCTTTGGCAAAATCGGTTCAACAATTCTATCAAGCACCGTATGATATGACGGTTGATGAATTTGTTGAAAAAGTAAATCAACGGAGGGATAGTCTTTATCAATTACCCCTAATGAGTTTGGAGCAGATGGTAAATTTCTTACCAAGTAATTATATCAATCCGCAAGGGTTGGTGGCTAAAGGCCGAACTTTACCAATTGATTATTTACAATTCAAATCCGATTTTCTATCCCGGTATGGTTACAAAATAATCAACGGGAAAACACAGCGCTATAAAGTGTGGCATTATAGCGATGTGGAAGAGCTCGGTCGCACCTTTAACGATTATGAAGTTGCGGCACAAATCTTGCCACAATTATCCAGTGTTGGAGTTTATATTCCGATTCAAGTTCAAGAAAAGTTGTTGGAACTCTTAAAGAGTTCGCATCAGTATATTACCGGTGAGTCAATTCCCGGTGATGTTTTGACTTTTTCTAGCTATCAAGTTGATGGTAAGTATAAAGTCTGGGCAACAACATTAGTTGCGCCTGTTATGAAGGCGAATAATTTCACCCGAGTGTGGAAGATTCCCAATCGACAGGTTCACATCTCTCACCAAGGCAAGACTTATGTTTTTGCCTTTGTCAGAGCCTATAAAAATGGTGTCTGGCAAGGTTGCGATAATTTTGTTGGATTTGAAGTTGGTGGAGAGCACGGCGTTCTTACCAACCAAGGTAGAGATAAAGGAGACGGTGAGTCTGATAGTAAAGACATTAAACTACCAGAAAATCCTGAACGGCGTCCTGAATCTATTACTCCAGGAACTATTTGGGACACTGTTAGGGTTTATAAGCCAGATGGGTCGATTGATATATATCTTCGACCTCATGGAATTACGGGCAACAGGTACGATTTTTATTGTTGTCCTGATGGACAAATCGTCCGAAAGGATACGGTAGTCGTAATTCAGCCACCTCCTCCTCCGCCAGTTGTTAAACCAGTACGGCCACCGCGTAATAATGATGAAGTCGATCGGAGTAAGAAAATTCCTAAAAGAAAATCTTCTACGGTACCAGATTCAACATTCCCAAAGATACCAGAAGTTGTTCAGAAACCTTGTGAACCGGATACGGTTTTTTTGAAAGAGCCGTCACCACCTTTAATGGGGTTTGTTTCTTTGCAAGGAGAGCATACTTGGTCCAATGACAGTGCAAATGAAAATAAGTGGCGTGGCAATATTGATGCTGGTATCACTTATTTACCGATTCGTTTATCTGATAATGCTTATTTTGGAGCATCGTTACGAATTCACGGTGATGTTTCTGAAAGCTATAGGGGTAAAAGTTGGACGACCTGGGTTGTACCACAAGCAAAGTTCGGATTTTTTCCGAACAAAGAAATATACCTTGGAATAGGCGCTGGTCCATTTCTTGGTACTTATGGTATTGAATATGACGTCAATGCCACATGGTTGCCACCATTTCCGGTGGACGTTCCCCAAAAGATCAGAGTGCTCGAGGGCATTTCTATGACCGGTTACGGTCTAAGTGGTGAACTCTGGTACGAACCTATAAATTTATGGGGAGAAATGAGGTGGAACAAAAGCACATCCGATAAAGAATATCGTGAAGGATATCTGATGTCGCATGTGGAGTTTGGCCGCTTGTTTCTGCGTGCTTGGTACTGGCATCAGTATATTGGTTCGTTTCGTTCCAGTACTCGCCAATACAACTTCCCCAATAATTTGGGGGAAGAATGGTCAGCTCAAATCGGCGTTGGCTTGACGGGAGTGTCTGATGAAGACATTCTTGACCAAGCCATGAGCTTGCGTCATGGCGAAAAAGGTAGATCTTTTACAACCAATCCGGTGATTCTATATACTGGTTTGATTAAAAGATTTTTTACCAGTCCAGACTATTTTTCCAATAAATTGGGATTAAGTTTGGGTTTGATGTTGCGCGATTGGCCGGCAGCTCGTTTGTCGCTTGATTTGCGTTATACTTTTTTCCCGCGTCAGGCATTGGGAAGCGATTGGTTTCACAACTATGAAGTCGTGCAGTCGTTTCCTGTTGATCCCGCAACCAACTTGCATTATACAAAGTTGCGGGGCTGGAATTTCTTCCACGACGAGCATTCATTGCTCCTCCAGATAGATTTCAGCTTTTGATTTCAGTCTCCGACTGGCGCGACACAACGCCAGTCGGATAAACTGCAAAAACAAAGAAATTCAATTAACTATATATTCATTAACAACGAAAAGGAAGGAAAGAAACGATGAAGACAAAGTGTATTTTGGTTTTGGTATGGTGCATGATTATAGTGGGTTGTAGTGACCCCCTAAGCGTGCCAGATAAACCAGATGAAAATGAAACAGGTCCGCCACTCAACTTTATGTTGGACGGCAGGGTCACAAAGTATTTGGATTTAGCGACTGTTGAGTTGCTCAATTCAGCTCCGCCCAAACCCAATCAATGGGTGGGTGAAATTGTCAGGGTTATGCCTGACCCGAATCAAAATCGTGTGGTCGCAAAAGTCGATCAGAGTCAGAATATTTATGATTTCAAAGATACGATTCTGACGCTTCCTATAAGGGTAGCATATTTCTATCGCACGAATTTAGTCGGCAATGTTTACGGACAGCAATTCCCTTTAACCGAACTTTATGCCACCAATCAAAAAACCGGTCGTCGTGTAAAGATTGAACGTTGGGAGCATCTTGATTCAGGTTATCCCAATATGTTTAGTGTAATATACTATGCAAATGGATTGGTAACATCGGGGCCATCAAACCCAGATGATGGGTTACGACCTATAAAGTACCAAATATTACTTTTCGGTAAATCCGGGAAAAATTCTGATATTGTCAATTGGAACATTGGAATGAAGTCTGACGTCTACTTTGATTACTCTGGTGTTTGGGGTGATCAACGTACAGAGTGTGTGTTGACGACAGAATACGGAAAGTACGTCTGGAAAAGCCCTATGCTGGTTGGTTTAGCATCTAAAAATGCTGGCTACACCAACATTGTGCAGGTCCATAAATCAATTTATGGCCAAATCATCGATGATTCACTAATGGTTGATGTTTGGACATTTTCCGGGAGTTATTTGGGCCGCAAGACAATCAAAACTCGCGGTTATTGGCCACCATTTGGTCGAACACCTGCGCCAGTTGTTCCAACTTCTGGTGTTGTCTCTGATAGCATCCACGGATGCAATTCTTTCCGAGTCAGTTTTGATGGTAATTATACTTATACAGTCATTACTGATCCGGACACTCGTCCAGTTAGTTCTGGCGGATCCAGTGGTGGTTCTGATACCACGATTGTTATCGGTGGTAAGCCATATCGAGTGACGAAGGTTGATGCCGAAAAGATTTTGGTAGAATATGGCCAATACCAAATGGTAGGTAACGAACTTATTCCAGCCAGCTTGGGCGAGAAAAAGTTCTTTATTTATGTTTTGCCATTCACATGGATGGTAAAAGATGGCACATTGAAATTAAAAAACTGAACAAGATCATCAATATAAAAGGAGAATTTACGTGAAAGCACTTTCACTTATAACACTTATGGTCATCGTCTCTTCTTCGCTTTTGGCGCAAAGCGCTGGTGGGGAATACGACGGAAAAGTCCTTTACCTGTGGCAGAGAATGCTGCGATTGGAAGGGGCTCCGTGCGGTCACCAACCTGACCCGTCTACCCAATTCAGGGTTAGGATAAACGAGGACATATCTGGTCCCGGTGTAGCTGATCGTCATCGCGATCCGTGCGCAGGTGATTATGATAAGTTTAATCCGCTCGTCTCGCCCAATGAAGTCAAGGCCGCTTTTGGTTTTGACATCATCGGTGTGGGGACGGATAAAATTGGTCGATGGAAACTCAGCGAGAGTGGTCGTGCTGAATACGACACTGAAGCGGAAGCTTTCAAAATTGAAATCAAATTGAACGACGCTGAAAAAGCGGTCATTGAGCGAGCTTTGAAAGCCGGGGTTGCACCGAAAGTCCGTTTTACCATCAATATGGTGAAAGACGGAAAGATCCTTTGGGCGTGGCTGGATGAAAATGATCCAGCGATAAAGTATGCTGGTCGTGGTGATGTAATTTATGAATTTACACTACCGAGTCCTGCCGCCGGAGCTGAGCTTAAAGCTTCAAGATAATTACGCGAAACTTCGCGAGACCCGTCTCTTCATGAGACGGGTTTTTTATTTTGTTTGTTTCCACGGTTCGGCCAAAGATGCGCCTAAAAGTAACAGCCAACTCCACTGTAAGGCGGTAGCGTGTAATATGTTGTCACTCAAACTTTCTACCAATAATGTCAAAGTCAAGGCAATCATAATAGCAAATTGTAATTTTTGATGAGTTCTAGGAGCGTAATTTCGCCAACGTTTAAAGAGCGCGTAAAGTATGCTGGTTTGTAAAATTAAATAAGATATTAGTCCCAACCCACCAGTTTCAACTATTAATCTCAAGTAGTCGTTGTGCGCTTCAGGTGGATCAACATCGCTTCTGTCTGTGCTTAAAACATTACCAAACATACCATAACCCCAACCCAAAATTGGTCGTTGCCAGAATTTGTTTAAACTTTGTTGCCATAAAATACGTCGCCAATCGAGTGAATTAAATTCTTCCTCTTGGCTTGTTAAGCGATAAATAAGGGGATTATTTTGTAGGTCATAATGGTAAGTTGTTTTTAGCCAGTTGTTTATTGGAAAAAAAAGTAAAGCCAAAATTCCTAAAAGAGTGAATATTTTTATGGTGAGGGCGCGATATTCAAATAATCCCAGCACAATGGCAAATACCGCTAAACCAATATAACCAGCGCGAGTATAAGTAAAAAGTAAAGCGATTATACCGAGGCCAATAAAAATTATTGGCCATTTTTTATGAATATAATGTGTTCGCCATAAATAAAATAATAGACCAATGCCAATAACCAGATTAAAGGCTAAAACATTAGGATGGCCATAAGTGCCGAAAGCGCGCGAGGGCAAGCCAAAGCCAATTAGGCCAGAGGAAGTAATAATTTGATACAAAGCCAAAGCTAAAGGTATCAACAAGGCCCAGATAATAAGTTTCTCTATTTTTTCTCGCCTTTCTTTCAAGCCAAAATAAAAAGCGCCTACGGCAAAAAGAGAAAAAGAAATGATAACTTTAAGCCATTCGCGCAAGGCCGTGGTCGGTTCTACGGCAAGCGGTAAAGACAGGGTAATCACTAAAAGAAAAAAGAGCCAGTAGTTTTTTAGGGGCAGGTTTTTAAAATTTATTTTGCCGTTCAAAAAATAAATAAGAGCGCCCAATAAAACTAACAGACCCAGCGCCACCGCAAAGTTTATGTGTAAAGAAAAAATCGTAATAGTTTTATCGGTAAAAATGTCTAAACTATGGCGTAAAAAAACCGCTCCAAAAAGTCCGCCCACGGGCCAAAGAATGCTCAAGGGGATAAACAAGGCAAAACCCAAAATAATTAAGGCGAGCGGGGCTTCAGCTGCTGGTGAGATGGCATAACCCAAGGCGACAGCCAAACTAATTAAAAGCAGGACTGAAGCTAAAATAATTTTTGTTTTCAGAGTCATAAATTTATTATAGCAAAAAAAGAGCGCCAACCCTTGTGGGAGGCGCTTTTGAATTTCGTTCTCATTTTTATTCTGACATTAGAGCTGCTAACGATGCCAGCATGTCTATTTTTATGCCAGTCGGAACCATCCCCCCATTTTCTTCTTTGAAAGCTTGACCATCAGGATAAATGTTGTCAGATTTATTTCCTACAACAATCGTATAGGCATAGGCCGAGAGGTGAGCCGCAATAGTACAATGGTATGATTTTACTCCTTTTTTTGGTTTGATATTTCCGAAAAACTGAATGTACTCAATCGGCCTTTCAACATTCTCTAGTCCTGTGATGATGAATCTAAAATTATCACCAGTAATTGTTAGAGCGTAGTCAGATGAACTATTGCTGTTTTTGATTTTAAAACCAGCTCGGTTTATTCTAAGAGAGCTAATTTTTGGTGAGACACCATTTTTTATAGAGTTTATCACGAACTCAATATATCTAAATGGCTTCAATATTTTTTCTCGAGCCAGATAAAATTTGGCGCTGTCTTTGCTAAGTTGTTTTTTTCCCACAGCCTCTAGCGATAGCCCTTTATAACTGGCTAGTTCTTTTTTTCTTGATTGCAGATCTTTATAATCTGAATCATTTTTCTTATCTTTTTCCTTAAGTCGTTTGACAATTTTACTTAGATCCAGAATCATAGCTTCAAGATTTTTTACATTACCGGATTTTATTTCGCCGAGTTCTTTGTTTGAATAGGTTTTGGCAGTGAATTTTTTCAACACTATCAAACATGGTTCAACGGTGACCGTGTCTTCTTGGGCGTAGGTAGCTTGGGTGAAGGTGAGTATTAACGCGTTAAGCACAAGAAATAGGGGGAATGATATTTTCATTGTTTCATCCTTTTTTATTGGTGAGGTGATTTGTGAAGGGGGAATTTTAGTTTTCGGGTTCATTGTAGTTTTATATAAAAATCTTGTCAACCCTCGTTTCGTGGGCGGTTTTGGCTTATAATTAAGGTATGAGGGTTTTACAGATTCATAAATGGCATCATTTGGCCTCGGGTGCGGATCGGGCTTATTTTTCGACTTGTTCTGCTTTAGAGAAAAGGGGCGTAGAAATTGCGCATTTTGCGACAGCTCATCCTAAAAACGAACCCAGCCCGTGGTCTAAATATTTTCCTCGTTATCACGATTTTAGCCAAATTAATTTAGACTCCATTTTGGCCATACCTAGTTTTATTTGGAATCAAGAAGCGGCGCGTAAATTGGATTTGCTTTTACATGATTTTAAGCCAGACATTGCTCACTTACATAATATTTATCATCATTTAACGCCGAGTATTTTGTCGGTGTTGAAAAAACACGGTGTGCCCGTGGTAATGACAGTGCATGACTTTAATTTATTGAATCCGAATTATGTTTGTTATCACGATGGCGCAGTTTGTCAGCATTCATTTTATGGCGGTTATTATAAAGCCATTTTGCATCAATGCGTGGGTGGTTCTTTAGCCAAGTCTGTTTTGGCGGCACTACAGATGGCCAGCGATAAATGGCATCGTCTTTATGAAAAAAATATTGACGCGTTTATTTTTAGCTCAAATTTTTATCATAATAAATTTTTACAAGCAGGTTTCAAATTTAAAAGGGGAGTGGTGATGCCAAATTATTTAGCAGATGATGAATTTTTTACAGCGCAAACAGTCGAATCTGGCGCGATTGCTTTTTCTGGTCGTCTAGTGGCAGAAAAAGGCGTAGAGTTTATTTTAAAGTCTTTAGAATTTATCAAAACTAAAGTATATAACCTTTCATTTGTTGGTGATGGTCCTTTGGCAAATAGGTTAGAAAAAAGTGGTTTCAAAGTTTATCGAGGGCTATCTAAACAAGCTAGAGAAAATTTCTTATCAAAACAGCAGTTTATTTTGGCGCCAAGTTTATGGTGGGATAATTCTCCCCATGTAATTCTCGAGGCCTATGGCCTGCATCGGCCGATTATCGGTACAAAGTTTGGGGGCATTCCAGAAATGATTGAAGACGGTATTACCGGCCTTTTGGTTGAACCGAATAATGCGGAAGCTTTGGCCGAAGCTATCGATACATTATTGCAACAGCCACATTTGTGCCAAAATATGGGTGAACGTGGCTTTCATTTGGCTAAAGAAAAATACAATGAAGAATATTTTGTGGTACGCCTTTTGGCTCTTTATGGTGAGTTATCATAGTAGAATTGTCTCTAATGGTATTATCCACTTTTCACTATCTCATTTTCGCGCGAAAATGAGATAGTAGAAGTTAAGATTGTTTTTACCTTATATTTATGAACAGATTAAATGAGGAAATTTTAAAGCTAGAAAAATTTTTAAAAACTCTGGCAAACAAAAGACGTTTAGCGGTTTTGAAACATTTGGCCAAAGTAAAAACTGCGACTTTGAGCGATTTAGCCGAAGTGGCTGGAATTTCTGAAAAATCTATGTCTAAACATTTGCAATTTTTAGATAATGTTGGCTTAATTGAAAAGACAACTTCAGGGGTACAAGTAGTTTGTTCGTTGGCTCATGATCATCCGGAAAAATACAAAGACGTTTTAGAAGCCGTCGCCAAAATCCTAAAATGATTTTACACTATCTCATTTTCGCGCGAAAATGAGATAGTGGGGAATGAGTTGTGATATAATATAGTTATGTCTGAAAATAAAGATAGTATTATTAATCAAGTTAACATCCGAGCTATGCGGGTGGGAAATTTCGCGCATAAAACACTTTTGCCACATCCGGACAATAACTATCATCCGCATTGGTTAAAATGGGGCGTGGTAGCATTTTTGGTTTTGCTTTTGGCTTTATGGAAGGCTTACACTTTACGGCTGTTGGGAGTGGATATGAATTTTTCACAAGAGGCGGTAGCCAGAACTTTAAGCTGGAGCTTTTATATTGTCACGCTGTTGGCCTTGCTAAATATTTTGGTTTATCCAGGCCGTCAGCAAAAAGAAGCTATTTGGGCTTCACTCACTTTGGTTTTCCTCACTTTTATTTTTATGATTTTTTAACCTCCACATCAAATATGGCTAAAGCTGAAGGTGAAAATAAATACAGCGGCAAAATAGAAAATTTTGACCCCAAGAGAGCGTATTTTTTTACACCGAATTTTTATTTATATTTATTACCAGATAATTTAAACAAAGAAAAATCACAAGAAAGAGATGATTTGATTCAGGATTATTTAAAAGAAGTCAATGAAATTAAAAATCTTTCTAATGAGGGATTGTCTATAAGACATAATCTAGATGATAATTTAAGGCAACTAAATGAATTATATATGTTGATAAGTCAATATTTAGAAAGCGATGACATAGACGTTCAAAAGAATTTTATTCATTATTTTGGTGCTCTTCATGATTATATTACGGGAATAATTCGCCAAGGCATGGAAAAAAGAAAAATTGAGGCTAGTAAATTATTAAATCATTCTATTCAAGAAGAACAAATAAGAGCCCATCAAGAAGATGAATTTATTAAGTCGTTAGCGCCAGTAGAACAGTTTTTATATGAGTCAGGAGTATCGTCTTGGTGGAAAGATTATAAAAAAGAAAGGAGTGAAGAGTTAACAGAGTTTTTAAATAAATTTAGCCGAGATTTTAATCTGTATCTTGAGACCAAAGAAGACGATGAGAAAAAAATGATAGAAAATTTGTTGGGTTTAAAATTGTTTAAACAACTTTATGAATTTGATAGCAATAGGGTAGATGTGGTTATGAATAATGTAGGTGAGCGTTTAAAAGCCGACCACCTTAACGCGCTTTTAACAAAATTGTGTTTGTTGGAAATTAAAAATAACAAAAGATAGTTTATGGTTTTAGTATTTTTTAGATTCGATGTCTTATTCGTACGAATAGTGGAATATAGTATAGAAATTACAGGTAGGATATAATATAAGATATATGAATGAAATCAAGGAGAAAGAATTAGAAAAAATATTAAAGGCCCTCGCCAACAGACGGCGGTTGGCTATTTTGCGTTGTTTGAAAAAATCTCGCCGGGTTTCCGTACAGGAAATTGCCGAGATCATAAAATTGTCTTTTCGTTCGACTTCAAAACATTTGGGTATTTTACGCGCCGTTGAAATTGTGGAATACGAAGTAATAAGCGTGCAACGTTTTTATAGTTTGTCTGAAAAACCTGGCCCGATTGAAAAACATCTTTTAGGATTGCTTTAAAATAATCTAGTGATAATGTTGATGTCTTATTCGTACGAATAGTAGAATATAACATTTTTCAAAATAATTTAAGAGTAATAATAATCTATAACTCCATAGTAGTAGTATGGGAGCGTATTAGTTTTGCCAAATACGGTTAGTATTTAGATTGCTGTGTAGCTGGTAGCGATGCCTTATTCCACAGTAGTAGATCACGCTAGTTGGCGGATTACTACGTGGCAGGCGTACGAATAGTGGAATATAGTATTGTTAAGTTATAGAGAAGTGGGGTGGTGGGTGTGGTGTAGGGGTAGTTTTAGGATTTTAGTGGGTAGCAGAAGGGGGTTTGGTTGTCAAATTTTGGTTTTGGCTGGAGAGGTAAAAGATAAAAAAAATAAAAAAGTTAAATAATTGACAAAATTAAATAACAAAAAATGAACAAAAAACCCTTATTTTTAAGGGTTTTTTAGGTGACTGGACAAGCCCTTGACAGATTTTTGACTTTGTAGTTAGATACCCCAGAACCAAAACATCAGGTTCTTTCAAAATGAAATAGAAAATTAATTAACAAACCATGGTCCTTTGTGTCTAGTTGTATTACAAAGAATTCTCTTTAGTAGTACTTGTGTACGGGTGCACTAGCATAAGGGACCAACATCAGTAAAACACTTAAGGAAAAGGAGTGGTTTTCGCACCCAACCCCATTCTTAATCCTTAAATAATACCCACTAGGAGGTATACATGTCAACATATAGTCGTAATGGTGACCGAGAGTTGCCAGTTCGTTTTTTGGCGCTATTTGGCGTCAAAGGTATTTTTTCGCAGCGATTCATGACGGCTCCGATCAGCTTCAAGCTTGTAACTCTTTTGCCATTTCTTGCGACGGTTGCTTTTGTTGCAATTTCGTGGTTATGGGGACCGGCTATCATGATTCCGTTTATATTTTCCATGAAAGCCTTGGGTCTCATCAATGAGGTCTTTAATTTTTGGGTTCCATCGGTTGGCTATGGTAATATTACATGGGTTGCAAAATATGTCGCTTCCCCCTTGTTTTTTGTTGCCGGTTGGACGTGGCTGTATTTTTCATTTCGGAAATTAATGCATCTGGAATCGTTTCGCGATTTAGATCATTATGATTCATTTGACAATGTTATCAGCTCACTCACTACGGCTGGTATGCCTTTGCCAATGGTAACATTTTCTTTGGTTTTAGCAGGCTTGATTATGGTCGGTTCTATTGGCTTTACACCTACTGTCAATCCTGCGGATAGAGCAACACATGCAAAAATCGACTCAAAGATGTATAAGTCGCTAGAAATGAAAAAGGGATCGGATGTCATTAAAAAAGAGTTTGACTATGTTCTTGAGGGTGTTCGTAACACAGCAGAAGTTATGAAGCTTTCAGTTGCTTTTGCCCTAGAAACTGGTTTCTTACCATTTGTTGCATTTCTTTTGTTCCTTTATGCATTAGCAGAGTTTGTTAACCATATGGCAAAAGAATACGATTTATGGGCGCGATATCGTGGACGTGAAGCACTTGAAAAACTTACAGGCGGCGAAAGTGGGACTTTAGAGCCAATACATATTGATAACTTCGATATGGCTATTGAAGTGGTAAAAGATTCAGTCAAAGCTTTGAATTTACGGCTCACAAGTCAGCAGGAAGCAAATGTTGTCCTTGCACAACAACTATCTGTTATGGGACAGACTATTGCATCGGCAATTGCACTTACTCCTTTAACTGGACGTGAGTCGCCTGAGCAATTATCTCAAATGGCAAATGAGAAGAGGAGCCACGGATCAGATAGCCAAGGAGCTTGACATGAATAATGAAACATCAAATATTCAGAAGTATTTGCGATTTATTAGTCGTAGAGCTCCTGATAAATATAAAAAAATGGCAAGATTGGCTGAGGTATTTTTGATGATGTTTGTATTTGCTGTTCTACTTGCGTATAGCAGCATTGCAATTTCATTCGTATTTTATCACGCTTTGGAGTCATCAAAGGTGTTGTTTGAGAATCTATACTACTATTCGAGCAATCAAGAAGCACGAGCGGATTCACTACAACAAAGAAGCGATTCGCTACAAGCTTTAGTCGTTTTTTATACGACAAAGTGGGAAGCCAAACATCCAAAAGATCGTCCAGGCGATAGGTATGATTCCAAAACAGGCAAGGTAATACCTCTTGAAGATTATGACGATTACCTGAAGAAAAAAGATGTCCCTGTTCAAACAAAGTTTTCGAGAGACATAATCTTTCGAGCGGCAACCAAAATTGGTTTACCTAATGGTGATAACAATTTTGCCGTCAGGATTGTAATTGATGGTCAAGACATAGAGCGTGTCGAAGCTCACAAAAATGGCTCGACTGATAAGATAGGAATGAATTATGTTGGCAAGACCGTGCGTATATTGTTGGAAAGTGGCGAGCCACTCAAAGACAATAAGGGACAACCCATTACGTACACGGTTCTTAATAACATTGATGCTTCTTTCAATCCATCATTTCATCCAGTCAGTTATGCGAAGGCGTATTTTAATCCAGGGGGTATGTCGGAAATTGGCGTGGTAAATGTACTCGATCCCGAGGATTTGTACGATAATGCCGATATACAACCTATTGGTACGGGTATGACCTTCATTAGAAAATCGAATAAGGAGTTCAAGATTATCTTGAACGCCACTTCCGCTGAAGCAATATTTGGCAGTAAAGGGGCTTATTCCGATATTCTTAACGGTACGTCAACTTCTCCGGTTAGAGGATTTTCGTTGTCTATATTTGATGATGATGTTTTCGCCACGATCTCTTTTCGTGCACGCGATTCAAAGTCAAAAGAATGGAAAAATGTAACGAAAAAAATCAAGTTTCCACCGGGTGATCGCTATGAATAATTCACAAAATCACAAAGAACATACAAACAAGGAACGGAGTAAGCATATGAAACGTCATTCGTTTTATGTTGTTATGATCTTGCTATTGGCATTGATCACTAGCAACATTCAGGCGCAACAGCAGCAGACGAACAAAGTGGGTGATAACATTTTTGGAGGCGTGGGTTATTTGTCAGCAACAGGTGGTACTGTAAAGACCATACCAGATAAGGATCGTGAAGAAGCTGACCCTACTGCTAAAAAAGACACTATCACTTACGAACCATCTAATCCCGTAATCAAGATATTTGAGATGATCTATAAAGATATCGGGACACAGCAAAGGGACAAAGATTATTCTGGAACGATGCAATTCTTCTTCACGGAAACGGACCCTAAGGCCTCACGAAAGGGAACGTTCAAAATTGGCGAGACTGCCGATGATGTCGATTTAAAGCAGTTAGGTGAAGCAACTTGGAGTGCAATTTTGGGCCTTGAAGCTGAATATTTGAGATTCCAGGACATTGCTCTTGGATTGATGGAGGTATTTTATCATCCATTTAATACGAGAACATTCGGTCGACATGAAAGAAAAATTACTCGTGGCTATGATGGTCAAAATATAATTCAACAGCCACCGGGTAGATTTTCTTCAGACTTTTTACCATGGGTTATCATACATAATTTTTTCGAGTCTCCTGATTGGTTTCAGGTATATGATGCCACGGCAAATTTGTCCCTTTATTTGGGTGGGCTTTCAGGACCGCCAATACAACTCAAGTTGTCAGAAGACGGTGGCGCAGGTATTGATTTAGGTGCCGGTAACCCATACAGTTTGCGCGGAACTATTCCATCAGATAATCGCGCATATATCGGGATTCAAATGTGGGCAGCATCAGTAAAGTACTGTACAAATATCGATCCAGAGTTTCTTTACACAAAAAATGACGGGACTCTGATATTTGAGGGACCATATGCAACTTTGCATCCGAAAGAAGCTGTAGAAGTTAGTGTTTTTCCTCTCAGTCTCGCTATTCCAAATTGGAACTGGGTCGAGCTAAGCTTTATGCGTGTACTTAGGAATAGTTACGCAAACGAGTCTCAAGTCGTAAAGACAAGAGATAATTCGGACACTTCACGTATATTAAGCTCGCGAATTCTCGATAAGACCAGCTATTTTGGTGCGCGTATACGATGGCCATTCCGAAATATTCTGGGCGGGTATTGCGAAATTAATCTCGCATATTATCTGGATGAAGTTTATTTGACTGGGCAATTTTTGAAACATGATTTTCGAACTTTGTCTGTCGATTTTTCATTCAGTTGGAGAATGGCTGGCGTGAATCGGGATAGAAGGTATTTTGAACTCGCTCCAGCGATTGGTTTGAAGTTCTTACCTTTCGGTGACTGGATAAAACTCGCACACGTTTTTACATTTCAAAATGGTGTGAGATATCAACCGGTCTTACGCATTAGCCCGCCGATTGAGTCTATCGTGCAGCGAATTCGTTCGTTGAATCAAATAGCAAAGTATTAACTAAAAAATTAGTCGGTGAGATTTAAACCAACATTGGTTTTATGCTTCATCGGCTTGGCAATAAACAGTCAATTTTCCGGTGGAGTCTTAATGGCCGAGTTTGCATTAATGCAACCTTGGTCAGGCCTTCACCGGTCTTTTTTTATTTTAATATACAATAAGTTTTTTTATGCAAGGCATTTAGTCAACCCCCTTGAGTTGAGCAATGCATTTTGCTGTGAATTTGGGAATTGGACAAGCCCTTGACAAAAAAAATATACCATGATACAATTTAAACAACAAGCTATTTTACATCAATTATTAAGCAAACAAAGGAGTAATCAAGTGACAGAAATTATTAGAATTTGGGTACTTTTCGCGAGTCTCGGCTTTATTGTTGGGATGGCATTATGTGCCATTAGTGTAATATTTTTTGTGATATCAAAAAGGCATTTGGTGCCAAAATTTCTTTATTATTTCACAATTGATTGTTGGCTAGTTGGCGGTAGTTTTGTAATAATGAGTATTATTGCAGATTTAGCAAGTCGGCCATTAATATTTGGCGCAGGTATTTTACTGCTGATTATGGGATTAGCAGCAAAATATGCAAATACAAGATTAGCCGATTACTGGCAGTCATTTGGGAAATAGTATCAGTTAACAAAAAAAGGAGAAATAAAGTGAAAATAAAAGTTTTTTTAATAATTGCCCTAATCATATCGGGCGGGGAATTAATGGGACAAGTAAGAATTATCACTCAAGCAGAAAAAGTCAAAAGAGATCATGAAATTGTTTTGATGAGTGATAAAATATCGGTTGCGGTCGATAGGCTTGACTCTTTGAGGGCAGACTTTAGGAATTTTTCTCTTAAAGTTAATTTCTCTAAGCTTAGTTCAGATGAAAAAAAACTTATATCAGATAAGTCAAAAGGCATGATAAGGCAGATAATAAAAGTTGAGGATGCAATTCTTTCTTTAAAGAAATTCGCAAACGAAAATTATATTGAGAATGACAAGAGAAAAAAAAGTCTTCTTGATATGGTGACAAAAAGTGAAGAGTGGTTTGACTCGGTGCGCAAACCACTGGAAGCTTCATTAGAGGGGATTCGTAAGAAGTTTGATCTCAAATATTAGTACCATAATTGTGTTGAATCCGCAGTGAGTTTTATCTCCTGCGGATTTTTTATATTTATCAATATGGCATCAGCATTAGATGACGGGCGAGAGTGGGGATTGATTAGTTTTAAGTTGTAAGTTTTTCCGGCCTTCGTAGCCGAAGCTACTTCGGTGGAGTAGGCAAGTTAGAAGTTAGTGGGTTCTATTTAGAGTATAAATTTTAATTAGATATTTTAATTATGTATCTGTCTGGATCCCAAATCTAGTTTGGGATGACGGGCGGGGAGCGAGCAATTATGATTCGTCGGTTGACGGATGAATGCCAAATGATGGTCAGGGTAAGATTATAGATTCCCGCCGGAGTCTACCCGCCTTTGGCGTGGCGGGAATGACGCTAGAAAAATATATTGGTATAAAACCCCAGCACCGAAAGGAGAGACAAGTTCACGCTTCGCCCAAATGAGGGATGTGCCTATTCGGCACACGCATTCACTTTGGTCTTGGTGCGGGGTTAATATTTATGTATAAAAAATTTTATTCCTTTTCAGAAATAAAATTGTTTTAATAAATATTAATATTCTACGACACTTAATTCAACAAGAAAAATTTTTTAGAATAGAAGTAAAGTAAGTTCTGAATTTAGAGTTCTAAGTTATGAGTGGGAGGAGGGAAGTTGAAAAAATTTATTTTGAAAATTTAGCACCGTAGGGTGAAAATTGGATTTTTTTGAATCCCATGGTTATTGCCCGTTTTAAACATTCCTAAGGGTCTGATAAGGTATATTATACGACGCTAGGATATGGGCTTGCAACCACTTCTCGCACAATAAAAGCAGGCTTTTTTCTAATTTCATTTATTATATATTTAATTTAAAATTTATAATTTAAAATTTAGAATTTTCTTTATTTCCCCTACCCCACTTAATATCTCTATCAAAAATCACTATATTTTAAAAAATCACTCGATTTGGTTATCGAGTGATTCGTTGAGATTCGTTGTTCAGACCTGATAGTGTTTATACGAAAGGTTGTTGAATTTCTGCGCCGAGTATTCAAAGATGCCTTTGGTTTGGTATAAAATTACACTTCTAAGCCCAGCCTCCAGTATTAAGCGACTACAGACCGTGCAGTAGGTATCGTCACAATACTGTAGGTCTTTTCCATCATCGCTTAAGCGAATGAAATAAAGCGAGGAATTTTTAATTTTCATTTGATTGAATGGCATTGCCGAAAGTATAGCTCGCCATTCGGCGTGCACACAGCAGGTCAGGTCATGCCGATTGTCATTTGGTATTGTGTATTTGTCTTTGCACCGACATTTTTCCTTGCCAGCTGGACCATTGGCACCAGTACCAATTATTTTGGTTGTACCATCAACAACAATAATGGCGCCGCATTTGGCACTAAGGCAACGCGAATTCTCTATAGTGAAACGCAAAGTATATCCACTCATTAATTCTTGAGCATTCCATAAATCTAAACCTTTTAGTTTTTTCATAGCTGTATCCTCTTTTTTTGTGAAAGAATGATTGTTTAATCCCCGTCATTTTAGCTTTTATTCTTAATTAGTCAATCCTCCACTATTCTGAAATTAAATTTTCAAAATTGTCGTAAAATTTTAAAATAATATTTATTAATTCTGGTTGTTGTTCAAATTCTGTAATTTTAGCTTCACCCTCTATAATATATTCATCAGGAAAACCAATTATCTTGGCAAGGGGTTTTCTGATGGCAGAATTTGGTATCTGTTTAAAATATCCCTGTAATAATTTGTGCCAACCCAAAAGAAGCTCTCGGCTAATATTTTTAAGATTTTCCTCTGCCGGTATTAAGTCGTCAAAATAATTAATTATCTTTTGCCAATCAGAAATTTTGTTATAAAGAATTTGATCTTCAAAATATTTTAAAAAACTTTCTGACGAATCCGTTGGGGCATATTTTTTATAAACGTCATTTTTTTTTATAAAATTGACGCGTGTCAGATCCACGACCGAATGAAAAATAACGCCGGCCTGAAAGCTGTCTGGTTCGTTTAAGACCATTTGCAAGTTTGCCGGATCGTAATGGGTTTCTGACCTAGCAGTGGCGTTTGAATAATGTCTGATATCTGGTAGGCTGGTGCCCAAAATAAAAGCTTGTTTATCAAATTTCGATAAAAAATGATTAAAAATTTTATCTGTTAAAACAATATGTGTAATTTGTGACGCCATATTATATCAAATCTAATAAGTCATATTTCCAACCCCTATGTCCATTGTGATCTAAAAATAATTTTGAGGGGCAAATCTCTGTTGGTTTAGCTTCGCAGTGGCCGATAATGTTTGTTTTAAGTACATTTTTATAATTTTCTTTAATAATACTGGCTACGGCTCGGAGTTCTATTTCGCTAGGTTTATCGTCAAGATAATTGTTATCAAAAACAATTGCCACACTGCGACAATTTATTTCCCAATTTCCGGCGTGCCAACCGATTTCATTATCTAATAATAATCTTTCGGTAGTTCCGTCTTTTCTAATTAGCCAATGATATGGCCAAAAAACCTGCTCTGAATTTCGAAAATGTCCAGAATAAATGGGCTGGCCTTTAAAGCTAGCATCATTTGCGTATTTTGGTGAAGCATAATATGGCGCATATAGGCGCACCAATTCCATGGCGGATAATCTTTTGGGGGTTAAGCCGGGTGGATTTTTAGTATGATGGATTACCAGTGTATCAATCGGCGCTCTATCTAAGTCCTGATTTTTACCTGTTGTCGCCAAAAAAATAGTTTTTAAAGCGAGTTGCTTTTCAAAAAAATCGTAGATAAGTTTTTTGTAATCGTCAAAAATTTTATCATTCCCCTGTTCAGTCGCTTGTTTTATTATAGTTTCTAAATCTGGCACAATAGTAAAATACCAGTCAGGTTTTTTAATCGCCTTCAGCCACTTTTGTTCGTCAAACAATTTATTCATAAAATTATGCGTTAATCTGGGGGACATGGATTCGAACCATGATTCACGGCTTCAAAGGCCGCTGTCCTACCATTAGACGATCCCCCAGGTTAAAGCACAATATGGTGAACCGTTTAAATTTAGCAGAATCTCTCTGATTTTTCAATTATTTTTTTGAATGCAGTATTTTCATTAAACGTTAATTTGCTAGGCACGCTAGGCTTGCTATCTTGCTAAGAAAAGCATTGACAAACGGTTTGCTTTTAGTTTGGCGGCGATATAAAATGTTTTTATGAAAGAGCATGAAACATTACCATCTAAAGAGTTAACAGTACTAAATGAAAAAGTCGAGAGTTTAGAAAGGACTTTTGAAAATTTAAAACAAACCGTAGCAATTGATAAAAAAACATCAGGGGAAGCTTTATTGGATAAAATAAATAAAATTAATGAAGAATTACAAAATAGCGTCATGAGACGCTAATCCTAAAGTAATACGCGCTAGATATTTTAATAGTCCTTGTTTTGAAAAATTTCCTCGAAAGGGATAATTTTCTTTTTGGTTTTGGCAGGGGCTTTAGCTTCAACTGGTTTTATGGCGGAAATGTCGGTGGAATAATTAGCAATTTCATCGGCCGCGCTGTCTTGGATCTGGGAAGTTTTTTGATAAAAGTTAAAAAGATAGATGCCAACGCCGCCGCACAACATCACAATCGCCAAAATAAATAAAACAACTTTCTTTTTTGAGCCGGGTTCGAGATCTGTTGGGACAAATTGCATATCAGGTAGTAGAAAGTCGCCAGTTGAAACTACTTCTTATCATAAATCTACTTAAAATAAAATAAGGCATATCAGGTAGTAGAAATTCGCCAGTTTAAAAAATTTATAATTAAAATCATATTATAATTAAACATAGTATAAAGCTCATTTTCCATAAAAGCTATTTTTTAAACTTGACAAGTATGATTTTGACGAATTTTCACTACCTGACATATCAGGTAGTAGAAAGTCGCCAGTTTAAAAAATTTATAATTAAAATCATATTATAATTAAACATAGTATAAAGCTCATTTTCCATAAAAGCTATTTTTTAAATTTAACGAGTATGATTTTGGCGAATTTTCACTACCTGACATAATTAAATTAATTATGAGTTAAGAGTTCTGAATTATAAGTTAATTGTATTAAAATTTGTAATAATAATCAAGAATGTTATATCTAACTCAAAACTCAGAATTCAGAACTAAATTTAGACTTTAAGGTATTTGCTCACGGCAATGGTCGAGGCCAAGATATTTAAAGTGACGGCCGCTAACATTTCTAAACCAAAAATGGTCGTGCCATTTTTTAGGAAATAATTAGTTAAGCTAAAGGCGTCATTATTCAGGAAGGCCTGCAAGCTGGGTTCAAGCAAGGCGGCTAAAGGCAAAGCAATGGCTATAGTAATGATTGTGGCTAAAACACCGTAAAAGATGGCATCAATGACATAAGGCCAGCTAATAAAGCCATTGGTGGCCCCGACCAGCTTCATAATGCCGATTTCTTCACGCTGACTGTAAATTGAGACACGCACCGTGTTGAAAGCCACAATTAAAGCCAAGAGTCCGAAAAAAATTGCCATAATCCCCGCTCCTTTTTTGACCTGCCCGGCGAGTCGGTCGAGTTTGCTAACAACATCTTGATAAACTGGAATATCGGTGGTTTCAATAAGATCTGCAAAGGTTGATGTTTGAATAAATTTAAGCGCGCCATCATAAGCTTGAGGCGTGTCGGCGTGGATAATGAGCGACGGGCCAAAAGGATTATCCCCTAATTCTTGCAAACTTTGTTGAATGGTTGTGTTGTTTTTGGTTCTTTCTTTAAAACGCAAGAGTGTTTCTTCACGACTAATCGAGGTAATCGTGGTGATGTTAGGTTGTCCTAAAAGTTCAATTTTGGCTTGGTCAACTTGTTCCGGGGTGGCGGTTGGAATAAAATTTATGGCGACTTCTAATTTACTTTGGATTTTTTCTAAAGAAGCGTCGGCCAGAGCATTGACGGCAAAAAGCGCGGTTAAAGAAATTAAAACCAAAACCAAAGTGGTTAAAGTGACAATAGACAACCACAAATTACGCCACATATTTTGCCAGGCAAATTTAAGAATTCTTGATGTTCTAGGCATAGAATAGAATTTAGTCCGTCAGCTGACGGATAGAATTTGGATTGATACACACAATGCCTCAGACATATAATAGAATTTAGAATTTGGATAGCGCAAATACAATAATATAGAATTTAGAAATCACTTAGAAACTCTTTGTTTTTTTTATGAAAGCATTTAATAATTTATGAACAGATACTAATTTTTCAAACAGATTATTATATTCATCATTATCAATATAGCTTACATCTCTAGCAATAATCAACTGATTTTGTAGTTCAGTCATAGAGCCGTGAGCAATATAATAGAATTGCGCTTTTTCTTTATATGAATATCTGGAAAAACCTTCAGCAATATTTGAGGTCATTGAAACCGCCGCACGCCTCATTTGGCTTGAAAGCCCAAACATTTCATCTTTAGGAAATTGTTTTGTAATTTTATAAATATTCAAGACAACTTCATGGGCAGACTGCCAGACTCGTAAATCAGTAAATATTTGAATCATTGTCGTTTGTATAAATCTAAATTCCAAATTCTAAATTCCAGATTCTGTATTCTAAAGTGTATACCGTCCTTCGTGTTGGTCGGAAACAATGTGGCCATCGTCTAAAGTAATAACGCGTCTTTTTAAAGAGTTCACAATATCTTTGTTATGTGTGACCAGCAAAATAGTGGTGCCAAAAGAATTTATTTTTTTTAACAGATGAATTATATCAGAAGCGTTAATGGCGTCTAAATTACCTGTCGGCTCATCGGCCACCAATAATTTTGGCTTGTGCACGAGGGAGCGAGCGATAACTGCCCGTTGTTGCTCGCCGCCCGAAATTTCATTGGGATAGCGACTATGTTTATCTTCAAGGCCCACGATTTTTAAAGCTTGCGGGACGATTTTTTTAATTTGATTGCGTGGCGCTCCCACAACTTCCAGGGCAAAAGCCACATTTTCATAAATAGTCTTTTTGGGTAAAAGTTTAAAATCTTGGAAGACCACGCCAATTTGACGGCGCAAAAAAGGCACTTCTTTGTCGCGGATATTGGTAATGTCCCAATCCCCGACCACAATACGGCCAGCCGTGGGTCGTTCTTCAGCGATTAAAAGTTTTATCAAAGTTGTTTTGCCAGTTCCCGATTGGCCCACAATGGAAACGATTTCACCGGGTTTAATATGCAAATTTATATTAGTCAAAGCAGACACACCTTTGGGATATGTTTTTTCCACGCTTTCAAATTTAATCATATTTTTATTATAACAATAAAAAGAAGTAAGGAGTAGTGAGTACTTATAAATTTGCCTACTCCACTTCGTCTGTCATTCCCGTGAAAACGGGAATCTATTCCTCCCTCGTCATCCTCGCGAATGCGGGGATCTATTACTCCCTTCGTCATCCTGGGCTTGACCCGGGATCCAGTATTTTGAATTGGATTTGAAAATTAAAGAAAAGGCATTTTTATTTTTCGGCCCTTTACGGGGTGGGAGCATTTTCACCATCAGAGACCAATCCGTCAGCTGACGGATTGGTCTCTTGCCTTTCGTCACAATTTTTTTCGAAAGACGAAAAACCATGCAAATTGCCTGCCCGAAATGCTTCGCCTTTCGAAGCAGGCGGGTTCCTCAAAGCTGGTTCAAACGCTCCCGCCCCTGTGGGCCGAAAGGTGGGGTGGAGAGGCGCGTGTGGAGTATAGGAGCTGGTTAAAACGGACTTGACCGGAAAGGGGGATAGGGAGAGTGCAGTATGGAGTAGAGAAAATAAAAAGCCCGGCAGGCGCCGGGCAGGAATTCTTTGTTGAACTTCAATTAGAGACTTTAATTTGAGTTTTTAGTAAATCTTTTAAAGTCATCTTTCCGTTGTCAAAATTTGAGACAGAAAAAATTTCTCCGCTCAAATTATTTTTAACAATGATTTCTTTACCATCGTTTATAACTTCAAGATAGTCTGGAGCCGTAAATGAGAATTCTACGTCAACCGAGGAGTCATAATCTGAACGAATGGAGCCTTCGTCCCATTGGCAGTATTCGTTATTTTCTATGTAAGAATTCCAAAGTTCCGGATTCTGGGTTTTAACAACCCATTGATGTTCATTAATTTGATAAACTAGACTCCCTATGATTTTATTGGGGTCTTGCATGCTATGCACAATTTCTGTCCAGCCGGGGTCGATTTCTCTAAAGGCCATATAGAAAAGAAGCACTAAATTGTTTCTGTCTAAGCCGTTAGTAAAATTGACGTAATGAGGAATGCAGGTTTCAATTTTATGGAAGATATCTTCTCCTAAAAGATCACTATTTGCATTCAGTATTTTCTGTTCTTCTTTTCGACGCGCATCTTTTAATGCATTATTTTTTTCAGTGAAGAAATTATCTTTCGCACCGTTGATTACGTTATTCGGTAATGCAAAAGGAGTTAATGGACAGCAATTATGTCCTCGTCGAATGATATTTTTCTTGAGATCGTCGTTTGAGACCTCAGTCATTATTTCATACTCGGAGTAAAAAACATGCGATTCATCTGATACCGTCACTTTTACCCAAGTCCGTTTGTTTTTGTGGCTGTTTGACAACACCCAAAATGGAGAGAAACAGAAGCTAAATTTTAAGCCGTCTATTAACATTTCATCACCACTTATATTGTCATCCACTTTAAATAAGGCTTTGTCCATGATTTTTATTTCCTGAGTTGTTAAATAGCATTGTTTACTTTCACAAATAATTATAGCATATTTATATTTTTTTGTCAAGAGCAATAATACCCAATAAAAATAAGCATTATAAATTCCAGATTTCAAAAATCTAATGAAAGACAAGACTAGTTTTTGATGCTAGGCCGTTGTAAAAATCGAGCGCAGTCATAGTTTTTTTACCTTCGCGTTGGGCCGTTAAAATTTCCAACCAACCTGTAGCCTCGTTTTTTTCGTTAATTGGACCAGTGGCGACAAAAACGCGGTCTTGAAGCAAAATTAAGGCGCCGACAGGCACGGCAATATCTGGAACAACATGGGGCAAAATAGCTTGTGCGATTTTAACGCGAAAGCCGTTTAACAAAGTATATGTCCCCGGCCAGAGTTCATAGGCGCGAATTTTTCTTTCAATCTCTATGGCGCTTTTAAACCAGTCAATTTTACCGTCATCACGTGTTAAAATTTTCGTGAAAGTGGCTTCGTTTTCATTTTGTCCGTAGGGCTTGATACGGCCGGCTAAATATTCTGGTAAAATTTGGGCAATCAAAGTCTCCCCGCCTGCGGCTAAAAGTTGACGCAATTTAGTGTGAGTAATATTTTTATCCAGCGCAATTTCTTTTTGTTCTAAAATTGGTCCGTGATCTAATTTTTCATCTAAAAGAATCAAAGACATACCAGTGGTGGCATCGCCATTTAAAATAGGTGGCGTAATCGGGTCGGGTCCGCGATATTTTGGCAGTAAAGACGGATGCAGGTTTAAAATGCCCAAAGGAAAAAGATTTAAAATTTCTGGCGGAATAATAGCATTGAAACTAACCAAGATAGCGACGGGCGCGTTAAACTCTTTGAGTTTAGTTAAAAGCGCCAAATCTTTTCTAGGTTTAGCGGAATAAATAATTTCTAAATTTTTTTCTTGCGCTAATTCCAAAGCGCTGGATCCAAAAGGACTAAAAGCCTTGGTTAAAGTCGTCACAAATAAAACTTGGTAATTTTTTTCAAGCAGATAGTGTAAAATCGGCCGGCCCATATCGTCGCCGCCGAAGAAAACAATTTTTTGTTTTTCATCCATAAAATGTAGAATATAGTTCTTAAATTTATAATTTAAAATTTATAATTTAAAATTACTTTCTCTCCTTCTTTCTAATATTGATAAAGGCGATTATCAAGAGTGCGATGATTAAACCTATTTCCACATACCACCAAGGAGTCGGTTTGTAAGGCCAAACCATAGTGGGAAAAGGGCCACCGGGCAAGCGCCATGGGTTAGGCCAAAAAGGGGCATAATTTAATGGGCTATGGGTTAACCAGTCGCCAATGATATGAAGCCAGCCACCGAGTGCTAGAGGCCAAATTTTGGGCCAGAAATAGCTTGTCAAAGCTAATAGTCCCCACAGCCAGATGGAATGAAGCCAGAGCCCGGGTTCATTAACTTCCGTGGGTAAAGCTTGTAAGGGGTTGGGCGCGCTGTTAAAAATGTTTATGACCGTGGTATAGGTTAAGACCGCCACATAAATAATGTCTGGCAAGAGGCCGCCGAACGCGCCTAAAAAGATTTTTTGCCAATTTTTATTGCGCCAAAAAAACGCGCCAACGATCATATGGGAAATGGGCATCATAAATACAGGTTTTAGGTTATAGGGATTAGGTTTTAGGCAAGTAATCTAAGTTAGTTTAGAGGAAAAATAAAGAATTGTAAATTTTAAATTGACCTGCAGGTTGATAGCTAAATATTAATTTTTGATTTTAAAAATAATACAAAAATACGCCCCTGCGGGAAAAGTGTATTATTTAGAAAGTTATTCTATGGGGTAAAATATTAAAAAGAAATAAAAAAAGTGGTCTGAATTATTAGTTCAGACCACGCAGAATCGTTTTTAGCGGCTCATTTTAGTGTGTAGCCGCTAATCTTTCCCCAAGGCTTACCGAATATTAAATCTTGGGTTTTAAGAGAAGTTGGCGGAAAAAATAAGCCATCTTTATTCTTACCAGTAAGTTTTCCTTCACTATCAATTTGATAAATTAAATTTGTTGGTAGGCAATAAACTTTACTATCCCACTTATCTCTAGTGGTAAAGATTACTAACGTGAATTCATTTTGAGTGAACTCACCAATCAATGTTTCAACTTCACCAGAGTATTTTCCATTCCTCTCATAAACGAGGAAGTAATCGGGTCGAATTTTTTTTAAACGCCTGACAAGCGCTGGGATTATTATGAAGCGATGAACTGTATGAGCGATCAGATTCGCTAACCATCTCATTTTAAATTCATGTTTTAGTTTAAGTAACCAACGATCAAAATTAGTATTGAAGTGGTCATTTTCATGACTAGCTATGGCGATATCCAACCTCCCCGTAAGGAGGTCATTGACTAGCTTTCGTTCATTAAAGCTATTTGTTTCGACCCATGGTATATGAAGACCAAATATCGATTCATTTATATCAAAGACAACTTTGCATTTCATCTTATACTCCAAGTTTAATGTAAAAGTGCATAAATGTTGATTGTTAATATAATACTAGCAGGTTTCAATTTTTTTGTCAATAGCTAAAATAGTCAATAAATATAGGGGTTTTAGGCGGATAATCCAAGTTAGTTTAGCAGAAAAATAAGGAATTGTAAACCTGTCCCGTAGTGAACACGAAGCGTTCTACTACTGGGATTTCAAATTATGAAAATAATACAATAATTCACCCCTGCGAATAAGTGTATTATTCTAAATTCTAAATTCTAAATTCTAAATTCGCTTTTATCTCTTTGACAACATTGCTGGGGTCATTTTAAAAGGAATATAAATCGTACCAGTCGTAGTCAGCCGTTCTTTTTCCGCTTTGTCGTCTACCGACAAAGGTGTTTTGGGATCAACCAATTCTACAATTACTGGCATCACGCCCCGACCGATGGAACCGATTTTTTTGAAAGCATAGCTGTCTAAGTCAATGACCCGTTCGGTCCAGGCCTCGGGACCGTAGTCGTTCACTCGCACCACTACAGATTTGGCTTTGCCCTTGATCGGGTCAACAGCCGTCACGCGCAAACGTGAGCCACGCGGAAAATGTCGGCTGGCCGCGCACAGACAGCCAAAAACTTTATACCAAGAGGCTTCGCCAATCAATTCTGATTTGGCTTTTGATACGACCGCAAAAATTTGTTCATCCCAAAAAGAAATATTGGCTTTTAAACCTACCAATTTATGGCCGTTAAAAACATAAGAAGTATTTTGCGGGGTAAATTTTTTCATACCCTTGTCCCAGCGGTAAAGAATTGGTTTTTTAAAATCATCAATATCGGGTAAAGCCAGCGACAACTCCCCGACTGTCGCCACACCTAGTTTACCAAAAAGTTGCTGGCTCTCTAAAGAAATTTTAAAGGGCTGATAAAAAACATAACGACCGTCGCTCGGACCATCAGCAAAAGTAAAATCCAGATTTGCTTCCGCGCCCTCTAACAGCCAATTGGTGGTAATTTTAAGCGGTGAAATTGGCGCTTGTTTAATTTTTAAATCAAAATTAGTAAAAGTTAATTTTTCCAAAGCCATATCGGCCGGAAAACTCATGGTATCTGTGATAATTTTTGCCTTGGTTAATATAACTGGTTGGTTGGGTTGAATTTCCAAATTATTTTTAACCGACCAACTTTCCCCTATTTTTTGTAAGATGACAAAACCTGCGGGCGTTTTTTCTAAAGCAAATTTTCCTAGCGCATCGGTTTGGCTGGTTTGATAAATTATGGTCGCGCGCCAGAGATCGAGCAAATATGTTTTTTGTCCCAAAGTTAAAGTTTCTTCTGGCGCGGTTATTTCCGAGATATTGATTATCCCGTCGCTCGCCACCGGGAAAGCCAAATTGTATTTTAAATTTAATTGATTAAGTTTGAAAAAAGGATTTATCGCCAAGTCGGCGCTGGTTAAGGGAGTGGGATTTTCTACTGACGGAGGCAAAACATCAGCCCAAGCTTGGTCTAAAGACACAAATGGCTGAAGCGCTAAAAGCGCCAATGCGCTTAGCCAAAAAAGCTTTTTAAAGATATTAAAAGTCATAGATAATGCCCTAAAGTCCTTAATTTAAACCGAAATCACCGATAATTTAGGTTTCAAGGGCACGTCATATAATTGTAGCTCATTTATCCCCATTTGTCAAGACCATTATGAGCATTTGTTAATATGTTTAAACATTATTTTTAAACTTGTTTTTAAGGCCTTAATTCATTATTATGCTAAAATGCGGGATTAGTACAGTGGTAGTATGCTTGCTTCCTCCATCCTCCGTAGCAGTCAGCGGGATTAGTACAGTGGTAGTATGCTTGCTTCCTCCATCCTCCGTAGCAGTCAGCGGGATTAGTACAGTGGTAGTATGCTTGCTTCCCAAGCAAGAGACGCGAGTTCGATTCTCGTATCCCGCTTATTGCTACTGCGGAGGACGGGCAAGCAAGAGATGCGAGTTCGATTCTCGTATCCCGCTTATTGCTACTGCGGAGGACGGGCAAGCAAGAGATGCGAGTTCGATTCTCGTATCCCGCTTATTGCTACTGCGGAGGACGGGCAAGCAAGAGATGCGAGTTCGATTCTCGTATCCCGCTCCAAAATAGAATGTAGAATGTAGAATATAGAATATAGCGCTAGAAATATGGATAAAATTAAGGAACGAGATTATCAGAAGAAAGTTTCATCAATTGGACCAACTACTTTTATTCCAGGAACAAGTATTGAAATTGTTAGAGAGCCACTCACAAGACATCAACCCAAGGGTGCTTTGTTTGATTTTGATGGCACTTTGAGTTTAATCCGAGAGGGCTGGCAAGGCGTAATGATTTCAATGATGGTAGAAATTTTACAAAATAAAGGAGCGCCAGAAACTAAAGTAGAATTAGAAAAAATAGTGCGGACTTTTATTGATGATTTAACTGGTAAGCAGACAATTTATCAGATGATTAGGTTTTCAGAGGAATTAATAAAGCGTGGAATAAAAACTGAAAAACCGGAGGTTTATAAAGAGTTGTACAATAACAAGCTTATGCAAAAGATTCAGAGTCGGCGTGAGGGGCTTAGCTTGGGAGAGTTAAAACCAGATGATTATTTAGTTCCTAGTACAATTAATTTTTTGAATGCCCTGACCGATCTGGGCATAAAAATGTATTTAGCTAGTGGCACAGACAAAGAATATGTTTTGGCAGAAGTTGCTTTACTCGGTTTGGATTGTTATTTTGGCCAGCATATTTATGGCGCGCCTTTAAGCAAACAAATGGTCGTTGATAATATTATACGGGAAGAAAATATTTCCGGAGCAGAATTAGTAGGTTTTGGTGACGGTTTTGTGGAAATTGATTGTGTTAAAAGTGTTGGCGGGATAGCGGTGGCGGTGGCAAGCGACGAAAATGGGCGGAGTGGAAAACCAGAAAGGTGGAAGCGGGAGAGGTTGATCGGTGCTGGCGCGGATTTAGTGGTACCGGATTATCAAAATTATATAGAGTTGGCCGAGTATATCTTTGCGGGTAAAAAAAAGTTATAATTAAATTATGGAGTTAAATAATGGCTGGTTAAAAAAGCTGCTCGGCAGTTTAGTTGCAAGTGTAATTTTGATCTTGGTTTTAGTTTTTATTTTTTCGGGTTTGAAGCGAGATGAAAAATTAATTTTAGAGAATAATTTGAAAGTCAGTTTAGGTCAATGTGAATTTAAAGTGGCTGTCGCGCGTACGGCTGAAGAACAAGCGCGGGGTTTGGGTGGTATTAAAAAGTTAAATTCTGATCAAGCCATGCTTTTTCCTTTTACCGAAGCCCAAATAAAAAATTTTTGGATGAAAGGTATGCTTATTCCCATCGATTTGGTCTGGCTGAAACAAAATGAAGTCGTTGGTCTGGAAGAAAATATGTTGCCAGATAATGGTTCAACCATTTACCCTGCGCCAGCGCCGGTTGACCTAGTTTTGGAGGCGGCCTCGGGCGCGGTTAAACGATGTGAAATTAAAGTTGGTTCAAAATTAATACAAAAAAATTGAAGATATTTTTTCTTCACTTTATGCGAAGTGGATAACTTTTTGGCGAATTTGTTATCCACAAGGGATTTTGTATATAGTAGATAAGGTCATCCGATAAATACTATATCTAGTACTTTTAGCTAGAATTTAGAATTTAGAATGTAGAATTTGGAATAATACTTTCACATCTCTAAATTTATAATTTAAAATTTTAAATTTAAAATTTCTTATGTATTGCCCACTTTGCCAATCTAAAACTCGTGTGCTTGATTCTCGCGTGGCTCAAAGCGCTCTCGCTATTCGTCGCCGTCGTGAATGTTTAGAATGCGAGTTTCGCTTTTCAACTTATGAAGAAATGGAGTTATTAGATTTTATGGTAATTAAAAAAGATGGTTCCACCCAAACATACAGTCGAAGCAAATTAGAAAATGGTTTGCGCAAGGCCTTTGAAAAACGACCGGCTTCAGAAGATGATATTCACCGTTTGGCTTTAGAAATTGAAGTGGCGCTACAAGAGGCCGGCAATCGTGGCAGTGTTTCGACCCGCCATATTGGCGAGTTGGTGATGAAGAAATTAAAAAAGATTGACGAGGTCGCTTATATCCGCTTTGCTTCTGTTTATAAATCATTTACGGACGCGCGCCAGTTTGAACGTGAATTGCAGAAAATAATCACCGCCTAAGGCGGAATTAGAAATTATAAATTTTAAATTTTAAATTAATTTCATTTTAAAATTTTCCATCATTTATAATTTATAATTTAGAATTTAAAATTACTTTTATCTACTTATATATGACCCCACCCATCCTCACCCCAGCTGTTAAAGTTCAAACTGAAGAAAAAATCAAAGGCATGGGTCTAAAATTTAAACCGTATTTTCATACGAGTGGCTCCCCTCACCCTTTTGATGATATTGCTTGGGAAATGAGAGATTGTATTATTAAAAACGTTGAGGGTGAAGCAGTTTATGAACAACATAATGTAGAAACGCCGAAATTTTGGAGTCAGAATGCTATCAATATTGTGGCTTCCAAGTATTTTTTTGGCCGGCTCGATAAAAACGAACGAGAAATCAGTGTCAAACAATTGGTGGACAGGGTTGCCCGCACGATTACAGATTGGGGCAAGGTTGATGGTTATTTTGCCAGTCCAGAAGATGCGGAAATTTTTTATAATGAGCTAACTTTTTTATTGGTTAATCAATACGGAGTTTTTAATAGCCCCGTGTGGTTCAACTGTGGCGTGCATCGGTATAGTCAAGGCACTGGTGGCACTCATTACTTTTGGGATAAAGAAAAAAATCAAGCAGGGCCAACCCTTGATGGTTATACTCATCCTCAATGCTCGGCTTGTTTTATAAATTCCATCGAGGACAGTATGTCCTCAATTTTGGATTTAGCTAAAATTGAGGGTATGTTGTTTAAAGGCGGTTCGGGCGCGGGTTGTAATTTGTCGCCTTTGCGTTCTTCCGAGGAAGCTTTAGGTGGTGGCGGTATTGCTTCTGGTCCGGTCACTTTTATGAAAGGATTTGACGCCTTTGCCGGGGTTATTAAATCTGGCGGGACGACCAGACGCGCCGCGAAAATGGTTATTTTAAACGCGGATCATCCCGACATTAAGGATTTTATTTGGTGCAAAGTGAAAGAAGAACGCAAAGCCCATGTTTTAATTGATCATGGTTATGACGGTTCTTTGGACGGTGAAATTTATACCAATATCTTTTTTCAAAATGCCAATAACAGCGTGCGCGTGACCGATGATTTTATGAGAAATTATCAGGCCAATGAAAAGTGGCAAACTCGCGCAATTAAAACTGGCCAAGTTGTTGAAGAAATGTCGGCGCGAGATTTAATGCGAGAAATTTCTTCGGCGGCTTGGGAGTGTGGCGATCCAGGGATGCAGTTTGACACTACTATTAATAATTGGCACACCTGTTTGAATGTGGAACGAATTCATGCCTCCAATCCGTGTAGTGAGTATATGTTTTTAAATGACACGGCGTGTAATTTGGCCTCTATTAATTTAATGAAATTCCGCACTGGCGTGGGCACTTTTAATACTGAAGCTTATCGTCAGGCCGTGCGCATTTTTATTACGGCCATGGAAATTATTGTGGACAATGCTTCTTATCCGACGCAAAAAATTGCCGAACGAAGTCATATTTATCGCACGCTTGGTTTGGGCTACGCTAATTTAGGCTCGTTGTTAATGTCTTATGGTCTGCCTTATGACAGCGATGAAGGGCGGGCCTACAGCGGCGCTTTGACAGCCATTTTAACGGGCGAGGCCTACACGCAATCAGCGCGAATTTCTCGTCAGGTCGGCGCTTTTCCAGATTTTGATCGCAACCGGACTTCAATGTTGCGAGTGATGCGCCAACATCAGCTCGCGGTTGAAAATATTGTCCAGAAATATTTGCCAGCCGGACTTTTTGAAACAGCGCGCGATGTTTGGTCACAAGCGATTTTGGGCGGTGAAAAATTTGGCTATCGCAACGCGCAAACAACTGTACTTGCCCCGACTGGCACCATTGCTTTTATGATGGACTGTTCCACGACCGGCATTGAACCCGGCATCGCGCTTGTGAGTTATAAAAAATTGGTGGGTGGCGGTTATATGAAATTGGTCAACGAAGACGTGCCGATGGCGCTGTCCGCTTTGGGCTACACTGACAGCGAACGAGAAGAAATAGAAAAATATTTGGAAGAGCATGACACCATTGAAGGCGCGCCCGGTTTGAAAGAAAATCATCTGGCAGTTTTTGATTGCGCTTTTAAACCAAAAAATGGTCAACGTACAATTGAACCTATGGGTCATGTGCGAATGATGGCTTCAGCCCAGCCATTTATTTCTGGCGCTATTTCTAAAACTGTAAATTTACCGGAAGACGCGACGGTGGAAGACATTGACGGAGTTTATTTAGAATCTTGGAAATTGGGTCTTAAAGCCATTGCTATTTATCGCGATGGTTGTAAGAGATCGCAACCGCTCAACACTGGTAAAGAAGGCAAGAAAGAAGAAAATTCGGAGGTTATTTATCCGCCGGTCGTGCCTCGTCCGCATCGCATTAAACCGGCCGATGAACGTTCTTCCATTACGCATAAATTTGAAGTGGGTGGTCATGAGGGCTATGTGACAGTTGGTTTGTATGAAGACGGTACGCCCTGCGAAGTTTTTATCAATATGAGTCGTCAAGGTAGTACTTTGGGCGGTATTATGGACGCTTTTGCTATTTCTATTTCGATGAATTTACAATATGGCGTGCCCTTGGAGGTTTTAGTTTCCAAGTTTGCTCATTCCCGTTTTGAGCCAGCCGGTTTTACTAAAAATCGCCAGATTCCGATTGCTAAATCCATCATTGATTATATTTTCCGTTGGTTGGCTTTAAAATTTTTAGACCGCGAAGCTTTGTCGCAGGTGACGCAAATTATTGATGAAGCGGCTTATGAAAGCAAACGCGCTTATAATTTTAATCACCGTCCGTCGATAAATGAAACGCCCGTCCCAGAAGTTGAGGCGACAGATAATTTTGCAGGAGCAACAGAAAATAAAAGTGATCATTTAACTACTTTTCAAAATTCTTTAGACGCGCCAGTTTGTAGCACTTGTGGTAATTTAATGGTCAGAAATGCCGCTTGTTATAAATGTTTAGAATGCGGAAGCACGAGCGGATGTTCGTAGATGGCAGAATGTAGGATGTAGGATATAGAATGTAGCGAGTGAAGATAGTTTTGAAAGTTAGCACGACTAGCGGTTAGCAAGAACATAAAATAAAATAATATTAGTAAAAAAAAGCCCGCCAGAGGTCCGAAGACATGGCGGGAAGCAGTTGGTCTGCTTAGTCCGTTGTTTAGTGGTTCTGGTCGGCATCGAGAACCGCCGCACTTCCACCGATGAACAGAACGTGGAAGTAGCTGTCCCGAAGCTGTTCCAGGACTTCATCCAGATTCGGCGCGTCCTCGTAGCCTTGCGGCGTCGGGATTACTCGCTGGTCATTCACCGGCTTGCCCTGAAAGACATGATTGCCTTCCACGAAGCCGATATACCAGCCACGCTCGAACGTGCACTCCTCAACCGCGCAGGTGTTCGGTCCACCAGTCGGGACAGCCGTCGCCGTAACCGGTGGCTCGAAGCGGTAGTATTTCCCGCGAACCAAGTTATGTTGTGCCACGTTGTTGTCGACAAATTGTTTCAGCGTCATCGTGTCTTGCATTGGAAACTGCATGGCGTTTTGCCTCCTATGAATGTTGAAAATTTAGTTGTTTAATGTGCTATTATTGTATTATAATGAGTATAGGTTATTATTGATATTTTGTCAATAGTGGTATGGAAATTCGGTTATTTAATTCTCTGACTCATAAAAAGGAAGTTTTTGAGCCCATTATAAATGGCGAGGTTTCTCTGTATGCCTGCGGGCCGACGGTTTATGCTTCCCCGCATATTGGCAATTTACGCACTTATATTTTTGAAGATATTTTGCGCCGAACTTTAGAAAATGCTGGTTACAAAGTAAAGCATATAGAAAATATTACGGATGTTGGCCATTTAACGAGCGACCAAGATGCAGGTGAAGACAAGTTAGAAAAAAGCAGTCAGCAGTCTGGTGAAACCGTTTGGGATATTGCCGAAAAATACACCCAAGAGTTTAAACACGCTTTAAATGATTTAAATATTTTAGAACCGACTATTTGGTGTAAAGCCACCGACCACATTGAAGAGCAAAAAAAATTAGCAGAAACTTTATGGGACAAAGGTTTTTTGTATGAAACTGCGGACGGTTTGTATTTTGATACAAGCAAATTAAAAAATTATAACGAGTTTAACCCGAAAGCCGCCGCGGGTAATGTTGCGGGCGCGCGCGTTGAAAAAAATGATGAGAAAAAATCTGCGACCGATTTTGCGGTCTGGAAATTTTCAGCTGTTGATGAACGAAGACAAATGGAATGGTCTAGTCCCCGACCTTTTGAGAATAAAATGGGTTGGCCGGGTTGGCATTTAGAATGTAGCGCTATGAGCACAAAGTATTTGGGACAACCCTTTGATATTCATTGTGGCGGGGTGGATCATTTAGCCATTCATCATCCCAATGAAATTGCGCAAAGTGAAGCGGCCACAGAAACTAAAATGTGCAATTTTTGGTTGCATGGTGAATTTCTGTTGGTGGACGGCGGGCGGATGGGCAAGTCCGAGGGCAACGCTTTTACTTTGGTAGAACTTTCAGCCAAAGGTTTTGACCCAATGGTTTTTCGCTACGGGTGTTTGCTGACTCATTACCGTCAAAAAATGAATTTTACTTGGGACGCATTGCAAGCGGCGAAGTCGGCCTATGAAACTTTATCCTCATACGTTTGGGAACAACCGGCTAATTCCCCAGTAGAAGAAAATGGCTCCGCCTTTTACTCTACGGGGCGGGCGCACGAATTAGCCGATAAGGACATGACAGCATTAGACGAAGAGGTCTTAACTTATTTAGCCGATGATTTAAACACACCTGAAGCGATGGCGGCAATTTGGAGATTTGTAAAATCTGGTATTCCGACAGCTTTAGAAAAAAAAGCTGGTGTGCTTTCAGCTTTCAATATTTTGGGCTTGTCCCCTGCTCCTGACCCATATCTTCAAGAAATCCCCACTGGGATAAAACATTTATTAGACGAGCGCGAGGCGGCCAGACAAAACAAAGATTGGGAGCAAGCTGATCATTTACGTAAACAGATCGGAGATTTAGGTTATTTGGTGGAAGATACCGCCCAAGGTCAAAAAATTCGGAAAATATAAAAAGTCCTCTTCACTAAGGAAGAGGACTCACTTTCAGTCGTGGAATTTTATTTGACCACGTTGAACTTACTGATTGCATTGTTTGAATTTGACCGGAGATGCAGAAAATATGTACCAGTTTTCAGTGGTCCGACATCCAATATAAATGTATGTAGACCAGCCGTCTTGACTTCTTTTGGAAGAGCCATAACTTCGCGGGCTTCGATATCATAGACAACCAAACTAATTTCCTGATCAAATGGCACGGTATATGAAATATTGGTAGTCGAGGAAACGTTCGTGTTTGGCGAAATTGAGACAATACTCAATTCCGTGGCTTTTGTACTGGATGCCACTTTCACAACCGGCGAATATTCAAACGAACCATCGCGGTCAATTTGTTTCAAACGATAACTCACGGTTTGCGGGCTTGCTTTATCGATGAAGGTATAGTCGTTTGGAGTGCTGGAAGTGCCATGGCCAGCGACAAATCCGATTTTTGTAAACAATTTGGTATCGGTAGATTTTTCGATTTCAAAACCGAAATTGTTGACTTCAGTTGCAGTTTTCCATTTCAAGACGACATTTAATCCATTTAAATTCGCGGTAAAACTAACCAGCTCAACCGGCAAGACTCCATTGTCAGACTGTATCCAGTCGATCTTAATCGTCGAGGAAGTTCCTCGACGAACCTTGACGTAATAATTTTGGTCAACTACGTCCGTAATTATAGTATAACAAGCGCCGTTCCCAGAGTAGCTGATGCCAACAGCAGAATAACTTCCGCCCAAACTGGCAGACGCTTCAATTATCAAACCAGTGTTAGGAGACGGACCCGTATACTTCAGACTCAAAGATGTTGTTGCCGAGAGTGGCCCGACCACAAAGTAATCGCTACCGGAACTAATTTTTGCCCATTTAGTGTAGGTGTTGCTACACGGATTTTCAGACACAATATCAACGTGAAATATCTTTATTTCTGGATATTGTACTGGCGGTGAATCGTAGCGATCGGGACTTAGCAATTCAAAATCGCACAGTGATTGACTTATTGCCAGTGGTGATACAACCACAATTAGCAAACAAATAAGAAATGTTTTCATGAATCCTCCCGGATTAGTGAGTGAGTGATTTGTTGTTTTTAATTTCTTTTAGGCCCCTGTAAAATAAATACAGGTCCAAAAATCCTCCAAAGCAAGCGAGGATGATTATGTTAGTATCATTTATTGTCAATATTTTTCTCCTATTCTGATGTGAAAGAGTTGTTTGTTTGTTAAAATAAGTGTACTATATCGGGATATTTTTGTCTATGGTTAATTTTTGGACCCTTTTAAAACCCCCTATTTTAGCGCTAGCACCAATGGCGGGCGTGACTGATACGGCTTTTCGCCAAATGTGTAAAAATGGCGGAGCCGATGTTGTTTATAATGAATTTGTTTCCGCCGAAGCGCTGGTGCGTGATAATAAAAAAACTAAAGAAATGCTCTCTTACGCGGATATGGAACGACCGATCGTGTGTCAAATTTTTGGTCACGAGGGCGCGCGATTGGCGGAAGCTTCTAAAATCGTAGCGGAATTTGGTTTTGACGGCGTCGATATAAATTTTGGTTGCCCAGCTTATAAGGTTGTTAAAAATGGCGGGGGCGTCTCTTTAATGCGCGACCCAGCTAGGTGCGCCGAAATTATTGCCAAGGTTTGTGAGGCCTCGCCAATTCCTGTTTCCATAAAATTGCGCGCCAGTATTTCGGTTGGTAAAAAAATTATGGAAAAAGTGGACTGTCCCGATGAATGTGGTTTGGGCGCGGCCACCGCTTTAGATATTTTAGAAAAAATAAAAGATTTGCCAGTGGCGGCCGTGATGTTGCACGCGCGCACTTACGAGCAACCTTTTGATGGTGAACCGCAATGGCAGATGGTAGCAGAGGCGCGAAAAATATATGGTGGTGTGCTTTTAGCCAATGGTGGTATTACCACTGGACAAAAAGCCCGTGAAGTATTGGCAGAAACTGGTGCTGATGGTTTGGGTATTGCGCGCGGCGCTTGGGGCCGGCCGTGGATATTTCAAGAAATTAAAGATTATTTAGATACGGGTGAAATTAATCAAAAAAGTCGTCAAGAAATTATAGCGACAATGTTGGAGCATGCAGAACTTGCCCTGGCCCATGAGGGTGAATACGGTTTAATTGAATTACGCAAGCATTTGGGCTGGTATGTTAAAGGTTGGCCAAATACAAGCGCGCTTCGTTCTAAATTGGTTCAGATTAAAACTTTAGCAGAATTGAAAAATATTTTAGCTCAAATTTAAAAAGGCGTTTTGGATTTTTTTTGAAAAAAGCCGTGGGCAGGTTTAGTGGGTAGAGTTGGTATTTTTTGATGACGCGCTGTAATCGCCATCATAATAATTGGAATAACGACCCATAAGAATTGCGCGGTTTCAGATACAAAAAGTTTTTGCGTTAAAGGTCCCAAGAATTTTTCATAGGCGCTCGGCATAAACGATAAAATAACAGAAACTACTAAGCCGACATGGAGAATTGAAAAAATAATCACGGTTAGCCCAGAATGTTTGGGCGTATTAGCAATAGTGCGATATAAAGTGGAACGACTTAAAAGTAAAAATAAAATAATAACGACGCCGATAAAAATTCCGCTTTTTAAAATAAAGAGTTGGTCTGTTGTAAGTGGTGGTAGGTTGCGAAGCCACGGCGCGACATTGGTAATAGCGAGCGACATATACAGACAGACAAAAATCAACATCAATTTATCTCGTCCTAAAAATAAACCGTAAAGAATAGCGATGACAGCCACGAAAACTATTAAAAAAATATCCCAAGTTGGATTGCCCCAGCTAATTTGACCCAAGTAGTATAAAAGCTTGTCCATAAAAGTAAGCTTAACGAATTTTTGAGTAATTGTGGTTGTGGAAAGGTTTAATGGCGTATAAAGGCCATTTTTAAAGGGCGTCAAGTGGAAAAGCAAAATAGCTCTTGACAAAATTCTAAGAGTATGCTATAATAATACTAACAGTAATAGTTCATTCATTCTAACAATAGTCAAAAGGAGCTAAACATGAGAAATGGACAGAGTTATTTGACGAAGGATTTACCGCCAGAAAATGCATCAATATCTGTTTGGTCGCATTTTTGCCAGCAATCTTGCCTCGAGTTTAGTGCGCAATTTAAGGTAGTTCATTATTTAAGTTATGTAACTGCCTCTAGCACGTATGCAGTTAATATGAAAGGAGAGGCCATTCGTTTGTTCAACAGCACTCGAAATATCCTTACCGACAAGAATTTGCATAGAGATCTTTATCTGTTATTTGATCAGGTTTATTCTGAGCCTGTAACAGTCAAATCAATCATGGAAAACATCTTGGTCAAGAAGGCATTGAAGGCAGTTGAAACAATGGAGAAGGTGTCTGAGCTATGTAAGGATAAGTGGGAATTACAAGTTATGGAGTTTGTTGCAGCAACAATTGAGAGTGTGAAAAAAGATCTCAATTGTGAAGATTATAACTCCCTCAAGAATAGTTTCAGCAGATTAGCGAAACTTATACCGGAAGATTAAAGCTTCTCCCCGTCATTCATAAGGTCATCAGCAACATCGCTGATGACCTTTTTTATTTTGTTCGTAATTTTTTTGGGCCAGATAAGTTTGGCTAAAACATAAAGGTCGCCGCGACTTTTGCTATTGAGGCGAGGCAAGCCCTGTTCTTTTAAACGGAAAATTGTGCCCGAGGCAGTTTGCGAGGGTATTTTTAAAGTTAAGGGTCCGGTCAAAGTTTCAATGGTTGTTTCGCCACCTAACATCATTACAGGCAAAGAAATATTTTTTTCAGTTTTTAAATTTATACCATCGCGATTGAAGCGACGGTCTGGCACGATACCAATCGTAATAAGTAAGTCACCCGGCTCCCCGCCTAAAACAGCATTGCCCAGTCCACCATAACGGATGGTTTGGTTGTTATCGATGCCAGCTGGAATAGCCACTTCAATATTTTTTCTTTGGTGTTCCAGTCCTGTGCCATGACAAGAAGTACAATTATGTTCTGGGATTTTACCACTGCCTTTGCAGGTTGAACAAGTTAAGCGATTTTCAATAGTGCCAAAAAATGACTGGTGTCTTTGAGTAATGATGCCACTACCAGCGCAGGTAGCGCAGGTTTTTAGTTTTTTATCTTTGGCGCCAGTGCCAGCGCATATGGGGCAAGGCGCGTCATGAGAAATCTCTAAAGATTTTTTCAAGCCAGTTAAAACATCAACCAAGGTAATATCTATATTAACTTGAATATCGCCACCGCGTTTGGTTTTTCGATTCTGGCTTTGTCTTTTACCCCCGCCGCCAAAACCAAACATATCGGAAAAAATATCGCCCAAATCCGTGAAATTACCAAAATCAAAATGGATATTTTGATTCTGACCAGAAAAACCCTCAAATCCTTGGAAGCCATCGCTCGAGCCAAATTGATCGTATCTTTTTCTTTTGTCTGGGTCGGAGAGCGTTTGATAAGCTTCATTTATTTTTTTAAATTGAACATCACTGCCGCCCTTGTCTGGGTGGTGTTCGTGGGCTAGTTTGCGGAAAGCCTTTTTTATGTCATCAGATGAAGCTTCACGCGATATGCCGAGTGTAGAGTAAAAATCATTTTCCATATGAATGGAATTATAAATTATAAATTTTAGATTTTAAATGAAAGTTTATATTTTGATGTCAATAATTTAAAATTCATAATTTGAAATTTAAAATTACTTAACAACTTCTCCTTCAACCGGTGCTAGCTCGTCCTTTTTTTCATCGGATGGCGATGTGGCGGGCTGTTCAGTTGGTTGTTGCTTATAAAGCGCTTCGCCTATTTGTTGCGCGGATTTTTGCAAGTCTTCCAGAGCTTTTTTAATTGTTTCTGTGTCCGTATTTTCTTTGGCTTTTTTTAACTCTTCAATTTTAGTTTTGATATCTTCTTTGGTTTCAGCGGGAATTTTATCACCAGCTTCGGTTAAAGATTTTTCTGTCGCGAAAATCATAGTTTCGGCCAGATTGTGAAGTTCGGCTATTTCTTTTTTCTTGGTATCTTCTGTGGCATGGAGCTCCGCGTCTTTTTTCATTTTTTCAATTTCTTCGGGTGTGAGACCGGACGAAGCGGTAATCGTAATTTTTTGTTCACGATTGGTGGCTTTATCTTTAGCTTTAACATTTAAAATACCGTTGGCATCAATATCAAAAGAAACTTCAATTTGGGGCAGACCACGAGGCGCGGGCGGCAGACCGTCTAAAATAAATTTACCCAAAGTTTTGTTATCACTGGCCATCGGGCGTTCGCCTTGCAAGATATGAATTTCTACTTGAGTTTGGGAGTCCGAAGCTGTAGAAAAAGTTTGTGTTTTAGAAGTTGGAATCGTAGTATTGCGGTTGATTAAAGGCGTGGCGACGCCGCCCAAAGTTTCAATGCCGAGGGTTAAAGGCGTGACGTCTAAAAGTAAAACGTCTTTAATATCGCCTTGCAACACACCCGCTTGGACGGCCGCACCGATGGCCACGACTTCGTCGGGGTTGACCGAGACATTTGGTTTTTTGCCAAAAAATGTTTCCACGGTACGCAAAACTAAAGGCATACGAGTCATACCACCCACCATAACTATTTCATCGATTTGATTTTTTTCAAGTTTGGCGTCGCTTAAAGCTTTTTGGCATGGCTCCAAAGTTTTCTTGACTAAGTCCCCGACTAATTCCTCCAGTTTAGCGCGTGAAAGTTTCATTACAAGATGTTTTGGACCAGCGGTATCTGAAGTAATAAAGGGTTGATTGATTTCTGTATCATTGGCTGTCGACAGTTCAATCTTGGCTTTTTCGGCCGCTTCTTTAATTCTTTGCAAAGCTAAAGAATCGCCAGACAAGTCCAGTCCTTGGTCTTTTTTAAATTCTTCAATAATCCATTTTATGATTATTTGGTCAAAATCATCGCCACCCAAATGCGTGTCGCCATTGGTGGCTTTAACTTCGACCGTGTCGGCCGAAACTTCCAAAACAGAAACGTCAAAAGTACCGCCACCCAAGTCGTAAACAACGATTTTTTGATCTTTCTTTTTATCAAAGCCATAAGCGAGCGCGGCCGCCGTTGGTTCATTGATAATGCGCATAACTTTCAGCCCCGCGATGACACCGGCGTCTTTGGTGGCTTGCCTTTGGCTATCGTCAAAATAAGCTGGCACGGTAATAATGGCTTCAGTAATTGTTTCGCCCAATTTTTCTTCGGCGTCAGCTTTCATTTTTTGTAAAATCATAGCAGAAATTTCTTGCGGCGTGTATTCTTTTTCACCCATTAAAATTTTGACGCCTTCACCCGCTTGAATAATTTTATAGGGCATATTTTTAATATCGCGCTCTACTTCGTCATCGTTGAAATGTCGGCCGATTAGTCGTTTGATGGAAAAAAGTGTGTGGGCAGGGTTGGTGACAGCTTGCCGTTTGGCTAACATACCCACCAGTCGTTCCCCGCTTTTGGCGATCGCGACCATAGATGGCGTGGTGCGCGCGCCTTCTTTATTTTCTAAAACTTTCGGCTGGCCACCTTCCATGACAGCCATGCAAGAGTTTGTTGTACCGAGATCAATACCAAGAATTTTTGACATAGAAAATTAAATAAAATAAGAATTTTGAATTTAGAATTTAGAATCACTCGAAACAATAACTCGAGCGGGTTGTATAACAATATCTCCCAGCATAAAACCCGGACTTATTTCTCGCGTGATAGTTTCGGGAGTTTGTTGTTCCGTAGTTTTTTCTGTGCCAGCCGCCTCGTGGATTAGCGGATTAAATTTTTCACCGATAGTTTTTATGCGAGTTAAACCCAGTCGGCCAAAAGCCGTTTCAATTTCTACCGCAATATGTTTTATACCATCTAACCACGGATTATTTTTTAAATCTTCTGGGGCGTGTTCCAGCGCGGTTTCTAAATAAGTTAAAGTTGGCAAAATTTCTTTAACCAGATTCATTTTAGCTTGTTTAAGCAAATCCTGTCCAAAACCTGACATTTGTTTTTGCAAGTTGGCGTAGTCGGCTTGCGCTCGTTGCCAACCGGCGAGATATTCTTGGGCCTTCTTTTGTAAGTCAGAATTTAGAATTTGCCCGGCCTTCGTAGCCGAAGCCACTTCGGCGGAGTAGGCGAATTTAGAATTTAGATCGGATATTTCTGGAGTGATGTTTGGTTGATCCATAATAAAGAAGGAGAAATTTCTAATAAGCTAAAAAGCTACAAGCTAAAAAGCTAATTATAAAGTTCATTCACGAAGTTAAGACAAGACACAGCGCGGTCATATTTCATACGCGCTGGGCCCAAGATAGTAAAAAGGTGTGATTCCAATGGTAAAATAACCGTGCCAAAGGCCGCTCCAAAAGGATTGTCTATGCCAATTAAAATTTCTAATTCACCATTTGGTCTGATTTCCGCCAAAATTTTATGAAAATTATTATCTAGTTCGTCTATTGCCCTAGAAACATTTAAAATTTCCGCGGGGCTGGAAAATTCTGGTTGTCCAAAGATATAGGAGAGACCAGTAATAAAAATTATATCTTGATCCATATTGATGGCGACGGCGCTTTGAACAATGTCAGAAATTTGTTTGGCCAAATTACGTAAAGTTTCACCTTCATTATGGGAGGCCTTATAGGAATTTTCTAAACGTTGTTGAAAACGTTGCGGTAAGCTGGTTTGGTGTTCGCGAATTTTTTCAATATAAAATTTAAACGCTTGATGCGTGGGAATACGGCCAGATGAAGTGTGTGGTGAAATAGTCAAATTAAGTTCGTCTAAAGCTATAAAGTCATTACGAATAGTGGCAGAAGAAACACTAAGTTTATTAGCAATAGCTTGCGAAGCCACCGGCTCCCCTGTTTCAATATAACTTTCCACGACTTGCCAGAGGATGTCCCGTTGGCGGTTGGAAATTAAATCACGAATGGAGTATGGCATATTTAGCTTCTTAGGTTGTAGCTTTTTAGCTTAATTAGGAAGAGAATTAACCATTCGCCAATTGGCGTAGGAAATTCACTATTTATAATAAAAAATTAGCAGTCCTGTGTCAAGAGTGCTAACCGGCAGAGCCGGAATTATAAATTATGATCCGTCGGCTGACGGATGAATTATGAATTATGCTACATTCTACATTCGCCTACTCCGCCGAAGTAGTTTCGGCTACGAAGGCTGGATATATCCTACATTCTACATTCTCAACTTATCCCCAAGGGGGGGGGATTAGGTGGTAGAATAAAGCTGGTTTTCACTTTTTAATCTTTTAGATATGAATCATTATAAAGTATTATTTTTGTTGGTTTTTAGTCTTGTAGTTTTTACTCCTCAAACTCAAGCCGCCATGACCTATGGCGCGACGACTGCGACCAGTGACGGCAATTATACTCTAGATGGTATTACTTCTTCGGCCTTTTCTTTTGGGCCGTCTATTACAACTGGCAGTATTGTCATGGGCTCTGGACTAACTTCAGGCACGATTACTATTGGAGGCGCTTCTCAAAGTGGCAACATAATACTTGGTCCCACTGGCGCCACTAGTAAAATTGGTATTGGGACAAGCAGTCCACGAACTCGGTTAGAGTTGGGAAATGACGGCGCGGTGCTAGCCATTGGAACTTATGGTAGTGGTTGGACAGAGCCCAATCTTGGCGCTGGTACAAGAATGATATGGTATCCGCGCAAAGCAGCTTTCAGAGTGGGGAATATTAGCGGAACGAAATGGAATAATGTTAATATTGGTAATTATTCAATCGCAATGGGCAGTGATACAACCGCCAGTGCTGATTATTCAACCGCAATGGGTGATGTTACAACTGCCAGCGGCGATGCTTCGACTGCAATGGGTAGCAGTACAACTGCCAGTGCTGATTATTCAACCGCAATGGGTAGCAGTACAACTGCCAGTGGTATTTCTTCAGTAGCAATGGGAGAAAGTACACAGGCTGCTGGTAATAATTCAGTCGCAATGGGTTTAGCCACAGCTACCGGAAGTTATGCTTCAGTTGCAATGGGTAAATATAATGTGGGTGGTGGTACGGCTGGAAGTTGGGTGGCAACAGAAGCGTTATTTGAAATAGGTATAGGTACTGATTATGGCAATAAGGCCAACGCTTTGACAGTTTTGAAAAATGGTAATGTTGGTATTGGGACGGCCACTCCTGGGGCTTCAAATTTACTTGATCTTACTTCTACGACAAAAGGTTTTGTTTTGCCACGAATGACCAAAGCGCAACGCGACGCTATTGCTACTCCAGTTGCCGGTATGATGATTTATCAAACTGATAACACTCCCGGGCTTCGTGTTTATAATGCTACAAATTGGATGCGTTTCACGGAAACCGCGGACTAGTAGTTTAGCGAATAGAAAAAAATTCAGAAGTATATTAAGCTATTTTAGTGTTTATTAAGTTAAAACGATTATTACAAATTATATCGAGCGGGGCGATAGTGATTGCCTTGGGTTCTTTGGTTTCACGGCTCTTGGGGCTGTTGCGCGACCGTTTGCTGGCGCATTATTTTGGCGCGAGCCAATTGACCGATGCGTACTTAACAGCTTTTCGTTTGCCAGATTTTATTTTTAATTTACTTGCTCTAGGGGCGCTGTCTGCTTCTTTTGTGCCGTGGTTTTTGAAAGTATGGCACGCTGACGCCACAAACAACTTACAACCTACAACAAACGACATTCAAAATTTAAAATTTAAAATTTATAATTCTAATAGCCACGATTCACATCGAGAAGCGTGGCTATTAGCAAACGGTGTTTTGGTAATTTCTTTTGCAGGTATTTTTGTTTTAGCGCTACTGGGTTTTATTTTCGCGCCATTTGTGGTCGCGCTTCTGGCGCCGGGGTTTTTGGGAGAGCAAAAAGATTTAACTATTTCTTTAACTCGTTTAATGCTTCTCTCCCCGCTTTTTTTCACAGTCAGCAATGTTTTTTCTGGTGTGCTGACCGCGCGCAAAAAATTCTTGGCGATTTCTTTCGCGCCCGTTTGGTATAACCTTGGTATAATTTTTGGCATCATATATTTATATCCGCATTTTGGAACAATGGGTTTGGCTTGGGGCGTGGTCATTGGCGCGGCTTTGCATATGTTAAATCATTTGGTGGCTGGTATAATGAGTGGCTACAAATTTTATTTGGGGCAAATTTGGTCGAGTGCGGTTAAAAAAGTTTTTGTTCAATTAATTCCGCGAGCGGCTGGCTTGGGCTTGCAACAAGTGTTGTTGATGGTGATTACTTCGGCCGCCTCGCTGGCTGGCGTCGGCGCCATTACCGCCTACACTTGGGCGCAAAATGGCGCGTGGTTACCAGTTAATTTATTTGGCGTCTCAATCGCGGTCGCTTCTTTTCCTGTTTTATCGGAAGCGATCGCGCAAAATCGGCCTGAAGATTTTATCAAACATTTAACCGAAAAAATAAAAAAAATTATGTTTTGGCTGTTGCCCGCCTCGGCTTTTATTTTTATTTTAAGTGAGCCCTTGGTGCGTTTGGTTTTAGGCACGGGCGCTTTTGGTGAAGGCAATATTGTTTTAACCGCAAAAATTTTAGCGGTTTTTGCTTTGTTTTTGGTTTTTCAAGGGCTGGTGCCACTCTTGGCGCGCGCCTGGTATGCCCTTCACAACACCAAAATCCCTTTTTTAACTAGTTTAATCGGCTTTGTCATTACTTTGGCTTTGGCTTATCCGGCTGTCAAAATTTATGGAGTTATTTCCTTAGCTTATCTTTATGGAGCAGATATGTTTTTGCAAGCAATTTTATTATGGATATTTTTGCAAAAAAAGCATAAATTTTTCTTTAAAAAAGATATGGTAGATTTTATAAAATTATCGGTGTCGGCAGTGGCGGTTGGTTATGTTTCATATTACGTTTGGTCAATTTTAGGCCGAACAGATTCATTAATAAATTTATTAGGTTCACTAGTTTTAATAGGACTCATCGCTGGCGTGGTTTATATTCTTCTAATTTTCCTCCTCCGCGCTGAAGAATTTAAAATTATCAAAAAATTTGTGAAATAAAAAAATCCCTCCTATAAGGAGGGATGTACTAATATGAGCTGACTCATTTAAGGCGAACGAGAGTTTCTGAAACCAATGAGTAGTTCAAAAGATTTATTTTACCCAAAGCGTCAACAATAGTTTTTGCTTTGGCATTTTGTTTGGTATTTTGTTTGATATTTTGGCATAATCTACTTTCAAATCCAAGGATAGTATCATCAATTCTGAAAGCATCAGCTAGATCGGGACAGAGTAGTTTAAAAGCCGGTCGGTGGATGTTGTCGTATTTTGTTGAAAGTTGTTTAACTCCACAAATTAAGCTTTCAATTTCTGCTGCCAATCCCTCGACAATTAAATCGTGTAAGGACAGATTTTCATTGATAATGAGAGAAGAGTCTGTTTTAGCTGCAACTTCGGAGTTGTATATGAATGGATATGTTAGCGCGTGGGCGAGTTCATGAACTAGAGTTGAATAAAGACTCTCAAACGAAGGGTTAAATTTTAGATAAATAAAAATTGAATCTGCCGATAACCATGGATTGCACCAGTATCTACCAGAAGCATTTTCAGGGAAACCATGAGCAGTGTTGTCTTCATACAACCTTAGATATAGTAATTTTCCTCTTCGTAATAAGCCATAGTTGGTATGTAGCAAATCTTCAGGTTTTACGCCGGCGGAAACAAGGCAAGAATACATTATTGAGTCAAGGGGGGTATTCTTAAGAAATCGTTTTAAAGTAGAGAGATTGTTTAAACGATTCTGCATTTCTTTTGAACTATCAACGTACTCATGGTTCAGTATGTTCCATTGAAATTTCGGAAGTAGTTTATTCATTTCCATTTCAAGTGTCTTATCGAATTTTCCAAGTCCTTCATGAAGTGTTGGAAAAACCGTTGAGTAGTCACCGGTGGAAATGGCTATATTTGTTTTTTCATACCAGCGGTTTGCCAACATTGTTGGAAAATAAAACCAAACGACGATGCAGATACCAATAAAAAGAGCAATTCTTTTTTCTACTTTTTTGTTTATATCTATACCCAGTCGAAAAAATATAGCTCTTATTTTTTCCGCCGTCCATACAACTAGTAAAAGAAAAATGGTAACGGAGGCGATAACGGCTGATATTCTTAATAACCACGTCGCAATTTCAAAAATTATAGACCACATGATAAATGCTCCTTTGAGTATGTGATTTTAAATGTTATGTTAATTGATTCAAGTCTATCATATATCTATTTTTTTGTCAAGCCCACCCAAGTTTTGTTCAAAATTTGGGTGGGCAAGAGCATATTTTGCTAGCTTTTTTGAGAATTTTTTGGTACAGTTGGGTAATGGAACCCAGTAGAAGAAAATTTTGGTCGAGCTATTTTCAGCAGAAAATGGCCGCTCGACAAATGAAATGCAAAATTTACTCTACTGGGCAGAGCATAGAATTTTATGGATAAAATTCGGAATTTCTGTATAATCGCGCATATTGACCACGGTAAGAGTACCTTGGCGGATCGGTTGCTGGAGATAACCGGCACGATTGATAAGCGAAATATGAAAGAGCAATTACTCGACCAAATGGATTTGGAGCGCGAAAAAGGCATCACCATAAAACTTCAGCCGGTCCGGATGAATTATCAAGGGTATATGTTGAATCTGATCGACACGCCGGGACACGTGGATTTTGGCTATGAAGTTTCTCGTTCATTGGCAGCGGTGGAAGCGGCCGTACTTTTAGTTGATTGCACCCAAGGTATTCAAGCGCAAACGTTAGCCAATTTTCAATTGGCAAAAGCGCAGGGGCTTAAAATTATTCCAGTTATAAATAAAATTGATTTACCCGCCGCCAATATTGCAGAGGCCGAAGAGTCCCTGGAGAATTTAACTGGCGTGCCGAAAGAAAAAATTCTCCGTGTGTCTGGTAAAACTGGCGCGGGCGTCAAGGAATTGTTAGAAAAAATAATTCAAGATTGCCCTGCTCCGCAACCTACAACCTACAACCTACAACCCACAACCTTCCAATCTTTAATTTTCGATTCTGTTTATGATGATTATCGTGGGGTGGTGGCTTATGTTAGAATTTTTAATGGTTCAATAAAACGCGGTCAAGAAGTTTATTTTCACGCCACAGGCGCTAAAGCACTCGTTTTAGAAGTAGGACATTTTGTGCCAAAATTTCAAGCCGATGAAATTTTAAATTCCGGTCAGATTGGTTATATCGTCACAGGGCTTAAAAGTATTAAAGATTGTCATGTGGGCGACACGGTTTCGGTGGTGGGTGAAACTGTCCCCGTCTTGGAGGGCTATCAGCCCAGTCAGCCCATGGTGTTTGCCTCTATTTTTTCGCGCGATGGTGAAGCGACAAAATTACGGGTGGGTATAGAAAAACTTCAATTGAATGACGCCAGTTTGTCTTTTGAACCGGAACATTCCGACGCTTTGGGCTATGGTTTTAGGTGTGGTTTTTTGGGTTTGTTGCATTTGGAAATTATTCAAGAACGGTTGCGGCGCGAGTTTGAATTGGATTTAATCGTGACCGTGCCGTCTGTTGCCTATCATGTAAAAACTTATGGTCAAGCCGAGTGGCAGGTGGTCACCTCTCCCCTCCATTTGCCGAAAGCGGAAACAATCGCGGGCATTGAAGAGCCGTGGGTAGATTTGGAAATTATTACGCCTACGACATATTTAGGTAATTTAATGACTTTACTTTCGCAACGGCAAGCGCTTTATGGTTCGACGGAATATTTGGATAGCGAACGCGCGGTTTTAAAATATCAAAGTTCGTTGTCCGCGATTTTGGTGGATTTTTATGATGCTTTAAAAAGTGCCTCGTCGGGTTATGCTTCGCTCGCCTATCAAATAATTGACTACCGGACGGCTGATATTGTGCGGTTAGATATTTTAGTGGCAAATGAAATGGTGGAAGCGTTGTCTAGTTTGGTTAATAAAAGCGAAGCTCAAAGTATTGGCAGAAAAGTAGCGGAAGAATTGAAAAAAGTTTTGCCCAGACAAATGTTTGAGGTCAAAATTCAAGCCAGCGTGGGCGGTAAAATTATTGCCAGCGAGCATTTGCCGGCGATGAGAAAAGACGTGACAGCCAAGCTTTATGGTGGCGACAGAACTCGTCGAATGAAACTTTTAGAAAAGCAGAAAAAAGGCAAATCAAAAATGAAGGCAATGGGTAAAGTGGATATTCCCCAAGAGGCCTTTTGGGCGGTGCTGAAACGCTAGCTTGGAGCTATGAGCTGGTAGCTTTTAGTTTTAATGGTTAAATTTATTCACTACTCAAAATTATATTGAATCATTAGAATATACTTATGTTTACTCGGCAAAAAAGGGCGTTTAAAAAATGGGCTAGCCCAAAACGTTTGCTTTTAACGGTTTTTATTTTGTTTATGACAGGTCTGCTTATTTTAGGTATGTTCCCCGCTTTGTATAATTAAAACAATTTTTTGGTTATATTTGTATTTAATTTAAAATTTAGAATTTAAAATTTATAATTATTGATATGATTCCCCTTCCCGACTATATCGTTAAAAAAATTCTTTCAAATGAAACTGTCGTAACGGCGACTAGAGAAAGTCTGATGGTGCACTATTATAAATTGTCGGCAGTTTTTGTTTCTTTTATTTTAGCTTTTTTCTTTTGGTCAACAATGGTTTCTTGGGGGTTGTTCGGCCAGATTTTATTTTTGATATGGTTTTTAGTTAATTTAATTTTTGCTTGGAGATTTTTGCGCGAGTATCTAGGTACCTTGTCTATTTTAACTTTAAAACGATTGGTGTTAATTCGCGCTACGCGTTGGTTCAACCGCTCGATCAGGGATATTCCCCTAACCGAGATTTTAGACATTGAAGCGCAAAGGCATGGCGTCAGGCAAAGTCTGGCGGCTTATGGCACCGTTCACGTGGTCATTGGCAATACACCGGTGCCGATTCCTTTTGTGCCGCATCCGGAAAGGTTTGCCGAAGATATTAGGCGCATGCGAGCGGAAGCAATAAGGGCTGAAAAACGCGCGGAAAAAATGTTGGGCGGAGAAGATGCGACAGAGATGAAAAAATTAACCAAACAAGATTTAGAAAAAGTTATGTCGCGCTTGGCGCGCTCGGCCGATCCGCAAGAGTTTAAAGAAGCGACAGAAAGTGTCCTGTCCGCTTCCGATAATAAGGAGGAGACGGAGTAAAATTAATAATTTCTAATTTCCAATTTCTAATAAATTTCAAATTTCTAATTTTAAAATATTAAGTCATTAAAAATTTATTAAAAATTAAGAATCCCAGTAGTAGAACACTCCGCGTTCACTACGGGACAGGTTGAAAATTCAAAATTACTAAATCCTATTCACTTCTAAATTAGTTTAAATCCAGTTACTATAAATATATGATGAGCATATTCCGTCGTTTTCTCGCTTCACGGTTGGCTTATCGGCTGACTTTATTAATCGCGATTGGCATCGTTGTCGGTGCTGGCTATTCTTTGTTTAAAGAAATTAATAAACGGGCTAAATTGGCGGCGCAGATAAAGGCCTTGCAAAGTGATATCGCGGAAGTAGAATATAGAAATCGCGATTTATCGGATGTAGTTAAATATTTGCAAAGTGATTCTTTTAAAGAACGGCAGGCACGACTTTTATTAAATATGCAAAAACCAAATGAAAAAACTGTCCAACTGGTCGATCGTCCAGAAGCTTCATCGGTGGCAGTTCCAGAAGGCAATGCAAATTTGTTGGATATTATTTTGCAACCGCCTTTGCCAAATGCCTCGGCTAAAAAAACACCAGCCACCAACACTTTGTCTCGTAGAATGGAATTATGGTGGGGTTATTTTTTTAAGTAGGATTTAAAAAGTAAAAAATAGAGTTTTGGAGCCGATAGTCGGGATCGAACCGACGACCTCTGCTTTACGAAAGCATTGCTCTACCAGCTGAGCTATATCGGCGTTTAATTAATCTATCAGATTTTACGGGTTATTTCAACTTCTTATGATGTCTTATTCCACAGTAGTGAAGCAAAGTTTACTACGTGGCAAGCGTACGAATAGTGGAATAAGGCATTTAAAAAATAACTATCTCATTTTCGCGCGAAAATGAGATAGTATTAATTATTATTGGTCGGGTTGGTTATGGGTGTAAGTTTTTGGACTTCGGTGATGGTTTTGGGTAAAAGTTCATACAAGCTATCAACTTCTTCTTGAGTAGTGTTAAAACCCATAGAAATACGCAAACTACCAAGGGCAGATTTTTCGGATAGACCACAAGCTAAAAGTACATGAGATGGTTTGATATCGCCAGAAGTACAAGCCGAGCCAGAAGATGTTTCTATTCCCTTTTGCGACAAATGTAGCACAACATTTTCGCCTTCAACGGCCTCAATAGACAAGCTAACATTATTTACCAAACGATATTTTTTACTGCCAGTAATTTTTACGCCATCAATTTTTTCTACCGAGGCCATAATTTGTTTTTGAAAATTTTCTAATTTTGAAATATGTTGAGCGCGTTCTTCGGTCGCGATTTCCAAAGCTTTGGCGAGGGCTAAAATAGCAGGAACGTTTTCTGTGCCAGCGCGTTTTTGCCATTCTTGATTACCGCCTAAAATTTGCGGTGTAAGTATAATACCCTCTTTGACATACAAAATTCCTATGCCTTTGGGCGCGCCAAATTTATGGCCGGCTAATGTTATTATATCGGCGCCTATTTTTTTGAAATCTAAGTCCATTAGTCCAACTGCTTGCACGGCGTCGGTGTGAAAAACTCCGCCGTAGCTATGAACGGTCAAAGCTAAATCCCCGATTGGGTTAATCGTGCCGATTTCGTTATTGGCGAGCATTACGGAAACGAGGTCAAATTTTTCGTCTTCAATAATAATTCTGGCTTGTTCGGTTAAAAGGCCTTCAAAATTTATGGGTAAAAAAATTACTCGGACACCTTTTGTTTTTAAATATTCCGCTGTGTTTAAAACAGAAGAATGTTCAATCGGCGAAAGAGCAAATTTACCGCGCCAATTTTTGGCTTCAAAAAAACCTTTAAGAGCGAGATTGTTGCCTTCCGAGCCGGAAGATGTAAAAATTATTTCAGTCGGAGCGCAATTTAAAAGTGAGGCAATTTTTTCGCGCGCTTCATTAAGAGTGTTTTTGGCTTGTCGGCCAGTCTGATGAATAGAAGAAGCATTGCCCCAATATTTTTGAGAAGCTTCATTATAAACTTCTAAAACCTCTGACCGAACAGGGCTAGTCGCCGCGTAGTCGAAATAGGCGATTTTTTTATGTAAGCCGAAGAACATATGGGCGTAAGCGTAGCAGAAAGACAAAAAATAAAAAAGCCATGAATCGAAATCATGGCTTGTAAAGTGGGTCCTGGTATCTGTATCGTTAAGAAGAAGCATCTCTTAAAGAAGCGGCATCTCTTAAAGAAGAAGATAAATCTTTTGCGAATCTTAGGATGTCTTCGTCCAGTCGCGCTTTCTGAATTACATAATTCAGATTTGCTACTTCTAGTTCGAGTTGAGAATTTTTTATTTTCAAGTGAGTTATTTCTTGCTCATATCCTCTTATGTCTTGCTTTTTCATTTTTTTGCCTGCAAATATTGCAAGCAAAAACAGGAACATAAAGGCTATAAAAAAGAGTGGGCTAGCAGTGAATGACAAATCCATACTTTTCTCCTGTTTGATGTTGAAAATTGTGAATTAACGATTAAAAACACAATAGCACCCGTTTTAATTTTTGTCAAGGATAACCCCGAAAGCAGTGTCAGTGTTTAAAATTCCGCCCAAAGATAAGCTATTTTCTTTTTTAACAACATCTTGATTGCTTTGCCACCAAGTTGCCTTATAGGGCGCGCTTAAATTGAATTTAAAATTATAAGTGGAAGGATTGTACTGCCCGCTTTGCGGTTGTGATGTCAGGCGGTAAACAGAAGTGCTATCGGATAAAGTAAACGGTAATTTGTAGCGCAGTTTTATTTCAGTAGTTTCGCCCGGTTTGACTTGAAGCCAGCCACCAAAAACAGTTGTCTCTCCTTCTGTGCCAACATAAGGCGCGGTTAAGGCCGCCATGGGGTCTTGATAAACGGAAAGATCGGTCGCATCGTCTCTTAAAAACAAAGCAGCCGGTGGCGGGTTAAAGCCAGCTGATGACAAAAGCACGCTACCTTTGGGGACATAAAAACGGATATAGCTGGTGTGGTGCGCGCCATAAAGCGGATCGCCCTTGAGCCCTTCATGTTTTCTGATTAGTGTTAGGTCGGTCACTAAAGAGCCATCATTTTCCAAGGTGACTTCTTGGTTAATGGTTTGAACAATTGAACGATCGGTTTTAGCAGAACCAAGATTAGCGCCGATGACAGCTAAGAAGTCGGAGTCGGGTGAAGTTTCTAGTCGGCCCGCCCAATGATGCGCTTCGGCTAAAGTTTGAAGTTCAGGGCTAGAAAAATAAGTCAACAGATGTCGTTCGGCTAAAGATTTTAGCAAAAGTTCCGCTAATTCCGGCGCGTATTTTTCTGGAGACATTAATTTTTCTTTCAAAACATCGATTAATTCGCCAATAATTCTTTTTGGTTTTTTGGTTTCTCTTTCAGACGAGCTTTCGACGATATTTTGAAGTTGCGAGATAACATTTTCTGGTCCTAAAATTAATTGCCTATTTTCTAAAGCGACTGGCCCAGTAATGGCCAAAAGCCGTTCCAAAACTGTGGGCGTGACGGAAATAATCCCGTCCACGGTTGGACCGCCAGCGTCGGTGTAAAATTGTTTGATTAATTCGGCGGAAGTTTTGAAATCCGGCGACCAGTTAGCATCCCAAATTGCCCAGTATTTCCCCAAAATGCGCATCGGCGCTGGTGTCAGCGCGCGGGTGGTAAAGCCAGCTTTGAGATCGTAAAAACCGCCACCGGGCACCTCTATATTTCTTAAACCATTTTTATCAACATCAAGCAAGGCATAGCTTCCCAAAAAACCGCCTGAAGGTCTTTGTTCGGTAGAATTTTGGAAAATAATTAAATAACGGCGAAAACCATTTTGACCAGAGAGGTCACGAGACAAGGTCGCGATGGCTTTAATATCTGACAGCAAGCCCAGCCAGCGCGAACTTTCTTGTTTTAGAGAAATTACTAAGGTCTGGTCTGGTTCGGGTAAAGTTTTTTCGTCGACATTTTTTAAAAGTTCTAAACTTTGTTCCAAACTCGTTAAGGCCTCGGTTAATTCTGGTTGGTTTAAAGTATTAAATAAATTGGCGCCGTTACTTTTGCTTAAAGCATAAGATAAAGATGAAGCGGCCTCGGAAACTCTTTGCGCTGCCAGAAAAATACTGTGACTGGATGAAATTTTTTCTGATAGGGGGGGGATGAGGCTGGTTAAATTACCCAAAAATGAATTTTGAAAATCTCGAATGTTAGAAACATTTTGAGCAAAAGAAGCGCGCGCCGCCAAAAAATAATCGGTCGCTGGTTGTCCCGTGCCGACTGCTTGCCAGCCGGCTTGAAGAGAAATGAGTCCATTTTCCGCGCTCGTTCTAACCGAACTTTGGAAATTTTTTTGCCAAGCATCAACCGAGGCAAAAATTTGAAATGGCAAAACAAAAAGCAAAGCCAAAAGTGCGAAAGAGACCAACGGTCGCAAAGGAATTTTTAAAGTCAGATGCCAGGGCTCGCGCTGAATTGTTTTGTGCCTACTCCAAACCTCTTTCACTTCGATTTTTTTGGCTCGTTTAAAAAGAAGTACGAATGGCCAAATGATAAGTTCTATTAAATTAAAAACCAAAAGTTCTTCCCACCAATGATGAATTTGGTATGGCCAAGGTTTTTCGACATGAGCCGGTTTGGCTAAATTAACACCCTGCTTTTGTGGTCTCCATAAAGAAAGTTTAACTTCTCGCCCAGGTAAATGTTGGGGCAAGTTTAAAGTGTAACGAGAAATTGCTTGGATTTTTTTTATGGGTAAATTTTCAATGGGTTGGGTTATTTTTTTAGGTTGCGATAAATAAATAGCCGGCGCGGCTTTGGTTTTAACCGTTTTCAGTGTCTTTTTTTTCGAGCGTGGTGTTTTTTTGGTTGGCATTTTGATAGATATTTAAGGTTTGTTCAGCGCATTTTTCCCAAGAAAATTGCTGGAGCCGCTCTTGGCCTTTTAAAACCAAAGAAGCGCGCGCATCTTCAGAAGTTAAAAGCACTTTAAGTGTCTTTATTATAGCAGAAATGTCACCCACAGGAAAATAAGCGGCTGCCTCGCCCGCGATTTCTGGTAAAGACGAGCTGTTGCTACAGGCCAGAGCCGTGCCGTTGGCCCAGGCTTCTAATATTTGAAAACCAAAACCCTCTGACTCTGATGGCTGAACCACGATCCAACTTTGTTGATAAAGTTTGTTTAAAAAGTCTTCGTCTATATTATGAAAAAAATGGCAAAATTTTAATTGTTCAGCTGTTAGCGTTTGTTTTAGTTTTTTGGTAAAGCTATCGTCTGGCACGACCAGCCAAAATTGTAAGGTGGGAAAGTCTAACAACAATTTATTGACGGTCGTCAACAAATTGTAGACTCGTTTATGGGGGTAGGTGGCGCCGACATAAAGTATGGCCGGGTAAGCGCGTTTGACTTCAGTAATTTTTTTTGGAGTGGTTGCCTCATAAACCACAGTTATTTTTTTAGGATTTAAATGATAAGTCGCGAGTAAGTCGTTTTTTACAAAGTTGGAAACAGTAATAATTTTTTTGGCGCGATGAACATTCCACCAAGTTAAAAATTTTAGACCTAAAAATTTTAGAGAGTAAATTATTTTGGGCCAGTGGCTAGATTCAGGATTAAAAAATTTAGTCATGGTTAAATCGTGGACGGTAATTATAAAAGACGCGGGACAAAATAACGGCGCGTTCAAATGTGGAAAATGCACGAGATCGGGTTTAAATTTATTTATGAGACGCGGAATTTCAAATTGTTCGTTGGTAGAATACCACCTAGATTTGACGGGTACTATTAAAATTTTATTATCAACAAATTTTTCTAATAAATTTTGGTTATGGCTATCAACTAAAAGCGTAAATTTAGCGATGGAACCATTCGCGCGAATAAGGGGTATAAGGTATTGCAAGAGCATGGTCGTATATCTTCCTAAACCATTGTTTTGGCCATAGGCGCGAGCGTCGAAGAGGAGATGCATAGTTAAGTAGTTATGAATTATGAATGCTAAATTATGAATTAAACAGCAAATAAACCAATAATATTCATCTTTTTAACTTTAGCATGTTGTGTAAAAATAGCTAGATTTGTTAATAAAATATGGGCTTGATAGGGTAGTGAAAAATTTCTAAATTATCCAAAACAGCTAAAATATCAAAAGTGGCTTATTTTATTGCTAAATCAGCTATGATGAAATTTTCTACTACCCTATTGACATAATTTTTTATTTGTGCTAGAATAGTTTTAATAGTTCACTAAATTTCCTTAACAAAACAAAGGACAACATCATGGATAAAACATTGGGATATCTTGTTTACGGGTTGTACAGACTGTTCGAATTATTTATAAAGGGGTCAATATGGGCGTATCGGGGAATAATTCAACGGATTGTTCAAAAAGTCAGAACGCGACTTGAAAAAATTGAGGAAATAATCTCTAAAACATTTGAGAATTCTTCAATTACTTAAACCCAGAAAAACTACGAAATCGTAATCTCAATAACATCAATAACAACGGATGAAAAAATGGAAAATGAAAAAAGAGAATGGTATTTCGTGTACAGTTGGAGAGGATTTAGTCTGAGTGGTCTTGGCGCTCTTGAAGATATAGAAATCCTACTGAAAGCCACTACCGAGGACGAAGCGATCGCGGAAGCAAAATTGAAGCGGGACGAGAAAGTTGCGGAGGTGAAAGTCAAATTGGAAAAGATGGAGAAAATATGGAAGCGGCTACTAGCGAATCCGCTTGGGGACAAACCGACCGACCTTCGTGTCATCTGCAAAATTTTGCTACAATGTGGATAATGACGATCACAAATTCATGAGATAAATGCTAGGCGCATACATGCCTGGCATTTTTATAAATTTAAAACTTGCTTTTAATCATTTCCCAAAATAAATAATTATAAAGCTGGGCGGTTTTGGTCCAAGAAAAACGCGCGAGATTTTTTTGTCCTTCATTTTTTAATAATTCTTGCCAAGCTTCATTTTTTTCCAATTCAAACATTAATTTCGCCAGACCCAGAATATCCCAAGGTTGGGCATAAAGGGCGGAATTTCCCGCGACTTCTGACAAGGAACCTACTGCGCTAGTAATTACGGGACAATTATTTTTTTGCGCTTCTAAAATTGGCAAACCAAAACCTTCATACCAACTCGGATACAAAAGCGCGCCAGCATTTTGGTAAAGAGAAGCCAGTTGTGCTTCTGTTTGATAAGGCAAAGAAATCACGCCAGCGAGTTTTTCTTTGAGTCGATAATCCCCGATTAGTAATAAATCATAAGGTGCGTCAGTTAATTTTCGATAAATTTTATAAGCTGAAATAACTCCGTCTGTATTTTTTCTCTTTAAAGTCGAAGATAAATGGAGCCAATAGGGGTTGGAATTATAAATTTTGAATTTTGAATTTTGAATTTCATTTGGAAGTTCGTTATGGTTTGAAGGTTGTGGCGCCAGCTCTACTGGCGCTAAGTGGCCGATGTGTAATTTTTTTTCAGGCAGTTTGTAAAGCTCCAGGGCACTCTGTTTGACTTCATTAGACACGCAGACAATATAGGTTGCTTTATCTAATAAATTTTTAAGTCGCAGAAATTTATGCCAAAGTTGCTTGCGGTATGGATACCAAGACGGATTTAAAATAAATGAAAGATCGTGTAAAGTCAGCAAGTATTTTGTTTTGGGCGCCAAGCGAATTTGAGCGATATTGGGCAACCACCAAGCGCGCGGTTCTTGCTTAGCTCTTTTTTTTACTAAATAGTCGGCTGTCGGTTGGCTTAAAAATTTCCACCAACCATAATGTAAAAAATTATTTGGTATCCGTGCTTGTACTGTCAAATTATTTTCACGGTCGTGAAAAAAGTTTGACAAGTCAGGATTTAGTTTTTTGAATTGATTGTGCCAAATCAAATAAGATAACTCTGGCGCAAGTGGTTGTAAATGTTGATAGATATTTTTAAAGGCATTGGCGACGCCAGTGGGATTTTTTTGGAATAATCCCCGTCCGTCAATGGCAATTAGCGGTTTCATAAAATTTAGAATTTGGAATTTGGAATGTAGAATTTGGAATCGAATTTAAATTTATGACAAATGTAATGTCTGGTTGACTAGTGATGATAATTCTCGATTAAATCGTTTTTCTGAAAATATTTCGGCGCGGGCGCGACAAACTTGCGGGTCAAAATTTTTGTAAATAAATTGAAAGCGCGCGACTTTGTCGGCTAGTTCTTCCCAAATTTGTTCGTGAAAGAAAAGACCGCTTTTGCCTTCTTCAATGATTTCGGTCGCGCCACCTTGACTATAAGCAATCACCGGCACGCCAGATGCCAAGGCTTCTACGGCCGTAATCCCAAAGTCTTCTTCTTGTGGAAAAATTAGGGCGCGCGCGCCTTGGAGCAGCTCTTTCTTTTTGTCTTCGCCAACCCAACCCGTAAAAGTTATATTATTTTTGGCTAGAGCTTTAAGCGGCGCGTCTTCACCAGTCCCGACCACAATTAAAGGCAAACGCAAACGATTAAAAGCTTTGATAACTAAATCCACTCTTTTATAAGGCATCAGCCGTGAAATCACTAAATAATAATCTTTGATGTCATTGGTTTTTCTGACGGTAAAGTTATTGACTTGAACGGGCGGATAAATAATTATACTGTCGCGGTTATAATATTTTTTAATGCGGTCTTGGACAGTTTTAGAATTGGCGATTAAAATGTCTGGTCGTTGCGCGGCGCGATAATCCCAGAGTCGGTAATATTGTAAGGCGTAAGGCATCAAGTAGGGCGCGATTTTATTGGCCGGCCAAGGCAAGGCAACTTCTTTAATATAACGATCAGCATCGCTCCACAGATAACGAGTGGGCGTATGGCAATAACAAATATGTTTGGTGCCGGGATGCGTTATAACGCCTTTAGCAAAAGCCGAGGCGCTCGAAATAACGAGATCAAAATTTTTAAGATTGAAGCTTTCAAAGGCCGCTGGTAAAAATGGCAAAAATAATCGAGTGTGATTTTTGGCGCCGGGAAAATTTTGCAAAAAAGAAGTTCGAATGTCCCAATCGGAAAAGGCATTGTTGAGCGAAGTTGGATTATAAATAGCAGTATAAAGAGGCGCCCACGGATGAAGCTCATGAATGCTCTCTATGACTTTTTCTGCCCCACCAAATTGGGTTAAATAGTCATGAATTAAGGCAATTTTTGGCTGATTTGTAGTTTGAAGCATGGCGAGATTTTAAGCCAAAATGGCTTTTTTGGCAAATAATAAAACGGGATGAGGAGACTCATCCCGTTAATGCTCGCCCTCTTTTTATGAGGGGGGAATCGCCTAGACGGTTTTATCCGTTTGCTAAGAGGTTCATCCGATGGTAATTTAATTAATTAGCAAAAAAAGTCAAGTCAGAATACTAAAATTCATTTACTCATTTTATGAGGCATGATGGCGAGAAAAAATTGTGGGAATAGTTTTTAAAATAATCGTAATATCCAGCCACAACGACCAGTGTTGTAAATAAAAAGTATCTAGCCGCACTTCTTCTTCAAAAGATAAATCCGATCGTCCAGAAATTTGCGCCAGACCGGTAATTCCCGACTTAATTGCCAAGACAACTTTATGATGCAATTTGTATTGCGCCACTTCTTCTGGCTCGTGTGGACGCGGACCAACAATGCTCATTTGTCCTAAAAGCACATTCCAAAATTGCGGGAGCTCGTCTAAACTCGCGCGACGCAAAAAACTGCCAACTTTGGTAATACGCGGATCGCGCGCCATTTTAAAAAGCGGTCCGCCTTGACGTTCATTTTGAGTGAGTAATTTATTTTTAAGCTGGCTGGCGTTTTTTATCATCGAGCGAAATTTATATAAATAAAAAGTGCGTCCATGCCAGCCAACTCGCTTTAGCCGTATAATAGGCCAGCCCTCGCCATCCAAAACAATAATGAGCATTAAAATAATTTCAAAAGGTAATAAGATTAGAGAAATAAAAAATGCGAAAATAAAATCAAAAAGTCTTTTCCAAATTCTACCCCAGCCTTGTAAATTAGTAGCATCGCCGAAAACAATAGGTATACCAGCCAGCGCTGAAACTGTGGTATGAGCCGGTAAAAATGAACTCGTTGAAGCTGGCAACGCTACGGGTAAATTATTTTCTCGCAACCATTCTTGAAGTTGAATTTGATTATTTTCGGTTAAGCTCGTGGGGTCGAAAAGTACTAAGGGGCGTAAATTTTTTAAGATTTTTTTGGCTTCAGCCATAGCGTCATCATTTATTTCTGGCCAGATTTTTAAAATAGCGTAGCCCCATTCTGGGTGAAGTTGGTAAGCATCTATGATTTTTTTCAAAGACAAACTTTGTCCAAAAACCAGAATCTGCGTCAGGCCTTTGCCATGTTTGAATAATTGTCGTTGAACAAAACGAATTAAACCTCGACTGATTAAAATTAAAAGCAAACTCAAAATATACCAAACAAGTAAAATGAAGCGAGAATCAAAAAACGCTCGTTGGAAAACAATATAAGCTAAAAGTAATCCGCCAGCGGTGCTAATACCCGCAAAGACGCGGCCAATTTCTTCTAAGATACTTCCGCGTTGAATTTTATAAAGTCCTTGCGCGGCGAGCCAAAGCACAGAAATAATAGAAACAATAAAGACGATAGTTAGAAAATTATTGTAAGGTAATTCAAAAAGAATTGGCCGTAAATCTGTAAAAAAATCGGAAAATCTTAATTTATAAGCCAAAATACCAGCTACAAAAAATGCTAAAAAATCCATTGGCACCAAGAGTGCCGAAAAAAATAATTTAATTTTATGGGTCATACTTAGTAGCTGATAGCTTTTAGCTGGTAGCTTGTAGGGGTTGGGAATTCAAAATTTAGAATTTATAATTTATAATTCCTAAAATTTCCAATTTTAGGTACGCTCTTTTACCAAACTCGTAAGCCGAATTCTGTTTTAACACAGTCATCTGTCTGGGATTAACCTCGCGGTTAACCTCGAGCTCCCATCACGGGATTGCACCGGGTAGAGTTTGCCTAGCCTCTTTTGTCACCAAAAGAGCTGGTGGGCTCTTACTTTGTTCGCCGAAGCGAATTATTCCACACGAAGGTGGACCCACCGTTTCACCCATCACTCCAAAACTTCTTGCGAAGTAAAGGGGCTGGAATATTTTCTGTTGCACTTGTCCTGCTTCGCTTAGCGAAGCAACAACCAACTTACAACTCACAATTAACGACGAAGTCGTCTGTTGTTTGTTGTCTGTCGGCGGTTGCGCCACAAGGCGAGCGGCTGCCGTTAGCAGTTACCCATCCCGAAAGAGAAGATAAAATCAACTCGTAATGTCGGGACCACAATGGTGTTCGGACTTTCCTCTGTCTCCTAGCGGAGCGACTAACAACTGACAACTTTCAACACACAACATCAAAGTCGTTTGTTGTTCGTGGTTTGTTGGTTGCTCCGCTAGGAGCCAGCGACTGTTCGGTAAAGTAAAAGAGCGTAAGGATTATCGTAGCATATTCGACAAATTTGTCAATGTTTGTCAAAAATTTAAAATAGTGTTAAACTTAAATTAACAATCACTAAAATGTTCATTTTTAACTTAAAGGAAACAATCATGCCAGATATGACATTTGGACGCGGTATGTATGGAGTGCCAACTCCTTTTCATAGTACACCAGGATCGAATCCGTTTGTGCCTGGTACAAGCGCTTATGAATACCAGGAAGGAATTAACAAGGCGCGCGATAAAAGAATCGCAAGAGAATTTGCTCAAGAGCAAGCGGTAAATGCCCAAAAAACTAAAATATTATATTTTCTAAATAATGACAGAAGGAATTTTTTATTGACTTATCCCAATGAGAGAAATTTTGTTGTAACGCACAACGATTATCACTTAATTGAACGCGATGATTTAGCATTGGAACATCCCATATTGGATTGTCAGCGTTGTAAGCGCTTAAAGAAAAAAGCTGAGCGTAATGAAATGTTAATTATATTCGCTATAATAATGATAGTTTCTATGATTCTTTAGGCGATTCTATAATTTAAACAAAATTTTGAGTAGATGAATCAAAGGTTCACTACTCAATTTTATTTAATTCGTCATTCAGTAGTTGATCAGCGATGGAGTTTTCTTCGCGGGGGATGTGTTGGAAATTTATACTGTGGAAATTTTTGCTTAAACTTTGCGCTTCGGTCCAGAGATCGCGCAGGTCAGCGTCTTTTACTTTCCAATTTTTTTTCATTTGTTCTACGACTAGCAAGCTATCTAAAAAACAAGTTAAATTTTTAACGGCGTGTTGTCGCGCGAGTTGCATACCAGCGATGAGCCCTTGATATTCGGCGACATTGTTGGTGGCGATGCCAATAGTGCGCGAAAGTGAAGCGACAATATTTTCCTTTTGATCGGGTGGCGTTAAAACGGCGGCATAAGCCGCTTGTCCCGGATTGTTGCGTGAACCGCCATCTGTAAATAACCATGCTGTTTGCATAAAATGATATTAGCATAATTTTTTTAGAAATAAAAAAAGCATCTGTTTTGAATTACAGATGCTTTGTGTAATCACTCCCAGAATCGTTATGGTTTTTTTGTAATCGCTTCAATGTCGCTTGCCTTTTCCGGATTGCTGTTAATTGCGATCTAGAAAGTTGTATTTTCGCTTTTTTTGGCACCTCGTCATTTTTTTCTTTAACCTCGGGCTTTCCTTTATTGGGCAACTGGGGTTCAATAATCCTAAGACTTTTATACCAATTTGAGGTGAGACGATCAAGTTGATTTCGTTTGAGCCAAAATGACGGGAAATTAATATCGAGACTGAATAATTCAGAATAAATGTTCTGGAAATCTTTTTCTGTAAAAATACCAAAAGTTTCTGGCTCTGATTTAAAGAAATTAGACTCGTCAATTATAGCATTATCGCTGGCTAAAAGAGCCAGATTTATTGAGCTAAGAATATCCATAGCCCAAATTGTTTTACCCTGTTTATAGAAATAAAAAACAATAGGTAAAGATCTGACGGCGAGCCCTTTAATTTTTTTAAAGAGATCTGCGAGGGACTCTTTTTTCGGAGTCATCTTAACCTCTTTAATTGTGAAAGAAAGTGATTTAAGAAATAAATTTAACGTTTTGTTTGTATTTAGTCAAGGTGTTCGCGCCAGTCGGCAATGACCGCTTCGATTTGCGTCTGGCCTTGCCAAACACTCACCCGTAAATTAAAAGCAATGTCCAAGGGAACATTAAGTGGCGGATGAACGCCTTTAGTTTGCCATTGAATAAAATGCCAAGACATTTTGTCGGCCGACATTTGGCAATGTTGAAAATCGCGACCAACTGGTCGGAGCGAAGTCAGGTAAATATTTTTTATAGCTAAAATTGGTTCGCGCTGTTCAATGCCATAAGGCGCGAGCGTTTGTAAGATTTCAGCATTTTTAATATTAACAAAATCAGTTTCAACAATTGCTTCAATATTTAATTTTTCCGTCATTATTTTATCTTTATTTTTTAAAGTAAAATCTCTGAGCGCGGTGTACGCTTGCGCAAAATTGTCCGCGCCAATAATCGAGCAACCAGCCGCTTGCGCGTGACCGCCATATTTTAAAAAATATTCTTTGGCGCTGTCCATAGCTTCCACCAAACTGAAACCTTTCGGCCCGCGGGCTGAGGCCTGATAGCGTTCACCTTTTTTATTGAATACAAATGTTGGTTTGCCAGTTTCTTCTTTGACGGCCGAAGCGATTAAGCCTAGTAGTCCTTCTGGCCAGTTATCACGCATCAACCAAAAAATGGGTGTGTCTAAATGTTGCGAAGTTATTTCCGCCAGCGCTTCAGCGCTATATTCTTTTACCAACTTTTGTCTTTCACCGTTGGCAGTGTTTAAATTTTCCGCGAGCGTTTGAGCTTCGCTCGGATCATCTGTCGTCATTAACTTATAAGCGCCATTGGCGTGGTCCATTCGACCGGCGGCGTTTAGACGCGGGCCAATTTGATATTCAACGGTCGTGGTTGTAATTTTTCCCAAAGGTGTTCCCGCTTGTTGCAGGAGATACCACAATCCCAGTCGGTGTGTTTGTCGTAAAAAGTTTGCCGAGAGATCTCCCGTATAATTCAGCGCTTTTAAACCCAAGGTGGCAATGGTTCGGTTTTCATCAAGGAGCGGTACCATATCGGTAATGGTGGAGATAGCAGCCAAACCCAAAAGCCATTTAAGAAAATTTTCTGCCTCATTTGGTTTTAAAGTGAGCGCAAGCGCCTGCGCTAATTTATAAGCCACGCCACTACCAGCTAAATATTTAAAAGGATAACCACTCGCGGGATCGGCTGGGTTGATAAAAGCTAAAGTTTCTGGTAAGGGTCGGTCGGCTAAAACAATATGGTGATCAGTGACAATGGTGTCAAGGCCAGCGTCTTTCGCGATTTTTATAGCTTCAAGATTAGTTGTCCCGCAGTCGCAAGTAATAATTAAATTTATTTTTTGCTCAATAAAATATTCGGCGGCCGATTTTTGAAAACCATAACCTTCGTCACGATGTGGCAAATAAACTGAAATATTTTTCGCGCCGCAAAAACTTAAGACTTTTTCTAAGATAGCGCTAGCACAAACTCCGTCCGCGTCATAATCGCCATGAATAACTATTTTTTCATTTTTTTCAATTGCCTGTTTAATTCTTGCAACCGCCGTTTTCATTTGGTTAAACAAAAATGGATCATGAAGATCTTCAAAAACTGGTTCAAGAAATTTTTTTTGAGCAGATTCTTCTAAAATATTTTTGTTTTTTAAAAGGTCGGCCATAAGCTCTGGGGCCGAAGAATAAATTTTATTTGGGTTAGAGATGAGCCACTCTTTCATGAAATCAGTATAGCTTATTTTTTCAAATTATTCAACTTCAATTTAAAGTAATTTAATTTCCGGCGTGCTTTGTCCGCGCCATTTTAAAAGATATTTCAAGCCAGAGGTGATATGAATTCGTGTGCTTGGTAAAAAAATGTCTCTAAGTCCGCCCCCCACTAAAGATTCCTGGCTATGATAATGGACAATTTGACTGGCTGGTAAATAATGCACCGCCCAATTTTTTTGCCAGAGTGAACGACAAAAATCAATATCTTCAAAATATAAAAAATACCTCTCATCCATGCCGTTTAAATCGTCCCAAGCGATTTTTCTAACCAAAAAACAGCCACCATAAACCCAAGGCACGGGACTAGTTTGGTCATGCGGCCAATCTAGCAATAAATGTTGATGAATCTTTTTTTGACCCCATTTGGTTTGTCCTAAAAAAGTTCGTCGAGCCAAAATCGTGCTCGGGGTATGCCAATTTCTGCACGAAAGTTGTACTGAACCGTCGGGATTTAGCAGTTTGGGCGCGACTAAGCCCACTTGGGGATTTTTTTCAGCGTGTTCTATGAGCATTTCTAAACTATTATTGAGAATGACAACATCAGGATTTAACACGAGCAGGTATTCGCCACTAGCTGTTTTAGCGCCGAGATTAAGACCAAAGGCAAAACCGCCATTTTTTTTAGAAGTAATAATTTGTAAATTTTGATAATGACTAAACCAGTCACTAAAATTTTCTCGCGCGTCGTTATTGACTACAATAATTTCAAAAGAAAATGGAAAATTTTGACGATAAAGCCAGTCAAGGTTTTGCTTGATTAAATTTTTACTTTGATAATTAACGAAAATAATGCTCAATTTAGGAAACATAAGAACTAGCTGATAGCTTTTAGCTTCTAGGGCTTAGCCCGTTTATTTGGCAGGCAAGTAGTGTAGCTAAAAATGAATAAAAAATCCAGCGACCGTGTGTGGGTCGCTGGCGCATATAGATGTCAGTTAGAACATCAGCAATTTGTGTATTTTTGTAATGCTGAAATGGGTTGATATATTTTCCGCAGTTATTTTACAAAACAATATTCCGTTGGACGCTGAATGTGATCGGAATTTATTTTTTTGTAGAACCAATAACTGTGTACCAATAGTTTCATACTTTTCAGAGCGATAAACTATTTGACCGAGCGCGTTTGAGACTTCCACAGAGATTTTTGAAGGCGCAGATACTTCGTAATAGATAGTGGTTGATTCCTGAAAGGGATTTGGATAATTCTGTAAAATTCTGAAAAAAGTTTTTTCAGTTGTCTCGACAGATATTGTTTCTGAATACTTGACTCGTCCGTCGTAGTCAATTTGTTTTAAACGATAGGTATTTATAAGCAAAACATCTGCGTCTATAAACTGGTACGACTGACTTATTATAGTGGTGTTCTGGCCTGCGCGAAAACCAATTTTAACCCAAGTTTCATTTACAAATTTCTGAACTTCAAAACCCAGGTTGTTGGTTTCTGTCGCGGTTTGCCATTGCAGTTGAATATTTGAAGAAATAAGTTCTCCACTAAAGGAAATGAGCTCGACTGGTGTCTGAATATTATTTGACGACAAGGTGCATTTGGGATCGCCGATGATAACATCCATCCAGCCAATAAAATTACTAGCCGCGTAAAAAGATTCAGCTAGATTGTAGTTGCTGGTCCAGCGGTTAAATAAAATATTGGCTTTTGCCATAGAAGTTGAATACGGCTCATAAACATAGCTCTTACAACCAGTAATACCATTTTCATGAATGAGGTCTGCCACGAGTGATTGCCAAGAGTTAATATCTGGGTCAATGTAATTTGAATCCGTGAAGGTTCTGCCAGAAGAACTGACATAAGTTTCCGCCAAGGCTTTAGGCGACCAAGTAAAATGTGGTTGGGCTTTTTGAGTGAAGTTTCTCCAATAATGGTCGTTGGAACCCCAACTCACATAGCCCAAAACATTTGTTTGATTTACTTTAAATTCTGAGCTGGAATCAAGTAAGACGTTAAAGCCACGACGGACTAAAGTGTCTTTAGCAAAACTCATATTGTCATTCAAGGATGAATTCCAAGCTGGATCACGATCAAAAACAAATTTTCCGTTTACTAAATATGGTTCGTTTGCGCGTTCAATCAAGCCCTTCACATCATCGAAAGTATAACCATCGAGTCGTGTTACGAGAAAAATATTTTTAAAATTACCAGTTCTCGTAAAATGATCAGTTGCAGAAAAATATGGATTACTGACGGCGCCAATATTTTCTATAGATGAAGCTAAGTCGCTCAAAATTAGTGAAAGCTCGCCATCTAAAGAAGATGAGCGCGTGGAACCAGAAAACGTTCGACCGAATCTTCTAACTTTTAGGGGAACGCCTTTAGTGGTGACAATGTAGTTGATGGATTTTTTTAATTGCGTCAGGGTAAGATAGTTTTCTACCTGTGCTCTAATTTGCACGAATTGAACGCTGTCAATTTCTTCCAAGACACTACAATCAATTTCACAGATGTTTATTTGGGGGATATTTCTTTGTTGTTTGAAGTACTCTCCAATTTTTTGTGATATTATACTCTGGCGATTGACGACCACAAGTACGTCATTATAATTTTGAGCTTGTGATTGTAAATAATATAGAGTTAATATAGCTACTAACTTTAGTAATTTTTTCATTATAGCTTTCTCCTATTTTTTGATTATGAAAATTTAAAATAGCATGTTTATTGACACTGACTGTAGCGTATTATAAATAATTTGTGAAGGCTGAATTTAAGAGTAAGGGTTATTCGTTTGAATAGCTAGGTCGATAACTCGCTAGCCAAAAAAGTATAATTAATCCCAAAGGGTGGTTCAAATAAGGTGTGGTTAAGTGTGTTAAAAGCAAAAAAGTCAAAGCAAAAGTTAGAAGCAAAAAACCATAATCGGGTAAAATGGCTTCATAATACATTTGACGGTATTTTTTAAAAGTTGCATAAACAAATCCAAAAAGTGCTAATAAAAATCCTAGACCCATTTTGAGCCACATATCTAAATAACCCCATTCAAAAGAAAAAGTTGTATAAGGTTTTTGATTTTGACGTGGGTCAAAACTTTGGTAAGTCAGTTTATAACCAAAACCAGAACCTAAAATAGGCGCGGCCAAAATTTGTTGCCATAAGGGTTTTAATTCTTCCACACGACTGGCGGAAGCTTGTTCGCTGGTTAAGTTGCTCCAACGACTCTCCCCTAAATCGTCGAGCGTAATAAAATGTTGACGCGCTAAATACATAGTGCCGATTAAAAGCAACAGGCAAACAGCTAAGGAAGCGCTGAAAGTTTTGGTCAGTTGTTTCCATTCGTGTTTGGGTACAAAAATAAAGCGGCTTAAAATTAAAGTAATAATGAGTGAAACGCCCAATGCTAGTAAAAAACTGCGCGAAAAAGATAAGATGGTCGAGAGCATAGCCAAACCCAAAAAAAGCGCCGCCCAATAATAATAATTTATTTTTTTCAGCCAGAGCAAAATGCCAATGAGCCCTAAAGACATCACCGCCCAAATATGACTTTGCCAAAAAATCCTGACGCCATATTCCCCGATTTTGGTCATTTCAGCCAAGCGAACATCGCGCGCCCAAACATAAAAAAATGGTTGAATTTCAGACACAATCTGGGTAATAAAAAGTAAATAAGTCGCGAAAGTTTGAACAAAGATGGCGGCAATAGCGATAGTAAAGATCGAGCCGCTAGTTTTTTGTTGATAGTTTTTAGAATTGTAATAGAGATAAAAAATCGGCCAGAGCAACCAAAAGCCGTAAGCGTTAGCATCGAAGAAAATATCTTTTAGTGGAGTGCCAGCTAAAGTAGCGTTTAAAATTCCCCAGCCAATAAAAATTAAACCCAATAGCCAGAAGGAATTTTGGAGATTATAAATTTTAAATTTGCCTACTCCGCCGAAGTGGCTACGAAGGCTGGATAAATTATAAATTATGGTAGGGTTTTTAATGAAATGAATTATGAAAAATATTATTACGAGAATAAAAAGTAGATAACGCAAAGAAAAAACAAAGCCGTCTAGATTTAAAAATAATAATCGTCCTTGTGAACCTAAGATAGATTCAAAAATTAATAAAGGTATGGCCCAAGAAAAATCTTGCGCTAGTAAATAAATAATTAGACCACCAGCGCCGGCAAATAATAAATAATTTAAAATAGGATTACTCCAGCCCAAAAAACTTGCTACATAAAGCAATAAGCCAGAGCCAAAACTCCACCAAAAGTATTTTTTATCTATTTCCATGTCCTTAATTTATCTTATTTGGTTCGGAAAGACAATTTAGCGATAACGGCGTTTTAACGGCAAGAGTAAAATAAGTGAAAGCAAAAGACCAAAAATTAGCCAGAGCGGAGCTAAAATCCAAATCAAGAGGCCTTGCGGTTTTGAAATATTTTTCGAAAAATAACGGCTGGCACTGCGGGCAAAATGCCATTGGCGACGGAGCGCTTGCCATTGCCAAAAACTAGCGCCGCCTTTGTGCGTTAAGCTGACTTCAGCCAAGTACCATATTTCAGAACCAGCCTTTTTTGTGCGAAAACATAAATCCACTTCGTCGAACCATAAAAAATATTTTTCATCCCACCAATTTATTTTATCTAAAATTTCTTTTCTGATAGCGAGAGCCGCGCCGCTGACTTGGTCGACTGGTTGGGTTTTTTCTAAATCTAGGTCTAAACCATAATAATAATGAAGTAGTTGCGGCCAAATGTTCGCGCCTTTTAAAAGTTCAAATAAAATTTGCCAGACTTTTGGATAACGACGAACCGAACGCTGTTCGCTACCGTCAGTGTTTAAAATTTTTGGTCCGATAACCCCCGCTTGTTTATGTTGTTCAAAAAAAGCACTCAGCAGAGGAAAGATATTTTGAGTGAGTATAGTGTCGGGATTTAAAAATAGCACGTAAGGGGTTTGAATAAGTTCGCGGACTTGGTTGTTAGCGGTCGCGAAACCTAGATTATTTTTATTGAAAAGCCAATGAAAATTGGGATATTTGTTTTTCAATTCAAGAGTGTTATCGCTCGAGGCATTGTCAATAATAAAAATATCTAAAGGTATTTCTTTGCAAATAGCCATTAAAGAATCCAAACAAATGTCTAAGTCAGCAGAGACATTCCAAGCAACAATAACGACAGACCAGTTCATAATTAGAATTTAGAATTTGGTCCGTCAGCTGACGGATAGAATTTGGAATGGTAAATGGTCAGACATTTCGGCATAACGTTTTTCCCAAGCAGATTCGCGCGCTAGTTTCTGTCTTTTTTTTCTTAATTCAGCATTGTCTTCCATGAGAGCTTTGTTTATGGCTAGAAGAAAGTCTTCATTTTTTTTAGCTTCATAAATTAACCCGCGAAATTTTTTAGGGTCAATTACTTCTGTCGTCACCACGGGTTTGCCGGCCGCTAGATATTCATAAATTTTCATGGGATCCATAGATTTGGTCAGGGCGGTTATTTTGTGAGGGACAATCGCCAGATCAAACGCGTGCAAATATAAATTTAATTCCTTGTAAGGCACACGCTGGCACCAAATAACATTTTTAAATTTGGCGAGTTCCTTAATTTTAAAAGTTCGTTTGCGCCAAGGCATTCGCGACAAGGTGCCACCGACAATCGCGATGGTTTTGTCAGGATTTTTTTTAACGATTTCTAAAAATAAATCTAAATCCAACCGTCCTTCCATGACACCGATATAACCAATAATTGGATGTTTGGCGTCCAGCAGTTCTTGGGGCAAAATTTTAGGTTGATTTGAAAAAAAGTTATAATCAACGCCATTTGAAATTGTAAAAGTTTTATGAGGTTGAGAAAAAAGTGAAGACAGAGAACTATTTACCATAAAAATAACGTCTGCTTTTTCGCCAATAAGTTTGTAGTTGGACATAAGTTCTTCGGCTCTTTTTAAAAAACTACCATGTACCGCCCAATTGTCCACCGCGTCAAAGATTTTGTAAGCGGTTTGGAATTCATCAAAAAATTCTGGATGAAACGGATCATAGCTCCAAGCCAACAGTTTGCTGGTGTCAAAATTTAAAGCTTTAAGATCGGACTTCACCTCTTGCCAGAATGTCTTGGTTTTTATAAGTGGCAAAACACTGCTTAAATTCCATTCGTGAGAGCCAATTTGTTTTAACACCGAGAGTGGTCGACGGCTAACGGCGCGTTTATCCAGCCAACCTGGCATAATTTCTCGCCCCGCTCGAGCCAGACCGCGATAACGAGTGTGCGGTAAAAAATCAATGGTCAAAATATTCCTAATTTTAGGATCTTTCCGCGCTTGGTTTAAAATTTGCAAGTTGCGGTTATTTAGCCCACTCTCCCAACCTTTTTGCGTGGACATTAAAAGCATAATTAAATCGTACATAAAGTAATTATAAATTATAGATTTTAAATTATAAATTAGACAGACCTGTGTAAGTTTAACATTTTTATAGGTTTTTGTTAAATAAAAAAATCCATACGGCTAAGCATGGATTTTAAGACGAAATTTTTTAAGTTTTTTATTTTTCTTTAGTGACGGTAATGTAGTCTAGACCATTTTTGAAAAAGAGTTATCTTGTACTCAGTATTTTTTTTGGTTGAAACCGAGGTATCAACAAAGGTTTTTTTAATAGCCGGGGTTTGAAAATATCAAAATCTGTATATACTCTGGTCTTCGTGATGGCTATCAGACACATAATTTCATATAATTCAAACTCCTCATTATGGGGGTTAAATTTTAAAAAATCTTGCGCTTCAAGCATTCGTGAAAAACCATTGGCTGGACCGACGATACTACTATCATAGAGATAAACAAAACCCAATCCTAATGGTTCTATTAGAGGCTCTGTGTAATGAAAATTTAGTTCACGATCATCTGGTGAGGAGTAGGGTGTTGTTATCGCCTTAGAGTCTTCCAAATATATGGCTACTTTATAGAAGTTATCCAATGTATATGGAGGAATTATCAACCAACCTTCTAACCCGGGCTTAGTTATATCGTTAAGAACGATGGGCGGTCTAACAATTGGTCTTAGATATTTTTTGATTTTTTGATGATATTTCTCTATGGGTCCATTTACTATTGAGTGGTTTTGTTTATCATGATCCATATAGTAGGCATTTTCATATGTGAGCATGATCCAGCCATAAAGAACGTCTCTATTTTTTTTGCTAGATAAATATAAAGAGAGATTACCATCAAAATTATACACGGCTTCCAATATAAGCTCCGCCTTTTCATTTTTTGGTATGCCGAAGATTTTTTTGATAGCGGGCATTAAATGTTTATACGGCGGAAGTGGAAATATACGTGTAGTGGTCTGATATTGATCATATAATTCACATATTACTGAATCAATGTCTTTACAATTTGTTTCAGGGGAATAAAGCCTTTCAGAAAAAGCTATTTCAATCCCCATACTACGGTACGTTTTTGTTTGTTCTTGCAATGATGGTAAGTTAATAGGTTCTTTTTGCGAGTAGGTAGACTGTTGAAAAACAAAAAGACCAAGAGTAATTATAATTAGTGATTTCAAGGTTTTTTTCTCCTTTGGTTTGTGAATGAGTTAGTTGGGTGTTGGTGTTATTTAAGCAGATTATGATAATTTTGTCAATAGGGTGTCCAATATCTCTGCTCTTTTTGACCATAAAAACTCATTTTTTATCATATTTAGGCCATTTTGGCCTAGTTCTTTTGTTAAAGCTGTATTTTTAAGCAATTCAAGGGCTTTTTCTGCTATATCATTTATATCACCAGATTCGGCCAAAAGGCCCGTAGAACCGTCTTTTATGGCCTCTGGTACACCGCCAGTTTTGGTACCCAAGACAGCTTTACCAAGACTTCCCGCCTCTAAATAAACCATCCCAAAACCCTCGGGGTCAGTCGGATTATTTCTTGGAGTCATCGCAAAAAAAACGCATTGGTTTAAATAGTTTGAGAGATATTGGTCTGTCACTTCGCCTAGATAAATAAATTTATCTTGAAATTCCCCGACCGCTTTTTTTATGTTTTCAAGTTCGGGGCCAGCGCCTGCCAAAAACCAATAAAAATTTTCACCTTGAAGCCATAATTTTTTTAAGGCCAGTGCTAAATCGACAAAGCCCTTGCGCGCAACCAAGCGACCATAAGAAAAAATAAATGGTTCGTCGGGCGGAGTTAAACGAAAATCTGGTTCGGGCGCGGGTAGTACTGACGCGCATGGCGTCAGTACTAAGAATTTGGAATTTAGTCCGTCAGCTGACGGATGGAATTTGGAGTCGATCAAATTTTTAGTAAATTTCGAGTTAGTTATGATGAGGTCAGCGTGTGAGAGTAGAAATTTTGCGAGCCATTTTTTGCGGCCAGATAAATTTGCCACATCTAGACCGTGTGTAAAAATAATAAATTTTTTATGATATTTTTTAGTCAAATAAAAAAGCGGCAAACCTAAAGGCAAAATTTGTCCCGCGCCTAAATAAAAAACTTCTGAATTTTTTACTAATTTTTTAAAACGCCAGAAAAAAGGCAGCCACTTTGGATAGAGCCGCCACCAGAATTTTTTATCGACTTGAACTAATTCACCTTGGTGGCCTAAAGCAGAAATTAGATTAAAATAATAACGCGCCACGCCAGACGAGAGCGGTTCAAAATCTGTCGTAAAAAGCAAAAGTTTATCCTTCATAATTACTGCCAGCGGCGCGCAAATTTTTTATTAGCTCTTTGATTTCAGAAAATTTAAGTAAACGGAAAATTAAAACCAAAGCAGTATAAGCAGTTAAACTAAAAACCAAATTAAGCCACCAAGGTAAATTGAGCCAGTAAAGCCCTAAAATTACTAGCAGCGCGCAACAAAATAAACTAAATAGATATGACAAATACACCGGCAGATTTAATTTTAAAAGACGCGCGGCTGTTATAAAGTTAAGCAACCAAAAAATCGTTAAACTAACCAAGGCCACCAAGACCGCCCCCCACAAGCCAAATAATGGCAACATAATTAAGTTGCCGATAACGCTTAGCCCAACCAAAATCAAACGGTGCCAGGTATTTCTTTTTTCATGGCCGGTCGCGTTTAAAGCCGCGCCAAAGGGGTATTCTAAAAAAGTGACGACGACGCCTATGCTAAAAACTTGCACGACCAATGAGGCCAAAATGTATTTGTCGGTAAAAAGCCATGGAATAAGTCCTTTGGCGGATAAAATCATACTCATAGTAATACCAAAGCCAACTAAAGCGAGAGATCGAAAAACTAAAAAGAGACTAGCAAAAAATTGCGCGTGATTGTCTTTGCGCCAGAGAGACGTCAGCGTGGTGTATAAGGGGCTAGAAATTGCCATCGGTAAAAATTGTAAAGCGTTTAAAATTTTTATGGGTAAAGCGTATTGCGCCAAAACCACGGCGCCCGCGATAGTGCCGATTAAAATAGAATCTATATTTTGAAAAACTCGCGTGGCGATAATGGCGAGTAAAAATGGCCAAAGCATTTTAATAATTTTTGACCACGGCCAAGCTTCATGGTCAGTATTATTTTTTGTTTTCCGTTTGGCTGTAATATAAGCAAAAGTCGCGTTTAGTATGTTCGCGATAACTACGGCTAAGATTACAAGAAACGGATCGCTTTTTACAAAAATCAAAAGCCCTAAACCTAAAATGGTGGAAATTAATTGCGTGCCGACAATACCAACTGCTTCAAATTTAAAAATATGCAATCCGCGCAAAATACTATAACTGCCAATGACAAAAGTATCGGTTAAATAAAGACTGCTCGCTAAAAGTAAAAGCGGCCAGACATCGCGCGCGGCTGGAATAAAAAAAGGCAAAGATAAAGTAATGGCAATAGAAAGTAAAGCCAACGGCAGCCGTTTAGCGATGGCAAGTTTTAAATACCATTTACTCTTGTCTGGTTCTTTAGCGACTTGGCGCGGTAACCATTGAGAAAAACCCCCATCAACCAACAGTCCCCAAAAAGCCACCAGCGAAAGCACATAACTATAACTGCCGAAAGCTTCCACCGAGAGCCAACGAGCCAAAATTGTAAAATAAACAAAAGTTAAAACTTTTTGTCCGACCGCGGCCAAAATCATCACCGAAGCATTTTTAGAAAGGTTAGTTGTCATAGAGTTGAATTTAGTCCGTCAGCTGACGGATGGAATTTAGAATTTAGAATAGTTTCCTCACTACTAATTACTCACTACTGTCTTTTAATCTAGCAGTTTTTGGCCATAAAAAAAAGAACCAAAAGAAATTTTGATTTTTACGTTCTAAAATTAATTATTAAATTATAATCCCTGATTTGTTCCTCGTTTCATTTTATGAATTAGTTCGTTTTGTAATTGTTTGGCGTCTGCTTGAGACAGCGCCGGTAATCTCCCTTCTGTGGCGTAGGAGCCAGCGGTTTGAAAATTTATATCTGACAAGCCCAAGATACGAGCTAAAATTCCCCGATAAATATCAACGTTTTGAATTCTATCATACGGAATAAGGATATATTTTTTTATAATTATACCGCGTTCTATATGCAGACCGTTATCAGTTAAGTCAAAACGATAAAAATTATACGTAAGTTTTGCCCAGATATATATTGGTATTCCTAAAATAAGCGGAGCTAATATGATATAAGCGATTGCAGTTGTGACAACAATATCTTGACCTGAATCCACTAACATAGCAATTATAATAATTCCAAACATTACAATAATAGCGAACAAGCCACTAAATGATGGTAGGAAGAAGAACCAAATTGCTTTTGGATTAAGATTACGCATATATCTAATTCGGATTAAAAATGTCTTTAAAAAAAGATGTTGTTTTTGTGGGTTTTGAGCCATATTTATTAACCCCCTCGCTTCCGCTCATTAACCAAAGACAAAACCAAAAAATTATATTTACGAATGGAATCAATGAGAGCAATGAAACAAGACCATTTTGGTCTAAATCATGCAGTCGTCTAACTAGTGTAGAAAAACTATAAATTGTTGAAAGGACCACAAATAAAAATACTGCGACAGTAAACAAGCTACTGCTAATATAAGTAAGAGTCGTTGACTCATTAGTTGTTGGTATTAGAGTCACGATAAAATAAACGACTGCGTAAAATATACCTATAAAGAGAGATCCAAAAAAAAATCTACCTTGACTAATTCGACCTTTGTATAAGTTTTTAAAGTAGTTCATATCTATATAGTTAATAAGTAAGACAAAATCATACTAATCACTGATTATAAAGTTGTCAAGGTCGACTTAGAAGACCGTTGAGAAACACTCAATAAAATCAAGGGTTTTGAGGACTTTTTGCCATTAAACCCATTCTTTAATTTGGTAAATTATCTTTTTGAAAACTGCGGGGCGCGGCGGGCGCGTTTAAGGCCGAATTTCTTTCTTTCTTTAGCTCGCGGATCGCGCGTTAAAAAACCCAAAGGTTTTAAAACTGGCAAATGCGCTTCATTTTCTAAAAGTAAGGCCCGTGATAAGCCATGTCTGACGGCGACCGCTTGCGCCACTGGCCCACCACCAGAAACTTTTATGGAAACATCAAATTCTTTTTCACGTCGCAGCTGAACCAAGGGTGAAACGGCCGTTTGTAATTGTTGTTTAGAAAAATATACAATGCCAGCTTTGGCATTGACCACCCATTGACCTTTGCCAGGATAAAGTCTGACTCGAGCGGTCGCTGTTTTCCGTCGACCAATACCTTCAATGTATCTTTTCTTGCCAATATCAGCTAGAGATAAGATAGTTGGCACAAAATTTTCTGGGGGCGTAGGAATTTTAATTTTACTGGATTCCGTGTCCCTAGTAGTAGAAGCTGTCGCTTCACTACGAGGCACGGCCAGCACGGGATGATGAGATGACAGCGCTTCCGCCAATTTTTTTTGCACTTTTTTGGCAGGCGTCTTGGGCTTCTTTTCTTTAACGGTGTCTTTAGTAATAACCATATCGTATATAATAAATAATTTAGAATTTAAAACTTATAACTCAATCTTAAGGTGCTTCAAACGAGTTGTCCGTAAGGTATTTTTTGGCAACATTTGTTTAATCGCTTCCCTAATAACCCAAGTTGGTCTTTTCACCCAAAGCAAACTTAGTTTGGCTTCTTTTAAACCGCCCGGATAATTGGTATGATGTTTGTAAACTTTTTGTTGAATTTTTTTGGCAGTAAATTTAATTTTTTTACCGTTGATAATCGTCACGCTATCGTGGCTGTCTAAATGTCCAGAATAATTTGACTTGTGTTTGCCCATTAAAATCATGGCTACGCCACTCGCTAAACGTCCCAACGATTGCCCCGAGGCATCGATCGTGATGGTTTTAAAAGCCGGCTTGGTGTATTTAGTTTGTTTCTTTAAAGCGAGTTTCATAATTAGAATTTAGAATTTGGTCCGTCAGCTGACGGATAGAATTTGGAATAATACTTACTTTTTATCTTTTTCTTTATCAACTTTAATTTTCACAATGGAGATTTGAACCATTAAAGCATTATCCCCTTGACGGTGACGAGTTTTTAAAATTCTGGTATAACCACCAGCTGTTTCTTTAAAACGCGGGCCATAAACTTCCACCACTTTTTTCGCCGCGCCTTTAGTGTCAAGTAAAATTTCCAGTCGGCGGCGATTGGCTAAACTGGGCGTACGGCCTAAAGAAATTACTCGTTCCACATACGGTTGTGTGGCTAAAGCTTTGGCCTTGGTGGTCTCAATCGCTTCGTGCAAAATTAAAGCCGTCGCCAAATTACGAATCAGGGCCCGTCTTTGGTCTGGCTCTCTTTTTAAAATCGGTGTTTTATCTCGATGCCTCATAATAATTTAAAATTTAAAATTTAGAATTTATAATTCATCACCGACGACTGGTTTATTACCCGTAATACTTTCAAAAACATAACCGAATTGTTCCAGCAAAATCTGGGTCGAGGTCATAACCGCTTCTTGGGGTGAAATAGAACCATCGGTTCGGACTTGTAAATGAAGTTTTTCATAGGTCGTATTTTGACCAACGCGAGTATTTTCAACTTCCAGCCCCACATGCATAACTGGTGAAAAAACAGCATCCAGCGCCAAGGTGCCGATGGGGCGACTTTCTTTAGCGCGCATTTCGACCGGCACATAACCGCGACCGCGTTCAATTGTCAAAACCATACTAAGTTCAGTTTTTTTGTCTGTCATAGTCGCGATTACCTGTTCCGGATTAACGACCTTCAGACCATCCGGCAATTTTAAATCCGCGCCAGTAATAATTTTCGCGCCTTTGACATCTAATGTCGCCTGGACTGGTTCTTCGGAATTTAAATCAAAGCGTAGATTTTTTAAATTTAATAAAATATCCACCGCGTCTTCCTTGATACCGGGAATAGCGGTAAATTCATGGTCAACACCTTCAATTTGCACGGCGGTGACAGCCGAGCCAGAAAGTGAAGACAACAGGACTCGTCTTAGGGCATTGCCTAAAGTTGTGCCATAACCCGGGAAACATGGCTCCCAAGTTAAAATGCTTTCCTTGGGCGATATTACTTCCTCGGAAAAGTTGGTGGGCAAAGGTAGGGTGTGCATAAAAATTTTGTGTTAAAATTAAAAACGAATTAAAAATTAAATTAACGAGAATAAAACTCCACGATGGCTTTAATGTTGACATTGGCCTCGAAATCAGCCAAGGCCGGTTTGCTGACAACTTTACCGGATAACTTGTCTTGATCCAAAACCAGCCAAGCTGGCACTGTTTTATGAGCTAAAGCTTTAACTAAATCGGTAAAAAGTCCTTTGCTTTTTTTGTGTTCCAAAATAGAAATCACATCGTTTTCTCGAACATTAAAAGAACCGACATCGGTGCGGCGATTATTGACCGCGATATGTCCATGCGAAATCATTTGTCTGGCCGACGTGCGTGAGGGTGCGAAACCTAAACGATAAACAACATTATCCAGACGCGATTCCAAGCGCTCCATAATAGAGGTTGAAGTGTCAGAAGTTTTTTTCATCGCTTCATCATAATACCGACGAAATTGCCCTTCATTTAAAATATACATTCTTTTCAACTTTTGTTTTTCACGGAATTGTTTGGCATAGTTAGAGCTTTTTTTCGGACCCTTATTGCCGGCGGCTGGACCATGCACGCCCGGAGCGTAGTTGCGCCTGTTGATGGGGCATTTAATAGAAAAACATTTCTCGCCTTTCAAGAAAAGTTTTTCGCCTTCGCGACGACATAATTTGCACTTGGGATCTCCGGCTAAACTCATAGGTTAAATTAAACGCGACGCGGACGAGGCGGACGACAACCATTGTGAGGTAAAGGCGTAATGTCTCGGATAGAAAGAATTTTTAAACCATTGGCGTGAAGGGCTCTAATCGCAGAATCACGACCTTGGCCAACACCTTTAATAACAATGTCAATTTCCTTTAAGCCAGTATCCTTGACTCGATCAACGGCATTTTTGGCCACAATTGAAGCGGCGTAAGGTGTAGCTTTTTTAGGCCCTTTAAAACCGGCGTTACCAGCCGAAGCCCATGAAATAACATTGCCATCGCGATCCGTTAAAGACAGAATAGTGTTGTTAAAAGAAGCGTGAATGTGGGCAATGCCTCGCGCGACGGATTTTTTAACTTTTTTCTTGCGGCTTTTTTTGACAGGCGCGACCGCTTCCGTCGCGGGAGCGACTTCGGTTATTGTCTTAATAGTATCTAAAACTTCATCCATAATTTAAAATTTATAATTCCGCGAAGCGGTTAGGTCTTAGTAGCGATACGACGACCAGAACTCATCGTTTTTCTGGTATTGCCTCGAACCGTGCGAGAATTGGTTTTAGTCCGTTGCCCTCGGGCTGGCAAATGCTTGGCGTGACGAGAACCCCTATAAGAACCAATTTCTTTGAGCGTTTTAATATTTATCATAACTTCGCGACGCAAATCCCCTTCCAAGCGATAAGTTTTTTCTAAATAATCACGCAGTTTATCACTCGTGCCTTCATCTAAATCTTTCACACGAATGTTGGGGTCAATTTTAAGTTTATCTAAAGTTTGGCGCGAACGAGTTAAACCCACTCCATATAAATAAGTCAGAGCGATTTCTAATCGCTTGTTGTTGGGAACTACTAAACCGGCAATACGTAAGGCCATAAATAATACAAAATTATAAATTAGAAATTTTAAATTCTAAATTAAAGATAGGTTCATAAAGAAAAAGCTTATAAAGACTATGTCTAACATAGACTTCTGTCAAGCTTGTGTCATTTAATTCAAAATTCAGAGTTTTCATATACACATCATTTAAAATCTATAATTTAAAATTTATAATTACTCTAGCCCTGCCGTTGTTTATGCTTGGCAATTTCACAAATAACCATCACCCGACCGTGTCGTTTGATGACTCGGCATTTTTTACAAATTGGTTTAACAGAAGCGCGTACTTTCATACAATAATTTATAATTTAAAATTTATAATTTTTAATTCTTTTCGTCTGCTTAGAGACGAAAAGTGATCCTGCCTTTGGTTAAATCGTAAGGCGACAATTCTACTTGCACACGGTCACCTGGGACTAAATGAATGCGATTAAGTCGCATCCGTCCAGACAAATGGCATAAAATTTCATGACCATTATCCAATTTGATTCTAAAAGCGCCGGCTGGTAAAACTTCTGTGACCAAGCCGAACATTTCCAAAAAACCCTTTTTGTTGATTTTGACTTCGTTATTTTCCTGGCTTTGTGGCGACGACAACTCTTCGCCCAAAACTGGCTGGACTAAATCATCCATGAAGCAGAAATAGATAATGTCAAAATCATATTCAGGTAGTAGAATTTTGCAATTTTAATAAACAAAAGGACAGACTGTAATATAAATCAAAAAAAGACAATTGGCAAATTTTCACTACCTGATAAAAGAATTTGGTAAATTTATAGTAGCAAAATCTGAAATTTAAGGCAAGTCAATGTTACTAAACGGTGCTACTCCAAAATGGCCTTGATTCGTCTGACGCCGGCCGAGGAGGCCTCTTCTTTGGTAATCTTAAAATGCCCCATCTTACCAGTATGTGTCACGTGCGGGCCGCCGCAAATTTCTTTGGAAAAATAGTCAGTGGGGCTAGTGCCAATCGTATAAACTGTCACGCGTTCGCCGTATTTATGTTCAAAAAAGCCCAATGCTCCAGATTCTTTGGCTTCATCTAAAGACATTTCTGTAAAAGACACTGGCCAATTTTTTTGAATATTAGCATTCACAATGTCTTCTACTTGTTTAATTTCTTCGGGAGTCATCTTGGCAGGATGCGTAAAGTCAAAACGCAAACGCTCGGGCGTAATATTGCTCCCTCGTTGCATTACATGGTCGCCCAAAACTTGTCGCAAAGCTTGGTTCATTAAATGCGAGGCAGTGTGATAGTTAATTTCCATTTCTGAATGACCCGCCAGACCACCCGCGAATTTTTTAGCCGCGCCCGCGCGCGATTTATTTTGATGTTCAAAAAAAAGTTCCATGTATTTATGCCACTCATTCTCGGAAATAATTAAATTATTTTTTTGGGTTAGATTTTTAATAACAGATTCAGGCAAACCATAAGTTGCGCGTAAATCAAAAATAATTTCGCCCGTAATTTTATCTAGTTTATTAAAAATTTTTTCACCTTCTGCCAATGCGTGCGCGTATTTAGCTTGCTCCTCTTTAAATAACGCCAAAATTTTATCCTTATTTCTTTTCACGCTCGGGTAATACGGCAAATCTTGATATCGCTCAATCCAAAGTTTTAAAATCTCTGTTAGCTCTAAATCACCAGCCAAATCTAATGACCGGCGGATTAACCGACGTAAAACATAACCTCGATCTTCATTGGCTGGCAAAACGCCATCTGCCAAAAGAAAGACAATAGCCCTTGTATGGTCAGCTAAAATTCTCTGTTCTTTTATACTTTTAGTTTTAAGCGCCAACATAACTGGTTGAAAATTATCTATTTCATAAACTGATTTCACGCCTTGAAGCATAGCCGCGACTCGTTCCAAACCCATGCCAGTATCAACATTTTTTTGCTGTAAAGGAATAAAATGGTATTCGTTGTTAGTTGTTAGTTGGTTGTTGTCGGTTGGCAATATCAACTCTCGTTGATATTGCATAAACACGTCATTCCAAATTTCTATAAATCGTCCGCAAACGCAATTGGGATGACAAGGTTCTTTGTATACTTCTGGTTGATGTAAATCCGTTTGTCCGGTGTCATAAAACATTTCCGTGTCTGGTCCGCATGGACCAATATCGCCGACCGGCCCCCACCAATTTTTTTCTTTGTTATAAGTAAAAATTCTTTCGCCAATTTTGGCTTCTATCCCAGCCTGTTGAAATTGTTCCTGCCAGGCAGAAATACTTTCCGCATCTATGGGCGCGTCCGCGTCACCAATAAAAACCGACACAAATAAATTTTTTGGGTCTAGCCCCAAATATTTTTCAGAAGTTAAAAATTCAAAACTATAAGCGATCGCTTCTTTTTTGAAATAACCCGCCTCGCCAAGACCGTCGGATGAGGCCGTCTCGCCCAGCGACCAATTGCCAAGCATTTCAAAAAAAGTTAAATGCGTGGCATCGCCCACTTCTTCAATGTCACCAGTCCGAAGGCATTTTTGAACATTGGCCAGTCTTTGCCCCAAGGGGTGCTTTTGTCCCATCAAATACGGCACCAAAGGATGCATACCAGCTGTCGTAAACAAAACTGTCGGGTCATTTTCTGGAATCAAAGAAGCCGAAGGGATAATGGCGTGGCCTTTATCTTTAAAAAAATCCAAAAACGCTTGGCGCAATTTATTGGTGGACAATTGTTTCATTTGTTAAATTTAGTAAATTTTTGCAAATTTGTCTAATAAAAAAAGACCCGCGTCATACGAGTCTTATAGAGATCATCTCCAGCAAATATTTAGTACTTTTGTATAACCTTCAAAGCTGTCCGCTTGCTTACAAGACTAAAGGGATGAGCTTCGGTTAAAGACAGCAGGCATTCCTCGATTAGTTTCGCTAATAGCATCTCGGGTTCAGTAGTTCTTATTATTTTGAATTCTGGACCGAGGGAAATCAACTCGCCCAAAAAAATATCCACGGAGCAATTGTTAACGTTATTGAAGCAATCAACAGTTGTAGCAACAATTTTTGTCCGATGATTGTGGGGCAGTGACTTCAGGAATTCCAAAACATTTTTAGGAATTTTATCGCCTAGCTCTTTTTGAAGCAAGGAGTTAGATACGAGTTGATCGTATTCCCAAAGAATCGATACCGACCGATCTTTCAAATGAAGTGCGCAATCATCAAGAGATTGTTCCTGATCTTGTTCAGTTGGCATTTCGAAAATTCTTTGAGCCATCTGCTTGTCAGTAATTATATCATCGAAAATACTGCTCAAGAAAGAATTGTTGAAGCTATTTTTTTCCAACGTAAGAATCGTTTCTCTGTATTGGGCAACCTTTCTTTTGAGCGCTTCTATTATTTTGCGCTGTTCATTTTTCGTTCGCTTTTTCATTTACAACCCCTTTTTCAATTTTTTGGATGGTAATGCCATATGCCATAATGACAAACGGCTTCTACGTATTAATACCTCCTTGATTTTATCCTCAAGATCGGTCGGCATCTGACGAATCATAGAAATGACTTTTTCATCGCTGGCGCTACTAGGAGCTTTTAGCAGGAGCGCCCCAAGCGCTTTAACTGGATCTATTATTTCTAATCTTGGCATAAAATTTCCTACCTTTCTCTTTTTAGTTCTCGAAGAATGAATTGGATTTATGGATTGTTAGAAAAATGATAAATAAGTTGTTCAAATTTATTGAAGCTTAAATCCGCAGTGATTTGATTTGCGCGAAATTTTGTTAAATTGTCGTCAGAAAGAGCTTTAATGATTTGCCTCATCCTTATTCCAAATAAGGATAAATTTGTACAGTGACACATTGTTTTTTCTCCTTTAGTGACACATTGTTTTTTCTCCTTTTATGAGTGAACGTTTTGTGATTGTTAAATTAACATTAACAAAATTTTCTAAATTTGTCAAGCTTTCTAAATAATCTCTAAAAGTGAGGGACTATTCCACAGTAGTAAAGCCGACAACTATCGGCTTACTACATGGCAGGCGTACGAATAATTCCTATATCAATAATCCTTTTTTAAACAACTACACCACTGCCTAAAACGATTTCATTTTGATAAAAAGCCACGACTTGTCCCGGTGTTAATGATCGTTGTGGTTCGTCAAAAGTTATTTGTAATTGTTTGCAATTTTGAACGATCGTTGTATTTTGCAAACATTTTATGGTGGCTTTTTGTAAAGGTTGGTGGTAGCGCGCGCGGACTTCACAACTTATTGGCAACTTTATTTCTTCTAACCAATTTATATTTTCCAAAATACATTCTTGACTAAAGAGTGAAGTATGGTTTGGCCCCATAGCTACATACAGTATATTTTTTTCTAAATCTTTTTTGGCGACAAAATAAGGTATACCACCGCCAATTTTAAGACCATGCCTCTGACCTAAAGTGTAAAACCAAATACCATCGTGCTCGCCAAGAATTTCCTTGGTGTCAATATCAATTATTTTTCCAGCTTTTTTTTCTAAATTGGCACGTAAAAAATCTGCAACTTTTATGCGACCAACAAAACATAATCCTTGACTGTCTGGTTTGGCGGAAACTGGCAAGTTATATTTTTTAGCGATAGCTCGCACTTCTTTTTTTATTAAATCACCAATTGGAAAAATTACGTTGGCTAACTGTTCTTTGGTAATTTGAGATAAAAAATAGCTTTGATCTTTATTGTTGTCGATGCCTGTGGCTAAATGGATTCCTGTCTGCGCGGGAATGACGCGCGCATAATGTCCTGTCGCGATCATATCAAAGCCCGCTTCTTTCGCTCGGTCTAACAGCACGCCAAATTTTATATAACGATTACAAGCGCAATCAGGATTGGGGGTTGCCCCATTTGTCAGCCCATTTAAAAAAGGATTAAAAATTAATTCTTGATAATCAAGTTGAAAATCCCAGAGATATGTGGGCAGGCCTAAAATTTTCCCGACTTCACGGACATCGCGTTCGTCATCTTCCCATGGACAAAGCGTCGCCATTTTTTTGTTGTCATTGGTCCAATTGCGCATAAAGACACCGGTCACTTCGTGACCTTGTTCTTTTAAAAGTACAGCGGCCACAGACGAATCTACTCCACCAGACATAGCGACCAAAACCTTCATAGATTTTGGAATTTTAAATTATAAATTCTTCCGGCCTTCGTAGCCACTTCGGCGGAGTAGGCAAATTATAAATTGAATTCATACGAATACAGTATTAGCAAAAAAATATAAAAAAAGCGAGCTGGGTTAACTCGCTTTTTACTCACGCTGACTCGTAGGTTACCAGGTAGTGGTTTCTTTTGGAAAGAACGAGAGTGCTTCTTCACCGCTGATTTTTTTGCGCGTGACTAAATCATCCAAATTGTTAAAGAGTGTATCTATACCCGCGTCAAATTCGCGCTGATCTTCTCGTCTCTGTATATTTGCTTGTTCAGCTTGTTTAGCCGCATCATTAGCCGGACCACCAATGACCCATTCGGAAGGCATTATGTCTCCAACATACAAACCTTGAACGTCAGGTTTTTCAACAAAGACATAGCTTCCATTTACCCAGAGCACGAGTCCGCCACATTGAGTATTATAGACTGCGAATGGGTAATTTGTTGTGCTTGCCATAAAAAGTCCTCCTTTTAGACTGTTAAATATGTGATTTAAAAGAGTTTTTGTTATTATATTTAAATTATAGCACATTAACAAAAATTTGTCAAGAGGCAAAATAGACAATAAATATAAGGCGTTTTTAGTTGCAAAAAATAACGGCTAGGTAGACTGTTCCACCTAACCGCGCTGCCTTAATCACCAAAGTGTCATTGAATTTTCCTTGGCTGTTTAATTATATAACTTTGTAATAAATATTCAAATATTAAAGAGCGGTTAAGCATGATGAGAGACCTCACCGCCACTTCTAATTGACCGAGGCACCGTTTCACCAGACATCCTGACCTGTTCAGTTGAAGAATTTTTTGGTAAAATGAAATCATGGTTTCAAACTTTCTCCAAAAAATGAAGAACCGCGCCGTAAGCGGTGCGGTATCGGAATTCTTCCGTAGCCAACCCTCCTTAGCCAAGGCTACGGCAGGGTTCTCCTCGCCTTTGCTACTCTGCGAAGTAGCTTCGCTACGAAGCACGAGCATCCTCGCGGCAGCCTACTCCGCCGAAGCAGCCACTTCGGCTGCAAAGGCCGGAAGCCGCGAGGTATTCTGGCGAAGGAGAATAAAATTACCTCTTATCCTAGTTATCTTGGGTGTTATCACCTTGGGCTTTGCTTGCGCGGGCGCGACAAAGCACGGCTTCATGCATAATTCTGGCATGAGCCCTGTTGTAATGACATCGGCAAACAATCAGGAATGTTGCAACACGAGTATCTCCAAACACTTCGGGCAATGGAAAGACACTCTTTTAGTCGTGCCACGCGAGATGCGTGATGGATTATTTCTGCTTATATTGGGGCTGATAGCGACACTGGCCGTTGGACTATTCCGACTGCGAGAACCTTTTAGCGACTATTATTTACCGTCGTCTAGGTTATACGAGAGGGACAACCCCAATCTCGCGCTCTTTAACCATCTCAAACTTGCGTTCGCGCGAGGTCTGCTCAACCCGAAAATTTACTAACAAACTTTCGCCAGCCTTGATCCGTGTTTACGCACAGATTAGTTTCCGGCTGGTGTTTTTATTATTTACTCGCTTAAATTTCTAACCATCATTAAAAATATGAACAACCCTAACGAACACGAAATAAAGTCGCCCGAGGCGCAACCTTCGGCAAAAACCAACCGTCTATTCGTCCCGATTGCTATTGTGATTGCTGGCGCGCTCATGGCCGGAGCGATCTATTTCTCATCCAGTAAAACCCCGAGCGCGCCGACAGTCGCAGGCAATAACGCGGCCGCGAATCAAGAACTCCCCCAAGACGATATCAGTTCGCTTGATCAGATGGCTGATATTTCTGCCAGTGACCATATTCGCGGCAATCCGGACGCGCCAGTTAAGATTGTTGAGTATTCAGATACCGAGTGTCCATTCTGTAAACGTTTCCATGACACCATGAAGCAGATTATGGACGAATATGGCCAGGACGGCAAAGTGGCCTGGGTTTATCGCCAATTCCCATTAACTCAATTGCACTCTAAAGCGACTAAGGAAGCGGAGGCAACGGAATGCGCCAATGAGCTGGGCGGACCGGATAAGTTTTGGGCGTATATTGATCGCTTATTCCAAATAACCCCATCAAACGATGGTCTTGATCTTGCCGAGCTTCCGAAAATCGCGCAATATGTCGGTCTTGATGTAAATAAATTCAACACTTGTCTTTCCAGCGGTAAATACCTAAGCCATATTCAATCGGATACCCAAAATGCTACAGTCACTGGCGGCAACGGCACGCCGTGGAGTATTGTGGTTACTAAAAACGGAAAAAAATATCCGTTATCCGGCGCGCAACCATATGCTTCGGTGAAGCAATTGATTGAGCTGGCTCTGCAGGAAAAATAACTATGGTCATTCAAGCTCTGCAAAAAGTATTCACTAAACCCTGGTACGCGCTTCTCGCTCTTAGCACAAGCGCGGCGGTTTTTGCGTTGGCCGTCTGGCTGCCCAACATTCCACTCATTGTACGAGTGATGGGTCATCCCGGCATATCTTTTTCGCAGAAGCTTGATTTGCCGATCAGTCTCTTGGGTTCGATTAGCACAAACTTTACTCCCCTCTCTGCTTCCTATACGGTTGCTATTGCTATCTTGTTTGGAGTGAATCTGTCCATGTTTGTCTACTTCCTAAGGCGGAGGATTGCTCTCGTAAAACAGAGCGGAGTCGCCACTGGAATTTTCGGCCTAGGGAGCGGTATTTTGGGTATGGGCTGCGCCGCCTGCGGATCATTTCTTTTGACGAGTATACTCTCACTCGTGGGCGCGGGCGGCATACTAGCGTTTCTGCCTCTGGCCGGTGGCGAGTTCGGTCTCCTGGGAGTGATTTTACTTGCCGTTTCTCTCTACCTCATCGCTAAGAAAATTCAAAATTCCGCGGTTTGCAGAATTACTAATTAAAATAAAAAAATATGAACCCCATTAGAAATTCAATAATCTAGTCGGGGCATATAACTTTTAAATTACCATTATGAATAAACAAATTTCTAACGGGGTGAACCTACAAATACCACTCACTAAAAAAGAGCGGAAAGCGCTCAAGCGACAAGAAAAAATTCAATCAAAAGAGATAGTTTCAAGGCAACGGCAAACAAAGAAACTAATTAAATGGGTCGGCTGGAGCGCGTTTAGTATTGCGATCATCAGTGGTCTTGTCTGGCTGGTCGCGTCACAGCCAAAGACTCCCGCATCCGACATCATTTCTCGATCCGGCTTGCACTGGCATGCGGAGCTTACGATCAATGTTAAAGGCGAAAAACAGAAAATCCCGCCAAACATTGGCATCGGCACAGTCCATCAGCCCATACACACTCACGATGACAGTAATTTGGGCATTGTGCACATGGAATTTCAGGGTCTTGCCCGCAAGCAGGACATCACACTCGGCCAGTTCTTCAAAAACTGGGATAAAGATATCCGTTCATTCGGCACGAATATGAAGATGATGATAAATGGGGAAGAAAATACAGAATACGAGAATTACATCATGGGCGACAAGGACAAAATCGAGCTCTGGTACGAATAGGGTTATCCCCAGCAGGGGTTATTGACAAATAGGGTATAGGGGTATAATCTATATGTATGTTGCTTGCTATTATTAAACTATGGTTGATCAAAAATTAAAAAAGCGCGCTCTGCATCGGGCAAAGATTCTCAAAGGTCAATTCAATGGTCTTATTAAAGCCATTGAGAAAGAGGAATATTGTCCCACTCTTTTGGAACAATCGCTCTCTATTCAAAGGTCGCTCAAGAGTCTTGATAATTTTCTTTTGGAAAACCACCTTCGTTCTCATGTCAAACATCAAATGCAGAGCCCGGGTAAAGATAAAAAGGCCATCAAAGAACTCATTAAAATTTATACCTTATCAAATAAATAAAATATATGATGGGAAATTATTTGGGAAGTATGTTTGGTTGGGGGTTAGGAGGAGGACTGATGATGATTCTGTTTTCGGTTGCTCTTATCTTTTTCATTGTTTGGCTGGTCAGGGAAATGAATGGCAAAAAAGATCATAACGAAACACACAATTCAAAATCGGCTCTTGATATTCTTAAGGAACGATACGCCAAAGGCGAAATTGACCAAAAAGAGTTTGCGGGAAAAAAGAAAGATCTAGGAAAGTAGTCTTAATGTTATATTCAACACTATATGGAATTCGATTACACTATAATCACGACGAAAACCTTTGATGAAGCGGTTTTGAACGTACAAGATGAAATAGTAAAAGCTGGCCTGCGCGTCTTGTATGTCCACGATGTGCAAAAAACGCTAGCCGAGAAAGGTTTCCAAAGAGAGCCGTTTAAGATTGTTGAATTTTGCAACGCGAAGTTTGCCAATGAGTTTTTGAATATTGATATCAAGATCGGTCTTTGCCTTCCGTGCAAGATAAACGTCTATACGAAAAACGAACAAACGGTTATTTCTGGCCTGCGTCCGATTGTTCTGCCGCAGTTTTTTCCTCACGCAAATTTAGGCGAAAGACCAAAAGAAATTGACCAAATCATTCAAAACATTATCAATAACGCGAAATAGTTTATCAAAAATAATTAACTTTTAATTTAAAAATATGAAACTATCAAAATTAATGCATCTTGCCAGTGTTGTTGTGTTTCTTGCGGGAGTAGTCACATTTGCATCCGCAATCATCGGCGGTGCGGATAATCTTGTCTTCGGAGTTACAAAGGTCGATGCCTTACTCTGTGCTGGAATTCTTATTCTTATCGCAATTTCGCTTCAGATTGCAACAATTCATCATATGATACTTGAGAAGCGCGGAGAAATCGTTTAATCAATTAATCCAAAATATATGGAACAACTATCATTAAAATCATACGGTTGGAAATGTGTTCTTGGTGCCGAGGCGGTATACATTCTTTGTTTGCTAGGTGGATTTCTGCCGCTTCGTAGCGCGCAAGGCATTGAACTTCATCACCGACTGTTCGAAACATTACCCGGCTTTACCTGGATAAGTTTTGGTAGCTTTATTCTTGGCGCGGTATATATGTTTATCTTGGCTTGGATTTTCGCTGCCTATTTCGTGTGGATGCATAATTCAAGTTTAATTAAAAGTAATAATTAAAAAAATACACAATCATAATAACAATAATAGTGAGGGTGAACACAAAGGAATGATATGGCTGATGATTCCCTGCCGCCTTCTATTGGGTATTCTCTTCCTCGATTAAAATTATCACAAAATTATGAACGCTAAAAATATCTATTCAAATATTGCTGACTGGTATGACATTGGATTGTGGCTCAATGGCTATAAAGGAGCTGTCAATTATATAACTACTTATTTGCCGTTTCGCGCGGATGATTCCTTTAAGGTGTTGGACGCGGGGTGCGGAACTGGTCTTTATTCAATTGCCATTTTGGAAAAATTTCCAAAATCTCAAGTTGTTGCGTTCGATCTCAATAATAGGATGGTGGAAAAGATGAAAAAAAATCTTGCAAAATATGGACTTGAAAAAAGAGCCACTGTTTTTGTTGGAGATGTGCTTAAAAATATTTCCAGTGAGGAGCGCGATTTTGATCTGATCGTAGCGGGAGGCGTTTTAGAATATGTTGAGATACAAGGGGCTGTCAAAAATCTCGCTCGCTCTGCGCGAACAGGCGGATATTTTCTTAACTCTCCGGTCAAGGATAATCTGCCGGGTAGAGTCATAGGAAAATGGATGGGGTTTAAACCATATTCTACTGAAGAGAATATTTTAGCTTTTGCGCGGAATGGTTTTGAGCTACAAAAAACTATAAAGATTCCGTCTCGATTTTTTCCAATTTGTTTAGTAAAAACTATTCATCTTTTTAAACATAATTAAACTATATGATCAACACCAAATCATTTTTTAAATTTTAAAAAAACACCGTGCTCGTTCCTGCCGAACAATATGTTGAGACTCTACTCAATATTACTAATCCTGGTGAATGGATGGCGCATTGCCACATTGCCGAGCATCTGGAAAGTGGCATGATGTTCAACTTCAAATAAAAAAGCGAGCCGTTGGGGACTCACTTTGAAGTACAGTCTAATGTCTAGTTATTATATCAGTGCATCCATACTACGAACTTTTTGAACGACTTCTTCCATTGCTTTAATCGCTATTTTCGAAGAGCCATACACAAATTCAGACGATATTAGTGTCGTATGAAGATGACCATCACGATATAAGTTTATTGCTCCAGCAAATTTACGGGTCTTTACATCACGTCCGTAAACTTCACATCTGATATTATTTTCGTTAGTTTGAATAACTAATGCTGTGATTCTTGTCATGTTTACTCCATTTGTTTAGTTAATTTTAAAAGATCAAATTTGATTGTAAATTGTACCTTATCAGCTACTCTGATGTCAAAATTTATGGCAAGTAGTTCAAAGGATTCTGGGGAATGCCGCCCAGTCTTGTTTCAAAATGTAAATGGGCGCCTGTCGTCAAAGGTCCGGCGCCGGGCGTGCCGGGTTTGCCACCAGATAGCCCAATCACCTGCCCCCGCGCCACAACATCGCCTTCTCGCACATAAATCGCGCTGACATGACCATAAACCGTGGCCAAATCATCACCATGCACCAACATAATATAGGAATAACCCAGACCGCCATTGCGAGCCCGCCCCACATAACCAGAGGCCGCGGCTTTTATGGGCGTGCCTTGAGAGACGCGAATATCTATCGCCGGATGTTCAAAAATGTCTCTAAATGGATATGACGGGTCGTTAAAATAAGCGGAAATGCCTCGCGCTGGGTCCACCGGCCAAGAAAGTTTGCCGCCAGACAACCCCTCTAATTTGTTAGCGAGACCAGCTTTTAAAATCTTGTCGCGTAAAACATTAGCTAAACGTTTTATTTCCGCGTCATTGGCGGCCTCTTGGGCTTGAAGTTGTGCCTTTAAAGATAAATACTTGGCTTCGGAATTTTTAGTATCTTTCAAAATTCTGGTTTTTAAACTTTGCTCATCTGAAAGCGAATCCTTTTGGTCTAAAAGTTGGGCTTGCAATGTTTCTAGTCGCTCGCGTTTTTTTTGTTGTTCGATCCGTTCTTGCTCCAACTGATTTTTAAAAGCTTGAACTTGCGTTAATTTTTGTTGAGTTCTTTCTTGGAGTACCGACAGTTGCGACTTTTTTGCGAAATATTCTGGCAAACCGCCTTCTTGTAAAAACATTTCCAAAAGACTGCGATTTTGTTCGCTTTGGAGTAAGCGCAACATTTGGGCGATTTCACCTCGTTTTTGTCCGATCATCTTACGCCTTTGAACAATGTCGGCTTCTGTTTTGGCAATATCTTCATTCGTTTCTTGGATAGCCAGTTCAGTTTTGGTCACAGCCAATTCTGCTTGGTCGATTCTATTTTCTAAAAAACCAATCCGACTCTGTAAAGAGGCCGCTTGTTTTTGAGTCGTTCTAACTTTCAATTCATAATCGGTAATTTGTTTTTGCAAAGCGTCCATTCGTTGTTTTTTTATAAAAATCTCACGGTCAATTTGGTCAATCGTGCGATTATCCTCCGCGGCTGATAAGGGCGCGGGTAATTGAATTAAAATAAAACCAACCAAAATTATTAAACCGAACTTTTTGAACATATCAGGTAGTAGAAAGTCGCTAGTTTAAAAAATTTATAATTAAAATCATATTATAATTAAACATAGTATAAAGCTCATTTTCCATAAAAGCTATTTTTTAAATTTAACGAGTATGATTTTGGCGACTTTTCACTACCTGACGTATTTAAATTATATCAGAAAAATATAAAAAAGTCGCAGGTGATGTCCTGCGACTTTCTCGTTCCAATGACAGCTCACTCATTTTCTAGTGGCTGTAAAATTTCACTCATATTGTTGGCGAACGGAGCCAAAAACCCTTCGAGGTTTTTTAAGTCCATGGCATCGCCATAAACGTTTATCAAGCGCATGGCCACCACCGCCTCTTCACGGAATTTTTCAATCAATAACGCAACCTTTTTTTCCTTTTCACCTACTTCCTTTTGGTTGTTTACTATTTCTTGCTCACACTCAAAGACTATTCGTCCAAGGGCATCGCACATATGTTCTGTGGCGCCACGAATTATTTGAGCTCTTTCTTCCCGTGTCGGAGCTCCTTCGGATCTTACTTGGATCTCTTCTAAATTAAAATTGTAGGTTTTTAAATAATTTTCGAAGAGATTTTTTGTCCTTCGTTCAAATCGAAGCAAAAATATCTTATCCGTAATATTTTCAGAAATCTCCGCCACTTCATCGCTGAAGTTTGTGATGATCTCATAAATGTTCGGAGTTTCATAATGAAGCTGTTTTTCGGTCTGGCTCTCTAGCCGAAAGTAGGCCGAGTCGAGCAGATTATCAAAATCTTGGCTGGGAACTTGAGTTTGCGCGCTTGTTTCCAAGCAAACTGTGGTTAATGCAAACAATACAAGAACTACTATAGTTTTCATTGGGATAACTCCAGATTGTATGTGATATTGATTTATGAATTGTTAGCTACTTTTCAATATATATTATAGCACAACCAAATAAATTTGTCAAGGGCTGTAATCTATAATGTTTTAAGCCTTTTTAAAGACTCATCTTGGCCTAAAAATTCTAAACAACTAAAAACTTCGGGTGAGTTTTCTTGTCCAGTAATAACAACCCGCAAGGGCCAGAGCCACTCGCTTTTAGCCAAATTATTTTCTGTTAAATAATTTAAGCTGACTAGTCGTAAATTTTCCGCTGTCCAATTTGTTTGCTGTTCCAGCCACTCTCGCCACCAAGCAATTATTTTTGAAACTTCAATCGTGCCTTCTTTTTTAGAAATTAAATCTCGATCTGGTTTTTGATAATTCAAAAGAGTTTGAATTATATTGTTGGCTTCTTTTAAAGTTTGAGCGCGATCTTTGACTACTTTAACAGCCGCTAAATTTAAATTTTTATCCGAATCAAATTCTTGCCAGTATTTCAAATAATCTTCATTGTTTAATTTTCGTAAATGTTCCGCGTTAAAATATAGTAATTTTTTTTCATCAAAAATAGCTGGCGATTTTTGAATGGCTTCTAAAGAAAATTTATCAATAATTTCATCCACGCTCATTATTTCCGAGTCGGTATTGCCACCTTTTTGCGAACTCCAGCCTAAAAGTGACAAGGCGTTGATAACTCCGGCAGGAATAAAACCCTCATTTTTGAGATCTAAGATACCTTTAGCGCCATTTCTTTTAGAAAGTTTGCTTTTGTCTGGCCCTAAAATAAGTGGTAGATGCGCAAACTGTGGTGGTCTTTGACCAAAAGCTTCATACAACAAAATATGCTTGGGTAAAGATGGTAGCCACTCAACGGCGCGAATAACGTGGGTAATTTCCATAGCAATATCATCAACGACATTAGCCAAGTGATAAGTGGGAAAGCCATCGCTTTTGAGCAAAACAGTATCGTCTAAAGTGTTTGTATTAAATTCCACATCACCCTGAATACAATCTGGTATATTTAAAATTCGTCCTTTGGGAATGTTTTGACGAATCACACATTTCTCGCTTTTGGCGGCTTGTAATTTTTCTGCTATTTCTTCTGCGCTTAAATTTTTACATAAGCCATCGTATTGGGGTGGTAATTTTGAAGCGGTTTGTTCTTGTCGTAATTTTTCCAGTCTGTCCTCGGAACAAAAACAATAATAGGCCGAATTTTTTTCCACTAGTTCTTGCGCTTTTTGTTTGTAAAGGGCGAGTCGTTGGCTTTGAATGTATGGTTCATAAGTGCCCCCAACTTCAGGCCCTTCGTTCCAATTTAAGCCCAACCAGCGTAAAGATTCATAAATCGCTTCCAGACTCCCTTCGACCAAACGTTCTTGGTCAGTGTCTTCAATGCGTAAAATAAAAACACCTTTCATTTTTTTAGCCAAAAGCCAATTAAATAAAGCGGAGCGAATATTGCCCACATGGGGGTTGCCAGTTGGACTAGGCGCAAAACGAACTCGAATAGTCATAGCTTAAAGAATTATAAATTTTAAATTTGCCTACTCCGCCGAAGTGGCTACGAAGGCTGGATAAATTATAAATTAATACAATATACATTGTAAATTATTGATGAATAATTATCAATTTTTTAGATCCTTGTAGATAAATTTAGCAACGGCGTTAAAAATACGACCCAGTCGCCACGGTTGTTGCAACAAGCGCCACAGCCACTCCAAATTTAATTTTCGTAAAAATACAGGCGCGCGTTTTATTTGACCGCTTAAAAATTCCAAGGTGCCACCGACGCCAATTAAAATCTTGGCTCGTGGTAAAAAATCGCGTTGGTAATAGCACCATAATTCTTGCTTGGGACAACCAAAAGCGCACAGAATAATTTCGGCGCCAAGTTGATTTAATTTTTCAGTTAGTTCCAAAGTTTCTAGATGCCATTCTTTTTCTAAAATACCAACGCCCGCATAAACAATATTTAATTGCGGATAAATACTTTTCAAATTAAAAGATGCTTCTTCCGCTGCTTTTTCTGCCCCACCAACTAAGGCCACTTTGTACCCCCGTTTTTCTGCTTCTGTAAAAATATCCATAACCAAGTCGGCACCAGAAATTTTTTCAAAAATCTTTTTATCCACGCCAAAACCAAAAGGCAAACGAAAAAGCAAACCTATGGATTTTAAGATTCCTTGTCCGTTTCTTTCGGCCGACCATAAAATTGACGCCGAGTCTGGAATATTATAATCGGCGTGGCTTAAGGCATTTTTTAAAGCCGAATTCTTTTGCGCGCGCAATAAATTTTCGGCATTGGGCGTAAAAATCAAAAGTGGCCGACTAATAAAATTTAGACGTTCAAAAACTTCTTTTAAAAAAATCTGTCGCGGTGAAGCCACGATTTCTAATCCCCAAATATTTACAGTTTTCATCCACTTTCCAAATTAGCGATTAATTTCTAAAATATCAAGAGCTTAACTGCTAGAAAAATTGAAACAAAATGCTCAACTTGTCTACTCCGCCGAAGTAGCTTCGGCTACGAAGGCCGAAAAAACTTCTAACTTAAAACTTAAAACTAAAACTAGCTATGTCAGGTAGTGAAAATTCGCCAAAATCATACTCGTCGAGTTTAAAAAATAGCTTTTATGGAAAATGAGCTTTATACTATGTTTAATTATAATATGATTTTAATTATAAATTTTTTAAACTGGCGACTTTCTACTACCTGATATGTCAGGTAGTGAAAATTCGCCAAAATCATACTTGTCAAGTTTAAAAAATAGCTTTTATGGAAAATGAGCTTTATACTATGTTTAATTATAATATGATTTTAATTATAAATTTTTTAAACTGGCGAATTTCTACTACCTGATATGCAATATTTTATTTTAAGTAGATTTATGAGAGTCAGTAGTTTCAACTGGCGACTTTCTACTACCTGATATGTCCGTTTTAAAATGTCCCTTGCCCGCTAGCCATTTTCAAATTGGCGGTGATATAAGTTGGCGCATTTTGCGCGTTATGTCCGAATTAACTTCTGGTTTTGAATTTTTAAGTAAACTTAAAAAAGAAGTCAGTATTTTTGGTTCGGCCAGAGTGCCGGAAGGTTCGCCTTACTATCACCAAGCGCGCGAGCTGGCGGCTAAATTGGCGGGTGAAGGTTTTACAGTTGTGACAGGCGGCGGCCCGGGCATTATGGAAGCGGCCAATCGTGGCGCGCATGAAACTGGCGGCCAAAGCGTGGGTCTAAATATTATGTTGCCACACGAACAACGGACCAACCAGTATGTTGATAAGTCTATTGCCTTTGATTATTTTTTTACTCGTAAAGTAATGCTGACAGCCGTGGCGCAAGTTTATGTTTTTTTCCCCGGTGGTTTTGGCACGATCGATGAATTTATGGAAATATTGGTTTTAATTCAAACTAAAAAAATGGAACGGTTGCCTATGATATGTTTTGGTCGGGACTTTTGGAGCGGCTTGGACAGTTGGGTTAAAAAAAGTATGTTGGAAACAGAACACCCATTAATTTCTGCCGAAGATCGTCAGCTTTATACGATTGTGGATTCGGTTGAAGAAACTGTCGCCTTGGTTAAAAATAGCAAAGAACGGCTTTCCTTTTAACTAGTGCTTATTAGCTTATTAAAAACAAATTTTAACATAAAATTATTATGAGCGAGTTGTTTCCTTTTCAGACATGGCACGAGGAGGCCAAGTTAGAACCCAAAAAAGTTTATTTGGCGGTGATGCAATATTTAGAAAAAATTATCAGGGATAAAGCGGAAGTGGCCGGCTTCCCTAGACATGATCATTCTTTTAGCCGAGCTTTGGATTTTTTAAAACAAGGCCGTTCTTTAAGCCATGATCAAGTGATTCGTTTGGCGCATTATTGGGATATCAGAAATTCCTTAGTGCATAACGCGGGATTGACCGTAGAGTTGGCTTTAGTTGAAGATGTTTTAGCTTACGCTCATAATTCACTCCGCCGTCAAGCCGAACGCGCGGGGGATTTTATGACACCTTTTGTTATTACGGTGCCGGAAAACGCTACCTTCAATCAAGCTATTAAAATTATGAGCGCGCGAAATTTTTCACAATTACCAATTTTAAGAAAAAAACAAATAGTGACCCTTTTAACGCGACGAGATATAGTGGAACTTTTAAGCCAAGAAGAAAGTGAAAAATTAAAAGATTTATCACTTGAGGCCTGTCTTAAAAAAATAAAAAAGAGACCCGATAACTTTATCTTGGTCTCTTTTGAAACTTCTATAGAGGAAGTGCTTCAACATTTCAAACGCGATTCACTGTTGGAGGCGGTTATTGTAACGGCTCAAGGCCAAGCTACCGAAACGCCCCAAGGTATTATCACGCCAGCGGATTTTGTTAGTTTGGTCAGCTAGAAGCGATTATCGTGGGATAAAAATTGTATCGGTCATAAATTTCTTCTTCCAAACCGCTTAATTGATAAACGATTGTTTTTGAATTAATGAATTTACTTTGATCGCTACCACGCTTTTTGCTTTTTCGATAACTTGTTAGAGCTGTATTTTTGCGACTTATAAAAACCTCACAAAAACCATTGCCCTTAACATTTGGTTCTCTCCAATAATCCTCGATTGATTTCTGACCGGCTTGAAATTGCTCGTTTAACCATTTTGTATTCACTTCAATTTGTGAATGGCTTTTGTTTAAAAGATAGTTCATCAATTCAAATTTAGCGTAATCTGAAGGAAGAAACTTAGTTTCAATTCCCAGTCTCCTGTTTTTGTATTTACACCAATAGTGCCAAAGACGGACAAAAACTCCGGCATGACAATAATTTCTTCCAAAATTCTTATTGACGCTATCATCAAAAGAATTAAGCACGATGGGTTTTAGCCAAAGCAAATGTTTATCTAAAAGAATCAATCTTTCAAATTTTAAATGTGGAAAAACCTTTTTAAAAAGAATCTCTTCAAACAAAGCGCCAATAAAAGCCGAACTGGGTGCTGGAATGTTCATTATTTTACTCCTTGAGTCTGGTTATAAAAGAGGGGTTAAATTTCTTCATTGTTATAGCTCTTTTAGAAACAACTGTAAAGCCCCCCTCTGAGGGCGTTGAGAAACTTCCAATTTGTCATCGCGAGTCCGCCCACTGGCGGACGTGGCGATCCCTAAATATCCAAGGAATTTAGAGATTGCTTCGTCGTCCCGCTAAGCGGGACTCCTCGCAATGACGAGAAAGAGAGTTTCTCAACGGTCTTCTTCTGTCAAAACAAATTATTATAAAGTTTTCTTTGTTCGGAAGTTAAATAATTAGTTATAATTTTTTGCAATTCTCGCTCGTCAAAACTCTCTATTTTTTTATCTTTAAAATCACCCGCCAATTCCGCTTCCCAAGCGGCGGCTTTAAGCCAGCCAATCCAATGGCATTTATCTTTGTCATTACCGGATAAATTCCACAGTCGCATAATCTCTTGGCCGTTGATGAGCGGTTTTTTTGATTTTAATTTTTCTGCCGGTAAAATATAACCCTCTTGTATCATTTTTTCAAGCTCACCTAAAATAAATTTGATTTTAGAAAAATCTTGTCGTTTAAAACGACCTCTCCAACAAGCGCCGACATCTAGCACGCCCAGCAACAATTGATTGCGTCCCGTCTCACCGCCAAAATATTTCAAGATTGTTTCTTTCCTCATCTCATAAACATTGTCGTTAATTTGCATATGATTACCGATTAATTTTTGAACCATAACTGTATCTAGGCCGGTGGTCGCGAAAGGTAAAATTTTCTGCAAATCTGACCATAGTTTAGCGCCGACTTGTTCGTGACCATAAAAATGATGGCCGGTCGAAGTAAGTTGATGCGTACTCGGTTTGGAGACATCGTGAAAAAGCGCCGCGACCAAAACTTCAGCTAGTATTTTTTCGTTTTCTAAAATATTTTTAAATAATTTTTCTTGAGTGCCACTTAAAACTAAGCGCATGTGATTGGCGACATTGCCTTCGGCATGATATTTAGAAGTCTGCTCACAACTTTTCATATGCGTAAAATCTGGCACAAAAAGCGACCACACCTCATACTCTTGATACAAATCCCAAAATTTTACAGGATTGCTTGTTAAGGTCTTGACTATTTCTGAAGCCACAAGCTCCCCCGGTAAAATATATTCCCAGTCGTTTGGTAAAACCTGACGCACCTGATCTAAAATGACTTCGCCCGTCACTTTGTTTTTTCGTTCGTTTAATCGAGGTAAAAAATCTTTCAAGACTTCACTCGTCTTGGTTGAAATTTTACCATCAATAGAAGTAGCAAATCTTAAAGCCCGCAAAAGACGAGAATAATCTTCTTGAAAACGTTCCTTGGGTTCACCCACTGTCTGAATGGTTTTTTCTTTTAAATCTTTGAGTCCATGATAAGGATCAAGCAATTTTTTGCTTTTTAAATTATAAGCCAAGGCATTAACAGTAAAATCACGGCGTGCCAAATCTGTTTCAATTGGCAAGTCGGGATCGCTTTGCGTTTCGACATCTTTGTAGCCACCGGTGCCAAAAGCGCTATCTGTTCTTGGTAGCGCTAAATCAAATTCAAAATCCTCGTACCCTTGAGGTCGAAATTTAAAAACACCAAAATTTTTACCCACCAAAACTACTTGTCCCAAAGAGGATAAAGTTTTTTCTAAAATTGGAGACTCTATCTTTCTGACAATAAAATCTAGATCCTGACATTCTTTATCCAATCCAGCGTCGCGTAAGCATCCACCAACCAGATAAATTTCTGCTTCAGGCAATAATTTATTAAAATCTATCAACCAGCCAAGTTCAGGTTTTTCTAACCAACCCTCGACTATTTTTTCAATTCTTTTCTCATATGTTCTTTCCCACATAGAACTGCTTTCTACACTTAATCCTTCCATCAGTATAGTTTAGCTGATTTCTGCACAAAAATCTAGTTTTATATAATAAAAGAGCCACCTTCCCGGTAGCTCTTGTTTATTAACAAAATGACATACACTTACTTTATTCCCCACGCCTCTTTAAGTCGAGCGGCGGCTGTAGCAACAGATAAATCACATGGCGATTCAACTGTTTCAGTTTGAGGGAAATCATAAATGCGAAATTTTGGGTAGACGGCAGTTTCATTAGAGAAAATACTGTTCTGAAAAGAACAATAATATTCACATCCTTCTTCAACAATAACAGAAGAAGAAAATCCTTGTACGAAACGCATACCGTTAACAAAGCCAAAAAGCTGCTGCTGTCCAAAGCTTCCAACATCGTATTTGAAGATAGCTGAGAAAAGCTTATTTACAGAAGCCATGGCAATATTAGTAGCTTGAATTTGACTCGCTTCTTCAAGTGATACGCGAATTTCACGGCGGGCAATTACCTGCCACTGGTTTAATTCCTTTTCCAGTATGTCTTGAATAACTATCGCAAAATCATCACCAGTGTTATAAGAAATGATGTACTTTTCATCGGCAAATCTAAAGTGTTTTGGATCTAATTCAGGCAACCACTCAACCTCTATCGTGGTTATTCCCCGGGCGAATGACTTGGTAGTTTTAACTACCTCTTTGGCTACAAACCACTTTGGAGGATTAAAGCCAAACACTGCGCTACCTGGATGAATATATGCATAACAAAAATCCTTATGCACACTTACGTATTCATATCGCCCATGATGACGAAATAAATTCTGTATTAGGCCAGCCGATATTGCTCTTCGAATTTGCGCCTCATCTTTATTTGAAGATAAAACACGATTTCGTTTTTTTAGAATATCAAAGAGCTGACTACGAATGCTTCGAGCTTCCTCGAGAGCTTTCCAATCCAAAAAGTTATCCTCACACCATTTTCGATCGAAATTAGCATCCGACCATTGATTCCAAATTCTAAGAAAAGTTAAAGCGTCAGACTTATTAGCCTTGAAGGAGTAATGCTTTACATCGGCGTCAGTTTCTTTATCTTTAGGTCTCCGAAATACATTTTTAACCGAAAAAAAGGAAGCGATTGTGGCAACTTCAATAACGCAACCGTATTTTTCTGCCTCAAGAAGCATTCTTGCAATGCTTGGATCAAGAGGAAGATCTGCCATTATCCGACCGATTTCCGTCAGACCGACTTTATCTTTTTCAATTGCGCCAAGAATTTCCAACATTTCATATGCCTCATGGAAAGCTTCAGGATCTGGAGCATCCAGAAATTCAAACCCTTCAATGTTCTCAATTTCTAAAGCCTCCATAGCTAAAACTGTGCTGGTCAGACTTTTGAGTAAAATCTCTGGCGTCGTGTATTCTTGCCGTTTTTGAAAATTCGATGAAGTATACATCCGATAGCAAATTCCTGCTTGAGTACGACCAGCTCGACCTGCACGTTGAATACAACCGGCGCGCGAATGTTGAACTCGATCCAAACTCGGAAATCCAGTCTCCTTATCAAAGCCAACTTGCTTGATCAGTCCAGAATCAACAACATAAACAACGCCGTCAATAGTAATAGATGTCTCAGCGATATTCGTAGCAACGATAACTTTTCTTTTACCTGGAAAATTTTGGAATATTAATCCCTGTTCTTCCATCGAAAGATTACCATGTGCTTGAAGTATTTTCATATCTTGTGAAAAATTGTCTTCTTCAAGCAACCGCGCCACTTCCGAAATATCGTCTTGTCCAGTCATGAAAACTAGAATGTCGCCTTCTGGCATGCTTTTATGAATGTTAAGAACGCGAGCAACAACGTCTCTTACCAATGACTCTATCCTAAAAAGAATATAGTCAGAATCACTGTGAATGATTTCTACCGGATAAGAATGCCCAGAAACTTCTATGATAGGAGCTCCACCAAAGTAACGTGAAAATTTTTCAGCATCTATACTCGCGGACGATATAACAACTTTAAGATCATCCCGACGTTTGAGTAAGCGTTTGAGCAGGCCCAATGTAAAATCTATGTTGATGCTTCGTTCATGAGCTTCATCGATCATGATTACCGAATATTTGCTCAGATTTTTATCCTCATGAATTTCACGAAGTAAAATTCCATCCGTCATGAAAAGTACTTTCGTACGATAATCATACTGATCATCAAAACGAATTTTGTAACTAACAAAGTTACAATTATCATTTGACATTTGCCCTGCAACATAATTTGCAACAGAAGTCGCAGCGATTCGCCGAGGTTCAGTTATACCAATAATACCCCGAGTGCTGAAACAAGCCTCGTAGAGCATAACTGGTAACTGAGTTGTCTTGCCAGATCCAGTTTCACCACAAATTATTGTAACTGCATTGTTACGAATAGTTGTGATAATCTGATCCTTGAATTCGTATATAGGTAATAACATTAGTTATTTCTCCCACAGGCAGAACAATTCCACTAAGAAATCGCCTCGTCTACCTGCGCGCACTACGTGCACTTCCCTCCTTTTAAAAAGGGCATTTGGACAAGGCTGTCCGTGGATTAAATATAGGTTAATTTAAATTATCAAAGTCCAGGCTATATTGTATTAAATATATTATAACATAATATTATTATTTTGTCAAGAGCTAAAAAGTTCAATAAATATAGGTTTATTATTACCTTTTTCATTTGGGTTCAAATTCTTATCTGGAAAAGCTATGCCCCCTATAAGATGAAATTATCCGGGCTTACGCCCGTGGTTTTGTTAAACAATAAAAAAGATCGCCACTATTGACGACCTTTAAATCTTGTTTCGTGAGTTGATATCAATTAACCGGAGCAATCGTTGCGGTTATGCCATTAACTTTTACCTTAATGTAGTTAACCGTAACTTCTTTATCGTTGGACAACAGAGCGCGCAATCGTGTAAAAAGCAAATTCTCTAATTTTTCATAGGGAGTATGTTTTGTGTTGGTGGATTGTAAGAAGACCTGATCTGCTTCAGATAATTCACCTTGAAGCCCATAGACAACTGACGTTGCAATTATATCTTCATATCCCTCAACCATAGCAATAACTGCTTTATGCACTTTGTCTTCGAATTGTTTGTGCAATCCATTAATTGAATGGCTGCCTTCTAAAATTTCTTTTTGTACACCCACATTGTATTCAAAATCACAATCTGCTTTTATCTGCATTTCTAGAAGAGCGTCCGGGGAAGTAATTTTTGCCAAAACAGTAGTAGAATAAGTCACTGTATAACTAAATGAATATGTCACGGTCGCAGTTGATGTTTCTTGAGATAGGTGAGATAGAGGAATTTTTACCGAGTATGAATTACCACTCTCAGCTAATGGCTCTGGAGACTTAATCTCAACTGGTTTATTCGTTCCGCCAATCTTTTTCCCAGAACCATCTTCAAGAATATAGTTATAGAGAATTTTTGTAGCGCCGGTATTCCTGATAATTCTGTCATTAACCGACTCTGAAATCTCTGGTGATCCCAGATAATTCAGGGTCACATTCTTTAACGGCTGGATTTTCCATAAATCATTAAAGAGGGAGCGACTACTCTCGAGATCAAGTCGCACCATCATCTGATCTAGTTCAGATTTTTTTTGTTTGATTATTTCTGCGCTATCCTGCCAGAACCAGCCCTCAGCTTTTCTACTCAATTGGTAGTCAATGTGAAAATTCAATTCAGTAAAAACTCTTCGTTTTCCAATTGTTTTCATAGATGGCATACTGCTAGTTGTTCCGCTATAAAAGTAATCAAGAGCATATTCTTTCCTTACTTTGTCCTTGATAGGACTAAATAGTTTTTCAGGAATAAAGAGACCAACAACAGAATATCCTACTATTGCCAAGAGCAAGAATCCAACTACCCTCCTTCCAACGGATATTTCTAGACTTTGTTTTTGTCGAACATCCCTACTTGGGATATTGGATTTACTGCCAATGTACTCTTCTTTATCGCCATAAGCGCTTAAAGTTCTCATCACTAAATAGATAGTGAACAGGATAACGATAACGATTATTCCGATGGTTAATAACTGCGTAAACTGTCCGATCAATGCTAAAATATTCACGACATTCTCCTTTGATTGTTAAAAGATTGATTATTAGTGAGCAATGTTATTTTGTCCTATATTATCACAGGTGCAAATTTTTGTCAAGAGCAAAAAAGTCAATAAAATATGGCTTGTCTAGTTGTTTGTTGGTGGTTGTAAGTTGTTAGTCAACCTGCCTAAATTTTTATTTATAAAATTTAGCTGGTTAGCACTCTACTTGACCGAGTGCTAATTTAATGTTATCCTATTTTTATTCGGAATTTCTTTGCTAAAATGTAATAGGAACTATGTCAGGTAGTGAAAGTTTTGCAAATCTGCTCTTCAGGAAGTTTGTTGGGGCGGTCAAGTAAAAAACGCTATTTGATATAGTGCAAATATTTTCTTAAGCAGATTTTATTTAGTAGCCGCCACAACGGCAAAACTTCTACTACCTGATATGCCCCAATTTCAAGATCGCTATACAGAAGCCGCGCAAGAAGCCATCGCTCAAAGTCAGCGTTTGGCTGTTTTGGAACGGCATAGCCAAGTCGAGGGCTTACATTTATTGTCAGCTCTCTTGCAACAAGAAGAAGGTATTGTCTTGGCCTTGTTGGAGCGCATGCAAATTGCCTTACCCCTTCTCTACCGCAAAGTTGAAGAATCTTTACAACGACTCCCGCGGGCTTTTTCAGAAAGCGAAGTTTTGGCGGTTGACGCGGCGCTCAACAAAGCAGTTTTGGAAGCCGAGCGCGCCGCTAAACAAATGCATTCCAATTTTATTGGCCCAGAACATTTATTGCTCGGACTTTTAATTGTCCCCTCCAACGCTCAAGCGTTGTTGAAACAATCTGGCGTCAATGAAGACGATGTTCTAAAAATTTTAAACGATCTAATTCAAGAAGGTTATAACCCTGAAATAAATGAAGCGCCCAAGAAAAATAAAATGCTAGAAAAATACGCCATCAACCTGACGGCTAAAGCTAAAAATGGTAAACTTGATCCCGTCATTGGTCGCGACAATGAAATTCGTCGAGTGATTCAAGTGCTTTCCCGTCGCACTAAAAATAACCCTTGTTTAATTGGCGATCCCGGTGTCGGTAAAACGGCCATTGTGGAGGGTTTAGCGCAACGGATAATTTCTGGCGATGTACCGCAACCTTTAAAAAATAAAGATGTTTATAGTTTAGATATCGGTTCAATGCTGGCTGGTTCTAAATTTCGTGGTGAATTTGAAGAACGGCTCAAAGGACTTCTAAGAGAGGTTCAATCGGCCGCCGGTAAAATAATTTTATTTATTGATGAACTTCATACTATTGTCGGTGCTGGTGGTGGCGATGGCGCGCTCGACGCTGGCAATTTATTAAAACCGATGCTGGCGCGCGGTGAATTAAACGCCGTCGGCGCCACCACTTTAAAAGAGTACCGTCAGCATATTGAAAAAGACGCGGCTTTGGAACGACGTTTTCAACCAGTTTTTGTGGATGAACCAAATCCCGAAGCCGCTTTAGCTATGCTACGTGGACTTAAAGGAAAATATGAAGCTCATCATGGTATTAAAATTTCTGATGGCGCGCTCTCGTCGGCAGTGGAACTTTCTCGCCGTTATATTGCCGACCGTTTTTTACCAGACAAAGCCATCGACCTTATAGATGAAGCCAGCGCCGCCTTAAGATTACAAATAGAATCTTTACCAGAACCACTGGACACACTTGAAAGAAAAATTCGGCAATTAGAAATCGAGGAACAAGCTCTTAAAAATGACTCGTCAGATGAGGCCGTAGAACGGTTGCCCAAAATTCAACAAGAAATCGCTAAATTAAAAGAAGAGAGCAACGCTTTAAGATTACGTTGGCAAAGTGAAATAGATCTGCTTAAAAAAATCAAAGAAGCCACCGAAACCATCGACAAATTAAAAGCCGAAGCAGACATTGCCGAACGACAAAGTAATCTGGCGCGCGTGGCTGAAATTCGTTATGGCGAATTACCGAAGTTAGAAAAAAAGATCGAACAAGCCCGAGCCGACCTCGCGCTCTTGCCGTCTGAACATCGTATGCTTCATGAAGTCATTAAAGAAGAAGACATCGCGCAAGTCGTGGCTCGTTGGACTAGTATTCCAGTGACCCGTCTTTTAGAAACAGAATCCGAAAAATTACTGAATTTAGAAGATGAGTTAAAAAAGCGCGTCATCGGTCAAGACGAAGCGGTTGTTGCCGTTTCTTCCGCCCTTAGACGCTCACGCACGGGCCTGTCTGACCCAAAAAGACCCATGGGTAGCTTTTTGTTTTTGGGCCCAACAGGCGTAGGTAAAACAGAACTCGTAAAAGCTTTGGCCGAAACGCTTTTTTCCAGTGAAGATAATATGATTCGGATAGATATGTCTGAATATATGGAAAAGCACGCCACCGCTCGTTTAATCGGTTCGCCCCCTGGCTATGTTGGTTATGATGAAGGCGGACAATTAACCGAGGCCGTCCGACGTAAGCCCTATTCGGTTTTATTGTTTGATGAAGTTGAAAAAGCGCACCCTGATGTCTTTAATACTCTTTTGCAAATTTTAGACGACGGCCGTTTAACCGATGGCAAAGGGCGCACGGTTAATTTCAAAAATACGGTAATAATTTTAACGAGCAATTTAGGTACCGATTTATTGGGCGGCTCTGGCCTAGGTTTTAATAGCAGTCAGGGCAAAGACGGACACAACGAAAGCGCGATGAAAGAAAAAATTACCGACTCACTTAAAAATACTTTTCGTCCGGAATTTTTAAATCGTTTAGACGAAATGATTATTTTTCATACTCTAACGGAAAAAGAAATTGAAAAAATCATTGACTTACAATTAGTTCAAATTGAAAAACGATTGGACGATAAACATATTCGGGTCAAAATTACCGCCTTGGCCAAAAAGGAACTAACGAAACAGGGCTATTCAGAAACTTATGGCGCACGTCCCTTGAAACGACTTTTGCAAAAAGTCTTGCTGGATCCTTTGGCTGTACAAATTTTAGAAAAAAAACAATTAAAAAACCCAGTCGCGACCTTGGACTGGGTGAAGAATGAATTCGTGGTCAAAGTTTCAAAAAGTTAATAACCTTTAGTTATGTTAGGACTATGCGCGTAGATGGGTTTGACCGAAGTTAGAGATTTTAAGGGTTCTTTATTTAACCTGGCTATAATTTTTTCTTTTAACTTATCATCAGAAGTTTCATTTACTTCCAAAATCATCTGATACAAAGGAACTTTTAGAGCAAAAGACAAACTGTTGGCGATAACGACACCAAGTCTTAAACTGGAAAACCTTTGACCTTGACCGTTCACGATCACGAGACTTTTAACTTTGGTTTGTTTATCTAAAAATTTATTAATTACCACCAAAAGCTCGCTCCGGCGGGGACGGTTAAGAGATATTCTTTTGAAGACCCATTTTAGTCCGTCAAAATATATAACTTTGGCTTCTTGTGGGTCGCGCGTATCAAGCGCTAAAATCGGATAGCTTTCTTTTTTCACAATTTATATTAAATATTTTATTTTTATAATTAGACCCACTGCGTAATTATTTTCGTCACGAAATTTTCATATTGTGAGCGAGACGAAGTGAAAGATTTGAAACATATACGGCGTATATGTTGAGAATTTTTCACAAAGTCGGAGCCGCCATAGGAAAATTGCAGTAGAATAATAATTATGCAGTGGGTCTTTTAGCTAAGCAATTTTTAAAGCGTCCAATAAAATATTTTGTTTGGGATTCATCATTAAATTAAATAAAAATTTATCACCAACTTCCTTACGTTCCTTATATTCATCCACCGTTAAATGAGTATAGTTGAGTTCGCTCCCAGTTTTTCTTTGATAATGATGTAAAGCTTTTTGAATAGTCGCGGCAGAATTCCCGTCAGAAATAACCAAGAGATCCACGGGAAACTTTTCATCGGCTGAAAAACGACCAGATAAAGAAACGTATTTTACTCCCGGCAAACGAGTCAGTGAATTTAAAATATCTTTTTCCGAAGACAAATTTGATTTTTCCACCAAAGACTGAACTTCTGGTAAAAGATAAAATGTTTCATTTAGTTTATAAAATTTTTTCTGTCCCTGATTTTCCGATAAAATAAACCCAATGTCTTCTAAATTTTGTAATTCACGTCTCACGGCATTCAACTGCATATCAATCGCCCTCACGATTTCCCTAAAAAAAGCCGCTTCGCCTTTAGTTAAAGTCAAACAAAAATACTTCAATAAGGCGACTCGCGTTTGTGATCCAAAAAATTGCTCAAGCATATTTTTAAGTGTATCAAAAGGTTATACAGTTTGTAAAGCCCCCGCTTGTTGATAAAAAAAGTTAGACTATTCCCTCTTAAGAGTATGCCCGCTATAATGATATACAGGGTATGTCAGGTAGTGAAAAGTCGCCAAAATCATACTTGTCAAGTTTAAAAAATAGCTTTTATGGAAAATGAGCTTTATGTTATGTTTAATTATAATATGATTTTAATTATAAATTTTTTAAACTAGCGAATTTCTACTACCTGATATGCGTTATTTTATTTTAAATAGATTTATGATAGTAAGTAGTTTCAACTGGCGACTTTCTACTACCTGATATGCATTTTACAGCTTCTGCCATTACTCAAGACCGCTGGGACAAAAGCGGTTTTGGCGTGGTACATTTGGGTCACAATAACAAAGAACTAATCTTTGGACTTTCTTGCACTTCTTTCAATGAAACTCTCTGGAAACAAGGGATTAATTTTTTTAATGTTTGGTTAGAAAAATCTCATGTTAATTTGGAATCAATTTTAAGCTTATGGAATAATCTTTTAGACGAAGCCAAAGCTGAAGAAATTTCCGCCTTTTGTTTAACGGGTGAAGACAACGAGGTGGCTTTTAGTCTTTTGGGAGAAGCCGGCTTATATTTTTTACAAACTACGCAGATATCTGGAATTATCGAAGGCAAACAACCAAAAAGATTTCAGCAAATTTTTCGTGGATCGCTTATCCCAGACAGTTTAATCGTCGGCGGAACATACGCGATGATGCGTCTGATTCCCCAAGAAACAGTTAAAGAACTTTTTCGTCGCGCTCACAGTCAAAATGAATGTATGCGTTTGGCGCAAGAAATGAGTCGACGTTATGATTTTGCTCTACCCTTGCTCACAGTCGCGGCCAGTTTCGAGGCGGCTCAAAACATTATGTTGCCACAATCAGCCCAAACAATGCCATCACGGGTCGTTGTTGAGAGTAGTCGAGAACTATATGGACCAACAAACTCCGCTCCGACCCAACCGCCTCGCGCTCGATTACTTAACAAAAAAAACTTACTCACCGCCTGGCCAAAATTCAAGAAAATTTTTGACTCGGGAAAAAACTATTTACCATATTTTGTTCGAGCTCTTAGGAGTTTTCTTAAATTTTCTTTATTGACTATTACCTATATTATTTTCTTTATCAAAATTGTGTCGACTAAAACTTGGTTTTCCCTTAAGACCTTAAGACACATTGGGCAAATCATAATTCACAAAGATATCCCCTGGGCGGATAAAAAATCAGAGTTAAAAAATATTAACGCTAAGTGGTGGCTTAAAAAAAGGGAATGGTATAGCGCTCTGCCTAAAACTAGTCAAATTTCCCTTGTCTTGGTGGTCATAATCTCGGCCTTATTAATTTATAGTATTTTTTCCTTAATTAAAAAAAATCAAACCGAAACAGATTTGACCGCGATCAACGCGACTTTAAGCGATATTGATAATAAAAGATCGTCAGCTGAAGCCGCCTTAATTTATGATGACAGCAATCGCGCTCGTGGCTTAACTCAAGAAGCGCTAGTTTTAGTAGAACAATTACCGCAAAATAATTCGGAATATAGGGCTAAATACGATTTATTAAAAAGAGACTTAACGGCCTTGCTTTTAAAAACCGAACACCTCAACATATTAACAGCGCCCATACAACTTTATGCTTTAAATGAAACAGCCCCGCAAACCTTAACTCTTTTTAAAGGCAATCTTTATGGATTAGAAAAAAAATCTGGTAAAATTTTTATTTTTAATATCAAAAATAAAACAATTCAAACCCAAACTTTTTCCGAATTAAAAGATGCTCTAAGGATTTTTAATGACGGCCAAAATTTAATGATCATTAAAGCGCAAGAACTTTTCCGTTTACAAACAAGCCCGCTCGCTCTAGAGAAAGCTGAACTCAATAAAAACGCTGGCGAAAGCTTCGCGGCCATCGATGTTTATAATAAACGATTATATTCTCTCTTGTCGCAAAGTGGAAAAATTTTACGTTTTGATCAAACATTGTCCGGTTTTAGCAAAGGTCAACTTTGGGGCAATCAAACCTTTGCCCAAATAAAAGGCGGCGTCAGTTTGGCCGTTGATGGCACTTTATTTGTCCTGCAACCGGATGGCCGTTTGCTTAACTGTCAAAATGGTCAATGTTTAGAAATGAGCGTCAAGTCTATTGATCTGGTGGCTTTAAAACCTGAAGAAATATATACGACAGCCAATAGTAAATTTTTATTTTTACTAGCGCGCGCAAACAAGCGACTGATTGTTTTGGATAAACAAGGTAAAGTTGTGAGTCAATATAGCTCACCTTTATGGGAATCCCTGCAATCGGTACAGATCGATGAAACTTCAAAACGCGCTTTTATTTTGGCTAATAATAACATTTACGGAATAAGTTTAGAAAATCTGAAATAATTTTAAATAAATTGGTGTAGACAGAGACATCTGATAGAATATACTTATGATTAAAAAAACATTTTACATAACACTTATAATAATTTTATTTCTAGCGCCAATTTTAAGCTGGGCGCAAGTTAATTATAATAATCTTATTTCAAATGAAGAATTTTATAATGCTCAAGCTTATACTTTAAACGATGTTCAAGATTTTCTCTCGCGTCAACCCGGGCAACTTAAAACTTTTTTTGATCCGACGACCGGTCGCACGGCGGCACAAATAATTTTTGAAGCTGGACGCGATTGGACTATTAATCCCCAAACTCTTCTTGTCACTTTGCAAAAAGAACAAAGTTTAATTGAAGATCCTGATTTATCGCAAAAACAAATCGACTGGGCCACTGGCTATGGCGTTTGTGACAGCTGTTCTATGGACGATCCCGGCCTTCAAAAATTTAAGGGTTTTTCCAATCAAGTCAATTTTGCCGCGCGTCTTTTTCGTCGCTACTTTGATAACCCAAATCTTTATGGGATAAAAATTGGAGAAACAAAAACGATTGATGGCTTACCGGTGACACCACAAAATGCCGCTACCGCGAGTTTATTCGTGTATACCCCGCATTTACATGGTAATGAAAACTTTCGAAAAATTTGGGATCGTTATTTTACTTTAACTTTTCCCGACGGTTCGGTTGTCCAAGTACCAAATGATAAAAATATTTATCTGATTCAAAATGGTCAACTTCGTATTTTTAAAAATAAATCAATATTTTTATCACGAAGTTCAGAAAAAAATATTTTGCCAATTACAGTTTCCGATTTTAATAAATACGAAAAGGGACCCGAGATTAAATTTGCACCTTATTCTTTAGTTCGTGTACCAAAAGGCACGGTTTATTTGTTAGTCAACGAAAACCTTAAACGTGGCCTAGCTTCAAAAAAAGCTTTAAAGGCCTTTGGCTTTAATCCCGCCGAAATTGATGACGTTAAAGTGGAAGATATTGTAGATATTCCCGAGGGCGCGCCTTTGAGCGAAAAATCACTGGAACCAGTAGGGCAACTTTGGCAAAATAAAAAAACTGGCGGTATTGCCTTATGGCGCGACGGTTCGCTTCACCCCATTTGGAGCCGTGAAATTCTTAAAAATAATTTTAACTACTGGCCAAAAAAAATTATTGACGAAGTCACTTGGAATAAATACAGTCTAACCGAACCAATTATTTTTAAAGATGGCACTTTACTTAAAGACATAAAAGAAAGCGCGGTTTATGTTATTTCTAATGGCACCAGACGACCGATTGTAGATGAAAAAACTTTTACTCGCCTTGGTTATAAATTTGAAAATGTTGTTGAAACTGAATCATCCGCTGTTGGCCTACATCTTTTAGGCGATCCAGTCAAAGTAAATTAGGGATCTAAATAACTTAAGATTGTTTCGTTGCTTCTTTTCTCATTATAATAATTTATAATCTAAAATCTAAAATTTATAATTTCTTATGATTTCATCTTTATCCCTCGCGCCTTTTGCCAGTCATTTACTTTTAGAACTTGACCCTCAAGCTGAAAATAAATACGAAAAAACATGGCAATCAATTCATCATTTAAGACAAAATATTATAAACGACGGCGCCGATCATCTCTTGCTACTGTCGCCCCAAACTCATAGTAATGCCCATACTTTAGGCCTGGCCCAACATAAAAACTATACTGTTTCTTTGCAAAAACTCGGCGGTCAAGAACAAACTGAAAAAATTAAAGGCGACCTAGCTTTAAACTATCGTTTAAAAGAAAAGCTCGAGAGTTTAAATATTCTGGCTTTAGAAACCAGAGAACTATCGCTTTTAGAAAATGCTGGCTTGCATTTTTTCTGGCCAGTTATAAAAAAATTAAAATTCATGCCTTTTGTAATAAGACATACTGATGCCGCCAAACTTTTTTCTTGGGGACATATTATGGGTAATGCCTTAGCAGATTTTTCAGAAAAAATCGCTTTAGTGGGTTTAATTGAACTAAGTTTTCCAGCCAATAAAATGTTAGCGGGTTTAGCGCACAAATGCGACCAACGAGTAATTGAAGCGCTTAAAACCAACGAGCCGAAGAAGCTTATTAAAGCGCTTTCTTTGGAATATAGCGCCGTTAAAGATGGCAGTCGCGGAGTCGTTATATTTATGATGGGGATAACTCAAAATTTACCCGGACATTGGGAAATTTTATCCAACGAGCTGGTAGCCGGCCAAAGAACCTTAACCGCTCAATGGCAATTTTAAAAAATAGCCGCGGTCGCCTAAGGCGACCGCGGAAGAATTTCAAAAATCAGTATTATTTGGGGACAGCGGAGAAACCACAGCTCGCACCCCAGACGTCCCCAAACAAACTCAAACCCAGGCCACGCCCGCGACCACGCCTGCGGGCGATAACCGGCACATAGCGATAATCACTATAGAGGCTATGCCACACGGAACCCAGAGCAATAATAGGGAACTCGCGCTGTGAGTCTGGATATTGCTCGCCCAAGGCACCCAGCTCGTGAAGTTCAGCTGGACGAAATCCCATTGTATCAAGTTCAGCAATTACCTCACCTGAACTTATCTTACGATTGAAATGTTTTATTTCAATCTCTACATCTGCCGTGCCTGAACGTTTTAACGGAAAATGCTTGGATGTAATGTCTCCATCAGTCCAATCATACTTTCCCAGTTTTACAACCTTTTCTACGGGTAGGTCATAATTGACCTTGACCCGATAGACATTGGGGGGCAGTTTTGTGACAAGAGCTTTATCCTTGGTTTTATTTTCCAGAGACAAAACCCTTTTATCGGGTTGAGATAAAACAGCGGTAGAAATAAACAGTATGGCCAGTAGGCTGATTAATAGATTTTTCACGAAAAACTCCTTTTTGTTGAATATTTAGTGATTTATGGAACATTTTTGATTATTGGCTTCACTTTAACATTGCTTGACAAATTTGTCAAGGGCTTGTCCAGTTAACGCCTATGGGCATTTGAACATTTTTTATTCCAAAAAAAAATAATTTGCGACCAACTTCTAAAAGCTATAAGCTAATATCACTTGTATGGGCATTATACCAATATTATTCTAGATTCTATCCGTCAGCTGACGGACTAAATTCCCTATACTAACTTTATGATTATTAAAGTCTGGCCGTTAGTAGATTTGCCTCGCACCGCTCCTGCTTACTATTCTTATGAAACTGCCGAAGCCATTAATCCGGGAACCTTACTTAAAGTGCCGTTTAGACAGAAAAAAGTTTGGGGTATAAATTTAGGGCCAGACCTAAAACCGCCTCAAAAAATAAAACTAAGTTCTGTGCTTAAAATTTATCCAGAATTTATTTTGCCCGACTGGCTTATTCAAAGTTTCATTTTGGCCAGTAAAATTTTTTTGACCTCGCCCATAAATTTAGCAACTGCTATTTTGTCGCCTTGGCTGACCCAAAAGCCACCTTTATTATCAGTTCAAAAAAAACCAACTTCTGTCGCTTTAGCTAAAATCACTTTTTTAAGAAATAGTCGTTCTGATTTTTCTTTATTGGAAAAACTTTTAGCTCATAAAAAAACTTTAGTCTTATTTCCCACTATCGCTTTAGCCCAAGCCAGCGCCGCTTATTTTAAAAATAAAAATATTATACTTTTAACTGGCACGGAAAATAAAAACGATTTAAAAAAACTTTGGTTAAAAAATGAAAGCCCTGAATTATTTTATATTTTTGGGACAAGAGCGTCGCTTTTTTTCCCCATTACTAATTTAAAACAAATCATTGTCTGGGAAGCCGCCCATCAAAATTATCAAGAACCAGACCGACAACCTTATTTAAACTATCTTTATTTAGCAGAACTTGTTGCCCACCAGAGAAATTGCCACTTATTTTTAACCGGACCATCTTTGCCCTTAATAGCGCCTGCCCAACCCCTCTTGCCAACCACTGCTCCCAAAAAACCAATTTTAGTTGAAGGCGCTAGCACCAATAATAATCCCCTGACACCTTCGCATTTAAATTATCTAGAAAAAGCTTTAGCCCAAAAAAAATTAGTAGTCATTTATCATAACCGACTTCAGAGTAAATTTACTTATCACTGCCAAACTTGTCATCATCTATTTTATGAAAATAAAAAAAACTGCCCCATCTGTGAAAGTTTAAATATCTCGGCTTGGCCTAACCTGACTCAAGAAGAAATCAAAACCCAATTAAAATTATCATTTCCTACTCAAACTATTTTAACTTTAACGAATAAACCGCTCATTTTGCCACTCGCATCTGGCGCGATAATTTTAGCGACTTCGTCTTTATTTACCCAACCCTTGCCTTGGAAAAAACAACTGGCTTGCCTCTGTTTGCCTAGTTTAAGAAGTCTCTCTTCTGATTACAGTTTCAAGCAAAGCGAAGATTATTATCATAATCTCTGGCAATTAGCAGACCTCGCCACTTCAACCAAAGCAACTTTTATTTTGGGTTTAAACAGTAAAGACTTCCAGCCCTGGTCAAAAATTTTTCTACCTGAAGACGAAAAGATTTTTTGGTCTGATCTTTTAAATGAAAGAAAAAAATTCGCCTACCCTCCTTACGAGGTTTTATGGCATTTTTCTTTGGACAAAATGCCAGAGTCAGAACAGCTTGTTATAAAAAACTGGCTCAATGAAAAACTCGGTCGACACACCCCTAAACTTCCAGAAAATATTCATTTAAAAATTGCCGACCATATGCGACTCGCGTGCGAAGTTTGGCCCAAAGAAGCTAAAAACTTGCCAAAAGTAATACCAGCGGGATATAATCTTTATTATGAGTTTGCTTAATCTACCACCACTTGAAAATAATAATTTATTAAAAAAACCGTCCAGAGAAATCTCGCCGGCTGAAATTTTATCAAAAGAATTTCAACAATTGATAGCCGATATGACTGAAACTATGCGCTATTGGCGAGGGGTTGGACTAGCTGCCGTTCAAATAGAAAAACCTGTCCGACTTATTATTGTTTTTAATAATGAAGGTGATGTCTATCCTTTATTTAACCCGCAGATCAGCCACTTAAGTAAAACTAAAGATAAACTTATTGAGGGTTGTTTGAGCTTACCGGGCGTGGAAGTTAAAATCGAACGACCCGTGGGCATTACTGTAGAATATTTAAACGAAACAGGCGAAAACAAAACAAAAAAAGTTGCCGGCCTTGAAGCCCGCATTATTCAACATGAAGTTGACCACACCAATGGTATTATAATTACTGATCACGGCCCAAGTTTAGCTCAAAAAGACAAACACCATAAAATGTAGGTTATTTGTCCTCACTTCTTTCAACTAATTCATTTTTATAAGTTTCTTTCAACTTAGAGAGCTTTTCATCTTCTCTTTTAAAATATTCTACAAACTTTTTAATGTCATCTACATTATTTTCTTGCTCGGCTTTTTCAAGTCTTGCTAATATTAATTCAACTTTACCTTCTTGTTCTCGGATTTTAAAAATACCATCTTCATTCTCTTTTAAAATCTTAAACTGTTCCTCGTTTACTTTAGATGTGTCACAACCAGTGTCATTACTCTTTTTAAGACTATATTCAAACATAGAGTGTTTCTTACCTCCATTTTTTCGTTCTTTAAATGGTCTCTCACTCATAAAATATAAGCTACTTCAAACGGCCTTTGTCTGTCACCCAAAAGCCAAGATACTTACCTAAAGCCATTCTAGTTTGAGCGTCTAAAGCTGGCAAGGAGCCAAAAATTATCAAAGTGACAGGCAATAAAATCCACTGCAACACCATAAAAGCCCACGAGCCTAAACGATTGCGCCGACGATTAAAAGGCAAAAATGTCAAAAAAACGACCGATAAAATAGCTGACAAAACCATACCGGCTCCGGCTAATTGCATTAAAAATTGCAACAAATCAGGGGCATTCGTGACGACTACAGACGCCTGACCATAAGTCCAAATAACTCGCAAGGGCACATAGCCCAAAATAAAAATTACTAAAGGGGCGGTGGCCCAAGAATACATCCCTTCGAGTTGTAATAATAAAATACGCCATTTTTGAGCGGATTTAATTTTTGGCCGATTTTTTAACTGCCAATAAGTCCAAGCTAAATTTTCAATCCCCCAAGCCCAACGTTTTTGTTGTTTATAAAGATGCCGCAGACTCTGCCCCCAGCTTTTTGTCATAACCGTATCCATCGACAGTGGCAAGAACAATGGTTCCACCCGATAGTCGCCATTATAGTGCATAAAGGCCTGTAAAAAAATCCGCGAATCCTCACTCACGATATCTTTTTGCCAAAAACCAACATCAACCAACATTTGAAACGGCATACTGTGAGATGAAAAAGTAAACAAGCGATCAGACCGCGTTAATTCTGACAAGAGCCAAAAAGTCGTACCAAAAGCCGAAACGCGCACGATGCTGGAAGACTGCCACATATTGTTGTGATATAAAACCAGCGGTTGAAAACTCGCGCGCAAAGGATTTTTGACTGTTAAAAAACGATGCGCCAAATACGCGGAATATTGCGGGTGAAGTTGTGAATCCAAATCCAAGCTTGATAACAAGACTTTTTTGTAATCGATATTTTGTTCGTCCAGCCAAGCTTGAATGTGAGTGCCGGCATAATAAATATTGCTGCCTTTGCCCCTAATTTCTCCCGGCAGGTTATCCGGATGCCAAACGATCAAAAAATCAAAAAACCTATCGGCAAAATCTTTTTTTATAAGCTCAAGATCATTGCCAAAAATAGCGCGCTGGCGTTCTTCACAAGCCAACACCACCACCATTTTTTTATGGTCATAAATTTGCGCGGCAATTTTTTCTAAACTTTCGCGTAAAACTTCCGTGCTTTCTCCAGCCGAGGGTAACAAATAAATCTGCCAAAGTTTAGAGCTCTCTTCTTTATAATCATCTTGCAATTTTAACCACCAAGGCGTTTTCACCGCTCGCGCCAACTTAAACGAAGAGGCCAAGACAAAAATAATAAAATACAAAACCTTACACAACCAATAGACATCGTAAACTATAACTAAACGAATCGCCCAAATTGGCGCTAAAAACGACAAAAAAATCACGGCCAAGATCGTGGTCCACGAAAAGACCGCTGGAAAAATTTCCCACAGCCGATACTTAAAGGGTCGTGGCCAGGGTAAAGACCAACGGGCTTGCCGCTCGGCCGCTACTTTTTGGACATCTGAAAAAGACATCGGTTTAATTAGGTCTTATCTTCTGGCACTAAAAAATTTGTCGCCAATTTTGAATGGCCAAAAAAATACTGAACCAGATAGTATAAAGCTAAGACGGCCACACCAATAATAAAGCCAAAAAATAATGTCAACAAAATATCAGGACGGGCAAAACTGCGGGAAACTTGCGGCTCATCCACAATGCGGATACTCACACTGTCGCCGCCACCATGATACAAACTGCCTTTCTCCACCAAAGTTTGCGCCACGGCTTGCGCTAAATTAAGCGCCTCGACTTGGCTTGGACGAAATGTTTTCACTACGATCATTGAAACATCGGGTACGGTTTCCATGACCACATCTCGTTGCCAAACCTTTTGTCTTGCAACTTCGTCCAAGGGCCAAGCGCCTAAACTTAAACCACTCGCTTCAACTTGTTGAAAAAATAAACTCGTCGTAGAAGCACTGGCTAAAGTTTGCGTTAGTCGGTCAGATGCGCGCGAAGCCGAGAGGGCGTCGGAAAACTGGTCGTATTTTTGAATGACCAACAAAATTACTTTACCTCGATAATCTTTGGGCGCGACGACAATATAAAGACCCGCTAAAGCCAAAGCGACTACTCCCGCGACTAAAAACTTCTTCCACCTTTTTAAAAAAAGATGTTTTAAAAGCAAGCTCAAATTTTTTTTGTACATAACAGTTAAGTAAAAGAGTTTAAAATTTAAAAATTATTCAAAAGCTTCTTCTGATAACATTCTAGCAAATCCCGAGAAATCTATTAAACTGGCGTAAACAGCGATAGTTTCGGCGACTAAACGGTCTTGGCTATAAGCCCTTTCCACATAAGCTAAAAGTGCTTGCCCCATCAACGCGCGATGCATTTCGTCCAATTTATCCATCGCTTTCAATTTTTGCGCCAATGTCACCACACTACCCAAGGGAAAAAGCCAGCCACGCAAACCTTCACCATCGACAACTTCACGGTGCTCTGGAATATTGGATACCAGCACTGGCAAACTATAAAAAGCCGCTTCCAGCAAACTAAAAGGCGTGCCCTCGGTGGAAGAAGCAGTAATAAAACTGTAAGCATGAAAAAGCAAACTATAAAGAATGAGCCCCTCTTGCTGACCCAAAAAATGCACCTGGGGCAGATCTTTAGTTAAGACATTCAATTCTCGCACATAGCGCGCGGAATAACTGCCAGCACCGATGATAATTAAAGGCCGACTAACTCCAGACATTTTGTAGGCCTCGATAATATGATGAACATTTTTATGAGCTAATAAACGAGTGACGACGATAAAATAGTCTTTGCTTTTTAAACCAAACTTATTTGCCAATTCCATTGGGGTCATCAACTTATCAATTTCCGGTACAACAATGCCGTAGTGAATTCGCGAGAGATTACGGCAACTCAAATTACGGCAATGGGTGGACAAGTCATCAGAAATAGCCACGGTGTGATCGGGTAAACGACAAGCCGCGCGTTCGCCCAGCGATAACATCAGCCGACCAAACAAACCCCACTTACTATGAAATTTATCACGACAATGAAAAGTGGCGACGACTTTCGCGCGTGGACATAAAATTTTAACTAGCCAAATAAAAAGTGCTGGCCCGACGCTGTTAATATGGATAATATCGTAATGACCAAAAAAAGCGGCGTGTAAAATCGTCAAAACCGTGTTGGTCGCGGCATCTAAATTTTTTGTTCTAATACTAGGTATGGGAATAATTCGTACCCCTTGAAACTGACCGTGGTCATTTTTAACATACCAACTGCGACCATAAACAGTCACATCATAACCAACTTTAGCTAAACCAGTGGCTAAAACCTCCACATATCTTTCCACCCCGCCAATAATGCAAGGGATGCCTTTTTGACCGATAAACGCGATTTTCATATCAGTTAGTAGAAAGTCGCCAGTTGAAACTGCTTAGTAACATAAATCTACTTAAAGTAAAATAACGCATATCAGGTAGTAGAAATTCGCCAGTTTAAAAAATTTATAATTAAAATCATATTATAATTAAACA